>Ga0182737_1000014_pt1 | contig 491520 bp, 429 predicted proteins | sample eDN5th30CBELigOP_FD_128878 | JGI IMG/M metagenome (GOLD analysis project Ga0182737, IMG submission 128878) | Enriched Organic Plus compost microbial communities from Emeryville, California, USA - eDNA 5th pass 30_C BE-Lig OP (version 2) (version 2) ... | reverse complement strand
CTGCGAGGTGCCGAAGAACTCCTTGATCGCGGCCACGACGGGGCGCACGTTGATCAGGGTCTGCGGGGTGATCGCCTCGATGTCCTGCGTGGTCATGCGCTCGCGGACGACGCGCTCCATGCGCGACAGACCGGTGCGGACCTGGTTCTGGATGAGCTCGCCGACGGCGCGGATGCGGCGGTTGCCGAAGTTGTCGATGTCGTCGGCCGCGATGCGGATCTCGGCCTTCTTGCCCGAGCGGATGCCCTCGAACGACTCGTCACCGCGGTGCAGGCGCACCAGGTACTTGATGGTCGCGACGATGTCGTCGCGGGTCAGCACCGAGTCGGTCAGCTTGGCGGCGAGACCGAGCTTCTGGTTGATCTTGTAGCGACCCACCTTGGCGAGGTCGTAGCGCTTCGCGTTGAAGTAGAAGTTGTCCAGCAGCGAACGCGCGGCCTCGGCGGCCACCTGCTCGCCCGGACGCAGCTTGCGGTAGATGTCGCGCAGCGCGTCTTCCTGCGTGAGGATGGTGTCCTTCGCGAGGGTCTCCTCGATGGAGGGGAAGCCGGCGAACTCGGCGAGGATCTCCTCGCTGGTCATGCCCAGCGCCTTCAGGAAGACGGTGACGGACTGCTTGCGCTTGCGGTCGATGCGCACGCCGACCTGGTCGCGCTTGTCGATCTCGAACTCGAGCCAGGCACCGCGGCTGGGGATGACGCGGGCGGTGACGATGTCCTTGTCGGAGGTCTTGTCGGGGGTCTTGTCGAAGTAGACACCCGGCGAGCGCACGAGCTGCGAGACGACGACGCGCTCGGAGCCGTTGATGATGAACGTTCCCTTGTCGGTCTGCAGCGGGAAGTCGCCCATGAAGACCGTCTGAGTCTTGATCTCACCGGTCTGGTGGTTCATGAACTCGGCCTCGACGTACAGCGGGGCGGCGTAGGTCTTGCCGCGCTCCTTGCACTCCTCGATCGAGTACTTCTCGGGCTCGAGGTAGGGGTTCGTGAACGAGAGCTGCATCGTCTCGCCGAGATCCTCGATCGGGGAGATCTCCTCGAAGATCTCACCCAGACCCGAGATCTCAGAGACGTCGGTGCGGCCGGCCTTCTTGGCCTCGGCGACACGCGCCTTCCAGTCGTCGTTGCCGACGAGCCAGCCGAAGGACTCGGTCTGCAGAGCGAGCAGATCCGGGACCGTGATCGTGTCGGAGATCTTGGCGAACGAGAGGCGGGATGCTCCGCGTCCGTTCTTGTTGGTGGTGGTGGGAGTGGATGCGTTGCGAGCAGCAGCCAAGGGAATAACCTCCGTGAGCCCGGGCAGGGCTAGTCGATTCCTTGTCGTCGGTGGTGTGCGCGCGCGAGAGCTCGACGATGCCGACCACCATATGAGGGCACGGAGAAGCGAGCGCAACTACCTACTATAGGGCCGATTTCACGACATGGCAAGCGGGATCCTTGACCAATTCCGGATGCTGCGGTATGGGCGCCGGATGCGGAGGAATCTGGCATCCGACGCCCTGCCGCCTCAGGTGGGCGAGGTCACTCCCCCATTCCCGCGCCGCCGCCCCGGCATGCCATGCCGGGACTCGGGACCATGCCCTTCAGGCCGGCGCGCACGAACATGCCGTAGGACTGAACGTGTCCGCCGGTGATGGCGTCGTCGTCGAATCCCGGGGGGTTGTTCTCGACGTCGTCAGGCAGGTCCCGCCCCGAGTACGCGCACTCCGAGTTCGCATGGCCCGTGCCGGGCACCGGCGTTCCGTGGCCGGTGGTCTCGCCGGCCAGCGCCGCGCTCCCACCGCCGAGCACGAGGCCCAGCGCCAGAGCGCAGCCGATCACAGTCTTCTTCATCCTTCGTTTCCCATCCCCAGTGAAAACGAGTCGCCTCCCCGTTCGGCTCGGTGCGGCGCCGTCGCCGCACAGCACCGGTTTAGACCCGCGGATGCCGTCGCGCAAGCCCCAATCGGCTCGGGCCGCTAGTGTCGGGGCGTATGGAGCGACGCCAGCAGCCCCGATACGCACCCCGGCACGGCCGGACGCGGCGCGGATCCGTGCTGCGGATGCTGGGGATCGGCCTCGCCGTCATCACCGTGGCCGCCGTGGGGATCGTGGCGTTCCTGGTCTGGGACCTCTTCGCCCGGGTGGGCGACGGTGCCGTGCAGCTCGAGGATGCGCCGTCGATGGCGGCGCCGGAGCTGGGCGAGTATCCGGGTGCGTTCGCGGTCATGCTGATCGGCACCGACGAGTGCGGCCCGGTGTCGAAGAAGCTGCTCGGTGAGCGGTGCGAGCGGGAGGACGGCATCCTCAACGATGTCAATCTGCTCGTGCACGTCTCGGCGGCACCGCGCAAGGTGACCGTCGTGTCTTTCCCGCGCGATCTCATGGTCGAGCAGCCGGAGTGCGCGACGCCCGACGGCGGAACGGAGTCGGCGCGCAGCAAGACGCAGATCAACGGCATCTTCGCCCGTGCGGGGCTCTCGTGCGTCGCGAAGACGGTCACGGTGCTGAGCGATGTGCCGATCGGGTTCGGCGCCAAGCTCAGCTTCGACGGAGTGATGGAGATCACCGAGGCGGTCGGCGGCGTGGAGGTGTGCATCGGAGAGGGCGGCCTGCACGACCGACTGACCGGGTTGGACTGGGAGCCGGGGCCGCGCACGATCAAGGGGTATGAGGCGCTGCAGTTCCTGCGCACGCGCAAGGGCGTCGGCGACGGCAGCGATCTGGCGCGCATCTCGAACCAGCAGCAGTACATGTCGCGCCTCGCGCGCAAGGTGCTCAGCAGTGAGACGCTCAGCGACGTCCCCACCGTGCTGCGCCTCGCGAACACGATCGCCGACAACGTCGAGCCCAGCGACACGCTCGCGGACCCGGTGCGGATGGGACAGCTCGCCCTCGCCCTGAAGGACGTGCCGTTCGAGGACTTCGTCTTCGTGCAGTACCCGACACTGGAGGACCCGGACGACAGCGACCGCGTCGTGCCGAACCTCGATGCCGCCGAGCCGATGTGGGCCGCGCTCGCGGCGGGCCGCTCGCTGGAGATCACCGGAGAGGCCAGCAACCACGGCGGTGCGGTGGGCGGTGCGGATGCTCCGACTCCCGCATCCTCGGCTTCGCCGACCGGCTCACCGCCGGGCTCGCCGACGCCGACAGACCGCGAGACACTGTCTCCCTCGATCAGCGGCATCGACCTGAATCAGGAGACCTGCACCGGGGCGCGACGCTGACCCGCGGGTACGCTCGATCCCATGGGACGAGCACGCGGACGCGATGTCGAGAATCCGCGGACGCGGCTCGACCACGGCGGCATCGCCGAGATCGCGCCGAGCGAGTTCACGACCGGGTTCGAGCTGATCGTCGACGGCACTCCGCAGTCGCACGTCGACTTGGACGACCCCACCCACCTGCACTTCGAGTACATCGTGCGGATGGGTGCGGTGATCGATCAGCTCGGTGAGCGGGGCGGTGCGCTCAGCGCAGTGCACCTCGGCGCGGGCGCGCTCACCATCCCCCGCTATATAGAGGCCACCCGCCCGGGCTCGAGACAGCAGGTGATCGAGCTCGAGGCGCCCCTCGTCGCCCTGGTGCGAGAGCATCTTCCGCTGCCGCGCGGCGCAGCCGTCCGGGTGCGCATCGGCGACGCCCGCGAGGGCGTCACACGGCTGCCCCCGGCACTGGTCGGGCACTGCGATCTCGTCGTCTCTGATGTCTTCGCAGGCGCGCAGACGCCGGCGCACCTCACCAGCGTCGAGTTCTACCGCGAGCTCGCCGGGCTGCTCGCTCCCACCGGGGTGCTGCTCGTGAACGTCGCCGACGGGCCCGGTCTCGCCTTCGCGCGCCGTCAGGTGGCGACGATCTCCGAAGTGTTCTCCGAGGTGGCGGTGCTCGCCGACGCCCAGATCCTCAAGGGTCGCCGGTTCGGCAACCTCGTGCTGGCGGCATCCGCCACTCCCCTGCCCTCGGGATGGCTGGTGCGCACGCTGGCCGCTGGCCCGCATCCGGCGAAGATCGCGCAGGGCGACGAGGTCGTCGCGTTCGCGCGCGGCGCGGCCGTCGTGACGGATGCGGATGCCGTGGACTCGCCACGACCCGACGCGTCGCTGTTCCTGCGCTGATCCGGTCGCCCGGTTGGCGTCAGCAGGGCGTGCCTCGGCCCGTTCTCAGATCGGCCAGGCAGACTGGAGGGGTCACGGAGAGGAGCCAGACGTCGTGAATTTTATCCAGGGATACGACCCCGACACCCTTCGTGAGATCGTCGACCAGCGGGAGTGCGCGCAGCGCCTCGCCGACATCGAGCACCAGCGCAGTCTGCCGGTGCTGCTCGAGCGGGTGTGGCTGCTGAAGGTGCTCGAGCGGCTCGACGAGGCCCTCGAACTCGCCGACGAGACCGTGCGCCAGGCTCGCATGGCCGGCACCCGCAAGGACCTGTTGCGCGCCCGCGTGCTGCACGCCACCGTGTTGCAGAACCGCGGTGCGCACGCCGCCGCCGCCCAGGAGCTGGCGACCTGCGCGAACGAGGCCGAGGGCCAGGGCTGGGCCGGCATCGCCGCGTTCGCCCACCAGCACCACGGCAAGAACGCCTACGACGCCGGCGACTTCGAGCAGGCGCGCGCGAGCTTCAAGCAGTCGCTGTTCCTGCGCCGCGAGGCCGGCGCCGACGACGGCGACCTCGAGGTGGCGCTGCTCGCGATCGAGGCGGCCGAGCGCCGCTCCGCTCCGGTGGGGGCGCTCGGGCTCTGACCCGCTGCCCCGCGACGGGCCCGAATGTCGGCCGCGCGTCGTACGCTGATCCCATGGCGGATCTGAATCGGGTGCGCGTCTGGGCCGAGGCGCTGATCGCGATGCACCTCGACGACTCGTGGAGCTTCGACTTCGACCATGCGAAGCGTCGCGCCGGGCTCTGCGACTACCGCCGCAAGCGCATCACCGTCTCGCGCTATCTGGCCGCGCGCTTCGACGACGACGAGATCCACCAGACGCTCCTGCACGAGGTCGCGCACGCCCTCGCCGGGCATACCGCCGCGCACGGCCCGGCCTGGAAGAAAGTCGCCCGCGAGCTCGGCTACGTCGGCGGCACGACCCACACCGGCGAGACGGCGACCGAGCTGGCACCGTGGATCGGCCGGTGCCCCTCGGGTCACGTCGCCTACCGGCACCGCAAGCCCGCCAGGGCCACGTCGTGCGCGAAGTGCTCGCGCCGCTTCGACCAGCGCTACCTCTTCGAGTGGACGCGCCGAGAGATCACCGCAGCCGACCGCCTGGCTGCGCTCGCCCCGCGCTGACGTGGTTCAGGCCTCGTCGCTCGCCTCGACGCCGGCATCCTCTCCACGAGTGCCGCGGTACCGCCGCACGAGCAGGGCGATCAGCCGCCAGCCCAGCAGGAAGACGCCGAGCACGACCGAGGCGACGATGATGAACGGCGTCTCGGCGGTGTCACCGGTGGCGACGCGCAGCAGCATCCCTGCTGCGACGGTCACGACCCATGCGATCACGCCCCAGCCGAGCGACCAGGGGCGGCGCGGGCGCATCGGCACGAGCGCGGCGAGCGCGTGCCCGATGCCGAGCGCGACGAGGAACGGCCACGCCGTGAGCAGGAAGCCGAGCGCGTCCTCCTGATGCGAGGCACGACCGATCGCCGCGAAGATCAGCACCAGCACGGCGTCGACGAGCAGGGCGGGCAGGAACCTCATGGCCCCGACCATACGCCGTCGCGGCGCCGGTCTCGGGCGGCGCGCGGCGAGGTCAGGCGAACGCGGTGAAGACCCCGTCGCGCAGCACAGGCACGGCGTCGACGGCGTCGAGCTCGGCGGCCTCGGCGGTGGTCGCGGGTCGGATGCCGGCGGCCAGCATCCGCTCGGTCGAGGCGACGCCCTGGGTGAGCTCTCGCCCCGAACCGCTGGCCGACAGCAGGTGGCGCAGGGCACGGCGCAGCGACCGGAACGACTCGGCCGCCGCGGCGGCCTCGGGGGCGGAGTGGTCGATGCCGAGGTCGGTGAGCGTCGAGATGATCGCCCCGGCGCCGAGCTGGTCCTCGACGGCGAAGCGCAGCCGTCCCTCGGGCGTCAGCTCGCCGGCGGCGATCACGATGACCGAGGTGCGGTCGGCGCGCCGCTCCTGCACCGTCATCACGGCACGGGCGGTCGCGGAGGCGTTGCGGATGCCGCCCAGCAGCACCGTGCTGCCGGCACCCGCCGCCGCAGTCGCGACGGCTGCACCGTTCGTCGACCAGGCGCGGGCGCCGTCGAGGTCGACGGATGCTCCGGATGCGACAGCATCCGCCACCGTCGACGAGAAGCGCAGGGTGTCGACGACCACGACGATGTCGGCCGGGGCGAGGCGGGCGAGCCCCTCGACGCCCCACTCGTGGCGGACCTGGTACGACGACTGATCGAACGGCGACGGCATGCCCTCAGCCTATTCCGGAGCATCCGCCCCGCTCCGCCGCGTGACACTCCATGACCGCCGTTCGACGGCCGTCAGTCGACGGCGAGCGCTTCGACAGGGGTGACGCGGGTGGCGAGGCGCGTCGGGGCGACCGCGGCGATCACGGTGAGCACCGCGGTGGCGACCACGATGATCACGACCGGCAGCCACGGCACCGCCGGGTACACGAGTCCGGCCGGCTCGAAGTCGGGCAGCACGGGCACCGCTCCGAGCAGCGACTGCGCCGCCACCCAGCCGTAGCCGATGCCGAGGACGAGTCCGGTGAGGGTCGCTGCCACCGTGATGTGCACGGCCTCGAGCAGCACCATGCGGCGGACCTGCGGGCCGGTCAGTCCGATCGCACGCAGCAGCCCGAGCTCGCGGGTGCGCTGCACGACCCCGATCGTGAGCAGGTTCACGAGCCCCACCGCGGCGATCACCCCCGACACCGCGACGAGCACCATCATGACCGCGGCGAAGGCATCGAGCACGGCGAAGGTGTCCTTCAGCATCTGCTCATCGGCCTGTCGGCTCATGAGCGCCTTGGTCGACTCGAGTGCGACCGCGAACATCGTCACCAGGGTGACGCCCATGACGACGCCGATCGCCATGCGACTGGAACGCTCCGGATGCCGCAGCGCGTTCTCGGCGGCGAGACGGGCGGTGGCGCCGGTGCCGAACAGGCGCCCCACCAGCCGCAGGATCGGCGGCATCACGAGCACGGCCCCGGTGGCGAGCCCGGTGAACGAGAGCACGCCCCCGAAGAACGCGACCACCACGCCGAGCGGGGTGACGAGCCCGAGCAGCACTCCGGCGGCCAGCAGCGCGACGCCGGCGATGATCAGCACGAGGGCGCCGATGTGCCGCCCCGAGCGCGCCGCGACCTCGCCGTGGCTGCGGTCGACCGATCCGCCCAGCGCCTGCAGCGGGGTGACGGCCAGCACCCGGCGCGAGCCGATGCCGGCGGCAAGCCAGGTGGTGAGCACGACCCCGACCGCGGGCAGCGCGATGCCCGGCTGCGCGAGCGTGAACTCGTGCGGCACGAGCGGCAGCAGACTGTCGCCGATCAGCATCCCGACGCCCGAGAATCCGACGCCGACGAGCAGTCCGAGCAGCGCCCCGATCACGCCGACCGCGAAGCCCTGCCCCGTGACCTCGGCCCGCTGCGAGCGGGCGGATGCTCCGATCAGCCGCATCAGTGCGATGCGGCGGGTGCGTCCGGCGATGATCGTCGAGAAGGTGTTGGCGGTGACGATCGCCGCGACGTACATCGCGACGCCGGTGAGCAGCACGGCCAGGATCGCGACGACCAGCGCGAGCGTGCCGCTGTCGCCGATGTACGGGTCGGACTGCAGCATCGCGCCGATGTAGGCGGTCACCTCGACGAGGATCACACCGAACGCGGCGGCGAGCGCCGACACGACGATGCTGGCGCCCATGCCGCGCTCGCGCAGCCAGGCGAGGCGTGCGGAGGCGCGGCGCTCGAGCGCCGCGGTCGCGACGACGGGCGCGACGGATGCGGCGGTCATGCCGCCACCTCCGCGCCCGTCGCACGCGCACTGCCGTTCTCGGCGGCGAGCATGTACGCCGCGATCTGCTCGGCGCTCTGCCGCGGGTGATCGGCCGTGATGCGGCCGTCGCCGAGGAACAGAACGCGGTCGGCGTGGCTGGCGGCGATCGCGTCGTGCGTGACCATCGCGATGGACTGGCCATGCTCGCGGCTCGCCGTGGCGAGCAGCTGCAGCACCTCGCGTCCGGTGGCGGAGTCGAGGTTTCCGGTCGGCTCGTCGGCGAAGACGAGGTCGGGGGCGGTGGCGAGCGCACGGGCGATCGCGACCCGCTGCTGCTGGCCGCCGGACAGCTGGTGCGGGCGGTGCCGCAGCCGGTCGCCGAGCCCGAGCGTGCCGATGAGTCCGTCGATGCGTGCGCGTTCGATCGCCGAAGGACGGCGCCCGTCGAGCTCGAACGGCAGCAGGACGTTGCCGACCACGTCGAGCGTCGGCACCAGGTTGAACGCCTGGAACACGAAGCCCACCCGCCGACGGCGCAGCACCGTCATCTCGACGTCGCCGAGACCGGTGATCTCGGTGTCGCCGATCCACGCCCGCCCCTCGGTGGGTGCGTCGAGTCCGGCCATGATGTGCATGAGCGTGGACTTGCCCGAGCCGGACGGGCCCATGATCGCGGTGAACTGTCCGCGTCGGATGCCGACGCTCACGTCGTCGAGGGCGCGCACGCCGGCGTCGCCCGCGCCGTAGCTCTTGGTCAGGTGCTGGACGCGGGCGGCGAGCCCGAGGTCCGAAGTCGTGATCTCCATGCCTTCGACGCTATTTTCGGCATCCGTCACCGCGCATCGCCCCGGCGATGCATCCGGGTACACCGGGAGGATGATCCGGCCGGGTCTCATCCTTTCGGATGAGAACTCTTCCACCCTCCTTCCCGATGCCGCGCGACGGCCATCCTGGTGGGCTTGATGTCATGCCACAGACCTCCGTTCGCCTCCGCTTCTCAGACCGGCTCACCTCCCGCCGCGGCGCGTGGATCGCGCTCGCGATCGGCCTCATCGCGATGATCGCCCTGTTCGGGCTGTTCGGCCGCGCCAAGGCGCCCGAGAACAGCGCGCAGGCGCCCGCGGGCGCCGAGTCGACCCAGGTCGCCGAACTGCTGACGCAGTTCCCGGATGCCGACCGCCAGTCGGTGCTGATCGTCGCGTCCCGCGACGACGGCGCCGAGCTCACAGATGCCGACCTGTCCTCCCTCTCGGCGCTCGTCCCGGTGCTCGATGACGGGTCGGATGCCGCGACCTCCGGTCCGCTGGTCAGTGACGACGGCGAGGCGGCGGTGCTGGTGACCCCGATCGAGACGGGCGCGACGAACACCGAGAACGCCGAAGTGCTGAAGCACCTGCGCGCCGAGGTCGCCGATCACGCCCCCGACGGGCTCACCCTGCAGGTGACCGGCGGCCCGGCCTTCGGCGCCGATATCGCGGCATCCTTCGAGGGCGCCGACTTCACCCTGCTGCTCGTGACGATCCTCATCGTGGCGGTGCTGCTCATCGTCACCTACCGCTCCCCCGTGCTGTGGCTGATCCCGCTCGTGGTCGTGGCGCTCGCCGACGGCCTGGCCGGTCGGCTCACCGCCGCCGCCGGGTCGCTGTGGGATCTGCAGTTCGACGCCGGGATCATCAGCGTGCTCGTGTTCGGCGCCGGCACCAACTACGCGCTGCTGCTGATCTCGCGCTACCGCGAGGAGCTGCTGCGCGTCGACGATCACCGTGCGGCGCTGAGCACGGCGTGGCGACGCACGGCGCCCGCGATCCTCGCTTCGAACGTCACGGTGGTGCTCGCGCTGCTCACGCTCGTGCTCGCCGTCATCCCCGGCACGCACGGTCTCGGCGTCTCGTCGGCGATCGGTCTGCTCATCGCGCTCGCCGCGGTGCTCTTCGTGCTGCCGCCGTTCCTCGCGGTGTGCGGCCGCGGAGTCTTCTGGCCGTTCGTGCCGCGCCCCGGCTCGGAGCGCACGCAGGGGCGCGCCTGGCGGGCGATCGCGCAGGGTGTCGTGAAGCGCCCCGTGGCCAGCCTGGTCGCCGGTCTCGCGCTGCTGGCCGTCATGGCCACCGGCCTGATCGGCACCTCGGTCGGCCTCGACCAGCTCGACAAGTTCCGCGTGCAGTCCGAGTCGGCGAGCGGGCTCGAGGTGCTCTCGGCGCACTTCCCCGCCGGCGAGGCGCAGCCGATCCTCATCGTCGCCGACAGCGACCACGCGACCGACGTGATCGAGGTGGTGCAGGATGCCGAGGGCATCGTGCGCGCCAACCCCGTGGCAGAGACCGACGACGGTTCGCTGACCAAGATCATGGTCACCAGCGAGTACGCGCCGAGCACGGCCGAGAGCCTGGCGCAGATCACCGACCTGCGAGAGCTCGTGCACGCGGTGCCCGGTGCGGATGCCGTCGTCGGCGGCGCCGTCGCCACCGACCTCGACGCCCGCGAGGGCAACCAGCAGGACCTGCTGCTGATCGCCCCGCTCGTGCTCGCGGTGAGCTTCCTCGTGCTGCTCGTGCTGCTGCGCTCGCTGATCGCGCCGATCCTGCTGCTGGCCGTGAACCTGGCCAGCGCGATCGCCGCGATCGGTGCGGGCGCCTGGCTGAGCCGGGTGGTGCTGGGTCAGCATGCGCTCGACCTGCAGGTGCCGCTGCTGGCGTTCCTGTTCCTCGTGGCGCTGGGCATCGACTACACGATCTTCCTCGTGCACCGTGCCCGCGCCGAAGCCGAGCGGCTGGGCACCGCCACCGGGATGGTGCAGGCCGTCGCGCACACCGGAGGGGTGATCACCAGCGCCGGCATCGTGCTCGCCGCCGTGTTCGCCGCACTCGGCGTGCTGCCGCTGGTCACGCTCGGCCAGCTGGGGCTCATCGTCGGGGTCGGCGTGATCGTCGACACCCTGGTGGTGCGCACCGTGATCGTGCCGGCGATCTTCGCCCTCGTCGGCGACCGCATCTGGTGGCCGCGTCGGCTCGACGTGCCGCGCAAGCCCGAGGATGCGGCGTCGGAAGAAGGAGAATGGGCGCATGAGTCTCGTGAACTCGCCCTTGACGCACGCTGACGATGCGGTGGGGTCGGCTCCGGCCGGCCTCACCGTGCGTGCGATGGAGATCGGGCAGCACCTCATGGCGGTGGTGCTCACCGCGATCGGCGTCGTCCGCGCGATCGGCGACGGCACCGCCATCGCTCCCGCGGTCATCACGGGCCTCGCGATCCTCGCCTGGCACACCGCAGGGGCGGTGCTGCCGCTGCGCACGAAGTCGCGCGCGGTCATCGTCGGGTGGCTGATCGGCTTCGCGGTGGTCTGGATCGCCGCGGTCGCCGTCTCGGCCGAGTTCGTCTGGCTGGCGTTCCTGCTCTGGCTGCTCGCCGGGCACCTGCTGCGGCTGCCGTGGGGGCTGGTGTTCTCGCTGATGGTGCTCGCGATCGTCATCACCGCGCCGATCCTGCACCACGGCGTCACGAGCTACGCCAACGTGTTCGGCCCGCTCATCGGCGGGGTGTTCGCCTTCGGGATCTCCCGCGGCTACCTGCAGCTGCTGCGCGACGGCGCCGAGCGCGAGCGCCTGGTGGCCTCGCTCACCCGTGCGCAGCACGAGATGGCCGAGCTGCAGGAAGAGCTCGCGCACGCGCAGCGGCACTCCGGCGTGATCGCCGAACGCACCCGCCTGTCGCGCGACATCCACGACACCGTCGCCCAGTCGCTGTCGTCGATCCGACTGCTCGCGCACGCCGAGACCGCCCGCGACCACGAGCCCGAGACGCACCGCGCGTTCTCGCAGCTCGAGACGCTCGCCACCGACAGCCTCGCCGATGTGCGCCGCATCGTCGCCGCCCTCGCCCCCGCCGAGCTCGAGAACGGCGCGCTGTCGTCGGCGCTGCGCCGCATGCTCGACCGCGCGCACGCCGAGACCGGCCTGCAGGTCGACCTGCAGGTCGACGAGTCGCTGCCCCAGCTGCCCACCGAGGTCGAGGTGGCGCTGCTGCGCACGGCGCAGTCGGCGATCGCCAACGTGCGACTGCACTCAGGCGCCACCCGCATGGTGCTGAGCCTGATCGACGCCGAAGACAGCGTGCGACTCGACCTCATCGACGACGGGTCCGGGTTCGACGTCGCCGCGTGGGAGCGCCGCGACGAGGCGACCGGGTCGAGTTACGGCCTGCGGTTCATGCGGTCGCGGCTGCGCGAGCTCGGCGGCGGTCTCGACATCGAGAGCACGCCCGGCGAGGGCACTGCGATCTCGGCGCACCTGCCCATTCACAGCCCCGGCCACCCGACCGACCCCGCCGAGGAGGAGCGCGCATGAGCATCACCGTCCTGCTGGTCGACGACCACCCCGTCGTGCGCAGCGGCCTGCGCACGGTGCTCGACGACGCCGAACTCGGCGACGGCCAGACGCTCCGCGTGGTCGGCGAAGCCGCCACCGGCGAGGAGGCGCTGACCCTGTCGTCGCACCTCGAGCCCGACGTCGTGCTGTGCGATCTGCGGCTCGGGGCCGGCATCGACGGCATCCAGACCACCGCGGCGCTGCGCGCCCTCCCGCATCCGCCCGCCGTGCTCATCCTCACGACCTTCGATCGCGACGCCGAGATCCTCGGCGCGATCGAGGCCGGCGCCGCCGGCTACCTGCTCAAGGACGTCGCGCCAGAGGCGATCGCCGACGGCATCCGTCGCGCCGCCGCCGGCGACGTCGTGCTCGGGCCGGAGCTCGCCACCCGGGTGCTACGGGGCATGCGCAACCCGCTGCCGCGGCTCACGAGCCGCGAGGTCGAGGTGCTGCGCCAGCTCGCCACCGGCGCCTCGAACAAGGAGATCGCGCGGGCGCTGTTCGTCACCGAGGCGACCGTGAAGAGCCACATCGCCCACATCCTCACCAAGCTCGACGTCGACAGCCGCTCCCGCGCGGTGCACGTCGCTCAGGAGACCGGGCTCATCTGAGCCCTGGCATCGAAAGGTCATCATGACCGCATCCGCCGCCGAGAGCGCGCCCGCACCGACGCGCCGTCACTGGGTCGGCCTCGGCGTGCTCTCGGCGGCGCTCGGGCTGATCGTGCTCGACGGCACGATCGTCGGTGTCGCGCTGCCCGCGATCATCGACGACCTCGGCCTCGACCTCACCGACGCGCAGTGGGTCAACAGTCTCTACGCGGTCGTGCTCGCGGCGCTGCTGCTGTCGACCGGCAAGCTCGCCGACCGTTGGGGCCGCCGACGAATGCTGCTCATCGGCCTCGTGGTGTTCATGGCCGGCAGCCTGCTGGCGGCCCTCGCGGGCGCGGCCGGCGCGCTGATCGGCGCCCGCGCTGTGCAGGCGGTCGGCGCGGCGCTCATCATGCCCTCGACCCTGTCGACCGTGAACGCCGTGTTCCGCGGGCGGCACCGGGCGGTGGCGTTCGGCGTGTGGGGCGCCGTGATCTCTGGCGCCGCCGCGATCGGGCCGCTCGCGGGCGGCGCGCTCACGCAGTTCGCGTCATGGCACTGGATCTTCCTGGTGAACCTTCCGCTCGGGGTGATCGTCGTGGTCGCCGCGCTGCTCACCGTGCCCGAGACGCGCGGCGCGCCGCCGCTCCCCGGTGTCGACGTCGACGGGGCGCTGCTCAGCGCGATCGGCTTCGGGGCGCTGGTGTTCGCGATCATCGAGGGCCCCGATCTCGGCTGGTGGCGACCCGAAGGCGAGTTCGCGCCGTTCGGGTGGACGTGGCCGGCGGATGCCGCCGTGTCGGTCGTGCCGGTCGCGTTCCTCATCGCTGCAGTGGCGTTGACGCTGTTCGTCGTGTGGGAGCGGCACCGTGCACGGGTGCGCCGCTCGGCGCTGCTGGATCTGCGGCTGTTCCTGTCGTCGTCGTTCTCCTGGGGCAACCTCACCGCCGGCATGGTCGCCGTGGGCGAGTTCGCCCTGCTGTTCGTGCTGCCGCTGTACCTCATCAACGCACTCGGACTCGATGTCATGGGCGCCGGTCTCGTGCTCGCCGGCATGGCGATCGGCGCGTTCCTCTCGGGCGCGGCTGCGCGCCACATCGCAGCCCGCTTCGGGGCGCCGGGAACAGTGCTGATCGGGCTCGCGCTCGAGGTCGCCAGCGTCATCGTGCTGGCGCTTATCATCCGCGCCGACACCCCCGGCTGGCTGGTCGCGATCCCGCTGATCGGCTACGGGCTCGGGCTCGGGCTCGCCTCCGCGCAGCTCACCGGCACGGTGCTGCGCGACATCCCGGTCGCGGCATCCGGCCAGGCTTCGGCCACGCAGAGCACGGTGCGCCAGATCGGCTCGGCGCTCGGCACCGCGTTCGCCGGTGCCGCGCTGTCGATCTCGCTCGCGCTCACCCTGCCCGCCGCGCTGTCCGATGCGCAGGTGACGGGTGCCGCCGCCGATCAGATCGCGGAGGCCACCCGGCAGTCGGCCGGCACGACGATCACGCAGCTGCGCGCCCAGGGCGACGCGAGCGCGCTGGGCGACCAGACTGCGACCGCCGTGCATGCGCTGACGGTCGGATTCAGCGACGCGACACGCTGGTCGATGCTCGTCGCCGCAGGATTCCTGCTGCTCGGCCTGGTTGGTGCGCTGTGGCTGCGGCGCAACGCCGCGCGGGCGGATGCCGAGGACGCCGCGGCGCGTTCAGCCCAAGGCTGACCGCATCCGCTTCACGGCATCCGCTCGCGAAGATCTGCTCTCAGGCGAGCCCGTGCTCGAACGCGAACACCACGAGCTGCACCCGATCGCGCAGGGCGAGCTTGGTGAGGATGCGGCTGATGTGCGTCTTCACCGTGGCCTCGCTGAGGTACTCGCGCGCGGCGATCTCGGAGTTCGACAGCCCCCGGGCTGCGAGCGCGAACATCTCGCGCTCGCGGTCGGTGAGGTCGCCGAACTGCGGCGGCACCGGCTTCGTCTCGTTCGTGAAGTGCGAGAACAGCTCGCGGGTGGCGGATGCCGCGATCACGCTCGACCCGGCCTGCACCGTGCGGATGGCGGCGAGCAGGAACTCCGGCTCGGCGTCCTTCAGCAGGAAGCCGCTGGCGCCCCGCTGGATCGCCCGCGCGGCCGCCTCATCGAGGTCGAACGTGGTGAGCATGACGATGCGCGGGGCCTCCGGACGGGCGAGGATCTCGGTCGTCGCGGTCAGGCCGTCCATCACCGGCATCCGCACGTCCATCAGCACCACGTCGGGTCGCGTCTTCGCGACCACATCGAGTGCCTCGAGACCGTCGCCGGCCTCCCCCACGACGTCCATGTCGGGTTGTGAGGCTATGAGCATCCGCACGCCGGCGCGGAACAGCGCCTGGTCGTCGACGAGCACGACGCGGATCATTGTGTGACCTCCTGGTCGTTCATCGGCCACTCAGATCCCCCGAGGGCCGATCGGAAGCGTAGCGTGCACGATGAACACCTCGCCCTCATGTTGCGTCGTGAGCGATCCGCCGGCCAGCTGCGCGCGTTCACGCATGCCGACCAGGCCGTGCCCGACGCCGGTCGCCGTGCTCTGTGACGCCCGACTGCGGTTGCGCACCTCGAGATCGACGCGCTCCGGCCACCACGACACGCTCACGTCGACGTCGCCCTCGCCATGCCGGATCGCGTTCGTGAGCGCCTCCTGCAGGATGCGGTACACCGCCAGCTGGATCGCCGCCGGCGGCTCCCCCGGCGGCATCGGGTCGACCGTGACGCGCGGCTCGACACCCGCCTGCCGCACCTGTGCGAACAGCGCCTCGAGATCGGCCAGTGTGGGCTGCGGGCCGTCGCTCTGGCGGTGCCGAAGCTGGGTGAGCAGCATCCGCACGTCGGAGAGCGCGGCGCGCGCGGTCTGCCCGACCGTGCCGAGCGCCTCGGTCGCCACCTGCGGGTCGGATACCGCGGCGTACCGCGCGCCGTCGGACTGGGCGATGATCACTGCCAGCGAGTGCGCGACGACATCGTGCATGTCGCGCGCGATGCGCACCCGCTCCTGCTCCTCGACCGCCGCGATCTCGGCGCGCGCCTGCGCCTCGCGCGACGCACGCCCGCGCAGCACCATCCGCCAGCCGAATCCGCCCAGCCACGGCGCCACCAGCGTGAGGACGCTGACGAACACCAGGGTCGCGAGAGTGGTGATCGTCCCGACGACACCGACGCCGGACAGGCCGTTGACGAAGACGATGTAGGGGGCGGCGATGACGCCGCCGAGGATCGCCGAGCCGAGGCCCGCCCAGAAGATGCGCGTCGACCCCCAGGCCGCGGTGGCGAACAGCACCCCGAGGATGGCGACGTTGATCGGCAGCGGGCCGAGCCCGGCGAGCATCTGCACGATCGCGCCCAGCCAGGCGGCGGCGAGTGCGATGACCGGTGAGAGACGGCCGACGGCGAGCGCGCCGAACTGCAGGATGCCGGTGATGAACACCGCCGAGACGCCGGTCGCGTTCGAGACGGTCGTGCTCACCTGGCCGGGGGCGTAGAAGACGACCGACAGCGGGGTGAGCACCAGGAAAGCCAGCACCGATCCGACGATGTCGAGGGTGAGGGCGGTGCGGGACAGCGGGCGGATCACCACTTCACGCTACGCGAGGGGTCTGCACGGCGGCATCCGTCGGGAGATGTATCCCGGGGTGCGTTACGCATCCTCGAGGTGTCACGACTCGCCGTCTCGAGCCCGCGCGAAGCAGCCATCTGCGACACCCGAGGGCGATCAAGTGGCTTCCGGCACCTCGTGGATCATGCGGCGCAGCCGCGCGCGGTCGGGCTTGCCTGACGCCAGCATCGGGATCTCGCCGCCCTCGAGCTGCACGGGGCGGGCGTGTCTGCCGATCTGCTCGGCGACGCGGGCGCGCGCCTCGTCGAGCAGGGCGGCGCCGTCGCCGCCGGATTCGCCGCTGAAGATGATGGATGCCTCACCCCAGCGCTCATCCGGCATCCCGAGCACCACCGCGTGCTCGAGCCCTGGCACGCTGCGCACGACCCGCTCCACCCGGTCGAGCGAGATGTTGACGCCGCCGGAGACGATGACGTTGTCGAGGCGGCCGTGCACCTCGACCTCCCCGTCGTCGACAGCGCCGCGGTCGCCGGTGCGGTACCAGCGGGTGCCGTTCTCGTCGGTGTCGAAGACCTGCGCGGTGAGGGCGGGGTCGCCGAGGTAGCCGTCGGCGAGCAGGGGGCCGGTGATGCGCAGCTCCCCGTCTACCTCGCGCACGGTGACGCCGTCGAGCGGGACGCCGTCGTACACGCAGCCGCCGGCGGTCTCGCTCGACCCGTAGGTGTGCACGAGCGGGATGCGCAGGTCGGCGGCGCGCATCCGGATGCTGTCGGAGAGCGCCTGTCCGCCGACGAGGATCGCCGCATGCGCGCGGAGCGCCGCGAGGACGCCCGGGTCGTCGGCGGCGTCGAGCAGGGTCGCCAGCTGGGCGGGCACGAGCGAGAGGTAGCGGCCGCCCTGCTCGGCGGCCACGATGAGAGCGGCGGGCGTGAGGCGTCCGTCGAGCACGATCGGATCGGTGCCGGCGAGCAGCGAGCGCGCCAGCACCTGGAGCCCGGCGACGTAGCCGGCCGGCAGGGCGAGCGTCCATCGGCCGGAGCCGATGCGGTGCGCGGTGGCCTCGCCGCTGGCCCGCAGCGCCGCCGCGCTGAGGATGACCCGCTTGGGGATGCCGCTCGACCCCGACGTGGCGATGACCGCCGCGGTGCCCTCTGGGACCTCGTCGTCGGATGCCGGGGTGAACCCGAGCGCGAGGGGCTGCTGCCCGTCGAGCGCCGCCGGCAGTGCCGCGAGCACCGCCCGCGCGTCGTCCCCGTCGACCGCCTGCAGCCTCATCAGACCCACCCGCCCTTCGCTCCCGTATGAGTTTGTGCCGCCTGAACGCGGTCCAGGCGACACAAACTCATACGGGAGCGGGAAGCGGTCATCGTCTTCGGGCGGGTCAGAAGTGATACGGGAACGGCGACCAGTCGGGGTCGCGCTTCTCGAGGAACGAGTCGCGGCCTTCGACGGCCTCGTCGGTCCCGTAGGCCAGACGTGTCGCCTCGCCGGCGAACACCTGCTGCCCAACCATGCCGTCGTCCACCGCGTTGAAGGCGAACTTCAGCATCCGGATCGCGGTGGGCGACTTCGTCAGCACCGTGCGCGCCATCTTCAGCGCCTCGCGCTCGAGCTCGGCGTGCGGCACCACCCGGTTCACCGCGCCCATCTCATAGGCGCGCTGCGCCGAGTACTCCTCCGCGAGGAAGAACACCTCGCGGGCGATCTTCTGCCCGGTCTGCCGCGCCATGTACGCCGAGCCGTAACCGGCGTCGAAGCTGCCCACGTCGGCATCCGTCTGCTTGAAGCGACCGTGCTCGGCACTCGCGATCGTGAGGTCGCAGACGACGTGCAGCGAGTGGCCGCCGCCGGCGGCCCACCCCGGCACCACCGCGATGACGACCTTCGGCATGAAGCGGATGAGGCGCTGCACCTCGAGGATGTGCAGGCGGCCGGCGCGGGCCTGCGCCTCGGCGGGCACCGCGGCCTCGTCGTCGCTGTACTTGTACCCGTCGCGGCCGCGGATGCGCTGGTCGCCGCCCGAGCAGAACGCCCAGCCGCCGTCCTTCGGGCTCGGACCGTTGCCGGTGAGCAGCACGGCTCCGATGCGCGGATCCTGCCGGGCGATGTCGAGCGCGCGATAGAGCTCGTCGACCGTGTGCGGGCGGAACGCGTTGCGCACCTCGGGCCGGTCGAAGGCGATGCGGGCGACACCGCCGTCGCGCGAGACGTGCGCGGTGATGTCGGTGTACGCCTCGGCACCGGGGGCGAGCTGCCACTCGGCGGGGTCGAACAGGTCGGAGACGAAGTCGTCGGTCACGGCATCCAGCCTATTCCGCGCTGGTCGGCGCGATCACCGTGCCCGGCGCTGTGCGCGCCGCATCTTGATCCAGCCGTCGATGATGTCCCAGATCCCGACCCCGACGACGCCCACGATCAGCAGCACCGACAGGATCTGTCCGACGTCGGACGGCACATCGTCGCGGTACAGCGTCGCGTCGAGGAAGTCCGGGTTGAGCAGCTGCCCCGTCGCGACGAGGTACACGGCACCTGCCGCAAACACGATCGCCAGCACGGTGTTCAGCGCGGCCAAAGCGACGCTCCACCCGCGACGGGCGTAGACGGCGATTGCGAGCAGCGCCTCGGCTCCGATGAGCACCAGCGTCGCGGTGATCCACCACGGCCACAGATCCGGGTGCAGGATCGGCATGGAGGATGTCTGCGAGCCGAGACCGACCCCGACGTCGACGCCATCACTCGCGAACAGCACGAAGCCGACGAAGCGATCCCAGAGCAGCGCGCTGGCGGCGGCGCCGAGCAGGACGAGCGATGCGATGAGGTCCCCGCGCCCGGCACCGCTCTCCTGCGGCTCAGGCAGGTCGTCGACAGTCCAGCTCGCCCCTGCGTCGGCGCCGGTGCGCTCGAGGATGAAGAACACCAGGGTCGTCCAGAATGCGACGTGCACGATCGTGCTGACGCCGACGACCGCCACCTGGCCGATGATCTCGCCGACCGGCCTGTCGGCGATGCCATTCGCGATGGCGACACCGACCATTGCGCACGGGGGCACGATCCACAACAGGAGCTTCAGCAGACGCCACCAGGTCAGGAAGTACTTCGGTCCGATGAGGTGTAGAGGGCGATCGGCATAGCCTGCGGCGAGGATGCCGGGATCGCCGAGTTCGTCGAGCACTGCGCGTTCGGCGGCGTCGACCGCGTCGCCCTGGGCGACGCGCGCATCGACGGCATCCGCGATGGAGGCGTGCAGCTCGTCGTGCACCTCGGGCTGCAGCTCGGGCGGAAGACTCCGCACCGTCGCCGCGATGTAGCGGTCGGTCAGCGTGGCGCTCATGTCATTTCTCCTATTCACGGAGCGCGGCGGTCGCGGCGGCGATGGCAGCGACCTCCTGAGTCAGAGTGGAGGCGAGGCGGATGCCTGCCTGCGAAGTGCGGTAGAACTTGCGCGGTCGCGCTTCGTCCGTGTTCCACTCGCTCTCGAGATAGCCCTGCTTCTCGAGACGGCGAAGAAGCGGATACAGGGTGTTCGCATCCGTGGGGAACCCTGCCGATGCGAGCTGCTCGAGCAGCCCGTAGCCGTACCCGGGAGTGCGCAGCAGCTGCAGACTGGCGAGCACGATCGTGCCACGCCGCAGCTCCTGCAGGTGTACGTCGAAGTCCGGATCGCTCATGCAGGCAACCATAGTGTGTGTCACACAGTGTAGTCAATGACACATTGTCGTATGATCGGTGCTCGGCATCGGCGGGCAGGATGGAAGCATGCCTCTCGAGATCCTCCACGTCGACCCCTTCGATCCCACGGTCGTCGACGCGTGGTGGGAGGCGTACGCCGACGCCAAGCGCGCCGATATGGGCGAGAATGCGCTGATCTGGTCGCGTGAGGAGTCGCGCACCGAGCTGCAGCAGGACTCGGCGACCACCGAGCGCCGTGCCTACGTGGCCGTCCGCGACGGGATCGTCGTGGGATCGGGGTCGCTCGCCCTGCCGTTGAAGGACAACCGGCACTCCGCCGCGCTGGGCGTGACCGTGCCCGCCGCGCAGCGCCGCCACGGCGTCGGCTCAGCACTGCTCGCGCACATCGAGGCGGATGCTGCGGATGCCGGGCGGCACACCTTCCGCGCCGAGACCGCCTGGCCGGCATCCGCTCCCTCGGACGGTGCCGGGCAACCCGGGCGGGAGTTCGCGCGCCGACACGGCTACGAGCTCGCCCTCGGCGACCTGCAGAACCGGCTGGCGCTGCCGGTCATGGAGAGCATCATCGACGAGCTGCTGGGCGAGGCCCCGGCGTCCGGCTACGAGATCCGCAGCTGGGTCGGCCCGATTCCCGAGGAGCACGTCGCAGAGTGGGTCACGCTCGATGCCCTGCTCGACACCGAGGCGCCGATGGGCGATCTCGACATCGAGGCGGCATCCGCCGATGTCGACGACTTCCGCGCCGATGAGCGTATGCAGGCCGCGCAGGGCCGCACCTCGTTCGGCACGGTCGCCCTCACGGCCGATGGGCGCGTCGCGGCGTACACGCAGATCATGGTGTCGGGTGACGACGGCAACGCGTACCAGTGGGGCACGCTCGTGCGCCGCGAGGACCGCGGCCACCGGCTCGGCCTGCGCTTCAAGCTCGAGAACCTGCGGATGCTGCAGCGGCACTCGCCCGAGACGCCGCGCATCTACACGTACAACGCCGAGTCGAACACGCACATGCTGGCGGTGAACACCCGGCTGGGCTTCGTGCCGACCGGCCGCCTCGGCGAGCTGCAGAAGCGCACCCGCTGACGCACCCGCTTCTCGGGCGGTTTCGGTTTCGGGGCAGGGGGCATGATGGACGCATGATCCCGCCGCTCGCCGACCTGCTCGCCACCGCCCGCGTAGTCGCACTGCCGCTGCACACCCGGTTCCGCGGGGTCGACGTGCGCGAAGCGCTGCTGTTCGAGGGCCCGCAGGGCTGGGCCGAGTTCTCGCCGTTCACCGAGTATGAGGATGCCGAGGCGGCGACCTGGCTCGCCGCGGCCCTCGACTTCGCCTACGCCGCGCAGCCCGCGCCGGCGCGCGAGCGCATCCCCGTGAACGCCACCGTGCCCGCCGTCGACGCGGCGCAGGTCGACGCCGTGCTCGCCCGCTTCGACGGATGCCGCACCGCCAAGGTCAAGGTCGCCGAACGCGGCCAGTCGCTCGCCGACGACATCGCTCGGGTGCGGGCGGTGCGCGCGGTGATGGGGCCGGAGGGCCGCATCCGCATCGACGCCAACGGCGGCTGGAACGTCGACGAGGCCGAGCGCGCCGTGCACGCCCTCGCCGAGTTCGACCTCGAATACGCCGAGCAGCCCTGCGCGAGCGTCGCCGAGCTGGCCGACCTGCGTCGCCGCATCAAGCACATGGGCATCCCGATCGCCGCCGACGAGAGCGTGCGCAAGGCCGCCGACCCGCTCGCGGTCGCCCGCGCCGGCGCAGCGGATCTCGTCGTGATCAAGGCGCAGCCGCTCGGCGGCATCCGGCGGGCACTCGAGATCGTCGCCGAGGCCGGTCTGCCGGCCGTCGTCTCGAGTGCCCTCGACACCGCGGTGGGGCTCGCGCAGGGGGCCGCCCTCGCGGCATCCCTCCCGACGCTCGACTACGACTGCGGGCTCGGCACCGCCTCGCTCTTCGCCGACGACGTCGCCGACGCCCGCCCGGTGGGCGGGTCGGTGTCGGCCGCGCGGGTGATGCCGGATGCCGCCGCGCTGGCGCGCCTGGAGGCGCCGGCCGAGCGCCGGGAATGGTGGCTCGCGCGGCTCGAACGGTGCCACCGACTCCTCGGCTAAGTGCCCTTCGACGGGCTCAGGGGCCCAGAGCTTTATGGGTGTCTGAGCCGATCGAAGCCCCCAGAACCGTCACTTCCGCATGAGCTCGACCATGCGACCGAGGGCCTCGCTGCCGGTGCGGCGCAGCTGCTCGAGGTCGTCGCCGCCCATCGCGCCGCGCACGGTCATGCCCTCCCACACGATCATGAGCAGGCTGGCGGCTTCGACCGCGCTGATCCGCAAAGTGATCTGCCCGGCATCCACGATCTCCTGGATGATCCCGGCGATGCTCGCGACCATCTCGCGCTCCTGCGCGAGGTAGGCGGCGCCGAACGCCGGGTCGCGCAATGCACGGATGCGGATCTCGCTCATCATCATCACGCCGACGCGGTCGTCGACGCCCGAGTCCATGATCTGCTTGACGAGGTCGACGGGGTCGCAGTCGTCGAGCGAGTCATCGCCGACCAGCGCGGTGACGCGCTCGCGCACGCCGCTCAGACGCGCGTCGGCGACCGAGCCGGCGAGCATGAGGAACAGCTCGTCCTTCGACTCGAAGTTCGAGTAGAACGCCCCGCGGGTGAACCCGGCGCGCTCGCAGACAGCCTCGACGGTCGCGCCCTCCAGACCGACCTCGGCGAAGACCTGCGCGGCCGCCTCGAGAAGGCGCGCGCGGGTGTTCTCACGGCTTCGCGTCGCTGGTGTCGACATGCGTCCTCCTCCGGTCACTCTGTCATGTGTCGGTCGCTCGATGTTCACATCCGGTGCACAGAATCGGTCCGCGCACCTGTTCTACGATACATCTACGTATTGAATACACCCGTGTATCGAACTCTCGCGGAGGTCACGCGTGTCCACCCTTCTCTCGTCGCTGGGGCGCTGGTCGTTCCGCCACCCCTGGCGGGTGCTGGTCAGCTGGCTGATCGTGCTCGGCATCGCCGGCGCCGGCGCCGTCGTGCTCGGATCGGGCACCGACAACACCTTCTCGATCCCCGGCACCGAGTCGCAGGCCGGCCTCGAGCAGCTCGAGCGCACCTTCCCCCAGGTGAGCGGCACGAACGCGCAGTTCATCGTGGTGGCCGCCGAGGGCGATGACATCACCGACACCGACTACCGCGACGCCATCGAGAACACCGTCGACGAGCTCGACCGCCTGGACGGCGTGCTCGCCGCGACCTCGCCGTACGACGAGAACATCGACGGCATGGTCAACGATGCCAAGACCGCCGCGATCGTGCGCCTGCAGTTCGAAGGCCAGGCCAGCGACGTGCCGGCCGAGGTCAAGAACGAGCTGCAGTCGACCGTCGACGAGCTGAAGACCGAGCTGCCCGGGGGCTCGCAGACGGCACTCGGCGGCGACCTCTTCGCCATGTCGATCCCCACAGTCACGCTCACCGAGGCGGTCGGTCTGATCATCGCGCTGATCGTGCTGATCGTCACGTTCCGCTCGTTCGTCGTCGCGGGTCTGCCACTGCTGACCGCCGTGCTCGGCGTCGGCATCTCGATGGCCGGCATCTTCGCCGCCACCGCCTTCGCCACCGTCTCGTCGACCACTCCCCTGCTCGCGCTCATGCTCGGCCTCGCGGTCGGCATCGACTACGCACTGTTCATCGTGTCGCGTCATCAGGATCAGGTGCGCGACGGCGTCGACCCCGAGGAGTCCGCTGCCCGTGCCGTCGGAACCGCCGGATCCGCGGTCGTGTTCGCCGGTGTCACGGTGCTCATCGCCCTGATCGGGCTCGGCTTCGCCGGCATCCCCTTCCTCACGACGATGGGCATCGCCGCATCCGTCGCCGTGGCGATCGCCGTCGCGATCGCGGTCACCCTCACGCCCGCCTTCCTCGGCTTCGTGAAGGGCCGCGTCGCGGGTCGCCCGCGCAAGGCCCGCAAGGCTGAGAAGGCGGATGCTGCACCGCGTCGCGGCTTCTCGCAGCGCTGGGTGTCGGGCATCACCCGGCATCCGGTGATCGTCACGATCGCGGTCGTGCTGGGTCTCGGCATCGTCGCCATCCCGGCGCTGAGCCTGAACCTCGCCCTGCCGAACGCGGGCGTGCTGCCGAAGGACTCCGAGGCGCGGCACGGCTACGACCTGACCGCCGAGGAGTTCGGCCCCGGCTTCAACGGTCCGCTCATCCTCACCGGCACCATCGTCACCTCGAAGGACCCGCTGAACCTCATGCAGGACCTCGGCGACGAGGTCGAGAAGCTCCCCGGCGTGCGCGAGGTGGCCCTCGCCACCCCCAACGAGACCGCCGACACCGGCATCGTGCAGATCATCCCCGACACCGCACCCGACGACCCCGCCACGAGCGACCTCGTGCGCGAGCTGCGCTCGCATCACGACGAATGGCTCGACGAGTACGGCATCGACCTGAAGGTGACCGGGTTCACGGCCGTCGCGATCGACATCTCCGATCAGCTCGGCGCCGCGCTGCTGCCGTTCGGCGTGTTCGTGATCGGACTGTCGCTGATCCTGCTCGCGATCGTGTTCCGCTCGATCTGGGTGCCGGTGACGGCCGCGGTCGGCTACCTGCTCTCGATCGCCGCCGCGTTCGGCGTCGTCGCCGCCGTGTTCGAGTGGGGCTGGTTCGCCGATGCGCTGCATGTGGCGCGCACCGGTCCGATCATCAGCTTCATGCCGATCGTGCTGATGGGCGTGCTCTTCGGCCTCGCGATGGACTACCAGGTGTTCCTCGTCTCGCGCATGCGCGAGGACTACGTGCACGACCGCGCCCGCCACGAGCCGACGACCCGTCGCGAGGCGGCCATCCGCGCCGTGCGCAGCGGATTCTCGGGCTCGTCGCGCGTGGTGACCGCCGCGGCGCTGATCATGTTCGCCGTGTTCGTGGCATTCGTGCCCGAGGGCGACTCCTCGCTCAAGCCGATCGCGCTGGGACTCGCGGCCGGAATCGCGATCGACGCGTTCCTGGTGCGCATGACGCTGATCCCCGCTGTGATGGCGATACTCGGCGACCGCGCCTGGCGCATCCCGCGCTGGCTTGAGCGCATCCTTCCGCACGTCGACATCGAGGGTGAGGCCGTCGAGCGCGAGAGGATGCTGGCAGCATGGCCCGGCGACGACAGCGTCGTCGCCGCCGACGACCTCACGATCGAAGCAGCCGGCGTCGAGGGCACGCACCTGCGCCTCGCTCCCGGCGGAACGCTCGTCGTGACCGGTGCCGCGCCTCGCGCGCTTCGCGCCGTCTCGCTCGCGATCGCCGGCCGTGTGAAGACGGATGCCGGACTGCTCCGCGTCGTCGGCCACCTGCTCCCGGGCCGCTCCGCCTGGGTGCGCGCGCACGTCGGCGTCGCCCTGCTCGGCGAGGCGGATGCCGCGGCGCAGACCGCCGAGGCGCTGCACGGCCGCTCGAGCCTGATCGTGCTCGACGGCATCGACCGGCTCACCGCGGCGGAGCACGATCAGCTCGCCGCGCGACTGCGGGACGCCGGTGACGACGTCGCTGTGTTCGCGACGGCATCCGACCCGCATTCCGCGCTGGCTCTGCTGACCGACGCGGGACGTGCGGCGTACGTCGTCAACCTGCGCGACGCGTCGCCCGCTACGCCCGCCGCCGAACTTTCCTCCGACTCGACCGAGGTGAACGCATGACCCTCCCCATCGAACGCGCGCGCTCGCGCCGCCCGATCACCTGGCTGACCCTGCTCGGCGTGCTGCTGCTGCCGGCCGTGATCGGCGGCATCCTCGTGGCGGCGCTGCAGAACCCCACCGAGCGTCTCGACTCGATGACCGCGGCCGTCGTGAACCTCGACAAGCCGGTCACGATCGACGGGCAGTACACTCCGCTCGGTCGCGAGCTCGCGGCCGGGCTGGTCGAGGGGTCGGACGAGTTCGATTCGAACGTCACCTGGGTCATCTCGAACGAGGACGACGCCGCGGAGGGCCTCGGTGACGGCACCTACCAGGCCGTCGTGACGATCCCGAAGTCGTTCTCGGCCGACGCGACCTCCTCGGGCACCGCGCTGAAGGACGGCGAGTCGACCGCGGAGCAGGCGAAGATCACCGTGACGACCCCGCCGGACGGCCGTGTCGCCGACGACCTGATCACGCAGCAGATCGCGTCGGTCGCGGCATCCACCATGGGCACCATGCTCAGCGAGGCGACGGTCGGCAACGTGCTCGTCGGCTTCGCTACCATCGGCGACCAGATCGGGGAGGCGGCCGACGGCGCCGCGAAGCTCGCCGACGGTGCGCAGGACGCCGCCGACGGCGCCGGCAAGCTGCCCGACGGCGCCACCCAGCTCGCGACCGGCGCGCAGGGTCTGTCCGACGGCGCGCTGAAGCTCGCCGGCGGGCTGGACACCATCTCGTCGAAGGCCGGCGAGGCCGGCAGCGGCGCCACCCAGCTCGCCCAGGGGCTGCTCTCCGGGGCGGCGACCCTCGAGCGCGACGGGCTCGTGCCGCAGCAGCTGCTCGACGCCGCGAACGGCGCGAAGCAGGCGACGGCCGGCGTGCAGCAGGCGGCCGACGGCGCCAAGCAGGCGACGGCCGGCGTGCAGCAGGGCGTCAGCGGGCTCGACCAGCAGCTCGCCGCGCTCGTCGGGCAGTGCGACCCGGCATCCACTCCGCAGCTGTGCGAGCAGCTCGCGGTGGCAGCGGCGACCGCGAACGCCCTGGTGACCCCGTCGTCGCAGGCGGCGCAGGCCGCGGCGGCCGCATCGCAGTACGCGGGCCCCGCGGCGCAGGCCGCGGCCGGGACGGCCGACGGCCTCACCCAGCTGAGCACCGCCGCGCCGAAGCAGATCGCCGGCCAGCTGCGCACGGCGGGCACCGCCGCGACCCAGCTCGGCTCGGGTCTCGGGCAGCTTGCCGACGGCGTCGGTCAGTCGGCCACGGGAGCGCGCGCGCTCGGCGACGGCGCCTCACAGCTCGGTGACGGGGCCACGGCCCTCGCGGACGGCGCAGGCACGCTCGCCGACGGCATCGACCAGCTCGCGAGTGGCACCGGCGACCTGGCCGACGGGCTGCAGACCGCGTCGACCTCGCTGCCGTCGTTCGACGACGAGCAGTCGACCTCGCTCGCGTCGGTGATCGCCGACCCGGTGAAGGCCGAGGGCTCGAGCTCGAACATGTTCGGCCCGACGGCGATCCCGCTGCTGGCCGCGGTCGTGCTGTGGTTCGGCGCCCTGGCGTCGTTCATCGCGCTGCGCGCCGTGCCGGGCAGCACGCTCACCTCGCGTCGCTCGTCGATCGGCATGGTGTTGCGCGGGTTCTGGCCGTCTGCGGCCCTCGGCGCCGGCCAGGGCATCCTCGTGGCGCTGATCGTGCAGATCGTCGCCTCGTACGATGCCGCGACCTGGTGGGGCTTCGCCGGTCTCGCCGTGCTCGCCGGTGTCGCATTCGCCGCGGTGAATCAGGCGCTGGTGGCCGTGCTCGGCGGCGTCGGCCGCTGGGTCAGCGCGCTGGTGGGCGTGGTGGCCGTGGCGACCGGGCTGATCTCGACCATCCCCAGCTGGCTGGCGGGGCTCGGTCTGGCGATGCCGACCGCTCCGGCGCTCAGCGGGCTCATCGAGCCGAGCGGCGCCGCCGCGGCCGGGCTCGTGGTGTGGGGCGTGCTGTCGCTGGGGGCCGCGACCCTCGCGGTCGCCACCCGCCGCACGACGAGCGCGAAGCGCGTGCTGGCCGCCGCGTAGCATCCGCCGCCCGGCACCCCGCCGCCGCCCGCGGACCCGAAACCGCCCTTCGCTCCCGTATGAGTTTGTGTCGCCTGATACGCATTCAGGCGACACAAACTCATACGGGAGCGAGAAGCGGTTGGGGTGAAGGCCAGCGGGCAGCACCCACGCGCAGACCAGCAGCGCGACCGCGGCCGTGCCCAGAGAGATCGCGATGCGGGTCAGAGCAGCGTCAGCTCAGGCCCGAGTACGCGTGCAGTCCCTTGAAGAAGACGTTCACGATCGCGAAGTTGAAGATCACGGCCGTGAAGCCGGTGATCGACAGCCATGCCGACGGGGTGCCGCGCCAGCCGCGCGTCGCGCGCGCGTGGATGTAACCGGCGTAGAGCACCCAGATGATGAACGTCCAGGTCTCCTTCACGTCGAAGCCCCAGTAGCGACCCCAGGCGTCCTGCGCCCAGATAGCACCGGCGATGAGGGTGAACGTCCAGAAGATGAAGCCGACCACTGCGAAGCGGTAGGCGAGGTTCTCGAGGCGGGCGGCATCCGGCAGCGTCGCGAGGAAGCCGGGGCCGGTCTTCTCGGCCTTCTCGGCGATGCGCCGCTCACGGCGCGACTGCAGCAGCTGCATGACCGACAGCGCGAACGCCAACGCGAACAGCGCGGTCGACAGCGACGCGACGAACACGTGGATCACCAGCCACACCGACTTCAACGGGTCGACCAGCGGGGCGACGATGACGTAGAAGTTCGCCGCCGCCGCGCCCAGCAGCACCACCACGAGACCGGTGATGAACGTGCCGAGGTAGCGCAGGTCGATGCGGGTGAGCACGACGAGATAGACCAGCACGATCAGCAGCGTGCCGAGCATCGCGAACTCGTAGAGGTTCGCCCACGGCACGCGCCCGGCGGCGAAGCCGCGGGTGAGGGTCGCGCCGAGGTGGAACAGCCAGCCCAGCACCGTCAGGGCCGTGCCGATGCGGGCGAGCACGTAGCGCGGCTTCGCAGGCGCATCCGAAGAGGAACCGGATGCCGCGACAGCATCCGATCCGCCACCGGCGCCCACGAGAACCTTCGCCTCGGTGCTCACCTCGAGCGCCGAGGAGCGGCGCGCGAGGTCGAACGCGAAGGCGATGAACGCGCCCGCGTAGATCGCGATCGCGGTCCACAGCAGCAGGATCGACAGGTCATCGAGCGAGGTCATGACTGACTCCCTTCCTCGCGGCGCGGAGCTGCGCCGTCGAGAAGTCTTTCGTGTCCGCGGGCGAGATCGTCCACGGCGGCGGCGAGGGTGGGGTCCTCGCCGCGGGCGAGTCCGGCGTACTCGAGCCGGATGCCGTCGTCGGATGCCGTCGCCTTGACCCACATGCGCCGGCGCGGCACGAACAGCGCGAGACCGAGGCCGGTCAGCGCGAGCAGGGCGAAGAAGAGCACCCACGGCGCCGAGTCGTCGTGGTGGATCTGCAGCGACACGTAGCGCTTGACCGACTGGGTGAAGTCGGTGGCACCGGCGGGCGACTCGTTCTCGAAGGTGACCGTGCCGAGCCCGTCGGGCAGGTCGGCGGTCTCGCCCGGCTGCAGCTGGATCGAGTCGAGGTCGGTGTCGCGCCCGGTGAGCTTGGTCATGTCCTGCGTGTCGAGCGTGTAGACAGAGCGGGGCGTGCCGTCGTCGATGCCGAGGTCGCCCTGGTAGACGTCGAGCGTCAGCAGCGGGATGTTCACCGCGCCATGCGCCGAGGCGAACGCGCCGGAGTCGAGCTTGACCGCGGTCGGATAGAAGAAGCCGATCAGGCCGAGCTGCTCGGGCATGCCGTCGGGGATCTTCACGACGCCGAGCGAGCTCATGTTGCTGTCCTGCGGCAGGAACTCGACGGGCTGACTGAGCAGCACGGTGCCCTCGGCGTTGCGCACCGTGATGGTGGGCGCGTAGCCGTTGCCGAGCAGGTAGATCTTGTCACCGCCGATGGCGAGCGGGTGGTTCACCTCGACGGAGCCCTTGCGGGTGGTTCCGTCGGACTCGCGCACGTCGAGGTTGGCCTTGAAATTGCCGGCCTGCCCTGCGCCGGGGGTGCCGAAGTCCTCGTAGGTGATGTCGAACGAGTCGAGCGTGAGGGCGTACGGATCGAAGACGTCGTCGGGCACGAACCGGCCGCGGTTGATCGAGTTGTAGTCGATCAGGGTGTTCACGAACGAGGTGCCCTCGACCACGACCTTCTGCCCGGTGTACGCGAATCCGCCGCCGACGCCGACCGTGATGAGCACGCCGACCAGTGCGATGTGGAAGATGAGGTTGCCGGTCTCGCGCCAGTAGCCGCGCTCAGCCGACACCGACCAGGTGCGGCCGCGGCCGCGGGCTGTCGGGGTGTCGTAGCGGGCGACGCGGTAGCCCAGCGCCTTCAGCTGCTTCTGCGCGACGTCGATGGATGCCGCGGCATCCGCCTCACTGCCTTCGCGCACGGTCTCGACGTGGTCGTCGAGGCGGGCGAGTCGCGCGGGTGTGCGCGGCGGCTGCGCCCGCAGCGCCTTGAGGTGGTGGCGGATGCGGGGGATGATGCAGCCGATCAGCGAGATGAACAGCAGCAGGTAGATGGCCGAGAACCACGGCGACGAGTACACGTCGAACAGGCTGAGCTTATCGAGGATCGGGAACAGATCGGGGTTGTCGGTCTTGTACTTGATGACGCCGTTGGGATCGGCGGTGCGCTGCGGGAAGATCGACCCGGGAATCGCCGCGATCGCGAGGATCAGCAGCAGCACGAGCGCGACGCGCATCGAGGTCAGCTGACGCCAGCCCCAGCGCAGCCAGCCCGCGAATCCGAGCTTCGGCTGGGTGATCTCGTCGTCGACGGCGTCGATGTGGTCGGACGGGCGCAGCGGATCGGATGCCGTCGAGGCGCCGTCGCGCTGCTTCGCGTCAGATCGGGAGGATGACACTGCTCATCACCGCCGTCAGTCTCGACATGATCTGGGTCCAGATGCCGGTCACCATCAGCACACCCAGCACGATCAGCAGCACGCCGCCGGCGATGTTGATCGCGCGGATGTGCCGCCGCAGGAAGCCGACCGCGCGGGTCGCCCAGCCGAAGCCGAGGGCGACCAGCAGGAAGGGGATGCCGAGGCCCAGCGAGTAGGCGACGCCCAGCAGCGCCGCGCGTCCTGGTGCTCCGGCGTTGAAGCTCAGCGCGACGATCGCAGTGAGCGTAGGGCCCATGCAGGGCGCCCAGCCGAGCCCCAGCGCGACACCCAGCAGGGGTGCGCCGATGAGGCCGGTGGTGGAGTTCACGTTCAGGCGCATCTCGCGCTGCGCGAATCCGAAGAAGCCGAGGAACACGAGTCCCATCACGATCACGACGGCGCCGAGGATGCGGGTGATCAGATCGGACCACTCCAGCACGAACACCCCGACCGTGCCGCTGAGCGCGGTGATGCCGACGAAGACGACCGTGAAGCCCAGGATGAACAGCAGCACGCCCAGCAGCATCCGCCGCTTGGTCGCGACCCGCGTCGCGACGGCGCCGTCCGTCGCGACGGTCATGGCTGCCGGGTTCGCGCCGACGGCTCCCCCGATGAAGCCGAGGTAGCCGGGCACGAGGGGAAGGATGCAGGGCGAGACGAACGAGACGAGACCGGCGAGCATGGCGAGCGGGATCGCGGCCCACAGAGCGCCCGCGCCGATCACCGTCTCGGGGTTCACGCCTTCTCCGCCAGCGCGGTCTGGATGAGCGTCGACAGGATCGACGTGCCGTCGATCGGGCCGATGATGCGCGCGGCGACGCGCCCCTGCTTGTCGAGAACAAGGGTGGTCGGCGGCGCCTGGATCGGGGTCACGCGGGCGAACGCGAGCTTGGCGTCGCCGGTGTCGGCATCCATGAGGCTCGGGTAGGTGATGCCGTAGGTCTTCGCGAAGGCCTTCGCGGTGTCAGCCTGGTCGTAGATGTTCACGCCGACGAACTGCACGTCGTCGGGCTGGTGCTTCTGCCAGACGGCCTCGAGGTCCTTCGCCTCGATGCGGCACGGGCCGCATCCGGCGTACCAGAAGTTGACCACCGTGACCTGGCCGGCGATGTCGTCGCTCGAGAAGGTCTCGCCGTCCTCGGTGACGCCGCCGAAGGCGACCGGCTCGCCGCGCTTGGCCTCGGGGATCTCGACGACCCGGAAGTCGGCGGCGGTGTACGCCTTCTCATCGCCGTTCAGGAACGCCTCGGTCGCGGGGTCGGGAGCGCAGGCGCTCAGACCGACGGCGAGAACCGCGGCGAGCGCCGCTCCGATGGCGCGGGCACCGCGAAGCGAACGGACAGACGAGGACACGCTGGGAATCGTACGCGCGTTTCCTATGGGCGCTCTGAAGTCCGAGGAGGGGCGTCAGACCGCGCCGAGGTCGATGCCGGATGCCGCGGGCTCGGCGTACGCGACCTCGCGCCAGACGTCGCCGACGCGTTCGAAGCTCGTCACGCTGGACAGCGCGCAGCGCCGGGTGCGCGGGTCGTGGCGCAGCGGGAGTCCTGCGACGAAGAGGTGCGTGATCCAGATCGGCGCCTGATGCAGCACGAACACGACATCGCCGTCGTCCGCGGCATCCCACCGCTCGTCCATGGCCGACAGCATCCGTTCGGCGATCGCGGCGTACGGCTCGCCCCAGCTGGGGATCGACGGGCGGCGCAGGTGCCGCCAGTTGCGCGGGTCGCGCAGCGCCCGGCGCATCTGCGTCCCCTCGAACACGTTGGTCGGCTCGATGAGGCGGGTGTCGAGCGTCGGGGTCAGACCGAAGAGCTCGGTGAACGGCTCGGCGGACTCCTGCGTGCGCTCCAGCGGCGAGCAGCGCAGCTCGGTCACGAGGCGGTCGAGGGATGCCACGTGCTCGGCGGCCGCCCGCGCCATGCGCCGGCCCGCCTCGCTGAGGTGGTAGTCGGGCAGCCGCCCGTAGAGCACCCGCTCGGGGTTGTGGACTTCGCCGTGGCGCACGAGATGCAGACGGGATGCGGCCATGCGAGCGAGTCTAGCCAGCGGCCGCCGCCCGAGAGGATGCGGGGGCGCCACGTAGACTGTCGTGGTCCGCTCTTTCCCCGATCAGAAGGAACACTCCGTGCTTCGCACACACACGGCAGGCTCACTGCGAGCCGAGCACATCGGTCAGACCGTCACCCTCTCGGGTTGGGTCGATCGTCGCCGCGATCACGGAGGCGTCGCTTTCATCGATCTTCGCGATGCGTCCGGCATCGCGCAGGTCGTCATCCGCGACGAAGAGGTGGCCCACCCGCTGCGCAGCGAGTTCGTGCTGCAGGTCACCGGCGAGGTCTCGCGCCGCCCGGCCGGCAACGAGAACCCGAACCTGCCCACCGGCGAGGTCGAGCTCATCGCCGCCGAGGTGACGGTGCTGAACGAGTCGGCCCCGCTGCCGTTCCAGGTCTCGAGCGGCCTGGCCGAGAGCGACCCGATCGGCGAGGAGGTGCGCCTCAAGCACCGCTACCTCGACCTGCGCCGCCCCGCGCCCGCGGCCGCGATGCGCCTGCGCTCCGACGTGTACAAGGCGATCCGCGATGAGCTGCACGGCCGCGACTTCGTCGAGGTCGAGACACCGACCCTCACCCGCTCGACCCCCGAGGGCGCCCGCGACTTCCTCGTGCCTGCCCGCCTGCACCCTGGCAGCTGGTACGCCCTGCCGCAGTCGCCGCAGCTGTTCAAGCAGCTGCTCATGGTGGGAGGCGTGGAGAAGTACTTCCAGATCGCGCGCTGCTACCGCGACGAGGACTTCCGCGCCGACCGTCAGCCGGAGTTCACGCAGCTCGACATCGAGATGAGCTTCGTCGACCAGGAGGACGTCATCGAGATGATGGAGTCCCTCATCGTCGCGATGTGGAAGACCATCGGCGTCGAGGTGCAGACCCCGTTGCCGCGGATGACCTACGCCGACGCGATGGCCAAGTACGGCTCCGACAAGCCCGACCTGCGGTTCGGTCTCGAGCTGGTCGAGGCGACCTCGTACTTCGCGGAGACCCCGTTCCGGGTGTTCCAGTCCGAGTACGTCGGCGCGGTCGTCATGCCGGGCGGCGCCTCGCAGCCCCGCAAGACTCTGGACGCCTGGCAGGACTGGGCGAAGCAGCGCGGTGCACGCGGCCTGGCATACGTGCTCTTCAACGAGGACGGCACGCTCGGCGGACCCGTTGCGAAGAACCTGTCCGAGGCCGAGCAGGCGGGCCTCGCCGAACTCGTGGGCGCGAAGCCGGGCGACTGCGCTTTCTTCGCCGCCGGTGAGACGAAGGCCAGCCGTGCGCTGCTCGGCGCAGCACGCGTCGAGATCGGCCGCCGCCTCGAGCTGCTCGACCCCGACGTGTTCGCCTTCACGTGGGTCGTCGACGCCCCGATGTTCGAGTCGGCGTCGGATGCTGTCGCCTCGGGCGACGTGGCCGTCGGCGCCGGCGCCTGGACCGCGGTGCACCACGCGTTCACCGGCCCGAAGCCGGAATTCGAGGACACCTTCGACACCGACCCGGGCTCGGCGCTCGCCTACGCGTACGACATCGTCTGCAACGGCTCCGAGCTGGGCGGCGGTTCGATCCGCATCCACCGCGAGGACGTGCAGAAGCGCGTGTTCAACGTGATGGGCATCACCGATGAGGAGGCCGACGAGAAGTTCGGCTTCCTGCTCGAGGCGTTCAAGTTCGGCGCACCCCCGCACGGCGGCATCGCGCTCGGCATGGACCGCGTCATGCAGCACCTGACCAAGACCGAGTCGATCCGCGAGGTCATCGCGTTCCCGAAGTCGGGTGGCGGCTTCGACCCGCTCACCGAGGCGCCCGCCCCGATCACCCCGGAGCAGCGCGCCGAGGCCGGCGTGGACGCCGAGCCGGAGGACGACTCCGCCGAGTAGTCACCATCCCTTCCGCCGAGGCCCCCTCTGAGCATCCGCGCCCCCGCTGGTCGGCGCATCTCAGAGGGGGCCTCGGCGATCAGAGGGGGCGTCAGCGAATCGGATGCGGCGCCGGACTCAGACGCCCAGCGCGGGCGCGATGTTCTCGTTCCACACATCCACGCCGAGCTTGCCGATCAGCACGATCACGACGATGAGGAACACCACCCGGATGAACCGGGCGCCGCGGGCTATCGCCATGCGCGAGCCGAGGTAGCTGCCGGCGATGTTCGCCACCGCGAGGATGCCGCCCAGCAGCCACAGCACCGAACCGTGCGGGATGAAGAGCAGCAGCGCACCCGCGTTCGTGGCGAAGTTCACGATCTTGGCCTTGGCGCTGGACTGCAGGAAGTCGTATCCCAGCAGCGCGACGAGCGCGATCACCAGGAACGTGCCGGTGCCGGGCCCGATGAGCCCATCGTAGAAGCCGATCACCGCACCCGCCGCGGAGGCGGTGATGAGATGGCGTCGGCCATCGAAGCGCAGCTGCGTCACGGCACCCATCGCTGGACGGAACACGGTGAAGAAGGCGACGGCGATGAGGGCGATCACGATCACCGGCTTGAAGACGGATGCCGGCAGCAGCGTGGCGACCGCGGCGCCGCCGAACGACCCGGCGAGCGCGACGAAGGCCATCGGCAGGGCGGTCCGCAGATCGGGTTTCGCGCGGCGGTAGTAGGTGACGCTGGAGGTCGCCGTGCCGAACACCGAGGCGAGCTTGTTCGTCGCCAGCGCCTGCACGGGCGCGATCCCGGGGATCAGCAGCAGCGCCGGCAGCTGCAGCAGCCCGCCGCCGCCCACGACGGCGTCGATCCAGCCGGCCGCGAACGCGGCGATCACGATGAGGATAAGCGTGCCCCAGGTGAGCTGCTCGAGGCCGAGGAGAGCTCCGATGTCCATTCCGTCAAGGATGCCAGACTGGGCGGATGCTCGATTCGCTGACTCTGCCGCATCCGCTCTCCACCCGCGCCGGCGAGGTGACGCTGCGCCGGGCGAGCGAGGCGGATGCCGACGCGATCATCGCGCTGCTCTCGGACGACCCGGTCAGCGCGGCGCGCGGCGACGTCGCCTCGGCTGACGACCGCCCGCGCTACGTCGCGGGGCTCACCGAGATCCTCTCCGATCCGATGAACGACCTGCTCGTCGCCGAGGCCGACGGCGCCGTGTTCGGCACGTTCCAGCTGACGCTGCTGCCCGGGATGGCCCGCCGCGGCGCCCGCCGGGTGCTCGTCGAGGCGGTGCGGGTGCGTGCCGACCAGCGCTCGGCCGGGCTCGGCTCGGCGATGATGCGGTGGGTGACCGACGACGCCGCCCCCGCACTCGACGCAGCCCTCGTGCAGCTGACCTCGGATGCCGCGCGCGTCGACGCGCACCGCTTCTACGAGCGCCTGGGCTTCACCGGCTCCCACGTCGGCTTCAAGTACGCGGTGACGCCGCGCTGACGGCATCCGCCACCGTCCCGTCACCCGCCATTCACCCGAGCCGCCCTGCGGGGTAACCGGGCGTCAGTAGCGTGCTCTCGTCTCCGGCATCCCGGCCGGGCACGAGAGGAACACATGGCACACATCTCCCGCCGCGCGCGCCTGGGCGCCGGCATCGCATTCGCCGCCACCGCCGCGCTTATGCTCACCTCCTGCGCCGGAGCCCCGGCATCCGGCGGCGAGGGCGACGACGCGTCGTCGACGGCCGCCACCGCGGCGTCGCTCGCCGACTTCGGCACCTTCGCCGACCTCGAGGCCGCCGCCAAGGCCGAGGGCCAGCTGAACGTCATCGCGCTGCCGCGCGACTGGGCCAACTACGGCGAGATCCTCGACCTGTTCGCCGAGAAGTACCCCGAGATCACCATCAACGAGCAGTCGCCCGACGTCTCGAGCGCCGAGGAGATCCAGGCCGCGAAGACCAACGAGGGCCTCGACACCGCCCCCGACGTGTTCGACCTCGGTCTCACCGTCGCCCTGCAGAACACCGACGTGTTCGCGCCGTACAAGGTGCAGACCTGGGACGAGATCCCGGATGCTCTCAAGGAGCCCACCGGCCTGTTCGTCGGCGACTACGGCGGGTACATGTCGATCGGCTACGACTCGTCGAAGTACGACGCACCTGCGGCACTCGAAGACCTCGCCGGCACCGACTACAAGGGCGCCGTCGCGATCAACGGCGACCCGACCCAGGCCGGCGCCGCCTTCGCCGCCGTCGGCCTCGCGACCGTGCAGTCCGGTGGCTCGCTGGACGACTTCCAGCCCGGCATCGACTTCTTCGCCGAGCTGCAGAAGGCCGGTAACCTGCTCAAGGTCGACGTCACCACCGCGACCGTCGCGAGCGGCGAGACCCCGGTCGTCTTCGACTGGGACTACCTGAACGCGGCGCACTCCTCCGACAACGCCGACTGGAAGGTCGTCGTGCTGCCCGGCACCGGCTACGCCGGCTACTACAACCAGGCGATCAACAAGGACGCCCCGAACCCGGCAGCCGCACGCCTGTGGCAGGAGTTCCTGTACAGCGACGAGGTGCAGAACCTGTGGCTCAAGGGCGGCGCGCGTCCCGTGCGCATGGAGGCCATGACCGAAGCCGGCACGATCGACGCCGAGCTCGCCGCGGCCCTTCCCGAGGTGCCGTCCGAGACGGTCGTCCCCACCGAGGAGCAGAGCTCGACCGCCGGCACCCTGCTCGGCGAGAAGTGGGCGGCGGCGATCCAGTGACGATCACCGCCGTCACGGGGGCGGATGCCGCGGCATCCGCCCCCGTCTCCCCCGCCGGGCCGGTGCCGCACGCACCGGCCCGGCGGAGCGCATCCTGGGCGTGGCTGGGGCTCACCCCCTTCGCCGCGTACCTGCTGCTGTTCCTGTCCGTGCCGACCGTGCTCGCGATCGGCTCCGGCTTCTTCACCCGCGACGGGGCGTTCACCTGGACGAACGTCGCCGCCCTCGCCGACCCCGTGGTGCTGCGCACCTTCGGCAACTCCGCGATGGTGTCGCTGCTGACCGCGGCCGTCGGCGCGGTCACCGGCGCGCTCGTCTGCTACGCCATGCTCGGGCTGAACCCCGACGGCACCGTGCGCCGCTCGGTCGACGCCGCCGCCGGTGTGCTGGCCCAGTTCGGCGGGGTCATGCTCGCCTTCGCGTTCATCGCCACGATCGGAATCCAGGGCGTGATCACCGCGCTGCTGCGCGACTCGTTCGGCATCGACATCTTCGTGAACGGAACCTGGCTGTACGAGCTGCCCGGGCTGATCCTGCCGTACATCTACTTCCAGGTGCCACTCATGGTGATCACCTTCATGCCCGCCCTCGCCGCGCTCCGGCCGCAGTGGGCCGAGGCCAACGCCACTCTCGGCGGCAGCCGCGCCGGCTTCTGGGCGCACATCGGCATCCCGGTGCTGGCGCCGTCGTTCCTCGCCAGCGTGCTGCTGCTGTTCGCGAACGCGTTCTCGTCGTATGCCACCGCCGCCGCCCTCGCCAGCCAGGGCTCGCAGATCGTACCGCTGCAGATCCGCGCGGCGCTCACCAGCGAGACCCTGCTGGGCCGCGAGAACATGGCCGGCGCTCTCGCGCTCGGCATGATCGTCGTCGTCGGCGTCGTGATGGCGCTCTACTCGCTCATCCAGCGCCGGGCTGCGAGGTGGCAGTCGTGAACGTGAACCCGATCGGCCCCTCCCGGCTCACCCGCTGGATCATCGGCATCCTCGTCGGCGCGTTCTTCGCGATCCCGCTGTTGTCGACCCTGCTGTACACGCTGCGCGATCCGAACGGCGGACTCTCGTTCGTGAACTGGGCGCGGCTGCTCGACCCCGCCGCATCCGCTGCGATCCGCCCGATCTGGATCGGCCTCGGCAACTCGCTGGTGCTCGCGGTCGTGACCGTCGCGATCGTGCTGCTGCTCCTCGCGCCGACGATGATCCTCATCGCCCTGCGCTTCCCGCGTCTGAAGCCGGTGTTCGAGTTCGCGGTGCTTCTGCCGATCTCGATCCCCGCGATCGTGCTGGTCGTCGGGCTCGCGCCGATCTACCTGCAGATCGGCCGCACCTTCGGCACCGGCACGTGGACTCTCGCGTTCGCCTACGGCATCACCGTGCTGCCGTTCGCCTACCGGTCGATCCAGGCATCCATCGACGCCGTCGACCTTCGGACGCTCGCCGAGGCCGCGCGCTCGCTCGGCGCGAGCTGGCCCGCGGTCGTGATCCGAGTCCTCGCTCCGAACCTGCGCCAGGGGCTGCTCGCGGCATCCCTCATCTCGATCGCCGTCGTGCTCGGCGAGTTCACGATCGCCTCGCTGCTGAACCGGCAGGTGTTCCAGACCGCGATGGTGGTCGTGCAGAAGCAGGACACCTACGCCCCCGCGATCTTCACCCTGCTGGCGCTGGTGTTCGTCTTCCTGCTGCTGCTCCTCATCGGGCGCCTCGCCGGCGTCACACGAAAGGCCCGCTCATGACCCTCCCCCGCACCGCCGACAACGTGCTGCTCGCCGAGGCAGGTGATGGCACCCGCGCACAGCTGCAGGGCATCGTGAAGAGCTACGGCGGCAACACGGTGCTGCACGGCGTCGACCTCGACATCGCGCCCGGTGAGTTCGTGTCGCTGCTCGGGCCTTCCGGATGCGGCAAGACCACCCTGCTGCGCGTGCTCGCCGGTCTCGAAGCCGCCGACTCGGGCGTGGTGCTGCTCGGCGAGCGCGACGTGTCGCGGGTGCCGACGAGCCGCCGCGACATCGGGATGGTGTTCCAGTCGTACTCGCTGTTCCCGCATCTGCGGGTGGTCGACAACACGGCGTTCGGGTTGCGCCGTCGCGGGGTGAACCGCGCCGAGGCGTCGCGCCGCGCGCTCGACGCCCTTGCGCTGGTCGGCCTCGAGGCGCACGCCGAGAAGTTCCCGCACCAGCTCTCCGGCGGGCAGCAGCAGCGCGTGGCGCTCGCCCGCGCTCTGGTCACCGAGCCCAAGGTGCTGCTGCTCGACGAGCCGCTCTCGGCGCTCGACGCGAAGGTGCGCGTGCAGCTGCGCGATGAGATCCGCCGCATCCAGCTGCGGCTGGGTATCACGACCGTCTTCGTCACCCACGACCAGGAGGAGGCGCTGGCCGTCTCCGACCGCATCGCGGTGATGAACGCGGGTCGCATCGAGCAGATCGGCACCCCCGAGCAGCTCTACGATCGCCCGGCGACCGCTTCGGTCGCCGCGTTCGTCGGGCTGTCGAGCGTCGTCTCGGGCGTCGCCGACGGCGACCACGTGACCGTCTGGGGGCAGCGGATCCCGCTGCAGACGCCGACCGACGGGCCCGTCGACGTGTTCCTGCGGCCCGAGAACGTCGCGCTGTCCGCGGCGGCGGATGCCACCGTGACCGCCGTCGTGGAGGAATCGACCTTCCTCGGGAGCACCCGCCGCACGGTGGTGCGCACCGAGACCGGCGACAGGGTGACGGTACAGCATGCACCCGGCATCCGCCCCGCGTACGGCGACCTCGTCGGGCTCGACCTGACGCCGGCTCCGGTGGCCTGGCGCGACCGCGGCTGAATCGCGCTCTTCCTCACGCCGCCGCGCGGGGATAGCGTGGAGCCGGAGCGACGGCGCTCCATACCCGCAGGGAGAGGAATATCCATGGCAGGCAAGTTCGAGCTGTACGAGGACAAGGGCGGCGACTGGCGGTTCCGCCTGAAGGCGGGCAACGGCGAGGTCATCGCCACCGGCCAGGGCTACGCGTCGAAGTCGGGTGCGATGAACGGCATCGACTCGGTGCGCCGCAACGCCGCCGACGCCGACGTCGTCGAAGTGGAGAACTGACCCCGAGAATTGCACTGCCGCGCGAGAATCGGCCTGCCAGCGCGATTCTCGCGCGGCAGGCCGATTCTCACGACAGGTGGGCGTCGCAGGGTCAGAGCACCTTCGACAGGAAGTCCTGCGTGCGCGGATGCTGCGGGTTCGCCAGCACCTGACGCGGGTCGCCCTCTTCGACGATGTGACCGCCGTCCATGAAGATCAGGCGCGAGCCGACCTCACGGGCGAAGCCCATCTCGTGCGTGACGACGAGCATCGTCATGCCCTCGTCGGCGAGCGAGCGCATGACCTGCAGCACCTCGCCGACCAGCTCAGGGTCGAGCGCCGAGGTCGGCTCGTCGAACAGCATCATGTCGGGGTTCATGCACAGCGCCCGCGCGATGGCGACGCGCTGCTGCTGACCGCCCGACAGGTGCCCCGGGTAGGCGTCGGCCTTGTGCGCGAGCCCGACGCGCTCGAGCATCGCGATCGCGACCTTCTCGGACTCGGCCTTGGAGCGCTTCTTGACCCGTCGCTGCGCGAGCGTGAGGTTGCCCAGCACGCTCAGATGCGGGAACAGGTTGAAGCTCTGGAACACCATGCCGATGCGGGTGCGCACCCGGTCGATGTCGGTGTCGGGATCGGTGATGTCGATGCCCTCGATGAGGATGCTGCCGCCGGTGGGCTCCTCGAGCAGGTTCACCGAGCGCAGCAGCGTCGACTTGCCCGACCCCGAGGGGCCGATCACGCAGACGACCTCACCGCCGGTGACGGTCAGGTCGATGCCCTTGAGCACCTCGTTGTCGCCGAAGGTCTTGACCAGCCCGCGGACCTCGATGGCCGGGGCGTGGACGTCGATCAGATCCGTGCTCATCGCTGCCTCGACATTCGTCGCTCGAGCCACGCGCTGAAGCGCGTGAGGGGGATGGTGACGATCAGGTACAGGACCGCCGCCATGATCAGCGGAGTTCCGTTGGCGTTCTGCGTGCTGGCGTCGCGGGCGAAGTTCGTCAGCTCCTTCGACCAGATGAACGACCCCGCGACGAACAGCAGCGAGGTGTCCTTGAGCAGCAGCACGAACTCGTTCGTCAGCGGCGGGATGATGATCCGGAAGCCCTGCGGCACGACGACCCAGAAGGTCGTCTTCATGGGCGACATGCCCAGCGAGCGGGATGCCTCGGTCTGCCCCTTCGGCACGGCCTGGATTCCGGCCCTGATCGTCTCCGCCATGTAGGCGGAGGCGACCAGGATGAGACCGATCAGGCCGAGGACGACCGGGCCGCCGAGCTTGGTGCCCGGCACGCCGAGACCGATGGGCAGGATGAACGCGATGGCGAAGATCGTGAGGATCGCGGGGAGCCCGCGGAACAGCTCGATCCACGCCGTCGCGATCCACCGGAACGGCCCGATGCTCGACAGCTTCATGAGTGCGAGCAGGATGCCGAGCAGCAGACCCCCGATGAACGCCACGGCCGTGAACCACAGGGTGTTCACGAGCGCGGTGGTGATGATGCCCGGAAGCATCTTCGCCGCGATCTCGGGGTTGAAGTAGAGCGCAGCGATACGCGCCCAGTCGGTGCTGATGATCAGCCACAGGGCGACCGCGATCAGCACCGCATAGACGGTGTACCGGTACAGCTTGCTCTTGGTGGTGCGCCGTAACGCCATCGCCAGGGCCTTCCCGACCTACCTCCGCCGATCAGTTGGCGGAGAAGTAGGTGTCGTAGATCGTCTGGTACTCGCCGCTGTCGCGCAGCTCCTTGAGAGCCTTGTTGACAGCCTCGAGCAGGGCGGTCTTCTTGCCCTTCTCGAACGCGAAGCCGTAGGACTCGCCGGTGTCGTACTCCTCGACGATCTTGTAGTTCGAGTCGGCCTTCTCGTGCTCGATGTTGACCGGCTGGTCCTGCAGGATCGCGTCGATCTGACCGGCCTGCATCGCGGGCCACAGCTCGCCGTCCGAGGGGTACTGCACCAGCTGGGCATCGGGGGCGTGCTCGGTGGCGTACGCCTCACCGGTGGTGCCCTGCTGCACGCCGACGTTCTTGCCGGCGAGGTCGTCGATCGACTTGATGCCCGAGTCGGTGCGCACCAGCAGCGACTGCAGCGAGTCGTAGTACGGGTCGGCGAAGTCGATGTTCGCCTTGCGCTCGTCGGTGATGGTCATAGCCGAAGCGCCCACGTCGCAGGTTCCCGAGGCGAGGGTGGTGCCCGACTGCAGGGCGTCGAAGCCCACGTCCTGCACGGCCAGCTTCAGGTCGAGCTTCTCCGCGATCGCGTCGAGCAGGTCGATGTCGAAACCGGTGTAGCCGGTGCCGTTGTCGCCGCCCTCGAACTCGAAGGGGGCGTAGGGGATGTCGGAGCAGACGGTCAGCGTGCCCGCCTCGACGAGGCCGTACTCCGCGCCGGCGTCGGTGCCGCCGCCGGTGCCGCCGTCACCGCCGGCGTCGTTGGAGCCGCTGGCGCAGCCGGTGAGCGCGAGGACGGCGGTCGCTGCGATGGCGGCGCCGAGAAGAAGAGGACGACGGGTGTTCATGGCCACTCCTGGCTGACGGGGCTTGCGCCCACGGACGGGTTGTTGATCATCTAAACATGACCGGCCAGGTCGCGACCAATATCCGGCGCCCTTGCCGATCACAGTTGGGTTGCAGTCGCTCAGATCTCGATGTCGACCGCCGCCCGCGCGGCGGCGACCGAGCGCACGTAGGCGACGACCTCCTCATGCGCGGGATGCACCTGATACGCCTCGAGGTCGGCGACGGAGTCGAAGTCGGCGACGAGCACGGCGTCCCAGTTCACGTCGGGGTACGCAGCCTCGGGGCCGACGGAGATGGCGCGCAGCTGCGGCACCACGCCGTCGAGCGCGCCGAGTCGGCGTGCGACCTCGGCCGCCTGCGCGGCCCGCTCGGCGGCATCCGCTCCGTTCATCTTCCACATCACGACGTGACGGATGCTCATCGCATGGCCTCCTCGAGGGCGGAGCGCAGGCGCTCGGGTGAGACGCGCCAGTGCGCGTGCAGGTGATCGTCGATCAGCACGACGGGGATCTTCTCCCACCACAGCTCGTACAGGGCGGGGTCGTCCTCGATCGATTTCTCGACGATCTCGATGTCGTCGCCGAGGTCATCGGGCAGATCGGCGATGACCTGCTCGACGATGCCGAGCGCGGTCGGGCAGAGGTGGCATCCGGCTCGGCCGATGACCGTGACGGTGGTCACGGCTGCGCGACCGGGCGTCCCTGGGCGATCCACTCCCCCGTGCCGCCGTCGACGTTGGTGGCGTCGTAGCCGCGCGCCTCGAGGGCCTGCACGGCGCGGGCGGAGCGCCCGCCCACCTGGCAGATCACGTCGAAGGCCTCGGAGGGCAGCTCGCCCAGCCGGTCTCCGAGCTCGGACAGCGGCAGGTTGACAGCGCCGGGCACGTGGCCGGCGGCGTACTCGTCGCGCTCGCGCACATCGATGAGCGGAACGCCCTCGCGGGCGGCGAGCTGCTCGACGGTGATCGACTTCATGACCCTCCTCAGGGTGCGTCCGCAGACACGAAGCGCCCCGTCGACTCGATCCAGGAACCCGTTGTCGGGCCGAAGATCTCGTCGGGGGCGCTCGGTGTCGTGCCGCTTACTTCTTGTTGCGGCGCTGGTGGCGAGTCTTGCGAAGCAGCTTGCGGTGCTTCTTCTTCGCCATGCGCTTGCGGCGCTTCTTGATGACAGAACCCACGGAAACCTCACTAAGTCAGGGGCTGGATGTCACGCGAACGGACACCCGGGTACGGGCACGGAAAAATGCCTCGGACGAGTCTAGCAAATGCGCGGACCGCGACCGTACACGGCCCGTCGCAGACGCGGACGCGTCAGCCGGCGTCGGCGATCGGGCGCCGCAGCGCCTCGGCCACCGCGGACTCGGGCACACGATAGCTGCGCCCGAAGCGGATGGCGGGAAGCTCCCCAGCGTGCACCAGCCGGTACACGGTCATCTTCGACACGCGCATCAGCTCGGCGACCTCCGCCACCGTCAGGAATCGAACGTCTTGAACATCGGGCATCCCCGGTACCCCTTTCTGCTGAAGCACACTCTATGGGGTGCGTGCGACACCTGTAAACCTGCGTGAACCGTGTGAGTGCTGTGACTCGCGTGACTTCAGCGAGCGCGGCTACCTCAGCGACGCTTGAAGGCGCTCGTCACGACGTGCTTGGCGGATGCCGCGGCGCGGCCGACCACCTCGGCCGCGTGCGCGGCGCCATCGGGCAGCGGCGCGAACGGGATGTCGATGTCGGGAGCCTGATCGCCGTAGGCATCGACGAGAAACGGCACCAGCCAGTCGTCGACGGTCTCGAGCGGGGCGATGGAGATGCTGTAGAAGCGGCGCTGCCCATCCTCACGGACGGTCACCAGCTCGGCATCGCGCAGCACCTTCAGGTGCTTCGACACGGTCGGCTGGCTGATGCCGAGCTCGCTGACGATCTCGGTCACGCTCGTGCCGGCATCCGTCTCGGTGGAGCGCCCCAGCAGAAGCTGCAGGATGTCCCGCCGCGTACCGTCCGCGATCACGTCGAAGATGTCGGTCATGCCATCAGGGTAGTCGGCGCGGCGGCGGAGTACCATGACGGAGGTTCGGCGAACGCCGCCGGACTCCGCGACGTGAGGGAGGACGATGTCGGGCATGATGTCGGCATCCTCTCCCCAACACAAGCTGGGGAGGCTGGGCCGCGACCTGCGGCACATCGTCACCTCGTCGCCCTCGCGCTTCGTCATCGTCGTCTTCGCCGCGCTGATCCTGCTGTTCACGGCGCTGCTCTCGCTGCCGATCTCCTCGGCGGCCGGCATCATCACCCCGCTGAGCGATGCGCTGTTCACCGCGATGTCGACCATCTGCGTCACCGGCCTCTCGACCGTCGACATGGCGACGCACTGGTCGCCGTTCGGCAACGTGCTCATCTTCATCGGCGTGAACATCGGCGGAATGGGCGTGCTCACGCTCGCCTCGCTGATGGGCCTGGTCATCTCCAAGCGGCTCGGCCTGCGGGCGAAGCTGCTCGCCGCGGGCGACACCAACCCGATGCGCGCGCACGGAGGGCCGGTCAACGAGAGCCAGACCGTGCGTCTGGGCGAGGTCGGCCAGCTGCTGACGACCGTCGCCCTGTCGACGCTGGTCATCGAGGGCGTCGTGGCCGTGCTGCTGTACCCGGCGCTGATCTGGACCGGCATCGACCCGATCGCCGCCCTGTGGGAGGCGCCGTACTACGCGGCGATGTCGTTCACCAACACCGGGTTCACGCCGAACGCCGGCGGTGTGACCGTGTTCGCCGATGACTACCTCGTGCTCACGATCCTCATGATCAGCGTGTTCCTCGGCAGCATCGGCTTCCCGGTGATCTACACGCTCGCCAAGCACACCTGGCACGTGAAGCGCTGGTCGCTGCACTCCAAGCTCACCCTGATCACCACTGCCCTGCTGTTCATCGCCGGCGCCGGAGTGTTCCTGCTGCTCGAGTTCGACAACCCCACCACCTTCGGGTCGATGGATGCCGGCGAGACGACGATCAACGCGCTGTTCCTGTCGGCGATGACCCGCTCGGGCGGGTTCAACGTGATCGACATGTCCGATCTGAACGGCTCGTCCATGCTCGTCGCCTGCATGCTGATGTTCGTGGGTGGCGGTTCGGCGTCCACCGCCGGCGGCATCAAGGTGACCACGCTGGCAGTGCTCGCGATCGCCGTCTGGTCGGAGGCCAAGGGTCGTCAGTCGGTGGAGGTGTTCGGCCGCCGCATCCCTTCCGACGTGCAGCGCGTCGCCCTGTCGGTCGTCGCGTGGGGCGCGACGATCGTCGCCGTGTCGACCGTGATCATCGCGCAGATCACGAAGGCTGACATCATCGACGTGCTCTTCGACGTGATCTCGGCGTTCGGCACCGTCGGGCTCAGCTCGGGCCTGACCTCCGAGCTGCCGGACTCCGCCTCGTACGTGCTGGCCGCGACCATCTTCATGGGGCGCGTTGGTACAGTGACACTCGCCGCGGCGGTCGCCGCGACGTCCCGATCGCAGCTCTACTCGCTGCCCGTGGAAAGGCCGATCGTTGGTTGAGATGGTGCGGGGCGACGCCCCGGTTCTCGTCATCGGGCTGGGACGCTTCGGTGCGGCATGCGCCGGCGAGCTCGATCGACTCGATCGCGAGGTGCTCGCGATCGACGAGGACCTCGGTCTCGTGCAGAAGTGGTCGGAGCGCGTCACGCACACGGTGCAGGCGGATGCTCGCAACATCGACGCACTGCGGCAGATCGGCGCGCAGGACTTCCAGGTGGCCGTGGTCGCGGTCGGGTCGCTCATCGAGGCGTCGGTGCTCATCACCGCGAACCTTGTCGACCTGAAGGTGCCGCAGATCTGGGCGAAGGCCGTCTCGCAGTCGCACGGCAAGATCCTCGCCCGCGTGGGCGCGAACCACGTCATCTACCCCGAGCGCGAGGCCGGCGAGCGCGTCGCCCACCTCGTGAGCGGGCGGATGCTCGACTTCATCCGCTTCGACGACGACTTCGTGCTGGCGAAGATGTACCCGCCGAAGTTCATCCGTGGCGTCGGTCTGAACGAGTCGGGTGTGCGCACGAAGTACAACGTCACCGTGGTGGGCGTGAAGAGTCCCGGCAAGCCGTTCCGCTACGCCGAGGCGAACACGGTCGTCACCAACCACGACCTCATCATCGTGTCGGGCACGAACAGCGACATCGAGCGCTTCGCCAGCCTCGACCGCTGACCCCGGCCGTCTGTATGGCGCGAACCTCCGCTTTCGGGCCCGAAAGCGGAGGTTCGAGCCAGATAGGCGGGTTCTGACGAGAGATCAGGCGCCGGAGGCGAGCTCCCTCGAGCGGGCGAGCGCTGCGGCGGTGGCGCGGGCGAACACGTCGTCGAGGCGCGCGTCCTGCAGCACGGCGATCGCACGCTCGGTGGTGCCCTTGGGGCTCGTCACGCGGCGTCGCAACTCGGCCGGGTCCTCCCCCGAGGCGTCGAGCAGTGCGGCCGCCCCGATGAAGGTCTGCTCGGCCATGAGGCGAGCATCCGTCTCGGTGAAGCCCATGCCGACCGCGGCCTTGGTGAGCTCCTCGATGAGCAGGAAGACGTAGGCCGGGCCAGAGCCCGACACGGTCCCGAGCGGGTCGATCTGCTCCTCGTCGATCTCGATCACGGCGCCGACGGTCTCGAACAGCGCGCGCACGAGCGCGACGTCCTCACCCGAGGCCGCGGGACCCGCGGCGATGCCGGTGACGGCCTTGCCGACGGTCGCCGGGGTGTTCGGCATCGAGCGGATCGTGCTGACGCCGTCGCCGAGCGCCTCGGCGAACGTCGCGAGAGTCACGCCGGCGGCCAGGCTCACGACGATCGCGTCCTCGCGCAGCGACGGGGCGATCTCGCGCAGCAGATCGGGCACCATCGCCGGCTTCACGCCGACGAGGATGATGCGCGCCGATGCCGCGGCATCCGTGTTGCCGTCGGGCGCCTCCGAGAGGGCGATGCTGCGCACGCCCTCGAGGCCGGCGAGCGTCTGCGCCTTCTCCGCCGAGCGGTTCGTCGCGATGATGCCTCCGTGCGGGATGCCGGAGGCGACGACCCCCTGGAGGATCGCCCCTCCCATCGAACCTGCGCCGAGAAATGCCAGTGCGGGAAGTGCTTCGACCATGTCGCCATCCTACGAGCCGACGGCCTCGACGTAGACTCGAGCCATGAGTGCTTCCGGTGACAGCAGGCGATTCCTCTCGGTGTCCGACGACGATCACGTGCTGATCGTCGACGCGATCATGGGATGCACGGGAGTCCAGAAGCTCATCCAGCTCCGCACCCTCTCGGTCGCCGCCGACGACCTGCTCGTCATCGCCCGCGTGGCGCTCGTCGAGAACGCCACGGTGCGCGAGGCGGCCGACGAGATCGACGTCATCAAGACCCGCATCCGCGCCGCCGTCCCCGCCGCGCGGTCGATCTACATCGAGCCCGACATCTACCGTCCCGGCCTCGACCCAGAGCCGCCGACAGACGCGTTCGTGCTGAAGTCCGAGGACTGAGCCGGCGTCACCGCCGCGCTTCGAAGAACGCGCGCAGCCGCGCGAGCGCGGCATCCGCCTGCACCCCGCCGATCACCTCCGCGCGGTAAGGCAGCCGCCGGTCACGCAGCACGTCGTACATCGACCCCGCCGCGCCCGCCTTGTCGTCCCACGCGCCGAACACGACGCGGCCGACCCGCGCCTGCAGGATCGCGCCGGCGCACATCACGCACGGCTCGAGCGTGACGACGAGCGTGTGATCCTCGAGATTCCAGGAGCCGAGGGATGCCGCGGCATTCCGCAGCGCGACGATCTCAGCGTGACCGGTGGGATCATGCGTCTGCTCGCGGAGGTTGCGCCCCTCGCCGACGATGCGTCCGCTCGCGTCGAGCACGACCGCCCCGACCGGCACGTCGCCGGCGGCACCCGCCTCGGCCGCGAGCGCGAGAGCACGGGTCATCGCGTCGTCGTCGCTCATCGTTCCTCCGGGCATCGAGCATAGTCGCCGCTACTCATCCCCCGGCCTCGCCCGTTAGCCTGTATGCATGCGCGTTCATGTGGCCGACCACCCCCTCATCACCCACAAGCTCACGGTGCTGCGTGATGAGACCACCTCCTCGCCGGTGTTCCGCCAGCTCACCGAAGAGCTGGTGACCCTGCTCGCCTACGAGGCGACTCGCAGCGTCAAGGTGACCCCGATCGAGGTCAAGACCCCGGTGACGACCACGACCGGTGTGAAGATCGCCGAGCCGCGGCCGATCGTCGTCCCGATCCTGCGCGCCGGCCTCGGGATGCTCGAGGGCCTCGTCAAGCTGCTGCCCACGGCCGAGGTCGGGTTCCTCGGCATGGTGCGCGACGAGGAGACCTTCGAGCCGTCGACCTACGCCGAGCGCCTCCCCGAGGACCTCAGCGACCGGCAGTGCTTCGCGATCGACCCGATGCTGGCCACCGGCGGCTCGTTGGGCGCGGCGATCCAGTTCCTGTTCGACCGCGGCGCGCGCGACGTCACCGCGATCTGCCTGCTCGGCACCCCCGAGGGCGTCGCGGCGATCGAGAAGCTCGTCGGCGACCGTGATGTGACCCTGGTACTCGGTGCGCTCGATGAGCGCCTCAACGAGCAGGGCTACATCGTGCCCGGTCTCGGCGACGCCGGCGACCGCCTCTACGGCACGGTCTGACGCACGCGCACGGTCTGAGGCGTGTGCTCAGACGGTGAGCCGGTAGCCGCGCTCATCGCCGACGTGCTCGAAGCCGGCGCGCTGCAGGATCGGCGCTGAGGTCGAGATGCGCCCCTTCACAAGCGCGGTCTTCGCGCCGAAGCCGGCGGCGATCCGCATCCGCTCGGCGAGCACGGCGCGATAGGCGCCCCGGCCGCGCGCCTGGGGAAGCGTCGCTGCGCCCCATAGGCGCACGAACCCGTCGACGAACGTGCACCCGCCGGTGCTGACTGCCCGCCCGTCGATGCGAGCGAGCACGCGGGCACCCTGACCTTCGACCAGGGCGGACACCACCTCGGCGTGCTCTTCACGAAGCCCCTGCTCGTCGAGCGGCTGCTGCTCCCACACCGGCACGTTGATCGCGTCGACCTCCCGCACCTGCTCCACGGTGCGCACGAGTTGGGCGGTGACACCGTCGGGCATCTCGACGTCGGCCGTGTCCACCGGGCGGGCGAGCACGGCGAGGGTGTCGAAGTGCTCGGCGCCGCGGCGTCGCAGCTCGTCCTCGAGGTCGGGGCTGTCGGAGGCGTTCGTCCAGAACATCAGACTCGTCTCTCCCCACGCGCGGGTCCTTTCGACGGCGTGGTCGAGCACGGCCGCGGCATCCAGGGTCGAGTGCACCTGCGAGGCCTTCACTCCCCCGCCGAAGCGCTCCGGGTAGCGCACCAGCTGCAGTTCGGTGTTCTCCTGCTCGCAGCCGCGGGGAAACCAGACCCAGGCCGCCGAGGCCCGCAGGATGTCGTCGAGGGAGTGCATTCCGGAACGGTATCAGCGCTCAGTCGCGGTCGGCGCCGACCAGGCGGGCGAATGCGCTGAGTCGGGCGACGCCGTCGGGCGTCCACGGCAGATCGTCGAGCAGCGCCGGGGAGTGGATCAGATAGGCGACGCTCTTGGCCCGCGAGATCGCCACGTTCAGGCGGTTCTGCAGCAGCAGGAACTCCGGCCCTCGCGGGGCGTCCCGGCCGCTCGAGGCTGCGAGCGAGGTGATCGAGACGACCGCCTCCCTGCCCTGGAAGTTGTCGACCGTCCCGACCGCCACGGCGCCGAATCCGGCGGCCGTCAGCTCGTCGCGGATGAGCTGCTTCTGCGCGTTGTACGGCGCGACGACGATGATGTCGTCCTGCCCGAGCGTGCGCGGTGCCGCATCCTCGTCGCGGTACGCGCGCCCGAGCAGGTCGCGCACGATGCGCACCACCTCGGCTGCCTCTTCCGGCGACTGCGTGGCGTTGCCGCGGTGCCGCACGGGCAGCACGTGCAGGCCGGGCTCGACGCCGTCGATGAGACGCTGCTCGGTGCCGGGCTGCGCCGACAGACGCCCGGCGTACGCGAGGGTCGACACGGGCTCGGCGACCGCGGGGTGCATGCGCCAGGTGCGGTCGAGGAAGTAACCGTACGCGGGGTCGAGCACCGCGGCATCCGCCATCACCCACCCGAGGGCGGACGTGTCGACGGGCTCGGGGTGCGTGCCCTGGCTGACCTGGGGCAGCTGCTGCGGGTCGCCGAGCAGCAGCAGGCGCTGCGCACCGGCCGCGACGGCGATGGTCGAGGCGAGCGAGAACTGGCCGGCCTCGTCGATCACGAGCAGGTCGAGACCCCCGCGGTCGACGCGGCGCGTGTTGCTGAAGTCCCACGCGGTGCCGCCGACAACCGCCCCGTCGGACGCGTGCTCGGCGAGGAAGGCCGCCATGCCGTCCTTGCGGATGCTCGTGTAGGCGTGCTCGGTCTCGTCGCCGTTCTTCGGTGCCTTCGCGACCTGTCCGGGCGGCACGCCGTCGGCCACCACCCGGTCGAGCAGGTTCTCGACGATGGCGTGCGACTGCGCGACGACGCCGACGCGGTAGCCGTGCTCGCGCACGAGCCGGGCAATCACCTGCGACCCGGTATAGGTCTTGCCGGTGCCGGGCGGGCCCTGCACGGCGACGTAGCTGTGGTCGAGGTCGAGCACGCCGCGCACGATCGCGTCGATGCGGTCGTCGCCCGGCTCGGGCAGCGACCGGCTCGACAGGGTGCGCGGCACTGCTCGGCGCAGGATGTCGGATGCGGCATCCTCGGGGAAACCGGGCGCCGCCTGGTGCACCGCGCCGGCCCACTCCTCGATCGCCGTCTGCTGCGAGGCGACGTGCGGCGGGGCAGCCGGGGCGAGCGCCACGGGAAGCGCGTCCCACACCTGCCCCTGCACGGTGCGCTCGCGCACCAGGTAGCCGTCGTCGAGCACCTCGACGATCTCGACCTCGTGCGGCACGTGGATCACGCGCGACGGCGCCTGCACGTCGAACGGCGTGGGCACCTCGTACAGCGCGAACGGGCCCGAGCCCACCCCGAGCGTGCTGCCGGGGGCGACCTCGCCGCGCAGCCGCACCACGCGCGTCTGCATCCGCTGACCCTCGGCGATGCCCCACTCCTCCTCGACCCGGCTGGCTGTCGGGTCGATGCGCAGCGCGTCGCGGGTGGACTCCCAGATCGAGACGGGCTCGCGCAGGCGCTGGAAGTGTCCCTGCCAGAAGCTCTTCGCCTCGCGGGGGAAGTAGTCGATCGCCGCCGCGGCGACCCGGAACACTTCGCCGTCGCGCCCTTCGTGCTCGGCGTGCTGCGCCTCGGCCTGCAGGGCGATGCTCAGCGCCGACGGCTCATAGGCGCGGGTCTCGGGGTCGTCGGGCGGGGCGGGCAGCACGCCCTCCTGCCGCGCCAGCCCGATCAGCCAGTCACGCAGACGCCGCGTCGAGACGCAGTCGTAGCGGTTGTAATCGGCGAGGTCGTCGAGCACGGCCTGCGCCTCGGCATCCTCTCCGCCCGCGGCCAGCGCCCGCGCCTGCACGTACCGGACGATCGAGTCGTCGCCCTTCTTGACGTCGGCGGTGCGCACCTCGTCGCCCATGTACAGCGGCTCGAGCTTCTTGATCGAGTACGATCGCGAGCCGATCCGCACCGAGCGCAGCACGAGCGGGTACAGGTCGACGAACACACCCTCGCGCAGCAGCCGGTCGACGTCGGCCTCCCCCACTCCGTGCCGCGCCGCCATCGCGCTGAGGTGCGTGACCTCGTAGGGCGCGTAGTGGTAGATGTGCATGTCGGGGTGCGCCTGGCGGCGCAGCTTCACGAACGCGAGGAAGTCGAGCAGCGCCTGCTTCTCCTCTGCGAAGGAGTGCGCCCACAGAGCGGAGTACTGCTCGGCGTTGTCGATCCATCCGAACAGGTAGTCGATGCCCCACTGCGGGGCGTCGCCGTCGTGGGCGACCGGCTCAGTGTAGAGCGGGTCGCCTTCGAAGTCGAAGAAGATGTCGCCGTGGCTGGGCCGGGGCATGAGGCCGATCGCGGTGGGCGAGATGAGCTCGAACGGCGGGACGGCGTGCTCGTCGTCGGGCATGCCGAGCTGCAGCCGCGCCTGCGCCCGCAGGGCCGTGAAGGTGTCGGCGTTCATGCCGTCCGGAGCGTCGGATGCGGCGGCGAGATCGTCGATGCTGAGGATGCCGGCGGCACGCAGTCGCTGCCGCTGCACCGGGCGCATGCGGGCGACCAGCAGCAGATCGCGGTGCGCGGTCACCTGCTCATCGCAGGTCGCGCACCGCCCGCACGCGGTGATCTGCAGGTCGCCGCGGTCGTCTCCCCAGGCGAGCGGGGCACCGGATGCTCCGGCCGCGAGATCGCGGTCGGCGATGAGGGCGCGCAGCCGTGCCCGGCGCACCCGGAACAGCGGCATGAGGTCGTCGACGCGGTGGATGCTGACCGATCCGTCGCCGAGGATGAGGTCGACCTCGTCGGCACGCGGGATGTCGAGGCGGTCGAGCTGGTCGACATATGCCGCCAGCTGCATGAGCGCCGTCACCCGGGCGGTGCGGGCGAGCTTGGTGTCCTGCACGCGCCACGAGCCGTCGTCATCCCGACGCAGGAAGTCGGCGAAGCCGACGAAGTCCGACGTCGAGAACGCCGCCTGGAACACGACGGATGCGTCGGAGCGCAGCGCCTCCTCGGTCTGCGCGACGACGCGGGCGAGCTCCCCCGCATCCGCTGAGGAGACCTTCGGCAGGGTGACCACGCCCGGGCCGCCGTCGGTGGCCTCGCCGAGGTCGGCGACGTACTTCGCCAGCACCTTCCGCTCGTGCACGTCGCCGAGCTTCGCGGCGCGGGCGAGCGTCGCGTCTTCCGGCTCCTCGACGGCCGGAACGCGCCCCAGCTTGGCGTCGAGGGCGCGAGCCCAGGCGAATTCGCACTCCGAGGCGAGCTTGAGATCGCTCGCGCTCCAGACCACGCGATTCTCGTCTGCGATGACCCGCACGGCGCCCCTCTCCCGATGACCTCTTGCCTGCGTTCGACACTATCCGCAGGCACTGACATCAGCCGCGGGGCGCGGGTTCCACACGTTCAGGTGTCACGACACGCGGCATCCCCCGCGCCTCACACCGCGTGTTGCGCCACCTCAAGAGGTGCTCAGCGCCACCAGGTGTCGTTCGGGGTCACCGGCAGGTGCCGCTTGTGGCGGGTCGCGAGGTAGCGCGCCTCGATGCGCTCGGCGACGTCGGCGTCGACCTCCTCGCCCTCGAGGTAGCCGTCGATCTGCACGTAGGTCAGACCCAGCTCGTCCTCGTCGGGGCGACCGGGCTGGCCGTCGAGCAGGTCGGCGGTCGGCACCTTGAGGTAGAGGCGCTCGGGCGCGCCGAGGTGCTTCAGCATCGAGCGCCCCTGACGCTTGGTGAGCCCCGCCAGGGGCAGCACGTCGGCGGCGCCGTCGCCGAACTTCGTGTAGAAGCCGGTCACCGCCTCGGCGGCGTGGTCGGTTCCGATCACGAGCAGGCCGTCGTGCCCGGCGAGGGCGTACTGCGTCACCATGCGCAGGCGGGCCTTGATGTTGCCGCGGTTGAAGTCGCTGACGTCGCCCACCGCGGCCTGCTCGATGTCGGTCTCGATGCCGTCGACGCCGTTCTGGATGTTCACCTCGATCGAGCGGTCGGCTGCGATGAACTCGAGCGCGGCCTCGGCATCCGCGGCATCCGCCTGCACCTTGTACGGAAGCCGCACCGCGAGGAACGTCGCCGCGCCGCCCTCGGCGCGCACCCGCTCGACGGCGAGCTGCGCGAGCCGGCCGGCGAGAGTCGAGTCCTGCCCGCCCGAGATGCCGAGCACGAAGCCCTTCGCCCCCGTCGACCGCAGGTAGTCGCAGAGGAACGCGATCCGCGCCTCGATCTCGGTCGCGGGGTCGATGTCGGGGCGCACCCCGAGGTCTTCGGCGATCTGCTGCTGCATGCTCACGGGGTCTCCTTCGTCGCGCCGGGTCGGGGGCGGGGTTCCAGTCTCCACCTGTCAGGATGGATGCGTGAAACTTCTCGTCGCCGCCCTCGAATCCGAACTGCAGGCGTTCCCCGCCGAACTGCCCGGGTTCGCCCGCCTCGTCACCGGTCCCGGCAAGCTCAAGGCCGCCTACGGGCTGACCCGTGCGCTGGATGCCGCGGAGTACGACGAGGTGCTCGTGGTGGGCACCGCCGGCGCCGTCGACGACACGCTCGACTCGGGCGTGTACGAGGTGAGCGCCGCGCTGCAGCACGACGTGCAGGACCTCGACGGTGTCATCGGTCAGCATGTCTCGCTGCCCTCGCACGTCGAGACCGGGCGCGACGGGCACACCATCGCGACGGGTGACATCTTCGTCGACGATGCGGATGCCGTCGCTCGCATCCGCTCGCTCGGCGGCGTGCTCGTCGACATGGAGACGTTCGCGTACATCTGGGTGGCTCAGCAGTTCGGGGTGCCGATCCGGGTGCTGCGCGCGGTGTCGGATCGCGCGCAGGACGGCGCGACGCAGATCTGGGACGAGGTCGTCGCGAGCTGCAGCGCGCAGCTCTGGCAGCGGGTGCAGGCCGAATACGCGCTCTGAGCCGATCTAGCCGATCCGCGGCGCGTCGATCACGCTCGCCCCGTCGGGCAGCGCCCGCACGGTCAGCTGCGCGGGGATCTGCTCCTGCATCGCCTCGACGTGACTGATCACACCGACCGTCCGGCCGCCCTGGCGCAGTTCGTCGAGCGTGCGCATCGCTGTGTCGAGCGTGTCGGCGTCGAGGGATCCGAAGCCTTCGTCGATGAACAGCGTGTCGAGGCGCACCCCGCCGGCGCGCGCGGTGACGACTTCGGCGAGGCCGAGCGCGAGCGCGAGTGACGACAGGAACGTTTCGCCGCCGGAGAGCGAGCGAGCGGGACGGGTCTGCCCCGTGAACGCGTCGAACACGACGATCGAGAGACCGGATGCCGCGCCGCGCGCCGCGAGCGCGTCGGAGTGCCGCAGCTCGTAGCGCCCGTCGGACATCTCGCGCAGGCGCAGGTTCGCGGCGCCCACGATCTCCTCGAGCTCGGCCGCGAGCACGAACGTCTCGAGCGCCATCTTGTGCGTGTTGCCGGAGCGCCCGGCGAGCGCGTCGGCGAGCCCGCGGATGACCTCGTACTCCTCGGCGTCGGCGGCGGTAGCCGCATGCTCGGATGCCGCGGCATCCACCGTCGCTGTGAGGCCGGCCCGCACGTTCTGCGCCTTGGCGTCGGCGTCGACGGCGGCGAGCCAGGCGACGCGCGCCGCTGCCGCCTGCTCTTCGGCGGGGGCCAGGTCGATGGGCTCTTCGGGCAGGGTGCGCAGCTCGAGGTCGAGCAGCAGCGCCCGCTCCTTCTTGAGCTGCGCGGCGTGATCGGTGACCCGCTCGTCGAGCGCCGCGATCTCCGCCGGCGACAGCAGCGCGGTCTGCACCTCGGTCGCGTCGTCGAAGGGCGAGGCGGTGATCGCGGCGTCCCGCTCCGCGGTCGCGTCGGCGGCTCGGGTGGCGGCGTCGATCCGGTCGTCGACGGCGTCGGCGGCGACGGATGCCGCGGCGATCCGGCTCTGCGCCTCGGCGAGCCGGGCGGCGACCGTGGCGTGCTCGCCGCGGGCCGCGGTGATGGCGTCCTCGGCGTCGGCGGCGCGTTGCTCGGCGACGGTGAGTGCGGTGCGGGCGCTGTTCAGGGTGTCGGATGCGGTCGCGCGGCGCGCGTCGAGGTCGTCGGCCTGCCGGTGCACTTGCGTGAGCTGCTGCTCGAGTTCGTCGGCCCGTCGGGCTTCGGCGACAGCGGCGGTGTGCGTCTGGCGGGCGGTCTCGAGCTCGGCATCAGCCTGCTCGACCGTGCGGCCGCCGGAGCGCTCGACGGCGGCGGCGTGCGCCGCGGTCAGCATCGACAGCGTCTGCGTCGCGGCGCGCTCGGCGGCGGCCGCGGCGTCCCGTGCGGACTCGGCGGCGGCGATGTCGTCGGCCGAGACGGGGTCGGCGTGCTCCGCGGGCGCGGGGTGCTCGGTCGAGCCGCACACCGCGCACGGCTCCCCGGCGATCAGGGCGCCGGCGAGCTCGCCCGCCCAGCCGGCATCCCGGCGGCGGCGCAGCTGGGCGAGCGCGGACTGCGCGTCGGAGTGGGCACCGGTGGCTTCGGTCTCGGTGCGTGCGGCGGTCGCCATCTCGGCGTTGAGACGCTCGGTCTCGACGGCCCCGGCCTGCCGCTGCTCGGCGTCGGCGACCGCCCTGGCGAGGTCGTCGACGCGATCCGCGGCGCGGCGGGCGATGTCGCGTTCGGCGGTGAGCTCGGCCAGGCGGGTCGGCAGGCTGTCGCGCTCGGTGTCGAGGTCCGCGAGAGCGGCGGATGCTGTGTCGACCGCGGTGCGCGTCTGCGTGAGCTCGGTGTCGCGCTGCGGGCGCTCGACCTCGAGCTGCAGGGCGCGCTCCCAGGCGCCGCTCTCCCGGGTGAGGTCGGCGGCACGGGCGCGCAGCTCGGCAGCCAGAGCGGCACGGTCGTCTGCCGCTGCCTCGGCGACTCCGGCATCCACGGCCGCGGCGAGTGCCTCTGCCTCCGCCTGTTCGGCAGTGCTCAGCGCGGCGGCGGCGCGCTCGGCTGCCGCGATCGTGCCGCGCAGCGCTTCGGCGGCGCGCGCCCTGTCGCGCTGGACGGCATCCGCGGCGACGGCGGCGGCATCGCCTTCGAGGGCCGCGAGCGCGGCCCGCGTGCGCTCACGCTCGGCCTGCGCCTGCCGCTGCTCCTTGAGGTCGACGAGCGCGGCGTCCGCCTGCTGCTGACGCTGCTCGGCGGCGGCACGCTCAGTGCCGAAGCGCTCGACCTGGTACTCGGCGCGGGAGACGGCGCGACGCAGGCGGTCGAAGCGCTCGTCGGTCGTGTCGGGCGCGGCATCCGCATCATCGCCCCACAGCGCGGCCTCGCCGGCGATCCGCTCGGCCTCGGCGAGGCGGGCGTCGACGTTCGCGCGCCTTCCGACGAGGCCCTGCTCGGCGTTGCGCCTGCGCTCGTCGAAACGCTGCTGGTAGTCCGAGAAGCGCTCGGTGCCGAAGAGCCGGCGCAGCAGCGCCTGGCGCTCCTTGCTGTCGGCCAGCAGGAAGTCGGCGAACCGGTTCTGGGCCAGCAGGATCACCTGCAGGAACTGCTCCTGGCTGAGCTGCAGGATCTCGTCGAGCGCGGTGGCGACGTCGACGACGCGGGCCGCTCTGCCCTCCCAGCCGGCATCGGTGAGCTCGTCGAGTGCCGCGGACGGCGCCTGGGTGGTCATGCCGCCGCCGCGCTTGGCCGGTCGCTCGTAGGCCGGGGCACGGGTCACCCGGAAGCGCCCGGCCGTGGTGCTGAACTCGACGCTGACGGAGGTCGGGTCGTCGGGCTCGCAGTGGTCGCTGCGCAGCCGCTTCTCGCCGCCGTCGTAGCGCGGCACCCCACCGTAGAGGGCGAAGCAGACCGCGTCGAGAATGCTGGATTTGCCAGCGCCGGTGCGCCCCGCGATGAGGAAGATGCCGTCGTCGGCGAAGGCGTCGAAATCGACCACCTGCCGCTCGCGGAACGGCCCGAATCCCTCGACCTCGAGTCGGTGCAGCTGCATCAGACGAGCGCCTCGGAGCGCACCCGATCGTCGAGCACCTCACGGATCAGCTCGGCCTCGCGCGCATTCGCCCCGTGCCCGGCGCGCACGTGCACGAGGAAAGCCTCGATGCGCTCGGCATCGGTCACCGCGGCGCGCAGCCGCTGCGCGTAGGAGTGCTCGCCCTCGGCATCCGTGCGGGTGGGCTGATGCTGAACCAGCGCGCAGAACGGGAACCGCGCGCGCAGTCGGCGCATCGGCTCGTGCTGCGGCACGTCATCGGTGTAGACGGCGCACACCCAGCTGTCGGCGTGCTGCGCGACGTTCTCGTCGGAGAGGATCTCGTCGAGCGTGCCGGTGAGGGTCACAAGCGGGCGCGGCACGGGCAGCGCGAGCCATTCGGTCGATGCCAGGCCGTCGGCGTCGAGCTCGATGAGCCACGAGCCGCGCTCCTTGTGCTGCTCGCCGAAGCTGTAGTGCAGTGGGGCGCCCGAGTAGCGCACCCGGTCGCTGAGCTGCTGCCGACCGTGGATGTGTCCGAGGGCGACGTAGTCGGGGCCGTCGAACGACGCCAGCGGCACGACGTCGAGGCCGCCCTGGCGCACCTCGCGCTCGAGGCCGATCGTGGGGTCGACGCCCGCGGCGAAGCAGTGCGCGATCGCCACCGCGCGGCCGGGGTGCGCCGCCATGCCCTCGCGCACCAAGCCCATGGCGTGCTGCATGGTCTGCGCCTGCGTGCGGAGGGCAGGACCCTCGCCCGCGGCATCCGTCCAGTGCCGGCGCACGATGGCGGGCTCGAGGTACGGGATGCCGAAGAAGTGCACCGGGCCGTGCGCGTCGTGCACGGTGACGGGCGTCGCGATCGCGAGCGGGTCGGTGAGCACGTGGATGCCGTCGCGCAGCAGCCGCGCGTGGAACCCGAGCCTGGCGGCGGAGTCGTGGTTGCCGCTGGTCATCACGACCGTCGCGCCGGTCTCGTGCAGCTTCAGCAGCGCCTCGTCGAGCAGCGTGTACGCCGCGGCGGCGGGGGTGGCGGAGTCGAACACGTCACCGGCGACGATCACGACGTCGACCTCGTTCTCGCGCACCTGCTGCACCAGCGCGTCGAGCACCTCGGTCAGCGCCGCGAGCGTGGAATGCCCGTGGAACGTGCGACCGATGTGCCAGTCGGAGGTGTGCAGGATTCGCATACTCACACCGTACGGACGGCCTCTGACATTCCCTCCGAGGCGTGCCGCAGCGCCGGGGAGCGGAAGTGCCCCTTGCCCACCCTCACCTCGACGATCGACACGCGGTCATGCACAGTGCGATATGCCCTGTCACCTGTGCGGCGTGCGGGGCTGCGCGATGCGATATCTGGGCTGCCCTCCGCCCTGCAGGTGCCGGATTTCACCCTCCGGCAGGGCTTGTGCCCGCCTCGTCGTGGCTACCGACTTCCGCTCTACTCCTCCAGCTCGTGCGTCCAGTTGGCCTGCTGAATGCGATTGTCCAGTTCACGCAGCTGCTGCGCGACGCCGTCGGCCGCCGCGCGCAGCTCGCCCACCGGAAGTGCCGCGATCTGGCGCAGCTCCGAGCGCAGCTGACGCATCCCGTACTCGGATCCGGATGCCGCCGACGCCGCGTCCGCGAGCAGCGAATGCTGCAGGCGCAGCACGTCGCGGGTCGCGAGCGCGTCGGTCATCGTGCCGTCCGCCCCCAGGTCGATGCGAGCGTTCGTCGCGTTGATCCGTCGGATCAGATCCCGGAGGCGACTGAGCGCCTGATCCGCCTCGCCGAGGAGGGCTGCCGCATCCTCAGCGGGCTCCTCCCCCTCCTGGTACCTGGCGTTCGCGGTGATGCGGGCGCGGAGCTGTTCGATGCGGCGCTGCAGGTCGGCGCGGGCGGTCAGTGCCTCTGCGATCTTCATGCCGACATCCTCACACGTCGGTCAGCGCGGGCGCAGCAGTCCGGCGTGCTCGGGGTGCGCGTCGAACCAGTCCGCGACGTACCAGCACACGGCATCCACATTCCGGCCGCCGCGGGCCTCGATGTCGGCGACCGCACCAGCCACCACCTGGGCCGCGTAGCCGTGTCCGCGGTACGTGGGAATCGTGAAGGCGCGGGTCAGCGCGATCGTCCGACCGTCGTCGCGGTAGTCGAGCACGCTCACCAGCACGCCGTGGCGCGTGAGGGCGTACCGCGAAGCATCCTTCTCGTCGGTCAGCACGAATTCGGGTTCAGCGGCAGGCAGGGTCACCTGCTCAACGTTACGTCGTATGACAGGCCTCGGATCGACACGTTTTGACATAGCACGTCACGGTGCGAAATAATCGCGCCATGACCACCAACGCACGTCTCTCGTCCGCCCAGGAGGCGAACAGGACTGCCGGCATGATGATGGCCGGCTGCGTTGGCATGTGTTGCCGAATGTGTTGCTAAGGCGCAACAACCCCGCCTGATCCGTCTTTCCCTCCATCTTCAGGGGACGGGTCTCTGAGCACGCACCCTTTGTGCTCATCCCCCAACCGGCTCATCCCGGTCATTCGTGCAACGCTTCAGAGCCTTCGGCTCGCGCCTCTCCTCAAGGACCATCATCATGTCGAACTCCGTTCTTCTCGACCGCCCCGTCACCGCTCCCGTCCGCGTCATCTCCCGTGCCGACGCCGCAGCAGACCTCCCCTCGATCCGCTCGCCCCGCGGCTTCGCCCTCTACGTCGGCATCGACGAGATCAAGGCGGCCGAGGCCGGTGTGAGCCTTCCGCTGCTCGTCGACGCCCTGCGCCGCACGCTCGCCGAGCTCGCCCCGAACGCCGAGACTCACGCCACCGTCGCCCTCGCCCCGCAGTCGGCCGGTGGCCGCGACCTCGACGTGGTGCGCCTGGCACTGCACGAGCCCGGTGCGATCGCCCGCGCCCAGCAGGGCGCCACCGAGGAGAAGGACGAGGAGTCGGGCGTCGTCGTCGACATCTCGCGCAAGCGGGTGCTGCTCGACGGCGAGTCGGCCGCGTTCACCTACAAGGAGTTCGAGCTGCTGCAGTACCTGGTTCTGCGCGAGGGCCGCACCATCGAGCGCAGCGAGCTCGTCTCGGCGCTGTGGCAGGCCACCGACGACGAGACCCCCGGTGAGCGCACCATCGACGTGCACGTGCGTCGCCTTCGCGCCAAGCTCGGTCGCCACGAGGACATCGTGCGCACCGTGCGCGGTGTGGGCTACCGCTTCGACCGGCACGCCGACGTCGCGATCCGCTACGGTCACGGCACGCCTTCGCCCGACCGCTTCTGATCGTCTGCGTCGCGGCACCGCGACGCGCTGTCAGCTCCCGCGCGTAGGGTTTCGCTATGACCCTCACGACGGATGCTGCCGCGCTCGCGCGCGAATCCGTCTACCGGCCGCGGCATCCGCTCGACCTGATGGCGACGGTCGGGATGCTGCGCCGCGGCGGCACCGACCCGACCATGGTGATCGAGGGTCGGCGCATCTGGATGGCGTTCCGCACGGATGCCGGCATCGCCACGCTCTGCCTGCGCGAGAGCGCCGAGGGTGTGCACGCGTCCGCCTGGGGCCCTGGCGCGGCTGAGGCCCTCGACCGTGTGCCGCGGCTGTGCGGCGCCGACGACGACGCCACCGGGTTCGACGTGTCCGGCCATGCCGCTCTCGCCGAGGTGGCGCGCCGGCATCCCGGCATCCGTCTGGCTCGCACGGATCGGGTGTTCGACGCGCTGGCCTGCGCGATCCTCGAGCAGAAGGTCACCGGCATGCAGGCGTTCGGCGCGTGGCGCGCGCTCATCACCCGCCACGGCGAGCGCGCCCCCGGCCCGACTCCGCGGCCGATGTTCGCCGCCCCTCCCCCTGCGGTGTGGCACGCCGTGCCGTCGTGGGCGTGGCATCGCGCGAGCGTCGAGCCGTCGCAGTCGCGCACCCTCGTGCGGGCGGCGCAGCGCGGTGACGCCGTCGAGCGCGCGACGCTCGCCGCATCCGATGGTGCCGGCCGCGACCGGGTGCTCACGAGCCTTCCCGGTGTGGGACCGTGGACCTCGGCCGAGGTGCGCATCCGCGCGCTCGGCGACCCGGATGCCGTCAGCGTCGGCGACTTCCACCTCGCGCACGAGGTGGGCTACGCGCTCACCGGCAGCCGCACCGACGACGACGGAATGCTCGAGCTGCTCGCCCCGTGGGCGGGGCACCGGCAGCGCATCATCCGACTGATCTGGGCGTCGGGCGTGCGCGAGCCGCGGCGCGGCGCCCGCCTCTCCCCCGAGGACCACCGCGACCGCTGAAGCCCGTCAGTAGTAGACCGCGAGCGGGCCGTGCGGGCCGTCGATCACCTGCACGGGCGTCTCGAACACGCGGGTGAGCACCTCGTCGGTCATGATCTCGGCGGACTCCCCGAACTCGACGACCTGACCGTTCTTCATGGCGCAGATGCGATCGGCGTAGTGCCCGGCGAAGTTGATGTCGTGCAGCACGATCACGATCGTGCGCCCGAGCTCGTCGGCCGCACGGCGCAGCTGCGCCATCATCGACACCGCGTGCTTCATGTCGAGGTTGTTCAGCGGCTCGTCGAGCAGCACGACCTCGGTGTCCTGCGCGAGCACCATCGCGACGTAGGCGCGCTGCCGCTGCCCGCCCGACAGCTCGTCGAGGTAGCGACCCTCGAGGGCGCCGAGGTCGAGGAAGTCGATCGCCTGGCTGATGATCCGCTCGTCGTCGCGGTTGAGCCTGCCCTTCGTGTGCGGGAAGCGTCCGAAGCCGACGAGCTGGCGCACGGTGAGACGGGTGACGAAGTGGTTCTCCTGCCGCAGGATCGAGACGATCTTCGCCAGGTCGGCCGACTTGGTCGTGGCGATGTCGTACCCGGCGATCTCGATCGCCCCGGCATCGATCCCCATCAGCCGCCCGACCATGGTGAGCAGCGTCGACTTGCCGGCCCCGTTCGGGCCGATCAGCGCGGTGATGCCGCCGCCTGGGATGACGAGGTCGACCGGGCCGATCTCGACCTCGCTGCTGTACGCACGGCGCACCCGTTCGATGGTGATCACAGCCGCCCCTTTCTGAGGATGATGATGAGGAAGACGACGCCGCCGACGAGCTCGATGATGATCGAGACGACGCCCTGCGCCGAGAAGCACGCCGCATGGGACGGACTCAGCGAGGGCGGAACGATCACGGTGTCGCTCGAGGCCGCGCCGTGGGGTGGCGAGTTCGGCATGTTCGTCGACAAGTTCGGCATCGACTGGATGGTGGCGGTCAGCGCCGCGTGAGCGGGTGACGTCCGCGGGGTCGGGCACACTGTGAGCATGGCGACCTTCGATCACCTCGGCATCACCGTCGACGACGTGCCCCGGGCATCCGCGCAGTTCCATCCCGTCTTCGAGGCGCTCGGCTACACCCGCGCGCACGACGCCCCCGACCATGCCTACTGGCGGCGCACCGACGAGCCCGAGATCCTGCTGTACCCGGCCCGCGAAGGCGACACCGGCCCGCACGTGCACGGGCGGGTCGGCTGGCAGCACCTCGCGTTCGCGGTGGAGTCACGAGACGAGGTCGACCGAATCCACGAGATCGCGGTGGATGCCGGATGGACCGAGGTGCGCGCGCCGAAGGAGTACCCGCGGTTCACCGACCGCTACTACGCGTGCTTCCTCGAGGACGACAACGGCATCCGCCTCGAGATCATGCACAACCCGCCCCGCGAGGCCTGACCCGCAGGGATCAGGCGAGCGGGGGCTCGGTGGCGCGGTCGGTGAAGGCCTGCTTCGGCACGAACGCGAGCAGCACGGCGGCGACGAGTGCGGTCACGCCGCAGACCACCCAGACCGTCACGTAGCCGGAGAAGGATCCGGCCGTGCCCTCCCCCGCACCCGTCGCGACGCCGTTCAGCAGCGCGATGCCGAACACGCACGACGCGATCGCCCCGCCGACCGTCTTGACCGAGTTCGTCAGGCCCGTCGCCACCCCGGTCTGGGTCGACGGGGCCGCGGATGCGGCCGCGGCGGGCAGTGCGGCGACGAGAGCGCCCGACCCGAGTCCGACGATGATCATGTTCACGATGACCTGCAGGTACGTGGCGTGCAGCGGCAGGAACAGCAGGAACCCGATGCCGACGAGCACTGACGCGCCCATGAGCGTGAGCCGTGGCGCGGTGAGCCGGGCGATCAGCGGGAACAGCAGCGCGCCGACGATCATCGCGATCAGGTAGATGCCGATGATGAGCGAGGTCGCGAACCCGGTCGTGCCGAGCCCGTAGCCGTACACGGTCGGGTCGGTGCGGGCGAAGGTCGACAGCGGCGCCTGCGCGCCCAGCACGCTCACGCCGAACAGCCCGGCGGTGAGGAAGACCGGGCCGAGTGCGGGCGAGCGGAACATGCGCACGTCGATGAGCGGGTCGTCGTGACGCAGCTCCCACAGCACGAACGGGATGACGAGCAGGATGCCGATCACCACGACCGCCCAGGCGAGCACGCTGCTCGCGCCGCCGGGCAGGCGCAGCAGGCTCAGCCCGCCGGTGAAGCTGATCAGGGCGAGCGAGATGAGCACGAGCCCGATGGTGTCGAGGCGACCTCCGGTGAGTTCGGGCGACTCCTTCACCCCGAACAGGATCACGAAGAAGCAGACGATGATGAGGGCGGCCGGCACGAGCAGCACGATCCACAGCGGCAGGATGTCGATGAGCGCACCACCGGCGAGGGCGCCGATGATCGCGCCGGTCTCGAGCGCCGCGACCAGCAGTCCGGCGGCCCGGGCGGTGATCACCGAACGGTGCCCCATCTGCCGCGAGCGCGACCAGATGAGCGCGATCTCGAGCGGCAGCCACACGACGTAGAACCCCATCAGCGCCCAGCCGATGAGGAACACGACGAACGAGTCGGTGAACGGCAGCACGAGGGCGGCGGCGCCGGTGAGCGCGGTCGAGACGAGCAGCATCCGCTTGTGGCCGATCATGTCGCCGAGCTTCGCGAAGGCGGGCACGACGAGTGCCGACAGCATGAGCTGCGCCCCCTCGAGCCAGTTGACGTCGGCGTCGTGGATGCCGAGATGCCGGGCGATGTCCGACAGCATCGGCGTGTAGTACCCCTGCAGCACGCCGCTGGTGAACTCGACGAACGCGAGGAAGCCGACCACCGCGGCGAGCGCGCCGAGCGTGGCAGACCCCGCGGCGGAGCGGGTGGTGTCAGAGCGCGTCATCGCGCCTCCTTCGGGTGAAGCGACCTCGGGTCGGGTCAGGTCAGTCGGCGCAGCAGGGTGCGGTGGAACAGCTCGCCCTTCTCGAGGGCGGAGATCTCGACGTTCTCGTCGACGCCGTGGATGGCCGCGCGCTGCGCGTTCGACATCTCCAGCGGCGCAAAGCGGTACACGGCGGGCGTGAAGCGGTGGAAGTGCCGCGAGTCGGTCGCCGCCATCATCACGTACGGCACGGCAGGAGCATCCGGATGCGAGACGCCGAGCGCCTCGGCGAGCAGCGCGAACTGCGCGATGTCGGTAGCCGATTCGGGCGACGGCTCGCTGCCCTCGAGCACCTCGATCTGCACGAGCGGATCGCGGATGCGGCGGCGCACGCGCCGCACGGTGCTCGCGACCGTCTCGCCCAGCGCGATGCGCAGGTTGACGGTGGCGGATGCCTGTGAGGGCAGCACGTTCGCGGCGGTGCCGCCGGACTGCATCGTGACGGCGACAGTGGTGCGCACGAGCGCGGCGGCCTCGCCGCCGAGCGCCGCGAAGACGCGGGCGGTGACGGGCGGCAGAGCGCCGAGGGCGCGCAGCAGCATCCCCTTGGCGCCGGGCGTCTGCGCAGCGAGGGTCTGCAGCATCCGCGAGACCGCGCGCGGGGCACGTGGGCGGAAGGTGCCGGGGCTGAGTCGACTGCTGGCGACGGCGATGCGGCGCACGGCCGTGAGCGCGGGCGGCGCGGAGGCGTGCCCGCCGTCGCCGCGGGCGGAGAGGCGGACGCTGAGCACGCCCTTCTCGCCGACGCCGATCATCGCCGCCCGCCCCGGGACGAACGGCAGCGGGGCGTCGACGACCGCGCCGCCCTCGTCGATCACGAGCCACGGCACGATGCCGCGCTGCTGGAAGACCCGTGCGATCTCGATCGCCGCGGCGCCGAAGGTCTCCTCGTTGCCGCCGAAGGAGAGGTAGACGTCGCGCGCGGGGACGAAGCCTTCGGAGAGCAGGTTCTCGACCGCCTCGAGGATGACGATGAGCGGGCCCTTATCGTCGAGGGCGCCGCGCCCGTGCACGCGGCCGTCGGCGATGCGGCCCTCGAAGGGCGGATGCGTCCAAGGGTCGGACGCGTCGACCGGCACCACGTCGTAGTGCGCCATGAGCACGAGCGGTCCATCGGATGCCGCGGCGCGGCCCTTCCAACAGAACAGCAGCCCGAAGTCGGTGTGCCGTTCAAGCGTGAGGTGCGCGTGCACGAGCGGGTACTGCTCCGCGATGAGCGCGACGAAGGCCTCGAACGGCTCACGCCCGCGCTGATCGAGTTCGGCCGAGACGGTCGGCAGCCGGATCATCTGCGAGAGCCGCTCCGCCACGCCGGGCCGCACAGTCCCGGAGTGCGTCGTGCCGGGCTGAGCAGTGGTCATGGGCACAGCCTAGTGAGCGGGATCCGGAAGAATGGAGCGGTGAGCCTCTTCGCCCTCGGTCCCAAGCGCGGCCCACGCTGGCAGATCGGTCTGCAGGCTGCGATCGGCATCGCGGTGCCGATCGGGCTGATGACGCTGCTCGGGCAGCCGGCGCTCGGCTACATCGCGGCATCGGGTGCGTTCACGGTGCTGTTCGCATCGACCGCGCCGGTCGTCGAGCGGGCCCGCATCCTCCCCCTCGTCGCAGCGGGGCTGATCGTCAGCGCGGCGCTCGGCGTCACCGCGGCGCACAGCCCGCTGCTGCTGAACATCGGCATCATCCTCGTCGCGGTCGTCAGCGCCGCCCTCGCGTTCGGGTTCCGTCTCGGCCCGCCCGGACCGCTGTTCTTCATCCTCGTGTTCGGGCTGACCGCCACGGTGATGGCCGCGGACCCCGTTCCGGTGGGCGTGTACGTGGCAGCGATCGCCGCCGGATGCCTGTTCTCGTACCTCGTCGCGATGACACCGCTGCTGCTGCCACGCGTGCGGACTCTGCACTCCCGTCCGCTGAACGTGCTGCTGCCCGGACCGTCGTGGGACGCGGATGCGCGCATGCTCGTGCTGCGGGTCGTGCTGGTCTCGGCGGTCGGCATGCTGCTGGGACTGCTGCTCGACCCCGGTCGCGCATACTGGATCGTCGGTGCCGCAGTCGCCGTCGTGGGCGTGGCCGCGGCACGCCGGGTCGCCTTCCAGCGCGCACTGCATCGGATGCTGGGCACGGTCGCCGGCGCCGGGGTGTACGCGCTGCTCGCCCTGCTGCATCCGTCCGGCTTGTGGCTCGCACTGCTGCTCGGCGTGCTTCAGTTCTCTATCGAGCTGGTGGTGGTGCGCCACTACGCGCTCGCGCTGACGCTCATCACTCCGCTCGTGCTGCTGCTCACCGGAGCAGCAACGGGCACCCTCGGCGACATGACCATCGCGCTGGAGCGCGTCGTCGACACGATCGCCGGCGCCGCACTCGGCGCGGTGTCGGGCCTGCTGCATCCCCGCGCGCGCCCGGTCGACTGACCGGGCGGGTCGAGATCAGTGCTGGGCGTGGGTCTCGATGTAGCCGCGCAGCGCGGCGGCATCGTCGGCCATCTCGGTCACGTGCTGCGGAGCATCCAGCATCCGGCGCAGCTCGTCCGAGTACTCCAGCTCCACCCCGATCGCCTCCGTGATCGTCTCGGCGAACTTCTGCGGCTTGGCGGTCTCGAGCACGAGCATCGGCACGTCCTGTTCGGCGAACGCCCGCGCGACGTGCACGCCGTCGGCGGTGTGCGGGTCGATGATCTCGCCCGACGCCTCATGCACCGCGCGGATCGTCGCGAGCCGGTCGTCGTGCGTCGAGGTGCCGCTGACGATGCCGAACTCGCTCTCGAAACGGGGCTGGTCGGCCGAGAAGTCGAAGAAGCCCTGCGCGTCGAGGTCCGCCCACGCACCGACCACGCGCTCGGGCGAGCGGCCGACGAGGTCGAAGATGAAGCGCTCGAGGTTCGACGCCTTCGAGATGTCCATCGACGGACTCGACGTCGCGTGCGTGTCGGCGGCCGAGCGCGGCCGGTAGACGCCGGTGCGGAAGAACTCGTCGAGCACGTTGTTCTCGTTCGCGGCGAGCACGAGGCGGCGGATCGGCACGCCCATGCCCTTCGCGAAGAAGCCGGAGAGGATGTTGCCGAAGTTGCCGGAAGGCACCGTGAACGACACCTCGAAGCCCGAGCGGAACTGCGGCTCGACGGCATCGGTCACCCGCAGCCATGCCCAGAAGTAGTAGACGACCTGTGCGGTGATGCGCGCGAGGTTGATCGAGTTGACGGCACCGAGGTGCTGCGTGCGCTTGAAGTCGAGGTCGCCGGCGAGCTGCTTGACGAGGTTCTGGCAGTCGTCGAACACCCCCGCCACGGCGATGTTGTGCACGTTGGCGTCGTCGAGCGAGTACATCTGCGCGCGCTGGAAGGCGCTCATCCGCCCCTGCGGCGACAGCATGAACACCGACACGCGCTCCTTGCCGCGCAGCGCGTGCTCGGCGGCGGATCCGGTGTCGCCCGAGGTCGCACCGAGGATGTTCAGCACGCCGTCGTTCTTCTCGAGCACGTACTCGAGCACCTGCCCGAGGAACTGCATCGCGATGTCCTTGAAGGCGAGCGTCGGCCCCTCGGAGAGCCCGACCAGGGTGATGCCGTCGCCGATCGAGCGCAGCGGCACGACCGCGTCGGGGAAGTCGGCGTACGCGGCATCCGTCATGCGCGCGAGATCCTCGCGCGGGATGTCGGTGGCGAACAGGCCGAGCACCTCGGCCGCGAGCTGCGGGTAGGTGAGGGCGCGCCAGCGCTCGAGCGTCTCGGCGTCGACCTGCGGCAGCTGCTCGGGAACCGCGAGGCCCCCGTCGGGCGCGAGCCCCTCGAGCAGGACCTCGCTGAACGGCTGCGGCTGCATGCCGCCGCGGGTGGAGATGTACAGCACGGCTGCTCCTCGGGTCGACCGCCAGGGGGTTTCCATTCTCGCAGGGTCGCCCGCGCCCGCGAGGCCGGATGACGGATGCCGCAGCATCCGTCATCCGGTGCGCTCACTCCGCGTGAGACTCGCCGTCCTTCGCCTCGCGACGCGCCTTGCGCGACGCGGCACGCTCCTCGCCGACGGTGAGGGAGGCGTCGCCCGACGCGGTATGGTGCGGGTCGCCCGGGCCCCGGCGCTGGATGCGTCCGGGGTCGAGGGTGCGAGTGACGTCCTCCGGAGTGATCGGGATCTGCGCGGTCGCCGTCTCGTACCACTCGGTGAGGGCGGGGTCGTCGGTGTCGATGCCGGCACCGGCGCCCTCCTCGGTGGCGACCTCCGTCGCACCGAACACGAAGTCATCGCCGTGCTCGCTGATGCCGCGACGCACCCCCTGTGCGATCGCCGCCCGGGCGAACCGGCGGCGCAGCATGTACGGGTCGGTGTGCAGCTCGCGCGCCCAGGAGATCATGATGCCGATCACGATGATCGCGAACGGCAGCGCCGAGACGACCATGATCGACTGCAGGCCCGAGAGCGCCGTCTGACCGCCCGCGAGCAGCAGCGCGAGGGCCGCGGCACCGAGCAGCACACCCCAGGCGATCGTGATCCAGGTCGTCGGCTCGGGCCGGCCGCGCTGGCTCATCGAGCCCATCACGATGGCAGCGGAGTCGGCGGAGGTGACGAAGAACAGGATGATCGAGACCATCGCGATCACCGACAGCACGGCTCCGAACGGCAGGTTCTCGAAGACCGCGAACAGGATCGCCTCCGGTGGTCCCGCCTCGCTGATCGCGCGGCCCTCCGACTCGAGGTACATCGTGGTGCCGCCGAGGATCCCGAACCAGACGATGCACACCATCGACGGCACGACGATCACGACGGTGACGAACTCGCGCAGAGTGCGTCCGCGCGAGATCTTCGCGATGAACATGCCGACGAACGGCGTCCACGAGATCCACCATGCCCAGTAGTAATTCGTCCAGGTCGAGACGAACGCGCCCGCCTGGTCGCCCTGCGCGGCACTGCGCTTGAGCATCGTCCACAGATCGCCGATGAATGCGGGGATGCTCGAGGGGATGATGTTCAGCAGGAACAGCGTGGGGCCCGCGATGAAGATGAACACGCCGATGACCCCGGCGATCACCATGTTGATGTTCGACAGCGCCCGGATGCCGCGCTTGATGCCCGAGACCGCCGAGAGCACGAACGCCGCGGTCAGCACGGTGATGATGATGATGAGCCCGGCGTTGCCGAGCGGACCGATGCCGCTGACGTACTCGATTCCGCTTGCGATCTGCAGCGCGCCCATGCCGAGCGTCACGCCGGTGCCGAACAGGGTGACGATGATGGCGAACACGTCGATGACCGCGCCGATCCAGCCCTCGGTGCGGTCACCGAAGATCGGCTGGAAGATGGCCGAGATGAGCGGCGCGCGGCCGCGACGGTACGCAGCGTAGGCGATCGCGCCGCCGACGAGCGCGTAGAACGCCCAGGCCATCGGCCCCCAGTGCAGGATCGACTGCGCGAGGGCGTCGAGCATGGCGTCACGCGACCCCGGTTCCGAATCGAAGCCGTAGGGCACGTCGTTGAAGTACCCCAGCGGCTCGGCGGGGCCCCAGAACAGCAGGCCGATGCCCATGCCGGCCGAGAACAGCATGGCGATCCAGGACACGGTCGAGAACTCCGGGCTCTCGTCGTCGGCGCCGAGGCGGATGCCGCCCGTCTTGCCGTAGCCGACGACGAGCATGAACCCGATCGTCAGCACCGCCAGCAGCGAGAACAGCCAGCCGAAGTTCGTCGTCACCCACCCGAGGGACGCGGCGCCGACCTCGCTGATGCTCTGCGGGCTGGCGAAGCCCCAGATCACGACGACGAGCACCAGCGCGCCGGCGATGCCGAGCACGGCCCAGTTCGTGCTGAAGGTGCGTGGGGTGTCCTCCACACCGATGCCGGGGATCAGGGCCGGGTGCGTGATGTCCTTCAGCACCCGCTTGGGGCCGGTCCGGTCGGAGGGCTCCTTCGCGGGACGACCTGCACCGGGCGGGTTGCGGTTCGACGGCTCGGAATCACTCATGACAGTCCTCCCTCGATGCACGCCGGAGGCTTGTCGACGCACGCTCGTCGCCTCCATCCCCGCACACTGCGGCCCGACGCGCAAGCACTTCGCCGCCGTGTCGCGGCCGCCGATGCGTCGGCATCCGCTCCGTCGCGCTGTCAAGCCCGTGCCGGACGGCCACCGGCTCGCCCTAATCTGAGGCCGCCAGACGGAGAGGGGCGGCATGCGCGAGGTGCACGACGATTCACCCCTTCGCGGGCGCATGCGCATCGGGATGCGCGGGGCGGTGGTCCCGGCCAGGATGCTGCTCGCGGTCAAGACGGCCGTGGCCGTCGCCGCGGCGTGGCTGATCGCCCCGCTGATGCCGGGCGTGACCGACGAATACCCCTATTACGCGCCGCTCGGTGCGCTGATCAGCATGTATCCGACGCTGATGAGCTCGCTGCGGTCGAGCCTGCAGACGCTTCTCGGGCTGGCCGTCGGGGTGGCGATCGCCGCGCTGGTGCTGCTCACCGTCGGGCCGAACGTCTGGACCATCGCCGCCGCGGTCGCGGTGGGCGTGCTCATCTCGGGCACCGGCTGGTTCGGTGCCGGCCAGGATTACATCCCGATGGCGGCGCTGTTCGTGCTCATCATCGGCGGGGCGGATGCCGAAGACTACTCACTGGGCTACGTCGTGCAGACGGCGGTCGGCGTCGCGGTGGGTCTGATCGTGAACCTCGTCATCCCGCCCGCACCGCTGGTCGCCGAGGCGACCGCGCGGATCGACGGCTTCCAGCGCACGCTCGCCGCGCACCTGCGCGACATCGGCGGGGCGGTCGAGGAGTCGTGGCCGCCGCAGGATGCCGGGTGGGTACGGGATGCCGGGGCGCTGGCCGACACCAGCCGCGCGCTGCGCGGGGCGCTGACGGATGCCGATGAGAGCCGCCGCGGCAATCCGCGCGCCTGGCTGCGGCGCTCCGACACCGCCGGCGAGCACGCGCGCCTCGAGGTGCTGGACGATGTGGCGCATCAGATCCGCGACATCTCGGGGTGCATCGGCGACACCGTGCTATCGCGTCCGGGCGCCCTCGACCTCGACGCCGAGCTCGTCGACCCGCTGTCCCGCGCCTGCCGCGCGGTCGCCGACGCGCTGCTGCCGGGCATGGAGCACGAGCAGGCGGCGCGTCTCAGAACAGGCGCAGCCGACGCGGTCGACCGACTGCTGAGCACCGTGCACCATCGCAGTCTCGACATCGGCACGGTGACCGGCCCGGGCGTGCTCACGGCCATGCATCTGAGCCGCATCCTGACGCTGCTGCCCGAGCTCGACGAGAAGAACTGAGGCGCGATGTGCGCCGACCGACGGACGACGCGCGACGCGAGGCTCCTCAGCGCAGCAGGTAGTGCAGCAGCAGCTCGTCGCCCGAGCGGAGCACCGAGGCGAGCCGCGCATCCGTGGGGGCGGGGACACCACGGGCGATGCGGCCGGCGTCCCCCGAATCGAGAGAAGGCGCGAGCGTGAGGTGCAGGGCGTCGACCAGCCGGGCGGCGAGCAGCGCACCGAACAGGTGCGGCCCTCCCTCGCAGTGGATGCGGAGCAGCCCGCGCCCGGCGAGGTCATCGCGCAGGCACTGCAGGTCGGCATCCGTCTCGCCGATCTCGACCACCTCGGCGACGCGCGAGAGCGCATTGCGCCGCTCGCGCGGGGCGGATGCGACGGTGAAGACGATCGGGCGCACGGGCGCGTCCGTGAACAGCGGCGACGCGGGGTCGAGATCGAGGCGCGCGCTGACGGTCGCGAGGACGGGATGCGGCGGCATCCCGGCATCCGTCCGCCAGGCGACGGACGCGTCGTCGACGCGCATGCCGTCGTAGCCCTCGATCCGCAGCGTGCCGCCGCCGACGAGGATGACGTCGGCGGGGCGACGCAGCAGGGCGAACAGCCGCCGGTCCGCCGGGTCGCCCAGGCCGCCCGAGCGTCCTTCGCGGGTGGCGGCGCCGTCGGCACCCGAGATGAAATTCGCGCGCAGCCAAAGGCGGCCGCCGGGGAACGCCGTCTGCGCGAGCAGGGCGTCGTCGTCGAGGGCGGATGCCGGGTCCGGCCAGATCCGATCGATCACCGCATCCGAGCCGTCATCGCTGTCGTCGGTCATGTCAGACATTGTGCGTCGGGTGCGTGTTGTGCTCCAGTCGCACGGGTTCTCGCATCCCGAGGATCGCCTCGGTCATGCGCACCGCGTCGACCGACGAGGTGACGTCGTGCATGCGCACGATGCGGGCGCCCGCGAGGATGCAGGCGGTCATCGCCGCGATCGATCCGGATTGCCTCTCGCCCTGCGGACGGTCGATCGACTCTCCGATGAAGTCCTTGTTCGACACCGCCGCGAGCAGCGGCAGACCGATCGCGGCGATCTCGTCGAGGCGGCGGGTGAGTTCGAGTGTGTGCAGGGTGTTCTTGTCGAGGTCGTGGCCGGGGTCGATGATGATGCGCTCACGGCGGATGCCGGCATCCTCGGCCCTGGCGACGCGCTCGAGCAGGAAGGAGCGCACCTCCGCCACCACGTCGTCGTAGTGCGCGGCGGGCTTCTCGGCGCGGGGCGGGCCGACGCTGTGCGTGATGACGATCTGCGCGTCGCTACCGGCGACGACGCCGGCCATGCGCTCGTCACCGAGCCCGCTGGTGTCGTTGATCACTGCGGCCCCGGCGGCGATGGCGGCGTCCGCGACGTCGGCGTCGTTGGTGTCGACCGAGATCACGACTCCGGCATCCGCTGCCGCGATCGCCTCGACCACGGGCACGACCCTGTCGATCTCCTCCTGCAGCGACACCGCGGGGCCTCGCCCGAACGGCACCCCGCCGATGTCGACCCAGTCGGCGCCGAGCTCGGCGGCGCGCAGCGCGCTCTCGACGGCGCGGTCGAGGGCGAAGGTGGCGCCGTGGTCGAAGAACGAGTCGGGCGTGCGGTTGATCACCGCCATCACGGCGACCTGACGGTCGAAGTCGAACACGCGGCCGCCGATCACGCGGCGCATGGTCGGGGCGGTCACCGGGGCTGTCCGATGCTGTCGCGCACGCTGTCGGAGGCGTCCCAGTCGTTCGCGTGCATGGCGGCGACGACCGTGCCGTTCGACACCCAGTACGCGCGGAACGCACCGCCGTGCGCGACGTCGGTGTCGCCCTCGATGTCGACCCGGTCGTATCCCTCGGGGCCGACGCTGCCGAAGTACTCCATGCCCAGGTCGTACTGGTCGGTGAAGAAGTACGGCAGGTGCGTGTACGGCTCCTCGGCGCCGAGCAGGTTGCGCGCGACGGTCTTGCCCTGCTCGATCGCGGTGTCCCAGTGCTCGACCCGGATGCGGCGCCCGAGCACGGGATGGTCGTGGTTGGCGACGTCGCCGATCGCGTAGACGTCGGGCGCGGAGGCGCGCAGGGTGGCGTCGACGAGGATGCCGTTGTCGACGGCGAGTCCGGCAGCCTCGGCCAGTTCGGTGGCGGGCGCGGCGCCCACCCCGACCACGAGCACCTCGGCGGCGGCCATCTGCTCTTCCGTGATCGCGGTGCCCAGCCGCAGGTCGACACCGTGCTGACGGTGCAGGTCGGCGAAGATCTGCGCGACCTCGGGGCCGAGCACGCGCACGAGCGGCAGGTCGGCGACCTCGTACACGGTGACATCTGCGCCGGCCTGTCGGGCGGCCGAGGCGACCTCGAGTCCGATCCAGCCGGCGCCGACGATGACGACCTTCGCGCCCTCGACGAGCCGCGCCTTCAGGTCGGCGCTCTGCTCGGCGGTGCGCAGGTACACCGGCGAGGCGACCCGGTCGGCGACGTCGAAGTGACGGGGCACCGAACCCGTGGCGATCAGCAGCCGGTCCCAGTGCTGGGTGGTCTCGTCACCGGCATCCGAGCGGGCGGTGAGCATGTGCGCTGCCGTATCGATCGCCGTGACCCGCGTGCCGAGCTCGAGACGCACATCGTGGTCGCGGTACCAGTCGGCCTGATGCACCGCCGCGTCGTCGACGCCCTTGGAGCCCAGAAGCACGTCCTTCGACAGCGGCGGCCGCTCGTATGGCAGTCGGTTCTCGGCGGCGTAGATCACGAGCTCGCCGTCGTAGCCCTGGTCGCGCAGTTCGGTGGCGGCGGTGGCGGCGGCGAGTCCACCGCCGATGATCACGATGATCATGGTGTCTCCTCTCTCAGCATCCGCTGGTGCTCAACGCCCGCTGACGAGCGCGAAGAACTCGGCGCGCGAGCGCGCGTCGTCGCGCAGCGCGCCCCGCAGGGCCGACGTCTTGGTGGTCGCGGCGCCGGCACGGGCGCCGCGCAGTGTCATGCAGCTGTGACTCGCCTCGACGATCACGCCGACGCCACGCGGCTGCAGACGGGCGGCGAGCGCCTCGGCGATCTGCACGGTCAGCCTCTCCTGCGTCTGCGGACGGCGGGCGTAGTGGTCGACCATCCGCGGGATCTTCGAGAGGCCGACCACGCGATCATCGGGCAGATAGGCGACGTGCGCGACGCCCGTGAACGGCAGCAGGTGGTGTTCGCAGAGCGAGCGCACCGGGATGTCGCGCACAAGCACCATCTCGTCGTAGCCTTCGCTGTTGTCGAAGGTCGTGAAGTCGAAGGGCTCCGGGCTGAGCAGCTCCGCGTAGGCCGCGGCGAAACGGTGCGGGGTGCGCGCCAGATCGGGGGCGTCGACGGCATCCGGATCGATGCCGAGCGCCTTCAGGAACAGCCGGCCGGCGTACTCGGCCGCCTCGAGATCGACCGCCCGCGGGGCCGCCTGGATGCGCACTCTGTTCGGCGTTGATGCGCTCTCGGGCAGCGGCTCATCTGCTTCGTCTTCGGCGTATGCGAGCGACATCGTCATGGCGTCCTCCTCGGCTGCACCTCCATCAGACACCCGGATGGTTCTAAAGTCAATGGTTGTATGTTTTAGAATTTCTGGAGCGCGAACCTCGGCGGCCCCGACCCCCGCTGGGAACATCGGGGATCGGGGCCGTCGTCAGGCGATCGATACGCCGCGCCGTCAGCCGGTCGCGGCCTGCCCCTTCCCGCTGCCGTCGCCCGCGCCGTTGGCCCCGGGCTTCTCCTGCTTGTTCGATCCAGGCTCGGCGGTCGTGAACAGTCCACCGAACTGCGTGAGCACACCGCCGCCTTCAGCGGCATCGGTGCTGTTCGCGAACCAGGCGTAGGTCTCGCCCTTCTTCAGCCCCTTCCACCGCACGGTCGCCTGTGCGCCCGAGGCCACCGTCTGGGTGCCGATGACCGCATCGGTCGGGCTCGCGACGATCAGACCGTCGGTCGAGAACGACGTCATCCGCGTGCTGAGGTTCACCGGCACGATGAAGTTGTCCTCGGCGCCGCTGTAGCGATCGATCGGCTCCGGTGTCGTCTTCGGGTAGGCGCCATGGTCGTACGGCGACGCGCCGAAGTCGTCCAGGAACGGGGAGTAGGTGTCCACAGACATCGTCGCGTCCTTGGTGTTGAACTGCAGCATCCGAAGGAAGCTCGCGCCGAGGGCCAGCTTGTCGGTGACGAGGTGCTCCCACGTGCCGTCGCCGTTCACGTCGATCTTGCCCGCGTCAGCGCCCGTCCCGAAGACGCACTGCGTCGCCGGGTCGAGCCCTGCGGCCTGGCAGCGCTCCTTCGAGAACAGCTCCCCTGCCGGCACCATGTATCCCTGGTAGTCGGCGAGCAGCTGCACGACCTTGCGGTTTCCGTCGTCGCCGGCGATCGTCTCGACGTTGATGCCGACACCGTGGAAGTGACCGCCGAGCACCAGGAACACATTCGCATTCGATCGCACGACCTCGTCGTACAGCTTGCTGCCGTCGGCACCGAGCGGCCCGTTGCGACCATCAGCCGCGTTCGACGCCGAGACGTAGCCGTGGGTGATGAGGATGCCGTTGCGGTCGGAGTAGCGCTGGAAGATCGAGGTCGCCCAGTCTGACTCCTCCTGTGTGACGCCGTACGACAGGCCGACTGCGACGAAGTCCAAGCCGCCGGCAGAGAACAGCACGTAGTTGTTCGAGTTGTCCGCCCCTCGGCTGGTCATCTCACCGGTCGCTGGGTCGGTCACCTCATCCATCGTGTGGTATTCGGCATCCTCGGGCCAGACATCCGCCGCCTGGTCGTAATACTTCTCGGCGTTGAAGAACGTGGCGAAGGGCGACTTCGGGCCGTTGTGCGCGCCGTTGAAGTTGTCGTGGTTGCCGGCAACGGTCTGGTTCGGCACACCGGACTCCCACAGCTTGTCCTGGAAGCTCAGCGCCGTCTCGAACTCCTTCGCGATCCGATCTTTGGCACCGGCGACAGATCCGTCGGACGTCGTGTACTCGTACACGGTGGATCCGTCACCGGGGTCGACGGCATCCGGGTCGAACTGCAGGTCGCTGAGCGAGACGTTGCTGTTGATCAGGTCGCCGGTGTTCGCGACGTACCTGATCTTCCGCTCATCCTTGTTCTCCGCGATCCACTCGTTCTGCCGGCGGATCGACTCCGCGAACACCGCTGCCTCCTCCGGCGTGTTCGTCGCACCCTCGATGTGCTGCCATGGGAGGCTGGCCGGCCAATCCATGTTGCCGCCCGTCGCGACCTCCGTGGTGTACTGCGCATCCGTGTAGTGCACGAGGGAGAAGTCGTAGTCCTCCGGGTTCTCGAAGTGGTCCCGCTGCTCCGGAAGACCGGCGGTCTCGTCACGGGGAGCCAGATCATCGGCGAAGGGATCCTCGGCCGTGATGGCGACGTGGACGACGGGGTTCTCCTTGTCTGCGGAGTCGATCAGTCGTGCGCTGATCTGCGCGTGCAGTTCGGTGTCGATCTCTGCGGCGCCGCGAGATTCCGCGAGTAGCGACCAGACCTCAGCCTCACCGTCCCATGCCCACAGCCGTGCGAGGCGTGCGGGGTCGACCTGACCGCTCCAGACGAGCTGCTGACCACGTTCGGCGTTCGGCAGGTCGATGTCGAAGCGCTGGAACGGAATCGCGCTGTGGCTCTCCGGGCTCTTCACATACTCGTCGTCGCCGGGCCGGACAGCGCCGCCGAGCGTCTCGCGGTCGGCCGCCTCGGAGGCGAAGTCGAACCCGAGCTGCGCCGGCGATCGGTCGATGGCGCCCTGCACACCGTCGGATGCCGCGGTCAGGCGTGCCTTGGTGAACGTCGTGGTCACACTGCCGCCGGTGACGCTGGTGGCGGTCACCGACAGGTGGGCTCCGTTCTTCTGCACATCGATGCCCGTTCCACCGGCGAGCGGGATGCTGAGCGAGGTGAAGGGGATCGACCAGGCGATCGACCGCCCGAACACATCCGTCGCGGTGATCGTGATCTCGTGAGCCCCTGCGGCCAGACCGGCCCCGATGATGTCGCCGGGGTGGATCTCTTCTCCGTCGAGCAGATACTTCCAGCCGTTCGCCAGGCTCGCGTTCGCGATCGTCACGCCGAACTCGACAGTCGTGTCGAGGACGGCATCCGCCGCGGGCACCGAAGACACCAGTTCAGGAGCGGCACTGCGATCGCCGAACGAGTCCCAGTTCAGTTGGGCCGCCTGCTGCGCGTTCAGCGCCGAGCTCCAGATGCGAGCGGTGCCGACGCTGACAGCGGTGGGGAACTCGATCGCCCCGCGAGCGCCGACGTCGGAGCCGAGCGCGAAGTAGCGCACGTACGGCTCGACGATCGATCCGGAGGTGGGCGCCTTCACCGCCCCGCGGGTGCCGCTGGCGTTCGTGCCGACCAGGCGGCCGTCGAGGTAGAGGTCGACCTTCGTGCCGTCGAACGTCGCGACGACGCTGTACCAGACCCCGGCCTTCAGGGCGGGGGTGCTGACGCTCTTGTAGCCGCCGTTCACGTGGAACCCCGCCACCAGCGATGAATTCGCCAGGTGCATGCCGAAACCGCCACTGCTCTTGCCGGAGCACACGTGCGGGGTGCCGGTGACCGGAAGGGTCAGGTTCAGCTTGATGTCGCACTGCATGGTGATGCCGGCGCCCGCCCACGTGTCGTCTGCGTACGTCGCGATGTCGTCGGTGCGCGGCAGTCCTGTGTCGGCCCACGCATCCTGCAACGGATAGAAGGCGTGATCCTTCTGTCCGTCGGCCACGTAGGCATTGTGCGGCTGCGCCGCGTACGCGAGCTCAGGACGGACGGTCTGCGAACCTGTCACCTTCGGCAGACGGTTCGAAGCCGATCGGTCCGTGAACGGGGCGGAATCGTCTGCGAAGTCGACGTCGAGGACGTCAGCCGCAGGCACGTCGACACCAGGGTCTTCGCCCGGCTCGCCGTCACCGGGCTCGCCGTCGCCGGGCTCGCCGTCACCGGGCTCGCCGTCACCGGGGTCTCCGTCACCGGGATCCTCTGCGCCGACCGGCTTCTCCGCGGCCCACAGGTCGGAGATCTCGGCATCGGTCAGCACCGTGCTCCAGACGCGCGACGCCGCCACCGCGACGTGCGACGGTTCGACGATGCCATCCGCTCTCGGCGCACCGCCGATTCCCCACTTGGGAACGCTGTCGACCCTGAGCTCTGTGTACGGACCGAGGTGGTTTCGGCCGGTTCCTGACCCGACGCCCGGCTCGGGATCGATCTCCCAAGCGGGTACGCCGTTGAGGTAGAGCTTGACCTCACCGTTGCCGACCGTGGCCACCGCGTGCACCCACTCACCCGGCTCGACCGGGACAGGAGCGGATGCCGTGTTCTTGTTCGCGGTGGTCGAGGTCGCCTTGAACCGCAGACAGCATCCTGTCGCGGGCAAGTAGAAGGCGTACCCTTCCGGGCCGCCGGCGCACAGTTGGTTGGCTTGCCCGGAGGGGACCGGGATGTCGCCGTCGTAGCGGAAATAGCACTCGAAGGTTCCGCCGTCGAGCAGATCGACCTCGTCGACGTGGGCCGGGTCGTCGACCGACCATGCGTCGGCGATGTCGGTCACATACGCCCCCGTGCCGATGCTCGTGCGGGTGGGATCGCCGGCGAACTCGGCCACGTACCGCTCAAGGGCCTCGTCGTAGACCGCTGCGGGCGCCGTGCCCTCCACAGCGATCGGGCGGCCCTTGACGTGTTCGACAGGCCCGCCCTCGGCGAAGTCGATGCTGAGGATGTCGGGTTGCGGCACGGACGACGGCACGGTCGAGGCAGCGGACGACTGCCCGCCTCCGGTCCCGGCCGGCGCCCCGAAAGCAGGAGCGGACACCGCCCCACTGAGCGCGACGGCGAGCGCGACGACGCCCACCGTGAGCTTGCGTATCGCCGCCGGCCGCCACCGGCTGCCCGTTGATGCATTCACCTGAGATCTCCTGTTCACCGCGACTCTGGGATGATCGGCTCTCCTGCGCAACGCCGACGCCGGTGAGTATAACGTCATACTTTCTAACAAGGCAACGACTATCTCTCGAAGAGGCTTATCCTCTGATAGCGCCTGATTTGAGCCGAACAGCGAATCACAGTGCCACGTCGAGGTATCGAGGAGGTTGCCGTAAATCAAAATACTCACGCCAGAACACGACTCGAGCGGCGAGGTCACACACTGCCGCACGCCGCGACCAATCGAAGTCACGGCCGCAACCAGTACGATTGATCAACCCCGGATCCGAGCGGTTCCGGGAAGTGTTCGGCTGGCGAGGGGACGCACGTGACGAAGAGTGCGCGGCTATCAGAGGTCGCGAAGCTCGCAGGAGTGTCTCCTGGGCTGGTGTCGCGAGTCATCAATGACGACCCGACGCTGAAGATCCGCGACGAGACGCGTGCGCGCGTGGAGTCGGCGATCGAGATGCTGCAGTACACGCCGCATGCGTCTGCACGTGCGCTGCGCAGCTCGCAGACCGGGTTGCTGGGCTTCGCGCTGTACCACGTGACAGACCCGATCTACGCGCAGATGGTCGACAACGCCGAGGCCGCCGCGACCGCAGCCGGGTACTCGCTGGTGCTGCTCAACGCGGCCGAGCTCGCGGCTCACCCCGATGCCCTTCGGCGTCTCACGCAGGGGCGGAAGGTCGACGGCCTGCTCATCCAAGGCGGCTATGCCGAGGCGCATTCCTCACTGCAAGCCGCCAAGGCGATGCCGACCGTGCTGTTCAACGCCGATGCGCTCACCGGATTCCGCACGGTGCGACTCGACGACGCGGATGCAGCCGCGCTGGCCACCCGCCATCTGATCGAACTCGGACATGAGCACATCGCGTTCGTGGGCGCTGAGGGCTCGTCGTCAGAGCGTCGCTACCGCGGCTACCTCTCGGCGATGTCCGAAGCACGACTGCCATCGCATCCGCCGATCAACGGCGGCTGGGAAGCCGACACCGCTCGGACGGTGATCGAAGGGTACTTCTCGAGCGGCGGAACCGCGACCGGGCTCGTGGTCGTCTCGACGACAGGTGCGCTGGGCGTGCACGCCGGGGTGATCGCCTCGGGCCGGGGAGTGGGGACGGATGTGTCGCTCGTCAGCATCCACGACACCTGGTTCGCACCCCACCTCAGCCCGGCCCTCTCCGTCGCGGCGATGCCGCTCGGTGAACTCGGTCGCGTCGCCGTCGAGCTGCTCCTGGAGCAGATCCGGGACGGAGCCGAGGGTGAGGGCGAGGTCATCCTCGATGCCTCCGCCACACGCATCATCCACCGCGCATCGACCGCGCCCCCGAAGGCGACTGCCGCTCACTGACCTCGTGCCGTGCGCGGGTCCGTCATGCCCGCGAGCGCTTCCACCGCCTCGGGCAGCCATCCCGAGTCCCAGCGATGGGCGCGGTATCTCGCGTTGTCGTAGACGTGCGGGATGCCGAGCTCATCGAGCAGCTCGTGCGCAGCGGTCAGGTGGTCGCGGCTCCACTCGGGCGGATTCTGTCCGAAGTTGCCGTACCCGAGCAGGGCGATCCGCGCCGGCCCGCGCAGTTCCGCGCCACGCGTGCGCAGGAGGTTCGGGATCGCGAAGTCGTCGAAATGCTCCGGGTTCGGCCAGAAGTACGGCATCTCCCACTCGTCGGGCCGTGTCTTCATCACCGGGGAGTCGAATGCCGCCGCGGCCGCGAACAGCGCCGGGTACCGCAGCAGCATCTGCAGAGCAGCGGAACCTCCCTTGCTGTAGCCCACCAGCAGCCGTGGCAGCGACGGGTAGCAGCTGTCGATGAAGGGCACGACCTCGTCGATGAAGTACATGAGCTGCTGGAACATCGCCTGATCCGGCAGGTCGGTCATCCACGGCCAGTCGGAATAGGTCGGTGCGACGAACACCATCCCGTACCGGTTGTGCAGATCGTCGCGCAGCGCCTCGTCGAGCCCGTCGCCGGAACGGTGGCTCAGCTCGGGCGTCGACGGCAGCAGGTACACGACGCGAGGGTGCTCGATGTTGTGCAGGTCATCGGGCTCGAGCACTCGGATGACGGTCTGCAACTGCTGCCGCGTCGAGGTCACCGAATACTGCAGGTAGTTCAGCCGAAGCGGCTCCGAGAAAGACGCGGGCATGCGACTCCTTTCCTCAGCCTCGTGGTGGTCAGGACTTGAGACCGCCGGCTGTGAGGCCGGATACGACGTGCTTCTGCGCGAGCAGGAAGACGATGAGCACGGGGAGGACCGACAGCGTGGTCGCCGCCATCTGCACGTTCCACCGCGGCCCCGCCAGCGGATCCTCGAACAGGGTCAGTGCGACCGGGACGGTCAGCATCGCCTGCGAGCGCAGGTAGACGAGCGGTTCGAGGAACTGGTTCCAGCTGAACCACGCCGTGAAGACGACCGCCGACGCGAGCGACGGGCGCACCAGAGGCAGGAAGATCTGCACCATGGTGCGGAGTCTGCTGGAGCCGTCGATCGTCGCCGCCTCCTCGAACTCGGCGGGGAGGGTGAGGAACGCCTGGCGCATGATGAACATCGCGACGGGACCTGTCGACAGCACCGATGTGAAGATCACCAATGGATAGAACGTGTCGACCCACCCGATGTTGGCTGCCGCCTGGAACAGGGGGATGATCACCGCCTCAGGCGGGATGAACACCCCGCTCAGGAGGATGAGGAAGAAGATCGCAGCGCCCACAGGCCGCACTCGCGCGAGCGCATAGCCCGCCGGGACGGCCAGCAGCAGGGTCAGCGCGCAGATGAGGATCATCAGGAGCGCCGAGTTGAGCATCTGCCGACCGAACGGCTGCAGTGTGAAGACCTGAGCGTAGTTCTCCCAGCGGAACACCTCAGGGAAGATCTTCGGCGGGTACTGCAGGATCTCGCCGATCGACTTCACCGACCCGCTCAGCATCCACAGGACGGGGCCGATGAACAGCAGAGCGATGATGCTCAGTAGCACGTACATCGGGATGCGGCGCACTGCAGTCCTCCGCAGCGTGTCACTCCGACTCATGGAACACCATCCTCTTGCGGAACTGCCAGATGATGCCGATGAGGGCGATCACCAATGCGAACAGGAACACGGAGAGCGCTGATGCATAGCCGATGTCATTGAGTCGGAATGCCTGCCGGTAGATCTCGAAGGCGAGCACAGATGTCTGCACGCCCGGCCCGCCGTTGGTGAGCAGAAGCACCAGCTCGAAGACCTTGAACGAGCCGCTGACCATCAGCATGAACACCATGATGATCGCCGACGAGATCTGAGGGAGGACGACGTGGCGGAACCGCGTCCAGCGACCGGCGCCGTCGACATGGGCGGCATCCAGGAGTTCCTGCGGCACGGCCTGCAGCGCCGCCAGGAAGATCATCATGTTGATGCCGACGTTCTTGGTCAGCTGGATGAAGGCGAACACCGCCAGGGTCAGCCACTCACCGCGAAGCCAGGGAAAGGGCCCGGCGCCGACCAGACCGACGATTCCGTCGAGCAGGCCGCCGGGCTGCAGGATGAAACCCCACACGAGCGTCCATGCCACGGTCGTCACGAGGGCGGGGATGAAGATCGCCGCGCGGAAGAAGTTGATCCCTGCGAGTTTCTGATTGAGCAGCAACGCGAGAGCCAGTGCCAGCACGGTGCCGCCGATGCTCAGCACGACCACGAAGAAGAACGTGTTCGACAGCACGACGGTCATGTTCGGGTCGCTGAAGATGCGGGCGTAGTTGTCGATGCCGACGAACTCGCGAGTGCCGGCCAGCACGTTCACGCGCGTCAGGCTGAGCTGCACGACTCCCCCGATCGCGACGAGACCGACGACGAGCATCCCGAGAGTCTGGGGAGCGAGCAGGGCGTATCCGAAGACGTTGCGGCCGGCGTGCAGCGCGCTTCGCCTTCGCGTGGGTGAGGGGGTGGCACTGCCGCGCCTCGGCGCCCGGTGGATGCCGGGCGCCGAAGCGGCAGCGCGTTGCTGCGTCGTCATCATGTGGCGTATTGCTTCATCTCAGGGAAGGAGCGGTGCGACGCTCTCGCAGACGCTCGTGAGGGCCTGCTTGACATCGACTCCGGGCTGGTAGAAGAACTCGTCGAGCGACGAGTTCAGCGCGTCCGCCACGACCGCATTGCTCTCGGTGACGGGGAAGACCTTGCCGTTGTCCTTGACACCTTCGATGATCGGGACCACGGCCTCGGGCGTGAGGACGTCGGAGTTCTGGGTGAGAATCTCAGGAGTCAGCACGCTTTCGCGGATCGGCGGGAAGAATCCCGAGTACGTCGCCATCGCGTCCTTGGAACCAAGGAAGGCAACGAGTTCGGCCGCCTCCTTGGTGTGGTTTCCGGCTGCGAACGCGACGATCGAGGCCTGTCCGGTCGCGACGACGTTTCCTGCCGGGCCAGCCGGCGTCGGCGCGATTCCCCATTCGAAGCTCACGTCACCGAGGTTAGCCGCGGAGCCGAGGAACGCCGAGGTCGCGGCGGCGCCGCCACCCCAGAAGTCGACCTGCTGGCCAGGCACCGGCATCGAGCCGTCGTCGAACGTCATGCCGTGAAAGACGGACAGCGCGTCGACGGCCTCGGGAGCGTCGAGGGTGCACTCCGTCGCCTCGTCATTCCACGGCGAAGCGCCGTACGCGTTCAGATAGGGCAGCAGACGCGTCCAGTTCTTGAAGTCGAAGTCGTTGAGCACGTAGCCCGGGACGTTGAGCGCGGCCTTCAGATCCTTGGAGGTCTGCCGGAACGACTCCCAGGTCCAGTTGTCCTCGGCGATGAGCTGACCCGGGTCCTTCACCCCGGCCTGCTTGTAGAGGTCCTTGTTGTAGTACATAATCAGCGGCCCGGTCGAGAACGGGATGCCGTAGACGGCGTCATCGACCTCCCACCGTTCGAGCAGCGACGGGATGAAGTCGTCGAAGTCGAAGCCGTCGGTCGCCTCGATCTGGTCGCGCAGGTCGACAAGCGCACCGGCCTTGATGTACTCGGCGCTGCTCTCGACGGGGAGCCAGCTGACATCGGGAGCGTCGCCGGCTGCGATCTGGGTGGTGACGAGCGTGTCGAGTTCGGCGAGGTTGAAGCTCTCGATCTTCACGCTGCTCACGCGGGGGCTCTGCTCGGCGAACTCCGCTCCGAGAGTCTCGAAGGCGGCGACATGGTCGGGGTTCGCCGACCAGATCGTCATCCGAAGGGCGACATCGTCAGCCTGTGATTCGTCACTGCCGTTGTCGGGGCTTGCCGCGCTGCAGGCGACCACCAGGCTTGCGGCCGCGACTGCGGCGACAGCGAGTGGTACTCGGGTGCTGGAACGCATTTCTATCCTCCTTGATACATGCGGGCCGCAGGATGCCAGGTGCCCATTTCCCGTGAGTATAACGAACTACTTCCTACCTCGTCAACGATCGCAGACCCAGGCATCGTGCTTATAAATAGATATCGACAAGACGCCGACAACGATGGAGAATCAGTTGGTAAATCCATATACTTGCGCCACAGTCTGTGGATCGTTGGAGGCCGAAGAGCATGTCGAGTGAGAACAGCGCGCTGCGCGTGGCGGAGCCGCCGAGAACGACCCCGGTCGTCGGTGACTTCGACGTCATCGTCGCCGGCGGAGGTCCCGCCGGCGTCATCGCCGCCATCGCCGCATCCCGGGGTGGCGCACGCACTCTCCTGATCGAGCGCTATGGATTCGTCGGCGGCATGTCGACGAGCGCCCTGGTCACCCCTATCAGCGAGTTCCGTGTCGCCGGTCGCCAGCACATCGGCGGCATCCCGCTTGAGCTGATGCAGCGCGCCGCCGAACTCGGGGGCGCCGAGATCGAGCGCGACAGCGGCAACTGGCCTGTCAATGACGAGATCATGAAGCTCGCCGCACAGCGGATGCTGCTGGAGAGCGGAGTCACGCTGCTCTTCCACAGCTGGTTCTCCGATGTCGTCACCGAGAGCGGCCGGGTGAGCCATCTCATCGTGCAGAACAAGGCCGGCCGGGTGGCGTACGCATGCAACACCGTCATCGACTGCACCGGCGACGCCGACGTCGTGCGCGCCGCCGGTCTTCCCACCACCAAAGGCGATGTGCTCCAGCCGGCGACCCTGTGGTTCCAACTCGGAGGAGTCGACACCGAAGCCCTGGAGTACGTCTTCGGGGATGCCGTCGACGGCATCCTCCCCGTCTCGGAATCCATCCGAGCCCGTCTGGCGGAGCTTCACGTGGCTGGCGAGGTGCCGCTGTTCGGCGGGCCGTGGATCAACCGGTTCTTCCGCGACGGCATGGTCAGCATCAACGTGCTCCGCGAACCCACGGATGCCAGCGATCCGGAGTGGTTCACCCGCACGGAGACGAGTCTGCGCGAGAAGATGCACGCGCTCATCGCCATCCTTCGACGCGAGTTCCCAGAGTTCCGGGACGCGTGGCTGGCTAAGTCCGGGATCCAGACCGGGGTCCGTGAGACACATCACATCGTGGGGCTCTACGAGCTCACCCAGGATGACGTTCTGCATCCCAAAGCCTTCCCCGACACGGTCGCGAAGGGTGCGCACACCATCGACATCCATCACACCGACAGCATCGACCAGAACGAGTTCGTGCTGCTGCGGCGACCGTACAACGTGCCGTTCCGGTGTCTGGTGCCGCAGGGCAGCGTGAACGTCGTCACTGCCGGTCGATGCCTGAGCGCCGACGGCCCGGGCTTCGGCTCGGTGCGCGTCATGGCGACGTGCATGGCGATGGGCCAGGGTGCCGGGACTGCCGCGGCGCTGGCTGTCGCGCACGACGTCGCCATTCCCGATGTCGACGTCGTCGAGCTGCGCAGAACGCTGATCGAGCAGGGCGCGATCGTCGACTTCGACAACGTCGACCCCGATGATCGCGACGACAACATCGACCGCCATGTCGATGCGTTCGCGGTGGATCGCTGAGGAGGACACCATGCGACGCCTGAGCAGAGCCGCACTGGCCGATCTCCCCGCCGAGATCCGCCGCCCGTCGTACCTCGACGACGACCTTCGGATCGGCATCGTGCACTTCGGAGTCGGCAACTTCCATCGGGCGCACCAGGCGATGTACATCGACCGTCTGCTGGAGTCCGGCGGCGCAGACGACTGGAGCATCTGCGGCATCGGCCTGCTCGAGCGCGACGCCCGCATGCGCGATGCCCTCGACGCTCAGGACGGGCTCTACACGCTCACTCTGCGGCACCCTGACGGGACCGACGAGATCGGCGTCATCGGAGCGATCCGCCGATTCCTGCATGCCCCGGATGACCCGGATGCCGTGCTCGCTCAGCTCACCGATCCCAGCGTCCGCATCGTCTCGCTCACGATCACCGAGGGCGGGTACGTCGAGGACCCGATCGGAGGCAAGAAGGCGACGGACGACGCGCTGGTCATCGAGGAGACGACCGGCGCACTCTCGAACCCGCGCACGGCGTTCGGCTGGATCGTCGCCGCGCTGCGAGAGCGCCGGCGCCGCGGCATCCCCCCGTTCACCGTCCTCTCCTGCGACAACGTCCCGGGCAATGGAGCCGTTGCTCGTCGCAGCGTCGAGGCGGTCGCCCGCCTCGTGGACGACGAGCTTGCGGACTGGATCGCCGCCGAGGTGGCGTTCCCGTCGACCATGGTCGACCGCATCACACCCGTCACCGTCGAGGATGACATCGAGCGGATCCACGAGCGCCTCGGCATCCACGACGCCTGGCCGGTCGCCGCCGAGCCCTACGAGCAGTGGGTGATCGAAGACGACTTCCCGACCGGACGCCCGGCCTGGGAGTCCGTCGGCGCGACGGTCGTCTCGGACGTGCACGCGTATGAGGCGATCAAGATCCGGTTGCTCAATGGCGGGCACCAGGCCATCGCCTACATCGGTCAGCTCGCCGGGCACGTGTACGTGCACGATGCGCTGAGCGATCCGCGGCTCGTCGCCTTCGTCCGCGACTACATGGACGACGCGGCCCTGACACTCACTGCACCGGACGGATTCGATCTGAGCGGATACATCCACGAACTCCTCCGCCGTTTCAGGAACCCCGCCATCGCCGACACCCTGGCACGTCTGAGCACCGACGCCTCCAACCGCATCCCGAAGTTCATCGTCCCGACGCTCGTCGACCGCATCACCGCGGGTGCGAACCCAATCGCGGGCGCGTGGCTGATCGCCAGTTGGCGGGAGCACACCCGTCAGGCGGCGCGGGGACGATTCAGCCTCGACGACGAAGCAGCGAGTGCGCTGATGGCGGCGGCATCATCGGACCCCGAAGACTTCCTCACCGCTGTGCCGACGCTCGCACCGCTGAGCGCATCGGGCGCCTTCGTCGACGCGTACGTCTCCGCCGCCAGGCTGCTGGAGACGGGTGGGGCTCACGCACTGCTCGGCTGCTGAGAAGCTGTCGGCTTAGACGCGGCCGGATTCGTCAGCGATGCTGTGGAGCATGGATCACCTCCACGGGTTCTTCGACGATTTGCATCGGCCTGGACGAATTCCTCGCGTCCGCGTCGAACAGACCCGATGCGTTCCGCATGGTTAGCCGCCTTCACCTGATCCGAAGCGATCCAATGAACGCCAAGATTCCGTGATCAAACCGTTGCATTCGTTATCTCGCCGTTATAGAGTGATCGCACGGTGAATGTTTGCTGTGGCATACACCGCATGTGATTGCAGGACACTCTTGGTGCAAGGGACAAGGGCCGGTCGGAAGCCTCTCCGACCGGCCCTACTTGCGTCTCGCGCGGGCGATGCCCCGACGCCAGTACGCTGAGCACATGACCGATCGCCAGCTCGCCCTGCAGGCCTGGGAGAGCCTGTTCCGCGCGCAGCACGAGGTCTTCGGCGAGATCGCCACCGACTTCTCGTGCTCCGAGATCACCCAGGCCGAATACGACGTGCTGCTCACCGTGGTGCGCGCACCCGGCATGACCTCGCGGCTGCGCGACATCACCGCGAACTCGCTGATCAGTCAGCCCAGCGTCTCGCGCCTCGTCGAGCGCATGGTCGCGCGCGGCCTGGTCACCAAGGCCGCCGACCCCGACGACGGTCGCGGCGCCATCGTGACGGCGACGGATGCCGGGGCACGCGCGTTCCGCGCGGTCGCCACCACCCACGGCGCGACGATCGCCGACCGCATGGCGACCCTCAGCGACGACGAGCTCGCCGCCCTGCTGAAACTCACCCAGAAGCTGCGCGGCAAGTAGCCCGCCACACCGCGGCATCCGCCCATCTGGCAGGGTGTACCTGAAGCCTTCTGAGGGGAAAGGGTACGTCTATGGAGATCGCCGGAATCGTCGGCATCCTGGTCATCGTCGGCATCGCCGTCGTCGCGGCCGTCATCATCGCACTGGTCCTGCTGCTGTTCGCACGCAGCTGGATCAAGGTCGCGCGCGCCGACGAGGCGCTCGTGATCTCGGGGCGCAAGCAGAAGGTGCAGCGTGCGGTCGTCGCCGCCGACGGCACCACCTCGTCGGAGCTGGCGGAGTCGCCGGTCACCGTCATCGTCAACGGCAAGTCGCTGGTCAACCCGATCACACAGCGTCACGAGATCATCTCGCTGCGCTCGCGCCAGGTGTCGCTGAACGCCGAGGCGCAGTCGCTCGACAGCGTGACGCTGAACGTCGACGGCGTCGCGATCGTGAAGATCGGCTCCGACCCGCTGTACGTGCGTCGCGCCGCCGAGCGCTTCGCCTCGCAGGACAAGGCGATCGAGCAGTTCACCACCGAGCAGCTCGAGGGTGCGCTGCGCGGCATCGTCGCCACGCTGTCGGTCGTCGAGCTGATGCGCGAGCGCAAGAAGTTCAGCGACCAGATCGCCGCCGACGTCTCGCAGGAGCTCGCCGAGCAGGGCCTGATCCTCGACTCGTTCCAGATCAAGGGCATCACTGACAAGGTCGGCTACATCCAGTCGCTGGGTGCGCCCGAGATCCAGTCGAAGCGCCAGTCCGCCGAGATCTCGCAGACCAACGCCGACCGCGCGATCAACCAGAAGATCATCGCCAACCAGGAAGCGAACCTGATCGAGCAGACCGCGCTCGACACGAACACCGCGAACGCGAACGCCGGCATCGGCCGTGCCCGCGCCGAAGCCGAGCAGGCCGAGCAGCTCGCCCGTGCGCAGGCCGAGCAGGCGGTGCTGCAGCAGCAGGCTGAGAACAAGCAGGCCCAGCTGGATGCCGACGTGAAGCGCGTCGCCGACGCGCAGCGCTACGAAGCCGAGACCCGCGCGCAGGCTGACCTGTTCACCCGCGAGAAGGCGGCCGAGGCCGCCGCGATCGAACAGGTGAAGCAGGCCGAGGCGCGCACCCGCATCGCCGAGCAGCAGGCGCAGGCCGACAAGGCCCGCGCCGCCGGTGAGGCCGCGGCTGCCGAGGCGAAGGCAGCCGGTGAGGCCAACGCCCTGCGCGCCCAGGCCGAGGCGGAGGCCGAGGCCCGTCGCCTGCGCGCCAACGCCGAAGCCGAGGCGATCCGCGCCGAGGGTGAGGCCCGCGCCGCCGCCGTCGAGGCCGAGGCGAAGGCCATCGCGTCGAACCAGGAGGCGTTCCTGTCGCAGCGCACCCTCGAGGTGCTGCCGTCGATCATGGCGGAGTTCGCCAAGGGCTACGCGACGATCGGCAACGTGTCGATCATCGGCGGCAACGGCGAGGACGGCGCCTCCAGCGTCGTCGGCGGCGACAGCGCGAAGGCCATGCGCGCGGTGTTCGACAGCGTCACCGCCGCCACCGGCCTCGACCTGGCCGCGATCATCCAGGGTCAGGCGATCGGCCGCGGCTTCGGCGCCGGCGTCGCCCAGACGTCGGAGGCGGCAGCATCCGTTCCGCAGCAGGCCCCGGTGAAGCGCGAGCCCGTGCCGACCACCCCGCCGCCCGCCGCCCCGCCGGCCGCGGCGCCGGCCGCTGACGCGGAGTAGCCGCCGCACCACTTCGGGGGCCGACACGTCAGATGACGGATGCTGCGAAAGCATCCGACATCTGGTGTGTCGGCCCCCTGTTCGTGCGATGACCGTGCACCCTCGGGTCGCTCGCCGCACGGTCTTTAGACTCGAAGCATGACCATGCCGCACGCTGTTCCGCAGGCCGTCTTCTCGGGAGCGCTGGGCGACAACGCCTCCGGCGGCTGGTATCCGGCGCAGGCGGTGGTGCAGGGCGGGGTCATCACGCTGTGGGTCGCGTCGCCCGCGGGCTGGACGCAGGCGTTCAGCGCCCCCGCGCAGGAGGTGCGGGTGAAGTCGGCCGCGCAGCGCATCACGCTGGTGGTGCAGGGGCGCAGCTATCCGATCCTCGCCGATCCGAGTGCGGTGGGCCGCGCGCTGCGCCTGAACGGCATGGGCGCGGTCGGCAGCCTGACCGGCTCCCCCGCGCTCACCGTCGCCGGCGATGTCGGCCGCGGCATGAATCAGGCCGCGGCCGCCCAGGCGTTCGCCGCGGACGGCGGCGGGGAGTTCCTCGCCGCCGCGCGGCAGGCGGGATCCCAGGTCTCGCGGCTCGGCTACGGTGCGATCGCGGCGATCGGGTGCGGCGGCGGTGTGCTGCTCGTCGCCGCCGTGCTGCTCATCACCGTGCTCGTGCTCAACCTCTGAACTCCGCGCCGCCTGCGAACCTCGCGCCAGGGCAGACTGGAGGCATGACGACCGGCGCCTTCGACGTGCAGAGGATCGGCGCCGGGCTCACCTTTGCCACGGCTGTCGATGATCTGAAGGCCGCTCTCGACGGCGCGACCGCTGCCGTCGTGAGCGCACCACCCGGCACGGGCAAGACCACGCTCGTGCCGCCGCTGCTCGCGAACCGCTCCCCCGGTCGCGTGATCGTCACCCAGCCGCGTCGGGTCGCGGCGCGCGCCGCGGCGCGACGCCTCGCCCAGCTCGACGGGTCGCCGCTCGGCACCCGCGTCGGGTTCACGGTGCGCGGCGAGCGCTCGGTGAGCCGGGAGACCCGGGTCGAGTTCGTCACCGCGGGCGTGCTGCTGCGACGGATGCTCGATGGCCCCGACCTGAGCGGCGTCGACGCCGTCGTGATCGACGAGGTGCATGAACGCGCCCTCGAAACCGATCTGCTGATCGGACTGCTGGGCGAGGTGCGCGCGCTGCGCGACGACCTCACCCTGGTCGCGATGTCGGCCACGATCGACGCCGAGCGGATCGCGACGGTGATCGGCTCCGATGATCAACCCTCCCCAGTCGTGTCGCACAGCGTGCCGGCGCATCCGCTCACCGAGCGCTGGGCGCCCGCGTCGGTGCCGCGGCTGGACGAGCGCGGCGTCACCCGCGAGTTCCTCGAGCACGTCGCCCGCACGGCAGCATCCGCCGCTCGTGACCTCGTGCGCGAGAGCCCCGATGCCGATGTGCTCGTGTTCGCACCGGGTGCACGCGAAGTGGCCGAGATCGCCCGCCGGGTCGCACAGCACGCTCCCGAGTTCGACGTGCGTGAGCTGCACGGGCAGGTGCCCGCGGCCGAGCAGGATGCCGTGATCCGCGGGCGCGAGCGCGGCGCGGCGCCGCGCGTGATCGTGACCACCTCGCTCGCCGAGTCGTCGCTCACCGTGCCGGGTGTGCGGCTGGTCGTGGACAGCTGCCTGTCGCGGCATCCGCAGCGCGACGCCGCACGGGGCATGAGCGGCCTCGTCACCGCGGGATCGCCGCGGTCGTCGGCCGTGCAGCGCGCAGGGCGCGCCACCCGGCAGGGCGTCGGCACCGTGATCCGCTGCGTCGACGAGCGCACGTTCGCCGCCGCGCCCGCGCGGCCCGCACCCGAGATCGCGACCGCCGACCTCACGGATGCCGCGCTGCTGCTCGCCTGCTGGGGAGCACCCGGCGGTGCGGGTCTGCGGCTGATCGACGCGCCGCCGGCCGAGGCGCTCGCCGACGCGCACGCCGTTCTACGCGGGCTCGGCGCGATCGACGACGACGGGCGCGTCACCGCCGAAGGACGCCGGCTGGCGCGCATCCCGGCGGATCCGCGTCTCGCCCGCGCCCTGCGCGACGGCGGCGAGCTGGTCGGCGCGCGCCTCGCGGCCGAGGTCGTCGCGCTGCTCACGACCGACATCAGGGTGGCAGATGCCGACATCGCCCGCGCGCTCGTCGCGCTGCGCGGCCGGCGCGATCCGGAGGCGCGACGCTGGGCGCACGAGGTCGCACGGTTCGAACGGCATGCGGCATCCGGCCCGGCGCGACCCGCGGGGGTCGACGACGCGGGCCTCGTGGTGGCTCTCGCCTTTCCCGAGCGCGTCGCCCGACGCGTCGACCGCTCGGCGGAGGGCGCCGTGTATCTGCTGGCCTCGGGCACGCGCGCGGGGCTGCGCGGGCCCCTCGCCGAGGCGGAATGGCTGGCGGTCGCTGATGTCGCCAGGGCGGCCGGACGCGCCGCGGCAGGTTCGGGCGCGGTGATCCGCGCAGCGGCCGCGATCACCGAGCAGCAGGCCGAGAGAGCGGCGTCCGCCCTCGTCACCGACCGGGTCGAGGCGGAGTTCACCGGCGGGCGCGTCGCCGCCCGCCGCGAGCGCCGGATCGGTGCGATCGTGCGCGCCTCGGTGCCGGTGCGCGCCACCGCCGAAACCGGTCACGACGCGGTGCGCCGTGCACTCCACGCGCAGGGTCTGGGGGTGTTCACCTGGTCAGACGCGGCCGACGACCTGCGCCGCCGGCTCGCGCTGCTGCATCACGCGGTGGGCGCGCCCTGGCCCGACGTGTCGGATGCCGCGCTGCTCGACGCCCTCGATGACTGGCTCTCACCCGAGCTCGACGCGCTGGCGACCGGCACCCCGGCGTCGCGGATCGATCTGGGCCCGGCGCTGCGGCGCCTGCTGCCCTGGCCCGCGGCATCCGACTTCGACGCGCTCGCACCCGAGCGGCTCAAGGTGCCGAGCGGCTCCCGCATCCGCATCGCCTACCCGCCGCACGACGACCCGACCGCGCGGCCGGTCGTCGCGGTGAAGCTGCAGGAGTGCTTCGGCTGGGCCGAGACGCCACGCCTGGCCGGCGGGCGTGTTCCCGTGCTGTTCCACCTGCTCTCACCCGCGGGGCGTCCGCTCGCCGTCACCGACGACCTCGCATCGTTCTGGTCGGGTCCGTACGCGCAGGTGCGCGCCGAGATGCGCGGCCGGTATCCGAAGCATCCGTGGCCCGAGGATCCGTGGGCGGCAGCCCCGACCCGGCACACCAAGAATCGGGCCGCCCGCGACTGACTCCGCTAGGGCGTGCGCCTGCGCGGCGTGAGCGGGGCGAGCACGAGGAAGGCCACGGCAAACGCGGCGACGATCAGCACCGGGCCGCCGACGTCCCAGCCCTACTCGCGCGCGGGCGCGCCTCAGCACTCGATGACGTTGACCGCGAGGCCGCCCTCGCTGGTCTCCTTGTACTTGGTCGACATGTCGAGGCCGGTCTGGCGCATGGTCTCGACGACGGCATCCAGCGAGACGTAGTGCTCGCCGTCGCCGCGCAGCGCGAGGCGGGCGGCGGTGACGGCGGTGGATGCGGCGATCGCGTTGCGCTCGATGCAGGGGATCTGCACGAGCCCGCCGATCGGGTCGCAGGTGAGGCCGAGGTGGTGCTCCATCGCGATCTCGGCGGCGTTCTCGATCTGCCGGTTCGTGCCGCCCATGACGGCGGTGAGGCCGCCGGCGGCCATCGCGCAGGCCGAGCCGACCTCGGCCTGGCAACCGCCCTCGGCGCCCGAGATCGACGCGTTGGCCTTGAACAGCGAGCCCAGCGCGGTGGCCGTGAGCAGGAAGCGACGGATGCCGCGGCGACGGTTCGCCTCGGCGGTCTGCTCGTCGTCGAGCTCGGCCCCCTCGGCCTCGGTGAGCGCACGGTGGTCGGCGCCGAAGCCGAGCAGGGCGCTGCCGACCAGCTCGCCGTAGGGGGTGACGGCGTTGCCGGCGCCGAGGCCGGAGTCGGCGAGGAAGCGCCACCAGTACATCGCGACGGCGGGCAGGATGCCGGCCGCGCCATTCGTCGGCGCGGTGACGACACGACCGCCGGCCGCGTTCTCCTCGTTGACGGCGAGCGCGAACGCGCCCAGCCACTCACCGGGGAGCTCGCGGTGGCCGTCGGCCTCGGTGGCCTCGAGCTGGGAGCGGATGTCGGCGGCACGCCGCTTGACCTTGAGGATGCCGGGCAGCGTGCCGCCCGCGTGCAGCCCCGCGTTCACGCAGGCGCTCATGGCTTCCCAGATGGCGTCGAGCCCGGCGGCGACGTCCTCCTCGGAGCGGGTGGCCATCTCGTTCAGGCGGGCGACCTCGGCGATCGACAGACCGTTCTCGTCGCACAGCGCGAGCAGGCCGGCGGCATCCGTGTACGGGTACGGCTGCTCGGCGGCGGTGACCTTGGCCTCCTCGCCGTCGCGGCGGATGAAGCCGCCGCCGACCGAGTAGTAAGTCTGCTCGAGCACGGGGGCGCCGTGGGCGTCGAAGGCGTGCAGGGTCATCGCGTTGGGATGGCCGGGCAGGCGGGTGCGGGGCGAGAAGACGACGTCGTCTTTCGCGAAGGCGATCGGATGCTGCCCGGCGAGGTTCAGCTGCTGCCCTTCGGGCCAGTTCGACCAGGCGGCGCGCACGTCGTCGGGGTCGCAGGTCTCGGGCAGGAGCCCCAGCAGACCTGCGACGACGGCGTCCGGCGTGCCGTGACCGATGCCGGTGGCACCGAGGGAGCCGAACAGCTCGCAGGTGACGCGGGCGACGCTGTCGAGCAAGCCCCCGGCGCGGAGCCGCTCTGCGAAGTCGACCCCGGCGCGCATCGGCCCGACGGTGTGGGAGCTCGAGGGTCCCACACCGATGGAGAACAGGTCGAAAGCCGAGACGTACGCAGTCACGCGTCCAGCCTACGACCGATTTCCGACCGATCGGTCAGGCTCGATGAGGTGGGGGCATGGCGGGGGTGAATTCGATACGGTGAGGGCATGAACCTGGACCAGCTGCGCGGCTTCGTGGAGGTCGCCCGCCTCGGGCACTTCACGCGCGCCTCGGAGAGCCTGCACCTCGCGCAGCCCTCGCTGAGCCGGCAGATCTCGACACTCGAGCGCGAGCTCGGCAGCGAACTGCTGCACCGCGCGCGCGGGCACATCTCCCTCACCCCGGCCGGCGAGGCGCTGCTCCCCCGTGCACAGCGGATGCTGGCCGAGGCCGAGGCGATCCGCGAGGAGATGGGCGAGCTGGCCGGGCTGCGCCGCGGGCGGGTGCGCCTGGGCGCACCGCCGACACTGTGCGTGAGTCTCGTCACCGAGGCGCTCAGCGAGTACCGCGCCGCGCACCCGGGCGTCGAGCTGCACCTGGCCGAGGCCGGCTCGCGGGCGCTCGTCGAGCAGCTCGCCGTGGGTGCGATCGACATCGCCCTGATCACGGCATCCGACGCCCGCCCGCTGCCGAGCGTGACGCTGAACCGCATCCCGCTGCTCGCGGAGGAACTGGTCGTCGTCTCGTCGGCCGCGCAGCCGCCGATCGCCGCCGACGCGGTGGATGCCGCGACCCTCGCGACCCTTCCGATCATCATGTTCGACGAGAGCTACGATCTGCGCGGCGCGACGGATGCCGTCTTCCGGTCCGCCGGCCTCGCACCGACGCCGGTGCTGGAGGGCGCCGAGATGGACACCGTGCTGCGCTTCGCCGAGCGCGGCCTCGGCGTCGCCGTCGTGCCCGCGATGGTGCTCACCGATCGCCCCGGCCTGCGGTCGGTGCGGCTGGCCGAGCCGATGACCCGCACGGTCAGCCTCGCACACCGCTCGGATGTCACGCCCGGCCCGGCGGTCGCGGCGATGCGCGCCACGATCATGGCGACCGCCGCGCGCTTCGCCGAGCGCGATCCGGCGGTGCGCAGCCTGATCGGCTGAGCACCCGAGCCTGAGCGCCGGCATCCGATCCGATCCGCCCCGGACAGAACGAAACCCCCGCCGCTTTCGCGATGGGGGTTTCTACTGTCTCAACACAGTGCGCGCCTCGAGGGACTCGAACCCCCAACCTTCTGATCCGTAGTCAGATGCTCTATCCATTGAGCTAGAGGCGCCCGGCCCGCTCAGCGGGCCAAGGAACAGCCTACAACACGGCTCGCCGACTTGCGAAATCGAGCGGATGCCGACGTGATCAGTCGGCGTGTCGAGCCTCGCGGCGGGCGCTGCGACCGAATTTCGCGGCCTCCTTGGCCGCCTCCTTCTCAGCGGCCTTCTCGGCCGCTTTCTCGCGCTTCTTGCGGGTGCGCTGCTGCGATGACAGCGCCTGCAGGTCGACGAGTTTGAGCGCCTGCATCCGCGCCTCGCGCATGCGGTCATAGTCGGGGTCCTGATCGGGACGCATGCCCTCCACCCGCAGCCGGCGATCGAGGTTGCCGCGCACGTCGCCCCAGGCCGCCTCGCGGGCCTGTTCGACGAGCTCGCGCAGCGCGTCGTCGTCCTCAGTCATCTTGCGCAGGTTCGAGGCGACGCCGAGCGACTGCTTGGCCCGCCGGCGCAGGTTGCGCACGTCGCGGTCGCGGTAGTCGTGGGTGCCGTGCGGGTCGGAATAGCGCCCCCTGGCCTTCTTGCGCAGGAAGGTCAGGTGCTCGGCGGCATCCTCGGATTCCTGCGCCATCGCGAGCAGCGCCTCGCGGGCGTCGCTCTTGTAGCGGTCGAGGTCGAAGACCCCGCCCTGCGCGATGGTGCCCACGAGAATGTGGTTCTTCACGCTCAGTCGAGCGGCCGCCGTGGCGATCGCGACGCCCTCGGCGATGGCATCCGCTGATCGTCCCACCGCTACCTCCACGATCGAGCGTACCGGCAGGAGCCGACCTCGACGAGACGCGCTCAGAGCATTCCTCCCGTCTGGGCGAGATGGCGTCGCTCGGCGTCCTCTCGACCCTGCGCGAGATGCTCGGGGATGAGCACGCGCAGCGCGTCGACGTCGCGCGCGAGGAAGGCGTCGAGGATGCGCCGGTGCTCGTCCGCCATGGCCAAGACCGTCTCGTGGCGGCCGAACAGCCAGCGCAGGCGCGTGACGTAGGTGCGGCCGACATCGGCGATCACGCCGTTGCCGGCGAGCGACACGGCGGCGAGGTGGAACTCCGACGCAGCGACGCGGGCGCGCTCGATGTCGCCTTCCGCGGCGGCCGCCCGCTCGCGCTCATGGATGCCGCTCATCAGCGCGGCTCCCTCCTCGTCGTGCCGTTGCGCGGCGAGCACGAAGGCGAGCGTCTCGACCGCCTCGCGGAACTCGGCGAAATCGCGGATGTCCTTGATCGTGTACTCGCGCACAGTCGCCCCGGTGCGCGGACGGGACACGACGATGCCCTCCGCGGCGAGCGCACGGATCGCCTCGCGGACCGGCAGGCGCGACACCCCCAGATCGGCTGCGATGTCGCGCTCGACCAGCCGCGAGCCGGGCGCACGCCTGCCCATCACGATGTCATCGCGAAGCGCGTTCGTCACCCTGACCGATTCGAGCTCGGCCCGTCGCTCGCTCCCCATGAACGGATTCAACCACTGGCGTCGGACGCGCGCCACATCTCGGGTCAACGCGCGTCGACTCTTCGCCCGTTCCGGCGCCCATGGCGCACAATCGCTTTATGCCCACCGTCGCGCCGTCCTCGACCCTGCCCACAGGCTCCGTTCCCGCCGAGGTGCGCGCCGCCGTCGCCGACGAGGCTCGAGTCAGCACGCGGGCGATCGACCGCGTGGCGGCGGCATCCGATGCCTCGCACTTCCTGCTGACGCCCTCCGCGGTGGTCACGGCGGCGGACGCGGCCGAGGTCGCGGCGGTCATGCGCGCAGCATCCGTCGCACGCACCCCGCTCACGTTCCGCTCGGGCGGCACGAGCCTGTCGGGGCAGGCATCGACGAGCAGCCTGCTGGTCGACACCCGGCAGCACTTCCGCAGGATCGAGGTGCTCGACGGCGGGGCACGCGTGCGCGTGGAGCCGGGCGCGACCGTGCGACAGGTGAACGCGCGGCTGCTGCGGCACGGGTACCGGCTCGGCCCCGACCCGGCGAGCGAGGCGGCCTGCACGATCGGAGGGGTGGTGGCGAACAACTCCAGCGGCATGGCGTGCGGCACCGACGAGAACACCTATCGCACGCTCGAGTCGATGGTGTTCGCACTGCCCTCGGGCACCGTGGTCGACACGGCGGATGCTGACGCGAACGCGCGGCTGCGGCAGCTCGAACCCGAGCTGTTCGACGGGCTGCTCCGACTGCGCGAGCGAGTCGCGTCGAACCCCGAGTCGGTGGCGATCATCCGCCGGCAGTTCGCGATGAAGAACACCATGGGCTACGGCGTCAACGCGCTTCTCGACTTCGACTCCCCCGTCGACATGCTCGCGCACCTCATCATCGGCAGCGAGGGCACGCTCGCGTTCGTCGCATCCGCCACCTACCGCACCGTGCCGGTGAAGCCGGCGATCACGACCGCGCTGGCCGTGTTCCCGAATCTCGATGAGGCGACGCGCGCCCTGCCGGCACTCGTCGAGACGGGTGCGGCGACGCTCGAGCTGATGGATGCCACCAGCATCCGCGTCGGTCAAGGCTTCGCCGACGCCCCGCCGCAGATCCTCGGATTCGAGCCCGCCGATGAGGCGGCGCTGCTGATCGAGTACCAGGCCGGGTCCGCCGAGGACCTCACCGCCCTCGAACGGCTAGGCGCCGACACGCTCACCCGGCTGCCCCTGCGGGCGGATGCCGCGTTCTCAACCGATCCCACCCGTCGGGCGCTGGCGTGGAAGCTGCGCAAGGGCCTGTACGCCTCGGTCGCCGGGGCGCGCCCCGCCGGCACGACCGCGCTGCTCGAGGACATCGTGGTGCCCGTGCCTCGCCTGGCCGACACCTGCGAGGGCCTGCAGGAGCTGTTCACCGAGCACGGTTACCGCGACAGCGTGATCTTCGGGCACGCCAAGGACGGCAACATCCACTTCATGCTCACCGACCGCTTCGACGAGACGGCAGCGATGCGGCGCTTCGAGCGGTTCACCGATCGCATGGTCGACCTCGTGCTCGATGCGGGCGGCAACCTCAAGGCCGAGCACGGCACCGGGCGGGTGATGGCCCCGTTCGTTCGGCGGCAGTACGGCGACGAGCTGTACGAGGTGATGCGCGAGCTGAAACGGCTGTGCGATCCGGCCGGCATCCTGAACCCGGGCGTGATCATCACCGACGATCCCGCCGCGCACCTGTCGGATGTGAAATCGGTCGTGCAGATCGAGCAGGAGGCCGACCGCTGCGTCGAGTGCGGCTACTGCGAGCCGGTCTGCCCGTCGAAGGACCTCACCCTCACGCCGCGGCAGCGCATCGTCGTGCGCCGGGCTATGCAGCGCGCCGAGCAGGCGGGCGATCACGCGCTGGCCCGCGAGCTGGAGCGCGACTACGACTACGAGGGCGTCGACACGTGCGCGGTCGACGGCATGTGCGTGACGGCCTGCCCGGTGCTGATCAACACCGGCACCCTGGTGAAGCGGCTGCGCCGCGAGGATCAGAACCCCGTGCTCGCGGCCGGATGGTCGGCCGCGGCGGCCGGGTGGGGTGCGGTCACGCGGGCGGGTGCGGTGGCGCTCACGGTGGCGGATGCTGCGCCTGAGGCGCTCGTGCGCGGCGCGACGACGCTGGGGCGGGCCGTGCTCGGCGCCGACACCGTGCCGGAGTACTCGGCCGATCTGCCCGGCGGCGGACGGGGTCGCCGGCGGCTGCGCGGGCAACGGGGTTCAGGCGACGGCGCTCCGATCGCGCTGTACCTGCCGGCGTGCGTGAACAGCATGTTCGGTGCGACTCGTGCTGGCGGCGGCGTGACGGATGCCTTCGTGCGGCTGTGCGAGCGCGCCGGCATCCGGGTGATCGTGCCGGATGCGATCGAGAGCATGTGCTGCTCGACCCCGTGGACGTCGAAGGGGTACAACGGCGGGCGGGAGCGGATGCTGCGCCGCGTCGTCGCGGCGGTGCGCGAGACCGACCCGGGCGGCACGCTGCGCATCGTGAGCGATGCCGTCAGCTGCACCGAGGGCTTCGCGCACCTGCTCGAGGACGCCGGCGTCGAGGTCATCGTGGAGGATGCGGTCGCCTTCGCAGCGCGCGAGATCCTGCCCCGCCTCGGCGAGGTGCCGCAGCGCATCGAGACCCTGGCGCTGCATCCGACCTGCTCGTCGACCCAGCTCGGCGTGAACGACGACCTCATGCGTCTGGCCGCGGCCGTGGCGGTGAACCCGGTGGTGCCGGACAGCTGGGGATGCTGCGGCTTCGCCGGCGACCGCGGCATGCTGCATCCCGAGCTCACCGCGTCGGCGACAGCGGCTCAGGCCGCCGAGGTGCAGGCGATGGATGCCGACGCGCACGCCTCCTGCAACCGCACCTGCGAGATCGGCATGACCCGAGCGACGGGGTCGGAGTACCGGCACATCCTCGAGCTGCTGGCCGAGGCCGTGGAGAGCTGACCTGCTGCGGTCGGTGGCCGGCGAGTCAACTGTTCGTGATCCAACCCTCGTCGCCGGACCGCACGCACGACATCGCCATCCCCGATTCGATGTCGGCCACCGTGACGTACGCCGCGCCATCGGGCGACGCGGGCGCGTAGCTCAAGCGCATGTACGCGGGCAGCACCGTGCCGAACACGACGTCGGCGGCGCTGATGCGACCGTCGCCACCGACGGTCAGAGACGGCGGGTTCGCACCGCGCTGCGTCCGATACGAGTCGAGCGCGATGCAGATCTCGTACGCGGTCACGACGAGGTTCGCCTGCAGCTGGTACTCGGCGGTGACAGGTTTCGCGTTGGGGACGGGCGGCACTGCTCGACCCGCACGAAGCTCGTACCCGCGATCATCGGCCACAGGTTTCGGTGCGGCGCTGGGAGCCGTCGTATTCGGAGTGACCACGGGCGCCGGGTCGACGCCAGCCTGCTGCGCGGGCTGTGCCGGCGGCAGGGCGACCGTGTCGATCTCGGCGGGAGCCAGCACACCGCTGAAGGCGACCTGCGGCGGCGCAGGCATGCTCGGCAGCTCCACCCACAGCACACCCCACGCCATCAGCGCGGTCGCGACGGCACCTGTGCCGATGCCGATCGAGGCGAGCGCGCGCCCGTCGGCCAGATAGCGACGGCGCGCGACAAGGTGGGTGATGCCGAGGAAGATCGCGCTGAGACCGACCGTGGCCCAGATCAGTCGCGGGTTCGCGTCGCGCGAGAAGAGCGGCACGAGCACGAGGACGAGCGCCGCGAGGCCGAGGAGTGCTGAGAGAACCGACCACGCGCGCCGTCCCCTCCGCCGCGAGGACGCGGAAGAGACCGTCGGCGCGTTCCACCGATCGCTGCGATGCGCCCCGGCGTTGGGCTTGTCGTCCCAGTAGCCGGGCGGACTCCAATCGCGTGGGCCGTTCCCCATGCACACCCCTCGTGTCCCTAGATGCCAGAATCCTATCGACACCGTCGACACCGGCAGCCGCCCGGATGCCGCCTCGCTCCGGGTCTACGGCTGCGTCACCTCGACGGGGATGTCGACGACGACCTCGTGCGCGCTGATGCGCAGCGTAGCCTCCCCCGCTTCGGCATCGGCAGGGACCCGGACGGTGTCTCTGAACGTATGGCCGTCGAGATCGATCTCGCCCAGCGACGTCGCCTCGTCACCCTGTACCCACTGCAGCTGCACCGCATCCCAGGGAGGGTCGGACGCATGGTTCGTGTCATTGCACGGACCCCAGTACTCGCCGGAGACGGTGATGGCCGCGCCCGGTGAGCCGTCGGACGGCGACGCCGTCGCCTCCGACATCACGCAGGAGCCCGCGGACGAGGTCCCCGCGCATCCGCTCACGACGAGCAACGCCGCGAGCGCGGCGAGGGCGCCCGCGCGGACGCGCGCGACGGAAGCGGGCATGCTCTAGGCATACCGGCCGGCCGCGGGCACGTCAACCCTGCGATGTCCGGCCGGGCAGACGCCCTGCTAAAGGTGGCTCGTGGGGTCCATCCGCGCTGATGCAGGATGCGGATCACGTCGACGTTCCCATCACGAATGACGAAGAAGATCAGGTGGCTCCCGATCCGGTATCGCCGGTAGCCCTCTCGGATTTCGTCGACGGGGAGTCCTCGTTCCGGCAGCGCCGCGATCCGTGCGATCGCGTCTCGGATGTCGAGCACATAGGCCTCAGCCTGACTCTCGTCCCAGCGCGACGCCGCGTAATCCCAGATGGACGACAGATCCCGTTGAGCGGCTGGGGAGAGCCGCTAGCCACTCACGAGCGCTTCGAGGCGATGAACTCGTCGAAGTCGAATTCCTCCGGCTCGCCGCTCTCTTCGCCGACAATCAAGGATGCGCGCAGCGCTGACATCCTCGATTCGTGGTCCTCAAGAAACCGCAACCCGGCGCGCACGACTTCGCTCGCGGAGCGGTACCGGCCAGTGGAGACCTCACGGGCGAGGAAGCTGGTGAAGTGCTCGTCGAGGCTGATCGAAGTGTTGGACGCCATGTGCTCATGGATACCAAGAATTGGTATTCGGCGGTATCAGGCCAGCGGGAGGCCCGTCGCCCAGTCGAAGCGCAGCTCGCGCTCCAGCCCGAGAGTCGGCACGGCGAAAAGGACCGTGACGACGCCGGCTGCGATGTCCTCCTCGGTCACCGTGTACGCCGGATAAGGCGCGCCGAACACGGCGCGACCGCCAGCCGGGACGTCCTGCGGCGGCGTCTCTCCACCCGGATGCTGCAGCACGACGTCCTCTGCCGCGACGCCCTCAGGCAGTCGCAGCCGGGCGTGGAAAGCGAGGATGTCGCCCGCCCGGAGTCCTTTCCGAGGCGGTCCGTAGTTACGCAGCTGGGCTGCGCGCGTGCCGAGGATCATGCCTGTGTCGGCGTACCCCTGCCCGACCTCTTTCCAGGCACTGGCATCCACGCCGCCGGTGTCGACCGGGTACACGTGGTACTCGCCGACGTGCACCCACTCGTCCGGAAGCCCGGGCGTGATCGAGCGCAGGATCACCTCGAGGGTCGGCTCGGATGGCGCGATCAGGCCCGCCTGCTCGCCATCGATCGATCCAGCGCCGCGGATCTCATCAACCGTCACAGCTGTGAACACGAGCTCGGAATACCCCTCGCGCTCGTAGAGCACGCCGATGCGGCCGTCGGGCAGCTGCGCGGCGCACGAGTAGCCCGAGCTTCCCTCGCAGATCACGTGCTGGTGCGGCCACGTGGCACCGCCGTCGAACGACAGGCTCACGGCGGTGTTGCGGCGCAGCTCGGGGTCGAGGTTCGAGGTCACGAGCAGAGCATCCGACTCCCCCGCCAGTGCGAGCAGCGACCCGTTGTCGCTCGGGTCGGGCAGCCCCGCGACCGGCTCGACCGGCGACCAGGATGCTCCGCCGTCGACCGACCGCGCGGCCAGGCGCCGCGGGGTACCGCGCGAATGGAGCAGCAGGCTGCCGTCGGGCAGCGCCGCGATCGCGCTCTCGTTCGTGCCGCCGCCGACGGGATCCCCCAGCGTCCACGTCTCACCGTGGTCGTCGCTGAAGGCCGCGGCGGCCGTGATCTCGCCGCCGTCGAGTAGCACCATCGGCTGCACCAGGCGGCCTGCGTACTCCCCTTCGTCGATGCGCACGCCGGTGCCCGATGCGGCGAAGATCCCGGTGATCCCGGGACGCTTGAGCTGGGCGGTGAGGCGACGGTGGCTCCACGTGAGTCCGTCGTCGTCTGAGATCGAGACGTCGACGTGCTGCACAGCATCCGTCGGCTCCGTGCCCTCGGCCGCCTCGAAGAAGCCGGCGAGCGTGCCCGCCGCGTGGAACATGAAGATCCGCCCGGTGACGGTGTCGATGAGCAGCGACGGGTCGCCGAACCCTTCCAGCCCGGTGCCGGTGCGCACGACCTGCTGCGCCGACCAGGTCTCGCCGCCGTCGGTGCTGCGGCGCAACAGCAGATCGATCGGGCTCGGCAGGTCGTCGAGGTTGGGCCGGCCGTCGTACGCGGCGAGAATCGTGCCCTGCGGGGTCACGGCGAGTGCGGGGATGCGGTACTGCGCGTAGCCGTCCTCCCCACGACGGGCGATGCGGAAGGAGGTCATCAGACGATCCTAGAGTCGCGGCCGCGGGCAGCTCGGCTTCACGTCGACGCGCAGCAACCGCCGACGAGAAAGCGGCCGACGGGACTTCCCGTCGGCCGCTTTCTCATCTGACCCGCATCACACCGGTTCGGGGCGCTTGCCCTGCGCGTCGGCCTCGGGATCAGCATCCCGCCGCTCGCTCTCCATCTCGGCGACCGCCGGAACGATTACCTCGAGCGGCATGGTGCTCGTGTCGATCAGCTCGTTCGCGTCCTGCTCGGCGACGAGCTCCTTGGCCTCCGCCTTGGTCTCGACCGTCGGGAACGAACCGAGCAGCGGGCGCTGCGCGGTCTCCTTCATCGACAGCATCGCGATGCCGCCGAGTGCGGCGAAGAACATGATGTAGAACGCCGGCATGTAGGTGTTGCCGGTGAGGTCGATCAGCGCCTGGCTGAACAGCGGCGTCGTGCCGCCGAAGAGCGACACCGCGACGTTGTAGGCGATCGCCATCGCGCCGAAGCGCGACGCCGTCGGGAACAGCGCGGGCAGAGCGGATGCCGAGATGGCGACGTAGAACGCCACCGGGATCGCGACCATGGCGAGCGCGAGCATCACTGCCCACTCCTCACCGATCTGCATCACCGTGAAGGCGGGGATCATCAGCACGATCGTCGAGACGACGGCGATGCCGTAGACCGGCTTGCGGCCGATGCGGTCGGAGAGCTTGCCGATGAACGGCAGGCAGGCGCTCATGACGACGAGCACAGGCACCGTGGCGATCGCGGCCATGAGGTTCGAGACGCCCACCTCGGTCTCGAGGTATGTCGGCATGTAACTCGTCAGCGCGTAGCCGGCAGTGTTGGTCGCGGCGACCAGGGCGATGCCGATGAGGATCACGCGCCAGTGGTGACGGAAGATTCCGATGACGCCCAGGCGGCCGAGCGGGTCGGATCCGTCGTCGGGGCGAGCATCCGTCTCCTCTGCCTCGAAGGCGGGGGTCTCGGGGATCTTCAGACGGAACCAGATCGCCACCGCACCCAGCGGGATGGCGACGAGGAACGGGATTCGCCAGCCGTAGTCGGTCATGGCGCCGGCACCGGAGATGCCCTCGACGATCCAGGTGACGACGGCGACCGTCGTCGCACCGGCGGCGAAGCCGACATAGGAGCCGACGTCGAGGAACGACGACCAGTAGCCGCGCGAGCGGTCGGGCGAGAACTCCGAGACGTACGTGGTCGCGCCGGCGTACTCGCCACCTGTCGAGAAGCCCTGCACCATCTTGAGGAAGTACAGCGGCACGATCGCCCACAGACCGATGGCCTCCGACGTGGGCAGCACGCCGATGAGCGCGGTGGCGACGGCCATCATCGTCATCGTCAGGAACAGCACGCGCTGGCGGCCGATCCGGTCGCCGAGCGGCCCGAGGATGAACCCGCCGAGCGGGCGGACCAGGAACGAGATCGCGAAGCCGAGCAGGGTCAGCAGCAGGCCGAGCCCGCCGGGTGCATCCGCGGTGAACACCGCGGTGAGCGTGACGGCGAGGTAGCCGTAGATGCCGAAGTCGAACCACTCCATGAAGTTGCCGACGACGGTTCCGGAGATCGCGGTGCGCAGTTTCGACTTCTTGACGACGAGGACGTCGTCGACCTCGAGCCTGCGGCGCTTCGTGATCGCTTTCTTTCGGCTGGACATTGAAAAACCACTCCCCTGTACCGATTGACGGTGGGCCGAATTTGAACGCCGTCCAACCTAACGGCCTGTTCTTGACGTGCTCGGAGCTGATTCGGCGGTTCGCATGCTATCGCGCGTGCGCAAGGGCTGGATCGCGGGTGGGGCGCTGAGTAGTGTGGCGCCATGACCCGCCGTGATCGCCCTGCACCGACCAGCCGCCATCACGACGCGGTCATCGCCGATCTGCCCCGTCTCGAGGGGCGGACCGTGGCGATCACGGGGTCGACGAGCGGCACCGGCGCGGTACTCGCGCGCGTCGCCGGACGGCTCGGTGCACGGGTGCTGCTGCTGAATCGGCCGTCGCCGCGCGCCACCGCGTCCCTCGGCGTCCGGCTGCTCGACCCCGAGAGACCTGCAGGCGACGCCGGGAACCGGCCCGTTCGGGCCCTCCGAGCGCCCGATGGGCGGCTACCTCGCTCTGCCGGCCGCCTGGTGGGACGACGAAGCTCGACTGCGCGAGTGGATCGACGTCGCTCTGAAACAGGTAGGCACCCTGCCACCTAAGCAGCCGAAGGCGCGCAAGGCGGCAGGCTGAGAACGCCGCTGGGCGCAAAATGCCACCCGTCGCAACAAAAAATCCGGCCCCCGAGACTTCGTCCCGGCATCCGGATTTTGGCGGAGACGGAGGGATTTGAACCCTCGGTCCCCTTGCGAGGACTCCACCTTAGCAGGGTGGTGCACTAGGCCTGACTATGCGACGTCTCCATGTGCCGACCGTGGTCGAGCACGTCATGCAATCATAACGGCTCGCGCCGGGTGCCGCGAACCGAGCCGAGCCCGAACCGACACGAAGCCAGAAGCGTCAGCGCACGTTCCCGTTCGAGCACGTCTGCACCGCAGCCGAGGTGCCGCGGATCGTCGAGGGCAACTCGACGACATCCGGGTTGGCGCTCTCGGTGGGCGTCGGGGTCGTGGTGTCCTCCGGCGCCGGCGTCTCGCCGCCGTCGGGGTCCTTCACGACAACACCGTCGTTCGCCGTGTTCTCGTGCGTGATCTGCAGCTGCTTGTTCGCGGTGATCGCGTCCCACAGCACGGTCGCGGCCGAAACGTCCGGCACGACGCGATTGGGGTCGTACGGGTCATCCTTCGTCGGATACTGCACGAAGACGATGTCCTCGAACGGCACGTCCTTCACGGCGAGCGCGATCTGCACGATCTTCATCGGGTCTGCGAGCGACTTCGACGCCTCGAGGTTGTTGAGGCCCGTGTCGGCGAGCTTCAGCATGACCGGCACGTTGCCGAGCACCTCGCCGCTGATGAGCTTGCGGGCCAGGCTCGACATGTACTGCTGCTGGTTGCCGATGCGCCCGAGGTCGCTGCCGTCGCCGACACCGTGGCGGGTGCGCAGGAACTGCAGCGCCTGCAGACCCTTGATGTTGTGGTCGCCGGCCTTCATGTCGAGCCCGGTGTAGCGGTCCTTGATGGGGTTCGCGAGGCACACGTCGACACCGCCGATGGCATCCGTGATCTCGATCACGCCGCCGAAGGTGACCTTCGCGGCGAACTCGATGTCCTCACCCGTGAGCTCCGAGATCGTCTTGGCGACGCAGTTCAGCCCGCCGCCGTCGCCGCCGTGGCCGTAGGCGGTGTTCAGCTGCGCCTTGCGCATCGCCGAGGTGGTGTTGCCCTCGGCATCCGTGCACTCGGGGATCGGCAGCATCAGGTCGCGGGGAAAACTCACCGCAGTGATGCGGCGCGGCTCGGCCGAGACGTGCACGAGCAGGTTCACGTCGTTGAGCGTGCCGTTGGCGTCCTGCCCGGTGCAGCGCTCGCCGAAGAGGTCCTTGTACTTCTCCTCGCACGTGTCGACGCCCGCGAGCAGGATGTCGAATCCGCCCTTGTACGCGGCGATGTCCGGCGGAAGCTCCTTCTGCCCATCCAGATCCACCGCGTTGGCGCTCACGGTGCTGGTCCACGAGGTCACCACGTAGCCGACGACGCCGAGACCGCTCACCAGCACGACGGCGAGCGCGATGACGATCAACTTGAAGAGCTGGCTGCCGGCGGAGGGCGAATGCTGCTGACCGTGGCGCGCCACGGGGTGCCTTCTCGACTCGCTCACTCGGTGCCTTTCGGGAATCTGCGGAGGGCGTGGGATTCGAACCCACGAGACATTTCTGCCCACTGGTTTTCAAGACCAGCTCCATCGGCCGCTCGGACAGCCCTCCCCCGTCCGGCTCGCACCGAACGGTTCAGGCGTCGAGTCTATCCGGTTCCCTGAGGACCGAATGCGCCGAACTCCATGTTCCCCCGCCCACCTGGAGAAGCCCTGGGCAGGTCATAGCCGCCCCCTCAGAGCAGGGTGCGCAGCGCCGCCGCCAGCCCGCCGTCGTCGACGTGGCCGGTCATCTCGCCGGCGGCATCCCGCACCTCGTCGGGGGCCTGTCCCATCGCGACCGCTCGACCGCCTCCGGCGAGCGCCCACGCGAACATGCCGACGTCGTTGCGTCCGTCGCCCGCGACGAAGACCTGGTCGGATGCTGTGCCCAGACGCTCGCTGACGCGCGCGAGCGCGGTGCCCTTGTCGACGCCCTGCGGCGCGATGTCGAGCCAGGCCGTCCAGCCGATCGCGTACGACACCTCGTTCAGTCCCGCCTCGGCGACGATCCGCTGGAAGTCGGCCTCATCGTGCTGCGGAGAGACCACCACGACGCGGGAGACCTCTTGTGCGGCGAGCTCGTCGAAGTCGACCTGACGCCCGCCGTCGAGCGTCCAGTCGTCGAGCATCGCGGTGTACAGCCGCTGCCCCGAGCCGAGCTCGACCATGTAGCGCGCTTCGGGCAGCCGGTCGAGCAGCAGCGAGAGCACCGGCTTCGGGTCGAAGACCTCGACGTGCCAGCGCTCCCACGCGTCGCCGTCGCGGCGCATGATCACCGCGCCGTTCGAGCACACCGCGTACTGCGAGGTCAGGCCGAGCTGCTCGATATAGCGCTCGGTTGCCGACCAGCTGCGGCCGGTCGCCAGCATGACCTCGTACCCGGCATCCCGCGCCTCGGCGACCGCCTCGACCACGCCGGGGCTGAGCGTCTCGTCCTGCAGCAGGATCGTGCCGTCGATGTCGAGCCCGACGAGGCCCCGCGACGTCACTTGGCGGCCTTGGCCGGTGTCAGCACCTCGAGGCCACCCAGGTACGGGCGCAGCACCTCGGGCACGAGCACCGAGCCGTCCTCCTGCTGGTGGGTCTCGAGCAGCGCGACGATCCACCGGGTGGTGGCCAGCGTGCCGTTCAGGGTCGCCACGTGCTCCGTCTTGCCGCCGTCCTCGGGGCGGTGCCGCACGTCGAGCCGGCGCGCCTGATAGGTGGTGCAGTTCGAGGTTGATGTCAGCTCGCGGAAGGCGTTCTGCGTCGGCACCCAGGCTTCGATGTCGTACTTGCGGGCGGCGCTCGATCCGAGGTCGCCGGCCGCGACGTCGATCACCCGGTACGACAGGCCGAGTGCGGTGAGCATCTCCTCCTGCAGCGCGACGAGGCGCAGGTGCTCGGCCTCGGCATCCGCCGCGTTCGTGTAGACGAACATCTCGAGCTTGTTGAACTGGTGCACCCGGATGATGCCGCGGGTGTCCTTGCCGTACGACCCGGCCTCGCTGCGGTAGCAGGTCGACCAGCCGGCGTAGCGCAGCGCGCCGTCGGACAGATCGACGATCTCGTCCTTGTGGAAGCCTGCCAGCGGCACCTCGCTGGTGCCCACCAGGTAGAGGTCCTCCTTGTCGAGGTGGTACACCTCGTCGGCGTGCTCGCCGAGGAACCCGGTGCCCTGCATGATCTCGGGCCGCACGAGGGTCGGCACGATCATCGGGGTGAAGCCGTTGGCGAGCGCCTTGTCGAGCGCGAGGTTCATCAGCGCGATCTCGAGGCGCGCGCCGATGCCCTTGAGGAAGTAGAAGCGCGCACCCGACACCTTCGCGCCGCGCTCCATGTCGATGGCGCCGAGCAGCTCGCCGAGCTCGAGGTGGTCGCGCGGCTCGAAGCCGAACGCCGGCACCTCGCCGACGCGGCGCAGCTCGACGAAGTCCTCCTCGCCGCCCGCGGGGACGCCGTCGATCACGACGTTCTCGATGAGGGCGAGGGCGGATGCCGCGACATCCGCCGCCTCGTTCGCGGCCTGCTGCGCCTGCTTGACCCGGTCAGCGAGGTCCTTCGCCTGCGCGACGAGCGCGGGCTTCTCGTCCTTCGGGGCCTTCGCGACCTGCTTGCCGAATGCGTTCTGCTCGGCGCGCAGCTCTTCGAAGGTGTTCAGCGCGGTGCGGCGCGATCGGTCCGCCTCGATGGCCGCATCGACGGTTTCGGGCGCGTTGCCGCGCGCGATCTGAGAGCGTCGGACGAGCTCGGGCTCGTCGCGCAGAAGGGCGAGATCGATCATTGTGCAAGTCTATCCAGCCGCCTGCACGCCCCGACCTGGCGCAGGGAACGCAGCGCCGGTCGTAGAGTGGCGACATGACGGCATCGGCACGGGAGGGCGGGCACGCCGCGCTCGTGTTCAACCCCGTCAAGGTCGACGGACCGCGGCTGCGCCGCATCCTCACCGCGCTCTCCGAGAAGCACGGGTGGGATGCTCCGCGGTTCTACGAGACCAGCATCGAAGACCCCGGCCAAGGCATCGCCCGTGCCGCGCTCGATGAGGGAGCATCCGCCGTGCTCGCCGCCGGAGGCGACGGAACGATCCGCGCGGTCTCGGAGGCGATGTCGGGCACCGAGGTGCCGTTCGCGGTGATCCCGGGCGGCACCGGCAACCTGTTCGCCCGCAACCTCGGCCTGCCCCTGCTCGATCAGGAGCGGGTGATGGAGGCCGTGTTCACCGGGTTCACGCATTCGGTCGACATGGGCTGGGCGCGCCTATCCCGTCCCGACGGTACCGAGAGCGAGCACGGCTTCGTCGTGCTCGCGGGCATGGGCCTGGATGCCGACATGATCGCGAACACCCGCCCCGACCTGAAGAAGTCGGTGGGCTGGGTTGCGTATCTCGACGGCGCCGCCCGCTCGCTGCCCGGCGCGAAACCCTTCCGCGTCGTCTACCAGCTCGACGAGGGGCGTCTGCACTCCGCCAAGGTGTACAGCATGCTGTTCGCGAACTGCGGGGCGCTGCCCGCCGGCATCGCTCTGCTGCCCGACGCCTCGCTCGACGACGGGGCCATGGACGTCGCCGTGATCCAGCCCACCGGGCCGCTCGGCTGGCTGGGCATCTGGCGCAAGGTCTGGTGGGACAACTCGGTGCTGCGGCGCACCCGTGCCGGCCGGCGCGTGCTCGAGCGTCGCGGCAGGGATCGCTCGATCCGCTACCTGCGGGGTGCGGTCGCGGAGGCGGCGATGGTCGCGCCCACCTCGATCGAACTCGACGGCGACGAGCTGGGCACGGCGGTGCGGATGCTGTGCCGCGTCGAGCAGGGCGGTCTCACGATCGTGCTGCCCGCCGGGCACGACACGTCGCGCTTCTGACCCTGTCTTGAGGTGTCGCGACACGCGGCATCCGGATGCTCGGAGGCGACCACCTGCGCCACCCTAACGTCAGCCGCGGCCGAGCACGTCGACCGTGCCGTCGAGGCCGCCGCCCTTCAGCGTGAGCGCGAATGGTGCGTCGTCGTCGTGCTCGGTCTGCAGGCTGAGCACGGTGAGCCGCGGCGCCATGTCCTGGCTGCACGCCCCGTCGATCTCGGCGAAGGTGACCGTGGCACCGGCATCCGTCTGCGCGACGTCCTGCACCTGCGGACGGCACGTCGACGAGCCCCAGGTGAGCAGCACGATGCCGTCGTCGTCGAACCAGCCGGCCGTGGGCTGGTAGTCGGTATCCATCGGCATCGGCGCGGAGAGCGCGTCGAGCTCGGCGTCGTCGCGGATGTCGCCGTAGGTGACGTTCAGCTCGACGTCCTTCGTGATGTCGACGCCCTCCGGCGTCTCGACGAGGATCGCACGGGGGCCGAGTTCGGTCGTGCACGCGACATCGCCGTCCGTCTCAGGGTCGCTCAGCACGACCGTCACCGTCTGCCCGTCGGCCGTCGCCTCGGCGGTCGCGGGCTGGCAGTCGGTGCCCGACGACCCCCAGGTCACGACCGCGAACGATCGGCCGCCGTCGACCCAGGCCGCCTCGATGTCGTCGGGCATCGGACCGAAGTCGTCCGAGGGCGGCAGCGAGGTGCTCTCGGTCGCGCCGCCCGAGCCGCTGCTCGTCGGAGCAGGGGATGCCGGGCCGCTCGCACATCCGGCGGCGAGAAGCGCCACCGCGGCGAGCGCGAGCGTAGACGTGACCACCTGAAGAGGGCGCATATCTGATGGTGTCATCGGGCGGGCGGTCGTCTCAAAGCATTCCGCTCCGGCGGCTACTGCAGCGCGGAGGTGAGTCGGGCGAGGTTGTCGAGCACGGTGGAGCGCAGCGGCTGCTGCATCCACTCCTCGAGGGTGAGCTCGCGGCTGAGCGCGCGATATTCGTCTTCGACGGCCCGCACCTCCTTGACGAACTCCTCGCCGCGCACGAGCATCGAGATCTCCATGTTCAGACCGAACGAGCGCATGTCCATGTTGCTCGAGCCGATCACGGCGACCTGCTCGTCGATCGTCAGGCTCTTGGTGTGCAGGATGTACGGCCGCGGATACAGCCAGATCTTCACCCCGGCCCGCAGCAGCGCCTCGTAGTAGCTGCGCTGCGCGTGGTAGACGAGGGCCTGATCGCCCTCCTCCGAAACGAACAGCTCGACCTGCACCCCGCGGTCCACAGCCGCAGTGACGGCGAGCAGCAGCGCCTCGTCGGGCACGAAGTAGGGGCTGACGATCATGATCTTCTGCTTGGCCGCGTACAGCAGCGCGAGGAACAGCCGCAGGTTGTTCTCGACCTCGAATCCGGGCCCCGACGGCACGATCTGCGCGTCGAGGTCGCCCGAGCCCGGTTCGACATGCGTGATGTCGATGCCCTCGGGCACCGTGTCGGTCTCGGCGTAATAGTCGCTGAGGAAGACCGCGTTCACGCTCGCCACGACCGGCCCGTCGATGCGCGCCATGAGGTCGACCCAGTGCAGGCCGCGCTTGATGTTCGAGGGCAGGTTGTACGAGGAGTCGGTGACGTTCTGCGAGCCGAGGAACCCGACGGTGCCGTCGACGACGAGCAGCTTGCGGTGGTTGCGCAGGTCGGGTCGCTGGATGCGGCCGCGCAGCGGCTGCACGGGAAGCATCAGGTGCCAGTCGGCGCCCATCGCCTCGAGCCGGCGCACGGTCTCGCGGTACTTCGGCTTCCAGCGGTTGGCCCAGTAGTCGAGCAGCACGCGCACCGGGATGCCGCGGGCGGCGGCATGCTCCATCGCCTGGAACATGCCCTCGGTCGCGGTGTCGGACTGCAGGATGTAGAACTCGATGTGCACGTACTCGCGGGCGCCGCTGATGGCCTCGGCCATCGCGTCGAGCGACTCCTGGTAGTCGCTGATGAGGTGCACGCCGTTGTCGCCGGCGAGCGGGAGAGCGCCCATGGCCTGGTTCATGTTGACCAGCGGCGGGAACCAGTCGGGGGCGTTCGGGCGCAGGGTGCCGAAGTGCAGATTGCTGCCGGTGTCGGCGATGTAGTCGTTGATCTGCCGCTGCTTGCGTCGTCGCGCACGTGGCAGGCGCGGGTTTCCGATCAGCAGGAACAGCAGCACCCCGACGACGGGGATGAAGAAGATCGCGAGCAGCCACGCCATCGCCGAGGTGGGGCGACGGTTGCGGGGGATGACGATGATCGCCACGACGCGCACGGTAATGTCGATCGCCGCATAGATGAGGACGACCCACCAGGCCGGGTTCTGGAAGTTGATCACCGCCGCCCTCTCTCGCGACGCCCGTGGGCGTTCTGTTCAGAGTAGCCGCAGCCGGTGACTTCGGCGGGAGGTCGGATGCCGCCCGCTAGGACGCCTTGGGCGGAAGGCCGCGCGCGGCGCGCTCCTCGGCCTCGATCTGCGCGTGCACCTTGCGCTCGGTGCGGTCGAAGCGCAGGATGCCGCGCAGCACGAACACGAAGACGATGCTGACGACCACCGTCGGCAGAATCGACCAGAGCGCCGCGATCCAGAAGTTGTCCACGTGTCCATCGTACGCGGTGGGGCTGTGCCCTGGCCGAGGCGGATGCGGCGGCATCCGTCATTGGTTCTGCACATCGCCGGATTCTCGGGTTTCCCTCCACAATCGCCCGATCGGCCCTCGGCGACCGGGCTGTGTTCGGCAGGCTCCCCGCATGACAACCGTGATGAGAGCCTCCGATTCCGCCGAGCTGCTCGGCCTCGTGCCCGCGCTGGCGGGCTTCACCCCGCGCGACAGTCTCGTGATCCTGCCGTTCCGTGCCGGGCGCGCGCACGGCGCGATGCGCATGGATCTGCCGGACGCCGGGATCGCCCCCGACGAGTTCGCCGATGCGGCGCTGCATCTCGTGCTGCGGCTGCCCGAGGTCGACGCCGCTGCGGTCGTCGTGTACTCCGATGATCCGGTGCAGCGGGTGCCTGACGGTCTGCTGCTGCCGCATCTGACCGTGGTGGAGGAGCTGCTCGGCACCCTGCACGACGCCGGGGTGCACATCCTCGAGGCGCTGTGCGTGACCGACGACGGCTGGGCGGACTACTTCGACGAGATGCCCCGGCTGCGAGCGCTGGACGAGATCCCGCCGGCACCCGACCTGCCCGGCATCGGCGACGTGTCGGGCGATCAGCTCGCAGGCTCGGCGCTGCCGAGCGCCGACCTCGCCGAGCGGGAGCGGGTGGGGCACGCGCTGGCCGACCTCAGCGCCGTCCTCGACAGGGAGCGACGCGGTGCGCCGGTGAGCGCCGAGGCTCATCCGTCCGCTCTCGCGGCCGTGATCCTGCTGGAGGACATCCCCGCCTTCGCGGAGGCGGTGCTCGACGAGCCCGACGACCTCCCGCCGTTCGCCTGCGCCGCGCTGCTGTGGAGTCTCGCCCAGCCGACGATCCGCGACGCGATGCTCGTGCAGTGGGCGACGGATGCCGCATTCGGCATCCGTGCACTGTCGGCGCAGCTGTCGTACTCGGCGAGCGGGGAGGCGATCCCGGATGCGGTGGGGCAGGTGTTCCTGGGACGCGGAGCGCGCCCCGATCCCGACCGGCTGGGCTGCGCTCTGCAGGTGGTGCGGCTGGCCGCGGCCCGCGCGCCGCGCGAGGCACGACCCGGCGCGCTGACGGCGGCCGCGTGGCTGGCGTGGGCGCTCGGGCGCTCATCGCACGCGGGCGCGTACGTCGACGAGGCGCTGCAGATCGAGCCGACGCATCGCATGGCGGCGCTCATCGGCACGATGCTCTCGGCGGCGCTGCTGCCCGAGTGGGCTCTGCGGCGCGGATGAGGGCTGCGAGGCAGGTGACCGTTGCGCCGCGCGCGTGCGGGTCAGCCGATGCAGGAGCCGGTCGACACCGCGGTGGTCTCGCCGCCGAGCTGGTCGATGACCGGACGCAGCTCGGCGTTGGTCATCGCGTAGCCGACGTCCTCACGCACGCTGTCCTTCGCGAACACCATCCCGGCGACGCCGCCGTCGGTCGTCAGCAGCGGGCCGCCCGAGTTGCCGGGATTCACATCCGACTGCAGCACGTAGATGCTGCGGTCAGTCGCCGACTGCCCGTGGATGTCGTCGATCGGCGCGGTCATCGCGTTCACGACACCGGCGGGAAGCGTGCGCAGCGGCCCGCCGAACGGGTAGCCGAGCACGGCGCCGCCATCACCCGCACCGAGGTCCGCCGCGAAGGGCAGCGGGGCCGCATCGACGTCGGCGGCGACGATGGCGATGTCGTCCACTGGGTCGAAGTACACCACCCGACCGTCGCGAGCCGGCTCCCCCGGCAGCTCGACGACCGGGTTGGTGACTCCGGCGACGACATGCGCGTTGGTGAGCAGACGGTCCTCGGCGATCACGAAGCCCGATCCGGTCGCGATGGTGCTGCACTGCGGTGCGGCGCCCGAGATGCGGGCGACCGATCCGCTCGCCGCGCGCAGGGCGGGCGACGCCACATCGATGCCGCCGGGGTCGGGCGCGTTGTCGAGATCGGCCGGATCGAGCAGCCCCTCGATGACGGGCAGCACCGACTCGCCGAGTACCAGCGCGTGCAGTCTCGCCGCGGCATCCGCGAGCGGAGCCGGGGTGTGCTCATCGATCGTCCGAAGCACCACCGACGACGCCACCGCGCTCGAGATGTTCGGGATGCCTGCCGAGGCCACCGCCGATCCTGTCATCGTGATCGCCAGCGCGCCGGCGACGAGCGTGGTCAGCCCGCCTAGGATGCGCTCGACGACACGCAGCCGCAGCTTGTCGGCGCCGCGACGCAGCAGTCCGCCGATCGCTCCGCCGAGAGCGCTGCCCACGAGCAGCAGCAGGATGGCGCTGCCGATCACCAGCATCCCGTGCCAGTCGCTGTCGGGCAGCATCCGCGCGACCCACGGCAGCACCCACGGCGCGGCGAGCGCTGCGGCCACGAGTCCGACGAGGGTGCCGATCGCGGCGAAGAACCCCACGCTCAACCCGACCGCGAGCGCTGCGATCAGCAGCACCGCGATGAGCAGGTCGACGAGGTTCGGCATTCAGCCCCGGCCGCGGGTCACTTCACCAGCGGGAAGAGGATGGTCTCGCGGATGCCGAGGCCGGTGATGGCCATCAGCAGACGGTCGATGCCCATGCCCATGCCGCCGGACGGCGGCATGCCGTGCTCGAGCGCCCGCAGGAACTCCTCGTCCACCCGCATCGCCTCGAGGTCTCCCCCGGCGGCGAGCTTGGCCTGCTCGACGAAGCGCTCGCGCTGGATCACCGGGTCGACGAGCTCGGAGTAGCCGGTCGCCAGCTCGAAGCCGCGCACGTACAGGTCCCACTTCTCGACGACGCCGGCGATCGAGCGGTGCTCGCGCACGAGCGGCGAGGTGTCGACGGGGAAGTCCATCACGAATGTGGGGCGCACGAGGTCGCCCTTCACGAAGTGCTCCCACAGCTCCTCGACGAGCTTGCCGTGGGTGGGGTGCGGCGGGATCTCGACGCCGTTCTCGTTCGCGAAGGCGATGAGGTCGGCCACGTCATCCTGCGGGGTGACGGTGCGACCGGATGCCGCCGAGAGCGAGTCGTACATCGAGATGCGATCCCACTCGCCGCCGAGGTCGTACTCGGTGCCGTCGGCCCAGGTGACGGTGGTCGATCCGGCGACCGCGACGGCCGCGTTCTGCACGAGCTCCTGAGTGAGCTGGGCCATCTGGTCGTAGTCGCCGTAGGCCTGGTAGGCCTCGAGCATCGCGAACTCGGGGCTGTGCGTCGAATCGGCGCCCTCGTTGCGGAAGTTGCGGTTGATCTCGTACACCCGCTCGATGCCGCCGACGACCGCGCGCTTCAGGTACAGCTCGGGCGCGATGCGCAGGTACAGCTCGGTGTCGAACGCGTTCGAGTGGGTGATGAACGGGCGGGCGGATGCTCCGCCGTGCTGCACCTGGAGCATCGGCGTCTCGACCTCGAGGTACTCGTGGTCGGTGAAGGTCGCGCGCAGGCTCGCGTTCACCGCGGCACGGGCGCGCACGGTGGTGCGGGCCTGGTCGCGCACGATCAGGTCGAGGAACCGGCTGCGCACGCGGGTCTCCTCGCTGAGCTCGCCGTAGACGTTCGGCAACGGCAGGATCGCCTTCGACGCGATGGCCCAGTCGTCGGCCATGATCGACAGCTCGCCGCGGCGGCTCGAGATGACCTCGCCGTGCACGAACACGTGGTCGCCGAGGTCGACGAGCTCCTTCCAGTTCGCGAGCGAATCGTCGCCGACGTTCGCGAGCGAGATCATCGCCTGGATGCGCGAGCCGTCACCGGCCTGCAGGGTCGCGAAGCACAGCTTGCCGGTGTTGCGGCTGAACACGACGCGGCCCGCGACGCCGACGATCTCGCCGGTCTCGGCGCCGGCCTCGAGCTCGCCGTACTGGGCGCGCAGGGCGGGGATGCCGTGGGTCACCGGCACGCCGACGGGGAAGGCGCCGCCACCGGCATCCGCCCGGTTCGCGATGAGCTTCTCGCGCTTGGCGAGGCGCACGGCCTTCTGCTCGTGGACGTCGTCCTCGAACTCCGCGGCGGGCTCGGCGGGAACAGGGGTCTGCGCGGGCGCGTCAGTCATGGGTGGGGCTCCTCGGAAAGTCGCCTCAAGTCTACCGGCGAGCCCGTCGCCGCCCGCTGTGAGCGGCTGGCGCGCGTTAGCCTCGTGGCATGCGCGCTCTCCCGGTCTCCGTCTTCCGCGACGCCCACCGTCGCACGCTCGCCGTCTTCACGGTGCTGCTCGGTCTGCTGCTCGGGATGCTGGCGGTGCTCGCGCTGCCGGCATCCGCCCGCGCCGACGTCGACGACTTCGACTACTCCTCGTGGACCTCACGCTACGACCTGTCGCTCGACGACGAGGGCCGGGCGGTCGCGCACGTCACCGAGACCCTGGTCGCCGACTTCCCCGACTTCGACCAGAACAAGGGCATCGTTCGGGGCTACCCGCAGCGCTACGAGGGCGCGGGGCTCGACCTCGACATTCGCTCGGTCACCGACGAGAACGGCCGCGATGTGCCGTACGAGACCGAGGACGAGGACGGCGTCACCTATCTGCTGCTCGGCGACGACTCATATGTGCACGGCCGCACCACCTACGTCATCGAGTACACGATGCGCGATGTGATGCTCGCCGGCACCAAGACCAAGAGCGACCACGACGAGTTCTACTGGGATCTGCTGCCGCTGGACAGCACGCAGGACATCCACGCGTTCACCGGGGAGGTGCGGGTCGCGCCCGAGCTCGCTGCGGCGCTCACCGGTGACACCGCCTGCTACCAGGGCTGGTACGGCTCGAAGGATCGGTGCGAGCTGGCTGGGCCTGCGGAAGTCGACGGCGGGGCGCGGTTCACGGTGCGCGCCGGCGAGCTCGATGCCGGCGACGGCGTCACCGTGGCGATCGGGTTCGCGAGCGGAACCGTCACCCAGCCGCCCGCCCGGCAGCCGAACGCTGTGGCCGATGACGTGGGACCGGTCACCGTCGCCGGCGGCGCACTGGCTGCGCTGGCCGCGTCGATCGGCACGGTCATCGTCGCCCGCCGCCGTCGGCGCACCGCGACCGGCGTCATCGTCGCGCAGTACGACGTGCCCGAAGAGCTGCCTCCGCTGCTGGCCGCACCGCTCATCCCCGGCGCGAAGCACACCCTGCCCGCGCAGTTCGTGCACCTCGCCGTGCGCGGCGCGCTGCGCATCGACGAGCAGCCCGCGAAGAAGAAGAGCGGCAAGTCCCAGCCGACGCTGCACCTGCTGAACCGCGAGGCGGCGGCGACCGAGCTCGACATGCGCACCCTGGCGGCGCTCTTCCCTGGTGACAAGACCGAGCGCACGATCCCCGTGCGCAGCGAGAAGTTCGCCAAGGCGATGGCGAAGCTGGTCGCCGGCGGTGTCGCGTCCGCCGAGCAGCGCCACTGGACGACGAAGCAGCGCCTCGGCGCGGCCGTCGTGCCGGGCGTGCTGGCGCTGGTGATGCTGGGCGCGGCGATCGCCTTCCTGATCTGGAGCCTCGCCCTCAACCGCGACACTCTGCCGATCGCGGTGATCGCCGTGCTGTTCGCGATCGTCGTCAGCGGGATCGCGGCGACCGTGGCGTTCGCGAAGCACACCGTGTTCACACCCGCGGGTGCCGAGCGGCACGAGTACCTGATGGGCGTCGCGGAGTTCATCCGGGTGGCCGAGGCCGACCGGATCCGCATGCTGCAGTCGTACACCGGCGCCGAGCGGCGTTCCGACGGCTCGGTCGACACCGTCGTGCTGTACGAGCGGCTGCTGCCATACGCGATGCTGCTCGGGGAGGAGGACTCCTGGGGCGAGGTGCTGCAGAGCGCCTACACCGCCGCCGGATCCGATCCGTCATGGACCTCGCAGGGGAGCGCCGTGCACTTCGGCGGGTGGCTCACGACGTTCTCGAGCACGACGCAGTCGGCGGGGACGTACACCTCGTCATCGTCGAGCAGCGGCGGCTCCTCCGGCGGCGGGTTCTCGGGCGGCGGAGGCGGCGGAGGCTTCTCGGGCGGCCGCTGACGCGGCCCCCTCAGGTGTCACGACACGCGGCATCCCCACGCCGTGAGGTGACCATCCGCGCCACGTGAAGGCGGGTCAGAGCGCGGGCGGCGGGGTGGATGCTTCGCGCAGCGCCTGCTCGACGGTCGACGACACCAGCGCGCTGAGGTAACCACCCGGGTTCTCGACCCCGACGTCGCGCAGCAGCGAAGTGGCCTGGCCGACGATCGAGCGGGAGAACTCGGATGCCGTCGCGATGGCCTCGGCGTAGACGGCGCGCTCCTGCTCGGCGACCACGACGGGCTCGCAGCCCATCTCGACCGCGAGCGCCTGCGCGATCGGCAGCACCGCCGCCGGCGCGGTGACGGCGGCGAACGAGGCCTGCAGCTGCCGCAGGTCGATGGTCGTGCCGGTGAACGCGATCGCGGGATGCACGGCCAGTGGGATCGCCCCGCTCGCGGCGGCGGGACGCAGCACCTCGATGCCGTGCGCGGGGTCGGTGTGCAGCACGAGCTGCCCCATCTGCCAGCCGCCGAGCTCGGCGATGCCCGACACGAGACCCGGCAGCTCGTCGTGCGGCACGGCGACGATGACCAGCTCGCTGCGGCGCACCACCTCGAGCGCGTCGAGCACGGGCACGCCCGGCAGCACGGCGGCAGCCCGGTCGTCGTCAGATCCGGAGGTGATGCCGGTGATCGCGTGCCCGGCGCCGGCGAGCGCCGCGCCGATCACGGGTCCGACCCGCCCGGCGCCGATGATGCCGACGCCGAGTCTGCCGTCGCGGTTCACGTGCTCGCCCAGCGGTGCGTGCGGTCGCGGGATGCGGCGAGCGCGGCCGCCCGGCTCACGCCGTCGAGCAGCGCGAGGGCGTCATCGCGCTCGAGCCCGGTGAGCTCGCCCGAGATCGGACCGGTGACCGAGTGCACCTGTGCGGCCGAGACGCCCTGCATCCGATCGATCGGGCCCTGCACCACCGACAGGCCCTGCAGTCGCGCGAGCGGGAACACGGCGAGCTTGCGCCATACCGTGCCGCGGCGCAGCAGCACGCCGAAGTCGGTCACGGCGTAGCCGTGCCGCTTCCACGACAGCGGGCGGCGCCAGCCGGCCCGCCGCGGGATGGTCTTGTACGGGTCGCCCTCGACGGGGCCGAGGATGCCGTGCTCCCACACCAGCGGGATGTCGGATGCCGGAGCATCCGGCAGCATCAGCGCGAGCACCCGCTCGACGTCGGCGCGCTTGCCGACCGGGAGCACCACGTTGAACTGCTGCCCGCTGCTGGAGGACTGCTGCGCGGCGCTCTTGCCGCTCATTCGGTTGATCTTGATCGTCCACCAGCCGAACGGGCGCCACAGCAGCGACTGCGTCACCTCGACCGCGAAGATGCGGCCGGGCGGGATGGTCTCGGTCACGGTGGTGAGCAGGCCGTAGGTGATGCGCACCCCGTCGGGGGTGGGGGCGATCGCGTAGCGCAGCGACTTCGAGATCTGCGCCCAGGTGATGCCGACCGCGGCGATGACCATCGGGATGCCCATGCCGAGGCTGATGCCCAGCATCGCGATGGTGAGGTCTCGTCCGCTCTCGCCGTCAGCGCGCATGCCGAAGAACGTGGTGAGCATCGCCACGACCCAGATGAGGCCGAAGAACACGACCCAGAGCGCGCCGTGGATCAGCTGCGAGCCGATCAGGCGGCCTGCCGGGATCTTGACGACGCTCTCGGGTGCGACGTCGGCGAGGTCGACCCCCTCGATGAGCCCCGAGACGCCGGCGTTGACCGAGCCGATCAGCTCGGCGCGCACCCCGGCCGGGGCGGATGCGGCGGGGCGACCCTGTTCGCGGGCGGCGCGGGCGCCGGAGGCGAGGCGCAGGATGTCGGCCCGCACCGACTCGGCCCGCGCGGTCGCGAGATACTCGAGCGGCACGTTCGCGTCGTTGCCGGCGCCGACGACCTCGAGCTTGGCGAGGCCGATGATGCGCGCGGGGAACGGCCGGGTGAGGTTCACGCCCTGCACGCGGTCGAGCGGCGCCCGCCGGTGCGAGCGGAAGATCATGCCCTTGCGCACCTCGACGTGATCGCCGGTGATGCGGAACTGCTGGAACCGCCAGACCAGCCAGAAGATCGCGATGAGCACGATGACGAGTCCGAGCACGGCGAGCAGCGCGACGAGCAGCATGTTGTTCGCCAGCACCCAGTCGACCGGGTCGCCGCCGTAGTCGACGTAGTCGGCCTCGTCGGGCGCGACGACGCCCACGAACCAGGCGATGACCCGGTCGCGCATGTTCGAGATCACGATGCCCGCGATGACGATGAGCGCCAGCCCGCCCTTGAACAGCGGGGTGAGCGGGTGCATCCGGTGCCACTCGCCGTCGGCGAGCGACGACGAGCCGCCCTGCGGCAGCACGGTGGAAGCCGCAGGATCGGATGCCGCGACCCCGGGCGCTTCGGGCCCGGGAGCTTCGGGGATGCCGGGGCTGCTCACAGCCCGGTCCGACGGGTCTCGGCGACGTCGATGAGGGTGTCGCGCAGCGCCTCGGCCGCCTGCTGGGTGAGGCCCGGGATCTGCACGCCCGTCGTGGCGGCGGCGGTGACCATCTTCAGCTGCGAGATGCCGAAGGCGCGGTCGAGCGGCCCCTGCGTGATGTCGACCAGCTGCATGCGGCCGTACGGCACCGCGACGATCCGCTGCCACAGGATGCCCTTGCGGAACACCACGTCGTCGGCGCGCAGCATGTAGCCGAGCGCCTTCGCCTGGCGGGGCAGGATGATCAGCGTGATGAGGGTGAACACGAGGATCGCGCCCGCCGGGATCCACACCCAGGTCTGATCGAACAGCAGGGCGACGATGAGCGCGACGACCACGATGAACGCGATGAAGATCGCGTTCTGCACGTACTGCGACACGACGTAGCGGGGCGAGATCTGATGCCAGACGCCGTCGAGCGCGAGCGCGTTCGGGTTGCGCGGCGTGCGCAGGCCGTCGTACGTGCCCTCGTCGAGCACGGGCGGTGCGGGCGGTGCGACAGCCGCTGCGACCGACGTCACCGGCGGCGCCGGAGGAACAGGAGGTGCCGGCGCCGGCGGCACGACCGGCGGGGGCACCGGCGCACCGAAGCCGTTCGCATCACTCGTCGGGGGCGTCTGGCTCTCGGTCATCAGGATCCTTCGGCAGGGTGCAGAACTGTTCGGCGACGAGTGCGGCCCCGACGAGCACGAGTGCGCACACGATCAGGGCGACCAGCGCCACTGTCGACCCTACCGGCGCCGGTACCGGTCGCGACGAGAGGAACGCGATCAGCCCGACCCCGAACCCCGCCATGATCGCGCCGAGCAGACTGGATGCCCGTGCCAGCGTGGCCGCGCGCAGCGCCCGGAACGGGTCGATGCGCGTGCCGCCGCGCACGCTGCGCCGCACTGGCCACGCGAGACTGAGGGATGCCGCGGCGACGATGATCAACAGCACCGGCAGGAACCCGGACGGCGTGAACGTGGCGCGGCCGGTGACGGTGAGCAGGTGGTCGAAGCCGAAGCCGGCGCCCGCCGACAGCAGGGCGAGCACGAGCAGGAGCCCCGGCGAGGTGCGCTTCATCGCGCGTCCTGCGGGTGGTCGTTCTCGGTCCCTGAGCCCGTCGAAGGGCTCTTCAGCCGCGCGACGAGAGCATCCACCCGCCCCGCACCCGGCAGCACGGCGTCGGCGTCGATGCTCAGCCACGGCTCCAGCACGAACAGCCGCTCACCGGCGCGCGGATGCGGCACCTGCAGGTGCGGCTCGTCGCTCTGGAAGTCGCCGTAGGCGATGAGGTCGAGGTCGAGCGTGCGGTCACCCCAGCGCTCGACGCGCACCCGGCCCTGCTCCTCCTCGATCGCGTGCAGCATGCCCAGCAGCACCGAGGGCGCGAGGCGCGTCGTCATCAGTGCGACCGCGTTCAGGTACGGCGGAGCATCCGGATCCGGGCCGTCGACGCGCACCGCGACGGTCTCGATCGGCTCCGACATGACGAGCTCGTCGACCAGCGGCAGGCGGCGCAGCCGCTCGGCCGCGGCCTGCAGCATGTCGCCGCGGTCGCCCTCGTTCGATCCGAGCGCGATCACTGCGACCTGGGGCTCGCGGGCCGGCCGCGGGTCGGGACCGGGCGGCAGGTGCGTGAGGCGGCGATCCATCAGACCCTGCCCCGGCGGATCGTCACCGACACGTCGCGGAAGGTCTGCGCGATCGGCGCGTGCGGCTTGTGCACCGTGACCGCCACCTGGCGCACCCGCTCGTCCTCGAGCGCGGCATCCGCGATGCGCTCGGCGAGCGTCTCGATGAGGTTCACCGGCTCGCCGGCGACGATCGCCGCGACCCGGTCGGCGAGCTCGCCGTAGTGCACGGTGTCGGTCACGTCGTCGGATGCCGCGGCTTCTCTCAGCGGCAGGTGCAGCGTGAGGTCGATCGTGAACTCCTGGCCGTCGCGACGCTCGTGGTCGAACACCCCGTGGTAGCCGAACACGGTGAGGCCGGTCAGCGTGATCTTGTCGAGGAGGTCCATGTCACTCTCCGTCCCAGGCGCCGAGCACGGCCAGCGCGTCGCGGGTGGCGGCGACGTCGTGCACGCGCACCGCCCAGGCGCCCGCGCGGGCGGCGAGCACGCTCGTCACGGCGGTCGCGAGATCGCGACGCTGCTCGGTCGACTCGCCGAAGGTGTCGAGCACCTCGGCGAGGAAGCGCTTGCGCGAGGTGCCGACGAGCACCCGGAAGCCGAGCGCGGCGATCTCGTCGAGCCCGCGCAGCACCTCCCAGTTCTGCTCCCCCGACTTCGCGAACCCGATGCCAGGATCGAGGATCACCCGCGACGGGGCGATGCCGGCCGTGGCCGCGGCGGCAACCCGGCCGCGCAGCTCGGTCGCGACCTCGCGGGCGGCGCGGCTGTACTGGGCCTTGGCATACATGTCGTCGGAGGGCCCGCGCCAGTGCCCGATCGCGAAGTCGGCGCCGGATGCGGCGACGGCATCCAGCATCCGCTCGTCGGCGAGACCGCCGGAGACGTCGTTGACGATGCGCGCGCCTGACCGCACCGCCGCGGCGGCGGTGTCGGCGTTGAGGGTGTCGATCGAGACGGTGATGCCGTCGGCCGCGAGCGCCTCGATCACCGGCAGCACGCGGCGCTGCTCCTCGTCGAGCGGCACGCGGGCGGCGCCGGGGCGGGTGGATTCGCCGCCGACGTCGATCACGGCGGCGCCCTGGGCCCGCAGCATCCGCGCCCTGGCGATCGCCGTGTCGGTGTCGAGGTAGCGCCCGCCATCGCTGAACGAGTCGGGCGTGATGTTGAGGATGCCCCAGATCGCGGTCATCGCGCGGACCCCTGAGCGCCGCCGATCAGCGCGATCAGCTCGGCGCGGGCGGCCGGCTCGGCGAGCTCGCCGCGGGCGGCGATCGTGACGGTGGATGCTTCGGGCTGGCGCCCGCCGCGCATCGTGACGCAGCCGTGCACGGCGTCGAGCACCACGAGCACCCCGCGGGTGTCGAGGTTGCCCGCGATCACGTCGGCGATCTGCTCGCCGAGGCGCTCCTGCACCTGCGGGCGGGTGGCGAGGGTCTCGACGACCTTCACGAGCGCACCGAGACCGACCACCTGTTCGCCGGGCAGATACGCGATGTGCGCGTGGCCGGCGAACGGCAGCAGGTGGTGCTCGCACACCGAGCGGAAGCGGATGTCGCGCAGCATCACCGCACCTGAGGGCAGCGTCTCGGGGGCCGGGCCCCGGGAGACGCTGATCGTGTGCGCGAGCGGAGCCGCGGCATCCTCGCTCACCCCGGCGAAGAACTCCGCGTACAGCTCGGCCATGCGGCCGGGGGTCTGCTTGAGACCGGGACGCTCCGGATCCTCGCCGATCGCCTCGAGCAGCTCACGAGTGAGCCGCTCGATGCGCGCCTTGTCGACGGCCACGTCAGGCCGTCGCCGGTCGAGCCTGCCCGCCGGTCGCGTGGGCACCCGACGCGCGCGTGGCTCCGGTCTGGGCCGAGGTCTGCGCGGCGATGCCCTGCTCGGCACGACGCGGCACCTCCACCGGGGGCAGCGGTGAGACCGGGCGCTCGTCGCTCGAGAGCCACTGCGGGCGCTCGGGCAGCTTGCGCACGTCCTGGAAGATCTCGGCGATCTGGTTGTGGTCGAGGGTCTCCTCCTCGAGCAGCGCCAGAGCCAGACGGTCGAGGATGTCGCGGTTCTCGCTGAGCACCTGGTACGCCTCGTTGTGCGCCTGCTCGATGAGCTCGCGCACCTCGATGTCGACGCGCTCGGCGACCGACTCGGAGTACTCGCGGCCACGGCCCATGTCACGACCCGCGAACGGCTCGCCGCCCTCGGAACCGAGCTTGACCGGACCGAGCTGGGTCGTCATGCCGTACTCGGTGACCATCTTGCGGGCGATGCTGGTCGCCTTCTCGATGTCGTTGCTCGCGCCGGTCGTCGGGTCGTGGAACACGATCTCCTCGGCGACGCGACCGCCCATGGCGTAGGTCAGCTGGTCCTGCAGCTCGTTGCGGGTGACCGAGTACTTGTCGTCGAGCGGCATCACCATCGTGTAACCGAGGGCCTTGCCGCGGGGCAGGATCGTGATCTTGGTGACAGGATCGGTGTGGTTCATCGCCGCGGCGGCGAGGGCGTGACCGCCCTCGTGGTACGCCGTGATGAGCTTCTCCTTGTCCTTCATCACACGGGTGCGGCGCTGCGGGCCGGCGATGACGCGGTCGATGGCCTCGTCGAGCGCACGGTTGTCGATCAGCTGCGCGTTCGAACGGGCGGTCAGCAGCGCCGCCTCGTTGAGCACGTTCGCGAGATCAGCGCCGGTGAAGCCGGGGGTCTTGCGGGCGACGACCTCGAGGTCGACCGACTGCGACAGCGGCTTGCCCTTCGCGTGCACCTGCAGGATGTGCAGGCGGCCCTTCAGATCCGGAGCATCCACCCCGATCTGACGGTCGAAGCGGCCCGGACGCAGCAGCGCCGGGTCGAGGATGTCGGGGCGGTTGGTCGCCGCGATCACGATCACGTTCGCGTTCGGGTCGAAGCCGTCCATCTCGACGAGCATCTGGTTCAGGGTCTGCTCGCGCTCGTCGTTGCCGCCGCCGAGGCCGGCGCCGCGGTGGCGGCCGACCGCGTCGATCTCGTCGATGAAGATGATCGCGGGGGCGTTCTCCTTGGCCTGGTTGAACAGGTCGCGCACGCGGGAGGCGCCGACGCCGACGAACATCTCGACGAAGTCGGAACCCGAGATGGAGTAGAACGGGGCACCCGCCTCACCCGCGACAGCGCGGGCGAGCAGCGTCTTTCCGGTGCCGGGAGGGCCGTACAGGAGCACGCCCTTCGGGATGCGGGCGCCGATCGCCTGGAACTTCGCCGGGTCCTGCAGGAACTCCTTGATCTCGTGCAGCTCCTCGATGGCCTCGTCGGCGCCGGCGACGTCGGCGAAGGTGACCGTCGGGGTCTCCTTGCTGACGAGCTTCGCCTTCGACTTGCCGAACTGCATGACCTTGCTTCCGCCGCCCTGCATAGACGACAGCAGCCACCAGAACAGCAGGCCGAGCAGCACGAGCGGCAGCAGCAGCGAGAGGAAGCCGTCGAACCACGTGGCGCGCGGCACGACGTCGTTGAACTCGTCCTTCGGGTTCGACGCGTCGATCGCCTCGACGACCTGGTCTGCGCGGGCCTGCACGTAGTAGAACTGCACACTCGTCGCGCCCTCGTAGGGCTTCGACAGCGTCATGTCGACGCGCTGGTCGCCGTCGGTGTTGATCACCTTGGTGACGGTGGTGCCTTCGAGCAGCTTCAGACCCTCTTGGGTGGTGACCTGCTTGGGTGCGTTGAGGTTCGAGATCAGCAGGAAGCCGCCGAACAGCAGAAGGCCGATCAACGCCACATAGATCAGCGGACTCCGGGAGATCTTCTTGACATCCATGATCCGTTCAGCGTACCGCTCGCCGCTGAGGCGCCCGCTGTACGTTCACCCACGGCGTACCCCCTCCGGGGGCGCAGGTCAGGAGTAGACGTGCGGGGCGAGCACGGCGACGTCGCGCAGGTTGCGGTAGCGCTCGTCGTAGTCGAGGCCGTAGCCGACGACGAAGTCGGTGGGGATGTCGAAGCCGACGTACTTGCAGTCGATCTCGACCTTGGCCGCCTCGGGCTTGCGCAGCAGCGCCAGCACCTCGATCGACTCCGGCCCGCGCGACTCGAAGTTCTCGAGCAGCCAGCTCAGAGTCAGCCCCGAGTCGATGATGTCCTCGACGATCAGCACGTGCTTGCCGTGCAGGTCGGTGTCGAGGTCCTTGCGGATCTGCACCACACCGCTCGACTTGGTGCTCGAGCCGTAGCTCGAGACCGCCATCCAGTCCATCGGCGCGTGGAACGGCAGCGCCCGGGCGAAGTCGGCCATCACCATGACAGCCCCCTTGAGCACGCCGACGAGCAGCAGGTCCTTGCCTGCGTAGTCGGCGGCGACGCGTGCGGCCAGCTCATCGAGCTTGGCGCGGATCTGCTCCTCGGTGACGAGGATCTGTGAGAGGTCTTCCGAGATGTCGGCTGCGCGCATGCATCGATTTTAGGCGACGGATGCTGTTCCGCCTCCCCTGCCGGCGCGAAGCGCATTACTGTGAGCGGAGGAGCGGGCGGCATCGCTCGCGGGGAAGGAAGACATGGACATCGACGAGATCCTGAACCAGGTGCCCGTTGCCGACATCGCCGAGCGATTCGGCGTGAGCCCGGATGTCGCCCGTCAGGCCGTGCAGGAGGGCGGCGCGGTGCTGCTCGGCGGTCTGGCCAAGAACGCCGAGACGCCCGAGGGGTCCTCGGCGATCGAGGACGCACTGAACCGTCACGAGGGCTTCAACGGCGCGTCGCGGATCGACGATGTCGACCAGACGGACGGCGACAAGATCCTGGGTCACATCTTCGGCGGCAAGAAGGATGAGGTCACCGAGAACCTGACCAAGTCCGAGAAGACCGCGGGCGGCATCGACTTCGGCAAGCTCCTGCCGATCCTCGCGCCGATCATCATGGGGCTGATCGCGAACGCGAACAAGGGCAAGGGCGGCGGAGGCCTCGGCGACATCCTCGGCGGACTCTTCGGCGGCGGATCCTCGTCCACCGAATCGGCGGCCCCCTCGGGCGGCGGCGGCCTCGGCGACATCCTGGGTGGGCTCGGCGGCCTGTTCGGCGGCGGCGCGAGCGGTTCGGGCTCGGCATCCGGCGGCGGGGGCCTCGGTGACATCCTCGGCGGACTCTTCGGCGGCAAGAAGTAACGCCGCACCCGGCTCCGCTCAGCGCGCGGTGAAGACGATGCGTCCGCCGCGGCGCTGAGCGGAGCATCCGGGCAGGTCGATCGGGCCCTGCCCCGACCAGTCGGTCGCGAGCCGCGCGACCTCGAGGGTCTGCGTGCGGCTGAGCGCCGCACCGAATTCGCTGTCGACGACCAGGCGGATGATGCGGTTGCGCAGCGCCGCCGGGTTGGCGGCGAGCGCGGCGGCGCTCACCGAGATGCCCGCCTCGGCGTGCTCGACGATGTCCTCGATGGTCTCGTGGATCATCTCGTCGAACGCCTCCGCGTCCTCCCGCAGCTGCTCGGCCGTGCGGGCGAGGGCCTCGGCGATGCCGGGGCCGAGCTCGCGCTCGAGCACCGGCAGCACCGTCTCACGGGCGCGCACGCGGGCGAAGCGGGGCTCGCGGTTGTGCGGGTCATGCCAGGGTTCGAGGCCGGATGCCGCGCAGAACCCCGCGGTGGTCTCGCGACGCACCGTGAGCATCGGTCGCAGCCACACCGTGCCATCCTCATCGTCGCGGCGCGGCGCCATCCCCTGCAGGCTGGCGGCTCCCGAGCCGCGGGCGAGGCCGAGCAGCACCGTCTCGGCCTGATCGTCGAGGGTGTGCCCGAGCAGCACGGCGGCCGCGCCGGCATCCATCGCCGCCTGCCGCAGTGCCGCGTACCGTGCGTCACGCGCGGCGGCCTCGAGGCCGCCGGGATGCTCGGCATCCACCCGCACGGCGACCACCCGCGCATCCGCGCCGAGCACGCGCGCCTGCTCTGCGGCGCGCAGCGCCACGGCATCCGACCCCGCCTGCAGTCCATGGTCGACGACGACAGCCAGCACCGGCGAGGCGGTCTTGCCCGCCTCGAAGACGGATGCCGCGGTCAGCGCGAGCGAATCGGCTCCGCCGGAAAGCGCGACGAGGAGCGTGCGGCCGGCGAACGGTGCGATCGCCGTGCGCACGGCGAGGCGGACTTCGGCGACGGCGGGATCGAGCGAGGGCACCTCCCCACCGTAGGCGCACCGTGACGTCGAGCGCACGCGAGTAAGCTTGCTCCGGCATCCCAACCGTCATCACTGAGGAGCACACGCATGGGCGCACACGACGCCGTCATCGAGATCCCGCGCGGAAGCCGCGTGAAGTACGAGGTCGACCACGAGACCGGTCGCGTCCACCTGGACCGCGTGCTGTACACGACCTTCGGCTACCCGGCCGACTACGGATACTTCGACAACACCCTCGGCGAGGACGGCGACCCGCTCGACGTGCTGGTGCTGCTCGACCACGCGATCTACCCCGGCGTCGTCGTGAACGTGCGCCCGGTCGCCGTGCTGAAGATGAGCGACGAGGCCGGCGGCGACGACAAGCTCGTCGCAGTGCTCTCGAAGGACCCGCGCTGGGCGCACATCCAGGACATCGGCGACCTGCCGGAGTACACGAAGAAGGAGATCGAGCACTTCTTCGAGCACTACAAGGACCTCGAGCCCAACAAGTGGGTCAAGGTCGACGCGTGGGGCGACGCCGCCGAGGCGCAGCGCATCCTCGACGAGGCGATCGAGCGCTTCGGCGCCGAAGGCCACTGACCTTGCACGCGAAACCCCCGGCCTGCGCGCCGGGGGTTTCGCGTATCGGATGGTGTCGCGATCTGCGTCAGAGCGCGCCGCGTGCCGCCAGCCAGTTGTACGGGTTCGTGGTGCCGCCGCCGGAGGGGTAGACCTCGAAGTGCAGGTGGCAGCCGAAGGAGTTTCCGGTGTTGCCGGCGTAGCCGATGACCTGGCCCATGCGCACCGACTGGCCGTAGCCGACCGCGATGTGCGACATGTGGCCGTAGCCGGTGCCGACGCCACCGCCGTGGCGCAGCTTGACGTAGTTGCCGAAGCCGCCGTTGTAGCCGGCGTAGACGACGGTGCCGGCGGCGGCGGCGAAGATCGGCGCGCCGCATCCGTTGGCGAAGTCGAGGCCGAGGTGCCAGTGCGAGGAGCAGTAGCCGCTCGTGCACTGCTGACCGCGGGGGCCGTAGCCGGACGAGATGCGGCCGCCGTGCGGGCGAACCCATCCGCTGGCACCGCCGCTGCCTCCAGTGCCACCACCACCGCTTCCGCCGCTTCCGCCGCCACCGCTGTTGTTCTTGGCGGCTTCCTCGCGGGCCTTGCGGGCGGCTTCCTCGGCGGCGCGGCGCGCAGCCTCGGCGGCGCGGCGCTTGCGCTCCTCCTCCGCCTTGCGGATGCGCTCGCCCTCCTGGTACGCGGCGACCGTCTTGGCCGTGGTGTCCTGCAGGGCGGCGAGCTGCGCCTGAAGGGTGGAGAGGTTCGCCTGCTTCGCGGCGAGGGCGGCCGCGGCAGCATCCGCCGCCTGCTGCGCCTTGACCATCTTCTCTTCGGCGAGCTTCTGCAGCCGGTCGCGCTCGTCGCGGGCGGCCTTGGCCTGGTCGGTCAGCGACTGAGCCTGGTCTCGGGCCGCGACGGCGTTCTCGTAGACGGTGCGGTTGTACTCGAGCAGCTTGTCCATGCCGCCGAGCCGCGAGAGCAGGCTGTCGGCGCCTTCGGCCGAGCCTGAGAAGAACAGTTCGAGGGCGGTGTCGTCGCCGCCGTTGCGGTACAGCTGGGTCGCGACCTGGCCGGCCTTCTTGGCGGTCTCGTCGGCGACCTTGGCCTGCGCGTCGGCCTGGCTCTGCAGTTCGTCGGCGACCGCGGCCTGCTCGAGGTAGGCCTGCTGCGCGGCGAAGAACTCGTCACCGGCGACCTTGGCTGCGGCCTCCTTGGCGGCGACGTCGGCGGTGAGCTGCTGGATGAGGGTCTGGATGCGGCTGATCTCGGCGCCCTTGGCCGCCTCGTTGGCCTTGGCGCGCTGCACGTCATCCCAGCTGGGGTAGTCCGCGGCGTAGGCAGCGGTGATGCCCGAGGAGACGCTGAACGCGCCGATGCCGAGAGCTCCGAGAGCGCCGACCGCGAGGGCCGCGCGGCGGGTCACCGTGCGGGCGGGCCAGAGGGCGCGACGTTCCGCCGGGGTGGGTGCGCAGCCGCATTCTTCGGATGCTGCGCCCGCATCCGTCTTCAGATCGTTCACACGGCCCCTTCCGCCGGGATTGACAGATGTAACAGTAACAACATTCGTCACATCTGCAACAGGTAAGGGCGCACGCGCGGGCACGCGTGGTCTCCCCATGTTCCCCCCGAAACGCCCGGGATGGAAGACGACCCGCCCTCGATTTCGTTTTCGGCTCGAGCATCCCTTATGCTTGAGCGTCGGCAAGGAAGTCCCCCGGGACGCCTTCGGCCCCATCGTTTAGCGGCCTAGGACGCCGCCCTTTCACGGCGGTAGCACGGGTTCGAATCCCGTTGGGGTCACTTCATCCGATACAATTGAAAAGTTATGGCCCTGTAGCGCAGTTGGTTAGCGTGCCGCCCTGTCACGGCGGAGGTCGCGGGTTCAAGTCCCGTCAGGGTCGCTCCAAGCGACGAGCCTTCTTTCGAGGAGGCTCGTTGCGTAGGACGCGACAGGTTCGCCGGTCGCGCGGCTCTGTAGCTCAGTTGGTAGAGCGTTCGACTGAAAATCGAAAGGTCACCGGATCGATGCCGGTCGGAGCCACACGGGTGATCGTTACAATCACCCCAGGAACCCTCGCGTAGCTTCTACATCGCGGGGGTTTCGTCTTTTCTGAGTTCGGTCCCTGAGCCCGTCAGAAGGCCCCCCCTGGGCCCCTGAGCCTGTCGAAGGGCCGCAGCCCGCGCCACAATCGGAAGCAATGCATCCGCCCTCGCCCCTCCCTGCGGGTGAAAGAGTAGATCCCACCGACCCAGGAGGAATCCCATGCGCGCTGTCGTCTACGACCGTTACTCCGAGAACCTCGACGATCTCGAGGTGCGTGAGGTCGACGAACCGAAGGTCTCGCCCGCATCCGTGCTCATCGAGGTGCGCGCGGCAGGAGTGAACCCGGTCGACTGGAAGGTCATGGCCGGCTACCTCGACCCGATCATGCCGGTGCAGTTCCCCATCATCCCCGGGTGGGGCGTCTCCGGCGTCGTGATCGGCGTCGGCATGGACACCCCCGAGTTTCAGATCGGCGACGAGGTGATGGCCTACGCTCGCAAGGACGTCGTCGGCGGCGGCACCTTCGCCGAGCGCGTGGCCGTGCCGGTGCACGCCGTCGCCCGAAAGCCGGCATCCCTCAGCTTCGAGCAGTCCGCCGGGCTCCCCCTCGCAGGCGGCACCGCCCTGCGCTGCATCGATGCGCTCGGCGACATCTCCGGACGCACCGTGCTCATCCACGGCGCCGCCGGCGGCGTGGGCAGCTTCGCCGTGCAGATCGCCGCCGCCCGCGGCGCACGGGTGATCGGCACGGCATCCGCCGCCAACCACGACTACCTGCGCGAGCTCGGCGCCGAGCCCACCACCTACGGCGAGGGCGTCGCCGACCGCGTGCTCGAGATCGCGGGCGGGCCGGTGGACGCCGTCGCCGACTTCGTCGGCGGGCAACTGCAGACCACCCTCGCCGTGCTGCGCCCCGAGGGCGCGCACGTCTCCGTCGCCGACTCCACCGTCACCGCGCACGGCGGCCGCCACATCTGGGTGCGCCCCGACGGCGCCGAGACCGCTCGCCTCGCAGAGCTCGTCGACGCCGGAGCGCTTCGGGTCGAGGTCGCGGGCACGTACAGTCTCGAGCAGACCTCGGATGCTTTCCGCGCGAGCAGCACCGGCCACACCCGCGGCAAGCTCGTGATCGTGCCCTGAACCCACCTGGTTAGCAGAGCGGATTGCCGGCGTCAACGGCTGGCATTCGCCGGGGGCGGTCGCGCACACTGAGCCTCAGGGGGAACGCGAGCTCAGGAGGGTGCGATGTCGCACGATCAGCAGGACCGGTTCACCGTGGCTCAGGTCTCGCCCGAAGACTGGGTGATCTTCGACACGTGGTTCACGGACGACACCCACAGGCTGGTCGCGTGCGCGACCGAGCACGACGGCTTCGTCGAGGTGCGCTGGTTCCGTCATGTGTCACTGCCGGATCGCTTCGCATCGCGCGGAGACGCCCTGCGGATGCTGATCGAGCACGAACTGCGCGCCGACCCGCCCGCCGACGGATCGCCCACCCGCGACGCCGGCAGCAGCATCGCGGCCCTCGCCGGGCCCTGATCCCGAAGACCGGCGCTCTCCCCCGACGCATTCGACCGCCGCACAAGGAGAGAGCCCGCGCTCCTACGAGCGCGGACCCTCTCGTCTCAGATCAGATCCGGTCGTCTTCGACCACGCGTCCGTCGTCCGCGCGGCCGCGACGCGAGACCATCATGACGAGGCCGACGACGAACGCGATGGCGCCTGCGGCCATCAGGATGTAGCCGATCATGTCGAGGTTGGCCCATTCGACGTCGACGTTGATCGCGAAGGTGAGGATCGCGCCGATGACGAACAGGACGATTCCGGTTCCCATGGTCATGAGGGTGCTCCGTTCTCTGTACCGAGCCGATCGGCTCATCTGCATTCCAGCATGGGTGGTGCCGTAGAACGCGGCCAATGGGGTTGACACGGCCGCGTGCGCTCCGGATCGTCCGGAGCGGCTGACCAGAAACTACTGTGCCGACTCCGTCCTGCGCAAGGGGGCGCGCAGCGCGTCAGAGCTCGCCGGGGCGCATCGCCTCGGCGTCGATCGCACGGATGATGCGCTGCGCGGCGGTGTCGACGGGCGGCTCGCCACCTGCATCCGCCACCCTGCGCCGGCGCGGCGCGTACACGACCAGCGCATGGAAGAAGAACCGTGCGAAGAACGCGACGATCAGCGACAGGGCGGTCGCGAGCACGCTGGAGATGTGCCAGCTCTCGACCATGAGCGCCATCACGGGGATGCGCAGCGCCGCCTCGACGCCGTTGAATGAGACGGATGCCGCGAACCGCACCCACAGGCTCGACGCGTCACCCCGCACGTCGTCGAACACGAACCGCTCCTGCAGCACGAAGTTGCCGACGATTGTCGCCGCCGCGCCGATGATCGCCGCGGGGATGTAGTCCATGCCGAGGTGCGTGAGCGCCCACATGATGCCGATGTTCGCGACCGCGCCGATCGCGCCGATCAGCGCGAAAAGACTCATCTTGCCGAACCGCAGGCGGGCCAGGTGCAGCGCGAACGTCGCCCCCTGCCGCAGGCTCGCCTTGGAGTCGCCGTGCCGCCGCTCGGCGAAGGTCATCGGCACCTCGGCGATGCGCAGCTCGTCGCCCGCACCAGCCCCGCGCACCAGGATCTCGAGCAGGATCTTGAAGCCCTGCGGCCGCAGCTCGTCGAGCGCCAGCCGGGAGCGGTCGACGAGGAAGTACCCCGTCATCGGGTCGGTGCTGCGCCACAGCCGGCGCGGGAACATCGCCTTGGTGAGCCAGGTCGCCGCCCGCGAGACGCCGAACCGCACGGCCGTGCCGAGGCCGGCCGAATCGCCGCCGCCGATGTAGCGCGAGGCCGCCACGACGTCGGCATCCCCCTGCGCGAATCGGTCGACGATCGCCGGGAGCAGCTCGGGCGGATGCTGCAGGTCGCCGTCCATCACGATGCAGACATCGTGCGTCGCCTCGGCGAGCCCGACCGCGACGGCCCCGCCGAGTCCGCCGTTGTTGTGCTCGCGATGCACGGCTCGAACGGTGAGCGGGACGGATGCCGCGACGCGGGCGATCTCAGCCATGGTGTCGTCGGCGCTGTCGTCGACGAAGAGGATCTCGGCCGGGCGCCCGTCGAGCGCGGCCGCGGTGCGCGCGACGAGCTCGGCGACGTTCGCCCTCTCGTTGAACGTGGGCACGATCACGGTCACGGGAGGCACGACGGATGCTGCGCTCATCGGCTCCCCTTCATCTGATCGGCGCGGATGCGCCGCGGGCCGGATCGGCGATGGCGCGGCATCCATCGTGTCATCTTTCCCTGTGTGCCCCCGCCTGTTCACACGGCCTGCGGGCGCTGCGCAGCCCCGGTAGGGTGGCACGGGCCCAGCAAACCGGTCTGCGAAGACGATGAAGAGGACTCCATGACCCTGCTCCGACACCCCGCGAACTGGTGGCGCGACAACCGCGTCGCCCTGCTCGCCGGCATCACCGCACTGCTCACTCTGCTGCTCACGGTGGGCGGTGCCGTCGGCATCGCCAACGCCGCGACCAAGCCGGCATCCGTCGAGGGCAAGACCTTCACGATCGCCACCGACACCACCTGGGCTCCGTTCGAGTTCCAGCGTGACGGCGAGCTGCGCGGCATCGACATCGACCTGATCCACGCGGTCGCCGAAGACCAGGGCTTCGACGTCAAGATCGACGTGCTCGGCTTCGACGGCGCCCTCGCCGCCGTCACCGCCGGGCAGGCGGATGCCGTGATGGCGGGCATGTCGATCACCGACGAGCGCAAGAAGACGTTCGACTTCTCGAACCCGTACTTCGACTCCGGCATCCAGATGGCGATCGCCTCGGACGACGAGACGATCAAGGGCTATGAGGACCTCGCGGGCAAGACCGTGTCGGCCAAGACCGGCACCGAGGGCTACGCGTTCGCCGAGAAGCTCGGCAAGGAGCACGGCTTCACCGTCACCGGATTCCAGGATGCCGCCGACGCGTACAGCGACGTCACCGCGGGCAACTCCGCCGCCGTCTTCGACGACTACCCGATCCTCGCCTACGGCATCGCCACCGGCAACGTCGACCTGAAGACCGTCACCGACCAGGAGAAGGCCTCCAGCTACGGCATGGCGGTCAAGAAGGGCGACAACGAAGAGCTGCGCACGGCCTTCAACGAGGGCCTGAAGAACGTCATCGCCGACGGCACGTACCAGAAGATCCTCGACGACTACCTCGGCGAGGACGCCCCCGAGGCGAAGACCATCGGCGACGGCAAGGCCGCGCTCGGCAACGAGAAGCTCGACCTCGGCAAGCCCGGCGACCTTCCCAAGAACCCGAACTTCGCGGTCGATACCCCCGTCACCAACGGCACGTTCACGATCGCCACCGACACGACCTTCGCGCCTTTCATCTACCAGCTCGACGGCAAGGACGTCGGCATCGACATGGACCTGCTGAAGGCCATCGCCGCCAACCAGGGCTTCGAGGTCGAGGTGAAGACGCTCGGCTTCGACGCCGCCCTGCAGGCCGTGCAGGCCGGCCAGGCCGACGGTGTGATCGCCGGCATGAGCATCACCGACGCGCGCAAGAAGGTGTTCGACTTCTCGGACTCGTACTACCAGTCGGGCGTGCAGATGGCGGTCTCGAAAGACAGCGACATCAGCACCTATGAAGACCTCAAGGGCAAGACCGTCGCGGTCAAGACCGGCACGGTCGGCTACGACTTCGCCGAGCAGCTCGGCAAGGAGATCGGCTTCGAGGTCAACGCCTTCCAGGACTCGGCCGACATGTACAACGACGTCGCCACCGGCAACTCGGCCGCGACCTTCGAGGACGCCCCCGTGCTGCAGTTCGGCATCGCGTCGGGCAACGTTCCGCTGAAGATCGTCACCGACGCCGAGCCCGGCGCCGACTACGGCTTCGCGGTGCTCAAGGGCCAGAACCCCGAGCTGCTCGAGATGTTCAACGCGGGTCTGAAGAACGCCAAGGAGAGCGGCGCGTACCAGACGATCGTCGACCGCTACCTGGCGATCGACGAAGCCGACGCCGCCGACAACTCGTTCTGGACGCTGCTGCAGACCTCGTTCCCGCCGCTGATCCAGGGCCTCGGGCTCACGCTGCTCGCCACGGCGCTGGCGATCGTGTTCGCCATGGCGCTCGGCATCCTCTTCGGCATCCTGAAGCTGTCGTCGAACCCGTTCCTGCGGGGTCTCGCCGGCGCCTACGTGAACATCTTCCGCGGCACCCCGGTGCTCGTGCAGGCGTTCTTCTTCTACTTCGGTGTGCCGGCCGTCACCGGTCAGCCGCTCGACGCGCTCACGGCGGGCGTGATCACCCTGTCGCTGAACGCCGGTGCGTACATCACCGAGATCGTGCGCGGTGGCGTGCAGGCCGTCGACCCCGGCCAGATGGAGGCGTCGCGTTCGCTCGGCCTCGGCTGGGCGCCGTCGATGCGCCGCGTCGTGATGCCGCAGGCGTTCAAGATCATGACGCCGAACCTCATCAACCAGTTCATCATCACCCTGAAGGACACCTCGCTGCTCTCGGTGCTCGGCTTCGCCGAGCTCACCTACCAGGGCCGCATCGTGATCGCCTCGACGTTCCGCTCGTTCGAGATCTGGATCATCGTCGGTGCGATGTACTTCATCGTGATCTGGCTGCTCACAGTGCTGTCGAACTGGTTCGACCGCAAGTTCAACAAGTAGGGGATGACCATGACGAACAACGATCAGACGTACACGCGTCCCGTCGTCACCGCACCCGGCAACCCGATCGAGGTGCGCGACCTGCACAAGTCGTTCGGCAAGAACGAGGTGCTGACCGGCATCGACCTGACCGTCGCGAACGGCGAGGTCGTCGCGGTGATCGGCCCCTCGGGCTCGGGCAAATCGACGCTGCTGCGCTGCCTGAACCGTCTCGAGGAGGTCACCAGCGGCGAGGTGCTCATCGTGGGCGAGAACATCGCGGCCGCGAAGGGCAAGAGCCTCGACGGCGTGCGTCAGCGCGTGGGCATGGTGTTCCAGCACTTCAACCTGTTCCCGCACATGACCGCGCTCGAGAACGTCGCGCTCGCGCCGGTCGAGCTGAAGATGCTCAGCAAGGCCGAGGCGCGCAAGCGCGCCGTCGAGCTGCTCACGCGCGTGGGGCTCGCCGACAAGGCGGATGCTCGACCGGCATCCCTATCCGGCGGCCAGAAGCAGCGCGTGGCGATCGCCCGGGCGCTGGCGATGAGCCCCGAGATCATGCTGTTCGACGAGGCCACCAGCGCCCTCGACCCCGAGATGGTGGGCGAGGTGCTGCAGGTGATCCGCGATCTCGCGGCCTCCGGCATGACGATGGTGCTCGTCACGCACGAGATGGGCTTCGCGCGAGAGGTCGCCGACCGGGTGGTGTTCATGGCCGACGGCAAGGTCGTCGAGACCGGCGCCCCCGCCGAGCTGTTCGACAGCCCGAAGGAAGCACGCACGCAGGACTTCCTCTCGAAGGTGCTGTGATCGAAGGCCGTGGAGGGCGCGGAGCCCGCGCCCTCCACGGCCTTTAGGCTGGAATCATGACGACTTCTGCCTCCGAGAGCATCACCATGTTCGGCGCCGACTGGTGCGGCGACTGCCGCCGCACCAAGAAGCAGCTCGACGAGCTGGGCATCGAGTACACCTACGTCGACCTGATGGCCGACCCGGCCGCCGCCGACGTGGCCAAGGAGATCTCGGGCCGCACGAACATCCCCGTCGTGGTCTACCCCGACGCCAGCCACCACGTCGAGCCGTCCAACGCCGACGTCGAGGCGAAGCTGCGCGAGCTCGCACTGATCTGATCGCATCGTAGGCTGGGGCGATGGCACAGACCGTGACGTCCCCCGCCCTCGACGAGGCGATCCGCAACGCCCTGGATGCCGAGATCGCCGACCTGCAGCGCGGTGCGCGCACCTGGGCGGCTCTGACCCTCCCCCAGCGCGTCACGCTGCTGCGGGCGCTGCGCGCCAGCGTCGCCGCGACGATCGACGACTGGGCTGACACGGCCGCCGACTCCAAGGGCCTGCGCAGCAATCATCCGCTGCGCGGCGAGGAGTGGCTGAGCGGACCGTACTCAGTGCTCGGCGCGATCGACGCCTACACCGACACCCTCAGTCGCCTCTCCGAGGGGCGCGGCGCGATCGACGGCATCCGTCTCGGCCGCGCGCCGGGCGGACGCACGAAGGTCGACGCGTTCCCTCTGACCGGCGCCGACCGGTTCCTGCTCGCGGGTTTCACCGGCGAGGTCTGGCTCGAGCCGGGCGTGACGCCGCGCGCGGCGAAGGCATCCGCAGGTCTCGGGCAGCTCACCCCGGCGGCATCCGGCGGAGTCGGACTCGTGCTGGGCGCGGGCAACATCACCTCGATCCCGGTGCTCGACGTCGTGTACGAGCTGCTCGCGCACAACCGGGTCGCGCTGCTCAAGCTGAACCCCACGCAAGATGCCCTGCTACCGGTGTTCGAGCGGGCGCTCGCGCCGCTCATCGAGCCGGGATTCCTGCGCATCGTCACCGGCGGCCCCGCCGTCGGTGCGCACCTCACCGCGCACCGCGACCTGGCGCACGTGCATATCACCGGGTCGGCCGCGACCTTCGACGCGATCGTGTGGGGGACGGATGCCGCGGGCCGGCGCCGCCGCCGCGAGAACCGGCCGCTGCTGAAGAAGCCGATCACCGCCGAGCTGGGCGGTGTCTCACCCATCATCGTCGTGCCGGGCGAGTGGACGGATGCCGACCTGACGTACCAGGCCGAGCACATCGCCACGATGCGGCTGCAGAACGGCGGGCACAACTGCATCGCCGGTCAAGTCGTGATCATGTCGGCCGATTGGCCGCAGGCCGCGCAGTTCCGTGCGGCGCTGCGCCGCGCCTACGCGGGCGCGCCCGAGCGGCCGATCTGGTACCCGAACTCCGACGCCCGCATGACGCAGGCGGCCCACGACCATCCCGACGCGCTCGTGCTGGCCGACCGGCTGCTCGTCGAGGTCGACGAGGGTGAGGATGCCGCGGCGCTGCAGACGACCGAGTACTTCGCGCCCGTGCTGGGCGTGGTCGAGCTGCCCGGTCTCGGGCAGGAGTTCCTGGATGCCGCGGTCGCGCACGCGAATGACGCGCTGCAGGGCACGCTGGGTGCGAACCTGCTGATCGACCCCGAGACCGAGCGTGCTCTCGGCAGCGGCTTCGAGCGCGCGATCGCCGAGCTGCGGTACGGCTCGATCGCGATCAACGCCTGGACGGGCGTCGCCTTCGTGACCCCGACGCTCAGCTGGGGTGCGTACCCCGGCAACACGCTCGACGAGGTGGGCAGCGGCATCGGAGTCGTGCACAACGCGCTGCTGCTCGATGCAGTGGAGCGCTCGGTCCTGCGCGGACCGTTCCGCCCGTTCCCGCGGTGGATCCCGGGTGCGCTCCGGCGTCCCGGTGCAGGCAACCGCACGAAGGGCACCATCCTGCCGACGCCGCCGTGGTTCGTGTCGTCGCGCACCGGAGCATCCGTCAGCGAGGGCTTGACCCGCTTCCGCGCCCATGGCGGCATCCATGGTCTGGTGCGCACCCTGCTGCAGGCGCTGCGCGCCTGACCGCCGCCGAACGGGGTCAGGCGGAGGCGAAGCGGTCGGTCGCGGCGCGCAGTGCGCGCTGGATGCCGGGTTCGGATGCCGAATGCCCGGCGTCGTCGACCACCACGAACTCGGCTTCGGGCCAGGCGGTGTGCAGATCGTGCGCGGTCATCATCGGCGTGCACACGTCGTAGCGTCCCTGCACGATCACGGTCGGGATGTGCCGGATGATGTCGACGCCGTCGATCAGCTGCCCGTCGCGGAACCATCCGCCGTGCATGAAGAAGTGGTTCTCGATGCGCGCGAAGGCCGTCGCCGACGACTCCTCGGTGGCCGCCTCGACGTGCGCGAGGTCGGGCAGCAGCGTCACGGTCGACGCCTCCCAGCGGGTCCACGCGACGGCGGCCGGCACGTGCACGGCGGGGTCGGGGTCGAACAGGCGCCGGTGGTACGCCTGCATCATGCGCGGCCGCTCGAGCGGCGGGATCTGCGCGGCGAAGTCCGCCCACAGGTCGGGGAACAGCGCGGCCGCGCCGCCCTCGTAGAACCATTCCAGCTCGTGCCGTCGCAGCGTGAAGATGCCGCGCAGCACCAGCTCGCTCACCGCATCCGGATGGGCCTGCGCGTAGGCGAGCGCGAGGGCGCTGCCCCATGAGCCGCCGAAGACCTGCCAGCTGCGGATGCCGAGATTCTTGCGCAGCAGCTCGATGTCGGCGACCAGATGCCACGTGGTGTTGAAGCGAAGGTCGGCCGCGGGGTCGCTCGCGTGCGGCGTGCTGCGGCCGCATCCGCGCTGGTCGAACAGCACGATGCGGTACACCTCGGGGTCGAAGAACTGCCGCTGCCAGGGCGACGTGCCACTGCCGGGGCCGCCGTGCAGGAAGACCACGGGCTTGCCGTCGGGGTTGCCGCTCTGCTCCCAGTAGATCCGATTGCCGTCGCCGACGAGCAGGTCGCCTGTCGCGTACGGTTCGATCGGCGGATACAGAGCATTCAGATCCATCGTGCTCCTACAGCTCGTCGCCGGCGACCGCGAAGGTGTCGCACACACCGAGTCCGTTCTTGTAGCCGTTCGCGAACCAGTACTGCCGCTGCTCGCTCGTGCCATGCGTGAAGCTCTCGGGGCTGACGAACCCGCCGGACTGCTGCTGGATGTGGTCGTCGCCGACCGTGTACGCCGCGTTCACGGCATCCTTCAGCTGCGCGTCGGTGGGCGTCTCGAGGTAGGCGACCCCGTTGTCGTCCTTCAGCTCGGTGACATCGCCCAGCCAGGCGCCGGCGTAGCAGTCGGCCTGCAGCTCGGTGCGCACGCCGTTGCTGTCGGGGCCGGTGCCGTTGTTCGGGTACTTGTCCATCACGCCGGTGATGTTCTGGATGTGGTGACCCCACTCGTGCCCGACGATGTAGAGCTGGGCGAGCTCGCCGGCCGAGGCGCCGAACTGCTGCCGCATCAGCTGGAAGAAGTCCGGATCGATGTACACGCCCTGCTCGGGCGGGCAGTAGAACGGGCCGACCGCGTTCGACGCGGTGCCGCACTGCGTGGGCGTCTGCCCCTCGACCACGGTCATGGTCGGCGCGACGTAGCCGTCGACGTGCTTCTCCCAGTAGGCGTCGAGCAGCACCTGCGCGCCCGCCATGCGGCAGTCGTCGTTCGCGTTGGCATCCGCTCCCGTGTCGCACTCGCTGAGCGTGTTCTCGCCGGTGGCTGCCGGCGGGTTCTGCCCGCCGGGTGTGCCGCCGACGAGACCGGAGAGGTCGATGCCGAGCAGCGGCCCGACCAGCAGGGCGAGGATGCCGAGCACACCCACGCCGCCGCCCGCGATCGCGGCGTTGCGGCCGCGGCGACGTGTGGTGTTGCCCGAGATATCGGCGTCGGGATTGAAGGTCATGCACAAAAGGTACCCCGACGCGCCGCTTCTCACAGGGATAGGCTCGTGGCATGGCGACGACGATCACGATCACGGGTGCCGGCGGGCAGATCGGCTACGCGCTGCTGTTCCGCATCGCGGCCGGCGACCTGCTCGGCCCCGATGAGAAGGTGCGGCTGCGGTTGCTCGAGATCCCGCAGGGCCTCGGCGCTGCGGAGGGCGCGGCGCTCGAGCTGCAGGACGGCGCGTTCGGGCTGCTCGAGCACGTCGAGGTGACCGACGATCCCGCGATCGGCTTCGACGGCGCGAACCATGCGCTGCTGGTCGGTGCCCGCCCGCGCGGCCCGGGGATGGAGCGCGGCGACCTGCTCGCCGCGAACGCGGGCATCTTCGGCCCGCAGGGTGCGGCGATCGCCGCACACGCCGCCGCCGACGTGCGGGTGACGGTGGTGGGCAACCCGGCGAACACGAACGCGCTGATCGCCGCGAATGCGGCCGAAGGCCTGCCGGCGGAGCGCTTCACCGCGCTCACCCGGCTCGATGAGAACCGCGCCCGCGCTCAGCTGGCGCTCGCGCTGGACGCCCCGGTGGGCGGCATCCGCCGGGTGACCATCTGGGGCAACCATTCGGCCACCCAGTTCCCCGACATCGCACTGGCGACGGTGGACGGCGAGCCGGTCGCCGAGCGGCTCGCCGCTCGCGTCGGAGACGTGCGCGCGTGGCAGGAGCAGACGTTCATCCCCCGGGTGGCCAAACGCGGCGCCGAGATCATCCAGGTGCGTGGATCGTCGTCCGTGGCGTCCGCGGCGAACGCGACGATCGACCACGTGCGCGACTGGGTGCGCGGCACGGATGCCGGCGACTGGACGAGCGCCGGGGTCGTCTCGCACGGCGAGTACGGCGTGCCCGAGGGACTGATCTCGTCGTTCCCGGTGCGATCGGTCGACGGAGAATGGCGGATCGTAGAAGGTCTCGAGCTCGACGCGTGGGCGCGCGAGCGGGTGGATGCCTCGGTGGCCGAGCTCACCGAGGAGCGCGAGGCTGTGCGGGCGCTCGGGATGCTGTGACCCGCGCCCGGCGCGTGTCACCGGTCTCGGGCAGAATGGATGCCGGAGGTAGGACATGAGCGACACGGCGGGCGCGCACGCGACAGAGGCCGAGGCCGCTCTGACGAGCCCGTTGACCCTGCCGCATGCCGCGGCGACCTGCCCGAAGTGCCTGGCGAACGACGATCACGACTGGTGGTCGGCGCGCCCCGAGGGCGCCCGCCTCGTCGGCCTGGTGGTGGCCCGAGAGGGGATGCCGTCGGTCACCGAGCAGCGGGATGAGCTCACGCGCTTCGGCGTACCGATCGAAGGATTCCGGCATCCGGCTCCCGAGATCCTGGAGAGCTGGGGCGATCGCCTCGCCCGGCTGGTCGACACCCTCAAGCGCGGCGACGTGCTCGTCGTCGCCAATGTGCACGCGCTGGGCCGCGACCGCGACGAGGAGACGCGCACCGTCTCCGAGCTGCGACGCCGCGGAATCATGGTGAAGGTGCTCGGGCATCAGGCCCGGCACCTCTCAGACGCGGCGCGCTGACAGACGCGACGACCCCCGCACCCTGACGGATGCGGGGGTCGGAGACGCCGACAGTGGCGTCAGATGCTGGTGGTCACCAACGGTTCTTGTTGCGGTTCTCGTTGGACTGGGCGTCAGCCGCGTCCTGAGTGACCTGCTGGCCCATCTCCTGGAGGATGGCCTTCATCTCGTTGATGGCCTTGGACCACTGGCCCTTCGCGACGATATACGCGTCGGAGGCCTCACCGGTCCAGTCCTGCTGCAGGGGACGGAGAAGGTTCTCCATGTCACCGAGCTTCTGGTCGATGTTGTTGGCTGCGGTGCCGAGATCGGAACCGGCCGTGCCGACTGCGTTGAAGTCGACCTTGTATCCGCCGTTCATATTCTTCTCTCTTCTTTCTCAGCCGAGACGGCCCTGGAACTTGGTGTGCGACTGCGCCGACGTGTCGTCGGAGGCGTCGTATGCGGACTGCGAGTCGATCAGGTTCTGCTCGAAGGTGTCGAGCGCGTTCGTGATGCGACGCGACTTGTCCTGCCACTGGGTGAACGACGCCTGGAAGGCGCTCGAGCCACGGCCGACCCATGCGGTGTTGATGCCGGACAGCTTGTTCTGGATGGCGTTCAGCTCGGTCACGATCGCCGTCTTCGACTCGTGGACGATCTTGGCGCCCCTCTGCAGGGCACCATCCGCTGCGGAAACCTGTGAGTTCACGGTCACCTCCTGGTTCTGAGGGCGTCATGCCCTGAATGTCCTTCAGCCCTGAGGGCCGTGACGCCGATTCCCGGCGACAACCAATACATTACGGATCCGATCCGGGGATGCCTATGGGTAGCACTGCCCACGCAGACCTCCCCATCTCCGCACCCGGTCATTGGTGCGCAGACGGCGCGTAGGCGAGCTGCATGATCTCCAGACCGCGCTCGCGCGTGACCACCTTCGCCCGGCCGGGAACGGCCGGTGTCGCCTTGACGTTGCCGATCAGCGACCCCTCGTCGGGGCTTCCCGACAGCAGGATGCCGGGGGACGCGAGGTCGCGCAGCGTCTGCATGACCGGCTCGTAGGTGGCGCGCGAGGCGCCACCGGCGCGTCGGGTGATCGAGACATGCAGCCCGACGTCGCTCGCCTGCGCGAGCAGCGGCTGCAGCACGGCGATCGGGTTGCCCGACTGCGTCGCGACCAGGTCGTAGTCGTCGACGAGCACGAACACCTCGGCGCCCGTCCACCACGAGCGCTCCCGCAGCTGCTGCGGAGTGACATCGGGCCCCGGCATCCGGGTCTGCAGATAGTCGGCAAGCCCCGCCAGCTCTTCGGAGGCCTGCTGCGCCGTGGTGAAGTATCCGGCGAGGTACTCCTCGGGGATCTCCGCCAGCAGGGCGCGGCGGTAGTCGACCACGAAGAACTGCGCCTGCTTGGGCGTCATGGTGCGCATGACCTCCTGAGCCATGCCGCGCAGGAAGCTGGACTTGCCCGACTGGCTGTCGCCGAACAGGTACACATGCGGGTTGCGGCGCACGTCGAACGCGGTGGGCGCGAGCTCGGCCTCGTCGACACCGAGCAGCACGGCGTTCTCGAGCGGGGTGCCGACGGCCCTGCGACGCAGCTCGCCCATCTCGAGCATCTCGGGCAGCAGGCGCAGCTTCGGTCCTCGCGGGCCCTTCCATGCCGCGTTCACGCGCTCGATGAGGTCTTCGACGCCCTCGCTGAGCGTGTTGGCGTCGCCGGAGCCGTCGATGCGCGGCAGTGCGGTGAGCAGATGGTGCTTGGTGGGCGTGAGGCCTCGACCTGGGCGCCCCTGCGGCACGTTGACCGCGACCTTGCGGTCGATCTCAGAGTCGCTCGGGTCACCGAGACGCAGCTCGAGCTTCGAGCCGAACGTGTCGCGGATCGCGGTGCGGAAGTCCATCCACCGGGTCGTGGTCACCACCAGGTGCACGCCGAACGTCAGCGCGCGCCCGGCGAGCGCCTGGATCTGGAACTCCATCTCGTCGAACTCGGTGCGGATCGTCGGCCAGCCGTCGATCACGAGGAAGACGTCGCCGTAGCCGTCGTCCGCCCGCCCCTGGGCGCGCAGGCGCCGATAGGTCTCGATGGAGTCGATGGCGTTCGCGGTGAAGTAGCGCTCACGGGCGTTGACGATGCCGACGACCTCCTGGAACATGCGTCGCAGCTCGTCGGGCTGGTTGCGGCCGGCGACACCGGCGACGTGCGCCATCTTCGCGAACGGCGAGAACGTGCCGCCGCCGAAGTCCATCACGTAGAACTGCACCTCGAGCGGCGTGTGCGTCAGGGCGATGCCGGTCAGCACACTGCGCGCGAGCGTGCTCTTGCCGCTGCGCGCCCCGCCGACGATCGCCAGGTGACCGGCGGCGCCGACCAGGCTCATCACGAGGCTCTCGCGGCGCTGCTCGAGCGGACGGTCGACGATGCCGAGCGGCAGGGTGAGCGGGCCGGCCTCGCGCCAGCGCGGCGAGATGAGACCCAGTTCCGGATGCTCGACGAGATCGCCGAGCATCTCGTCGAAGGTGGTGGGGATGTCGAGCGGAGGCAACCACACCTGGTGCGCGGGCACGCTCTTGCCCTTCATACGCGACACGGCGATGTCGAAGGTGACGCGCTTCTCCTCGGGCTCGCCGCTGGGCGTCACGGGCGAGGACTCCGCCTCGACCGGCGTCTCGGCGATCACGACGGGCGCGGCGGTGAACGCCTGCGCTTCGATCGCCCGGATCGGCTGATCGTTCTCGACCGCATCCGCCGCCGACCCCGGCCGCCGTCGGCGCGTCTTCGGCGGTGCGGAGACGTATGCGGCGCGGAACTGCGTCAGCGTCTCGGCATCCGACTTCAGGATGCCGTGACCGCCGCCGCCCGGCAGCGTGAACGCATCAGGCACGCCGATGACCGCGCGGGAGTCCGCACCGGAGAACGTCTTCAGACCGATCCGGTACGACAGGTGCGACTCCAGCCCGCGGAGCTTGCCCTCCTCGAGGCGCTGGGTCGACAGCAGCAGATGCACCTGCAACGAGCGGCCCAGACGTCCGATCGCGACGAACAGCTCGGTGAAGTCCGGCTTGGCTGTGAGCAGCTCGGTGAACTCGTCGGCGACGATGAGCAGCGCCGGCAGCGGCTTGAGATCGGTGCGGCCGCCCTTGCGCGCCGCCTCGTAGTCGGTGACGTTGGCGAAGTTGCCGGCGTCCCGGAGCAGCTCCTGCCTGCGGGTCATCTCACCCTGGATGGCGTCCTGCATGCGGTCGACCAGCGTGAGGTCGTCACCGAGGTTGGTGATCACCGCCGAGACATGCGGCATGTCGGCCATGCCCGCGAACGTCGCACCGCCCTTGAAGTCGATGAGCACGAAGTTCAGCGCCTCAGAGGAATGCGTCATCGCCAGCGACAGCACCAGCGTGCGCAGCACCTCGGACTTGCCCGATCCGGTGGCGCCGATGAGCATGCCGTGCGGCCCCATGCCGTTCTGCGCCGACTCCTTGATGTCGAGGACCATCGGCTGCCCGGTGGCCGTCAGACCGATGGGCACCCGAAGACGGTCGCGCGCGGAGCGCGGCTTCCACGCCACGTCGGCATCGAAATCGCGCACGTCGGGCAGGCCGAGCAGGTCGGTCAGCTCGGCCGAGATGGTGCGCGGGCCGCCGTTCGCATCCTCGTCCTCCGCGGTCTCGATGAGCCCGGTCAGGCGTCGAGCCACGGCCTCGGCCGAGGCGATGCCGAGGAAGTCGGGCGACGCCTGCATGGCGCCGACCCCGCGCCTGGCCACGGTGAGCTGCGCGTCGGGCTCGGCCTTGTCGTCGATCGCGAGGCGGAACGTGAACGGATCGGTGAGCTCACCCCAGGCCCGCGGGATGTCGACGACCGTGACGCCGTCGATGCCGCCCTCCTCGGTGAGCGGATGCCCGGCAGGGAGCTCCGTCCCGTCGGTGATGACGACGAGGTGCGGCAGCGCGCCGCCGCCGCCCTGCCCGCCGACCGCACCGCGCGAGCGGAGGTCGACGACGAGCGGCTCGATCTCCGACCAGGATGCTCCGATGCGCCTGGCGCCGCCCACGGCATCGGTGACCGCGTCGGACTGCGCGTGCGGGAGCCACTTCATCCACTCCCAGTACGGCAGGTCGTCGCCGTTCGCGATCACCGCGATCTGGAGGTCCTCCGGGGCGACGAAGGTCGCGAGGTGCATGACGAGGGCGCGCACGAGTCCGCGGGCGCGGATCGTGTCGCCGGTCACCTCGAGGCGTGCGCAGGCGGTCATGTCGACGCCGAACGGCAGGTCGGGCACCTGGTCGTGGGTGAGCACGAAGCGGTGCGCGGCGGATGCGCTCACCGGGTCGAGCTGCGCCAACGCGGGGATCGGTGCCTCCTCGAGCGTCATCGCGAGCGGCTGCGTGGCGGTGCCGAGCCGGGCGGTGAGGAATTCCTTCTCCGTTGCCGGGCGCTCCCACACCCGGGAGCCCTCCTCGACGATGAACGGCAGAGTCTCCGGCGCGGGCAGCGTCCACTCCTCATAGCGCCGCTGGCGTGTCGCCACCTCACGGACGGCATCCCGCGTCTCGGAGAGGTACGCGAGGTACTCGCGGCGGGTGTTCTCGACGTTCGTCGCGTGCTGCGACTTCTGCCGCCACATCTGACCGCCGACCATGGACAGCGCCATGAAGAGGAACATGCCGCCCATGATGTAGGTGCGCGTCGGATCGCCGCCCTGAGTGAGCGACAGCACCGCCACCGAACCGAGGCTGCCGACCATGGGCAGAGCCATCATGAGGGTGTTCGAGGCGCCCTCCGGTTTGGGGAGCTCCGGCGCCTGCTGCAGGGTGAGTTGCCCGCCTGCCGGCGGTTTCGGCGCACGGCGACTGGTGGTGTTGCTCACGACTGGCCCTCCTCGAGTCGCTACCATTGTGGCAGGATGCGGGCATGAAACGGTGTCGCGCCGACGATCGTCGAGGGGCTGGGCATGGCAGCGAAGACCATTCGCCTCACTGTCGCTGACGCTCACAGCCGGCACGATCTCGTCGTCCCGGCCGACTCGACGGTCGCCGAGCTCCTCACGGTCGGCGGTGTCGATCTGACCCGTTTCGTGGGCACGACGACCTCCGGTGCGGCGATCCCCCTCGACAGCGAGGTGTCGGCCTCGCCCGGCGACGGCGGCGTCATCTGGCTGTTCGACCGCACCGCCGAGAGCGCACCCGACGCGTCGGCATCCGCGCGTCGCGAGACGGGCTCCGCCGCCGCACCGACCCGGCAGCAGTGGACGACGCTCAGCATGCTGCTCGCGGTCGCCCTCGGCCTGATCGTCTGCACCGTGATCGCCCCCTCGCCGATCACGATCGCGGTGTCGGCCGGCGCCCTGCTGGCGGGCGCGGTCGCGCTGCTCGCCCAGCCGGTGCGCCCCAGCACCGCCTACGTCGCGTTCTTCGCGCCGCTGCTCGCCGCCGCGGGCGGCGGGCTGACGCTCGCCGGAGTCGGGGATGCCGGCGCGATGATGGCCACCGGCATGGTGGCAGGGGCCACGGTCGCCTGCATCCGCCACGCGCTCGCCCGCACCAGAGATCCCGAGGCCGCAGGAGCGACCGCGGTGATCGCGACGCTGTGGTCGGTGTTCGCGGTCGTCAACGCGTCGGGCTTCATCGCCGACGTCCCGACCGCGACGATCACGGCGGTGCAGATCGCCTGCGCGGCGCCGATCTTCCACTACATGCGCGCCCGCGGCCTCGACGTCGCACCCGACGACCTCATCGACACCCCTTTCGTCATCCGCGATGCGCAGGGCATCCGCGCCCTGCCGCCGGGTGAGCCGTCGCCGATCCACGCCGATCGCGCCGCACACCAGTTCCTCTCGGCTCGGCGTCGCTCCGAGGCGGGCACGGTCACCGCCGCGGCACTCGCGCTCCTGTCGACGCTGTTCACCCTGCCCGCGGTGCAGTCGGGGGCGTTCGTGCAGCCCGGGTCGATCGAGTCGTGGTGCGTCCTCGGCGGCACTCTCGGCGTGGCCTGCTACTTCCTGCTGACCTCGCGCCGACTGCGGGACGCCCTCGCCCGGGGGTCTGCGCTCATCGCCGGAGCGGTGATGGCGGTGCTCGCCGCAGCCGCGCTGCTCATCGCACTGCAGGTGAGCGCGCTCGTCGTCGCGCTCGTGCTCGTGGCCATCGGCGTGCTGATCGGCTGCATGACCGTACCGCTCGCACGCGACTGGCGCTCACTGGGCTGGTCGCGCACGGGCGACATCATCGAGGCGATCCTGCTCGCGCTCTCCCCCGCTGCTCTGCTCTACGGCTCTGGCATCGCCGGACAGATCCTGGAGGTCTTCCTGTGACTCTCTCCCCTCCTGCCGCACCTCCCGCGCCGACGCGTCGCGCCGCCGTCGCCTCGGCGAAGATCAACGCCTCCGCAGGCAAGCGCGCCGGGGCGTATCTGCTCGACTTCCTCTTCGTCGCCGTGCCCGCCGTGCTGGTGTGGGTCTTCACGGGGTCGCTCCCGCTCGTCGCGGTCACGGTCGTCGAACTGTGGGCCATCGGCTGGGTCTGGGAGGGGCACACCGGTGCGACGCCGGGCAACCTCATCTGCGGCATCCGCACGGTGCGACGCGACAGCCTGCTCAGCGTCGGTGCGCCCGGTCTCTTCCTGCGCAGCCTCCTCCTCGGGCTCTCGCACGTCATCCCCGTGCTGCTGCCGGTGAGCCTCGCGGCATCCGGCGCCCTCGACGGCATCGCGGGGGCGCGCGTGGTAGACCTCGGCGCCGTGCGCGGAGGCACCACCCCCGGGTCGGGTGGTGCGCCCGAGCTGCAGACGCGCATGACGCGATCGGATGCCGGCATCGAACCGCCCGCGGATGCCGGTGTCATCAGCCGCACCCCGTTGCAGGAGCGCCGCACGGTCGCGCTGCCGATGCCGCCGCAGACCACTCCCGATGCGGGCGTCGCCGCACCGGCTGCGGTCGCCGCATCCGACACCTCCTACAGCGGACCCACCGGGCCGGGCACGCTTCCCGTGTTCGAGCTGAGCGACGGCGCGGTGGTCAGGGCCACAGGGCTCGGGTTCATCGGGCGCGCACCCCGCGCTCCCGAGTCGATCCCCGACGCCATCCTCGTGCGCGTGCCGGACGGTGCGCGGTCGCTGTCGCGCACGCACGCCTCCTTCGGCGTCGAGGAGGGCGAACTGTGGGTGCAGGATCTCGGCTCCGCCAACGGCGCCGCGGTGCGACACCTCGGCGGGGCCGTGACCGAGCTCGCTCCGCACCGCCCGCACTTCCTCACGCCGGGGGATGTGCTCGTCCTCGGCGGTGACGCGGAGCTCGCGTTCCGCCGGGTCATGGATCGCTCCGCAGCATCCGCACCGCGCCCCGTACCATCCGCAGCGGCGGAGGTCGCGCCGAACGCGGCGCCGGCCCCGGCGACGCCGCCGCCCACGACTGTGGCGGATGCCGTCGCCCCGCCGGCGCCCGCCACCCCCGGCCTGTCTGCGGCGACCGTCGCGCTGCGGTTCCAGGACGGCACGATCGTGCCGATCCTCGGCACGGGCTACATCGGGCGAGCGCCGACGCTTCCCGAGGGCGAGCGTGCGGATGCTGCGCTCATCGCCGTGCCGGACGGAGACCGCTCGGTCTCGCGCACGCACGGACGGTTCGGCATCGTCGGCACGCAGACCTGGTTCGAAGACCTCGGCTCGGGCAACGGCTCTGCTCTGCGCACGGGAGACGGCCGCTCCGGTCCGATGACTCCGCATCAGCGGTTCAGCCTGGTGCCGGGCATGGTGCTGCAGCTCGGCGACTGCATCATCCAGGTCGTCGACATCTGACGACGACGACCGCCGCCCAACTGAAACAGCGAATCGCCCACCCGCTCGATGCGGGTGGGCGATCTCGTCTGTCGGTCCCGGCTGCTACCAGCCGAGCTCCTCCTTGCCCTCGGCCGCGGCCGCACCGGCTTCGCCGGCCTCACCGAGGTCGGGGGTCACTTCTTCGTCGTCTTCGATCTCGAACGCGAGCAGCTCGCGCCCGCGGCGTCGGTTCTTCTTGCCACCGCGTCCCGCGCCGCCGGCTGCACCGCCGCCGGCCATCATGCCGCCGCGTCCACCGGCTCCGGCGCCCGCTCCCGCGACCGCTCCGGCCGTGCCGGATCCGCCGGCACCCGCAGCGCCCGCCCCATTGATGCCGCCGACACCGCCGACCTTGCCGACACCGCCGATGCCGCCCGCGCCACCGACCTTGCCGAGTGCACCCGCCGCACCGCCGACCTTGCCGAGTGCACCGGCCGCACCGCCGACCGCGCCGGCTGCACCGCCGACCGCGCCGACGCCACCGACACCGCCGACACCGCCGACGCCTCCCGCGCCACCGACGCCGCCGGTTCCGCCGCCCGTGAGCGGGCCGCCCGGAAGCGTGGGTCCACCCGGTCCCGGGATGGTGCCGTCGATGCCACCGTCGATGTTGGGGTTGTCGATGGTGGGGTCATCGATGATGGGGAACTTCGGATCGACGATGTAGATCGGAGGCCGACCGATCGGCGGATCGACGATCACCGGCGGCTCGGGGTTCGTGCCGGGCGTGACACCGGGGCCGACCACACCCGGTCCGGTGTAGGTGCCGTTGTCGTCACCGTTGCCGTTGCCGTTGCTGCCCGTCCCGGTGCCCGTGCCGCCGGGGTTCTGCACGCTCGGCGTGCTGCCGGGGCCGTCACCGCCGGGGTTGTCGTCGCCGGGCTTCTCGGGGTCGTACTTCGAGGTCGGCAGATCGTCGATGATCTCTTGCAGCCGGACGTCGAGGGCATCCGCCAGCTTGCGGGCGGCCTCCTCCTGCTCGGCGTCGGCCTGCTCCTGGTACCAGATGGTGGCCTGCTCGGGCGTGAGCGAGACGTTCGGAGCGACCTGCACGGGGCTGTTGGTCTTCGCCGCCATCTCGATGGTGCTCTTCTGCCCGGCGCTCAGCTCGGCTGGCGGCATGCCGGATGCGCTCGAGGCCGTCTTGTCCATGGCTTCGTTGGCGAGGTTGATCGCCTCGCCGAGCTTCGCCTGGTACTCGCTGAAGGCCTCGAGGTCCTTGTGGATCTTCGAGATGCGCGCCTGGATCATGTCGCCGAGGTCGCCCTCGAATCCCTCGATCTTGGACGCCTTCTCGATGCCCGCAGAGGCGGCCGTCACGACCGCTGTGTTGGAGAGTCGCTGCATCCCCTGCACCATGCGGATGGTGGAGACCACCACTCCGGCGCGATTGGCCTGCAGTCGGCCGAGTCTTTCGACGTTGTGTCCCATGATGCCTCCGTCAGACGAGCATGACCTTGTTGGGCCCGCTCGTGGCCCGATAGATCAGGTTCTGGTACATGACCTTCTGGTTCTCGTCGATGAGATCCGTCTCCTTGATGGCCTGCTGAAGGTTGACGTACGCCTCGTCGACGTCGGCGTGCAGAGCCCGCAGCCACTTCACGCCGGAGAGGTACTTCTCGCGCAGCTGGTCGGTGAGGTCGACGCACTTTCCGTCGGTGGTCCACACCGTGCCGGTCTGGCCGTCGCGGATCGCCCTCATCGACTCCGTCGACGTCTGCAGCATCTCTCGGCAGTCGTCGAGGAGCTTGAGCTGACGCTCTGCCGTCTCGGCGTCGAGGCGCATGATCTTCTTCTCGGCCATCGCCATCCCCTCCCCTGGTCTTCGTCCGCGTCGATAGTAGCCCGCGGTCGTGCGAGTTCTCCATGGGGAGCATTCCCCATGGAGTGTGCTCCTGCGACGCCCGTCAGGCGAACGCCGCTGATGCCTCCTGTGCCACGAAGGCATCCAGCAGTTCGAGATCGTCGGTCGTCACGATGCGCGCACCGACCGCGTGCTCGACGAGGCGGGAGCGCTGCGACGCGAGGATCTCGCCTTCCGGGCCGCGCTCGAGTCCGCGGATGCCGAGGCGCGCGAACTTGTCGCACAGGGTGCCGACCCGTCGCTCGAGCTTCTCGATCGACCAGCCCAGTCGCGCGGCGACCTCCTCGGTCGACGGCAGCTGCACCGAGCCGTCGGCACGCCGGCGCAGCAGCGGCTCGGCGAGCGACGTCAGCAGGATGCGCTGCATCGGCGAGAGCAGTTCGCTCACGACTCCGGTGGGCGAGTTCCACGTGGTCGACACCTGATAGAACGGGGTCTCGGCCGTGAGCGTGAACACGTACGTCGCGTCACCCGCGGTGAACATCACCGTGGTCGCGCCGAACACCAGCGGCATCGACGCCCCGGGCGCCAGCCAGGACTGCGCGAGCCCGTCAGCCGAGGCGACCGATGCGGTCAGGCGCGAGCCGACGTTGCTGAGCCGCCAGATGCCGTCGTGCTGCGAGATCTCGAGGAAACGCCGATGCACGTACGGGTTGTCGTCGATCGAGAGATCGGCGGCGCGGCCGACGACGAACGTCGACCCCGCCGCGATCTGCTCGCGACGCCCGTCGAAATCGAGCAGGAGCGCGCCGGTCATCACGCGGCGTGACGCGGCCAGGCGCCGCCAGGGAAGGCCCCGGTCGACCCGAGCTCGTTGGTCACGTTCATCATGAAGTCCGCAGCCGCCTGATTGGCGGTGAGGATGATGTTGATCAGACCGATGACGTCGGTGATGAAGAATGCGACCTCGGCGATGATCGTGAGGATGCCGCCGGGCGAGCCGACGACCGACACGATCTCGGCGACGCCGAGCGCCACACCGATGGCGGTCGTGATGGCCGCGATCGAGAACGAGACCCAGAAGTCGACGATCGCGTCGGCGAACGTGTTCAGCTGCTCGTCGATCATCACGCACTTGCCGTAGACGTCTTCGGCGGCCGGCTGCTGCAGGCTCACCCGCGCGATGTACGCGTTGTGCGCTGCGCCCTCCCAGTGACCGGTGCTCGGAAGCGCCGACTCGATGATGGTCGCGGTGGCCTGCGTGGCGGGAGCGCCGACGCTCTCGACCCAGGTCAGACCCGTCTGACGCAGCGTGGTCGGGCTGCCGACGTAGGCGAAGATCTCGGCGGTCTTCGAGATCGCCTCGTTCACCTTCTCGAACATGCGGCTGATGAGCTGGTTGATCCGGTCGATCAGGTCGCCGATGAACGGGATGTGGCTGGCCAGCTCGAGGAGGCCGTTGATGAGGCCGACGACCGAGTCGGCGGCGTCGACGAACTCCTTGAACTTGGACTCCGACTTCGCGACGTCTTCGGCGTTGTCACGACCGCTTCCGCTCCGGCTGCCGCCGCGCGTGGACGGGGTGCCGTGCGGGCCGTCGGGATGCTTGGAGAACGCGCTGGGCGGGACGTCGGGAGAGCCGTGCGAAGGGCCGCCGCGACCGATACCGGGGATCCGGGGTACTCGTGCCATGATTTCGTGTTCCTCTCGTGGAGAGATCAGCTGTTGAGTCGGTTCTGCCACGCAGGAGCGGCAGCCACGCCGCCACCACCGGGCAGGTTCGCGGGAGCGCCGTCAGCGCTGCCACCGGCGGGCAGGTCGACGGGGCCGTCGAAGGCCTCGCCGTCGGTCAGGTTCGCGGGGCCGCCGTCGACGGCACCGCCGTCGGGCAGCTCAGCGGGAGCGCCATCGACGCCACCGCCTGCCGTCGCCTCGGCGGGGCCGCCCTCGACGCCGCCACCGGCGGGCAGGTCAGCGGGCGCACCGTCGACGCCGGCACCTGCGGGCAGGTCTGCGGGGCCACCCTCGACCGCGCCGCCGCCGGGCAGGTTCACGTCAGCATCCTCGGGGGCCTCCGGCACCGGCTCAGCCTCGACCTCGCCCTCCCCGGGCGTGATCGTGCCCTCGTCGATCCCACCGTCGACGCTGCCGTCGACGTTCGGGTCGACCTCGAGCTCGGCATCCACCTCGGAGTCGAAGTCGACGGCCACGCCGCGGTCTCCGGCCTCGCCGCCTGCGGCCTGGTCGCGCAGATCCGCGGCCTTGTCCCGCAGGTCGGCCGCCTTGTCGCGCAGCTCGGCGGCGTCCTCGCGAGCATCCGTCATCTCTTCGAAGGCTTCGTCCTGCTGAGCCTCGAGCTCTTCGATCTTCAGGCGGATCTCGGCGGCCTCGGCGCGCTGAGCGGCCGCATCGGCGCGCAGCGCCGCGGAATCCGTGCGGGTCTGCAGTGCGCCGGCGGAGTCGCCGGCCTCCTGCTGCTGCTCGGCCTTGAGGTCGAGCTCGGTCGCACGGCGCTCGGTGTCGGTCGCACTGCGGTCGAGCGCAGCGGCCTGGTCCTCGAGGTCGTCGATCTGCTTCTCGATGGCCTCGACCTGCTGCTGCGCCGTGTCGGCGTGCTTGTCGGCCTGATCGGCCTGCTTGTCGAGCGCATCGGCCCTGGCGTCGAGCCGGTCGGCTCGTGCGTCGAGCTTGGCGTCATCAGCGGCATCCTGCTCGTCGCCGTCGACCTCGCCGTCGACCTGCGGGGTCTCGTCGACGCTGCCGCCGCCACCGACCGAACCGCCACCGCCGACGGAGCCTCCGCCGCCCGAGCCGGAGCCGGAACCCGCGCCGGAACCCGAGCCGGAACCGCCACCGCCGCCACCGGATCCCGTTCCGCCACCACCGGAGCCTGTCCCGCCTCCACCGCCGCCGCCGTTGGGGTCGACGTTGTGGTCGGGGATGTCCTTGTCCTGGTTGCCCTCAGACTCGACATCGGTCGCGTCGTAGGCGTCAGCGGTCAGTCGCAGCGAGTCCGCGAAACCTGTGTGCGCCTCGGGAGCCGTGCCGAGCAGGGCGACCATGGTCGCCTGGAACGTCGCGTACGCGTTCGCCGCCTGACCGCCGATGAATGAGAAGGCCGACGCCTCGATGGTGAGCGATGCCGCGGCCCCCTTGATGGAGGTGTACGACGAGCTCGCCGTGTCGAACAGACCGGCGTCCTTGCGCAGGTACGACGTCTCGACGTCGACGCTGCCCTCGGGTCCGAACGACGCGGCCGGCGGCATCGGCGGCGGAGTCGGCAGCACCGACTCGCCCTCCGCATCCGGCAGGGCCGCCGGATCCGCGGGATTGATGCCACCGGGGTTGAGCCCGCCACCGCCGAACGGGTTCGGCAGCTCGGATGCGACGTTGATCCCCGCGCTGATGATCTCGTCAGCGGGAGTCAGCGCGTCGAGCACATTGCCCGTCGCGCCGATGATGTCACCCTCGACGACGTTCTTACCGAAGTCGACGATCTCGTCGACGGGATTGACCGCATCGACGACATCGCCCAAAGCATCACGCCAGCCCATGTCTTCTCGTCCTCTCTCAGCGGATGGCGCCCATGCGGCGCATCAGCTCGGTGGGGTTGTGGCCCAGCTTCGAGAGCTGCTCGATCGCCGGGAACCCCTCGTACTTGTTCTGACGCTCCTGAGCGGCCATCGCCATGACGCCGTTCATCGCCTTCACGATCTCGCGCTCGATCACTTCATCGTTCGTGTTGCGCACCCAGCGCTCGTCGAGCGTGACTCCGGTGATCGTGTCGCCCTGACGCGTCACGATGACCGTCTTCGCGGCGTTCACGCCGTCGCGCTCCTGACGTGCGCGACGCCGGCGGTGCTCGATGAAGTCCTGCTGCTCGGCCTCGGCGGCGTCGTACATCGCGCGCAGCTTCTCGCGTCCCTCGACCGCCCAGTCGGCGGACGGGTCGCCCAGCTTCACCTGGGGCAGCGTCGGGGTCCTCACGTCCGCTTCGGCGATGACCTCGTCGGCGTGGTCGGTGTAGGCCTTCATCCAGTCGCCGATGCGCTGCTCGAGCGCGCGCTGGTAGACCGAGCTCACCGTGAGTCCGAGCGACTCCTCGCCGATCTTGTCGCGCCAGTCCTCGTCGAGCACGAGTGCGTCGACGGCGCCGCTCTTGGCGAGGGTCAGCTTGACAGCCTTCTTCTCGTCCTCCACGGTGACGGGAGTCATCTCGGCGGTGGCAGCCGACAGTGCCTGCATCTCGCGCTGCAGCTCCGCCGCAGTCTCCTGCAGCTCCGCCATCAGCCGGGCGGCATCCGTCATGTCCATGCTCACGTTGGACTCCTCTCTGGTGGACCGATGAGGCAATCCTACGGAGCGGTGCAAGAGCCACATAGGGGGAGGACTCCCCATCAGTCCCCACCCGTGAGCGGGGTCGCAGACGCGCCGGACGGCGGCTCAGGCGGCGGTTCTGCGCGCGCGAGCGCGTGCGATCAGCAGCACGATAAGCGACACCGTCGCGCCCGCGCCGAGCACCCAGCCGACGGTCGCGCGCACCGGGTCGAGGCGGTCAGGCACCGGCTCGACCGAGATCGTGCGCGCCTCGACGGGGGCCGGCGTCGCCGCCGGATGCGCGGCGGACGGCGGCCCGGGCAACATCCCGTCGTCGACGAGCGCGAGGGCCTCGGCGGGCCTGACCTCGCCCCAGCCGACGGTGCCGGTGCGCTCGGACGGGGAGACGCGCATCGCTGCCTGCGTCAGCCGAAACGCCCATTGATCAGGCGACTCGTCGGGGTAGCGGGCGGCCACGAGAGCCGCCGCCCCCGAGACGACGGCGGTCGCGTAGCTCGACGAGGCCGAGTCGCCGTTGAAGACGCAGTCGCCGCCGGAGATGTAGGTCGACGGCACCGACTGTCCGGGTGCCGCGAGATCGACGTGGTCGCCCGCATACGAGGACTGCGGATCCCACGACCCGTCGCGCAGCACTCCGGCGACCGCCAGCGCCCCCGGAAGCTCACCGGGGTAGAAGTGCGTCGGATCGGGACGGTTCGCATCGGCCGTGTTGCGGTTGCCGGCGCTCGCGATCACCAGGGCCCCGCGCGCATGCGCGTACGAGACCGCGCTGCGGTAGGCCTCGAGGGATTGCGCGTCGGACAGCGACACGTTGATGATCTTCGCGCCGTGATCGGCCGCCCAGCGGATGCCGGAAGTCACCGTCGCGGCCGAAGGCGGAACGAGGTCGTTCGAGGACTGGCCGTCTTCGGGGGCGGACTGGAAGGCCCGCACCGGCATGATCTTCGCCTCGGGGGCGATGCCGATCACCCCGGAGCCCTCGACGGGGCGCGCGGCGATGATGCCGGCGATAGCCGTGCCGTGCCCGAACAGGTCGTCGTCGGCCCGCGCCGATCCGTCGCCGAACGTGGTGTGCCCCGGCACGAGGGCGCCCTTCAGATGCACGTTGCCTGCCTCGACCCCCGAGTCGACGACGGCGACCGTCACGCCGCGGCCGCGGCTGAGCGCCCAGGCCTCCTGCAGCCCGAGGCGCTCCACGAGGTAGCTGGCGCCGGGTACGAGCACGCGCTGCTTCGGCGTGCATTGGCCCGTCGCGTCGACGACGGGCGTCGAGGGCACGGATGCGGCGGATGCGGCCGGCGCGGCGGCGCCTCCCGCGAGCAGTGCCGCAAGCAGCCCGACGGCGGCCGCGAAACCCCGTACCGAGCGCGCCGGCATCACTTCGCCTGCCCCGGCGCCGTCCTCTGCGCAATCGCCCTGCCCAGCGTCGGACCCTGCTCCAGCAGCTGCGTCCATGCCGCCGGGATCACCACCGATTCGGCGGTGCGGTAGCCGAGCAGACCGAGGTCCTCGGCCGATTCGACCGGGAAGTACGCACCAGCCTCGGAGACGAAGCCGTACGTCTCGCCCTGCCCGCTGCCACGAGCGGTGATCGCCGCACCGGCGCCCGGCTTCACTTCGGTGCCGGGTTCGACCTCCGCGGGCGCGGCGGTCACCGACACCACCGGGCCATCGGAGGTCGGTCGCATCTGCAGGCAGGTGGCGCTCGGATCCTCGGATGCGGCGGGCACATCGGTCGGCCAGTCGCCCGGCACGGCGTTCGAGTTCACGTTGCGCAGGTCGGTCGCCTCCGCCACGGTCATCACCGCGGGCTCGACACCTACGTACGCGGTCAGAAGGGTGCGCGCGAACGGCGTGGCAGGCACGAGATCGCCCCGCCCGTCGACGATGTACTCGGCGACGACCTCGCCGTCGGCCTGCGTCTGCACAGCCTGGCCGACGATGAGCCCGGCGGTTCCGGCATCCGATCCGAGCTCCGCCCCGAGATCGACCGCCAGCGGCTTGCCAGGGGTGACGAGGTTCAGCCAGAGCGCCGAGACCGTCGGCACCGTCCGCACGTCGTCGATGCCGAGGAACACGCTCGCGACGACCGCGACGTTGTCGTCGGCGACCGCGTAGCGGCGCTCACCCTGGACGTACCAGTAGTCGTCGTCATCGTCCTTGACGAGGGCCGCCTGCGCGGCGGAGCCGGCGGGATCGTCGAGCAGTCGCGTCGAGATCTCGAGCGGCTGGTCGGCGGCGACGCAGCTCAGCCACGTGCCCTTGTACTGCCGGTCGGCGGCGGGGAGGTGGTCGGGTGCCCCGTCGATGCCGACCGGGGTCGGATCGCGGTCGATGCCGTCGAGCTTGTCGGCCGGCACCGAGGTGATCGCGGACGATCCGACCAGCAGCCGCGCGCTCGCCAGGTTCTTGACCGGGTACAGCGTGTCGGCGAGGGCGACGTAGCGGGAGCCCTCGCCCTTCACGACGATGATCGCGCCGTCACCCCAGTTCTTCGGCAGGCTGCCCGAGAAGGTGCCGATCAGCAGCGACACGATCACCGTGAGGATCGCCAGTGCGACGCTGACCACGACGCCGCGCAGCGGCTTGGCCGGTGGCAGCTCACGGCCACCGGGCGCGCCACTGGTGAACGCGGTCTGCAGACGACGACGGTTGAACGCCTGCGCCTGCAGCAGCTCGGATTTCGACGCCATGGATCAGAACCAGCCGCCGGCGATGATGGCGAGCGGCAGCAGCAGGGCGATCGTCGCCCACTCGGCGAAGTCCGCGAAGCGGGTGAGACCGAGCCGCGTCTTCGGGCTGAGCAGCACGACGACGATGACGCAGATCGCCACGGCAGTCAAGCCGATCACGAGCCCGCCGATCCAGTCGGGGTGCGCGATGACCGCGGTCACGACCCCGAGAACCACGCCGGAGAGCACTCCGGATGCCACGGCGATGATGTCGAAACGCGAGTACACCTGCCGGGTGCCGAGGAACATGCCGGTGTACGTGACCGCGCACAGCAGCAGTCCCCAGAAGCCCGACGCTACGACCGGGGCGGTCGCCGTCAGCACGATGATGCACACCGCGATGCGCAGCGAGACCTGGTGCCGGTGCGCACGGGCGTAGAGCTTCGCGACCTCGGCCGGCGAGATGCGCGTCGGCGCGTCGTAGACCTCGGCATCGTCGCGGGCGGAGACGACCCGCAGCGGCACCGACGCCAGCGCGACCCAGGGGGCGCCGAGTCCGGCGATGCCGGCGAGCGCCATGGCCGCGGCGAGTGTCGCGTCGACGGGCGCGCCGAGCCAGGTGACGACGGCGCTCACGGCGAGGAGCACACCGCCGACCGCGACGGGAATGAGTCCGTATTCACGCAGCCGCTTGAGCGCCAGCATGGTGACGACGCCGAAGACCAGCATCGCCCCGCTGCCGATCACGAGCGGCAGACCCCACGCGTCGCCGGCCGGAGCGATCGTGTACCCGGCGACCCCGGCGTACACGGACGACACGAGGGCGAGCGCCATCGCCGCCTGCGGCGGAGCAGACGTGCGATCCATCACGAGGGCGCACACCATCAGCACGACCGCTGCCGCGCCGGCGCCCGCCGCCGTGATGATCGTGCCGGTGTCGACCCAGGCCCACACCGCGGGCACGAGACCCAGCAGCAGCAGCACTGAGGCGACCACGGTCGCGGTGGTCACCGAGTGCTGCGCCGACCAGGCCGGCGCGTTCTCCTCGACGACGTCGGCGACGGCCTCGACCAAGTCGTCGTAGCGCTTCGGCAGCGCCGCGGTCGCGCCCTGCTCGAGCACGAGGAAGTCGCCGTCGTGCACGGACTGGGCTGCCAGGGTGCGGTCGCCGTCGAGCGCGGTGCCGTCGGTGCGCACGAGGCGGAAGCCGGAGGATGCCGAGACGTTGTCGAGCACGCGCAGGCGGCGGGTCAGCGAGGGGAGGAGCTCGGCCACCGGCACGCCGCCGGGTACGCCGACGTCGATCCGCTGCGACTCCCACTGCACCGAGATGCGCGTGAGCCGCGCCGGTGCGACCGTCGTCGTCTGAGGCGACATCGTTCCCCCGCTTTCCTTCAACACGCGCGTTTCACATTATCGCGTCGCGCGGATGCACCGTGTCGGCGCCCGTGCGTCACGAGTCGGCGTCGTCGTCGCCCGAGGCGGTCGGAGCATCGAGCATCGCGAGGTCGTCGCGCGTGACGAGGCGGCTCGAGACGGCGTGCTCGACCAGCCGCGCGCGGCGGTTGGTCGCCAGCTTGCCCAGCCCGCCGCGCATGCCCTGCACGCCGATGCGGTCGAACTTGTCGCACACGTTGTCGAGCTTGCGGTTGAACCGGGTGCTCGTCCAGCCCAGCCGCTCGGCCGCCTTCGCCGAGCTGGGGATCTCACTGGTGCCGGTGCCCTCACGCCGCAGCAGCGGCTCGGCGAGGGCAAGGATCAGCAGTTTCTGGCTCTCGGTGAGGGGCACATGCCCGATCGTCGACTCGCCGTCGTCGGCGGTGTCGCGTGGGGCGATCCGGAAGGCGGGTCCCTTGGCATGGATCGTGAACTCGTAGGTGGTCGGCCCCGCGGTGAAGACCACGGTGGTCTGCTCGAAGACGATCGGCAGGCGCGCGCCCGGCGCCAGCCACGCGTTCACGCCGCCCGACGAGTCGGTGACCGTCGCCGTGAGCCGGGCGCCGACGTTCGACAGCCACCACAGCCCCTCGACCTGCGAGATCTCGAGGAAGTTCCGATGCAGGAACAGGTTGTCGTCGAGTTCGAGGTCGCCCTGTCTGCCGACGTGGAACGGCTCGCCCTCCTCGAGCGGGAAGTACTCCCCCGCGTACTCCACTGTGATCTCCATCAGCCCACGCACCCCCTGACCGGCTGGGGAGAGGACCGGCCGTCCTCTCTCTTGAGAAACACCTCGATGCAGGTGCGCTCGGTGCGCGCACCCTCGAGCGTGACGGTGGTCTTCTCCGTGTTCTTCGCCTCCCCCGGCCCGTCGAGCGTGACCTCGTACCAGAGGTACGAGTCACCGCTCTCGGGATCGGGGTTGCTCCACGTGAAGCTCACCTGCCCGCCGACACTGCTGCCCTTCAGTTCAGTGATCGGCGGGACGATGCTGGCGATCGGGTCCTGCGCCTCGGGTGCCTCGGACTCGGTCGGCTCGGCCTGCGGCACGAGCGAGTTCGTGATCGCGCCCGCGAACACGATGCCGAGCACGAGCGCGGCGACCCCTGCCACCGCGACGACCCAGCCCCACCACGGCATCCCTCCGCGACGCTGCACGGTCGTCTCCGGCTCGTCGGCATCGGCTCGCGGCGCCGGCGCGACCGGCGCGGCGGGCGCCGCCGCACCCGATGGCGCGACGACCGTGGGCCGTCGGATCTCGGTGGGCGCGTCGTCATCGTCGGGAACGGGAACGGCGGGAACGCGCCGCTCGGTCTCGTCGGAGACGACGGATGCGGCCGGGGCATCGAAGCGCGGTACCACTGCCGCGCCGAACTCGGGCTGCTTGCGCTCGGTCGTCGCCGAGGGACGTGTCGACGACTGCGTGTCGGGGTTGATCGAGCGGACCTCGCGGACCCGGGTCAGACCGTCGTCGTCATCGTCGTCGTTCTCGTGATGCGGATGCTCGTCGACGATGTCGATCGGCGTGACGGAGTGCGCCAGCTCGATCTGCACCTTCTGCAGCGCGCGGGCGAAGGCCACGGCGCTCGGGTACCTGTCGTCGGGCCGCTTCGCCATCGCCCTGGCGAGCGTCGCCTGCAGGCTGTCGGGCACGTCGGCCCTGCCCAGCGAGGGCAGCGCCATGCGCTCGATGCGCTCGATCAGGTCGGCGCTCGTGTTGCGCTCGCCCTTGCGCTCGAACGGCGAACGGCCCGAGAGGAGCGTGTACACGGTCGCGCCGAGCGCATACACGTCGGTGCGGACGCCGGTGACGGGGTCGTCGGCGAAGGACTCCGGCGGCGACCACGGGATCGACATGCCGGCTGCCTCACCGCCGCCGCCGGTCGTCGAGGCGATGCCGAAGTCGGTGAGCGCGGGACGGTTGTACGCCGTCACGAGGATGTTCGCCGGCTTGATGTCGCGGTGCAGCACGCCCGCGCGGTGCGCGGTCTCGACCGCGCCGCTGACCTGCACGCCGACCCGCAGCGCCTCGGCGACCGAGAAGGGCTCCTTGCGGGTGCGCACCTGCAGGTTCGGTCGCGGGCAGTACTCCATCACCAGGTAGGGACGACCGTCGTCCGCGACCCCCGCCTGGTAGATCGTGACGATCGCCGGGTGCGTCGACAGCAGGGCCATCACGTTGGCCTCGTTGGTGAACTCCTCGGCGGCGCCGGCCGTCAGCCGGTCGGCGAGGAGCACCTTGACCGCGACCTCGCGCTTGGGAAGCTGCTGCTCGTACAGGAAGACGTCGGCGAAGCCTCCGGTCCCGAGCGGCCGGAGATAGCTGAAGCCCGGCAGCTCAGGGGGCGGGGAGGGTGCTCGCGTCATCACAGCTCCTCGACGGTGACCGTCACCCCATCGCCCACGTCGATGACGTCGCCACCGAGCACCAGCGTCTGCTCACCGGGATGCAGTCGAACGGGGTCGGCGCCGGGGCGCAGCAGGGTGGAGCCATTGGTGGTGTGCAGGTCGATGACCACGACGGAGTCGCCCTCGGGGCGCACCTCGAGGTGGTTGCGCGAGATGTCGGACGAGGGGCTCTCGACTGCGATGAGGTGCGGCAGCGTCGTGCCGCTGGCACGGGTCGACCGCGGCTTGCGGCCGATGATGACGGGGCGGTCGAGATCGACCTGCTGGCCGGTCGACAGGCGGATCCGCAGCGCCGCGGTGTCGTGCGCGGGGCCGTCGATCACGGGCATGACCTCGGTCGGCGCGTCGGGCGCGGCGCTCGACGCGCGTAGACGACGGGCCTCCGCGAGCGAGATCGTCGATCCGTCGTGGTCGCCGATGTCGAGCCCGGATGCGGGCGCGGGCGGTGCTGCCGGAGCGGGCTGCGCTCCGGGTGCGGGCGGCGGCGGGACCACAGCGTACTCATCCGGCGCGGGCGGGAACGGCGCCGGCACGGGAGGGGCCTCGAAGGACGGCGGTGCGATCGTGGCGTGCAGGTCGTCGACGTCTGCCGGGGCGGCCTCCTCAGGCGCGGCGTCCAGCTCCGATGCGGTCTCGTCGGCGGCGCTCGCGCGCACGAGTCCGAGCTCGTCCGGCGTGATCGTCTCGGACGGCGCGGGATCATCGGCCGGGGCGTCCTCTGCCGGGGCGTCCTCTGTCTGGGCATCCTCGGCCGGGGCATCCGCCGTCTGGGCATCCTCGGCCGGGACGGGCGCGGTCGCCGGGAGGTCGTCCGGCGCGATGGTCTCGTACGGCACGTCGTCCGTCGCCGCGTCGTCCGCCTCGACGACCTCGTCCTCGGAGGCTGTCTCGGGCTCGCCGGATGCCTCGGCCGAAGTCTCTGCCTCATCAGCATCCGTGGCGTCCGCCTCCGCTGCCGCGTCGCCCTCGACGTCGGCATCCGCGACCACGCCCTCCTCGTCCGCCGGTACGACAGCGGCCGCAGCGGCATCCGTCTCGGGCTCGGCCTCCGGCTCGGGTGCGAACTCCTCACCGACGCGGATGCCGGACGCCAGCACGACGCCGGATCGGATCGGGTAGGAGAACTCCTCGACCGGCTCGCCGAAGGTGATCTCGAAGCGCGCATCCCCCGGGATGAAGCGCTCGCTCCAGGTGGTGATGTCCTCACCCGAGAAGCTCTGCTCGAGGCCGGTCGTCACCGTCACCGCACCGCGCACCGCGAACCGGGTGCCCGTGTCGCCGATCAGCGCCACGGCGAACGAGCCGAGACCGGTGATCGCGCCGCCCGAGAGCACATCGATCGCCTCGGTCAGTTCGGGCAGGCGGCCGCTGAGCATCTCGGACAGAGCGACGACCTTGTCGGGGCTCGCATCCGCCGGAAGGGCGGCGATCCCGGACTGCTCGACGACGACCTGCCACTCCCCGGGTCGGTAGACCACGTCACTCATCGCATTCCTCCATCCAGTTCGGCACGCGGACGCGTGTCGTCAAGATCATCCGCCTCATCGGCCTGAACGCGCACACCGCGCACCGACGACACGTCCATCGCGTCCACGATCACCACGGTCACGTTATCCCGCCCCCCGGCGCGCACGGCTTCCGCAGTCAGGATATCCGCGGCGCGCTGCGCGTCGGATTCGCTCGCGAGCACCTCGGCGATCCGCTCATCCGTGAGCTCGGTCGTCAGGCCGTCGGAGCACACCAGCATCCGATCGCCGCGCTCGGCGGGGAACAGCCAGTAGTCCGCGTCGCCGACGCTGCCCGCGCCGATCGCGCGCGTGATGATGTTGCGCCGGGAGTCGCTCTTCGCCTGCTCGGGCGTGATCTCGCCCTCGTCGATGAGTTCCTGCACATACGAGTGGTCGACGGTGATCTGCTCGAGCTCGCCGTTCGAGAACTGGTAGGTGCGGGAGTCGCCGATGTTCAGCACGAGCCAGTAGCCCAGACCGTCGACCGTGGCGACCGCGACGCCGCTGAGCGTGGTGCCGGCACCCGCGGAGCCGTGCTGCGCCAGCGCGCCGACGGCTGCGCGCGCCGACGCGAGCGCCTCGCGCACCTGGCCGATCGAGAGCGCCTCCCCTCCGACGAGTCGGGAGAAGTGCTCGATGACGGTCGCGCTCGCGACCTCGCCGGCATCATGGCCGCCCATGCCGTCGGCCACGATGAACAGCGGGGCGGCAGCGAGGTAGGCGTCCTCGTTGAGCTTGCGGCGGGCGCCGACATCGGTCGCACCGGCGCAGGCGGTGATGATCGGGGCGCTCACACGTACCCGCCGATCGTCACGATGCGGTCGCCGATCTCGAGCGCGTCGCCGAGGCGCACCGGCACGCGCTGGCCGGGAGGGCACGCGATGCGCACGCCGTCGCGCACCAGCGTGGTGCCGTTGGTCGACTGCCGGTCCATCACCCAGCCGCCGCTGACGTTCGCGCCCGCTTCGAAGTGGGTCTTCGACAGCGAGCGGGTCTCGTCGCGCACGGCGACGTTGGTGGCGCCATCGCCGTCTTCGGGGTTGCGCCCGAAGACCGTGCGGCCCGAGACCGTGGCGCGCTGGCCGTCGTCCCAGGTGAAGACCAGGCGGTGACCGGGCACGCTGATGCGCGTGGACTCGATGTCCTCGTCATCGTCGACCGGGGTCAGCACACCCGCCGGCGGCGCTGGCGGCGCCGGCGGCGCGGCGGGGGTCGACGGTGCAGCATCCGTCACCGGGGCGACGGGCGCGATCGGCTCGGCCCCGGCAGGAGCGGATGCCGCAGGTGCGACGGGCTCGACCGGATCGATCGGCGCGGGCTCGACAGGCGCGGCGCGGCGGATCGGCTCCTGCGTCACCCCGGGCACGAACGAGATCAGCGGGTCGTCGGGCAGGTCGCGGCTGATGCGCGGCGACAGCACGGTGTGCTCGGTGAACTCGTCCTCGGCCGGGGCGGCATCCGTCTGCGCGGCCGGGGCGACCTCGGGCGCGGGCGCGGCCTCCGGCTGGGGAGCCGGCGCAGGCGGGGCGAAGCCGGTCGACGGCTGCGCGAACCCCGGCATCGAGGTCTGCGGCGCCGGCGCCGCGAATCCGGGCATCGACGAGGGCGGGGGCGGGGGCGTGCCGCGGCCGCCGAGGTCGGGCACCACCCGGGGCTGAGTGGCGTCGAGATAGGGCGTCGTGTGCGCGGCGGAGCGTGCGTCGAGCATCACCGAGCCGGCGACCTTGTCGTGCCAGCCCTGGAACCGGCCCGAGCCGTCGAACAGGGCGCTGAAGTAGCCGACCACGATCGATGCGGCCAGACCCCAGATCACGTTGCGCAGCAAGGCGCGGCCGAAGCCGAGACCGCTGCCGTCGGTCGCCTTCGCGAGGCGGATGCCCTGAAGGCGCATGCCGACGGAGCCGCGTCCCGCCTGCAGGAAGCTGTACGCCAGGAGCCAGGCGAGCCCGAACACGCTGAACAACGGCGCCGCGACGAGCAGCCCGGTGAGCACATCGCCGCTGACGGCGATGATGATCCACATGATGATCGCCGGCACGATGACGCCGACGGCGGCACCGATCACGGCGTCGATGATGTACGCGATGACTCGCCGCTTGATCGGCGCGACGTCGCCGGGGGGAAGCATCGTCATGGGGTCTCGCTCTCGGGTGGCGTGTTGTTCGTGTCGATGTTGCCAGGTTCGCGGCGCACGCGCGCGGCCGCGGCATCCTTCAGCTCCTGCATCCGGGCGGCCACGCGACCGCCGCCGGTGAGCGAGCGGATGCTGAGGCGCGCCTTGGTGCGCTTCCAGAAGCCGGCCTCCTTGCCGAGGCCGCCGACGACGGCATCCACCTCGGCCCAGAAGGCGTCGACCTCCTCCTGGCTGGGGTCGTGCGGCCCGAACACCTGGCCGTCGGCGCGGTCGGCGAGGGCCGTGACGGTGGGCAGCGCCAGCGCCTGGGAGACCGTCGCGGCCTCCTCGACGCGGGTGCCGCCGGGCGCCAGCCGCGCGCCGTAGTCGATCGCGCGATCGGTGAGCTCGTCCCAGCCGCCGCTGATGCGGTCGGAGGTCGTCTCGGCGCTGCGCCGCGAGCGGCGCCGCGCGGCCTTCCACGCGCCGATCACGATGAACGGCGAGCTGAGGATGAGCAGCACGAGCAGCGAGATGCCGCCGACGGCGAGGATCACGCCCAGGATGCCCAGGAAGTTCAGCGAGTCGTCCTCGGGCTTGCGGTCGTCGGGCACGGTCGGCGGAAGGTCGACCGGCTCCTGCGGCGGGGGCGGCGGCTGCAGGACCTGCGGCTTCGGATCCACCCGCGGCTTCGTGTTCTGGTCGTTGGGGACCTTGTCCTCGGGGGGCGTGGGGTTGAACGGCAGCCAGCCGTAGCCCTCGAAGGCGACCTCGACCCAAGCGTGCACGTTCTCGCCGGTCGCGGTGAAGACCGGGTCGCCCTGTTGCTCCTTCTTCGGGTAGTAGCCCATCACGACGCGGGCCGGGATGCCGATCTCGTTCGCCGCGAGCGCCATCACGACGGCGTACTGCTCGTCGTCGCCGATCATCTGGTCGCCTCCCAGCAGGGTGGCGATGCGCTCGGCGGTGTGGCCCGCGCGCGAGAGCACCTCGCCCTCGAGGCCGTGGCTGAAGAAGCCGCCCTCAGCGAAGTACGACTCCAGGGCGCGCACCTTCTCGATCGGCGACTCGGCGTCGGCCGTCTCGTCGGCAGCGATCGTGCCGAGGTCCTCAGGCACGTTGCTCAGCCGGAACGGCTTGAGGTTCGCGAACTCGGCATCCCGAAGCTGCTCGTCGCTGACCTCGGCGGGCACGATCGCCTCGACCGTGTACGCGTCGCCCTCGTCGAGCCCGGCGGTGACGACCGTGGTGCCGGTGGCGGTGTTGCGGTAGGCGCTGCGGCGCAGCTCGTCGGCGCGCGCGCCGTCGAACGCGATGTCGTCGACGGTCTCGACACCGGGCACCCAGACGCCGGAGTACTCGCCGATCTCGATGCGCACCGTCGCGGGAACGCCCTCGGCCTCGGGCGCCATGTCGCCGCGCAGCGGGGTGAACGCGCTCGACGTCTCGGGGCCGCCCTCGGTCACGTTGTAGACCACGCCGTCCCAGTCATCCATCGCGGCGAGGCGGATGCGCGCCCTCTCGGGAAGACCCGTCGCGGTGAACAGGGTCTTCTCCTTCTGGTCGCGCACGGTCTTGCGGAACGACTGCAGCGGGCTGACGTAGTCGCGCACGTTGAACGGCGGGATGATCGCATCGCGGAACACGTGTCGCGGTTGCGCGGGGACGGTCACCGCCTGCGCGGCGACCCCCACGCCCGCGGCGACGGCGAGCACCGCCACCCCGCCGATGAGGCGTCGGGCGCGCATGTGCGCGGCGCGGGACGGGTCGGCCTCGGCCACGTCGACCGCGCTGTGCTGCGGCACCCACCATCCGCGCAGCGACATCCAGATGACCGCACCGACCGCGAAGACGATGCCCTGCACGAGCGGGAACGCCGGGTTCGGCACCCCGAGCGCGATCACCAGCGCGAGCGCGCCGAGGATCGGCGCGAACGCCCAGCCCACATGACGCAGCCGCAGCGCGAGCGACGCCGCGGTCACCGAGGCGATCAGCGATACGAGGAAGGGCACGAGCAGGTGACCGTCGGCGGGCGAGACCGGCGCGACGGTGGTGAGCAGCTGCTTCCACGACGTCACGACACCGAGAGCGAGCCCGCCGAGCGTGTCGAGGCTGGGGATCACCCCGGCGATCGTGGTGTGCGGCAGCGCGAGGGGTCCGCCGAAGACGAAGTAGACCGCGACGGTGAGCCCCGCGATGATGAGGATGCCCCAGCCGCGCCAGGCGCAGACCGCCGCGATCGCGAGGCCGAGGAGGATGCCGCCGACCGCGGCGACGAGGAAGCTCGGGCCGGCGAACGTCGGCCAGAATCCGATCACGGCGATGAGCAGCAGCACGGCGACCGCGGTGAGATCCAGCACCCAGCGGCGCAGCGGATGCGCGACGCGGGCGGGCGTGACGGCGGTCATGCGAGTACCTTCTGCAGGGCGAGGGGAAGCTGGTCGAGCGCACCGACCGTCACGACGTCGGCGTCGCCGATCTTGCGCAGCGCGGGCTGGGTGAGACCGCTCTGCACCACGACGGCGAGGGCGCGGGCGCCGAACGGCAGCCGCGAGCAGGCCACGCGGAGGTCTTCGGTCGAGACGGTCGACCCGCACACCAGCACGACGACGCTCGCAAGCGGCATGTGCGCGGCGAGCACACCGGCGAGGTCGGCGATGCCGCCCTCGCGCGGCTTGGACTGCTCGACCGTGGCGAGCGAGTCGAGCAGCTGCTTTCCGGTTCCGGATGCCAGCTCTCGGCCCTGCACCCGCATGTCGACGCGCTGCGAGTCGCGCAGCGCGCGCAGGCCGATGGATCCGGCAACCGAGACTCCGAGCTCGAAGTCGTCTTCGGTGCGGTAGTCGCCGCTCGAACGCGAGAGGCCGATCACGAAGTGCGAGCGACGGGTCTCCTCGAACTGACGCACCATCATGACGCCGGTGCGCGCCGTCGAGCGCCAGTGCACGTGCCGTAGGTCGTCGCCCGGCTGGTATTCGAGCAGGGCGTGGAACGAGACGTCGTCACGCGACAGGTCGGCAGCGGGCAGGCCCTCGAGGTCGCGCAGAAAGCCCAGCGACTGGCCGCCGAACTGCACGGTCTTCGGGTGCACGAACAGGTCGACGGGATCGTCGCGACGGTGCGCGCGCTCGAACAGCCCGAGCGGGTCACCGCGGACGACGCTCACCGGGCCCACCTGCACCACGCCGCGACGCTGGGTCGGGATGGCGAAGAGCTCCTCGGCCTCCTGTCCCGGTGCGAGGCGCTGGATCGAGAACTCGCCGCGGCCGGCGCCGACGGGCAGCACGACGCGAGAGGGGAGGATGGCGCGGGCGCCGGTGTTCGACAGCGTCAGGGCGCCCACCGCACGCTCCCCCACGACGACGCGCGTGCGCGCGAGGTCGAGCGCGACGTCGTACTCGGTGCGGCCGATCAGGAACGCCGAGCACACCACGACGACTGCGGCGAGCACGATGGCGGTGACGATGAGCTCCTGCCACCCCATCAGCGCCCCGGCGATCCAGAACGCGAGAGCCAAGCCGATCGCGGTCCACCCCAGCGGGCGGATGACGGCGGCGATGCGTCGCAGCCGGTCGAGCACGCGCCCGGCGATGACCGCGACGATGTCGCGCCAGCCGGCCTCGCGCTCCTCCGGCTGAGGTGCGGCGATCGTCGCTGATGACATCAGGCCGCCGTTCGCGCCTGCGGGGCGGCGACGTTCTCGAGCACGCGAGCGATCACACTGTCGGCGGTGGTCCCGGCGAACTCAGCCTCGGCGTCGAGCATCAGACGGTGCTGCCACACCGGGCGGGCGAGCGCCTTGATGTCGTCGGGCAGCACGTAGTGGCGACCGTGGGCGGCCGCCCACACCTTGGCGATGCGGATCATCGCGATCGCACCGCGCACCGAGACGCCCAGCTTGATCGCCGAGTCGGTGCGGGTCGCCTCGGCGAGCTCCGCCGTGTAGCGCAGCACGGCCGACTCGACATGGGCGGTCGCGGCGAGATCGGCCATGTCGGCGACCGCACTCGTGGTGATCACGGCCGACAGCGCGGCGGCAGGGTTGCGCTGCGCGGCGCCGGCGAGGATGCTCTCGGTCACCGCCAGGTCCGGGTAGCCGATCGAGGTCTTGATGAGGAAGCGGTCGAGCTGCGCCTCGGGCAGCTTGTACGTGCCCGCCTGCTCGACCGGGTTCTGGGTCGCGATCACCAGGAACGGGCGGCCCGCCTCGTGCGTGACGCCGTCGACCGTGACGCGCGACTCCTCCATGACCTCGAGCAGCGCCGACTGAGTCTTCGGCGAGGCTCGGTTGATCTCGTCGGCGAGCACGATCGACGCGAAGATCGGGCCCTTGTGGAACTCGAAGCGGTGCGACTGCTGGTCGTAGATCGTCACACCCGTGACGTCGGACGGCAACAGGTCGGGCGTGAACTGGATGCGCGAGCTGGTGCCCTGCACAGTCGCAGCGAGCGCCTTCGCGAGGCTCGTCTTGCCGGTGCCCGGGGCGTCCTCGAGCAGCACGTGGCCCTCGGCGAGCATCGCGGCGATCACCAGGCTCACGACGTCGGGCTTGCCTTGCAGCGCCTTGTCGACGTTCTCGACGAGACGGTGGAAGGTGCCGTGGAACCAGGTGGCCTGTTCGGGGGTCATGCTCATGTTCGTTCGTTCCTCTTCGTGTTCTGCTGTCGCTGCCGGGCGCTACGGTCTCGCCCAGAATCTCTTCTCGGTGTCGACCGAGTCCCCCCAGCCGACGACGTCGACCCAGACGTCGACCCCGTCGCGTCCCTGGTAGCAGCCGAGCTGCTTGGACCCGGAGCCGTCGAAGTTGACCGAGTAGGTGTGGCCGGCGATGTGCGAGTAGGCCGACGAGTTGCACCAGACCTCCACGGTGCCCATGTTCGCGTTCTGCCAGTTCACGACGAACTGTCTGCACCCGTTGACGCAGCTGCCTGCGGCGTCGCCCTGCGTGACCCAGATCTTCGGCTGCGGCGGAGCATCCGTCTTCGCCGAATACGTCGGCGACTCCGCCGAGCCGCCTTCCGTCGCCACCACGCGCACCTTGATGCTGTGGGTCTGGTCGTAGCCGTTGCCTTTGTCGACCGAGCCGGTCAGCGCCGACCGCTGCACCCAGCTGCCGCCGTCGATGCTGGTGTACACCTTGACGGGTCGGCCGTTGTCGGAATTCGACGCGTTCCAGCTCAGCCGGACGGACGTGCCCAGGTTCTGCGCGTTTCCGGTCGGCGCGTGCGGCGCGCCGAACGGCACGACCTGGTTCGACGCTCCTGACGGCCCCGGCTGGGACTGCTGCCCGCCGACGACCGAGTACGCGCGCACGCGCACGGTGTACGTCGTGCCATTGTTCGCGGGGATGAGCGACGAGCCGTCCCAGTTGGTCCAGGCGCTGCTGTTGCGCTGCCACTGGTAGCGGATCTCGTCGCGACGCGCGCCGTTCAGCGCGGAATCCGGCATCGTGAAGGTGACCCTGATCGCCTTGTCCTTCGGCGTCGCCTGCACGTTGGTCGGCGCACCCGGGGTGCCGAAGGCGCGCTGCGGTGCGGACTGCGCGCTCACGGCACCCCAGCCCGCCTTGTTCTGCGCCCGCACGGCGTAGGTGTAGTCGCTCGAGTTCGTGGGCACCGGCACGGTCTGCGATGTGGCCGTGCCCGCCGGCACGCGCTTGAACTCCGCACCTCCGCGGTAGACGATCAGTTCATAGGCGCTGATGGCATCGCCGTTCTGCGGGGCGGGCTGCCACGACACGGTCATCTGCGCCTCGCTGCCCACCGAGGGCGCGCTGCTCACGCTGGGGGCTCCGGTGGCGCCAGGAGGGCCTGCCGGAACCTCCGGCAGCGACGGAGCGCTCCACTCCGACGGGTCGGGAGCCTTGTTGTGCGCACGCACCCGGACCGTGTAGTTCGTGCCGTTCTCGAGGCCCTCCCACACCAGCGAGTTGCCGGTCACCCCGGTCTTCTCGCCGATGCCGGACGGCGGGGTCGGCGAGATCTGCAGGGTGTACGAGTCGACCGGAGAGCCGTCGGAGTTCGGTGTCGTCCACGCCACCTTCAGCGACTTGTCGCCGAACGTGAGCTTCGGCGGCAGCGGGGTGTCGGGGCGGGTGTCGGGCCGCGCCGGGGCGGATGCCGGGGATGCCGGGCCTTCACCGACCCGGTTGTGCGCGGTCACCTGGAAGGTGTACTCGACGTTGTTGGTCAGACCGTCGAGCGTGCACGTGGTCGACGCGCAGGTCTTCGAGTACGGCATGCCCGAGACCGACTTGACGGTGTACTCGGTGATCTCGGCGCCGTTGTTCGACGGTGACGACCAGGCGAGCACGACCGTGCGGTCCTCGACGGCCGACACGGTGGGCTTGCCAGGCGCCTCGGGCACACCCTGCACGGTGACGGTGACGCGGCCGTCGACCTCGCGATCGGGGTCCTTGGTCGCATCCTGGATGCGGTAGCGCACCACCATCACTCCGACGAACTTCGCACCAGGAGTGATCTCGACCTCGTCGCCGACGGCCTTGGCGGCACCCTCGCCGCTCTCCACCTGAGCGCTGAGCAGCTTCAGCGGAGTGCCTTCGGCCTGGAACGGGTTGATGTCGTTCGTCAGCACGTCCTTACGGATCGTCTCGCCCTGGTCCGCCTCGTCGATGACGTCCGGCGTGGCGACCGGAAGGTCTCGGGTGGATGCCGTGACGGTGATCTCGACGCTGCCCTCGACGGGATCGGACTCGCCGTCGCTGACCTCGATGCCGACCGTGACGACGGTGCCCTTGGGAGTGCTCGAACCTGCCTCGGCGAGCAGCTCGTCGCCGTCGATGCGCGCCGAGACTCCCTCGCCAGGCGAGTTCGTCATGCGGAAGCTCAGCTGATCGTCGGGATCGGGGTCCTTTGCGAGCGCCGCGAGATCGAGGGTCGTGGCCTTCTCGCCCGGCGCGACCTGCATCTGCGCGTTCACGAAGGTCGGCGGCTGGTTGTCGGGCGGCAGCACGACGATCGGGATGGTGAGCACGGCCTTGCGACCCTCGGGGTCGTCGGGCCCGGATCCGTCGGTCACCTCGAAGGTGAGCGCGTCGTCGCCGTGATAGTTCGGCTTCGAGGTGTACACCAGCGTGGTCTGGTCCTTGATGAGGTCGTCGCCGTTGGCGTTCACGGCACTCACCTTCGACGCCTCGGTGAGGCGCACGTCGCCGCCGCCGGCGACCGTCACGTACTCCGAGAGCGGCAGCTCCTTGGTCTCGCCGCTCTTGACCTCGAGAGGCTTCGTGGAGGTCAGCGTCGGCGCGAGCTCACTCAGCGCCGGCACGAAGATGAACGCGGATGCCGTGAGGTCATCCTGATCGGTGACCATGTAGCGGATGAGCTGGCGCTCCTCGCCGACCGTGACTCGCGCCTTGCCGTCCGCGAGCAGGCGGGCACCGTCCTCAACCTCGACGGTCAGCCCTTCGACGGTGCCGTCGGGATCCTCGTCGTTGCGCAGGATGTCGACGTCGACCGTCAGGCCGTCCTTCACATCCGCCACCTGCACGCGGTCGTCACGGGCGATCGGGGTCAGCAGCGGCACATCCTCGTCGACCGTGACCGAGACCGGCGCGGTCGCCTCGGCGCCCTTGTCGTCGCGGATCGTGTACTGCACCGAGGTCTCGAGTTCGCGCTCGGGAACGTCGATGATCACGCGGTCACCCGACACCTCGGCGGAGAGACCGTCCTCGTCGGGCAGGGTCAGGCCGTCCTTGACCAGCGCGAGCGAGTCGCCTTCGGGGTCGGAGTCGTTGGCCAGCACCGGCACCGCGACCGAGCGACCTGGTCGCACGACCACGGAGTCGCGCACGGCATACGGCGCCTGGTTCATGGCCTCGGGCGGCGCGATGCCGACCCGGATCGTCGCGGTCGCTTCCGCACCGAGACGATCGCGCACCCGGTAGCGGAACGTGTCGACGCCGGTGGCGCCCTCGAACGCCTCATAGGTGAGGAAGTTCGGCCCGACCTCCGAGATGCGCCCCTTGCCGGGCGCGGTGTCGATGCCGAGCAGTTCGACGGAATCGCCGTCGACGTCGAGACCATCGAGCGGGATCGGGATGTTCGTGCTCGCGCCGGAGAGCGCTCGAGCGGTCAGATCGCGTGGCTTCGGTGCGGCGTTGCGCTCGTCATCGACGGGCAGCACCTGGATCGTGGCGAGGGCTGCCGCCTTCTGTCCCATCGAGTCGACGGTCTCGTAGGTGAGGTAGACGGTCTGGGGCTTGCTGCCGGCGCGGAAGCGCACCGTGTCCTGCGTGACGAATGCCTCGCCGGCGCCCTCCTCGGGGCCCTCGACGAGTTCGGGCACCACGTGGATCGCATCGCCGTTGGGGTGCACGTCGTTGTCGAGCACCGGGATGGTCACGACGTCGCCAGTGCGCACCGTGGCCTCGTCATCGTTCGCGACAGGCGGCATGAGCTTGCTGGGCGCCGGGATCGGGATGACGATCACGTCGCCCTCGGCGGTCTTCGTGCCGTTCGAGATGCGGTACGTGATGCGCACCTGCTCGTCGAGCGCGCCCTCATCGCTGATGCGCAGGGTCTCGTGATTCAGCACCGACACCGCGATGCCGGACTGCGGCGGCACGGTCACCGACTGCACCACCAGCACCCCACCGGACGGGTCGCTGTCGTTGTTCAGCACGCCGATCAGCGCTTCGCTGCCCTTCGGCAGCAGCGCCACATCGCGCACGGCCACCGGCGGCAGCTCGCTCTCCTGCTTGTCGAGCACATCGACGCGCACGAGGCCCTTGGCCGGCTTGGGACCGGCGGTCGCCAGATACTGCACGTAGTACGTGCCGGATGCCGCCGCCTTGAAGGTGAACTGGTCGTTCGGGTAGTCGGCGACGATCGTGGCGCCGTCGGTCTCCTCGACGCGTGCCAGACGCAGCCGCTCCTGGCCCGCGCTGGTGTCGTTGGTGAGGGGCGCGACGGTGACGGTCTCACCCACGCGCGTCACGACGTGATCCGCGTTCGTCAGGGGGTTGGTGGTTCCGGCCGGCTTCACGTCCAGCAGGATCGTGCCGGATGCGATCTCGCCCATGGCGTCCGCGACGACGATCTCGACGTTCTTGCGGCCCTGCAGGCTCGCGACCGCCTTGTACGTGATCTGCCCGTCAGTGGTGAACTCCACCTCGTCGCCCGGCGCCGCCACGACCGACTTCAGGTAGAGGTCGTCGCCCTCGGGGTCGATCCAGTCGGGCAGCACGTTGTACGACACGGTTCCGCCGGTCTCGACCGACAGCTTCGTCGTGCGCTTCGGCTTGGGCGCCGTGTTGGTCTTCTCGTCGTACACCGTCACGTCGACGAAGGCGGTGTCCGTGCCGTCGCGGCCGTCATCGATCTCGTATTCGAAGCGCGCCTTGCCGGTGGTGCCTTCGGGCACGTTGATCTGCAGGGCCGCGCCGTTGAGGATCGGCTGCACGTCGCCGATGTCGGGGCTCTTGCCCACCAGCGTCGCCGAGAGCACGTCGCCGTCCGGATCATTGTCGTTGTCGAGCACCGGCAAGAGGGTGCTGCCACCGGGACGCACCCCGAACTCGTCGTCCTCCGCGGTCGGGACGGTGTTGTCCTCGGTGCGCTCGGGCAGCGAGGTCTCGACGGTCTCCTCCGTGGTGTCCTCTTCGTTCTCGGTCTCGCCCTCCGGCGGAACGAGAACGCTCCAGTCGTCGACGCGCTGCAGGCTCTTGTTCGCCATCCACGCGGCGCCGCTCATGATGTCGTTCAGCACGATGACGTCGCGATTCACCCGGAAGGTGAGCGCCGCGCTCTCCTCGGCACCGGGGATGTCGCTGTGCACGTCGAGTGAGTCGCCCGAGCAGTCGCGCACGAACTGGGCCGACACCGCCCACGCCCCGTAGGTGCAGCCGCGCAGCTGCACCGGCTGGGCGGGGACGCCCTCGCCGTCGACCTCCGTCGCAGCCGCGTCGCCGCCATCGAGCGGCACGCGGAGCAGTCGCGAGGAGGTGGCCAGCACCACGGCATCCGCTCCGGCGGAGGCCTGCTGCAGCACGGCATCCTCACCGACCTTGACCTCGGTGCGGATGCCGCCCGGCGTCGTGACGACGCCGGCGGCCGGGTCCAGCACGACGGGCGTCGTGCCGACAGCGGTGATGCTCGGGTCGCCCGAAGGATCGATCTCACCGACGGATGCCGAGGACGGCTCGAGCGGGAGACCCTCCGGGTCGGTCGGGATCGTCACGACCTCGCCCTGCTCGCCGGACAGCGCGTACACGGTGCCGTCGCGGCCGACCGTGACGTCGGCGCCCTTGCCGAGCTCGGCCACAGGCTCGACGGCCTTCATGTCGAAGCCGGCGATGCCCTTGGCCGAGGTGACCCACAGCTCACCCGACTTGCGGTTGAGCACGGCCGTGGTCAGATGTCCGAGAGCGACCTTGGCGTCGGGCGGGATGGGGGCGCTGTCGGTGAGCGCCATGCGGGCGGGGTCGACCGCCGTCAGGGTGTGGTTGCCGGAGTCGACGACGGCCACGGTCTGCGCATCCTGCAGCACGTCGTAGTCGTCGCTGCTCGTGCGCATGCCGCCGTCGATGACCGTCGACTCGTTGTTGAAGTGCCCGACGAGCAGGCTCGAGGCGTTCGTGAGCCACACGCCGGCGTCGTTCAGATCGACCTTGGTCGTCGGAAGACCGTCGTACGCCACCGCCATGGTCGTCAGCGTGATCGCACCGATCGCGACACCGGCCGCGGACGCGAGGGTCTTCGGACGCGACCGCACCCACGTCAGCGCCTTCATACCCGGTTCCCCCCTGGGCGACTCCTGCAGAGCCTCTTGTCAAACAGCGTCGCGGCCCGCGCGACGCTCCATACTAACTGCCCGTCCTGAACGGCCTCGATGGGGATCGCTCCCCATACCGAGAGTGCACCGCGCTTCACGCCCGCGCAGATCACTGCCAGTTCGTCGGCCCTGCCAGCCCCCAGCCCCTGATGTAGAGCTGGATGTTGTAGTCGCCGCCGGAGTTGCCTCCCGTCCAGCAGGTCGCCTGCACCCGGCCGTTCGCCGGCACGTACTGAGTGCTGTAGGAGGAGCTGAACGCCGACCCGTTGGCGTAGCAGGTCACGTCGTAGTTGCCGGCCGGGAAGTTCGCGACATCAGCGGCCACGTAATAGCAGGTGTCCTTCGAGCAGCTGTACCCGTTGAGGCTGCCGTGGTCGACGGCGAGGTCGCCGCGCACGGTCTGCGCGCTCGGCTGCGGCGGATCATTCGTGCGTGCCGAGTACGTCGGCGACTCGGCGGTCTGGCCGGCGGCATCCGTCGCCCGCACCCGGATCGAGTGCGTCTGCTGGTACCCGTTGCCCACCGTCGTCGATCCGCTGAGGGCGACGGTCTGCCACCCGCCGCCGTCGATGCTGACCTGCGTCCGTGTGATGTCGCGGCCGTTGGCCGAGCCGCTGGCATCCCAGGCGACGCGCACCGAGGTGCCGAGATTCGTCGCCGAACCGGTCGGCGCCCGCGGCGGCCCGTACGGCGTGACCGAGTTCGACGAGCCGGCGGCTCCCGGCTGCGACTGCTGCCCGTCGACGACGGAGTAGGCCCGCACGTGCACGGTGTACGGCGTGCCGTTGTTCGCAGCGATGTCGGCGGAGCCGTTCCAGTCCGTCCACCCGCCGTTGTTGAGCTGGTACTGGTACCGCATCTCGCTGTCGGTCGCGCCGTTCATCGCTGGCTTCGTGAACGTCACCCGGATCGCGCCGTCGAGCGGCGTGGCCTGCACATTCGTCGGCGCCCCCGGCGTGCCGAATGCGCGCTGCGGCGCCGACTGCGGACCGGGCTGATTCCACCCTGCCTTGTTCATGGCCCGAACGGCATATGTGTAGTCGCTCGAGTTGGTGGGCACCGGCACGGTCTTCGAGGTGGCGGTGCCGACCGGCACGCGCTTGAATTCGGCGCCGCCGCGGTAGACGATCAGCTCGTAGTCGCTGACGGCGTCGCCATTCGCGAACGCACCATCCCAGGCGACGGCCATCTGCGCCTCGCTGCCGACGGCCGGCACGCTGCTGACCCGCGGTGCGGGCACGGTGCCGGGGATGCCTGCGGGCACCTCAGGCAGCGACGGCGTGCTCCACTCCGACGGATCCGGCGCCTTGTTGTGCGCGCGCACCCGCACCGTGTAGCTGGTGCCGTTCTCGAGCCCCTCCCACACCAGCGAGGTGCCCGTCACGCCGGTCTTCTCTCCGATGCCGGACGGCGGAATGGGCGAGATCTCGAGCGTGTAGGAGTCGACGGGCGAGCCGTTCGAATTCGGGGTGGCCCACGCCACCTTGAGCGACTTGTCGCCGAACACGAGCTTCGGGGGAAGCGGGGTGTCGGGGCGGGTGTCGGGGCGAGCGGGCGCCGAGACGGGGGATGCCGGGCCCTCACCGACCCGGTTGTGCGCGATCACCTGGAAGGTGTACTCGACGTTGTTCGTCAGACCGTCGAGCGTGCAGGTCGTGGACTCGCAGGTCTTGGAGTACGGCATCCCCGCGACCGACTCGACCGTGTACTCGGTGATCTCGGCGCCGTTGTTCGACGGCGCAGACCAGCCGAGCACGACCGTGCGGTCCTCGACCGCGCTGACCGTCGGGGTGCCCGGCGCGTCCGGCACGCCCTGCACCTTCACCGTGACACGGCCGTCGACCTCGCGATCAGGATCCTTCGTCGCATCCTGGATGCGGTACCGCACCACCATCACACCCACGAACTTCGCCCCGGGGGTGATCTCGACCTCGTCACCGACGGTCTTCGCGGATCCCTCACCGCTCTCGACGGTCGCGGACAGCAGCTTCAGCGGGGTGCCTTCCGCCTCGAACGGGTTGATGTCGTTCGTCAGCACGTCCTTGCGGATCGTCTTGCCCTGATCGGCCTCGTCGATCGTGTCGGGGCTGGCGACCGGAAGCTCGCGCACGGATGCCGTGACCGTCACCTCGACGCTGCCGCGCACGGGCTCGGTGGTGCCGTCCGTCACCTCGATGCCGACGGTCACCGTAGTGCCCTTCGGCGTGCTGGACGACGCCTCGGCGAACAGACGGTCGCCCTCGACTCGAGCGGAGACGCCACCACCCGGAGCATCCGTCATCCGGAAGCGCAGGTTCCCGGCGTCATCCGGGTCGGGGTCGGCGGTCAGGGCCGCGAGGTCGAGCGACGTCGCCTTCTCGCCCGGCGCGACCTGCAGCTGTCCGTTCACGAACGTGGGCGGCTGGTTGTCAGGCGGCAGCACGGTGATCGGCAGCACGAGAGTCGCGCGTCGTCCGTTCGGGTCGTCGATGCTCGCGCCGTCGGTGACCTCGAACGTCAGCGCATCCTTGCCGAAGAAGCGATCCTGGGAGGTGTAGACGAGGGTCTTCTCATCCTTGATGAGCTCGTCGCCGTTCGCGTGCACGGCGCTGACCTTGGCCGCCTCGGTGATGCGCACATCGCCGCCGCCGGCGACCGTCACGTATTCCGACAGGGGGAGCTCCCTCGTCTCGCCGCTCTTCACCTCGAGGGGCTTCGTGGAGCTCAGGATCGGCGCCAGCTCGCTCAGCGCCGGCACGAAGATGAATGCGGAAGCCGTGAGACCGTCCTGATCGGTGACCGTGTAGCGCAGCAGCTGACGCTCCTCGCCCACCGTCACGCGCGCCTTCCCGTCGCCGAGCAGACGCGCGCCCGCGTCGAGCTCGACGGTGAGCCCTTCGACCGTGCCGTCGGGATCCTCATCGTTGCGCAGGATGTCCACGTCGACCGTCAGGCCGTCCTTCACATCCGCGACCTGCACGCGATCGTCGCGCGCGATCGGGGTCATGAGCGGAACGTCCTTGTCGACGGTCACGAGGATCGGTGCGGTCGCCTCGGCGCCCTTGGTGTCGCTGATCGTGTACCGCAGCGAGGTCTCCAGCTCGCGATCGGGCACGTCGACGATCACCCGGTCGCCCGAGACGTCTGCGCTGAGTCCGGCCACATCGGGGACCTCGAGGCCGTTCGACACCAACCCGATGCGGTCGCCCTCGGGATCGGAGTCGTTCGCGAGGACGGGCACGGCGACCGATCGTCCCGGCCGCACGACGACGGCATCCTTCACCGCGTACGGCGCCTGGTTCGTGCTCTCCGGCGGGGCGATGCCGACCCGGACGGTGGCGATGCCCTCCTTGCCGAGCCGGTCGCGCACGCGGTAGGTGAAGGTGTCGACGCCGGCCGACTCGTCGAACGCCTCGTACTCGAGATGGTTGGTGCCGGTCTCGGTGATGCGGCCCTTCGAGGGGGCGGAGTCGAGGCCGATCAGCTCGACGGAGTCGCCGTCGGCGTCGATGCCGTCGAGCGGAACAGGGATGCTGACGGTCGACCCGGCGAGCGCTCGCGCAGTGAGATCGCGCGGCACCGGGGCGGCGTTGCCCTCTTCGTCGACGGGCAGGATCTGCACCGTGACATGGCCACCGGCCTTCTGGCGCATCGAGTCGACAGCCTCGTAGGTGAGGTAGACGGTGCGCGCCTCTGCTCCTGCGCGGAAGCGCACGGTGTCCTGCGAGACGAACGCCTCACCGAACTCGGGGTCGACGAACGGTTCAATCAGGTCGGGGGCGACGTGCAGCACGTCGCCGTTCGGGTGCACGTCGTTGTCGAGCACCGGGATCGTGACGACGTCGCCGGCGCGCACGATCACCTGGTCGTCGTTGGCGACCGGCGGCATGAGCTTGCTCGGCGCGGGGATCGGGATCACGATCACGTCGCCCTCGGCCGACTTGGTGCCGTTCGAGATGCGGTAGGTGATGCGCACGGGCTCGTCGAGCGCGCCCTCGTCGCTGATGCGCAGGGTCTCGTGATTCAGCACCGACACCGCGATGCCGGACTGCGGCGGCACGGTCACCGACTGCACCACCAGCACACCGCCGGACGGGTCGCTGTCGTTGCCGAGCACGCCGATCAGCGCTTCGCTGCCCTTCGGCAGCAGCGCCACATCGCGCACCGCCACGGGCGGCAGCTCGCTCTCCTGCTTGTCGAGCACATCGACCCGCACGAGGCCCTTCGCCGGCTTCGGCCCCGCCGTGACCAGGTACTGCACGTAGTAGGTGCCCGCCGATTCGGCCTTGAAGGTGAACTGCTTGTTCGGGTAGTCGCGCACGATGGTCGCGCCGGGGGTGTCCTCGACGCGGGCAAGACGCAGCTGCTCCCGCCCTGAGCTCGTGTCGTTCACGGTCGGAGCGATCGACACCGTCTCGCCGACGCGGGTGACGACGTGATCGGCGTTCGTGAGTGGTGCGGTCGTGCCGGCCGGCTTCACGTCGAGCAGGATCGTGCCGGTGGCGATCTCTCCGAGAGCATCCGCCACGACGACCTCGATGTTCTTGCGTCCCTGCAGGCTCGCGACCGCCTTGTACGTGATCTGCCCGTCGGTGGTGAACTCGACCTCGTCGCCAGGTGCCGCGACGACGCCGCGCAGGTAGACGTCGTCTCCCTGCGGGTCGATCCAGTCGGGCAGCACGTTGTACGACACCGTGCCGCCGGTCTCGACCGACAGCTTCGTGGTGCGCTTCGGCTTGGGCGCCGTGTTGGTCTTCCAATCGAACACCGTGACCGTCACGGTCGCGGTGTCGTGCCCCTTGCGCCCGTCGTCGACGTCGTACTCGAACGTGGCGGTGCCCGTGGTGTCATCGGGCACATTGATCTGCATGGCCCCGCCGTTCAGGATCGGCTGCACCTCGCCGACCGAGGGCTGCGCGCCGACGAGGCTGGCGACGAGCACATCGCCGTCAGGGTCGTTGTCGTTGTCGAGCACCGGCAGCAGGGTGGTGCCGCCCGGACGCACGCCGAACTCGTCGTTCTCGGCGGTCGGCGGCGTGTTCTGCTCCTTGCGCTCGGGCAGCGAGGTCTCCACCGTCTCCTGGGTGGTGTCCTCCTCGTCCTCCGTCTCGCCCTCCGGCGGGACGAGCACGCTCCAGTCGTCCACGCGCTGCAGGCTCTTGTTCGCCAGCCACGCGGCACCGCCGATCACATCGTTCAGCACGACGATGTCGCGGTTCACGCGGAACGCGATCTCGGCGCTCTCCTCAGCACCGGGGATGTCGGCATCCACATCCATCGAATCGCCCGTGCAGTCGCGCACGAATCGGGCCGAGATCGCCCACGCGCCGTAGGTGCAGCCGCGCAGGAACACCGGGGCGGCAGGGTTGCCCTCGCCACCGGCGTGGGTCGTGATCGGCTCTCCCCCGTCGAGGGGCACGCGCACCAGTGCGGTCGGGGTCGCGAGCGCCACCGCATCCGATGCCGTCGACGCCTGCTGCAGCACCGCGTCGCCGAGGCCGTCGACTTCGGTGCGGAAACCGCCCGGCGTCGTGAGGACGCCGGCGGCTGCGTCGAGCACGACGGGCGTCGTGCCGACGGCCGTGATCGAGGGCGGGGCGGCGAGGTCGAGCTCGCCGACGGATGCTGTCGCAGGCTCGAGAGGCTGGCCTTCGGCATCCGCAGGGATCGTGACGACCTCCCCACGCTCGCCCGAGAGCGCGTAGACGGTGCCGTCGCGGCCGACCGTGACGTCAGCGCCCTCACCGAGCTCGGCGAGGGGCTCGGTCGCCTTGATGTCGAACCCGGAGAGCCCCTTGGCCGAGACGACCCAGAGGTCGCCGGACTCGCGGTCGAGCACAGCTGTGGTGAAGCCGCCCAGCGCGACCTTCGCCGAGGCGGGGATGGCTGCGCTGTCGCCGAGGGTCATGCGCGAAGGGTCGACCGCGGCGAGCGTCGCGTCGCTCTCGTCGCTGACGAGCACGGTCTGCTCGTCCTGCAGCACGTCGTAGTGCTCGGTGCTGGTGCGCAGGCCGCCGTCGATCACCGTCGACTCGTGGTTGAAGTGCCCCACCAGCAGGCTCGAGGTCTTGGTGAGCCAGACTCCGGCATCGTTCAGGTCGACCTTCGTGGTCGGGAAGCCGTCGTAGGCCACCGCCATGGTCGTCAGCGCCATCGCTCCGATCGCGACGCCGGCAGCCGACGCCACGGTCTTGCGACGCGCTCGTACCCAGCCCAGCGCCCTCATGCCGAAGATCCCCCCTGGCCGCGGCGTGCGACCGCGACTCTTCATCCTAATCAGAGCGAGCGCGGGTGCTCATGGGCAGGGGTGCCCATGAGCACAGATCCCACTTATGTCGATGCTCGTTCAAAGCCGCACCTTGAGACTGCGAATGATGCTTGACAGTCGGCGATCTTCTCTCCTAGGTTGTGGGATAAGTCGGGGCCGACCACAAATGCGGTCCGGCGACCTCGACCCGGCACTCTCCACCCCCTCGAAGAAGAGATCTGTGCGAAGGAGCACCATGGACGACCAGACGTACCAGGCCCAGGAAGACGCTCGACGTCTCGGCGGCAAGCTCGGACTCAACCGCCGACAGCTGCTCGCGGCGACCACCGGAATGGCCGCCGCGGCCGTGATGGCACTCGGCGGCGAGAGCGCGGCGATGGCGGCCCCGGGCGGTGCGAACGGCGCGGCCGCTGCGGCCGGCGGCCCCAACGGCACCCTGATCCCCGCGCCCCGGCGCGGCATCATCCTGTACACCGTGCGCGACGCGATCAGCCGCGACCCGGGCTCGACCAACCTGGCGTCGGGCTTCCGGCCCGTGCTCGAGTCGCTCTCGTCGATGGGCTTCCAGCAGGTGGAGTTCGCCGGCTACCGCCAGCACGCGAACTCCGAGGGCGGCGCCGACCTCAACACCGTGCAGGGCGCGCAGCTGATGCGCACCTGGCTCGACGCCAACGGTCTGCGCGCACAGGGCAACCACGGATCGATTCCCGCGACGATCACCGATGCCACGCTCGCCCAGTTCGACCGTGACTGCGAGATCGCCAACATTCTGGGCTTCTCGCACATCGGCACCGGCTCCGACCCGACGAGCAGCTCCTTCCTGGCCGACTGGCAGGCGGCCGCGGAGCGCTGGAACATCCTCGGCGAGCGCGCGAAGCGCCACGGCCTCAAGCTGTACACGCACAACCACTCGCCGGCCTACAGCTTCCTGCTCGACAGCGGCCCGAACGACGACCTCGGCCGACCGACGCGCTCGAGCGGTCTTCGCCGGCTCGAGTGGTTCCTGCAGAACACCGACCCGAAGCACGTGTACCTCGAGATGGACATCTACTGGGCGCACGTGGCCCAGTACCAGCACCGCAGCTACACGGCCGCCGACGGCACGACGGTCGAGAGCATCTTCGACCCGGCCGCGCTCGTCGCCGCGAACGCGCAGCGCTACCCGCTGTTCCACGCCAAGGACGGCAAGTTCGTCGGTGGAAGCGGCGGTTACAGCTTCGTGCCGTTCGGCACGGGCGACATCGACTACGCCACCTTCTACCGCCGAATCGGCGCGAAGGGCGCGCACCACTCGATGAACGAGCAGGACAACGCGGGGTCCTACCCGACGGCGTCGCCGGATGCGTCGCTGCGCAACGCCTCCATCTCGTACGGCGGCATGGCTTCTCTGCGCGGCTGACCCGCGCCCACCTGATCCGCCTCATCCCGAACCCCTCGGCCGCCTCTCACGGCGGCCGAGGGCTTCGTCATGCGGATGCCGTCACGCGGAGCGCCAGCATCCCTCGACGTGGTCGTCGACCATCCCCGCCGACTGCATGAGCGCATACATGGTCGTCGGCCCGACGAAGCGGAACCCGCGGCGGCGCAGCTCCTTGCTCAGCGCAGTCGATTCGGCGGTCACCGCGGGCACGTCAGCGAAGGAGCGCGGGCGGGCGGATGCCGGCGGCGCGAACGACCACATCAGCGCATCCAGCTCGCCCTCGGCCATGTCGCGCACGAGCGCGGCGTTCGAGATGGTGGCCTCGATCTTGGCGCGGTTGCGGATGATCCCGGCATCCGTCATCAGCATCTCGACGTCGTCCGGGCCGAATGCCGCGACCGTCTCGGGGACGAAGCCCGCGAACACCTCGCGGAAACGCGGACGCTTGCGCAGGATGGTTATCCAACTGAGCCCGGCCTGGAAGCCCTCCAGCGCCATCTTCTCGAAGAGCGCGCGGTCGCCGCGCAGCGGCTGCCCCCACTCCTCGTCGTGGTAGCGCCGGTACTCGGCGTCGTCACCCACCCACGCGCAGCGCGCCCGCCCGTCGGCGGCGGTGATCAGAGAGCTCATCACCCCACCCTAGACAGCAGGTCGGTCACTTCCTGCGGAGCGACTTCTCCGAGACGGGGGCGTTCCCGGATGCCGCGAGGTCGGCGTAGTACGCGCGGGCCTCGTCCTGCCGCTGCTGCTCGATGCCGCTCGCGATCGGCGCGCGCACGTGCTCGGGCTCGTAGCCGAACGCGTTCACCAGCTCGAGGGCGTGCGGGCGCAGCCGCGCGCACAGGCGGCCGATGTAGCTCGACACCGCGGCGGCGCGCTGCGTCGACAGGCGTCCGTTGATGAGATGCCAGGCGAGGTGCTTCTCGATGAGGCCGAGACCGAACAGATCGCGCAGCCAGGTCATCACCTGGCGGGTGTCGGCATCGTCGATCGCGTGCACGGCGTCGGTGAACGCCTCCCACTGCAGCAGCTCGCCGTGTGCGCGCGCCGCCTCGATGAGGTCGGCCTGGTTCTCGTTGAAGAGCTTCTCGCCGAGAACCTTGTCCTTGCCCGCGGGGCGCAGACGACCGGCGATGTCGGCCACCATCTGCTGCACGCGCTCGGCGAGCAGCTCGTGCTGCTGCTCCTCGCGCAGGCCGAGCTCGACCGAGCGCGCGGTCGAGCCGAGGTCGGCGACCGCCTGTCCGAGGGCGCGCAGGCCGGCGCCGTGGAACACCTTGCCGGCGGTCTGGCCGACGGCGTACTTGGCGAGCGCCGCGGCATCCTTGCCCTTGAACTGCTTCGCGTAGTCGGTGAGCAGACGCTTGCCGACGAGCTGCAGCAGCACGTTGTTGTCGCCCTCGAAGGTGACGTAGATGTCGAGGTCCTGACGAAGGCCGACCAGGCGGTTCTCGAACATGAACCCGGAGCCGCCGCAGGCCTCGCGCGCCTCCTGCAGGGTGTCGAGCGCGTGCCAGGTCGACAGCGGCTTGAGCGCCGCGGCGAGCGTCTCGAGATCCTCACGGTCGTCGGGGGTGTCGGTGCGGCCCGAGAAGACGCCGTCGAACTTCTGCAGGAACTCGTCGTGCGCGAAGATCTGGGCGTAGGTGGTGGCCAGGCGCGGCAGCAGGCGGCGCTGGTGCTTGCCGTAGTCGAGCAGCACGGTCTCCTCGCCGTTCGCGCCGTCGAACTGGCGGCGCTGGGTCGCGTAGGTGATCGCGATGTGCAGGCCGAGGGCGGATGCCCAGGATGCCGCGCCGTCGAGCGACACCCGGCCCTGCACGAGGGTGCCGAGCATGGTGAAGAAGCGGCGACCGGGGCTGTCGATCGGGCTGGTGTAGGTGCCGTCGACGGCGACGTCGCCGTACTTGTTCAGCAGGTTGGTGCGCGGGATGCGCACGTGGTCGAAGCTGAGGCGGCCGTTGTCGATGCCGTTCAGTCCGCCCTTGAGGCCGTCGTCCTCGCGGCCGATGCCGGGCAGGTCGACGCCGTCCTCACCGCGCAGCGGCACGTAGAAGCAGTGCACCCCGTGGTTCACGCCGTTCGTGATCAGCTGGGCGAACACCGTCGCGGCGATGCCGTGCAGGGCGGCATTGCCGAGGTACTCCTTGGTCGCCGCCCGGAACGGCGTGTTGATCACGAACTCCTCGGTCTCGGGGTCGTAGGTCGCCGTGGTGCCGACCGCGGCGACGTCGGAGCCGTGCCCGATCTCGGTCATCGCGAAGGCGCCGGGAATCGAGAGGTCCATGACGCCCGGGAGCCACTTCTCGTGGTGCTCCTGCGTGCCGAGCTGCAGGATCGCCGAGCCGAACAGTCCCCACTGCACGCCCGATTTGATCTGCAGGCTCGGGTCGGCGACCACGAGCTCCTCGAAGCCGGCGATGTTGGCACCGTTGTTCTCGGCGCCGCCGAACTGCTTGGGGAACGCGCGGTGCACGGCGCCGTTCTCGACGAGCAGGTGCAGCTGCGTGAGCACGCGCTCGCGGTGCGCGTCCTTGCCGAGCGAGTCGTCGCGCCAGAACGCCGGGTCCTTGATGAGCTCGCGGGACTCGCGCCGGGTGTCGGCCCAGGTTCCCATCAACAGCTCCTGCACGCGCGCGACGTCGATTCCGGCGATCTGCGGCTCGGCGGGGGACGTGGTGCGGACGGCGGCGTCGACCATGACGGTTCCTCTCAGAAGGGAGTGGGGATGCTTCAACCGTAGGCATCCTCCAACATCGAGCAAAGCGGCCTGTGAGAACTCCACAATCACCCCGGCGGGCGTCGCCGTGCCCGGTTGTCGCGAGCCGACAGGTCGGGAGGCGAATACGGTGGAGGGATGAGCGTGCGGTACCGGACAGAGGCGAGCAACCACGACGGCGGAGCGGGCGTCAGCGAGGTAGCGGGCGGGATGCAGGTGGCCGTCGCCTCTCCCTTGGATCCCGAGCGCGACACGACCGCGAGCAACCCGGAGCAGCTGCTGGCGCTGGCCTGGGCGACGTGCCTGAACGCGACGGCGCGCGTCTTCGTCGCACCGCAGCAGCGCACCTCGGTGCGCGTCGAGGTCGCGCTGCAGCAGGCCGAGCCCGGACCCGGGTACGAGTTCCACGTCGACGCCTTCCTCTCGGCGGAGGGCATGACGGATGCCGAGACGCGCGACCTGCTGGCGCGGGCGCACGCCCGCTGCCCGGTGTCGAAGCTGCTCGGCGGAGCCGCCACCGTCGCCGTGCACGTCGAGCCGTTCGCCGCGCGCTGAGGCGCCGACTCACTCACGACCGGGTAGCGCGGGTCAGTTCGCGGCGATGACCTCGAGCACGGCGGCGCCGTACGCATCCCGCTTGTTCTCGCCGATGCCGCTGATGCCGGCGAGCGCTGCCAGGGATGCCGGGCGATGCTCGGCCAGAGCCCGCAGCGTCGCGTCGCTGAACACGATGTACGCGGGCTTGCCGATCTCGCGTGCCGTCTCAGCCCGCCAGGCGCGCAGCGCCTCGAACAGCGGGCGATCTCCGGCATCCAGAGCATCCGCCGCGCTGGTCTTGCGGGCGCGCCCCGCACTCACCCGACCGATGGTGTCGCGACGCAGCGGCACCGCCGTCTCGCCCTTCAGCACTCCGCCGGCTGCCTCGCCCGGAGCGAGCGTGCCGTACTCGCCCTGCGCCACGAGGATGCCGCGGGCGAGCAGCTGCCGCACGACGCTGCGCCAGTCCTGGTCTGACAGGTCGGAGCCGATGCCGTAGGTCGCCAGCTGCTCGTGCCGCATCTTGCGGATGCGATCGTTCGATGATCCGCGCAGGATGTCGATGAGATGCCCGGCGCCGAACGCCTGGTTGCGCTCGCGCTTGAGGCGCACGATCGTCGAGAGCAGCTTCTGCGCGGGGACGAGTCCGTCGTAGGTGTCGGGCTCCTCGAGGCAGGTGTCGCAGTTGCCGCACCGGCCCGACTCCTGACCGAAGTAGTTCAGCAGGTTCTGGCGGCGGCAGTGCACGGTCTCGCACAGCGCGAGCATCGCGTCGAGATGCTGCCCCATGCGCATCTTGAAGGTGCGATCGCCCGGGCTCTGGTCGATCAGGCGGCGCTGCTGCACGACGTCGGCAAGCCCGTAGGCCATCCACGCCACGGATGGCTCGCCGTCGCGGCCGGCGCGACCGGTCTCCTGGTAGTAGCCCTCGACGGACTTGGGCAGGTCGATGTGGGCGACGAAGCGCACGTCGGGCTTGTCGATGCCCATCCCGAACGCGATCGTGGCGACCATGACGACGCCGTCCTCGCGCAGGAAGCGCGCCTGGTTGGCGGCGCGCACCTCGGCGGGAAGGCCGGCATGGTACGGCAGCGCGTCGAGGCCCTTGGATGCCAGATGCTCGGCGGTCTGCTCGACCGACTTGCGGCTCAGCGCGTAGACGATGCCCGCCGCCCCCTCGGGCTGTGAGCGGATGAACTCCACCAGCTGCCGCCGCGGGTCGACCTTCGGCACGATGCGGTACTGGATGTTGGGGCGGTCGAAGCTGGCGACGAAGTGCTCGGCGCCCGGCCGCCCCGCAGAACCGCCCAGGTTCAGCCGCTCGGTGAGCTCCTGGTGCGTCGCCCGCGTGGCCGTCGCCGTGAGCGCCATGCGCGGCACCCCGGGGAACCGCTCGGCCAGATCGCCGAGGGCGAGGTAGTCGGGCCGGAAGTCGTGACCCCACTGCGACACGCAGTGCGCCTCGTCGATCGCGATGACGCTCAGCGTGCCGCGCTGCAGCAGCTGGGTCGTCTGCGCCGACGACAGTCGCTCGGGGGCGACGTAGATGAGGTCGAGCTCACCGGCGACGTACGCCCGCTCGACCTCGCGCCGCTCGTCGATCGACTGCGTGGAGTTCAGGTACGCGGCGTTGACGCCGTTGGCGCGCAGCGCGTCGACCTGGTCGTGCATGAGTGCGATGAGCGGGCTGATCACGAGCCCGGTGCCCTCGCGCACGAGCGCGGGCACCTGGTAGGTGATCGACTTGCCGCCACCGGTGGGCATGAGCACGACGGCATCGCCGCCGCCGATGACGTGCTCGACGATCGCGGCCTGGTCGCCGCGGAACGCGTCGTAGCCGAAGACTGTGCGGAGCGCCTCGAGCGCGGTCGGAAAGCGCGAGGGCGTCGCGCCCTTCGACAGCGGGGCGACCGGAGTCATCGGGGCGGAGCCCCAGTCCAGCGGCGGCTCCCAGCCGTCCTCCGGCGGCACCCAGTCCATCTCCTCCGGCTCGCCCCACGGCTCATCCGGATAGGGTGCCCACTCGTGCGGGTCGTCGGGGTGCGGCATCCCTCCAGCGTAACGATCGCCGCTGACGTCGGATCCGCCCTCCACAGCCCGGGAGCGCGTAGGTTGGTCGCAACCGAAGGAGGAGCAATGCCCCACATCACGGTCACCCGCAATGACGAAGCCTCTCGTTACGAGATCCGCTCGGACGACACCCTCGCCGGGTTCGCGAAGTTCGAGCGTCGCCCCGGCGAGATCCGCTTCATCCACACCGAGATCGACCACGCCTTCCAGGGCAAGGGGCTCGCCCAGCAGCTCGCCGCCGAGGCACTCGCGGATGCCGCGGCATCCGGTGACGCGATCGCCGCCTACTGCCCGTTCATCCGCGGGTATCTCGAGAAGCATCCGCTCGAGGGCGTCGAGATCCGCCTCCCGCACCGCAGCTGACGGCGCGCGGCAACGACAGCGGGGCCGGATGCCGATCGGCATCCGGCCCCGCTGCGCATTCGCGATTACGGTGCGTCGACCGTCACGATCGTGCGCACGTCGGAGTCGCCGTACTGCACGACACCGAGGTACTTCGATCCGGCCTCCAGACCCGACCACGACAGGTCGTAGGAGACGGCCTCGCCGCGGGTGACCGCGAGCGGGTTCGGCGTGGCGGTGAGCGCGCCCTGGTCGGCACCGGTGACCACGTTGGCGTAGGTCATGTCCCACGTCATCGGGTTCGGCGTCGAGTACAGGTTCGCCACCACCACGTAGGTGCCCGCGGTCGGCGTCGGGATCGTCACCCGCTCGTCGGCCGAGGCGGTCGCCGACTGCCAGCGCTCGTAGTAGCGCAGGTCGGTCGGGGAGACCACCCGGTAGACGGTGAGGTCGAGGTCGCTGCCCTCGTCGTCGGACGAGTCGAGGTCGAAGCGCGAGAGCGTCGTGCCCTTGGGCACGTCGACGACCCACGCCACATCCTTGTTCTCGTCACCCGAGTTCTCGTCGCCGGAGTGGCCGTCGACGGGGTTGGCGTCGTCGACCAGCAGCTTCAGCGGGGTGAGCCCGTGCAGGTTCAGCGGCAGCTCGCCGGTGAGACCAGGAGTGATCTCGACCGTCGTGGAGCCGTCGGCACCGGCGCCAGAGACCTCAGCCGGAGCATCGGCCGTGACCGGGAAGACCGCGAGCGGCGAGCGCACGTCGCCGTTGTCGCCCTTCCAGGTGAGCAGACCGGTCGCCCACTTCTCGACCGGAGCCGAGGCGTTGTCGAAGGTGACCGTGAAGGTCTTCGACTCGCCCGCCTTCGAGAAGCTGAGCGTCGACGGCTCGACCGTGACGTTCACGCCCGGCAGGTTCACCTCGGCGGTGTAGCTGCCGGCCGCGGTCGAGGTGACGGTGCGGGTGACCGACTGCGCGCTCGCGAGGGAGCCGATGCCGATCGAGGCGCCGTTCAGGTCGCTCGCGTCGATGGGGTCGATGCCGTCGAACTCGGCGAGGCCGAGACCCTCGAGGTACGACGCCCACTCCGCGGTGCCGGCAAGGTAGAGCAGACCGGGCTCGAGGTAGCGGGTGGCGTCGACCTGCCCGGCGCCCTGCTGGAACGGGTCGGTGTTGCTCGATCCGTCGGCGTTGACCGTGTCGTACGCGCTCGTCATCATTGCCGACTTGATCTCGGCCGGCGAGGCGTTCGGGTGCTCACCGAGGTAGAGCGCTGCGAGACCGGCGACATGCGGGGCCGCCATCGAGGTGCCGGAGAGGATGCCGAACGTCGGCGCCTTCTTGGGCGCGTTGTTCGTCGCGGCGAGGATCGCGACGCCGGGGGCGGCGACATCGGGCTTGATGACGTCGGAGCCGTTGGCGTTCATCGGTCCGCGGCTCGAGAAGCCGGCGACCTGCGGCACCGGGGTGGTGACGCCGGTGGTGTTCTCGCCGATCAGCGTGACGGGAAGATCGGTTCCGCTCTGCACGTAGGCGAGCACCGCCGCGCGGTTCGCGGCGGCGAGGTGCACCGTGGGCACGGAGTGGAAGTCGTTGTCGAGCGAGTCGGCTCCGCCGGGCACGTTCACCAGGATCATGCCGATGCCGCCGGCATCCTTCACGACCTGCGACTTCTCGGCGCGCGCGTTCTCACCGCGGTCACAGACCACGATGTGACCCGCGACCTTGGCGGCGTCGAGGGTGCCGGGCATGCAGAGCGCGGCCTTGTCGGCCGCCGCCGCGTCGCCGGCGTAGATCGACGGGCCGGTGATCTGCTCGCCGAAGGGCACGCTGACCGAGGCTCCTGCCTTCTCGAAGCCGGGGAAGGTCACGGTGCCCTCCCAGGTCGGGATGGTGGATGCGGCGACGGTGGTGTACCACGGCGAGGCGTGGTCGGCCGTCGTGTAGCCGGGCCCGGAGTTGCCGGCGCTGACCGAGACGAAGATGCCGGCGGCAGCCGCGTTGAAGAACGCGATGTCGTCGGGCTCGAGCACGCTCGTGGCGGCGCCGCCGCCGATCGAGTAGTTGATCACGTCGACGCCGTCGGCGACAGCCGCATCGATCGCCGCGACGAGGTCGCTCAGCGCGCAGATGTCGTCGGCCGTGTCGGCCGGGTCGGGACCCTCGTAGCAGGCCTTGTACATCGCGACCTTGGCGGCCGGTGCGACACCCGAGACCGTGCCGAAGTCGACATCGCCGATGGAGGCGTCGACCCCGAAGTTGCCCGCCGCGGTGCTCGCGGTATGCGAGCCGTGGCCTGCGCCATCACGCGGCGAGAGGTAGTCGTACTGGAAGTCGAATCCTGCCGCAGCCGCGCCGGTGGAGAAGTACTGCGCGCCCACCAGCTTGGTGGAGTAGTCGTGCTTGTCCCAGCCCTGACCGGTGACGACCGGGCTCTTGAACTGGCCCCCGTCTGCCTTGTCGAAGTACACGTAGGAGCCGTCGGTGTACGGCTTGTCCTGCGACTTCTTGTTGTTCGCCTTCTTCAGTTTCTCGCCGGCGAAGGAGGGGTGCTCGGGCGAGATGCCGGTGTCGACGATGCCGACCACGACGCCCTCGCCGGCGGTGCTCACGCCGCCGGTCTCCTGCCAGACGCCGCCCGCGCCCTTGGCGTCATCACCGAGGCCGAGGAAGTCCGTGGAGCTCTGCGCCTGCGGGTGGCGGATGCTGTCGGGGTACACCCCGAGCACGTCCTTCGACGCACGCAGCTTGTCGACCTGCGCCCCGCTGAGGTCGGCGCTGAAGCCGTTCAGTGTGACCGAGTACTCGGCATCCGGGGTGACGCCGGCCTGCTTCGCGAGCTTGCGCTGCTCGTTCTTGAGGTGTGCGCGGTACTTCTGCGATCCGGCGGAGTTCGCGTCGAGCTGCTGGCCCTTCTGCGGCTTGGTCGCCTTCAGTCCGCTGATGCCGCCGTCGTACGTGGCGAGCGGGTCGCCCTTCAGCACCACGATGTAGTGGCCGGGGGTTCCGTCCACCGGAGTCGGTGTCGTCCCCCCTTGTGCTGCGATCGCTGTCGTCGCCGTCGACCCGATGAACAGGGCTGCCAGGGATACGGCCGCCGCCGCTCTGAGAGCTGGTCGTCTCATTGAATTTACCTCCGGTTCCATGCGCGGCCACAGTGCCGCACACGATCCTCAACCTAGCCGCGCCCGTCGACATCACGCCAGCAACGCCACGGATGCCGGAGATTTTCCGGCATCCATGGCCCGGGGACGGGTACCCTCGCAGATGCGGCGGACCGATCCCCATCCGCCACAGATGCCGAGGTTCCGATGTCGTCCGTCCCCACACGACGCGTCCGCGTGCTCACCACGCTGTGCCTCCTCGCCGTGCTCGGACCGGGGCTCAATTCGACCGCCGCTCTGGCGCAGGAGATACCGCACAGCATCCGTCCCGCGGTCGCGCCCGCGCAGCCCGCCCCGCCCTCGCGGCTCACCCTCGGTGCGAGCGTCGCGCAGTTCACCTGGCCGGCCGCCTCAGGCGCCACGGGCTACCGCGTGCGCCTGAGCGCATACGGGACGGTGCGGCTGGAGCGCGCGTGGAGCGCGACCAACGTGCTCATCGACGGGCTCGACCCCGAGGCGACCTATGAGTTCAGCTTCGCCGCGGTGAACGCCGACGGCGTCGGCGCGTACTCGACGCCGGTCAGCTTCACCACTCCATTCGATCGCGTCGAGCGTCAGTTCGGATCCGACCGCTTCGCGACGGCGGCACGCGTGTCGTTCCGCGCGCATCCCGTCAGCGGCGTCGGATCGGTGTTCGTGGCCGACGGCATGAACTTCCCTGACGCGCTCTCGGCGGCTGCCGCCGCAGGGCGCATCGGCGCGCCGGTGCTGTTGACCCGCCCGACCGTCATCCCGACCGCCACCCGCAGTGAGCTGAACGGCCTGGCCCCCGCGCGGGCGGTCGTCGTCGGGGGAACCGGTGCCGTGTCGGACGACGTGGCGTCCGCTCTCGGTGCCCCCGTGACCCGTCTGGCCGGAGCGGATCGCTTCGAGACCGCCGCTGCCGTGTCGGCCCTGTGGGCCTCGACGCAGACCGTGTATCTGGCGAACGGCATGGACTTCCCCGATGCTCTCGCCGGGGCGGCGGCCGCCGGATCGAAGGACTCCCCCGTGCTGCTGACCAGGGCGGATGCGCTGCCGGAGGCGACGGCATCCGCTCTCGCCCGGCTCAAGCCTGCGCGCATCGTCGTGCTCGGCGGGGCAGCTGTCGTCGGAGACGAGGTCGCGGCCGCGGCCGCGGCGGCGACCGGCGTCACCACCACGGTGCAGCGGCTCGCGGGCGAGAGCCGGTTCGACACCGCCGTCGCGGTGTCGAAGGCGACCTTCCCGACCGCGGGGGTCCCGGTCGTCTACATCGCGAACGGCATGAGCTTCGCGGATGCTCTCGCGGCAGCCGCGGCCGGCGGCGAGCGCGGCGGCCCCGTGCTGCTGACCCCGCAGAGCGCATTGCCCGCCGCCGTCATCGATGAGGTGACCCGCCTCAAGCCGAAGCGGATCGTGGTGCTCGGCGGGCCGAGCGTCGTGGGTGATGGGGTACTCGCCCGGCTGCTCGCGCTGGCGCAGTGATCAAGCGCCGCCGGCGGGATTTCGCACGGTTCGCGCCGCGACTCCGGCCAGGTGTCAGCCGATAATCTGGAGCGGTGACCACCCGCACACTCCTGAGCACGCGCACGCTGCTCGTCTGCGCCGCGATCGGCGTCGCCACCGGCATCCTCGGGGGCATCGCGGGTGTCATCACTCTGGGCGTTCTGGCCGTCGTGCCCTACCTGTACGGCCTCGTGCTGGGCGTGCACGTGCTGCCGGGCATCATCGCGCAGGAGGTGCTGCGGCGCCCGCTCGTCGCCCTGATCACGCACGTCGTCGCCGCGCTCATCTCGAGCGCCTTCAACCCGGCGTGGGCGATGCGCTTCATCGGCACCGCCCTGCTGTTCGGCGCCATCCAGGAGGGGGTCGCGGCCCTCACCCGCTACCGCGCCTGGGGTCGCTTGCGGTTCTTCGTGTCGGCGGTCATCATCGGCGTCATCGTCGCGGTCGTGGTCGCCGCGGTGGTCGACCTCGGTCGCTTCGAACTGTGGGTGCAGGTGGCGTACCTGCTCGTCTCGGTGCTGGGTCCGGTGGCGTGGACCGCGATCGGCATCGCGGTCGGCAACTCGCTGCGGCGGGCGGGCATCGCCCCGAAGTGAGACCCTGCGGGCGATCCGACAGGTAAGGGTAGGCTAAGTTCGTACTCCTTCCGCCGACCGAGGTCCTGCCGTGCACGCATCCGCGCCGCTCCTCCGCGTGCGCGACCTCAGCGTCACGCACGCGGGCGCCGCGCACCCGGCACCGCAGCAGGTGTCGTTCGAGGTGCATCCCGGCGAGGTGCTGCTCGTGCTCGGTCCGAGCGGCTCGGGCAAGTCGACCCTCTCACTCGCCCTGAACGGGCTGATCCCGCAGTCGGTCGAGGCAGCGATCGAGGGCGCCGTCGAGGTGAGCGGCGACGACACCCGTGACACTCCGGTCGCGCGACTCAGCACGACCGTGTCGATGGTGTTCCAGGACCCGGATTCGCAGCTCGTGACCGGCACCGTGCTCGACGAGGTCGCGTTCGCGCTCGAGAATCTGCTGTTGCCGGCATCCGAAGTGCTCGAGCGCGCCGAGCGCGCGCTGCGACAGGTCGGCCTCTGGCATCGGCGCGCCTGGAACCCGGATCTGCTCTCCGGCGGAGGACGGCAGCGGCTCGCGATCGCCTGCGCCCTCGCGATGCGCTCGCGCGTGATCGTGCTCGACGAGCCGACCGCGAATCTCGACCCGCGCGGCGTCGCCGACGTCTACCGCGCCCTCGCCGAACTGACAGCGGATGCCGACCGCGCGATCGTGCTCGTGGAGCACAACCTCGACGAGGCGATGCGGTTCGCGACCCGGGTGATCGTGCTCGATCGGTCAGGACGGATGCTGCACGACGGCCCCGCCGAGGAGACCGTCCGCACGCACGCACGCGAACTGCACGAGCTCGGCGTGTGGCTGCCGACGGACGTGCTCGCCGAGCTCGACGACGCGGCGCCGCCGACCGTCGAGCCGACCGTTGTGTCGAGGACGGCCATCCGGGTACGCGATCTCACGGTCGACAAGCGCGGCGAGCGCGTGCTGACCGTGCCCCGCCTCGACGTCGCGGCCGGGTCGTTCACCGCGATCGTCGGCGCGAACGGAGCCGGCAAGACCACGCTGTTGCAGGCGCTCGGCGGCGTGGTGCCACCCTCGCGCGGTGCGGTCATGATCGGCGATCTGGATGCCGGGCGTGCCACCCCGCGGCGGCTCGCCGCCCACGTGGGCTTCGTGTTCCAGAACCCCGAGCACCAATTCGTCGCCGGCACCGTGCGCGAGGAGCTCGCGCACGGGCTGCGCATCCAGCGGGTGCCGCAGCACGAGATCGACGAGCGGGTCGACGCGATGCTCGCCCGCTTCGGGCTGACCCACAAGGCCGACGTGCATCCGTTCCTGCTCTCGGGCGGCGAGAAGCGGCGCCTGTCGGTGGGCACCGCGCTGATCGCCCGCCCCGAGGTGCTCGCGCTCGACGAACCCACCTTCGGTCAGGACAGGGCACGCGCGGCCGAGCTGCTCGATCTGCTGCAGGAGCTGCAGCGGGCGGGCACCACGATCATCATCGTCACGCATGATCTGCGGCTCGTGGAGCGGTACAGCACGCACACGGTCGTGCTCGCCGACGGTGCCGTCGCGACATCCGGGGCGACCTCCGAGGTGCTCGCCGACGAGACGCTGCTCGCGGCCACCGGGCTGCGCCCGCCGGCATCCGATGCCGCCGACGGCCCGCCGGCGACTGCACCGACGCCCGTCGACCCGTACGCCGAGGCTCCGGCATCCGCTCGGCTGTGGCTGCACCATCTGAATCCGCTCGCCAAGATCGCCGCCGTCGTGCCGGCGATGGCGCTGCTCGTCGCGACCCGCGACCTCCTGACGCCCGCGCTGTTCCTGGCGCTGGCGTATCTGGTCATCCTCACGGGTGCGCGGCTGCGCCGCCGCATCCTGGCGCTGCTGCTCGGGGTGCCGGTCATGATCGTGCTGCTCACGCTCGGGTTCGGGGTGTGGATCGCCCCCGATCAGGTCGCGCAGACGCCGGTGGTGGTGCAGCTGGGCGGATGGATGCTGCATCAGGGCGCCCTGCTGATCGGGCTGGCGACGGCGCTGCGGCTGGCGGCGATCCTCGCGCTGGCGCTGATCGGCGGGCTCACCACCGCGGGGCCCGACCTCGTGCGCGCGGCCGTGCAGCAGCTGCGCGTGCCCTACCGGATCGGCTACACGGCGCTGGCCGCGTACCGCTTCGTGCCGCGGTTCGGCTACGAGCTTTCGGTGATCCGCGCCGCCCACCGGGTGCGCGGGCACGGCTTCGCCGGGCTCTGGGGCGGGCGAGGGCCGGTCGCCCGGCTCATCCGCGGATGGGGCTACATCGTGCCGCTGCTGGCATCCGGCATCCGTCATGCCGAGCGAGTGGCGCTGTCGATGGATGCTCGCGCCTTCGGCGCGCATCCGACGCGCACCGAGCGGCGCCTCGTGCCGTGGCGCGTGCGCGACACCGTGTTCATCGTGGGGATGCTGGCCGCCTCGGTCGCGCTCTTCGCAGCCACCTTCCCCTGGCAGCTGGGCTGAGGCCGCGATTCGCCGAGCGCATGACTTGACGCCGCGTCGGCGCGGCCGAGGTGGGAGCGTTTACAGGGCGAGGTGCAGGCGAAGCGCCTCGTCGAGGGCGCCCATCGACTCCGCGCCGACCCACCCGACCGGGCGGACGATGCGCGCGACCGAGACCGTGCGCACCTGCTCAGCCTGCGCCTTGACGTCTCGATCGAGGCCCGTCTCACTCGCCGGCATGATCACCTGGAAGGGAAGCACACGCGCGATGTTCGACGTGACGGGCACGACCGTGACCGTCGCCCGGTCGCTGCGCGCCGCGACCGCATTCGCCGTGTTGTTGCTCACGACGACAGCGGGACGGGTCTTCTTGGCCTCAGACCCGACTGCGGGGTCGAGCGAGACGATCACGATCTGACCACGCCGCAGCAGGGCGATCATGCGGAGGCGATCCCGTCGTCCACAGCGGCGTCCCACTCCTCGTCGTATCCCTCGGCATACGCCTCCGCATATGCGTCGGCGAGTCGGCTCTCGCGCAGCATCCGCACGGCGTCCTGCACGGCGGCGGAGCGTGACGGGTAACGGCCCTGCAACGCCTCAGCATCCAAGAAGGCGAGGTCCTCGCTGCTCAGGCTCAAGCTGACCTTGCTGTGCGGCATGCCTCGATGCTACTCCGGTACTACCGATATTGCTACCGCAGGCCACCCGCCTGAAAGATGGAAAACGCAGGTCCCCCACCCCGGGGACCTGCGTTCTCCATCCGCGCCGCGCGTCAGCGCCTGCGCGCGGGTCTCAGCGCTTGCCGGCGATCTGACGGCCGACGAGATCGCGCATGATCTCGTTGGTGCCGCCGTAGATGCGGTGCACGCGAGCATCCGTGAAGGCACGGGCGATCGGGTACTCCATGATGTAGCCGTAACCGCCGTGCAGCTGCACGCCCGTGTCGAGCACCTCCCACTCGCGCTCGGTGGCCCAGTACTTCACCTTCGCGGCATCCTCGGCGGTGAGCTTCTGGTCCTTGTACGCGAGCAGCGCGCGGTCGATGTACGCCCACATCACCTCGGTCGTGGTGACCATGTCGGCGAGCTGGAAGCGGGTGTTCTGGAAGTCGGCGATCCGCTCGCCGAACGCCTCGCGCTCCTTGGTGTACGTGATCGTCCAGTCGGTGGCGGCCTGCGCGGCGGCCGCCGCGGCGACGCCGATCGACAGACGCTCGAGCGGCAGGTTCATCATCAGCTGGATGAAGCCCTGACCCTCCTTGCCGCTGATCAGGTTCTCATCGGGCACGAACACGTCGGTGAAGCTCAGCTCGGCGGTGTCCCAACCGTGGAAGCCCATCTTGCTGAGCTTCTTGCCCTGGTCGAAGCCCTCCATGCCCTTCTCGAGGATGAGCAGGCTGAAGGCGTCGGGGCGGTTGCCCTCGCCGGTCTTCACGAACGTGACGACGATGTCGGCTGTGGTGCCCGACGAGATGAACGTCTTGGCGCCGTTGACGATGTAGCCGCCGTCGACCTTCTTCGCGTTGGTCTTGATGCCGCGCAGGTCGGAGCCCGCACCGGGGTCGGTCATGGCGAGCGCACCGAGCACCTCACCGGTGGCCATGCGGGGCAGCCACTTCTCCTTCTGCTCCTGCGTGCCCATGTGCACCAGGTAGGGGACGGCGAGGTCGTCCTGGATGCCGAAGGCTCCGGCGAGCGATCCGGCGCCGGCCGCGATGACCTCCTCCATCACGATCGTGCGGAAGCGGTAGTCCTGCAGCATGCCTGCGCCGCCGAACTCCTCGGGCACAGACAGGCCGATCAGGCCGGCCTCGCCCGCGGCGAGCATCGTCTCGCGGTCGATCTCGCCGGCAGCATCCCACTTCTCGATGTTCTCGTTCGTGACGTGGCGCTTGACGAAGTCCTTGACCAGGTCGCGGAAGGCCTCGTGGTCCTCTTCGTAGATGTCGCGTTCCATCGCATCCTCCGATGTCTCTCGTGCGTCTTCGCACCCGCGAGTCTACGACTCGCGGGTGACGGACGGCATCCGATTGTGGGAATGCGTCCCACGAATCGTGACACTGCGTTTCGCGTTTGTGGGATGCCGCAAGGGCGACCGGATCGCGCGCTCAGTGCGCGTAGTCGGATGCCGCCGGCAGGCCGAAGAACTGCTCCAGCGTGTGGAAGCCGCCCCCGTGGTACGCGGCGGCGAGCTCGGGACCGATGTAGCGCAGGTGCCAGGGTTCGGCGAAGTACCCGGTGGTGCCGGTCTCCCCGTCTTCGTAGCGCACGATGAAGCCGTACTCCCAGGCATGCTCGGCCACCCAGCGCCCCTGCGGAGTGGCGCCGAAGGCGTCGAGGCCGGTGCATCCCGAGGAGCACGCGATCACGTCGATCGCGAGCCCGGTCTGATGCTCGCTGTAGCCGGGGCGTGCCGACCCGGCATCCGCCCGCTCCTGCCCGCGGGCCCGCACGTGCGAGGAGTAGGTCAGCTGCTGCACCCTGTAGGAGCGGTAGCCGTTGTTGATGCCGAGGGTGCCGGCGCCCGCCGCAAGGGCGGCGTCGGCCATGCCGTGCAGTGCGTCGACCACCTCGGGACGCAGCCGGTTCGAGGGGGTGGTCGCGCGCAGCGCGACGCGGGTGAGGGATGCCGGGGCGTAATCCTGCGGCGCGAGCGGACGCAGCTTGTTGACGACCACCCACGCGTGCGCAGGGTCGTCGAGCGCGATGCACGGCGCGTTGCCGACCGTCACCGCGGCGCGGAACTGCTCGCCGCCGCCGAAGGCCGCGACCGCTGCGGCGTCGTCGCCGTCGGCGAGCGCCTGCTGCACCGCGGCATCCGCACACGGGTTCGCCGCGCGCGTCTCGTCGACCTCGACGTCGGGCAGCGCGAGCGCGGCGGCAGGCTGCGGCAGTTCCGCACGGGAGATCGGCAGGAGGCCCATGAGGGTCACCAGCGACGCGATCGCCGTGGCGACCACGCCGATCGGCAGCGCGAACCTGATCGGGCGGGGATCGCGAACGGCGTGCCGAGGCTGCCCGTCGCTCATGCATCCATTCTCACTCATCAGGGTTGAGCCTGCAGATTCGCACTGATCTTCTAATCTGGGCTTGACTCCGAATGGGATCTTTGTTCGAATATCGGCATGCGGTGGCAGGGACAGACGATCGACGAGGAGGATGCCGACGCGCTCCCCGGGCTCGAGAAGCGCACCGGCGTCGTGCGCTCGGTCACGACTCCCGACTTCGCCGGGATGGTGTTCCACGAGGTGCTGTCGAAGTCGGCGCTGAATCGCGTGCCCGGCCCGTCGCGGATGCCGTTCAACTGGACGATCAACCCGTACCGCGGATGCTCGCATGCCTGTGTGTACTGCCTGGATCCCGACACCCTCGTGCTGTGCGCCGACGGCCGGCAGCGGCGGATCGCCGACCTCGAGGTCGGCGACGAGATCATCGGGACCGAGCGCAGAGGCGACTACCGGCGGTTCGTCTCGACGCGCGTCGAAGCCACATGGAGCACGCGCAAATCGGCGTACAGAATCACCCTCGCCGACGGCACGGCTCTCATCGCCAGCGGCGACCACCGCTTCCTCACCGAACGAGGGTGGAAGCATGTCGCGGATTCCCCGACAGGCCAGCGCCCGCACCTCACGCTGAACAATCGACTGCTGGGATTCGGCACAGGTGCAGTCACCACGGAAGCGGACGGTCTCGAGGAGGATCCGGAGTACCGTCGCGGATATCTCACGGGCATGATCCGCGGCGACGGCATGATCTTTCACGGGGTGTATCCGAGCGAACGGCGTGTACGGACGATTCATCGTTTTCGACTGGCACTCAAGGACGAGGAGGCGCTCGATCGCAGCCGCACGTACCTCGAAGCGGAAGGCATCGCGACTCTCACACGCCCATTCACGGAGAAGACCGAGACGCGTGCGGCGATGACCGCACTGCACACGGCTGCCAAGTCCAACGTCGAGCAGATCGAGAGGATGATCACCTTTCCCGAACGTCCGCGGGAGCAGTGGCAGCGAGGTTTCCTCGCCGGGATCTTCGATGCGGAGGGCAGCTGCTCGCGCGGCATCGTCCGCATCGCTAACGCCGACCCCGGCATCCTCGAGACGACGTGTGCCGCGCTCGAGAACCTGGGCATCCCTCATGTTCTGGAACCGCCGCGACCGAACGGCGTTCGCAGCGTTCGAGTGGTCGGCGGCCTGCCCGCCCGCACCACCTTCTTCAACCTCACGCGTCCCGCGATCACACGAAAGCTCAGCATCACCGGGCTCGCGGTGAAATCGGTCGCGGATCTTCGGGTTGTGGGCATCGAGCCGCTGCCCGGCGTCCGCGACCTCATCGACATCACGACGGGCACCGGAGACTTCGTCGCCAATGGCGTCATCAGTCACAATTGCTTCGCTCGCGGCACGCACGAGTACCTCGACCTGGACGGCGGGGCGGATTTCGACTCGCAGATCGTCGTGAAGACGAACGTCGTCGAGGTGCTGCAGCGCGAGCTGCGCAAGGGCACCTGGCAGCACGAGACCGTCGCGCTCGGCACGAACACCGACCCGTATCAGCGAGCGGAGGGTCGGTACCGGCTCATGCCGGGCATCATCCGCACGCTCGCCGAGTCGGGCACGCCGATGTCGATCCTCACCAAGGGCACGCTGATCCGACGCGACATCCCGCTGCTCGCCGAGGCGGCGAAGCAGGTGCCGATCGACGTGCAGATGTCGATCGCCATGTACGACGACGCGCTGCAGCACTCCATCGAACCGGGAACCCCGACGACGCAGGCGCGGCTCGACACGGTGCGCGCGCTGACGGATGCCGGATTCCGGGTCGGCGTCTTCCTCATGCCGGTGCTGCCTCATCTCACCGACTCGGTCGACGCGATCGACGCGGCGCTGCGGCGCATCAAGGCGGCCGGCGCCGACCACGCGATCTACGGGTCGCTGCACCTGCGCCCCGGCGTGAAGCCGTGGTTCTTCCAGTGGCTGCAGCGCGAGCATCCCAAGCTCATGTCGTCGTACCGGGGCCTCTACCCCGGCGCCGCCGTGGAGGCGCCGAAGCCGTACCGGCAGTGGCTGGCGAAGCGGATGCGGCCGCTCATCCGCGCGCACGGGCTGCACGCGCAGTCCGAAGAGGAGCACGACCGCATGCGCGGCATCCTGCGCGAGCGGATACGGCAGACCCCGACGCCTGCGCAGCCGGCCGCCGCGCCGATGCTGTTCTGAAGTCACCGGCGGCGCGCCGAGTACGGACTCGACTGCCCGTCACAACTCCGGAGACCTGACGGCGAAACGCCCCCGGGCGACCCGAAACGGGCTGCGCGGAGGCGTTTCTCCGGAGTCGCGGCGAGGGTCAGTCGACCAGCTCGGCGTTGGACGGCATCCGTCCGGCGATCTCCTCGATGACGTCGTCACCGGGCAGTGCCTGCTCGAAAGGCGCCTCGATCTCGGCGCGGCCGAGCAGGTCCTCCATGCGGCGGCGACGGTGGCGGGTGATCAGCGTGACCACGCGGCCCGAACGACCGGCGCGACCGGTGCGGCCGGCGCGGTGCAGGTACGTCTTGTACTCGTCAGGAGCGTCGGCCTGCACGACCAGGTCGATGTCGTCGACGTGGATGCCGCGCGCAGCGACGTCGGTCGCGACGAGCACCTGCACCTTGCCCGCGGTCAGCTTCTGCAGGTTGCGGGTGCGCTTTGCCTGGTTCAGGTCGCCGTGCAGCGAGACCGCGGCGATGCCGGCATCCTCGAACTGCTCGGCGAGCATCTCGGCGTACGCACGCGTGCGGGCGAACACGAGCGTCTGACCGTCACGGTCGACGAGCGAGGTGAGCACCTCGGCCTTGTCGCGGTGCTCGATCACGAGCACGCGGTGCTCGATCGTGCTCGAGTGCTGGTCTTCACCCGCGACCTCGTAGACGGCCGGGTCGACGAGGAACTCGTCGACCAGCGACGCGACCTCGCGATCGAGCGTGGCCGAGAACAGCAGCTTCTGACTGCGCTCGTCACCGTCGGTGGCGCGCAGGATGCGCTGCACGGGCTCGACGAATCCGAGCTCGGTCATGTGGTCGGCCTCGTCGAGCACGGCGACGCGCACCTCGGAGAGGTCGAGCTTGCCCTGGTTCATGAGGTCTTCGATGCGACCGGGGGTGCCGATCACGATGTCGACGCCCTTCTTCAGCGCGCCGACCTGGCGCGCCTGCGGCACACCGCCGTAGATCTGCGTGGTGAACAGGCCGACGCTGCGCGCAATCGGCTGCACGGTGCGGTCGATCTGCAGGGCCAGCTCGCGGGTCGGCGCGAGGATGATCGCGCGCGGCTTGCGTCCGATCTCACGGCGCTTGCCCTTCTGCGACAGCAGGATGCTCTCGACCAGCGGAGCGCCGAATGCGATGGTCTTGCCCGAGCCGGTGCGGCCGCGTCCCAGAACATCGCGACCCTCGAGGATGCTCGGGATCGTGGCGGCCTGGATCGGGAACGGCGTCTCGGCGCCCATGTTCTTCAGGATCTCGACGATGTTCGAGCCGAGGCCGAGGTCGCCGAAGGTCACATCCGCGACCTCGACGGCCTGCACGGCCTGCGCCTCGAGGCGCTCGTGCACGACGTCGTCGACGACCGGCGCGGCGGCCGGCGTGCGGTTCCAATCGCTGCGGCTCGGACGGTCCTCGCGACGCGGACGGGCCGGACGGTCGTCACGGTCGAAGCGAGGACGCTCGGTGCGGTCGTTGCGGTCGAAGCGAGGACGCTCGTCGCGACGCTCGAACCCACGGCCACCACGGTCGTCGCGATCGAAGCGAGGACGCTCGGTGCGCTCGTTCCGGTCGAAACGGGGACGCTCGCTCCGGTCATTCCGGTCGAAACGGGGGCGCTCGTCACGACGCTCGAACCCACGGCCACCACGGTCGTCGCGATCGAAGCGAGGACGCTCGGTGCGCTCGTTGCGATCGAAACGCGGACGCTCATTCCGGTCATTCCGGTCGAAACGAGGACGGTCGTTCCTATCGTTCCGGTCGAAACGGGGACGCTCGTCACGACGCTCGAACCCACGGCCACCACGGTCGTCACGATCGAAACGGGGGCGCTCGTTCCGGTCGAAACGCGGACGCTCGTTGCGGTCGAATCGGTCACCGCGCGGGCGCTCGTCGAAGCGACGCTCGCCACGGTCGGCGAAGCGACGCTCCCCGCGGTCCGCGCCGAAGCGGCGGTCGTCACGGCGGTCATCGCGGTGGTGCGGCGCCTCGCGGCGACCCGACTCGGCGCGGTTGCGGATGGCACGCGACTCGTCGCGGCCGGCCTTCTCCTGCGCGCTCCAGCGACGCTTGGGCGCCTCCGCGCCTGCCTCCGCCGCGCGATAGCCGCGGTGCTTGGGGCTGATGCTGCCGGGGCGACGGTCGACGGCGCGGCGCTCACCAGCATCCGTTCGACGGTCGCCGGCATCCGGGCGACGCTCCTCGTCGCGGCCGAAGCGCGCGCCTGCGTGACGGTCGTGGAACGACGTCTTCTTGGCGTAGCGCGGCTCGAAGTTGCGGGCGGGGCGACCGCCCTTGGGCTTGCCGTTCTTGGGCATGATTTCCTTCACTGTCTCTGACACGAGAACAGCATCCGCATCCGTACGCGCAGAGTTCAGCGCACGGCGGACATACCCGGGCATCCGTCGGCCGGGGCCATTCATGTGATGGTTGATGAACCATCGGCCCCTGGGCTGACAAAGAGCTCACGCTCGAAAACACCCCGCATCACGCGGGTTGCCCGAAGCCGACCCCGCAAGTCTACCGGGCGCACCTGGGAGTCCGCCTGCGCCGTACGATGGCGGAATGGTCTCCCCCACCGGCATCCAGCTGCACCTCCGCCGCGGCGACGTCACGGCGCAGATCGCGCAGGTCGGCGCCTCGCTGCGTCACCTGACCGTCGGCGGCGTCGACATCGTGCCGCCGTACCCCGCCGACGAGCCGACACCGATGTGCTCGGGCGTCGTGCTCGCGCCGTGGCCGAACCGCATCCGCGACGGCATCTGGCAGGACGGCGAGACGACCCGCGCCCTGGCCGTCACCGAGCCGAAGTTCCGCAACGCCAGCCACGGACTGCTGCGCTTCTCCGCCTACGACATCGTCGAGCAGAGCGACGAGGCCGCCACTCTCACGGCGACCATCGTGCCGCAGACCGGCTACCCCTACCTCGTCGAGACGATGGTGCGGTACGCGCTGACGGATGCCGGAATCGACGTGACCCACACGCTGACGAACCGCTCCGTCGATCCGGCGACTGTCGCGCTCGGCACGCATCCGTTCGTCACGATCGGCGACGCCGATGCCCGCGAGCTGGTGCTCCGCATCCCGGCCGAGACATACTTCGAGACCGACGAGCGGATGCTGCCGATCGGCGAATCCCCAGTGCCCCAGGGCACCGATCTGCGTGAAGGCCGCCGGCTGGGCGACGTGCAGCTCGACACCGGTTTCGCGAACCTGCGCCGCGACGCCGACGGATGGGTGCGCACGACTCTCACCGCACCCGACGGCCGCACCGTGACCGTGCAGCAGGGCGCCGGATTCGACTTCGTGCAGGCGTTCACGAGCGACCGCTACCCCGGCCAGCCGCTCGTCGTGGCGATCGAGCCGATGACGGCACCGGCCGAGGCGTTCAACTCCGGCCGCGGCCTGCGCCGCCTCGCCCAGGACGAGGCCTGGACGCTGGACTGGGGCATCCGCTTCGCCTGAGCCCCTCGGCCGCGCCCCTCACGAAAGTGCGCAGAACCGCGACCGCCCGAGAAGCGGTTGGCCTCTGTTCCAGAGGGGGTCAGTCGACGGGGTTGGCCGCCGGGATGCCGCGGGCGCGCAGCTCCTTGCGGGTGAGACCCTCACCGCCGGCGTCGCCGTGCTCGGCGGCATCCGGAGCATCCGGCCCACCGACGGCATCCGAGGCCCCGGCATCCGATCCGCCCTCGCGGCGGGCACGACGGCGCTCCTTCGCCCCCTCGACGAGGTTGTAGAGCGTCGGCAACACGATCAGCGTCAGCACGGTCGACGACACCAGACCGCCGATCACGACGATCGCGAGCGGCTGCGAGATGAACCCGCCGTGCCCGGTGATGCCGAGCGCCATCGGGGTGAGCGCGAAGATCGTCGCGAGCGCGGTCATCAGGATCGGCCGCAGACGCTTCTCGCCACCGGCCATCACCGCCTCGGGCGTCGACAGCCCCTTCTCGCGGTACTGGTTCACGAGGTCGATGAGCACGATCGCGTTCGTCACGACGATGCCGATCAGCATGAGCACGCCGATCAGCGAGGCGACGCCCAGCGGCACGCCGGTGACGATCTGCAGCAGGATCGCGCCGGTCGCGGCGAACGGCACCGACACGAGCAGCAGCAGCGGCTGACGCAGCGACTTGAACGTCGCGACCATCACCACGTACACGATCAGGATCGCCGCGAGCATCGCGAGGCCCAACTGCGAGAATGAGTCGGCCTGCTGCTGCGCGACGCCGCCGACGCTCGCGCGGGCGCCGTCGGGCAGATCGGTCGCGGCGATCGCAGCGTTCACCGAGGCGGTCGCGACCGCGAGATCATCGGATGCCGGAGGCACGGTGATCGTCGCCGTGCGGCGGCCCTGCTCGGTCGAGATCGACGTGGGTCCCTCGCGCTGCTCGACCGTGGCGATGTCCCTGAGGCGCACCGGTCCCGTCGCAGCCGGGATCACGAGATCGCGCAGCGCTGCCACGGTGGTCGGCGGCTCGGGGTTCGCGATGTAGACCGTCAGCGCGGTGCCGTCGATCTCGACGGATCCGGCCTGCTGCGGGCGCATCGTGCTCGACACCAGCGAGCCCACCGCGACCTCCGACAGGCCGCGCTCGGCGGCCGCGGCGCGGTCGACCTCGACGGCGATGTACGGCAGCGAGGCCGACAGGTTGTGGGTCACGGCGCCGATGCCGTCGCGGCCCTTCAGGTCGTCGACGAGCGCGTCCGTGGCGGCGGTCAGCGCGTCGGCGGTCGGCGCCGAGACGGTCACCTCGATGTCGCTGGATCCGAACCCGCCGGATGCCGCGCTCACGGTCACCTCACCGGCATCCTCGAGCGCGTCGATCTTCTTCTGCACCTCGGCGCGCAGCTTCTCCTGGTCGACGCCCTCCTCGGTCTGGATCGAGTAGGTGATGCCCGCTCCGCCGGAGAACGCGTCGCGCAGCGCCGAGCCGCTCGAGCCGATCGAGGCCTGCACGTGCTCGATGCCGTCGATGCCCGACAGAGCGCCCTCGACCTTCTTCGCGGCATCCGACTTGGTCTCGAGGCTCGCGGTCGCGCCCACGTCCTGTGTGACGGTCATGGTGTTCTGGCCCGAGTCGCTGAGGAAGTTGATCTTCATCAGCGGGGCGGCGGCGAGCGTGCCCGCGAGCACGAGCACCGCGATGACGACGGTGGTCGCGGAGTGCTTCAGCGTCCAGCCGAGGATGGGCGTGTACAGCTTCTGCAGCGGGGTGGGCGGGGCGTCCGGATGCTCCGGATCGATCGGCTCGCCGTCTTCGGAGAGCAGCGGCTTGCCCGGGCGCAGGAACCAGTACGCCAGCACCGGCACGATGGTGAGCGCGACGAGCAGGGATGCCGCCATCGCGATCGTCACGGTCATCGCGAACGGCCGGAACAGCTCGCCGACCATGTCGCCGACGAACACGATCGGCAGGAACACCGCGACCGTGGTGATGGTGGATGCCGTGATGGCCGAGGCGACCTCGCGCACGGCGAGCACGATCGCCTGCAGCTTGTCGGCACCCTCGACGTAGTGGCGTTTGATGTTCTCGATCACGACGATCGAGTCGTCGACGACGCGGCCGATCGCGATCGTGAGCGCGCCGAGGGTGAGCACGTTCAGCGAGTAGCCGAACGCCTGCAGCCCGATGAAGGTGATCAGCACGCTGGTCGGGATCGAGATCGCCGTGACCAGGGTCGAGCGCACCGACAGCAGGAAGACGAGGATCACGATCACCGCGAACGCGAGGCCCAGCAGACCCTCGGTGGCGAGCGTCTCGATGGACTGCTCGATGTACGGCGCCTGGTCGAAGATGACGGTGAACTCGGCATCCGGGAACGAGTTCCCGAGCTCGTCGAGGGCGGCGAGCACGCCCTTCGAGACCTCGACGGTGTTCGCGGCGGGCAGCTTGGTGACCGCGATCGAGAGGGCGTCCTCGCCGTCGACGCGCGAGATGGAGGTGACCGGGTCCTGCTGCTGGGTGACCGTGGCGACCTCGCCGATCGTGACATCGCTGCCGACTAGCGGCAGGGCGGCGATCTCATCGGCCGAGCCGATCTTCACCCCGGTCTGCACTGTGAGAGTCTGACCGTCCTCGGTGATGTCGCCACCGGGCAGCAGCACGCCGTTCTGCTGCAGCGCCTGACTGATCGCCTGCTGGCTCTGCCCTGTGGCGGCCAGCTTCGCGGCATCCGGCTGAATGGTGATGCGCTGTCCCGTGCCGCCGACGACCTCGGCGGCGTTCACGCCGTCGACGTCTTCGAGGTCGGGGATGACAGTGCTCTCGAGATCGGTCTGCGCGGTCTCGGAGTCGTCGAAGCCGGTGACGGCGATCTGGATCACCGGGAAGTCGTCGATCGACACGCTCAGCACCTGCGGCGACACGTCGTCGGGCAGCTGCCCGGCGATGCGGTTGATCGCCTGCTGCATCTTCTGCTCGGCGGTGGCGAGGTTGGTGCCGTACGAGAACATCGCCTGCACGATCGACGCGTTCGTCGTGCTCGTGGCGCTCGTCGACTCGAGCCCAGGCACGCCCTGGATCGCGCTCTCGATCGGGGTGGAGACGTCGTTCTCGACCACCTCGGGCGACGCTCCGGGGTAGCTCGTCATCACGATGAGCGCGGGCAGCTCGAGCGAGGGGATGAGCTCCTGCTTGAGGTTGGTGAGCGCGAGGCCGCCGAACACCGCCGAGACGATGGTGATGAGCGCGATCAGCGCGCGGTTGCGAAGGCTGAGGACGGCGAGTCTCGACATGTGCGTTCTCTTCGGTCGGGCGGGAGCCGGTGCGGGCGTACCCGGCGCCCTTCCACGCTACAGCGCGGAACCCAGAGCCAGCCCCACGCCCGCGAGCAGGATGCCGGCGAACAGCATCCCGACGGCATTCAGGGCTGAGGCCCGTCGCTCGCCGACGCGCCACAGCGCGACGGTGTCGAGCATCGCCGTGCTGAAGGTCGTGTAGCCGCCGAGGAAGCCGCTGCCTGCCACGAAGGCGGCATCGGGCAGGGCCCCGACGAGGATGCCGAGGGCGAGCGATCCGGTGAGGTTGATCACCATGACGCCCCACGGGAAGCGGGTGCCGACGGCCCGGGCGATGCCGAGGTCGACGAGGTAGCGCATGGCCGCGCCGAGACCGCCGCACAGCGCCGCCACGAGCAGCACCGCGGGGCTCATGTCGTGCTCCGTCTGCCGAGCCGCAGCCCCAGCGCGGCGGCCGCGATGCCGAGCACGACGCTCACGACCGCGTACCCCGCGGCGAGCAGCGGCGCCTGATGCCACACCTCGACCGTGCCGACGGCGAGCGCGCTGTACGTGGTGAAGCCGCCGAGCATGCCGGTGCCGACGAACACGCGGGTGTCGGACGACGACGGCAGCCGGGCGGCGAGCAGACCGATCAGCAGCGCCCCGAGCACGTTCGCGACCAACACCGACAGCGGAACTCCCCCGGCATCCGGGATCGCGAGACCGAGCGCAAGCCGCGCCGCCGTGCCGATCGCCCCGCCGAGGGCGACGAGCAGCGCACGCCGGAGCACGGTGCGTGCAGGGGCCGGCGGGGTCACCTCATCACCCTAACTGCGAGGGGCGTCGAGGCACGGTACGTAGACTCGACAGACCGGCGACGCCCGCGCCGGTGCGCGGATCGAGACGACACGCAACCGGTCTGGAGGACGACACCCGAGTGCTCAGCAGGACGATGTTCGGATGGTCGCGGCTGCTCACCGCGGCCGTGTGCATCGTGGCGCTCGTGCATCGGATGCTGTGGGGCATGGGCTCGCAGACGCTCGCCAGCCAGAACTTCTTCGCCTATCTGACGATCCAGTCGAACACCGCGTTCGCCGTGCTCGCAATCGTCGCCGGCGTGATCGCGCTGCGCACCGCGGAGGATCCGCGCTGGCTCACCACGGCACGGGCGATCGTGCTGAGCTGGACGATCACCGCCGGCCTCGCGTTCGCGCTCATCGTCTGGCAGGCCGGCGTGCGCGGCATCCCGATCACGGTGCCGTGGTCGGATGTCGTACTGCACTTCGTGCTGCCGGCGTGGACGATCGTCGCCTGGGTGATCGGCCCCGGCCGGCGGCAGGCGTCGTGGCGGGTCGTGCCATTCGTGCTGCTGTACCCCGTGATCTGGGGCGTGTTCACGATCTGGCGCGGCAGCCTGATCGGCTGGTACCCGTACTACTTCCTCGACGCCAGGCAGGTGTCGGGGCTGGTGGAGATGGCGGTGACGTGCGCTATCGCACTGTCGATCTTCGCGCTCGTCGCGAGCGGGCTCGTGCTGCTGAGCCGGGTGAGCGTGACGGTGCGGGATGCCGCGGCTCAGCCTTCTGGCCCTCAGCTCTCGCTGTCGTCCTCCGGCGCGAAGTAGGCGAGCGACGCGAGTGCGGCCGTCTCGGCGTCGCGGTCGTCGAGGTCGGCGAATTGGGTGGCGGCGGCGCCGCCGACCAGGCCGACGAGCACGGGCTCGCCGGTGGCGGGCTGCAGGTTGAGCCAGGTGCGGATGAGTGCGTCGCCGCCGACGACATGCCAGATCGCCGGTGCGTCCCCGGCCCAGAACGCCTCGTCGAAGCGCAGCCACACGCTCTCGAGCGCACCCGCGCCGAGGGCGGCGATGGCTCCGCGCTGCACGAAGGGCAGGGCGGGGGCGAACTCGATACCCTGACGCTGCAGCACGCCCAGCGGCACGGTGACGATGACCCGGTCGAACGAGAGCGCCTCGCCGGTGCCGAGGCGCAGGCTCACGCCGCGATCGTCGTAGGCGATGCGAGTCACGGGCGAGGCGAGCGTGACGTCGATCTCGTCGAACTGCGCGGCGATGAACGCGCCGAGGTCGCCGGTGCGCCCGGCAAGGGCGTCGCCGTGCAGTGCGGGCGGGTACCAGCTTGACGCCTGCGCGGTGTCGACGGCTGTGGTCGCCTCGATCCAGGCGAGCGCTGCGGCCAGCTCGGGGGCGGCCGGGTCAGCGCCGTTCTGCGTGAGCGCGTCGACGATGGAGGCGTCGGCCGCCGCCTGCGCCGCCCGTTCGACGGCCTGCTGCACGGGAGTCGTGTCGAGCGGTGACGCCTCACCGTCGGCCGTGCGTGCGACGGCGGTGTCGAAGGCGAGCGTCTCATCGCCGATCGCGATGAGCCGCTCGTCGAGGGCGGTGACGTCGTCATCGGTGAAGAGCCAGGCACCCAGCTGCGGGCGGGTCGGCCAGGAGTCGTCGTCGACGCTGTGGATGCGGCCACCGGTGCGCTCCCGCGCCTCGAAGATCGTGACCTGGTATCCGGCATCCGCCAGCGAACGGGCCGCGACGGCGCCCGCAGCACCCGCGCCGACGACGGCGATGCGCTCGCCGTTCGCGGCCTCGGCGATCGCATCCATGGCGGCACGGCGGCCGGAGTCGACCGCGCCGATCACGGTGCCGGGGTGCACGTCGTCGGTCGCCTCACCGGCGAAGAACACCCGGTTCTCGAGTGGGGCGGCGAGCGCCGCGCGCTGCTCGGGGGCGGCACCCGCAGGGATGTAGCTCATGCCACCCGCCGAGTACGGATCGCTCGTCCAGGTGCTGCGCAGCCAGGCTTCGGGCTGCGGGATCCCGGCCGGCGTCGACGGTTTCGGACGCGGAGTCGTGACGGTCGGCTTCGGCTTCGGCTCCCCCGTGCAGGCGGCGAGGAGCACCGCGACGGCGCCGGTCCCGGCGCCGACGAGCAGGCTGCGGCGAGTGAGGCTCATCGTCCTGCCAGACTACCCTCGCCCACCCACGACCCTCCCCGGCATGATCCGGTCCGGCATGGCGCACCCCGATACCGCCAGAATGGTCGGGTCGTCCCGCTTCCCCCGGCGGGACCATGGCACCGGAGGAAAGCACATGGCCAGAAGAGGCCTTATTCGTCATGCCCTGATCGCAGGGCTCTCACTCACGGTCGCGCTCGCGATCTCGCCGGCCGTCACGGCGGTCGCCGAGGAGGCGCCCGCGCGCGTCAGCATCCGGGATTCCGATCCCGAGATGGTGCTGGGGTGGGCATCGCACGACCTGACCACGATGGCGGCCGAGGAGGCCGCCTTCGGAACCTCGAACGGGATGCTGTCGACGTACGTCGACTTCGTGCAGTCCCCGGGCTTCCCGCACGACTACGCGGATGCTGCCGCCGCGCGCGGCTCGGCGCTGCTGATCGCCTGGGAGCCGTGGGACTGGAATCTGCCCGCCGAGACGCAGCCGCAGTTCGCTCCGCGGCTCATCGCCGCCGGCGCGTTCGACGCGCACCTGACGGCGTGGCTGGCGGAGGCTGCGACGCGAACCGACGAGGCCGAGATCATCGTGCGCTTCGCGCCCGAGATGGACGACTCCTCGCGGCCGTGGTCGAGCAGCACCGCGCCGGGCGGCAACACGGCTGCGGAGTACATCGCGATGTGGCGGCACGTGTACGCACTCAAGCAGGCGATCGCGCCTGAGGTCGTGTTCCTGTGGAATCCGCTGAACTACGGTGCGGGGCCGCATCCGTTCGAGGCGTACTTCCCCGGGTCGGCGTATGTCGACGCGCTCGCCCTGGACGGGTTCAACTGGTCGGATGCTCGGGCTGGCTCGCCCGGGTGGCAGAGCACCGAGGACGTCTTCGGCTTCTCGTCGCCGAGCGGCCCTGTGACCCGGCTGAAGGCCCTCGCGGGCGACAAGCCGTGGGGCATCGCGGAGGCCGCCTCCGCGCCAGATGACCCCGCCGCGTTCCTGCCCGGCGGTTCGCAGTGCGCCGCCTGGGGCACCTGGGTCTTCGACTGGCCCGAGAACCGGCCCTTCGAGGCGACCGCCGCCGACTGGATCACCCAGGAGGGATGGTCGCGGATGCTGATCCTGCGCGCCCGCGCCGCCGGCGCCTCGTTCGTCGACTTCTTCCACACGAACAAGGAGACCGACTGGCGGCTCACCGACACCCCGGCCGGGCGCGACGTGTTCCGCGACGCGAGCTGACGGCGGCGGCAGCCACCGCTCACGCGGTGACGAGTTCGACCTGCCCTCGTTCGAAGTACGCGACCAGATCGTCGTCGAGCTGCGGTACGGCGACAGCGGACCCGTCGCCGCGCAGCGATGCGGTGGCGAGGATGCCGGCGGCGACGGCCTCGCGCGCGGCGATCGGAGAGGTCGCGGTGAGCCCGCCGTCGCGCACGAAGCGCAGGAACTCGGCCACGAGCAGAGCGTCGGCACCGTCGTGCCCGGCATCCGGCGCCGACTCGATCGGGAAGGTCTCGTCGGCCTCGGCGTACCCGCGGTGGCGGCGATTCCACAGCTTGACCACCCCGCCCGACGTGTCGCCGACGTTCTCGATGCGCCCCTCGGTGCCGATCACCGTGTAGTTGCGCCAGTAGTCGGGCGTGTAGTGGCACTGCTGGTAGGAGGCGAGGATGCCGCCGCTCAGCCGCATGTTCACCATCGAGATGTCCTCCACATCGACCACGGGGTGGAGCCCCGTGAGCGATGCGGGAGGCCAGTTGTCGACGCTGAACCAGTCGGGCATGCGCTCGCCTGAGCGGTCGCGTCTGTCATCGATGTCGCCGTACACGCTGAGCTCACCCATGGCTGAGACCCGCTCGGTGTACGCACCCGCCAGCCAGTGGATCACATCGATATCGTGCGCACCCTTCTGCAGCAGCAGCCCGGTCGTGCGGGTGCGATCGGCGTGCCAGTCCTTGAAGTAGTAGTCGCCGCCGTGGCCGACGAAGTGGCGCACCCAGATCGCCTTCACATCGCCGATCCGGCCGTCCTGGATCAGCCGTCGCATCAGCGTGATCACGGGCATGTGCCGCATGTTGTGCCCGATGTACAGGCGCGACCCGGTGCGCCGGGCCGTCTCGAGCATGGCGTCGGCGTGCGCGAGGTCGATCGCCAGCGGCTTCTCGCAGAACACGGCGACCCCGGCCTCGAGCGCACGGATGCTGATCGCGGCGTGCGTGTCGTCGGGGGTGAGCACCATCACGGCGTCGACTCCGGAGGCGAGCAGCTCGTCGAGAGAGTCGGTGACGAGCGCATCGGGCGCGAAGGCGCGCGCGTCGGCGCGCGCTCGCTCGGAGGGGTCGCACACGGCCGTCACCCGCGACCCCATCCCGGGGCGGTGCACCTCGGTGCGCAGCGACGCACGCGCGCCGAAGCCGATGATGCCGATGCTGAGATCCATGGTTCTCCTTCGAAGGGTGGTGCGCGTCGTCAGCGCGAGCGAGTGGACGGCGCGGTGAGATCGGTCGAGCCGCCTGGGAACAGCGACCACGGGAACTCGTGCAGCTGCGGCGGCTCGCCATCCTCGGCGAGCGCCCGGTTCACGATGATCCGAGCCTGCCGGTCGTAGAAGTCGGTCGGTCCGACCGTGGTGAGCGTCGGTGAGATGAGGTGGGCGTCGGGGGTGTTGCCGACGCCGATCACGGCCACGTCGTGCGGCACACGCAGCCCGAGAGTGTGCGCGGCGTTGATCGCGGCGATCGCGGCGAAGTCCGTCGTGGCGTACACCGCCGTCGGCGGCGTGGGGCCCGAGAGCAGCCGGATCGCCGCGGCGAAGGCGCTGGACTGGGTGAGCGCGTACGTCTGCGTCCATTCCGAGCGCACGGCGAGTCCGTGCGCCGACATCCGCTCGAGGTAGGGCGTGTACCGGGTGCGCTGCGCTGCCGCGTCCGCGACCGCACGCTCGCCGGCAAGGCAGCCGATCGCCGTGTGATCCTGCAGAAGATGGTCCATCGCCAGACCGCACCCGGGAAGAGCATCCGAGCGGATCACGTCGAACCCCTCCGGCGCCAGCGACTCGGAGAACACGACCAGCGGCCGACCGGCGGCCACGAGATCGCGCAGCTTGCCCACGCCCACCGCGTCATCTCCGACGCTGTCGAGGTAGACCACATCGCTCTCGAGCCGGTCGAGGGCGGCGTGCCAGTCGCCGTCGGCAAGGATCAGCGTGGTCAGCCCATGCCGGTTCGCCTCGGCGTTCACGGCGTCGGCGACGGCCAGCGACCACGGGTCGCTGAGCATGTTCAGCGACAGCTGGATCATGCCGCTGCGACCCGTGCGGGTGGCGCGCGCAGCGAGGTTGGGGCGGTAGTTCAGCTCCTCGGCGGCCGCGAGGACGCGGGCGGTGGTCGCCTCGGCGACGCCGCTGCCCGCGGCAGACCCTGCGCGCCCCGAGAACACGTACGACACAGTGGCGATCGACACGCCGGCGCGCTCCGCGACCATGCGGAGCGTCGGGCGGCGGCGCGGGTGCCCGGTGACCAGGGGGCGCTCAGTGCTCGGCATCCGCAAGCCTCTCCCTCAGGATCGGAAGGATCGCGGTGACCGGGCGCCCTGACTGCAGGGCACCGTCGACGACGAACCCCTCCGGGCGATCGCGCAGCGCGTCGACGAGCGCCGCTCGGCAGCGTTCGAGCACGTCGGGCGCGGATCGGGCACCCACGAGATCGTGAGCCTCGCCCGGATCGGCAGCCAGGTCGAACAGCTGCTCGACTCCCTCACCCGACCCCCAGATGTACTTGTGCGTTCCGTCGGTGACCCAGTGCAGCGACTGCCCCCAGTACACGTGCTCACCGTGCAGCCACGCACGCGGCTCGACGGCGGCATCGGCACCTGACACGACCGGGGCGAGCGAGCGCCCGTCGACGGATGCGGGCACGTCGACGCCCGCGAGCTCGAGCAGTGTCGGCATGACGTCTCGCAGCTCGGCGAGCTCGGCGCTCACCTCACGGCGCACGCTCGCCCGGGTGGGAGCATCCGCCACGATCAGCGGCACCCGCGCCGAGCCCTCGTACGGCACGGCCTTGCGGTAGATGTCGTGGTCGCCGAGCATCTCACCGTGATCGCTGGTGAACACGACGATGGTGTTCTCGGCCTCGCCGCTCTGCTCGAGCAGTTCGAGGAACCGCCCGATCTGCTGATCGACGTGCGCCATCGCGCCGTAGTATCCGGCGCGCGCCCGGCGGATCATGTCGGCCGGCATCGTCGCGAGCGAGGCCTGGTGCCCGCCGTCGGCGCGATTCGCGTCCCACACGCCGTTCCAGTCGCCGTGCAGCGTCGGCTGCTCGTCGGCTGCGAGGAACTGCTCGAGCGCCCAGGCGGGCGGGTCGTAGGGCGGATGCGGTCGGTGATACGACAGGTAGAGGAAGAACGGCCGCGTCGGGTCGCGTCGTTCCAGGAAGCGCCCCGCCGTCGTCGTGACCCAGTTCGTCGGATGCAGCCGCTCAGCCTTGTCCCACGGACGGGTGACGATCGAGTTGCATCCGGCTCCGTGGTCGAAGTACTCCTCGTCGGGGCTGACGCCCGGCTGACGGCGCAGCCAGTGCACGTAGTCGTCGACGGGCTCGAGAACGCCGCGGTATTCACGGCGCGCGTAGTGCAGGAAGCCGTCGTGCAGCTGCACGTCGTCGAAGCCGATCCGCGCCCGCTCGGGCCAGATGTGCATCTTTCCGATGGCGTGGGTCTGATATCCGGCATCCCGGAAGACACCGGGCATCGTCACCGGATGCGCGCGAGGGAAGTCGATGCCCTCGACGTATCCGACCAGCCCGTGGCTCTCCTGCGACTGGCCTGTCATCAGCGCCGCCCGCGCGGGCAGACACGTCGGCGTCGCCGAGTACGCGCGATCGAACCGCACGCCCCGCGCCGCCAGCTCGTCGAGGATCGGTGTGCGCACCACCGGGTGCCCCGCGCACGACAGCGCGTCTCCGCGCCACTGGTCGGCGACGATCAGCACGACGTTCGGCTGCTGCTCCACTCGGCCTGCGCGATCCTCGTCCATTTCCCATTCCTTCCGCACGAGATCCCGAACGATCCGACTATGACAGTTCGGCGGCCAAGGAGGCGGAGTTCACGCCATCCAGCTCCGCCTCGGCGACCAGCACGACCGCACCGTCCGCCGCCCCGAGCGGAGCATCCGTCTCGATGATCGTGACGGTGTGCGCACCGGCGCCGAGGAGGGGTCCTGGGCAGTACAGGCTCTGCTGCGGGCCGATGTGCCAGAAGCGCCCGAGCATGGCGTCGTCGACCCAGAGGAAACCGCGCCCGCGACGTGAGGTCGAGATGTTGGCGTCGGCGCCGGCCTCGTCGGATGCGACGTCCAGCGCGAGCTGTCGGAACGAGAGCCCGTCGGCTCCCGTCGTGTCGCGGTCGAGCGCGCATGCGGCGGCGACCGCCCCGCCGATCATGTCCAGCGCCAGCGGGTACGCCCGCCAGTCGTTGACGAAGCGGTTGCCCCACCACACTCCCCCGAGAACGCCCTTGCGTTCGCCGAGGTGCGGGCCGAAGTTGATCCGCCCCATCGACTCGACGACGAGGTCGACGCGCAGGGTGCCGCGCTCGGCGGTGATCTCGAGCGTCTCCGGCACTCCCTCGTCACGGCCGACGATGCCGGCGAGGCGTCCGTCGATGAAGACGTGGGCGCGGTCGTGCAGACCGTGCAGCCGCACCGGCACCGGACCGCCCGCGTGCGCCACCTCGGCGCGCAGCAGCAGCAGTCCGCGCTCGAGGTTGAGCTGCTCGAACGTCGGCGGCTCCGGCACGGCATCCGTCACCGCGCGCAGGCCCGGCACCGTGTCGACCGTGGCCAGCGACAGCCTCTCGAGGTCGTCGCAGGTGAGCACGCCGGAGGCGACCGGTTCGAGTTCGCGGGGCGCGAGCGCAGGCGGGTCGGCCACGAGGTCGGACGGAAGGTCCGGCACGGGGATGTGCGCGGCGATGACCTCGCGGAAGGCGTGGAACTTGCGGGTCAGCGCACCGTTCTCGGCGATCGGAGCGTCGTAGTCATAGGAGGTGATGGTGGGCTGCAGCCCGCCGTCGTGATTCGCGCCGTTCCACAGCCCGTAGTTCGTGCTGCCGACGCCCATGTAGAAGTTGACGCTCATGCCGTGCGACAGCATCGTGCGCAGCTCGCCGGCGACCTCATCGGCATCGCGGGTGTGATGCCCCTCACCCCAGTGGTCGAACCAGCCGTGCCAGAACTCCATGCACATCGGGGGCACGTCAGGGAACTCGCGGGCGTACGTGTCGAGATGCTCGCCGGTGCGCGAGCCGAAGTTCATCGTGGGCAGGGCGCCGTCGACGGCGCCCGCGAGCAGCCAGTTCATCCGCGGGCCGTCGCTCGTGACCAGGGGCACCGTGATGCCGCGGGCGAGCAGTCCGTCGCGCAGGTGCTCGAGATACTGGTGGTCGTCTCCGAACGAGCCGTATTCGTTCTCGACCTGCACGAGCACCACACGGCCCCCGTTCGGATGCTGCCGCTCGGCGACGAGCGGGATGAGCTCGTCGAACCAGCGGTCGACCTCGGCGAGGTACGCCGGGTTGCGGGTGCGCAGGCGCATCGCCGGATCGGCGAGCAGCCAACCGGGAAAACCGCCGCCCTCCCATTCGGCGCAGATGTACGGGCCGGGGCGCAGGATGATGTCGAGGTCCTCGGATGCCGCAGTGTCGAGGAACCGCGCCAGATCGGCACCGCCCGTGAAGTCGAAGACACCGGGAGCCGGTGCGTGGAAATTCCACGGCACGTACGTCTCGACGGTGTTCGCCCCCATCGCGCGCAGGCGACGAAGGCGGTCGGCCCACTGCTCCGGGTGCACTCGGCTGTAGTGCATCGCACCGGAGACGATCAGGTGCGGCTGCCCGTCGCGGAGGAACCGTGGGCCCGAGGAGGTGAGCATTGCGCCCTTTCAGGTGGAGGTGTGATGAAGCGGGTGGTGGCGCCGTGGAGGATCCGTGGCGGATCCTCCACGGCGCGACGGTGTCAGCGGCGCGGCTCGAGGTTCATGAGCGTGAGCACCGCGTCGGCCGGGAGTGTGGCGTTCGGGGCGTAATCGTCCTTGCCGGGCTCGGGGAAGCCGGTCCACCGGGTCTGGTTCGCCACGGCCTTCCAGCCCGCGGTCGCAGTGGCGATGAACGGAGCGTCCTCGGCGATGATCTCCTGCGCCTCGGCGGACAGCTCGGCGACGCGCTCGGGGTCGGAGCCGGGGGCGATGCCGCCGAGCTCGGCCACGACCGCGTTGAACTCGTCGCTCTTCCAACGTCCCTGGTTCAGCGACGCGGCCTCACCGAGCGGAACGTACGAGAGCTCGCCCAGCGAGTTGAACAGGCTGAACGGCGTGCTGCCGAACACGGGAGAGCCCGACGCCATGCCGAAGTCGCCCGTGGTGCTGGCCTCGGTGAACGGAGCATCCGCCATCTGGTTGACCGTGACGTCGAGACCGAGACCCTCGCGCCACTGGTCGGCCATGAACGTGCCGGTCTTCACCCACTCGTCGTACGGCTGGTACACGTCGTAGCGCAGTTCGTAGCTCTTGCCGTCCTTGACGAGCTTGCCGTCCTCGACGGTCCATCCGCCGTCGGCGAGCTCCTGCTTGGCCGCCTCGACGTCCTGCTTCTGCTCGGTGTCGGGGGCGAGCTGATCGGCGTACACGGTCGGATCGACGCCGGCCGCGGTGGGGACGCCGTAGCCGACGGCGACGACCTTCGCCGCGGTCTCGAGGTCGAGCGCGTCACGCAGCGCGCGGCGCACGTGCACGTCGTCGTAGGGGGCGACCTCGGTGTTGAAGATGACGCCGTCGGATCCACCGGTCGGGTAGAAGACGTAGAGGTTGTTCTCGGGGTCCTTCGAGATGAACTCCTCTTCGGCGTTCGTCCAGCCGAACGTGCCGAAATCCATCTTCCCCGAGAGCACCTGGCTGCGCATGGCGTCTCCGGTGACCGCGTGCAGGTTGACGTGCTTCAGTCCGGCCGACTCACCGCCCCAGTAGTCGTCGCGGATGTCGAACGAGATCTGCTGCGGCGAGAACTTGGCGAGCACGGCGGGCCCGGTGCCGATCGGCTCGGGGTTGGTCCACTCGCGCACGTTCTGGTCCGACCAGATGTGCTCGGGCACGATCTGGCGCGTGGCGAACTCGGCGAGGTCGGAGAACGACTCCTTGTCGTAGGTGACGACGACGGTGTGGTCGTCCTTCGCCTCGACGCTCTTGAAGGGGTACACCTTGGGCGTCTCCCCCGAGAGCACGAGGTTCCAGGTGAAGGCGACGTCGTTCGCGGTGAACGGCTCGCCGTCGGACCAGGTCACGTCGTCGCGGAGCGTGAAGGTGAGCTCGGTGCCCGCGTCGTTGAACGACCATTCCGTCGCCAGGTACGGCAGGACCTCGCCGGCGGCAGAGCGGTCCATGCGCACGAGCGGTTCGTAGATGTACGCCGTGCCGGGGGTGACGCTCACGCCGGTGGGCGAGAAGAGGTTGAAGTTCTGCGTCCACGTCGTGCCGCCCCAGCCGATCTGGTTGAGCGTGGTGGGCACGTCGGAGCCCCCGGCGTCGGCGTTGCCGGCGTCGAACGAGCATCCGGTGACGGTCAGGGCGGCGACGACCGCGAGCGACGCTGCCGCGGCCAATCTCTTCATCTTCATGGTTCTCCTTTGGTGGGGTTCGCCTGGTGAGGGCAGGGGTGGGGGTCGGGTGCGTGTCAGGCCGTGGCTTTGACGCGCGACGGGTCGGGTGCCGCGTCGAGCAGCAGCCGGGTGTACGGATGCTGCGGGTCGCTGATGAGCGTCTCGGTCTCGCCCGACTCGACGAGCTCGCCGCGATACATCACGCACATCCGATCGGACACGTAGCGTGCGCTGGCGATGTCGTGGGTGATGTAGAGGATGCTGACGCCGCGTTCGCGGCGGATGCGGTCGAGCAGGTTCAGCACGTCGAGCCGGATGGACACGTCGAGCATCGAGGTGGGCTCGTCGGCGAGGATCACGTCGGGTTCGACGGCGAGCGCCCGCGCGATCGACACGCGCTGTCGCTGACCGCCGGACAGCGACGTCGGGAAGCGGTCGATGTAGTCGCGGCTCGGGGTGAGCGCCACCATCTCGAGCAGCTCGTGGATGCGCGCCTCCACCTGACGTGACGACAGCTTCGGGTGGTGGATGCGCACCACGCGGCCGAGGGTGTGCCGGATCGTCTTGAGCGAGTTGAGCGATGCGAACGGGTCCTGGTACACCATCTGCACCTGCTTGGTGTACGCGAGTCGCTTCGTGCGCTTCGTGACAGCCTCCCCGCGGAACCGGATGGTGCCGTCGCTGGGAGTGATGATGCGCGCAAGCGCACGGGCGATCGTGGTCTTGCCCGAGCCCGACTCGCCGACGAGGGCGACGATCTCGCCCTCGCGCAGCTCCAGGCTCACGCGGTCGCAGGCGCGCACCGCAGTGCGGCGGCCTCTGTCGTCCTTGCCGTCGAAGGTGATGGTCACCTCGTCGGCGGCGAGCACGACACGCTTCTCGGCACTCATCGCTGGGCTCCCGTCAGGATCGGCTCGGCGACACCGGCGGCCTCGTCGGCGCGCACGTGGCATGCGGCTCGAGAGACATGCAGGTCGACGAGTTCGGGGCGTTCGGCGGCGCAGCGCTCCACCGCCTCGGTGCAGCGGGAGCGGAACGAGCATCCGCTCGGCAGCATCCGCAGGTCGGGCGGGCTGCCCGGGATGCCGTGCCGCACCCTTCGCGGCTCGTGCAGCGAGGGGAACGAGTTGCGCAGCCCGCGCGTGTACGGATGCTGGGGGTCGTCGGCGATGGTGCGGGCCGGACCGATCTCGACGATGCGTCCCGCATACATGATCGCGATGCGGTCTGCCATCTCGAGCAGCAGGGAGAGGTCGTGCGTGACGAAGATCACCGCGAAGCCGAACTCCTTCTGCAGACGAAGGATGTGGGTGAGGATCTGCCGCTGCATCACGACGTCGACTGCGGTGGTCGGCTCGTCCATGACGATCAGGTCGGGGTTGCACGCCAGCGACAGCGCGATCAGCGCGCGCTGGCGCATGCCGCCCGAGAGCTCATGTGCGAACTTGTCCATCGCACTGGGGGCGATGCCGACCATCTCGAGCAGCTCGGCGGTGCGGTCGCGGATCTCGGCGCGGCTGATCCGCGGGTTGTGCGCCCGCAGCGTGTCGGCGAACTGGGCGCTCAAGCGGGTGACCGGGTTGAGGCAGGCCATCGCCGACTGCATGACGATGGAGATGTCCGACCAGCGGAAAGCCCGCAGCTGCCGCTCGTCGGCGCGCACCAGGTCGATGCCGTCGGGGTGCGTCTCGTCGTACAGGATCACCTCGCCCTTGGGAGTGACGGCGGGCGGGTTCTGCAGTCGGGTGATGGCCGTCAGCAGGGTCGACTTGCCGGATGCCGATTCGCCGGCGATGCCGAGGATCTCACCGCGGTGCACGTCGAGGTCGATGTCGGAGCATGCCCGCACGTTCTGCTCATCGGTGAGGCCGAGGTACATGACATCGAGGTCGCGGACGCTCAGCAGCGGGGTGGTCGCGGCGCTCATGCGGTGACCTTCCTTTCGCGGCTCTCGCGGCGCTGGGCCGCGCGCTGACGGTTCATGTAGGCGCGGGTGCGCGCGGCGAGGGTGGCGTTGAGCTTGGGGTTGGTGACCTCGTCGAGGCCGAAGTTGATCATCGCGGTGGCGAATCCGATCACGGCGATGCAGAGGCCGGGAGGAAGGAAGTACCACCACTGGCCGCGCAGGATCGATCCGGAGGACTGCGCCTGCGAGATCATCGTTCCCCAGGTGATGCCCGAGGTGTCGCCGAGGCCGAGGAACGCGAGGGACGCCTCGGCGAAGATGCCGCCGACGAGCGCGGTGAGGAACATCGCCGAGATGATGCCGTACAGGTGCGGGATCACCTCGACGATGATGATGCGCCAGGTGGACTCCCCTGAGGTGCGCAGTGCTGAGGTGAAGTCACGGCTGCGCAGGCTGAGCGTCTGCGAACGGATGACGCGTGCGCCGCCGGGCCACGCCAGCAGTCCGATCACGGCGGCGATCAGGAAGTAGCCGGGGTTCTTCACGTAGCCGGCGATGATGAACAGCAGCGCGAAGCCGGGCAGCGTCATCAGCACGTTCACGATGGCGTTGATCGTGCGGTCGGTGTTGCCGCCCAGGTAGCCGGATGCGGTGCCGATGAGCACGGCGAGGATCGTCGCGATCGTGCCGGACAGCGTTCCGACGACGACCGAGCCGCGAGCACCGATGACGAGCTGGGCGAAGACGTCCTGTCCGCTCATGTTCGTGCCGAGCCAGTGCTCGGCCGAGGGCGGCGACGCGATCGCGTCGTAGTCGACGGCGATGGGGTTGATCCGCAGCACGGATTCGACGAACCAGGGGCCGAGCAGGGCGAGCACGCCGAAGAAGGCGAGGATGATGACGCCGGTGGCGACCTTCGGGTTGGTGAGGATGCGCGGCATGTCAGGCCTCCCTGGTGCGCGGGTCGAGCAGCACGTACAGCGAGTCGGCGATGAAGTTCGCCACGAGCACGGCCAGCACGATGATGAGGAAGATCGCCTGCATCAGCGGATAGTCCTTGGTGGTGATCGCCTGGTAGAGCAGGTAGCCCATGCCCGGGTAGGTGAAGACGATCTCGGTGAGCACGACGCCGCCGAGGATGCCGCCGATCGCGGTCGCGAGACCGTGACGTTCGGCAGCATGGCGTTGCGTGCGGCGTAGCGGAAGATCACGCGGGAGCTGCTGAGGCCCTTGGCCCTGGCGAGGGTGACGAAGTCCTCACTGGTAGTGGTCACCATCATGTTGCGCATCGAGAACATCCAGCCCGAGAAGCCCACGAACACACCGGTGAGGATCGGCAGCGCCGCGTACTGGAAGACCGACAGCAGGAACCAGAAGTTGTTCAGCTGGAACGGCACGTCGGGGCTGTAGCCGCCCGACGAGGGGAACCAGCCGAGGGTCAGTGCGAACACCCAGAGCAGGATCAGCGCGATCCAGAACGACGGCGTCGACGAGAAGAACTGCGAGAGCGGGGTGAGCCAGTTGTCGAGGCGGGATCCGGGCTTGAAGCCGACGAGGATGCCGAGCGCAGTGCCGACGGCCCAGGCGATGATGGTCGAGATCCCGACGAGGAACAGCGTCCACGGCAGGGCGCCGCCGATCAGCTCGATCACCGGCGTCGGGTAGCGTGAGACGGACAGGCCGAAGTCGAGGGTGAAGATGCTGGAGAGGTAGTCGATGTACTGCTGCAGCAGGTTCGCGTTCGGATCGCCGTAGAGGTTGCGGATCGACTGCAGCATCTCGGGCGTCAGGTTGGTGCCGGTCTGACGGGTGATCTGCAGCGCGAGCGCCTGGGCGGGATCACCCGGCATCATGCGGGGCACGAAGAAGTTGATCGTGACGGCGACCCAGGCCGTGACGAGGTAGAAGCCGGCCCGCTTGAGCAGGAAGCTGCCGCCGTGGCGGGTGCCGCCTCGGGTCGCGGCGTCGAGCTCGCCCTGCGGCTCGATCGGGCCGACGGGTGCGGTGGTGCGTGAACTCACCGCCGCCGCGTTGTCTGGTCTCGTGGTCGCCACGCCGCTCCCCGTTCTCTTCGAGTCGGGTGATCGGCGGGACGCTGATCACCCTTGATCGTGTGCGTGCGTTAAACGATAAACAAGAAAACGTGAGAGCGCAAACATTGCGTCGAACTTTGATCCGTAAGGCGACTTCTCGGGGGATGTTTGCGAGACGATTCGCCCCGAGAAGCCGCGCGACGGGTTACAGGTTCGCCTCCGCGTACACGCGCAGCGCGTCGCGGACGAACTCGGCACCGGCGGTGCCGCCCTGGCTGGTGGCATAGTTCGCGCCGAAGCGCGGGTCGGCGACGTACATCTCGCCGAGACCGATGACGTACGCCTTGACGTCGCCGCCCGGTGCGGCTGCGGGCGTGCCCGGGATGCCGGTGAGCCACTCCACGTGGCGGCGGGCGATGTCCTGCGCCTCGTCGGAGACCGGGTCGATGCCGCTCTCAGCCGCGGCGATCCAGTCGCGACCGAGGTCGGACACCCGCTGCTGCCACGCGGCGCGCTCCTCATCGGTCATGCTGCGCCACCAGCGGTCGCTGTCGGCGTAGGCCTTCCTGCCCCAGCGCTGCTCGACCTCGTCCTTGTACCGGGTGTGGTCGAAGCCGTCGAACATGTTCTCTGCCATGAGCTCTTCTCCTGCTCTCAATGCGGTGATGGTGGATTCGACGGACGCGATCTGCCTGGCGAGCCGGCCCTGCTCCTGTCGCAGGTACTCGAGGTGTGTCTCGAGGGCGGAGGCCTGGGTCCTCTCGCGTGAGAGAACCTCGGCGATCTGCGGCAGCCCGAGTCCGAGCTCGCGCAGCAGCAGAATGCGCTGCAGGCGCACGAGCGCGGCCTCGTCATAATGCCGGTAGCCGCTGCGGGCGATGCGGGACGGCGCCAGCAGGCCGATGTCGTCGTAGTGGCGCAGCGTTCTGCTGGTGGTGCCGGCGAGCCGGGCGATCTCCTGGATCGACCAGTCCATGCGGTGCTCCTTCCCTCTCGCGTGCGTCGTTGATTCCACGCTAGAAGTTGACGTTGCGTCAAGGTCAAGCCGGAATCGGAAAGATCTCTTGACAGACTCGCGATATATCGTGTTACTCTCGTCCCATCGCGATATATCTCGATATCGCCTCATTTAGGAGAACAGACATGACCGAGAAGTGGCTCATCGCCCCGGGCGAGGAACGCGTCATCGACATCGCCTCGGCGTCCCGCCTCAAGGTCGGACTCGTCGGCGGACAGGTCGACATCGTCGCGCACGACGAACCCGGCATCCGCATCGAGGTGCACGGCGTCACCATCAAGGATCTGCGCGTCGAGTCCGACGGCACCCAGGTCGAGATCGACCACCCGCAGATCGGCTGGGACAACTTCCTCGAGGTGTTCCGCAACTTCGGCGCCGGCGGCCCGAAGGCCGAGGTCAGCATCGCGGTCCCCCGCGGCATCGCCCTCACGCTCGGCGTCGTCAGCGCCGGCGCGCTCGTCTCCGGCATCCGCAACGATGTGCGCCTGAACACCGTGTCGGGCGAGATCATGGTCGACACCGTCTCGGGCGATCTGTCGGTCAACTCGGTGTCGGGCGACGTGCAGATCCGCGGACTGGTCGGCTCGGTGACCGCCAACAGCGTCTCGGGCGACGTCGCGGTGACCGGCTCGCTGCGCAAGGCGACCATCGACACCGTCTCGGGCGGCATGCTCGTCGACGCCGCGGGCGACGTGAACACGATCGGGCTCAACACCGTCGCGGGCGCCGCGACCATCCGCCTCGACGAGACCCTCGCCGCAAACTACGTGCTGCGCAGCATGAGCGGCAAGCTGCTCGTCGACGGCGTCGAGCGCTCGGGCGGCGGACCCAGCAACTACACCGGTCAGACCGGTGAGCTGGCCGGCAGCTTCGTCGATGTGCGCGCCAACTCGGTCTCGGGCGGCATCACGGTGCTGCGCCGGCCGCAGGTGTCGGTCGCCGACGACGCGGAGTGGGAATCATGAGCCCCGCCGTCTTCTCGCACGGCGACCTGCGACTGTACCTGCTGTCGCTGCTCGCCGAGGCGCCGCAGCACGGCTACGGCATCATCCAGGCGCTCACCGACCGCACCGGCGGCACCTACACGCCGAGCGCGGGCACGATCTATCCGCGCCTCGCGAAGCTCGAGGAAGAGGGCCTGGTCAGCAAGACCGTCGACGGCCGCACCACGATCTACGCGATCACGGATGCCGGACGCGCAGAGCTCTCCACCCGCGAGGGCGATCTGGCCGGCATCGAGTCCGGGCTTGCCGACTCGGTGCGGCTGATCGCCAACGAGGTGCGTCAGAGCGTGCAGGAGGCGATGAAGAGTCTGCGGGCCGACCTCGCCGCCGCCGCGCATGACGAGAAGGGCTCGGCGACGTCGTGGTCTTCGTCCGACCGTTCGGACGACCGGGTCGCGAGCCGCGAGAACCTGCAGCGCGCAGACGCATCGATCAGCGCCTTCCGCGCCCGGGTGCGCAGCGACCTGCGCACCCACGTGGCCCGCGGCGGCGTGCTCACCACGGGCGTCGTTTCTCAACTCGAAGACGCGATGGATGCCGCGGCGCGCGCGGTCACGCAGGCGCTGAGCCGCGGGGCGGAGTGATCAGTCGCGGATCTCGGTGATCGAGACCACGAAGGGCGGATGCTGCGGCATCCGCCCTTCGTCGTCTGCGTGCCGTCACTCGGTCCAGATGTCCTCCTGCTCGTCGGGCACCTGCTCGCCCTGCGGCACCACGAGCACAGAACGGTGCTGGCGATGGGTGAGGCGTGCGGCGACCGATCCGGTGAAGAACTCGCGGATCGACTCACCGAGTCCGCGCTTGCGCGTGCCGACGACGATCAGCTGCGCGTCGAGGCGGTTGGCGAGCTGCTTGATGGCGAGCGCCGGGTCGCCGACGAGCTGCCGGGCCGTCCAGGTGATGCCCGCGCCGTCGAGCACGGGCGAGACCTCGCGCTGCAGCTCCTCGAACTCGGCGGCGCCGGCGTCGAGGTTGAGATCGATGGGGGCGGAGTGCACGTAACCGTCGGGATCCTCGTAGGTCACGAAGCGCGTCACGTCCACGTGCACGACCACGAGCGGAGCGCTGAGCAGCTTGGCGTAGCGCACCGCCTCATCGAGCACATGACCGGGCTGACCGGGTTGCAGGCCGACGATCACGGCCTTCTGCAGGGCGGCGTTCTGAGCGGCTTCGTCGGATGCTGCGGGCGTGGAATCCGTCATGGAGATCGTTCCCCCTCACAGGCCGTTCGCGCGGCCTCAGGTCGTGGCGTGCGTGGTATCCTGAATGCTACTCTTACCGGCCTCGAGCCGGTGCCGTGAATATCATCGGGCCACTCAACGCCCGCTGCTGAACTCGTAAAAGGGGGTCTCGCGCATGGGCCGTGGCCGTCAGAAGGCGAAGCACACCAAGATCGCTCGCGAACTCAAGGCATACAGTCCTGAGGTGAACTACTCGGCGCTCGAGCGCGAACTCGGTCACCCGAGCAGCGACGAAGACCAGTACGTCGACAAGTGGGCTGACCAGTACGCCGATGAGGACGAGGACGAGCTCGAGCGAGCCTGATCCGTCCCGTCGTGACGAAGACCCTGGTCGACGAGCATCCGCTCCGTCGCCGGGGTCTTCGTCGTTCCCGGTGCGCCCGCTGATCACCACCGGCCGTGCCGGCGCTCCCACTCGTCCTCGACCGTGACACGCCGCCCGGCGAGCATGCCGAACGGGATCACGGCGATGAGCACTGCGCCGAGCAGCAGCAGCGACCAGGTCCATCCGCCGCTCGCGGCGTGCAGCACTCCGAACAGCACGGGGAAGACCGCGGCGAGCGTGTAGCCGACGCTCTGCACGAAGCTCGACAGCACGACCGCGCCCTCGGGCGTGCGGGCACGGATGCTGATGAGCACCAGCGCCAGCGGGAACAGCACGCCGTTCAGCCCGAAAAGCACGGCCCACAGCCAGAGCAGTCCGGGCGTCGGCGCCAGGATGAGCCCGGCGAGGCCGATCAGCCCGCCGATCGAGCCGACCAGCACGATCGGCCGCGTCGCCTGCATCCGCACCACGAGCACCGGCACCAGCAGTCCCGCCGGCAGGCCGATCGCCGCGAACAGCGACAGCAGCAGCCCCGCAGTCGCGGCATCCACCCCGGCGATGTCGATGAACACCAAGGGCAGCCAGGCGAACGACACGTACGCCATGGTCGACGACGTCGCGAACGTCGCCGCCAGGGCCCAGGTCAGCGGGATGCGCGCGAGTCGACCGAACAGCGAACGGGTCTGCGGCGACGTCGGAATCGGACCGGTGGCGGTGAGCTCGGGAGCCTCGAGAAGCTCCGGCACTTCGACGGGCTCCGGCCCTTCGGCGGGCTCGGGGACCGATCCCGCGGTGACGCTCGACCTCAGCAGCATGACGATCCACGGGATCATCCCCGCCAGCGCGAACACACCCCACAGAGCGATCGAGAGGCGCCAGCCGGCAGCATCCGCCACCGGCACCGCGACCAGCGGCGGCACGAACGTCGACACCGCCATCATCGACGTGTACAGCGTCATCATCACGCCGATGCGGTCGGCGAAGTACTTCTTGACCAGAGGCGGCATGAGGATGTTGCCCATGCCGACGCCGGCGAACACCAGCGCCGTCGTCAGCAGCAGCCCGATCGCGTCGCCGCTCACCCCGCGCAGGAACAGGCCGAGGGCGACGGCGCCGAGCGCGATCACGGCCACCCGCTCGAGTCCGAGACGCCGCTCGAGCAGCGGCGTGACCAGCCCGAACACGGCGAAGCACACCGGCGGCGCCGAGCCGATCAGCCCGACCACCGCGGGCGACAGCGGAAAGTCCTGCGCGATGAGGTCGACCACTGGCGACAGCGAGGCGACCGCCGAGCGCAGCGAGAACGCGCACAGCACGATGCCGAGCACGGCCAGCATCCGCCCCCGCCAGAGCGGAGCGTCCTGCGACCGACTCAGGCTCCCGGTCACGAAGTCTGCGACTTCTCGACCCACTCCAGGTACTCGGGGGTCACGGTGCCGGTGACGTAGCGGCCGTCGAAGCAGCTCATGTCGAGATCGGTCAGCTCGGAGCCCTCGATGATCGCCGCCTTGAGGTCTTCGACCTCCTGGTAGACGATGCGGTCGCAGCCGAGCTCGGCCGCGATCTCGGGGATCGTGCGTCCGTGCGCGATCAGCTCGGCCCGCGAGGGCATGTTGATGCCGTAGACATGCGGATGCCGCACGGGCGGCGCCGCGGAGGCGAAGATGACCGAGAGGGCACCGGCATCCCGCGCCATCTGGATGATCTGCTTGCTCGTCGTGCCGCGCACGATCGAGTCGTCGATCAACAGCACGTTCTTGCCCTTGAACTCCGCCGACATGGCGTTCAGCTTCTGCCGCACGCTCTTCTTGCGCACCGCCTGCCCGGGCATGATGAACGTGCGCCCGACGTAGCGGTTCTTGTAGAAGCCCTCGCGGTACTCCTTGCCGAGCTTGCGCGCGACCTCCATGGCCGAGGGTCGCGAGGAGTCGGGGATCGGCATGACCACGTCGATCTCGTCGAGCGGCACGTGCTTCGCGATCGTGTCGGCCAGTTTGTCGCCCATGCGCAGCCGCGACTCGTACACCGAGACGCCGTTCATGATCGAGTCGGGGCGGGCGAGATACACGTACTCGAACGCGCACGGGGTGAGCTGGGTGTTCTCGGCGCACTGCTGGGTGAACAGCTCGCCCTCGTTCGTGATGAACACGGCCTCGCCGGGCTCGACCTCGCGCACGACCTCGTAGTCGGCGTTCTCGAGCACGAGCGACTCGCTGGTGACGACCCACTCGTCTGCGCCGCCGGGTGACGCGGAAGGGCGGCGCCCCAGGATCAGCGGGCGGATGCCGAAGGGGTCGCGGAACGCCAGCAGACCGTAGCCGGCGATGATCGCGATCACGGCATAGGCGCCCTCGATGCGCTGGTGCGTGCGCGAGACCGCCTCGAAGATGCGCTCGGGGTCGAGGTCGACGGTCGAGGTCGAGGTCTGCAGCTCGTGGGCGAGCACGTTGAGCAGCAGCTCGGTGTCACTCGACGAGTTCAGGTGACGGCGGTCGCGCTGCGCCATGTCGGCGGTCAGTTCACGCGTGTTGGTGAGGTTGCCGTTGTGGATGAGCACGATGCCGTAGGGCGCGTTCACGTAGAACGGCTGCATCTCCTCCTCGCTCGAGGCGGTGCCCTTGGTGGCGTAGCGCACGTGACCCAGGCCGATGTTGCCGAGCAGCGAGCGCATGTCGCGGGTGCGGAACGCCTCGCGGACCTGCCCCTCAGCCTTCGCGAGGTGCATGATGCCGTTCGGCTCGGCGGTCGCGATGCCCGTGGCATCCTGCCCGCGGTGCTGCAGAAGCAGAAGAGCGTCGTAGATGTCCTGGTTGACGGGGCCGCCCGCGACCATTCCGACGATGCCGCACATGGGTTGTTACGTGATCCGTTCTGTCTGAAGAGCGTTGCTCAGGATGCGTAGGAGCCGACCAGGCGCACGGCGCCGCCGTCGACGCCCTTGGCGCCCACTTCGAAGTCGCCGTCGGGGCGCGCACCGGTGCGAACCGTGCCCACCTGCCAGGCGTCGATGCCCTCGGCGCGGATGGCCGCGAGCGCGGCATCCTTCCGGTCGTCGGCGACGATCGCGAGGAACCCGATGCCGAGGTTCCAGGTGCCCTCGGTGTCGGTCAGCGCGGTGCCCGAGATGTCGGCGAGCACGCGGAACACCGGGCTCGGCGACCAGGTCGCGCGGTCGACCTCGGCCCAGCTGCCCTGCGGCAGCACGCGCGCGAGGTTGGCGGCGATGCCACCGCCGGTCACATGGCTGAGCGAGTGCACCCCGTCGGGAACCGCGTCGAGAAGGCGCAGCAGCGGGGTGGTGTACAGCCGGGTCGGCTCGAGGAGCGCCTCGCCCCACGTGGTGCCGAAGTCGGCGGCGTTGTCGCCGTAGCCGATGCCGGCGTTCGCGACGATGTGCCGCACCAGCGAGTAGCCGTTGGAGTGCAGGCCGCTCGAGGAGAGTGCGATCACGGCGTCGCCGTCCTGCACGCGCTCGGCGCCGAGCACGGCGTCCGCCTCGACGACACCCGTCGCCGCACCCGCCACGTCGTAGTCGCGCGGGCCGAGGAGGCCGGGGTGCTCGGCGGTCTCGCCGCCGACCAGTGCCGTGCCGGTCGCGGCGCACGCCTCGGCGACGCCGCGCACGATGTCGGCGATGCGCTCGGGCACCACCTTGCCGCAGGCGATGTAGTCGGTCATGAACAGCGGCTTGGCACCCACCACGACGATGTCGTCGACGACCATGCCGACGAGGTCCTGCCCGATCGTGTCGTGCTTGTCGATCGCCTGAGCGATCGCGACCTTCGTGCCGACGCCGTCGGTGCTGGATGCCAGCAGCGGGCGGCGGTAGCCGAGCAGCGCGCTCGCGTCGAAGAGGCCGGCGAACCCGCCCACCCCGCCGAGCACCTCGGGTCCGTGCGTCGCCCGCACAGAGGACTTCATCAGCTCGACGGCCAGGTCGCCGGCAGCGGTGTCGACACCGGCCGCGGCGTAGGGATTGGTGGGGGAATCTGCCACGACTCCAGCCTACCGGAGCGCCCCGCCCGCGGAGCCGGCCGTGACGGCCCCGCCCGCCCCGCACGGATGCCGTGGGATGCTATAGTGAATGGTTGCGCACAGCTTCGCCGTTCTCACCGGCGCCGCGCACACTTCGCCGGAGCATCCCTCTCAGATGAACCGCACCGACGCGAGTCCGTCGCCCCGGCCATCGACTCGGCGGCCGCATGCCGCCCGCACAGCAAGAACATGAGCATGAGCAGTACTGACCTTTCCGCGCGCTCCGGCGCGCCCACATCCGACCCTCCGTCGACAGCCGACGCACCCGAGCTGGCCTGGAAGCAGGCCGACCACGACGTGTACGTCGCGACGAACGCCGGTGAGTTCGCCGGATTCGTGACCGTCGACGTGGCCGCGCACATCGCGCACGACCGCCACAGCCGCCGCATCGGCAGCTACCCCACCCTCGCCGCCGCACGCCAGGCCCTGGCCGACACCGTGCGCCCTCCGCAGCGGAGTCGTCGGCCGCGCCGCGGCATCCGCTCGCGCCGGAGATAGTCGCGCGGTCGTTCCTCTGCCTACGATGAAGGCATGGTCGACAAGCCGCAGTGGCTGATCCGCGAAGACGCGAGCACGTCGGTACTCGTCGCGCTCGCACTGCGGCAGCTGCTCGGCATCCGCTCCCCCGACGACCTGCCGGCGCTGCGGGGTCTCGACGTGCGACGGCCGGATGCCGCGGATGCCGACGACGACCTCGAGCGCCAGTGGCGCGAGTACTGGGACATGACCGTCGAGCCGCGGGCGCACCGCTCGGGTGTGCCGCTCGACCTCGTCGATGGATTCGACACCCTCGTCGCGCTGCCCACCAGCGGGGCCGAGCAGCTGCGCGACGCGATCGTGCCGCACGCACCCGCCGTTCTGCAGTACGCCGAGAGCGCGCACCGGCGCTATGTCGACTCGGTCAGCTCATCGGGCGGCGCCTATCGCGCCTACGCCAGCGCGATCGCCGAGTTCGAGCGCGAGGTCGGCCGGCGGGCGCACTCGTTCGAGCTGAACGTGCAGGTGCTGCCGTTCACGCAGCGCGGCATCTGGTGGATCGGCTCGCTCAGCGTGGCGGTCACCGACGGGCTGCGGCGCGACGTCGTCGCGTTCGACGCGGCCATGCGGCCCGTGATCGCGGAGCTCGCCTAGGAGTTCAGTCGTTCTCGTCGTTCGCCGTGTCGTCGCCCTGCACGCGCTCGTGCTGCACGCGCACCACGCGGGAGTGTCGACGGGCGGTGCGGTCGAGGATGACCGCGACGAGCCCGCCGAGTGCCAGGCCGATCGGCACCGTCCACAGCAGCGCGAAGCCGAACACCTGCCCGGGAGGGTAGACGACGTCGAGCACCTTCGAGGGCTCGTAGCTGCCCACCGCGGTGAGGATGCCGGCGACGATCACACCGAGCACGACGCCGAGCCCCAGGAACACGCCGTAGCGGGGCACCGGTCGGATGCGGGCCTCGACCGTCTGGTTCGTCGCGTGAGGGGACATGCGTCCATTCTCCCACGCTCGAGATATGCGCGGTCTGCGCGTCAGGGGCGCAGCGGCAGGAGGCCCTCGAGGTCGGCGCGGATGCCGGATGCGGTGACGCGGCCTGCCGCGACGGCATCCGTCCAGGCGAGCCCGCCGGTGGCGAGTGCGATCCAGGTCGCGGCATCCGTCTCGATCACGTTCGGAGGAGTGCCGCGGGTGTGCCGAGGGCCCTGCACGACCTGCACCGCGCCGAACGGCGGCACGCGCACCTCGACGCTGTTGCCCGGCGCCTTCTCGTCGAGCAGCTGCAGCAGATAGCGCACCGCGGTGGCGGTGGCGGGGCGGGCGGCGTCACCGGCCGCGACGGCGGCGAGCGCGGCGCGTCCGTCGGCGATGTCGATCCTGCGGGGCGGCATGGCTCCAGGCTACGCCGCCGCAAACGGGCATAGGCTCGGCAGGGTGACGGATGCTGCGGAGACGACGGGAGACGCGCGAGCGGACCTGCTCGCAGCCGTTTCGCGGCTGTCGGATCTGCCCGCGCGCTTCGCGCCCCTCACGGGTGACGCCCGGCCCGCGGCCGTGCTGATCCTGTTCGGCCGGCTGGACGACGAGCCCGCCGACAGCGTGCCCGCGACCGTGCCCGCCGATCTCGATGTGCTGCTGCAGCGGCGCTCGGCGACCCTGTCGTCGCACGCCGGGCAGGTGTCGTTCCCCGGTGGAGGCCGAGACCCCGAGGATCGGGATGCCGTCGCCACCGCGCTGCGCGAGGCCGAGGAGGAGACCGGGCTCGACCCTTCCGGCGTCGACGTGCTCGCGACGCTCCCCGAGTTGCCGATCCTGCCGAGTCAGTATCGGGTGACGCCTGTGCTGGGTTGGTGGCGCACGCCGTCGCGGGTGGCAGCGGTCGACCACGCCGAGACGGTCGACGTGTTCCGCATCCCGGTGGCCGAGCTGCTCGACCCCGCGAACCGGTACACCTCGACGCTGAGCCGCGCGGGCCGCAGTTTCCGCGGGCCGGCCTTCGACATCGACGGCACGATCGTGTGGGGCTTCACCGCGATGGTGCTCGACGGCCTGTTCGACGCCGCCGGCTGGACGATCCCCTGGGACCGCGCGCTCGAGCGCCCCGTCGCCCCTTGACTCCGGTAATCACGGGGGATCACGCCGGTAGGCTGGCGGCATGAAGATCCTCGTCCTCGGTTCCGGTGCGCGCGAGCACGCGATCATCCTCTCCCTGCGCTCGGAGAGCACCCGGCACGAGATCTTCGCCGCCCCCGGCAACGCCGGCATCGCGCAGGACGCGACCCTCGTCGAGGTCGACCCGCTGAACGGCGCCGCCGTCGCAGGCTTCGCCAACGAGCACGCCATCGACCTCGTCGTGATCGGCCCCGAGGCCCCCCTCGTCGCTGGCGTCGCCGACGAGCTGCGCGAGCGCGGCATCCCCGTTTTCGGCCCCGGCAAGGCGGCCGCGCAGCTCGAGGGGTCCAAGGCGTTCGCTAAGCGGATCATGGATGCCGCGGGCGTGCCCACCGGGCGCGCGGTGCGCGCAGCATCCGTCGCCGAGGTCGAGGCCGCGTTCGACGACTTCGGCGCTCCGCACGTCGTGAAGGCCGACGGCCTCGCCGCCGGCAAGGGCGTCATCGTCACCTCCGACCGCGCCGAGGCGCTCGCGCACGCCGAGCACTACCTGCCCGCGGGACCCGTGCTGGTCGAGGAGTTCCTCACCGGGCCCGAGGTCTCGCTGTTCTTCCTCAGCGACGGCGACACGGTGCGCGCGCTCAGCCCCGCGCAGGACTTCAAGCGCGCGCTCGACGGCGATGAGGGTCCGAACACCGGCGGCATGGGCGCGTACTCGCCGCTGCCCTGGCTGGCCGAGGACTTCGGCAGCGAGGCCGACTTCGTCGCCGAGGTGACGAAGACCGTCGCGGAGCCGGTGATCCGCCGGCTCGACGCGGAGGGCACCCCGTTCATCGGACTGCTGTACGCGGGCCTCATCCTCACCCCGGCCGGCGTGCGCGTGATCGAGTTCAACGCCCGCTTCGGCGACCCCGAGACCCAGATCGTGCTTCCGCGCCTTCGCACTCCGCTGTCGCGACTGCTGCTCGCCGCGGCATCCGGCACCCTCGAGGATGAGCCGCAGCCGGAGTTCTCGGACGAGGTCGCGATCACCGTCGTGCTCGCCAGCGAGGGCTACCCCGAGGCGCCGCAGACCGGCCGCATGATCGAAGGGCTGAGCGAGGCGGCATCCGTCGAGGGCGTGAAGATCGTGCACGCCGCGACCGCCGGCCCGGATGCACCCGGCGGGTCGCTCGTCGCCACCGGCGGACGCGTGCTGAACGTCGTCGCGACCGGTACGGACTTCGCGGATGCGCGCGCCCGCGCGTACGACGCGATCGGCCGCATCCGTCTGGACGGCGCGCACTACCGCAGCGACATCGCCGCGCGCGTCGCGGAGTAGCGCGCCGCGCCGCCCCTTCCGAGTGCACGGCTTCTCGTCGAGCGCACGGGTTGTTCGCGCGCAAGCCATAAGTTCGACGGGATCCCGTGCACTCGACGCAGAACTTCGCGCTTGACGATCCCAGCTTTCTTCAAGAAAGTTAGCTCATGGCCCTCCGCTCCGACTGGTCGTCTGCCTCCTGCCCCATCGCGCACGCCGCAGACGTGCTCGCCGACCCGTGGGTGCTGCTCATCCTGCGCGAGCTGTTCTCGGGGCGTTCGCGCTTCGACGCGCTGCGGGATGCCACCGGCGCCGCCGACTCGGTGCTCGCACGGCGACTCAAGTCGATGGCCGAGGCCGGTCTCGTCGTGCGCGACGAGGGGTACGCGCTGACGGATGCCGGGCGCGAGACCCTCCCGATCCTGCACGCGTACGCCCGCTTCTCCGCATCCGTCGACCCCGACGGACCGTGGGGACTCACCGTGATCTGCGCCCGCTGCGACACCGAAGCGGTCGCGGTCGACTGGTGCCCGGAGTGCGCGGCGCCTCTGGATGCCGACAGCACCCGGTGGGCGCGACGCAGCATGGGCGGCGCGCCATTCGCGCTGGCCGGAGCATCCGCGTGACCGGGGTCGAGGAGGAGGCCGCCTCCCGGCGCCAGTCCACCCGCCGCATCCACCCCGCCTGGTTCGTCGCCGTCGTCGCGCTGATCGCGCTCATCGGCGCGGCAGGATTCCGCGCCGCGCCGGGCGTGCTGATGACGCCGCTGCACGACGAGTTCGGCTGGTCGATGACCGAGATCTCGTTCGCGGTCACGATCAACCTTCTGCTGTACGGGCTCGTCGCGCCGTTCGCGGCCGCGCTCATGCACCGCTTCGGCATCCGTCGCGTGACCGTCGCCGCACTGCTCGTGATCGGCGCCGGATCGGCGCTGACCGTCTTCGTCAGCTCCCCCGCGCAGCTGATCCTCACCTGGGGACTGCTGATCGGCGCAGGCACCGGGTCGATGGCGCTCGTCTTCGCCGCGACGATCGTCGACACGTGGTTCGTCTCGCGCCGCGGTCTCGTCTCGGGAGTGCTCACCGCCGGCAGCGCCACCGGGCAGCTGATCTTCCTGCCGGTGATGGCCCTCGCGGCCGAGGAGCACGGCTGGCGCATCGCCTCGCTCATCATTGCGGGAAGCGCGGTCGCTGTGATCCCGCTCGTGCTGATCTTCCTGCGCAATCGGCCGAGCGACCTCGGGGTCGCCCGGTACGGCGAGGCGGATGCTGCGCCTCGCCCGGCGCGACCGACTGTGGGCGCTGCGCGCCTGGCGCTCACCGCCCTGCGCGATGCCGCCCGCACCCGCACGTTCTGGCTGCTTGCCGCCGGCTTCGCGATCTGCGGGGCGACGACGAACGGCCTGGTCGGCACGCATTTCATCCCGAGTGCGCACGATCACGGGATGCCGCAGACCACTGCGGCCGGCCTGCTCGCCGTGGTCGGCATCTTCGACATCGTCGGCACGGTGTTCTCGGGCTGGCTCACCGACCGGGTGAACCCCCGCATCCTGCTGCTGGCGTACTACGCGCTGCGCGGCGTCGGCCTCGCCTTCCTGCCGGCGCTGCTGTCGGCCGAGGTGCAGCCCAGCATCGTCGTGTTCGTGGTCATCTACGGGCTCGACTGGGTCGCCACGGTTCCGCCGACGATCGCGCTGTGCCGTGAGGCGTTCGGCGACCGCGGGCCGCTCGTGTTCGGCTGGGTCTTCGCCGCGCACCAGGTCGGCGCGGCGATCGCCGCGGTGCTGGCCGGGATCGTGCGGGATCAGACAGGTCAGTACACGGTGGCCTGGTTCGCCGCGGCGGGGCTCTGCGCGGTCGCCGCGGTGGTGAGCATCCGTCGGCATTCGGACGCCTGACGCGACCTCGCCTCAGAGCGGCTTCTCCTGCATGGCCCATGGGCTGCCGTGGCCTGCTGGCGCGGGCGCCGAGAGCAGCTCGAGGAACGGACGCGCGTCGAACGCCTCGGGTCCGAGCACGCCGGCGCCGGACCAATTGCCGCGGGCGAGCAGCTCGAGCGCGATGATCGGGTTGATCGCGGTCTGCCAGACGACCGCCTGCGAACCGTACTCCGCCATCGTCTGCTCGTTGTCGGCCACGTGGTACAGGTAGGTCGACCGCGGAGCGCCGTCCTTGCCGGTGCCGCGCACCCACACGCCCGCGCAGGTCTTGCCGCTCATCCGGTCGCCGAGCGTCGCGGGGTCGGGCAGCACGGCGGCGACCACATCGCGCGGTGAGACCTCGACGCCCTTCACCGACACCTTCTCGGTGCGGTCGAGTCCGAGCTTGTTCAGCACCTTCAGCACCTCGATGAACTCGTCACCCAGCCCGTACTTGAAGTCCACCCGCTTCGCCTTGGTCCAGCGCGGCATCAGCAGCACTTCCTCGTGCTCGACGTTGACGCACTCCACAGGGCCGATCCCCTCGGGGAAATCGAACACCTCGGGCTCCGAGAACGGCGCGGTGGCGAACCAGCCGCGCTCCTGCTCGTAGACGATCGGCGGGTTCAGGCACTCCTCGATCGTGGTCCAGATCGAGAACGAGGGCGCGAACTCGTAGCCCTCCACGACGAGGTTCGCACCATCGCGCACCCCGATCTCGTCGATCTCGTCGAACAGCTCGTCCTCGGCGTAGCGGGCCAGCACGTCCGAGAGCCCGGGTTCGACGCCGATGCCCACGAGGGCGAGCAGCCCGGCATCCGCCCACTCCTGCTCCTTCGCGAACTGCTCGTCGCCGAGCTTCACCCCGGTCAGCTCGAAGGGCCGCTCGGGATGCCGCTGCGACAGGCTCATGGCCATGTCGAGGTAGCCGGCGCCGGCGGCGAAGCATCCGTCGAAGATCGGCATGACGAATCGCGGGTCGACGGCGTTCAGCACGTGGGTGCAGCCGTGCTCGCGGATGAGCGCCGCCACCGAGTCCGCCGAGGAGGCGTCGACCTGCGCGGCGACGAGCCGCGGGTCGCCGATCTCGGCGACGACCGCCTGCGGGCGGGCAGGGTCGTAGTCGGCGATCACGAGCGTCTCGAAGAAGTCGCGACGAACCGCGATGCGGGCGGCCGCCGAGCCCACGCCGCCGGCGCCGATGATGAGAATGCGCATGCCTGCCTCCGTGGCCGCCGCCGTTCGCCGTCGAACGGGGCGTCGCCGTCAGACTAGGCGAAAGCGTGCTTCGAGTCCAGCGGCTAAACAGTCGCCAGACACACGAATTCGCATCCGAATGCCGTCATGACGACGGATTCAGGCCGAAATACGAGCCGAGAGCGATGCTATCCGCAGAGTTCAGAGCTCGATCCAGTACCGTCGCAGCACCGGATGCCCGGCATCCTCCGCCTCGATCGTGTCCTGCAGCACACCGCCGGCGCCCTCGATCGTGCGGTACGAACCCTCGTTGTCGTCGTCGCAGGTGAGCATGACCCGCTCGTACCCCTCGGCGCGCGCGCGATCGAGCACGAGGTTCAGCGCCGCGCGCACGATGCCCTGCCGGCGACGCGAAGGGCGCACCGAGTAGCCGATGTGCCCGCCGACCCGACGCAGCCAGTCGTTCAGCTCGCGTCGGAAGGCGATGAAGCCGACCACCTCGCCGTCGTCGGTGATCCAGAACCAGTCGCACGGCACGTGCCCGTCGGGCAGCTCGGCATCCTCGCGCCCGTACAGCTCGGCCTTCTCGACGAACGCCGCGCACGCCTCGCGATCGACGGATGCTCCGCGCTCGAGACCCGCTCCGTCGATGTGCACGTCGCCGAACTCGGCGACCGTGGCCGCCCAGGAGTCGTACAGGTCGAGCGAGGGAGTCGACAGCGTGATCGTCATCCGGTCATCCCACCACACGCCGCAGACGCGCGCGAAATCGGCGCGATCCCACCCAGTGGGGCGGCGCGATCAGTCGCTCAGCGCGAAGCTCTGCGGCAGGATCTCGGGCGACAGCGCGTACTCGACCGCGAGCATGCTCGCCCCGCGCACCGCCGCCTCGCCGGCCGTGACCGACTGCACGATGGCGAGGTGCTCGGTGGCGAGCGGCATGGAACGTGTGTAGACGACCTCGCGCACGCCCGCGATGAGGTGCTCGCCGACGCGGGCCATCGCCCCGCCGATCGAGATCACCGACGGGTTCAGCAGGCTCACGGATGCCGTCAGCACCTCGCCCAGGTCGCGACCTGCCTGCCGCACGGCCTGGATGGCCTCGAGGCTGCCGTTCTTGACGAGCTCGACGACGTCGTTGCCGTCCTTCGCCTCGATGCCCTTCGCGGTGAGCGCGCGGGCGATCGCGGGGCCCGAGGCGAGCGCCTCGAGGCATCCGGTGTTGCCGCAGTGGCAGGGCACATCGGCCCCGCGGGCGACGCGCACGTGTCCGAAGTCGCCGGCGATGCCCTGCGCGCCGCGCAGCAGCCGACCGTCCGAGATGATGCCGGCACCGATGCCGGTGGCCACCTTCACGAAGATGAGGTGATCGGTCTGCGGCCACGCGACCGCACGCTCGCCGAGCGCCGAGATGTTCACGTCGTTGTCGACGAGCACGGGCGCCTGCAGGTGCTGCTGCACCCAGCCCGGCACGTCGAAGCCGTCCCATCCGGGCATGATCGGCGGCTTGGCCGGGCGACCCGTGGAGTGCTCCACCGGGCCCGGCACGCCGACGCCCACTGCGGCGACCTGCGCGTGATCGAGTCCGGCCTCGGTGATCAGCTCGGTGGCCGTCTCGACCAACCAGGTCAGCACCGGCTCGGGGCCGAGCGCGACCGCCAGGCGTCCACTGCGCTGCGCGAGGATGGAGCCTGCGAGATCGGTGACCGCGACGGTCGTGTGCGAGGCGCCGATGTCGGCGGCGATCACGACCTTGGCGGCCGGGTTCAGCGCGAACTGCGACGGCGGGCGGCCGCCCGTCGATGCGGCATCCGCCACCGGGGTGATGAGCCCCATGCGCATGAGCTCGTCGACCCGTGCAGCGACCGTCGAGCGGGCGAGGCCCGACGACTTGGCCAGTTCGGCGCGGGTGCGGGGTGCGCCGTCACGCAGCAGCTGGAAGAGTTCGCCGACGCCGGCGGCGTTGAGATTGTGGGGCATTCTTCCTCTGCGGTGCTGCTCGCGGACGGTGGCGGCCGAGGCGCCACGAGAGCGCCGAGTCACTTCGGCTTCTGAACCGAGAAGTTTACGCCGCCGACGGCGCTTTCCCCGCCTCCGCGCTTTCGCCCCTTCTTCGTGCGACCGACCGCGAACTGCTGCTGCAGCAGCACCGCGATCACGATGATCACGCCCTTGGTGATCGCCTGCAGCGACGACGACATGTTGTTCTGCACGAAGACGTTCGACAGGGTCGCGAAGATCAGCACGCCGAACACGGTGCCGGTGATGGTGCCGCGGCCGCCGATGAGCAGCGTGCCGCCGACCACGACGGCGGCGATCGCGTCGAGCTCGTAGAGGTTGCCGTGCGTCGAGGTTCCCGCGTTGGTGCGGCCCAGCATCATGACCGCGGCGATGCCCGAGCACAGGCCGGTGAGCGCGTACAAGTACATGATGTGCCGCTTCACCTTGATTCCGGCGAGGCGGGCGGCCTCGCGGTTGCCGCCGATGGCGACGGTGCGGCGCCCGAAGGTGGTGCGGTTCAGCAGCAGCCAGCCGGCGACCGCGACGAGCGCGAAGATCCAGATGAGGATGTCGACGCCGAGCAGGTCGACGTTCATCGCCCGCAGGAAGTCACGGTCGGAGACGACGAGGGTGCGGTTGTTGGCGAGCACCTCGGCGAGACCGCGTGCGCCGACGAGCATGGCGAGGGTCGCCATGAACGCGGCGACCTTGCCGTACGCGATCACGACGCCGTTGATGAGGCCGGCCGCGACGCCGACGCCGAGCGCGATCAGGACGGTGACGATCCAGTGCGACGATTTGGCGATCTCCTGCACGGCGGCGAGCGAGGCGACGACGGATGCCAGCGCCAGCACCGCGCCGACCGACAGGTCGATGCCGCCCGAGATGATCACGAACGTCATGCCGATGGCGATGACGCCGATGATCGACGCCTGGCGCAGGATCACGAGCGCGTTGCCGAAGTTGAAGAAGTTGTCGAACGCCGTGAGCATGCCGACGGCGACGATCGCGAGCAGCGCGAGCACGAGGCCGAGGTTGCGCCCGGCTGCGCCGGAGAAGAGCGACTTCAGCGGCGAGGCCGCCTTGTCAGGGTTCGTGGCGGGGGTCAGGGTCTGCGCGCTCACGCGGCGGTTCCTTTCATGACGAGATCGAGCACACCGTGCTCGTCGATCTCGGAAGCGGGGAGAGAGGTGAGGACGCGCCCGTCGCCGACGACGAGCACGGTGTCGGCGAGACCGAGGACTTCCTCGATCTCGCTGGAGATGACGACGATGGCGTGACCGTCGCCTGCCAGATCGCGGATGAGACCGTAGATCTCGGCGCGCGCACCGACGTCGACGCCGCGGGTGGGTTCGTCGAGCAGCAGGATGCGGCTGCCGTGCACGAGCCAGCGCGACAGCAGGATCTTCTGCTGGTTGCCGCCAGAGAGGGTGCCGGCAGGCAGGTCGGGATCGGCCGGTCGCAGCTCCATGGCGGCGATCTGCTCGCGGGCGATGCGCCGTTCGGCGCGCTCGTCGAGCCAGCCGCCCTTCGCCTGACGCCCGAACGACGACAGGGTGATGTTGCGGAAGATCGGCTCGCCGAGCACGAGCCCCTGCGACTTGCGCTCCTCGGGGCTCAGGCCGAGGCCGGCATCCACTGCGGCGGCGACCGAGCCGCGCGGCAGTGGCTTCCCTTCGACGCGCACCGTGCCCGATGACGACGGGCGGGCGCCGTAGATCGTCTCGACGATCTCGGAGCGCCCCGAGCCGACGAGCCCGGCGAGACCGACGATCTCGCCCGCGCGCACCGTGAACGAGACGTCGTCGAACACGCCGTCGAGGCTGAGCCCGTCGACCTCGAGCAGCACGGGGGCGTCGGCCGCGATGGGCACGGCCGACGGGAAGACGTTCTCGACGACGCGCCCGGTCATGTGGGTGATCAGCGTCGGGGTCGGGGTGTCGGCGACGGACAGGTTGCTCGCGGTGCTCGCGCCGTCCTTCAGCACGGTGATGCGGTCGCCGATCGTGCGGATCTCCTCGAGACGGTGGGTGATGTAGATCACCGCGATGCCCTGCGAGGTGAGCTCGCGCACGACGTGGAAGAGGTTGCGCACCTCTTCGGAGTCGAGCACCGCCGAAGGCTCGTCCATGACGATGAGCCTGATGTCGTGAGACAACGCTCGCGCCATGCTGACGATCTGCTTCTGCGCGGCACTGAGGGAGGCGACCTCCGCGTGCGGCGAGAGCGACTCGTGGCCGAGGCGCTTGAGCAGCGCCCTGGCCTTCGCGGTCGTCTCGCGGCGCCGGGTGAATCCGGCCCGCGACATCTCGTGCCCGAGGAAGATGTTCTCGGCGACGGTCAGGTCGTCGACGACGTCGAGCTCCTGATACATCGTGGCGATGCCCAGGTCGATCGCGGCCTGAGGGCTGTCGATCGTGACGACCTCGCCGTTCCAGCGCATCTCGCCCGCATCGGGCTGGTGCACACCGGCGAGAGTCTTGATGAGCGTGGACTTGCCTGCGCCGTTCTGACCGAGCAGGCAGTGCACCTCGCCCGGCCGGATCTCGAGGTCCACGCCGCGCAGGGCGCGGACGGCTCCGAACGTCTTCTCGACGCCGCGCATCTCCAGTAATGCCGACGAATGGTCAACTTTGATCACGACAGGACGATAACACGACTCGGAGGCCAGCACGAGAGGTGCGGATGCCGTCATCGACAGCTGCTGGGATCACAGCCATCCCCGCAGAACCGCTGGCAATCGTGCCCGAACGAGACTTTTGCAATTCTAAAAACAAAAGTTGAACGAACGAACAACCCTTCTGCTAGATTGACCGTGTCCCCGCGACGCCGTGCACATTCACACCCGCGCCGGCCGTGACGGAGGCACAGATGCATCACATTCAAGGAGGAACACATGCACCGCATCCGTTCACGGAGCCTTCGCCCGCTCATGGCCGGCGCCGCCGCCGTCTTCGCCGTGACCCTGCTCGCCGGCTGCACCAGCTCGGGCGACGAGGGTGACGGCGGGAGCAACGGGGGCACCACCAGCGAAGAGAACGCCGCCACCGGCGACACCGTCACCATCGGCTGGTCGGGCCCCGAGGCCGACCACGGCTGGCTCGGCGCCATCAACACCGGCGCCATCAACGCCGCAGAGAGCTTCGGCGACGTCGAGCTCATGCAGGCCGAGGGCACCAACGACGCCAACCAGCAGATCGCCGCTGTAGAGAAGTTCATCAACGACGGCGTCGACGCCATCGTGCTGCTGCCCACCGACGGAGCCGCACTCACCCAGGTCGCGCAGAAGGCGATGGATGCCGGCATCCCGGTCATCAACGTCGACCGCGAGTTCTCGAGCACCTTCGCGTCCCGCGCGACGATCCTCGGCGACAACTACGGCATGGGCGTCAGCGCCGGCACCTACATCTGCGAGCAGCTCGACGGCAACACCGACGCCGTCGTCGGCGAGATCGCCGGCATCGACTCGCTGCCGCTCACGCAGGACCGCTCGCAGGGCTTCAAGGACGCGCTCGAGGGCTGCGGACTCGAGGTCGGCCCCCGTGTCGCCGCCGACTTCACCGTCGCCGGCGGTGAGACCGCGGCATCCCAGCTGCTGGCAGCCAACCCGCAGATCGACGCGATCTGGAACCACGACGACGACCAGGGCGTCGGCGTCATGGCCGCCATCGAGGCCGCCGGCCGCGACGAGTTCTTCCTCGTCGGCGGTGCGGGCAGCGTCAACATGATGGACCGCATCAAGGCCGATGACAGCGTCATCAAGGCCACCGTCATCTACCCGTCCACCCAGGCCGCCGACGGCATCGCGCTGGCCCGCCTGATCGCACAGGGCAAGACCCTGAGTGACCTGGTCACGCCGACCGTGCCGTACCGCATCGTGCTCGACGCACCGGTGGTCACCAAGGACAACGTCGACGAGTTCATCAAGCTCGCCTTCGAGTCCTGACCATCATCCGCGGGGCGGGCGCCGTTGCGCCCGCCCCGCGCCACACCCCGGGAGCACGAGATGACAACTGAGCTGCGAGTGGCCATGATCGGCCACGGATTCATGGGAGCAGCGCACTCCGTCGGCTGGCGGCAGGCGCCCGCCGCCTTCGACCTTCCCCTCGCACCGCGCATGGCGGTGCTCGTCGGACGCGACGCCGAGAAGGCCTCGGCCGCAGCGACCACGTGGGGCTGGGAGGAGACGTCCACCGACTGGCGGAGCGTCATCGAACGTGACGACATCGACCTCGTCGACATCGTCACCCCGGGCGACTCGCACGCCGAGATCGCGATCGCCGCGCTCGCGGCGGGCAAGCACGTGCTGTGCGAGAAGCCGCTCGCCAATTCGGTCGCCGAGGCCGAGGCGATGGCGGATGCCGCGGAGCAGGCCGCGCAGCGCGGCATCCGCGCCATGGTCGGCTTCACGTACCGCCGCGTGCCGGCGGTCACCCTCATGCGCGACATGATCGCAGCGGGCCGCATCGGCACCGTGCGCCAGGTGCGCGCGAGCTACCGTCAGGACTGGCTCGCCGACCCCGAGTCGCCGATGACCTGGCGTCTCGACAAGGACCGCGCCGGCTCCGGCGCCCTCGGCGACATCGGCGCACACATCGTCGACATGACCCAGTTCGTCACCGGGCAGCAGCTCTCCCGCGTCTCGGGCATCGTCGAGACCCTGGTCAGTGAGCGCCCCCTTCTCGCCGAGTCAGTCGGACTCGGCGGCACGGCCGGCACCGAGCGCGGCACGGTCACCGTCGACGACGTGGCCCTGTTCACCGCACGCCTCGACTCCGGCGCGCTCGCCTCGTTCGAGGCCACCCGCTTCGCCACCGGCCGCAAGAACGCCCTCGACATCGAGATCTCGGGCGACGCCGGCGCGCTGCACTGGAACCTCGAGGACATGAACGTGCTCGAGTTCCACGACGCCACCCGTCCGGCCACCGAGCAGGGCTTCACCCGCATCCTGGTCACCGAACCCGAGCATCCGTACCTCTCGGGCTGGTGGCCCGCCGGCCACATGCTCGGCTACGAGCACGGCTTCTCGCACCAGGTGAAGGACCTCACCGAGGCGATCGCCGCGGATGCCGACCCGCAGCCGACGTTCGCCGACGGCCTGAGCGTGCAACGCGTGCTCGACGCCGTCGAGCGCAGCGCGCAGGACGGCTCGGCCTGGACCGCCGTCTGACACGACGAAGCACCGACACCCACCGAGGAGAGGACGAAGATGTCACGACCAGTCACGCTGTTCACCGGCCAGTGGGCCGACCTGCCGTTCGAGGAGGTGGCGCGTCTCGCCGGCGAGTGGGGCTACGACGGCCTCGAGATCGCCTGCTGGGGCGACCACCTCGACCCGTGGCGGTGGGATGACGAAGCGTACATCGCCGACCGCCTGGCGATCCTCGAGCGCAACAACCTGAAGGTGTGGACGATCTCGAACCACCTGAAGGGGCAGGCGGTCTGCGACGACCCGATCGACCAGCGTCACCGCGACATCCTCTCGGATCGCGTGTGGGGCGACGGCGACCCGGAGGGCGTGCGCCAGCGCGCCGCCGAGGAGCTGAAGAACACCGCCCGCCTCGCCGCCGCCCTTGGTGTGAAGACGGTGACCGGGTTCACGGGCTCGTCGATCTGGAAGTACGTCGCGATGTTCCCGCCGGCCACCGAGGCGATGGTGGATGCCGGATACCAGGACTTCGCCGACCGCTGGAACCCGATCCTCGACGTGTTCGACGAGGTCGGCGTGCGCTTCGCGCACGAGGTGCATCCCTCCGAGATCGCGTACGACTACTGGACCACCAAGCGCGCTCTCGAGGCGATCGGGCACCGCGAGGCGTTCGGCCTCAACTGGGACCCCTCGCACATGGTGTGGCAGGACCTCGACCCGGTGTCGTTCCTGTGGGACTTCCAGGACCGCATCTACCACGTGCACTGCAAGGACACGAAGAAGCGCCTCGGCAACGGCCGCAACGGCCGGCTGTCTTCGCACTTGCCCTGGGCCGACCCGCGCCGAGGGTGGGACTTCATCTCGACCGGCCACGGCGACGTGCCGTGGGAGGACGCCTTCCGCATGCTGAACGCGATCGGCTACGAGGGCCCCCTCTCGGTCGAGTGGGAGGATGCCGGCATGGACCGCCTGGTCGGCGCGCCCGAGGCGCTCGAGTTCGTGCGGAAGATGTCGTCGTATCAGCCGTCGGAGGCCGCGTTCGACAGCGCCTTCTCTACGAGGTGAGGGCGTTCTCGACTCGCTGATCAGCATCCGCCCCGCGGTGGCGGGTGAGGAAGAGCGACGCGATCAGTGCGATCACCATCACGGATGCCGGCAGCAGCATCGTCTGGGCCATGCCGGCCGAGAACCCTTCGGCGACGGCGTCGGGCAGCGCGCCGCCTCCGCCGATGCCGGCCGGGGCCTCGTCGAGGCCCGGCAGGTTCGCCTCCAGGCGGGCCTGCATGAACGCGGCGATCGCCGACGACCCGACCACCGACCCGATCGTGCGGGTGGTGTTGTAGATGCCGGCGCCCGCACCGGCCTGACGCGGCGGCAGGTTGCGGGTGGCGGTGGTGGCGAGCGGCCCCCACATGCCCGCGTTGCCGACGCCGAGCAGCGCCGAGGGCAGCAGGAACATCCAGGTCGGGGTGTCCGGGCTCATCAGCGCGGCGTTCCACAGCACGCCGCCGGCGACGCAGAGCAGACCCGGGATCAAGATGAAGCGCGGGTCGACGCGGTCGAGCAGCGATCCGGCGAGCGGCGCGAGCGCGCCCGAGATGACCGCCATCGGGATCATCAGCAGCGCCGATTCGGTGGGGGTGAGCCCACGGGCGAGCTGCAGGAAGAACATGAACGGCAGCGACATGCCCGTCACGGTGAACCCGACCGCGGCGATCGCGACGTTCGCGCCGGCGAAGCTGCGATCGCGGAACAGCGCGAGCGGCACGAGAGGCTCGCTCTTCGTCTTCCACTGCTGCAGCACGAACACGATGAGCAGCGCGATGCCGGCGCCGATCAGCCCCCACACCGAGATGGGACCGGTGATCACTCCCCAGTCGTGCTTCTCGCCCTCCTGCAGTCCGAACACGATGAGGAACAGCGCGGCGGCGCTGAGCACGACGCCGACGAGGTCGAAGCGGTGCGGGTGCGTCTCGAGCCTGGGCACCAGCATCCATGCCATCACGAAGCCGATCACGCCGACCGGCACGTTGATGAAGAAGATCCACTCCCAGCCGAAGCCGTCGACGAGGAGGCCGCCAAGCAGCGGGCCGATAAGCGTCGCGACGCCGGCTGTGGCGCCCCACAGCCCCATCGCCGCGCCGCGGCGGGCGGGCGGGAAGGTGCGGGTGATCACGGCCATGGTCTGCGGCGTCATGAACGCCGCACCGAGACCCTGCACGGCGCGGGCCGCGATGAGGCCCCCGAGCGTGTCCGAGAGACCGCACCACAGCGAGGATGCCGTGAAGATCACGAGCCCGATCAGGTAGATGTTCTTCGGTCCGAAGCGGTCACCGAGCCGGCCCGTGATCAGCAGCGGCACGGCGTAGGCGAGCAGGTAGGCACTGGTGACCCACACCACGTTGTCGAGGTTGTTGGTGTCGGGGTCGAGGGCGGCCTTGATAGCCGGGTTCGCGACCGAGACGATCGTCGTGTCGACGAGGATCATGAAGAACCCGATCACCAGCGCCCACAATCCGGGCCAGGGGCTCTGGGTCTTGACGGGAGAGGTCGAGGGGGAAGTCTCGGGGGAGGTCACTGCGCAACGCTACACCCGGGCGCCGTGGGAGGATGGCCCGGTGAGCTCCCCTCTTCAGATTCCCGGCTGGCGACACATCTACTCGGGCAAGGTCCGCGACCTGTACGCCTCGGAGGACCCGGGTGACACCCGCATCCTCGTCGTCGCGTCCGACCGGGTGAGCGCCTTCGACTTCGTGCTCTCCCCCGGCATCCCCGAGAAGGGCGAGCTGCTCACCACGCTCAGCATGTGGTGGTTCGAGAAGCTCGCCGATGTGCCGAACCACATCGCCGAGGGTGAGATCCCGGATGCCGTCGCGGGGCGCGCGATGCTCGCCATGGCGCTCGACATGCAGCCGATCGAGTGCGTGGTGCGCGGCTACCTGACCGGGTCGGGGTGGGCGGAGTACGTCGAACGCGGCACCGTCTGCGGCATCGCGCTGCCGGCCGGGCTGAAGAACGGCGACCGCCTGCCCGAGCCGCTGTTCACCCCCGCCTACAAGGCGCCGATGGGCGAGCACGACGAGAACATCGACTTCGAGCGCGTCGTCGAGCTGGTCGGCGCGGAGCGCGCCGCCGAGCTGCGCGACGTGTCGCTCGACATCTACCGTCGCGCCGCCGAGTACGCCGCCGAGAAGGGCCTGATCCTCGCCGACACGAAGTTCGAGTTCGGTGTGGACGCCGACGGCGTGCTGCGTCTGGCCGACGAGGCGCTCACCAGCGACTCGTCGCGCTACTGGGATGCCGAGGCCTGGCAGAACGGCACCACCCCCGAGGAGCGCATGGCGAGCTTCGACAAGCAGATCGTGCGCGACTGGCTCGCCGCGAACTGGGACAAGCAGGGCGAGCCGCCCGCGCTGCCCGACGAGATCGTCACGCAGACCGCCGAACGCTACCGCGAGCTCATCACCCGCCTGCGAGGCTGAGCGCCTCGGTTCGGGGCCCCGAAACGATAGTGTTTCCTCGGCTCGGATCACCCACCGATCCCGCCCCGATCCCGAGGAGCCCCCATGCCGCTGTGGAAAATCCATGGTGACGGCCGCACCGTCGCCCCCGGCCAGGTCGTCAAACCCGAAGAGCGCCTGAGCTGGCCCGCCACGATCGCGATCGGCGCCCAGCACGTCGTCGCGATGTTCGGCGCCACGTTCCTGGTGCCGATCCTCACCGGATTCCCGGTGTCGACGACCCTGCTGTTCTCGGGTCTCGGAACCCTGCTGTTCCTGCTGCTCACCCGCAACCGCCTGCCCAGTTACCTCGGCTCGTCGTTCGCGTTCATAGCCCCGATCACCGCGATCAACGCCGGCAAGGCGCTCGAGACCCCCGAGCAGATCACCCAGGCGCTGGTCGGCGTCGCCGCCGCCGGCATCCTGCTCGCCGTCATCGGCTTCATCGTGCAGACCGTCGGCACCGGCTGGATCGACAAGCTCATGCCGCCGGTCGTCGCCGGCGCGATCGTCGCCCTGATCGGCTTCAACCTCGCCCCCGCCGCGTGGAACAACTTCAAGCTGCAGCCTGAGCTCGCCTCGATCACCCTGATCGCGGTCGTGCTGTTCAGCGTGCTGTTCCGCGGGTTCCTCGGGCGCATCTCGATATTCCTCGGCGTGATCGTGGGCTACGTCGTGGCCGCGGTCACGGGTCAGGTCGACTTCTCGAAGGTCGCGGATGCCGCCTGGATCGGCCTGCCGGAGTTCCACCTGGCGGCCGTGACGGATGCTGCCGCGTGGGCGTTCGTGCCGATGTTCCTGCCGGTCGTGCTCGTGCTCATCGCCGAGAACGTCGGGCACGTGCGCGGTGTCGCGACCATGGCAGAGGATCCCCGCATCAACCGCCACACCGGTCGCGCGCTGGTCGCCGACGGTGTCGCGACCACGATCGCCGGCGCCTTCGGCGGTTCGGGCACCACCACCTACGGCGAGAACATCGGCGTGATGGCGGCGACCCGCGTCTACTCGACCGCCGCGTACTGGGTGGCCGGCATCGTCGCGATGCTGCTGGCGTTCTCGCCGAAGGTCGGTGTGATCTTCAACACCATCCCGGCCGGCGTGCTGGGTGGCGTGACCACGGCGCTGTACGGCCTGATCGGTGTGATCGGCATCAAGATCTGGGTCGACAACCGGGTCGACTTCTCACGCCCGGTGAACCAGTACACGGTCGCGGTGTCGTTCGTCATCGCGATCGCCGGCTTCGCGATGGGCTGGGGCGCGTTCCAGCTCGGCGCGATCGTGATCGGCACGATCGCCGCGCTGCTCATCTACCACCTCGGCAACGCGATCGCCCGCTGGCGCAGGACGGGCGCCGACGACGGCGGCCCGATCCCCGCGGTCGGCCCGCTCGGCGGCGACCCGGAGTAATCCGGGAGGGCCGCCGAGAACAGGAGATCGTCCCGCAACAGGAGGATCCCGCGCGCATGCTCCTGTTCTCGGTAGATCTCCTGTTCTCGGCCGGCGGCGCGGTCAGGCGATGCGGGCGATCGGGGCGTCGGCGGCGACCCCGCGTGGTTCTCACGGCGCTGCGCGAGCGCGGCGCCGACGCCGCTGCCGACGAGCTCGAGCGGTATCTGACCGCATCCGAGCGCACCGTGCTGGGCGCTTTCGCCCGCATGGGCAAGGGCTGATCTCAGGGCGCCGAGCCGCGGACGACGAGTTCGGTGGGCAGGATCGTCAAGCGCTCGGGATGTTCTCCGGCGAGCACCTCGATCATGAGATCGGCCAGCAGCGCACCCTGACGCCGCATCGGCTGGCGCACCGAGGTGAGATCGCACAGCGCCGCCACCGACGAGTCGTCGAAGCCGACGATCGCCACATCCTCCGGCACGCGCAGACCCTCCGCCTGCAGCACCGTGAGCACGCCGCGGGCCATCAGATCGCTCGCGACGAAGATCGCGTCCGGCCGCTCCGGCCCGGACAGCAGTGTGCGCGCAGCATCCGCCCCGCCCTGCTCGCTGAAGTCGCCGTCGGCCTCGCCTGCCGACGTCAGTTCCGCCGCGGCGAGCGCCGCACGGTACCCGTCTCGACGGTCGACGCCCACCGCCATCGACAGCGGCCCGGTGACCGTCGCGATGCGCGTGCGGCCGAGCCCGATGAGGTGCTCGGTGGCGACCTGCCCGCCGTGCACGTTGTCGACGTCGACCACGTAGTGCGCGTCGCCGAGGCGCGCGGGCCGCCCGCCGAACACCACGGGCACGGCCTCGGCGATCCGCTCGACGAACGCGTCGCTCGCATGATGCGACACGATGATCGCGCCGTCGACACCGCCGTTGCGCACGAACCGGGTCATCTTGTCGCCCGGGTCGTCGCTCGCGATGAGCAGATTGAGCATGTAGTCGGAGTCGGTGAGCCGCTTGCTGATGCCCGCCACGACCGCTGCGAGGTACGGATCGCCGAAGAACCGCGTGGTGTCCTCGGGGATGACCAGCCCGATCGCCTGCGTCTGCCGGCTCGCGAGCGAGCGTGCCGCGCGGTTAGGGGCGTAGTTGAGCTCGGTGATCGCCCGCTGCACCGCAGCGAGCGCCTCGGCGCTCACCGCGGTCGCCCCGTTCACGACCCGCGACACGGTCGAGCGCGAGACGCCGGCGTGGGCGGCGACCTGCTCGATCGTGGCGCGGGATGTCATCAGACCGCCCGATCCGCGATGATGCGGGCGTACTCGCGACCGCTGTGCTTCACGGTGCGCTCCTGCGTCTCGTAGTCGACGCGCACGATGCCGAACCGCTTGGCGTAGCCCCACGCCCACTCGTAGTTGTCCATCAGCGACCAGTAGAAGTAGCCGCGCACGTCGACGCCCTGCTCGATCGCATCGAGGGTGGCCGCGACGTGGTCGCGCAGGAACGCGGTGCGCTCGGCATCCGCCACGGCACCGTCGGCATCCACCTCGTCGTCGTAGGCCGCACCGTTCTCGGTGACGTACAGCGGCACGTCTCCGGAGTAGTCGGTCGCGACGCGCTGAAGCAGCCGGGTCAGCCCCTCGGGCTGCACCTCCCAGCCCATGCCGGTGCGGGGCAGCCCGCGCTCGACCCAGTGGATGCCCTCGTCGGCCGGGAACGGCGACGCCGTCTCGCGCTGCTGTCCCTCGGTCTCGTGCGGGTTGACCTCGGCGCCGGGCTGCTCGTGACCCGAGAGCAGCTCGCCGTGATAGTAGTTGATGCCCAGCGCGTCGAGCGGGCTGGAGATGATGTCGAGGTCGCCATCGTGCACGGCCTCCTGCCAGGCGGCGATCGCCTCGGCATCCACCTTGCGGATGTCGCGCACGATGTCGTCGGGGTAGACGCCGCGGAACAGCGGGTCGAGGAACCACCGGTTGAACTGCCCGTCGATGCGGCGGGCGGCGTCGATGTCGAGCGGGTCGGCCGGGTCGGCGGCATCCGCCACGGTGAGATTCAGGGTGATGCCGAGGTCGAGCGAGGCGTCGCGCTCGCGCAGCGCCCGCACGGCGCTGCCGTGCGCGAGCATCAGGTGGTGCGCGGCGAGCAGGCCGTCACGGATGCTGGTGCGCCCCGGCGCGTGCACGCCGGCCGTGTAGGAGAGGAACGAGGAGCACCACGGCTCGTTCATCGTGGTCCAGTGCTGCACGCGGTCGCCGAGGGCGTCGTGCACGCTGAGCGCGTATTCGGTGAAGCGGTCGACGACCTCGCGGCTGGTCCAGCCGCCGCGCTCCTCGAGGGCCTGCGGCATGTCCCAGTGATGCAGGGTCAGCCACGGGGTGATGTCGGCGGCGAGCAGCTCGTCGACGAGGCGGCTGTAGAAGTCGATGCCCTTCGGGTTCACCTCGCCGGCGTCGGGACGCACCCGCGACCACGAGGTCGAGAAGCGGTACGTCTGCAGCCCGAGCCGCTTCATCAGCGCGACGTCATCGCGGTAGCGGTGGTAGTGATCGCAGGCGACGTCGCCGTTCTCGCCGTTCACGACGGCACCCGGCACGCGGGCGAAGGCGTCCCAGATGGATGCCGTGCGGCCGTCCTCGAAGGCCGCGCCTTCGATCTGGTAGGCCGCGGTGGCCGCGCCGAACAGGAACTTCTCGGGGAAGGAACGGGTCATGGGGTCCATTCTCGCATCCGTTCGCCCGGAGGTGGGAGCGCTCCCAGCCTTCGTGACGTGCGGATGCCGTCGGGTAGCCTTGTCCGGTGAATCCCGAACTCGCCCGTGCTGCCGCGCTGATCCGCTCCATTCCGGACTACCCCGAGCCGGGCATCCTGTTCCGCGACATCACCCCGCTGCTCGCCGACGCCGCCGCGCTCAAGGCCACCACCGAGGCGCTGCTCGAGCCGTTCGCCGGCACCTACGACGTCGTCGCCGGCATCGAGGCGCGCGGGTTCATCCTCGCCGGGGCCGCCGCGATCGCCGCGGGCACCGGCTTCGTGCCGATCCGCAAAGCGGGCAAGCTGCCGCGGCCGGCGGCATCCGTCGACTACGCGCTCGAGTACGGCACCGCGACGGTCGAGATGCACGACGACCTGCCCGCGGGCACCCGCATCCTGCTCATCGACGACGTGCTCGCGACGGGCGGCACGCTCGCCGCGGGACGCCGGCTGATCGAGCAGCTCGGGTACACGGTCGCCGGCATCAGCGTGCTCTTCGAGATCGACGGCCTCGGCGGCCGCGACCTCATCGGCGACCTGCACACGGTCTTCCACTCGAACTGAGCTCTCCCGCCACTCACTCCCGTATGAGTTTGTGTCGCCTGAACCCGCTCCAAGCGGCACAAACTCATACGGGAGCGAAGAGCGGTTGGGTGATCGTCAGCGGGCCGGCGGCGGCAGGGCGAGGTCGGCGGGAGCCTCGCCGCGGTCGACGGCGGCCTGGATGGATGCCGCGGCATGTGCCAGGCTGCTCACCGCCACCAGCTGGCGGGCGCGTGCGTTGACCGCGGTCAGCATCCGCCGGGCGATCTGATCGGGCGAACCGCCCGGCCCCAGCGCAGCGACATTGCGCCCGGCCAGCGGCTCGAGCGCGTCGGCGTACTCCATCAGCTCATCGACGTCGTAATCGATTCCCACCGCCGACGCCTGCCAGAGCGCATGCGTGAGCGCCTGCTCGGCCGCACTCGGATAGCCTCGCCAGCCGCGCCGACGCATCAGCTCGTAGGTGCGCTCGCGGAACTCGTCGAACTCCGGGCCGCTCGTGCTGCCCTCGGTGATGCCCAGCGCGAACGCCTGGCACGCACGCATCACCTCGAGCACTGTGGTGCCCTCGGCGTCGATGAAGGAGGTGAGCGAGCGGATGGACGCGACCGACGCGTGGAAGTCGTCGCGCAGCAGCCGGATGAGCAGCGCACGGTCGACGTGTTGCTGCCCGTAGACCGCCGTCGTCTTGTTTCGCAGCTGCCCGCCGGGCAGGATGCCGACGCGTATCCAATGCTTGAGAGTCGACGTGTTCACGCCGCTCTCGACCGCCAGCTCGCTGAGCTTCATCCCCCGTGGTCCCCCTGTCGTGCTACGCGCGTTGGAGAGTGTGAATGCGCGTCACTCTCCACGATGCATCCGCGTCGTGATGAGCCTAGCCTTCTCATGAAGGGCCCTGCCTCCTCCCCGGACCTTCGGGGACGAGCTGTCGCGCGGAATTGGGGTCCGCGTGACTTGTCCGGACGGCTGCCTGCTGAGGGGCGGCATCCGTCCGGACACCGGCATTCCGGGCCGGTAGACTGAAGGCTGTTCCCTCCCGCGACAGACCGGAGCCCGCTATGCCCACGATCGTCGTCGACGTCATGCCCAAGGCCGAACTTCTCGACCCGCAGGGGAAGGCCGTGTCCGGCGCCTTCGCCCGGCTCGGCGTGAAGGACTTCAGCCAGGTGCGCATCGGCAAGCGCTTCGAGCTCACGGTCGACGGCGAGGTCACCGACGCCGTGCTCGCCGAGGCGCGCCGCGTCGCCGAGGACGTGCTGTCGAACTCGGTCATCGAGGACGTCATCAGCGTCGAGGTTGCGGAGTGACCGCGCGCATCGGCGTCATCACCTTCCCCGGTTCGCTCGACGACCGTGACGCCCAGCGCGCCGTGCGCATTGCCGGTGCCGAGCCCGTCGCGCTCTGGCACGGCTCGCACGACCTCGAGGGCGTGGACGCCCTCGTGCTGCCCGGCGGCTTCAGCTACGGCGACTACCTGCGCTCGGGTGCGATCGCCGCGCTCTCGCCGATCATGGCCGAGGTGAAGGATGCCGCGGCATCCGGCATGCCGATCCTCGGCATCTGCAACGGATTCCAGATGCTCGTCGAGGCGCACCTGCTGCCCGGCGGCCTGATCCGCAACGACCACCAGCACTTCGTGCGCCGCGACCAGAAGCTCACGGTCGAGAACGCCGACACCGCCTGGACGAGCGCGTTCGAGAAGGGCCAGGAGATCGTCATCCCGCTGAAGAACGGCGAGGGCGGCTACATCGCCTCAGACGAGACGCTCGACCGTCTTGAGGGCGAGGGCCTGGTGGCGTTCCGCTATGCGGGCGTCAACCCGAACGGATCGCTGCGCGACATCGCCGGCCTCACGAACGAGCGCGGCAACGTCGTCGGCCTCATGCCGCACCCCGAGCACGCCGTCGAGCCGGGCTTCGGCCCGAACACCACGGCCGCGATGCGCTCGGGTGTCGACGGCCTCGGCTTCTTCGCGAGCGCCATCGCCGCGGTCGCGCACGCCGCCGCGTAACGGCCGCACCGACGACTCGGGCCCGTCCCCTCTCGAGGGGGCGGGCCCGTTTCGCGTGTGCGGACGGATGCTGTCAGATGCCGGCGGGCGGCCAGACGCCGATGATGATCGCCATGACGACGACGGTCACCAGCTCGTGCGCGATGTTCAGCGTGGTGAGCCGCGTGGAGCGGCCCTCGAACGCGTCGTGGGTGATGAACCGTGCGGCGGTGAACCCCGCCCAGAGGGTGACCGCGGTCACCACGGCGGCCCAGAAGTACGAGCCCTCGTAGAAGTGGAACGCGATCGACGACGCTCCGGCCAGCACCCACGCGGTGATGAAGCTGACGATCACGGTCGTGACGATCGGCATCACCGCGGTGCTCGCCGGGCGATCCATGTCGACGTTCGCCAGCTTCGACCAGCGCGTGCCGAACACCTTCGGCGCGTACCAGATCGAGCCGACGATCATGCTCGACGCAGTGGCCACCAGCACAGCCCAGTAGTTGATCTCGGGAACCACCATGATGCCTCCTCGGTCGGACGGGGACGGATGCCGTCGGACGCGCTCAGACTACTCCCCGACCACCTCCGCGCCCGGGAGCGTCAGCCGCGCATGGCGACGCCGCGGCGCCAGTAGCCCATGAATGCGACCTGCGCGCGGTCGACGCCGAGCTCCTTCACGAGGTGGCGACGCAACGTCGTCACGACGCCGCTCTCACCCGCGATCCAGAAGTAGCGGTCGGCCGGGGCGTGCGTGGCCGCGATCTCCTCGCCGAGGCTGGAGTACACCGGGGTCTCCCACAGCAGCTCCTCGGTCTCGGTGTCGCGCACGTCGACGTGCGTGTGCGCGTCGCCGAGGTGGGCGAGCACGGTCGGGATGAGGGATGCTCCGTGCGCGGCACCCTCCGCCCGCGGCAACCAGGTGACCTCCACACCCGCAGGCGTATCGATCTCGAGCACGTCTCCCGTGGCAGGCACCTCGATGAACGCGGTGCCGCGCAGGTCGCGCGGAGCATCCTCGAGGATGCGGGCGATCGCCGGGGCCGCCGTCTCATCGCCTGCGAGCAGCACCGAACGTGCACCGCCGGGAGCGAACTCGGCACCGCCGTGCTCCCGCGCGGGCACGCCGCGGCGCGGTCCGACGATGAACATCGGCTGCCCGACCTGCGCGGCCACCGCCCAGCTCGATGCCGGGCCGGTCAGGCCGGGCTCCAGGTGCAGCACGAAGTCGACGACCACCTCGGTGCCGGCATCCGTGACGTTCAGCTCGCGCACCGAGTAGGTGCGCATCGACCCGCGCTCCTCCTCGGGAACGGCGAGGTACGAGCCCCACCAGTCGTCGGAGTCGCGGTCGATCGGGGGCACGGCATCCGGGCGGGGCGGGAAGATCAGCTTGATGCGCGAGTCGAACGTGTCACCGGGAGTGCCGAACTCGTCGAGGTCGGCCCCGCCGAACGTGATGCGTGCGAAGTTCGGCGACACCCGTTCGACCGCACGCACCTCGGTGAGCGCCAGCACGTACGTGGGGCGGGTCTTCGTGGTGCTCTCAGCGGACATGGTGCCTCCCGATGGGCGTGACCATCGGCTTGCCCGAGACGGGGTCGATGGTGATCTGATTGGCGAGGCCGAAGACCTCCTGGACGAGTTCTGCGGTGACGATGTCACCTGGTGCGCCGACGGCGTGCACGCGGCCCTCCTTCATGGCGACGAGCTGGTCGCTGTAGCGCGCGGCGAGATTGAGGTCGTGCAGCACCATCACGATCGTGGTGCCGCGCGAGACGCTCAGGTCGGTGAGCAGGTCGAGCACCTCGACCTGGTGGGCGACGTCGAGGAACGTCGTCGGCTCGTCGAGCAGCAGGATGTCGGTCTCCTGCGCGAGGGCCATCGCGATCCACACGCGCTGACGCTGACCTCCGGAGAGCTCGTCGACGCTGCGGTCGGCGAGATCGCTGATGCCGGTGGCGTCGAGCGCATCGGCGACCACCTCGTAGTCGTGCGCGCTCCAGCGCGCCAGCATCCGCTGATGCGGGTGGCGACCGCGACCGACCAGGTCGGCCACGGCGATGCCCTCGGGTGCGACCGGCGACTGCGGCAGCAGGCCGAGCACGCGCGCGACCTCCTTCGAGGGGCGGGCGTGCACCGAGGTGCCGTCGAGCACGATCTGTCCGCCAGTGGGCGAGATGAGGCGCGCCAGCGCGCGCAGCAGGGTCGACTTGCCGCATCCGTTCGCGCCGACGATCGAGGTGATGCGGCCGGGTGCGATCGTGAGATCGAGCCCGTCGATCACCGTGCGGTCGCCGTAGCCGAGCGTGACGGATTCGGCCGCCAGAGTGTGCGCCGCGGTCACAGGGAGCCTCCCGAGCGGTTGGTGCGGATGAGCAGATAGATCAGGTACGGGGCGCCGAGCACGCCCGTGACGACGCCGACCGGGTAGCGGGTGCCGAGGGCGAACTGCGCGAGCAGGTCGCTGCCGAGCACGAGCGCCGCCCCGACGAGTCCGCCGGGCAGCAGCAGGTTCGCGCCGGGCCCGGTGAGGCGGGCCGCGATCGGCCCCGCCATGAACGCGACGAACGCGATGGGTCCGGCGGCCGCGGTCGCGAAGGCGAGCAGCGTCACCGCCCCGAGGATGAACAGCAGACGGGTGGCGTTCACGCGCACCCCGAGACCGGATGCCGAGTCGTCGCCGAGCTGCAGCGCGCCGAGCGCCCTGCCCTGCGACAGCATGAGCGGCACGATGACGGCGACCGCGATGAGCAGCGGCGTCGCGCGCTCCCACGAAGCGTTGTTGAGGCTGCCGGTGAGCCACTGCATGGCGGTCTGGATGTCCCAGCCGGCGGCACGCGACAGCATGTACGAGATGAGGCTCTGCAGCACCGCCGAGACGCCGATGCCGATGAGGATCAGCCGGGTGCCGGCGAAGCCGCCGCGGATCGACAGCGTGTAGATCAGCAGTGCGGTCGCGACCGCCCCGCCGAGGGCGAACAGCGACACCGCCGGGCCGTCGAGCGAGAGCACGATGATGCCGAACACGGCCGCGGCGCCCGCGCCGTTGGAGATCCCGATGATGTCGGGCGAGGCGAGCGGGTTGCGCAGCAGGGTCTGGAACGAGACGCCGGCGATGCCGAACCCGAGCCCGGTGAGCACGGCGAGCACGGCGCGCGGCAGTCGCAGCTCGCCGACCGTGAAGGATGCTCCCGGCACGGTCTCGCCGAGCATGACCCGCACGATCTGCTCGGGGGTGTAGAACCGGTCGCCCACCATGAGCGCGACCGCGAACAGCGCGAGAACGACGACGGCGAGCGCGATCGTGACCATCGCGTGGCGGCGGTGACGCGCCCTGCGGCCGGCGGCGATGCGCGCGACCCGCTGCGCCGCCGTGTCGTCGGGGCGCGGGAGAGTGTGCTCAGCGCTCAGTGCGCCGGCCGGTTCGGTGGCGCTCACAGCTCACGCACCTTCTGCCGACGCACGATCCAGATGAAGAACGGGGCACCGATGATCGCGGTGATGATGCCGACCTGGATCTCCTCCGACGACGGCGCGATCACCCGGCCGACGATGTCGCTCGCGGTGAGCAGCACAGCCCCGGCGAGCGCCGAGAACGGCAGCAGCCAGCGGTGGTCGGTGCCGATCAGCATCCGGCACACATGCGGGATGACGAGGCCGACGAAGCCGATCGGACCGGCGATCGCCGTGGCGGCGCCGGCGAGGATCACGGCGCCGAGCGCCGACAGCATCCGGGTGCGGGCGACGTTCTCGCCGAGGCCCTTCGCCATGTCGTCACCGAGGGCGAGGGAGTTCATGCCGCGCGCGGACAGCAGGCAGATGAGCGCGCCGACCGCGAGGGCGGGCGCGGTGACGGCGATGCGCGGCCATTCCGCGCCGCCGACGCCGCCGACCTGCCAGGACTGGAACGTCTGCAGCAGGTCGACGCGGGGCAGCAGGATGGCGCTGATCAGCGAGGCGAACGCCGCCGAGGTCGCAGCTCCCGCGAGCGCGAGCTTGAGCGGTGTCGCGCCGCCGCGTCCCAGCGAGCCGACCGTGTAGACGAACACCGCGGCGACCGCGGCGCCGATGATCGCGAACGTCATCTGCCCGAACGGGTCGTGCAGCCCGACGAAGGCGATGCCGATCACGACCGCGAGCGACGCGCCGTTCGAGACGCCGAGGATGCCTGGGTCGGCGATCGGGTTGCGGGTCACGGCCTGCATGGTCGCACCGGCCAGGGCGAGCGCGGCGCCGACGAGCAGGGCGAGCACGGTGCGCGGCATCCGCTTGATGATCGCGGCCTGCTCGATCGTGTCGTTCTGCCCCGAGAACGCGGCCAGCAGGTCGTCGATCGTCACGGCGCGCACACCGAACGAGACCGAGAGGATGCTGAGCACGACAACGGCGGCGAGGCCGACGAGCAGCCAGGTAGTGCGCGCCAGCGCCGGCCGCCGCAGGTCTGCGGCGGCCGGCGCGAGGGGAGGTGCTGAGATCACGATCACTCCGCGTGAGCGGATGCGGGATTACTCGGCCAGCGGCCCGGCGAGGATCGCGAAGTAGTCGTCGAGGCCCCACGGAATCGACAGCGGCGACGGGTTGGCGGATGCGGCGATGGGGGTCGCGTCGGGCAGGATCGCGACGCGGCCCTCGGCGATCGCCGGGATCTTCGACAGCAGCGGGTCGGCTTGCAGGGCGGCGACGGTGGAGTCGTCGCCGTAGGTGACGAACACGTCGACGTCGTCGAACTTCGATGCCTCCTCCGACGAGACCTCGAGGTAGAACTGGTCGCTGCCGACGCTCTCCTCGACGATCGAGGGCAGCGGCAGGCCGAGGCTCTGCAGGTAGCCGGGGCGGGTGTCGGCGGCGGTGTAGTAGCCGATCTTCGACAGGTCGCTCATGTCGAAGTAGGCGAACAGCACCTTCTTGCCCTTCAGCGCGGCGTTCGCCTCGAGCGCGGCATCCGCGGCGGCGTGCAGCTGCTGGATGAGGGCCTCCCCCTCTTTCTCGAGGCCGAGGGCCTTCGAGTTCATCTCGATCATGTCGTCGACCGAGGTGCCCCAGGCGACGTCAGGGTAGGCGACGACCGGCGCGATCTTGGAGAGCGTGTCGTACTCCTCCTGCGTGAGGCCGGAGTACGCGGCGAGGATCACATCGGGGGCCGTGTCGGCGACGGCCTCGTAGTCGATGCCGTCGGTCTCGTCGAAGAGCACGGGGGTCTCGCCGCCGAGCTCGTCGAGCTTGTCCTCGACCCAGGGGAGGATGCCGTCGTTGTCGTCGTCGCCCCAGGTGGCCTTGCTCATGCCGACCGGCACGATACCGAGGGCCAGCGGCACCTCGTGGTTGGCCCACGCGACGGTCGCGACGCGCTCGGGCTTCTCGGCGATCGTGGTCTCGCCGTAGGCGTGTTCGATCGTGACGGGGAAGGCGGCGTCGGAGCCGGCCGCAGTGTCGGTGGTGTCGGCGGGCTTGTCGCCGGAGGCCGAGGCGCAGCCGGCGAGGCCGAATGTGAGGGCGGCGGCCACGACGACGGAGAGGATGCGGGAAGTTCGCACGGAGATTCCTTCGGGGATGGGGCACGGGAGGGGACCGGGCCTTTGGTAAGGCTTGCCTAACGTAACACGATTCCCGCAGTCGCCTGAACCCGGTTTCCGTCATCCGAACTCGGCAACCGCCCTTCGCTCCCGTATGAGTTTGTGCCGCCTGCGGCGCGCTCAGGCGACACAAACTCATACGGGAGCGAGAAGCGGGTCGCAGAATGGACGGGTGACGTGGCTCGAGCTGCAGCAGCACGCCGCGTTCCCCGGACAGCTCACGCAGGTGTCGTCGGAGACGATCGAGATCCCGCTCGGCCGGCTCGGCTGCATCCGCTACGACGTGCGCGAGGATGCCGAGGTCGCGACGTTCTGGTTCTCACCCGCGCATCCCGGGATGCCGGTGCGGTACGAGTCGGATGGCGCGCACACCACGGTGATCGAGATCATGACGACCGCGTAGAAGCGCGGCGAACCGCCCCACCGGCCGGCGATAGGGTCGAGGCGTGAGCATCCTCGTGACCGTGCCGACCTCCCGCCTCGCCGAGAACCTCGGAACGCTGCCCGAGGGTGTCGATCTGCAGATCTGGGACCTCGCCTCGCCCCCGCCCGCGCAGCGGATCGACCTCGTCGTGCCGCCGTACATGGGCGGCACTCGCGCGCTGCGCAGCCTCGAGGGTCTCGACATCGGACTCGTGCAGGGCCAGTCGATCGGCTACGACGGCGTCGCCGAGCACCTGCCCGCGGGCGTGACCTTCGCGAATGCGGCGAGCGTGCACGAGACCTCGACTGCCGAGCTCGCCGTGGGGCTCATGCTCGCCGCGCAGCGCCAGCTGCCCCGCTTCGTCACCGCCCAGCAACGCGGGGAGTGGGACCCGGTGTTCGCCGCGAGCCTCGCCGACCGGCACGTGCTGCTCGTCGGATTCGGTGGCGTCGGCAAGGCGATTGCGCAGCGCCTCGTCCCCTTCGAGGCCCCGTTCACCGCGGTCGCCCGCAGCGCCCGCACCGAGCAGGTCGACGGCATCGGCGACGTGCCGGTGCACGCGATCGACGAGCTGCCCGCACTGCTCGCGGATGCCGAGATCGTCGTGCTGAGCCTGCCCGCCACCGATGAGACCCGTCACCTGTTCGACGCCGAGATGATCGCGCACATGGCACCCGGCGCCCTACTGGTGAACGTCGGACGCGGCCCGCTGATCGACACGGATGCCCTGGTCACCTCCCTGAACGACAAGCGCATCCGCGCCGCGCTCGACGTGTTCGAGCAGGAGCCGCTGCCGGCGCAGCATCCGCTCTGGTCGGCGCCAGGTGTGCTCATCAGCCCGCACGTCGGCGGCGCGTCCACCGCGATGAACCCGCGCATCGCGCGGCTCATCCATCGTCAGATCGAGCGGATGCAGGCCGGCGAGCCGCCGCTGAACGTGGTGCTACCCGCCGGCTGACGGCATCAGTACGGCATCCGTTATCGAACCGATTCGATCCCTGCACTACCGCAACTGTAAGCGCTTGCAGTAGCCTGTTCGCATGGCACAGCTCGAACAGCTCGAACAGTCCGCGGCCCCCGGCTCGGAGTGGTGGCGCACCGCCGTCATCTATCAGATCTACCCGCGTTCCTTCGCCGACGCGTCCGGCGATGGCATCGGCGACCTTCCCGGCATCACCAGCCGCCTCGACGACCTGAAGAGCCTCGGCGTCGATGCGATCTGGCTGAGCCCGTTCATGACGAGCCCGCAGAAGGACGCCGGCTACGACGTGGCCGACTACCGCGACGTCGACCCGATCTTCGGCACGCTTGGCGACTTCGACGACATGCTCAACGCCGCGCATACCCGCGGCATCCGCGTGATCGTCGACCTCGTGCCGAACCACTCCAGCGACCAGCACGCCTGGTTCCAGCAGGCACTGAAGGCCGCCCCCGGCAGCCCCGAGCGCGCCCGCTACATCTTCCGCGACGGCAAGGGCGAGAACGGCGAGCTGCCCCCGAACAACTGGGAGAGCGTGTTCGGCGGCGGCCAGTGGACCCGCGTGACCGAGCCCGACGGCACCCCCGGCCAGTGGTACCTGCACATCTTCGACCCGTCGCAGCCCGACTTCGACTGGACCAACGAAGAGGTCCGCGAGGAGTTCCGCAGCATCCTGCGCTTCTGGCTCGACCGCGGCGTCGACGGCTTCCGCGTCGACGTGGCGCACGGCATGATCAAGAAGGACGGCCTGCCCGACTACACGCCCCCGGCCGAGGCCGACTCGATGGGTGGCGGCGAGGACGACGTGCCGTACTGGGGCCAGGACGGCGTGCACGACATCTACCGCGACTGGCACAAGGTGCTCGCCGAGTACGACGGCGACCGCGCGCTGTGCGGTGAGGCGTGGCTGCCCACTCTCGAGAAGACGGCGCTGTGGGTGCGCCCCGACGAGATGCACCAGACGTTCAACTTCCCGTACCTGATGACGCCGTGGGATGCCGCGCAGCTGCGCGAGGTGATCCGCGCCTCGCTCGACGAGTTCGGCACGGTCGGCGCCCCCAGCACCTGGGTGCTCTCGAACCACGACGTCGTGCGGCACGCCTCGCGCCTCGCCCTGACGGCCGACAATCCGCAGGGTGAGGGCATCGGCCCGAAGTCGGCCGGCAAGCCCGACGCGGCCGTGGGCCTCGCGCGCGGTCGCGCCGCGACCACGCTGATGCTCGCGCTGCCCGGCTCGGCGTACCTGTACCAGGGCGAGGAGCTCGGCCTTCCCGAGGCAATGGAGATCCCCGACGAGTTCCGCCAGGACCCGACGTGGTTCCGCACGAACGGCGAGCGCTACGGTCGCGACGGATGCCGCGTGCCGCTGCCCTGGTCGGCGGATGCTCCCGCGTTCGGCTTCAACGACACCGGAGCATCCTGGCTTCCGCAGCCCGCCGAGTGGGCGACGTTCGCCCGCGACGTGGAGGAGGCGGATGCCGATTCGACCCTGAACCTGTACCGCCGGCTCATCGCCGAGCGCCGCGAGCGCGAGCTCGGCACCGGCACGCTGGTCTGGGAGGATGGCGGGGTCGATGCCGTGGCGTTCCACCGCGGCGACCTGCACGTGGTCGCCAACCTGGGCGAGCAGCCGATCGAGCTCGGCGAGGGCGTGACCTTCGTCGTGCAGAGCCAGCCGTTCGCCGGCACCGCTCTGCCCCCGAACACCGCCGCCTGGTTCACCCGGGCCTGACCCGCACCACCACCACCCGTCTATATGGCGCCAACCTACGCATTCCGCCCGTGAAAGCGGAGGTTGGCGCCATATAGACGGGGTCGAGAGAGGACGCACGCATGGTGAGCATCGACGAGGTCGCCAAGCTCGCCGGCGTGTCGACGGCGACCGTGTCGCGCGCGCTGAGTGGGCGGGGGCACGTGTCGCCCGCTTCGCGCGAGCGGGTGCGCACCGCCGCGGAGTCGCTCGGCTATGTCGTGTCGTCGCGCGCCTCGAGCCTCGCCTCGGGGCGCACCCGCAACATCGGCGTGATCGTGCCGTTCCTCGACCGCTGGTTCTTCTCGACCGTGCTGTCGGGCGTCTCGAGCGCGCTCATGCGCGCCGGGTACGACATCACGCTGTACAACATCACCGCCGACGCCGACGTGCGTCGCGAGGTGTTCGCCACGTTCCTGCGCCGCCAGCGGGTGGATGCCGTGATCGCCGTCTCGATCGAACTCGACGACGCCGAGACGCAGCTGCTGCTCGATCTCGGACTCCCGGTGATCGCGATCGGCGGGCCGAACCCGCGGCTGCGCACGCTCACGGTCGACGACACGGCCGTCGCCCGCCTCGCCACGAAGCACCTGCTCGGGCTCGGTCACCGCGACATCGCGCACATCGGCGCGAATCCCGAGTTCGACCTCGACTTCCACATCCCGACCCAGCGTCGGCTCGGGTTCGAGGAGGCGCTGGCGGATGCCGGGATGCCGGTCAATCCGGCCTTCCTGGAGCCGGCGGACTTCACCGTCGACGGCGGGTTCCGCGCGGCCAAGCAGCTGCTGGGCAGGCCGGGTCCGCGCCCGACGGCGATCTTCGCGGCATCCGATGAGATGGCGATCGGGGCGATCCTCGCCGCCCGCGACCTCGGCTTCCGGGTGCCGCAGGATCTGTCGATCATCGGCATCGACGGCCACGAGCTGGGCGAGTTCTTCCAGCTGTCAACGGTCGACCAGTTCCCGATCGCGCAGGGCGAGCGGGCGGCGCAGGCCGTGCTCGCGCAGCTCGACGAGGAGCCGGAGCTCTCGCCGTCATCGGAGCTGCCGTTCGAGCTGATCGTGCGAGGGACGACCGCGCGAGCCTGAGAGTCGGCCGCGCAGCCCCTCCGCCCAGCGGGCTCGAGAGTTCAGCCGGGTAGTCTGGATCCCGGAGCGTCGGGAAGCCTGGTCGACATCATCTGTCGTCGACCCCAAGGATCGCATGTCCGCTCCCCGCTTCGCCCGCATCCGCCATCTGTTCCCGTCGGCCTCCGCGGCGGAATCCCGTCGCATCGGCGAGCTCCTGCGAAAGGAGACGGTGGGCGGCTTCCTGCTGGTGGGCCTTGCCGTCGCCGCCATCGTCTGGGCGAATTCGCCGTGGGCGGACACGTACTTCGCGATCCGCGACTTCGAGATCGGCTACGAGCCGTGGCACCTGCGGTTGAGCCTCGGCGCGTGGGCGGCCGACGGGCTGCTCGCGATCTTCTTCTTCCTCGTCGGGCTCGAGCTGAAGCGCGAGTTCGTCAGCGGCGATCTGCGTCGGTTCAGCACCGCGATCGTTCCGATCGTCGCTGCTGTCGGCGGGGTGGCGGTGCCCGCGGTCATCTACCTCGCCATCACCGGCGGGTCGGCACAGGCCGCTCGCGGCTGGGCGATCCCGACCGCGACCGACATCGCCTTCGCCGTGGCCGTGCTCGCCGTGATCGGATCGCACCTGCCCAGCGCCCTGCGGATCTTCCTGCTCACCCTCGCGGTCGTCGACGACCTCATCGCGATCGGCATCATCGCCATCTTCTACACCGACACGGTCGATCTCGTGCCGCTGCTGCTCGCCCTCGTCGCGATCGCCGTCTACGGCACGATCGCTCAGCTGTACCGCCGCTTCTTCCGCGTGCACCCCTCCGCGGCCTGGCTCATCCTGCTGCCGATCGGCGTCGTCGCGTGGGCGCTCGTGCACGCCTCGGGGATCCACGCGACGATCGCCGGCGTGCTGCTCGGCTTCACGATCCCGGTCCTGCACCGCAGGGACGAGCGCGGAGTCGACGTCGGGCCCGGCCTCGCGGAGGAGTTCGAGCACCGGTTCCGTCCGCTCTCGGCCGGGTTCGCGGTGCCCGTGTTCGCGTTCTTCTCGGCCGGTGTCGCGGTGGGCGGCGCCGACGGCTTCGTGTCGACCATGGGAGACCCGGTCGTGATCGGCATCATCGTCGCGCTCGTCGTCGGCAAGCCGCTCGGCATCACGGCGGCCACCTGGGCGATCACCCGCATCCGGCGCATCGACCTCGACCCGGCGCTCCGCTGGGTCGACATCGCCGGTGTCGGAATGCTGGCCGGCATCGGGTTCACCGTGTCGCTGCTGATCGCCGAGCTGAGCTTCGCCGACGCGGGCGTGCAGGATCACGCAAAGGTCGCGATCCTCACCGCCTCGGTGCTGGCCGCTGCCGCGGCATCCGTCGTGCTGGGCGTGCGCAACCGCCGCTACCGCGCGGCAGCCTCGATCCGCTGACACCCCGGGTTCGCGTCGAGACCGGTCTGCGGGCGTCCGCAGGTCGGCGGGGTCTCGACGGCAGCCGGACGAACATGATCACGAGACGGTGAACGCCGCCTGCAGCAGCACGTCCTCACGCGACGAAGGCCCGACCAGCAGCGCGAACTCCCCCGGCTCGACGATGCGGCGCCCGACGGCATCCACGATCGTGCAGTCGGCGACCGGCACCTCGATGCGCACCCGCTGCGACTCCCCCGGCGCCAGCGCGACCTGACGGTAGGTCTTCAACTCCTTGTCGGTCCAGCTGACACTGGTGACGGCATCGCGCACGTACACCTGCACAGTCTCGATCGTGGGCCGCGCGCCGGTGTTGGTCACCGTGACGTGCGCGGTGACGGTGTCGGATGCGGCGAGCGCAGCCTGCTCGATCACCAGGTCCGAGTACTCGACCGTCGTGTACGAGCGTCCCTCGCCGAAGGCCCACGCGGGCGACTGCGTGAGGTCGGCGTAGCGGTCGCCGTGCTGCCCGCGGATCTGGTTGTAGTAGATCGGCAGCTGCCCGGCGTGCCGGGCGAACGAGATCGGCAGGCGGCCGGTGGGCTCGATCGCCCCGGTGATGAGCTCGGCGATCGCACGCCCGCCCTGCATGCCCGGGTTCGCGACCCACAGCACGGCCGCGGCCTGCGAGACGGATGCCGGCAGCACGAGCGGCTTCGAGGCCATGACGACCACGATCACGGGGGTGCCGGTGGCGATGAGCGCATCGAGCAGGGCGATCTGCCCGCCGATGAGCTCGAGAGTCGCGGTGGAGCGCCCCTCGCCGTACAGCCCGCGGGCGTCGCCGACGACCGCGACGACGGCATCCGCACTCGAGGCGGCGGCGACCGCCTCGGCGATCTGCGCCTCGTCGGCGGGGATCGGACGCACCACCGGCGGGCGGGGCTGGCCGTCGGGCCAGGTCGCGCCGGCGGGGTCAGGCTCGAGGCTGAGGATGTCGGCGCCGCGCGCGTGCACGACCTCCCACGAGGCGATCTCGCGGATGCCGTCGAGCACCGTCGTGATCATCTCGCGCGGCTGCCCGTCGAGCCAGCCGGCCTGACCGGAGCCGCCCGCCCAGTCGCCGAGCTGCTCCTGGTCGTCGTCGGCGAGCGGGCCGACCACGGCGATCCGCTTCGTCGTCGACGGCGACAACGGCAGCAGCCCATCGTTCTCGAGCAGCACGAGCGAGCGCCGCGCGACCTCGAGGTTCAGCTCCGCGTGCTCCGCGGTGCCGACCAGCCCTGACAGATCCGAACGCGGCTGACGGGGATCCTCGAACAGTCCGAGCTCGAACTTCAGCGTGAGGATCCGCGCGACGGCCGCGTCGAAGGCATCCTCGCCGAGCATCCCCTGGGCGACGGCATCCAGTGCCCCCTCGAAGAACGTCGGCGTCGTCATGATCATGTCGTTGCCGGCCTTGACGGCTGCCGCGGCGGCGTGCGCGATGTCGGGCTGGATGCGCTGCTCCCACACCATGCGGCCGACGTTGTCCCAGTCGGTGATGAGGGTGCCGGTGTAGCCCCACTCGCCGCGCAGCACGTCGGTGAGCAGCCAGTCGTTCAGGGTGATCGGCACGCCGTCGGTGGTCTGGTAGCCGAGCATGAACGAGCGGCATCCTTCACGGGCGACGCGCTCGAACGGCGGCAGGAACCACGAGCGGAGCTTGCGCTGCGAGATGTCGGCCTCGCTGGCATCCCGCCCGCCCTGCGTCTCGGAGTATCCGGCGAAGTGCTTGGCGGTTGCGAGGATCGCGGTCTCGTCGGAGAGCCCGTCGCCCTGGTAGCCGCGCACCATCGCGCTCGCGAGCTCGCCGATGAGGTGCGGGTCCTCGCCGAACGTCTCGTTCACGCGGCCCCAGCGCGGGTCGCGGGCGATGCACAGCACGGGCGAGAAGGTCCAGTGGATGCCGGTGGCGGCCACCTCGACGGCGGTCGCGCGGGCGACCTTCTCGACGAGGTCGGCGTCCCAGGATGCCGCCATGCCGAGCTGCGTGGGGTAGATCGTGCCGCCGGGCCAGAACGAGTGCCCGTGGATGCAGTCCTCGCCCACGATCAGCGGGATCTGCAGGCGAGTCTGCAGCGTCAGCGCGCGGGCCGCGACGATGCGCTCGGGGGAGGTGTGCAGGATGCTGCCGACGTGGCGGCGCAGCACGTGGTCGTCGAGGTCGTCGCGGGCGTCGAGCTGCAGCATCTGCCCGACCTTCTCCTCGAGGGTCATCCGGCCGAGCAGGTCGGCGACGCGCTCGGGGATCGAGAGCGACGGATCGCGGTACGGGAGGGTGTGGACGAGGGTCTCAGGCATCTTGGGCGTTCTTCAGATCGGTGCGGACGGTGTCTTTGCGAACCGTGGTCACGGCGTCGTTGACGTCGAGACCCTTCTTCTTCATGGCGCGGGCCCGCTCGCCGGCGGAGCGCAGGCGGGGGTTGACGTACTCGTCGATGCCGAAGTTGATCAGCGACAGGGCGACACCGATCGCGGCGATGCACAGCCCGGGGGGCAGGTACCACCACCACTGGTTCTGGCCGAAGGCGCCCTGCGCCGAGGCCCAGTTCAGGATCGTGCCCCAGTTGTAGGTGGTCACCGGGATCACGCCGATGTACGACAGGGTGGTGAGCCCGAGGATCGCGGCGGTCACGGTGCCGACGAAGCTCGCGGCGATGAGCGCCATGAGGTTCGGCAGCATCTCGACGGTGATGATGCGGCTGAGCGGCTCGCCGTTCGCGCGGGCGGCCTGGATGAAGTCGCGGTTGCGCAGCGACATGGTCTGCGCGCGCAGCACCCGCGCACCCCACGCCCATCCGGTGATGCCCAGCACGGCCGCGATGAGCACGAGCGGCGGCTCCTCGAACATCGCGGCGACGATGATGATGAGCGGCAGCCCGGGGATCACGAGGAACACGTTGGTCAGCGCCGACAGCGCCTCGCTCTTCCACCCCGACAGGTAGCCGGCGATGACGCCGACCGTGATCGCGATGAGGGTGGCGATGATCGCCGCGAGGAAGCCGACCACGATGACCCCGCGGGTGCCGTGGATGACCTGGCTCAGCACGTCTTCGCCGATGTGGGTCGTGCCCAGCCAGTGCGCCGCCGACGGCGGCTGCAGGCGGGCGGTGTTGTCGACCTTGGTGGGCGAGTAGGGCGCGAGCACGTCGGCGAAGATCGCGACGAGCACGAAGAACCCGAGGATGGCGAGCCCGGCGATCGACTTGCCGTTGCGGAACATCGCGAAGGCCGACCCGAGGCGCGCCCAGAAGCTCTGCTCGGGGTCGCGGTGGGCGGATGCTGTGCGCACCAGCAGCGTGTCGGGGGTGCCGGCGCTGCGGCGGCCGGTGGCGGTGTCCGTTCCGGTGTGTGTGGCGGTCATGGTTCAGCTCTCCGTCTGGCGCGTGCGCGGGTCGAGGAACGCGTAGGCGATGTCGGCGAGGATGTTCGCGACGAGCACCGACAGGGTGATCACGAGGAACACGCCCTGCATGAGCGCGTAGTCCTTGGCGTTCGTGGCGTCGAGCAGCAGCTTGCCGACGCCCGGGTAGCTGAACACCATCTCCATCACGATCGTGCCGCCGACGATGAAGCCGATCGACAGTGCGAAGCTCTGGATCTGCGGCAGCACGGCGTTGCGGGCGGCGTAGCCCCACAGCACGCGGCGGTTCGGCATGCCCTTCGCCTGAGCGACGGTGATGTAGTCCTCGTCGAGCACGGTGAGCATCATGTTCCGCATGCCCAGCATCCATCCGCCGAGCGAGGCGATCACGATCGTGACGAGCGGCAGCGTGCCGTGGTGGATCACCTGGCCGATGAACTCGAGGTTCCAGCCCGGCACCATGCCGACGCCGTAGGCCTTGCCGATCGGGAACCAGCGCAGGTTCACCGAGAACGCCGCGATCGCGAGCAGTCCGAGCCAGAAGTAGGGGATCGTGCTGAGGAAGGTCGTGATCGGGATGAACGCGTCAAGCCGGCTGCCGCGGCGCCAGCCGATGTAGGCGCCGCCGATCGTGCCGATCGCGAACGAGATGATGGTCGCGAGGCCCACGAGGCCGACCGTCCAGGGCAGCGCCTGGCTGATCACCTCGGTCACCGGGCGCAGGCCGTGCAGCAGCGAGACGCCGAGGTCGCCGCGCAGCAGCAGCGCCCAGTAGTCGAGGTACTGCTGCCAGAGGCTCTTGTCGGTGTCGAGGCCGAGCAGGGCGCGCAGCGCGTCTGCCGCTTCGGGCGAGACGTTGCGGTTGCGGGCGAGGTACTGGCTGACCGCGTCGCCCTTCATCATGCGCGGCAGGAAGAAGTTGATCGTCAGCGCCGCCCAGAGCGTGAACAGGTAGAAGGCGGCGCGCCCGCCGAGGAAGCGCCACGGGATGCGGCTGCGCCCGGCCACGACGCGGGTGGCGGTGGTGCCCGCCTCGACCGCGTCGACGCGGGTCTCGACGGGGAGCTGCGGTTCGACGGCGGTCATCGTGCGCCTCCTGCTGTCGTGGCGAAATGCCGCTCAGGGTCGGGAGAGGCCGCGCGCAGCTCCTGCGTGTACGGATGCTGCGGCCGCAGGATCACGTCGTCGGCGGAGCCGTGCTCGACGATGCGGCCCTGGTTCAGCACGATGATCTCGTCGCTGAAGTGCCGCGCCGTGGCGAGGTCGTGGGTGATGTAGAGCACGCCGAGTCCCTCTTCGCGCTGCAGGTCGGCGAGCAGGTTGAGCACGCCGAGGCGGATCGACACGTCGAGCATCGACACGGGCTCGTCGGCGACGAGGATCTTCGGGCGCGAGGCGAGCGCGCGGGCGATCGCGATGCGCTGCCGCTGCCCGCCGGAGAGCTCGTGCGGGCGGCGGTCGATCACGGCATCCGGGTCGAGGCGCACCCGCTCGAGCAGGCGACGCACCTCGGCGTCGGTCTCGCCCTTGGGCACCACGTCGTCGAGGCGCAGGGGGCGCTCGAGGTGGTAGCGGATGGAGTGGTACGGGTTGAGCGAGGCGAACGGGTCCTGGAAGACCATGCGCAGCTGCTGGCGGTAGGCGCGCAGCCCCTTGCCGCGGCGCGGGATCGGCTCGCCGTCGAGCAGCACCTCGCCGGAGGTGGGGCGTTCGAGCTGGGTGAGGATCTTCGCGATCGTCGACTTGCCGCTGCCGGACTGGCCGACGAGGCCGATCGTCTGGCCCGAGTTCAGGGTGAATCCGACGTCGTCGAGGGCGGTGATCTGACCGGCCCCGCGGACGTTGTAGACCTTGGTCACGTGGCGGACTTCGAGGGTGCTCATCGCACCACCACCCCCTTCTCGCCGGTGAGCCGCGGGAACGACGACAGCAGCGTCTTGGTGTATTCGTCCTGCGGATCGCGCCAGATCTGCTCGGCCGTGGCGAGTTCGACGATCTCGCCGGCGCGCATGATCGCGATGCGGTCGCTGATCTCGAGCAGCAGCGGCAGGTCGTGGGTGATGAAGATCACCGAGAAGCCGAACTCGGCGCGCAGCTGCGAGATCTGCCGCAGGATCTCGCGCTGCACGAGCACGTCGAGCGCGGTGGTCGGCTCGTCCATGACCATGAGCTGCGGGCGCAGCGCGAGGGCCATCGCGATCATGACGCGCTGGCGCATGCCGCCGGAGAGCTCGTGGGGGAACGACCGGGCGCGCTGCGCGCCGACCTTCACGATCTCGAGCAGCTCGGCGACGGCATCCCTGCGCTCGCGCCTGCCCATCCGCGGGCGGTGCACCTCGAAGACGTCCTCGAGCTGCGAGCCGATCGTGGCGACCGGGTTGAGCGCGTTCATCGCCCCCTGGAAGACCATCGACACCTTGTCCCAGCGGAACCGTCGCATCTGCTCGACACCGAGCGCGTTCACGTCGATGTCGTCGCCGTCGGCATCGTGGAACACGACCGATCCGCCGGTGATCACGGCGGGCGCCTTCAGCAGGCGCTGGATGCCGTAGGCGAGCGTCGTCTTGCCGCAGCCGGATTCGCCGGCGAGACCGAGGATCTCGCCGCGCCGCAGTTCGAGGGTGACGTCCTTCACGGCGGCGACGGGAGGGTCGACGTCGTACACGACCGAGAAGTCGCGCACCGAGAGCAGGGGGTCTGTCATGGGTATCGCTTTCGAGGGCAGGACGGATGCCGGGGCGTGGGGCCCCGGCATCCGTCTCGGGGTCACTTCGCTTCGAGCTTCGTCAGCACCTGCACGATGCCGGGCTGGGTCGGGTCGCCCGACGCGTACTGGTCGTCCTCGCTCGGCCAGCCGACGTAGTTGCGGGTGTTGAACTCGCCCAGCAGCGGGTGCGCACCCAGCGGGATGGCCGGCACGTTCTCGGCGAACGCCTTCTGCATCACGGCGGATGCGGCGGCGCGGTCCTCATCGGTCGACGCGTTGGCGTAGGTGTTCAGCGCCTCGGTGACCGCCGGGTCGTCGAAACGGCCGAAGTTGTACTGCGCCTTGCCGTCGACGATCCACTTCGGGTCCATCGTCGAGGTGTACAGGCCGTACACGTTGCCGGTGTCCTCGAGCCAGTGGATGATCGCCTGGAAGGTGCCCTCCTGGCGGGCGGCGTCCCAGCCGCCCCAGTCGGGCTGGTCGACCTTGACGTCGATGCCGAGCGACTCGCCGAGCTCTTCGGCGATGAGCGCCTGCTCGGTGTTCCAGTCGCTCCAGCCGGCGGGAACCGAGATCGAGAACGAGACGGCCTCGCCGTCGGGGTCGACGAGCTTGTCGCTCTTCCACGTGTAGCCGGCGTCGGTGAGGATCTCCTTGGCCTTGTCGACGTCGACCTTGTAGTTCTGGTCCTTGTACTCGGGGAGAATCTCATCCGAGAGCAGGGTGCCCAGGCCCGTGACGTTCCAGACCGCCTCGCTGGCGCCCTCGCGGGCGATGTCGACGTAGGCCTGCCGGTCGATGGTCCAGGCGAGCGCCTCGCGCAGCGCCGGGTTGTTGAACGGCTTGGTCTGCAGGTTCATGAACAGGGTGCCGGCACCCGCGGTCGGCGAGACGAGGAACTTGTTGTTCTCGTCTGCGGCGAGGTAGCTCGACTCGATCTGCGGGATGAACGCCTGCGCCCAGTCGGCCTCACCCGACGAGAGCGCGGTGGTGAGGGCCGCGTTGTCGCCGTACGAGACGTAGTGCAACTCCGGCACGGCCAGCTCGCCGCCCCAGTAGTCCTTGTTGGCCTTCAGGGTGACCGACTCGGTGGTCCAGCTGTCGAGCACGTAGGGGCCGGTGCCGACCACGAGGCCGTCGTCGGTGAGCGGGTCGGTGTTGGGGTCGGAGATGTTCTCCCAGATGTGCTTCGGCACGATCGGGGTGTGCAGCACACGCGCCTGGGCGGTGAACTTCGAGTCGGCGAACTTCAGGGTCACCTTGTCGCCGTCGACGGTGGAGCCCTCGAAGTGCAGGCCCGACGAGTCGGCGAGCTTGCCGCTGAGGTACATGCCGAAGGTGAACTCGATGTCGGCGGCGGTGAAGTCCTCGCCGTCGCTCCACTTCACGCCGCTGCGCGGCACGACGGTGAGCTCGGTGTAGTCGTCGTTCCACTCGACCGACTCTGCCAGCCACGGGGTGGTGCCGAGGTCGCCGGTGGGGTTGACCAGTGCGAGGGGCTCGAAGATGACCTTGGCGTAGCCGTACTTCGAGGCAGAGGAATCGCCCAGGTACGGGTTGTGCGACTCGGTGGTGATCGCGCCGTCGGGCTTGGCGATCGTCAGGGCGGCAGTGCCGCCTCCCCCGCCCCCGCCGCCGTTGTCGGGGTCGGCCGGCGACGAGCAGCCGGCGAGCGCGCCGACGCCGAGGGCGGTGATCGCGCCGATGGCGATCAGAGATCTGCTGAGCTTCATTGCTTCTCCTTGAACACGGATCTTTGTGCGAGGGCCGGGCTGGGCCCGATGATACTTTGCTTACTCACGGGAAAGTAAACTAGCGCGAGATTACCGACAAGTAAGTAAGCTTGGCAAGAGGCGGATGCCCGACCGTTACACTCAGCCGGAGAAGGAGGATCCCGTGGCCACTGAGAGCACGACGCGCATGCGTCCCGCGACTCTTCGCAAGCGCGTCGAGATCCTCAAGGCCGCCGTCGAGATCTTCGGCAACAAGGGTTCGGCGAACGGCACCCTCGCCGACGTCGCCGAGCAGGTCGGGATCACCCATGCAGGCGTGCTGCACCACTTCGGCTCGAAGCAGAACCTGCTGCTCGAGGTGCTCGCCTACCGGGACCAGGCCGACGTCGCCGACCTCGAGGAGCAGCACATCCCCGGCGGGGTCGATCTGTTCCTGCACCTCATCCGCACCGCGTACGTCAACGAGCAGCGGCCCGGCATCGTGCAGGCCTACACGGTGCTCTCCTCCGAGTCGGTGACCGATCAGCATCCGGGCCGGGAGTACTTCGAGGAGCGCTACACGACCCTGCGCCGCGAGGTCTCGGAGGCGTTCGGCGTGCTCTGTGCGAGCGCGGGGGTGACGGATGCCGGCCGCATCGCGGCAGCATCCGCCGCGATCCTCGCCGTGATGGACGGCCTGCAGCTGCAGTGGCTGCTGCATCCCGAGATCGTCGAGCTGGGCGCGGCGAGCGAGTTCGCGATCCGCGCGATCGTGAACGGCGTGCTGAACCCCGGCCCCGATCTCGAGACGTACCGCCCGTAAGGATTCCGTGAGGAGAGGGATGCCGGCCGTAGGCATCCCGTGAGGATCCCGGTCCGCACCTTCGCGCGGGCGTAACGTCGGCGGACGTGGATGGAAAAGACCTCTCCGACGCCCCGCAGTACGTCGCCAAGCGACTGCTCATCGGCGACCCGCTCACCACTGAGCAGGCCGACGAGCAGCTGCTGCCGAAGCGCATGGCGCTGCCGATCTTCGCGTCCGACGCGCTGAGCTCGGTCGCCTACGCCCCGCAGGAGCTGCTGATGATCCTGGCCCTGGGCGGGCTGGCGTTCCTCAGCTTCGCCCCGTGGGTCGCGGCGGCCGTCGTGCTGCTGCTCACCGTCGTCGTGCTCAGCTACCGGCAGCTCATCAAGGCGTACCCCTCGGGCGGCGGCGACTACGAGGTGGCCTCGAAGAACCTCGGCGAGATCCCCGGTGTCGTCGTGGCCGCTGCACTGCTGGTCGACTACGTGCTGACCGTCTCGGTGTCGGTCGCCTCGGGCGTCGACAACATCATCTCGGCGCTGCCGCAGCTCGATCCGATGCGCGTCGAGCTCGCGGTCGGCTTCGTGATCGTCATCATCATCATCAACCTGCGCGGCGTGCGCGAGGCGTCCCTCGTGTTCGCGATCCCCACGTACGTGTTCATCGGCTCGGTGGCGGTCATGATCGTCGTCGGCCTCGCGCGCACCGCGCTCGGCGATGCGCCTGTCGCGTCGAGCGCGGACTTCGCGATGCACGCGGAGGATCTCAGTCAGGCAGCCGTGATCCTGCTCGTGCTGCGGGCGTTCTCGAGCGGATGCTCCGCCCTCACAGGCGTCGAGGCAGTCTCGAACGGCGTGCCCGCGTTTCGCGCCCCCAAGGTGCGCAACGCGCAGATGACGCTGACCACGATGGGCACGATCGCCATCTGCCTGTTCGCCGGCCTCACCGCGCTCGCCCTCATCTCCGGTGTGCACTACGCCGAGAACCCGTGCGCCCTGGTCGGCTTCGACTGCACCACCCCGCAGCCCAGCCTGATGGCGCAGGTCGCCTCGGCGACCTTCGGCGCCGGCAGCATTCCGTTCTACCTGATCCAGGCCGCGACCGCGTGCGTGCTGCTGCTCGCCGCGAACACCGCGTTCAACGGCTTCCCGCTGCTCGGCGCCGTGCTCGCGCGCGACGGCTACGCCCCTAAGGCGCTGAACACCCGCGGCGACCGCCTGGTCTTCTCGAACGGCATGATCCTGCTCGGACTCGCCGCGATCGCCGTGCTCCTCGTGTTCCAGGCGCGGCTGACCACGCTGATCCAGCTGTACATCATCGGCGTCTTCGTGTCGTTCTCGCTCGGCCAGATCGGCATGGTGCGGCATTGGCGGCGGGTGCTGCGCGAGAACCGCGCGCGCACCGGCGGCGAGGCCGCGACGCAGCGTCGCTCGGCGCGCTCGGGCCTGTGGATCAACGCCTCCGGCGCCGTGCTGACGGTGCTCGTGCTGGTGATCGTGACGATCACGAAGTTCACCCACGGCGCGTACCTGGTGTTCTTCGCGATCCCGATCCTCGCCCTGCTGATGATGGGCGTGAAGCGCTACTACCGCGACGTCGAGCACGAGATCGCGGTCGACGACTCGCCCCACTTCGGCTCGAGCGGCGACGTCGCGCTCATTCTCGTGAACCGTGTGCAGAAGCCGGTGCTGAAGGCGATCGACTACGCCATCGCGGCCGAGCACGACAAGACGCTCGCGGTGCACGTCGCGCTCAGCGCCGACGACGGGCGTCAGCTGCAGCGGGAGTGGCACGAGCGCCGCATCCCGGTGCCGCTGGTGATCCTCGATTCGCCGTACCGCTCGTTCGCGCAGCCTGTCGCTGAGTTCATCGAGCGTCACCGCGAGAAGCACGGCTCGGCCGTCGTGACCGTCTACCTGCCGCAGTACATCGTCGGGCACTGGTGGGAGTCGCTGCTGCACAACCGGCGCGCGCGGCGCATCGCGAACCAGCTCATGCTCGTGCACGGTGTCTCGATCACGCTCGTGCCGTGGCTGCTCGACTCGTCGGAGCTCATCTACGGCCGCCGCTCGCGTCCGGTGCCCGGCCAGGAGCGCGCCGGTCGGCCTGCCGCCGCGCTCGGACGTCGTGCGCAGCGCCCCGCCGGCCCGCCCGACGCGGATGCGCGCGCGGATGCTCAGGCGGATGCCGGGGCTACGATGCGAACGGGAGGGCGATGATGAGCATCGACGGCGGCGGCGACGCACAGCGTCTGCTGCCGCGCATCTCGCGGGTGTCGCTGAGCTGGCGCCGCCAGATCGCCGGGTTCGTCGTCGCGCTGGTGTGCGGGCCGCTGCTGACCTGGCTGCTGCTCGCGCTCCGCAGCCCCGAGTCGATCACCGCCGAGGTGCTCTCGTACCAGCTGCTCGTCGTGGTGGTGGCGCTCATCGGCGGGATGTTCCCGGCCGTGTTCGCTGCCGTGCTCTCGGGTCTCACGCTCGATCTGCTGTTCGTCGCCCCCGAGTTCTCGATCACCGTCGCGCACCCGCTGCACGCGATCGCACTCGCCCTGTACGTCGTGATCGCAGTGCTGGTCAGCCTGATCGTCAGCACCGCCGCCCGACGCGGACGTGAGGCCGTGCGCGCGACCGCCGAGGCCGAGCTGCTGGCCGCCGTGGCCGGCAACGTGCTGCGCGGCGAGCACGCCGTGCAGGCGCTCATCTCCCGTGCCCGCGAGGCCTTCGGGCTGAGCGGGGTGCGGCTGCTCGACGCCGACGGCGAGGTGCTCGCCCTCGACGGCGAGCCCGTGCGCGACGGCCGCTTCACAGCCGTCGCAGTCGGCCGACCCGGAGCATCCGGCACCACCCGCGCGACCCTCGAACTGCACGGCGGCCCGCTCGACGCCCCCGCCCGGCGACTGCTCGACGTGATCGTCGCGCAGCTGGGCGCCGCGCTCGAGCACACCGACCTCAGCGCCACCGCCGAGGAGGCGGCGGCCCTCGCCGAGACCGACCAGGTGCGCAGCGCCCTGCTCTCGGCTCTCAGCCACGATGTGCGCCGACCGCTCGCCGCCGCCGTCGCCGCGGTCGGCGGCCTGCGTTCCGCGCACGAGCTGTCGGATGCCGATCGCGACGAGCTGCTGACGACGGCCGACGAGAGCCTGTCGACCCTGTCGGCGCTGGTCACCGATCTGCTCGACGTGAGCCGCGTGGAGGCGGGGGTGCTGGCCGTGTCGCTGACCGCGACGGATGCCGAGCAGTCGGTGCTCTCCGCGCTCGACGAGCTGGGCCTGCCGCCCTCCGACGTCGAGCTGCAGCTGGATGCCGCGCTGCCGGCGCTGCACGCCGACCCCGTGCTGCTGCAGCGGGTGCTCGTCAACCTGCTCGCGAATGCGCATCGGCACTCGAAGGACGGGGTTCCGGTGACGGTCGCCACCGCCCGCCGGGGCCGGTACGGCGAGATCCGGGTGATCGACCACGGCGTCGGGGTGCCGCAGGAGCGGCAGCAGAGCATGTTCGCGCCGTTCCAGCGTCTCGGCGACACCGACAACAGCACCGGCCTCGGCCTGGGGCTCGCCCTGTCGAAGGGGTTCACCGAGGGCATGGGCGGCACGCTCGTCCCCGAAGACACCCCCGGCGGCGGGCTCACCATGGTCGTGTCGCTGCCCCTGGTGGCTCAGAGCACGGGAGTCACCGCATGAAGCTGCTCATCGCCGACGACGACCCGCAGCTCGTGCGGGCGCTGCGCATCACGCTTGCCGCGCACGGCTATCAGGTGATCCCGGCATCCGATGGGGCCGAGGCGATCGCGCTCGCCGCGCGCGAGCATCCCGACATCATCCTGCTCGATCTCGGCATGCCGCACCTCGACGGGATGCAGGTGATCCACGCGCTGCGCGGCTGGACGCAGGCGCCGATCATCGTCGTCTCGGGGCGCACGGGGTCGGCCGACAAGGTCGACGCGCTCGACGCCGGGGCCGACGACTTCGTCACCAAGCCGTTCCAGGTCGACGAGCTGCTCGCCCGGCTGCGGGCCCTCGCCCGACGGGTCACGCCGGCCGCCGAGGCTGGCGAATCGGTGGTGCGGTTCGGCGACGTCACCGTCGACCTGACCGCCAAGCTCGTCACCCGCGACGGCGCACGCGTGCACCTCACCCCGACCGAATGGCGGATGCTGGAGCATCTCAGCCGGCATCCCGGCGCGCTCGTGACCCGCATGGAGCTGCTGCGCGAGATCTGGGGCAGCGACCAGGTCACCGACTCGGGCTATCTGCGGCTGTACATGTCGCAGCTGCGCAAGAAGCTCGAACGCGAACCGGGCGCCCCCGCGCACCTGCTCACCGAGTCGGGCATGGGCTACCGGCTGGTGATCTGACCGCTGTCGGGCGGGAGAACGCAGAACCGGCCGGCACCCGAAGGCACCGACCGGTTCGTCACGCAGATGTCGCTCAGAGGGGGCGGATGTTCGCCGCCTGCATGCCCTTGGGGCCGCGCTCGGGGTCGAACTCGACCTTCTGGTTCTCGGTCAGCTCCTTGAAGCCCGAGCCGGTGATCGCCGAGAAGTGGGCGAACAGGTCGTCAGACCCGTCGTCGGGTGCGATGAAGCCGAAGCCCTTCTCGGAGTTGAACCATTTCACAGTGCCAGTGGCCATGTGTTCTTCTTCTTTCTGTGGATGTGGCCGCAGGGCGGCCAGGGCGCCTCACCCGATCTTCCGGGGAGCGCACGATGGAGGGTGCCGAAGCCGGGCGGATGCACGGCGGCAGCGGGATCCTGCTCCGCGGGACTCACACGCGGACGAAGATCAGAGACGGGGCCGCACGCGGCGAGGCCGCGGGCCGATGAGAGAGTGAAGCCTCCGGTGGAGGCACCCGGTCACCGTAGCACGCGCGCCTGTGAGGCGCAGTGGTACGTTCACGGCATGGACGCACTCGGACCGATCGGGCAGATCTCGCGCAGCGTGACCGATATCGCGGCATCCGAAGCCTTCTACCGCGACGTGGTGGGGCTGCCGCATCTGTACACGTTCGGCACGCTGAGCTTCTTCGACTGCGACGGCACCCGACTGTTCCTGTCGCAGGGCGATGGCCCGGTGCATGACGAGTCGGTGCTGTACTTCCGCGTCGACGACATCCACGCGGCGAGGCGGATGCTCGGCGAGCGCGGTGCCGTGTTCACCGATGAGCCGCACATCATCCACACCCACGATGACGGCACCGAGGAGTGGATGGCGTTCTTCGGCGACCCGGAGGATCGCCCGCTCGCGATCATGGCGCAGCATCGGGCCTGAGGTTCGAGACGGACGCTGTGCCGGAGGTCGGCGCGTGGCTAGGCTCAGCCGCATGAGCATCGACCTCGAAGCGCTGTACATCGATCTGCACCGGCATCCTGAGCTGTCGTTCCAGGAGACTCGCACCGCCGGCATCGCCGCGGGGCACCTGCGCGACCTCGGCCTCGAGGTGCACGAGGGCATCGGCGTCACCGGAGTCGTCGGGGTGCTCGCAAACGGATCCGGGCCCGTCGTCTGGCTGCGCGCCGACATGGACGCGCTGCCCGTCAAAGAGGAGACCGGGCTCGCCTACGCGTCGACCGCGACCGGTGTCGATCCCGACGGCAACGTCGTGCCGGTGATGCACGCCTGCGGCCACGACATGCACGTCACCGCGATGATCGGCGCCGTCGAGAGGCTGGTGTCCGACCGCGATGCCTGGCAGGGCACCGTCGTCGTGGTGATCCAGCCCGCCGAGGAGTACGGCGCCGGTGCCAGGGCGATGCTCGACGACGGCGCGCTGGCGCGGTTCCCGAAGCCCGACGTGGTGCTCGGGCAGCACGTGACACCGCTGCCGGCCGGAGTGATCGGTGTGCGACCGGGCCCGCAGATGTCGGCATCCGACGGGCTGCAGGTCGTGATGCACGGGCGCGGCGGGCATGGCTCGCGCCCGCATGCCACGATCGACCCGGTCGTCATGGCCGCCGCGACGGTGATGCGCCTCCAGACCGTCGTCTCGCGCGAGGTCGACCCTCACGACCTCGCGGTCGTCACGGTCGGGTCGATCCACGCCGGCACGAAGAACAACATCATCCCCGCCGAAGCGACCCTGCAGCTCAGCCTGCGCTACCCCGACGAACAGTTGCGCGAGAAGGTGCTCGGTCGGGTCGAGCGGGTGATCCGCGCCGAGGCGCTCGCCTCCGGCGCGGAGCGCGAACCCGACATCACGACGCTGCACACCCTGCCGGCCACCATCAACGACGCCGATGCCACGGCGCGGGCGACGGCGGCGTTCCAGCAGGCGTTCGGCACGGATGCCGTCATCGACCCCGGCCTGTTCACCGGCAGCGAGGACGTCTCGTGGTTCGCGCGGGATGCCGGTGCGCCGCTGGTGTTCTGGTTCTGGGGCGGGGTCGATCCCGTCGCGTTCGCCGCGGCCACCGCGAACGATTCGATCGACCACGACATCCCCACCAACCACTCACCGTTCTACGCGCCGGTCATCCACCCCACGATCGAGGTCGGCGTGACCGCGCTGGCCGTCGCGGCGCGGGAGTTCCTCGGCTGACGCGGCTCAGGCCTCGATCGCGCGCTGGTTGCTCTCATGCGCTTCGCGGTGCAGCCGCTCCATGCGCAGATCGAGCTCGCCGGCGGCATCCGCGGCATCCGTCAGACTCTGCACGAGATGAGCGGGCACCCGGCCCGCGAACTTGTAGTGGATCTTGTGCTCGAGGCTGGCCCAGAAGTCCATCGCGATGGTGCGGAACTGCACCTCGACCGGCACCGGCACGGGGCCGGTCGAGAGGAACACCGGCACCTCGATGATCGCGTGCAGGCTGCGGTAGCCGTTCGCCTTCGGGGTGGCGATGTAGTCCTTCACCTCGCGGACGGTGATGTCGTCCTGCTGGGTGAACAGCTCGAACAGCCGGTACACGTCGGTCACGAAGCTGCAGGTCACGCGCACGCCCGCGATGTCGGTGATTTCGCGGCGGATGCTGTCGAAGTCGGGGTCGATGCCCTTGCGGGCGACCTTCTCGACGATGCCGTCGGGCGACTTCAGCCGGCTCTTGACGTGCTCGATCGGGTTGTACGCGTGGTTGTGGGTGAACTCGTCGCGCAGGATCGAGATCTTCGTCTCGACCTCGCGCATGCCGAACTCGTACTCGCGCAGGAACCGCTGGAACTCGTCCCGCAGCTGCTTCGCCTCGGCGATCGCGGCGTCGTCCACGGGAACCGTTGTCATGTCTTCGACGCTACGCATCGGTGTTCGGAATCGGCTGGACGTTCGCCCACGGCGGAGGTGCCGCCTCCAGCGTGCCGCCTCGATCGTACCGACAGGGCCTTGCCGCAGGAACGACACGGGAGGACTCTGAGATATGGGTGTCATCGTGTTCGACCAGGAGCGCATCGTGCACGCCCCGGTCGCCGCCGTCTTCGCACGCCTCGCCGACATCGAGGGGTACAACTCCTGGATGCCGCGCAAGGGCTCGATCCTCCGTCGTACCGAGCAGACGTCGCCGGGCGAGGTCGGGCTCGGCACGACCTACGTCGACCGTGCGCAGACCGGTCTGACCCCGGGAGAGGTGATCGAGTTCGAGCCACCTGAGCGTCTGACCTATCACTGGTGGGAGCCGAGCAAGCGCGGGCGGCCGCGGGTGGAGGGCTGGCCCGGCTACCGGCTCGAGGCGAGGGGTGACGCCATCACCCTGGTGCATCACCACGCCCGGTTGGAGTCGCGCAGCTACTACCGCCCGGCCACACCCTTCCTGCGCTGGCTCGCCACCCGCGAGCGCACCGCGGTGCTCGACGCGCTGCAGGCGTCGTTTCTGAGACCCGAAGAGAGGTGAGAGGAGCGCGTCCGGCATCCGCTCACACCGCGATCGACAGCGCCGCCGTGTACCCCTCCGCGACGCTGCCGGTCATGGTCGCGAGCTGCAGGATGCCGCCGTCGTCGCCGAACACGTTGTCTCCGGTGAGCGTGACCTGCGACGCGTTGCGCACGCTCTGCTCGTACCCCGAGGTCGCGTACACCTTCGCGTTCGTCTCGTCGGGCAGCGCGATCTGCGAGGTCTTCACGATCGGGCCGGTCGCGACCGCGGTGTCGACGTCTTCATAGACCTCGAAGTGGATGTGCGGCCAGCGCCCGGAATAGCAGGCCGGGTAGATCGAGGTGAAGCGCACCGTGCCGGTGTCGTCGGTCTGCTGTACGCCGCGCAGATAGTTCTCGTTCTTCGCCGCATCCGAGTAGAGCGAGTAGTTGCCGTCGCGGTCGCAGTGCCAGAGGTACACGCCGGCGCCGGTCATCGCCGCTCCGGTCGTGGCGTCGCGCACGGTGAGCACGATCTCGAGCGGCACGCCCTCGGCGGTCGTCGTCGACGACCCGAAGCTCGAGCGGATGTCGCGACGCACGATGCCGGAGTCGTCGAGCACGTTGACGCCGTTCGATCCGTCGGCGGGGTACGGGCCCGCCGTCTCGTCGGGCACCTCGCCCTCTTCGGTGACACCGTCGCCCTGCGCGGCCGGGGCGCCGCCCTGCCCGCCGCCCCCAGGAGCGCTGGGGCGATCGGATGCCGTCGAACTGCTCGTCATCGGCGCGCACGCCGCGAGGAGCGAGGCCGCGGCGATGCCGCCGAAGATGCCGAGCGCGCGGCGGCGGTCGATGAGGGTGCGGATGTCGTAGACGAGACCGCGGTGGTCCTCGTCGATCTCGTCGCCGTTCGCATCGCGCCAGTCGGTCGGGGTGTTCATCGTCTCGTCCTCTCGTCGGCGGCGGGTCGCCTCATGCACTCAGGCAACCAACGCGTGCTGAGGGGAGCGTATGCGCCGCCGAGGTGCCGGTCGAGAGCATCCGATGCGAATCCGATGAGCGCGCAATACGCTGACCTGATGACCTCTCCCGCCGCCTGGCCGGTGCAGACGCCCCGGCTCGAGATCCGCCCCTGCACGATCGACGACCTCGACGCCGTGTGGGAGTACCGCCGATTGCCCGAGGTGAACGAATGGCTGGGGCGGGCGCCCGCGACGATCGAGGCGTTCCGCGAGACGTACTCCGAGCCGACGCGGCTCGCATCGACCTTCGTGATGGTGACGCGCGAGCGACCGGATGCCGTGATCGGCGACGTCATGGTGCTCATCCAGGACGCCTGGGCGCAGGCCGAGGTGGCCGAGCAGGCGAAGGGCGTGCAGGCCGAGCTCGGGTGGGTGCTGCATCCGGAGCACACCGGGCGCGGCTACGCGACCGAGGCGATGCGCGCCGTGATCGACACCTGCTTCGGGCCGCTCGGGCTGCGCCGGGTGCACGCCGGATGCTTCACCGTGAACGAGCCGTCGTGGCGGCTGATGGAGCGTCTCGGCATGCGCCGCGAGGAGGACAGCCGCAAGACCGGCCTGCACCGCTCCGGCGAGTGGATGGACGGCCTCAACTACGCCCTGCTCGCCGAGGAGTGGCCGACCGCGACCGCTTCCTGACGTTCGGGTCGCAGGTCGAGGCGGCGCAGCAGCTGGGCGTTGAGCGCCACGACGATCGTCGAGAGGCTCATCAGCACGGCTCCGACCGACATCGGCAGCACGAACCCGAACGGCGCGAGCACGCCGGCCGCGAGCGGCACCGAGATCAGGTTGTACCCGGCCGCCCACCAGAGGTTCTGCGTCATCTTGCGGTAGCTGGCGTGCGACAGCTCGATCACCGACAGAACCGAGCGCGGGTCGTCGGAGGCGAGGATGACCCCGGCCGAGGCGATCGCCACGTCGGTGCCCGCGCCGATCGCGATGCCGACCTCGGCCTGCGCGAGCGCCGGAGCGTCGTTCACCCCGTCGCCGACCATCGCGACCCGGCGCCCCTCGCGCTGCAGCTCGGCGACCTTCGCCGCCTTGTCCTCGGGGCGCACGCCGGCGAAGACCCGGTCGATGCCCAGCTCCTCGGCGACAGAGTGCGCCACGGCCTCGGCATCCCCGGTGATCATCACGACCTGCACGCCACGGCGGTGCAGCGCGTCGACGGCGTCGCGCGACTCGGCGCGGATCTCGTCGGCGAGCCGCAGCCCGCCGATCACCTGGCCGTCACGTGCGACGTGCAGGATGATCGCGCCCTCAGCACGCCAGTGCGCAGCATCCGCCACCTCGTCGGCGCCGATCTCCGTGAGCATGTGCGGCCCGCCGACCCGCACCTCGTGGCCGTCGACGACGGCCGTCACGCCCACCGCGGGCGATGATGTGAAGCCGGTCGCGGCGGGCACCTCGAGGGAGGATGCGGCGCGCACGATGGCCTTGGCCAGCGGATGCTCGCTGTCGGCCTCCGCGGCCGCGGCGAGCACGAGCACGGCATCCGACTCCCACCCCGCGACGGGCGCGACGGCGGTGACGGTCGGCTCGCCCTTGGTGAGCGTGCCGGTCTTGTCGAAGAGCACGGTGTCGACGGTGCGCATGCTCTCGAGCGCCAGGCGGTCCTTGACGAGCACACCGGCGCGGGCGGCGCGCTCGGTCGCGATCGAGACGACCAGCGGGATCGCCAGGCCCAGCGCATGCGGGCAGGCGATCACGAGCACCGTGATGGTGCGCACGACGGCCGCATCGGGCTGGCCGACGAGCGTCCAGACGATCGCGGTGATCACGGCCGCGCCGAGCGCGAACCAGAACAGCCACGCGGCGGCGCGGTCGGCGAGGCGCTGCGCGCGCGAGCTCGAGGCCTGCGCGTCGGCGACGAGCTTGCGGATGCCGGCGAGCGCGGTGTCGTCGCCCGTGGCGGTGACCTGCACGCGCAGGCCCGAGTCGGTCGCGACGGTGCCGGCGGTCACCTGATCGCCGGTCGCGCGGGCGACCGTGCGGGACTCGCCGGTGAGCATGGACTCGTCGATGTCGGCACGGCCGTCGACGATCACACCGTCGGCCGGGATGCTGCCGCCGGGGCGCACGATCACGACGTCGCCGACCTGCAGGTCGGCCGGGGAGATCTTCACGACCTCGTCGCCGTCGACGCGCTCGGCCTCATCGGGCAGCAGCGCGGCGAGCGAGTCGAGCGCCGAAGTGGTCTGCGCCAGCGAGCGCATCTCGAGCCAGTGCCCGAGCAGCATGATGACGATGAGCAGCGCGAGCTCCCACCAGAACTCGAGTTCGTGGTGCAGGATGCCGAGCGTCGCACCCCAGGACGCGAGGAAAGCGACGGTGATGGCGAGGCCGATCAGCAGCATCATCCCGGGCGTGCGGGCCTTGAGCTCGGCGACGGCGCCGGTGAGGAACGGCCGCCCGCCCCAGACGTACATGACGGTGCCGAGGATGGCCGAGACCCAGGTGCCCCAGGCGGGCACGTCGTAGCCGAGCACCATCGCGAACATCGGCGAGAAGCCGACGACGGGAACGGCGATCAGCAGGTTGATCCAGAACAGCCGGCGGAACTGGCCGACGTGGTCGCCGTGGCCGCCGTGGCCCGCGTGGCCGGCGTGACCAGCGTGACCATGGTCGTGATCAGCGTGGCCTGCGTGGTGCGCATGCTCTTCGTGCGCGTGCTCGGCGTGCGCGTGCATGTCATGCGTGTGCTCGTCGTGCGCGTGTTGTGCGTGCGGATCCTGCGTGTTCATGCCCTCTCCTCTGCTTGGTTCCACTCTGCCCAACCGAATACCCCCTAGGGGTATTCGGTTGGGGGTGAGAGACAGGCGGTGGGGCGTCAGCGGAAGGCGCGGAGGCGGAGGCTGTTGCCGACCACGAACACGCTCGAGAACGCCATCGCGGCGCCGGCAAGCATCGGGTTCAGCATCCCGAGCGCCGCGAGCGGGATCGCCGCCGTGTTGTACGCGAACGCCCAGAACAGGTTGCCCTTGATCGTGCCGAACGTGCGGCGCGAAAGCCGGATCGCATCGGCCGCCGCCCGCAGATCGCCGCGCACGAGGGTGATGTCGGATGCTTCGATCGCGGCATCCGTCCCGGTGCCCATCGCCATGCCGAGATCGGCCTTCGCGAGCGCGGCGGCGTCGTTCACGCCGTCGCCGACCATCGCGACGACGCGCCCCTCGGCCTGCAGCCGCGACACGACCGCCACCTTGTCGGCGGGCATCACCTCGGCGATGACCTCGTCGATGCCGACCTCCGCGGCGATGTGCCGCGCAGCCGCCTCGTTGTCGCCGGTGAGCAGCACGGGGGTGAGCCCGAGTGCCTTCATCGCGGCGACGGCCTCGGCGCTGGTCGGCTTGATCTCGTCGGCCACCACGATCAGCCCGCGGGCGGCGCCGTCCCAGGCGACGAGCACCGCAGTCTGGCCGGCTGCCTCAGCATCCGCCTTCGGCGCGAGCAGCGAGGGCTCCGGGTGGATCGCCCACTCCTCCAGCAGCGGGACGCGTCCGACGAGCACCGCATGCCCCTCGACGACCCCGCTCACGCCGTGGCCCTCGTGGTTCTGGAACGACTCGACCGCCGGGTGCGCTCCGTCGGCCGCAGCGTGCGCGGCGATCGCGCGGGCGATCGGATGCTCGCTGCCGTGCTCGAGTGCGCCGGCCAGGCGCAACAGCTCGGCGGCATCCGTGCCGTCGGCGGGCACGACCGAGACGACGCCCATGCGCCCCGCGGTGACGGTGCCGGTCTTGTCGAGCACGATCGTGTCGACGCGGCGCGTCGACTCGAGCACCTCCGGTCCCTTGATGAGGATGCCGAGCTGCGCGCCGCGCCCCGTGCCGACGAGCAGCGCGGTCGGGGTCGCGAGACCCAGCGCGCAGGGGCAGGCGATGATGAGCACCGCGACCGCGGCGGTGAACGCGGCGGATGCCGGGAAGCCGAGCAGCAGCCACACCGCCAGCGTCACGACGGCGACGACGAGCACGATCGGCACGAAGATGCCCGAGATGCGGTCGGCGAGGCGCTGCACCTCGGCCTTGCCGCTCTGCGCCTCTTCGACCATGCGCGCCATCTGGGCGAGCTGGGTGTCGGCGCCGACGCGGGTCGCACGCACCACGAGGCGTCCGCCCGCGTTCACGGTGGCGCCGGTCACGGCATCCCCCGCGGCGACCTCGACGGGCACCGATTCGCCGGTGACCATCGAGCGGTCGACAGCCGAGGAGCCAGACACCACGACCCCGTCGGTGGCGATCTTCTCGCCGGGGCGCACGACGAACTCGTCGCCGACGCGCAGGTCCGCCGTGGGGATGCGGGTCTCGACGCCGTCGCGCAGCACGGCGACGTCCTTCGCGCCGAGCTCGAGCAGCGCGCGCAGCGCGGCACCGGCCCGGCGCTTCGCGCGCTTCTCGAAGTAGCGCCCGGCGAGCACGAAGGTCGTGACGCCGGCGGCCACCTCGAGGTAGATGTTGGCGGCCCCGTCGCTGCGCTCGAGCGTGAACGAGAAGCCGTGCGTCATGCCCGGCATCCCGGCGGTGCCGAAGAACAGCGCGTACAGCGACCACAGCAGCGCGGCCGCGGTGCCGATGCTGATGAGCGTGTCCATGGTGGCGGCGCCGTGGCGCAGGTTCACCCACGCGGCGCGGTGGAACGGCCACCCCGCCCACACCACGACGGGCGCGGCGAGGGCGAGCGAGAGCCACTGCCAGTAGGTGAACTGCAGCGCGGGGATCATCGCCAGCGCGATCACGGGCACCGACAGCACGATCGATCCGATCAGGCGCTGCCGGAGCGTGCGCAGCTCGCGGTCGGCCGGCGTCTCGGCATCCGTCGTCGTCTCGGCGGGTGCGGGGACGGATGCCGTGTACCCGGCGTTCTCGACCTCGGCGATCAGGGCCGCGACGTCGAGCGGCGCAGCGGTGGTGACGTGCGCCTTTTCGGTCGCGTAGTTGACCGTGGCGGTGACCCCGTCGAGCTTGTTGAGCTTCTTCTCGATGCGCATGGCGCACGAGGCGCAGGTCATGCCGCCGATGTCGAGATCGACGGATGCTGCGACGGGATCAGCGGCGCTCATCAGCCACGCACCACCTGGTAGCCGGCCTCGTCGACAGCGGCGATGACGGCGTCGACGTCGAGGGGCGCGGAGGAGGCGATGGTGAGCAGGCCGGTCTTTGCGCTCACGTCGATGCTCTCGACGCCGTCGATCTTCGCGACCTCTTCGCGCACAGACATCTCGCAGTGCCCGCAGGTCATCCCGGTCACCTGGAACTCGGTCGTGGTCATGTCTCATCCTCCTGTCGTGGTACCCCGGTGGGGTACTTGTTAAGAGAGTACAGCACAGTACCCCCTAGGGGTATTCCCGAGAGGGTGCTGAAAGACGGATGCCAGCCGGATGCCGGTCGTCAGAAGCCGCGCTTGGCGCGATACATCTCGGCGTCGGCGCGCCGCAGCACCGACTCGACGGTGTCGTCCGGCAGCACCTCGGTCACACCCCACGACCAGGGGTGGCTCGCGAGCAGTCGCATGCGGTGCAGCATCTTCCGCGCATCGGCGGCGGAGGTGCGCGGCAGCAGCATCACGAACTCGTCACCGCCGAGCCGCGCCACCAGGTCGGTGTGCCGTGACAGCGACGTCCACTGCGCCACCAGGCTCTTCAGCACGGCGTCGCCCGCCTCGTGGCCGCTTCCATCGTTGACCGCCTTGAAGTCGTCGAGATCGAGCAAGGCGACCGACAGCGGCTCACCCGAGCGGCGCGACCGACGGAGCTCCTCCGCCATGCGCCCCACGAAGCCGCGGCGGTTCAGCGCGCCCGTCAACGGGTCGGTGGCACCCTCGCGCACCATCCGATGCCGCACGAAGAAGCCGATCTCGAGGCACAGCCAGGTCAGCAGCGCCACCCCGAGCACGTTCGTGATGCCGAACATGCCTGCCCGAGTATCACCCTCGACGGCCTCACCGCCGAACGGGCCGAGCAGCATCGCGGCGCCCACCGCGATGAGGATCGCGAGCTCGAGCACCCGGCCGATGCGCGGGCCGTAGAACCAGGCGAGGTACACCGCCATGACGGTCATCTCCTGCACGGCTGCGACGGCGTTCTGCCGCTCGTCCGAGAAGCCCAGGTAGTACACCGACACCACCGCGTGCATGAGCACGAAGCCCAGCCCGAACCACTTCGGAAGCCGCACGCCGGCGAACAGCACCAGCACCGCGGTGACGATGCCGCCGACCGCGAGAGCAGCCGAGAGCAGCACCTCGAACGTCGTGATGTCGTCTTCGAGCAGCTCGAGGAGCAGTACGACGACGAAGAAGAGACAGAGGACGACGGTCATCACCGAGTACGTCGAAGTCCGTTTTCGGGCGCGTTGAATCCACCCTGCCCGCAACCACGAAAGCCCCTCAGCATCCGTAGCGCGGCTGCGCTGGTCGACCACTTGAAACCCCTTCCCGTGGTCTTCGGAAAGCTTCCCCCCGAGAAGAGGGTACCGCCTACTCCTCTCCACCGGCTCCTCCGGCTTAGACTGGATCGTGACCACTCTCGAGGCCCGATGACTCCTGCCGTCGCCGCACGTGCGCACTTTCAGCCGATCGTCGATCTGCAGCAGATGCAGCTCGCCGGATTCGAGGCCCTCGCGCGCTTCGACGACGGCGTCTCGCCGCTCGAGCATCTGGCGGCGGCCGAGCAGGAAGGCCGGCGCGAACAGCTCGAGCTGCACCTCATCGAGACGGCCATCGTCGCAGCATCCGCCCTGCCGCGCACCGTCTTCGTGACGCTCAACGCCTCCGGTCGCACCCTGCTCGAGCCGACCCTCACCGAGCTGCTGCGGCGCGGCGAGCGCTCGTGGGGCCTCGAGCTGTTCGAGGGCTCACCGCCTGATCAGTGCCGTGCGGTGCGAGAGCAGGTCGACCGTCTCGGCGGGTTCCTGCTGATCGACGACGCCGGCGCGGCGTTCGCCGACGAGCAGCGCATCCACGACCTGCGCCCCGACATCGTCAAGATCGACCGCGTGCTGTTCTGGGCATCGCTCACCGGCGCCGACGGACGCGGGCGCCTCTCGAGCATCCTCGCAGCGGCCCGCGAGGCGAACGCCCGCACCCTGGTCGAGGGCATCGAGGATGCCGCGCAGCTCGACGCCGCGCGGGAGCTCGGCGCCGACTACGGCCAGGGCTACCACCTCGGCAGCCCCAGCGCCGTCGAGGACGTGCCCGCGATGCTCGTCGATCTACAGCGGCGCGTCGGGGTGGATGCTGCGGGTCTCTGAGCGCCTGCTCGCACCCCGGTAGCCGCTGCGCCGCCAGCGCGGCAGCACCTTGATGAGCCCGAGCACGACGTAGATGAGGGTGTTGATCGCGACGAAGGTCGCCAGCACCCCGAACCAGTCGGTGTACAGCAGCTCCTCGGGCAGCAGGATTCCGGCGGGAGCGACGATCATGAGCGAGCCTCCTTCGCGACGTCAGCATTCTGCGCGCTGTGGTCGACGTGCTTCCAGGTGGCGCTGCGGCCGAACGCGATCTCGAACACCCCGCGCAGGAACGCGAGGTTGAGGAAGCAGTCGTAGACCAGTTCGGGGAAGACGAGTGCGGCGACGACGCGCGCCCGCCACCCGCCCTTCCACGCGGTGACGACCCGCTCGATCGCGAACAGCACGCCGATGATGACCCAGAACGGGAACCACACCCAGGTCTCCATCGCCAGGACCATGATCAGCAGCAGCGCGAAGTAGGCGAACAGCGCGAGCACACCGTATCCGATGCCGATCTGCTGACCCCAGTAGCGCACGGTCTGCGGGGTGACGCCGTACGCGCCGAGGTTCTCGAGCGCTCCGCGCTGCCAGCGCAGTCGCTGCGCCCACAGCATCCGCCACGTGGGCATCAGCTCGGTGACCACCGTGCAGCGGGTCGGCGAGATCGTGAGCCCGCCGAGCGACTTGATCGCGATGGTCAGCTCGTTGTCCTCGGTGAGGGCGAGCGTGTCGTACACCTCGCCGGGGATGCCGGGCAGCTGGCCGCCCCGCGCCGCGGCGACCTCGCGCAGCGCCTGCGAGCGGAACACGGATGCTGTGCCGGTGAGCACGAACACCCGGCCGTCGCGGCGGCGGATCTCGCGCTGATAGCGGATGTACTCATTGCGCTGGAACTGGCCGAGCAGCCCGTGGCCCTCCTCGCCCTCGAAGAGTCCGCCCACGGCCATGAGGGCGCGGTCGTCGGTGAAACGGCGGGCTGCTTCGGCGAGGAAGTCGTCGCCGATCTGACTGTCGGCGTCCATCACCATGACGGTGTCGTTGTCGCCGAGGCCGGGGAGCAGGTCGGCGAGCGCCTGGTTCAGTGCGCCGCCCTTCTTGTGCGTGTTGCCGACCGTCTCGAACACATCGGCCCCGTGCGCGCGGGCTACCGCCACGGTGCCGTCCGTGCAGTTGTCTGCCACGACGATCACGCGCTGCGGCGGGCGGGTCTGCTGCTGCAGCGAGGTGAGGGTGTGCGGCAGCGAGCGCTCCTCGTTGTGCGCGGGGATCAGCACCGTCACGGTCACCTCGCCGGCGTAGACGCCGCGGGTGCGCGCCATCACGCCGCGCGGCGCGAGCGGCAGGTGACTGACGTCAGCATCCGCCCGGCGGTAGCGCGCGGCGACCACGCGCTCGCTGATGACGACGATCGCGACCATGAGCAGCGCGATGCCGACGGCGACGGCGAGCACACCGACGTTCGGCAGTTCGGCGCTGTACATCACCTGCCAGACGCCGGCGAGTGTGGCGTGCACGGGTTGCCACAGCGACGGCGGGTCGGTGACGGCGATCCCCCACCACAGCAGGCCCGCGGCGGCGAGCACGACCACGATGACCGCAAGCCCGACGGTTCGCTGGAAGAAGCGGTTCACGAATCCCTCTCCGCCCCAGCTCCCCAGCCCCCCGACGCGTTCACTCTACCTGGCGGCTCGATGCTGCGCGGCGGCCTCGGTGCGCGTGGCGGCGCCCAGCTTGCGCAGCACCGCCGAGACGTGCACGCTCACGGTCTTCACACTGATGAACAGCCGTTCGGCGATCTGCCGGTTGCTGAGGCCTTCCGCGACCAGTTCGAGCACCTGCTGCTCGCGGGCGGTGAGCTCGGTGCCGTCCCCGCGAACGGATGCTGCGCCCAACCGACTCGCATCGACGAACTCTGCGATATCGCGCTGCAGCCTGATGTTGCCGATCCGCTGCGCGATCCCGCCCGCCGCGGCGAGTGCGGAGGCCGCCTCACCGCGGTCGCCGTGGGCGGCGACCAGCACCCGGGCGAGCTCAAGCCGCAGCTCGCCCGCCAGCACGATCGGCCCGTCGGGTTCGTCTGCGACGGGCAGCGCGGCGCGCAGCGCCGCAGGGTCGCCGCTCAGCATCGCCTCGAACATCGCCGTCCACCGCGGATGCCGTTCGGGCACCACCTGCCGTTGCCATCCCTGACGCAGTCGGGTCGCGAGCACCTGCGCGCGCGGCGCATCGCCTGTCGCTCGCAGCCCGGCCACGACCCGCGCTCCGTCGAGCAGCCGGCGCACCTCGTGCTCGAGATGCGGGCCCGGGTCGTCGAGCATCGTGTCGAGCGCATCGGCCGCATCGCTCCAGCGGCCGGACCCGATGCCGAGCGCGATCTCGCATTCGATCAGCGAGTACCAGACCTGTCGCTCGGTCTCGGCCGCAGTGCGCATGGCCCCGCGCCATTCGGCGAGCATCGAGGCCGCCTCGTCGACGCGGCCGCGCCACGCGAGGGCGCGGATGCGCGATGCCGTCGTGTACACGCGGAAGATGCGATAGGTGCGGGCCGCGAGGTCCTTGGCGAGCAGCCGCTCGGCTCGGTCGATCTCACCGAGCTCCATGAGCGGCTCGACCATGTTCTGCGTGAGGATCGACCCGGTCGACCTCTCCACGCCGAGCTCGCGCGCATGCGCGATGCCCGTCTCGGCCGTCCGCAGCGCCTCACGGTAGCGGCCGAGCTTGTACAGCGCGTCGGAGTAGTTCACCCAGTACCGCAGCTTCGCGTCGTGTTCTCGGCCGTGCTCCCACGCGAGCTCGAACGAGCGCAGCGAGCCCTCCACGTCGCCGCGGTGCAGCAGGCAGGCCCCGATGAGGTTGGCCGCCACCGAGATCGGCCCGTCGGCACCGAGTTCGCGTCCGATGCGCAGCGCCTCGCCCGCGGCGGCGAGGCCCTCGTCGGTGCACCCCTCGACCATGTAGCGCCCGGCGAGGAAGTTCAGCAGGGTCGCGCGCAGCCGTTCGTCGTCGATCTCTGACGACTCCCGGAGCGCCTGCCTGAGCAGCTCGACGGAGCCGGGCCGGCCGAGGTTCTGCACGTAGAGCGCCTTGTCGCGCAGCAGCTTGACCCGCACGATCGGCGCTGTGGCGTCGTCGACCTCTTCGAGCGCGAGGTTCACCACGGCGAGCGCGCGCTCGTCGTGGCCGGCGTTGCGCAGGATCGACCCCAGTCGCGACAGCAGGGCGAGGTGCGTCACGCCGGCGACGGTCGCGGCATCCGGCACCTGCTCCCACAGCTCGAGGGCGAGCTCGCCGAAGCGCGCCGCGGTCGCGAATGCGTAGCTGGTCTTGGCGCGCTCCATCGCCGCGATCGCGGCCGGCAGCGCGCGGGTGACGTCATGGGCCTGATGCCAGTGGAAGGCGAGCTCGGCCTCGTGCGCGCACTCGCCGTCGCCGACCCGCCGTTCGAGCGCCTCGGCGTACGAGCGGTGCAGGCGCGCACGCTCACCCGGCAGCAGATCATCGTGCACCGCCTCGCGCAGCAACGCATGACGGAAGCCGTACGCATCGCCGGAGCGCACCGCGAGCACGCCGGCCGCGACTGCCGAGCGGATGCTCTCGTCAAGGCGCTCGTCGGGCAGGGCGGCCAGTTCGGCCAGCAGATCGTGGCCGACCGCGGCATCCGACGCCGACACCGTGCGGACCACCCGTCTCGCCTCGTCGTCGAGCGTGTCGAAGCGCACCAGGAGCACGTCGCGCAGCGTCTCGGGCAAGGGCCCCGCGGCGCTGCAGGAGAGCTCCTCCACGAAGAACGGCACCCCCTCGGAGCGCTCGAGCAGACGCGCGAAACCGGCGTCGTCGATCGTGACGTTCAACGCCTCGGCCATGGCCCGCACCTGCACGGCGTCGAGCCGCTCGAGGGTCATGCGGTCCATCAGACGCGCCCTCTCGGCCTCCACGAGGAACGCGCGCACCGCGCCCCCCCCGACGCACCTCGTCCACCCGGCAGGTGACGACGAACAGGACGGGCTGCCCGGCCAGCACCCGCAGCAGGAAGGACAGCGTCGACAGGGTCGCGTCGTCCGCCCAGTGCAGGTCTTCGATGAGCACCACGACGGGTCGACGCGCCGCGGCGGTCTCCAGCACGTTCGCGATCGCCTCGCGCAGCCCCTCCGGCCCGGATCTCGTACGGTCGGAAGGCCCCGCACCGAGCTCGGGAAGAAGCAGTCGCAGGGCCTCGCGTGCAGGGCCGGCGGCCTCTGCCACCGGATCACCGAGATCGGCGAGTGCGCCGCGGACGATCGCCGGCAGCGGCCCATAGGGAGCGGGGGTCGCGCCGTAGTCGAGGCACAGGCCGGTCAGCACCAGCGCGTGCTGCGACGCGTGCTCTCGGAATTCGCGCAGCAGTCGGGACTTGCCGATCCCGGCCTCACCGGCGACCAGCACCGAGGCCGTCTCGCCGTCGGCGGCACGACGCAGCGCGGATTCGAGCTGCTCCAGCTCGGTGCCGCGACCCACCATTCGAGCGGTCGGCACGATGAGAGGCATGCTCTCATCGTGCCACCCGCCGCCGACAGCGGTGCCGGCCTCCGAAGAGGTCAGGGGCGATGGATGCTCCGCGACCGAGCTCATGCAGCGAGCGCCGCGCAGTCGCGACCGGCGGGACAGTCCTCGAGTCGGCTCGACTCAGCCGCGAGCCGGCGCGACGCCACCGTGCGGCGCGGGGAGAGCGCGCGCAGCATCCGTGCGAACAGGCCTGCGGAGCGCCGGAGGCGGCGACCGCCGTCCTCCTCGGCGAGACGACGACGTTCGGCCAGTCGGCCCGCCTGCTCCTGCTCGAACTCGATGACGCGGTAGGTGAGATAGGGGTGCTCGTACATGGGATCCTCCTCTTCCGATGCATCCCTACATTCCTCCCTGAGGCGGGAGGCGAGCATCGGGAGGATTCCCTATTCCTCGCGTGCCGTCGCCTCAGATCCGCGCAGACGCCGAAGGGCCGGATGCGGATGCTGAGCATCCGGCACCCGGCCCCTGCATCGTCGGGCCGTGACCGCTCCTATGGGCGTCCGGCGCGGACCACCACCTCGAGCTCGGCGCGTGCGTCGTCGGCGCCGGTGGCCACCAGCAGATACGTGCCGGGGCCGGGAAGCCCGGCGATCCGAAGCGTGGTGGAGCCGGCGCCGTCGGCATCCGTCGTGATCGTGCCGGTGGGACGCTTCGCCCCCTGGAACGCGACCGTCACCGGAGACCCGGCGGAGAACCCGGCGATCGACACCTCGAGGTTCTGGCCGATCCGCACGTCGTCGGAGTCGATCGTCACGACAGCGGGCTCGTCGGCGAACGCGAGGGTCCAGCCCTGCGCCTCGAGCGCGCCGAACACGTCGGAGGCCGTGCGGTCGCCGAAGATGGGCGGCACGCGACCGTCGTACAGGTCGACGACGATCGGCTCTTCGGCCGTGCCATAGCCCCAGAACGGGGTGTCGGAGTCGGCGCATGCGGTGCCGGCACGCAGGTGCACGGTCGCCCCCGGAGCGAGCTCCGTCTCGCGGAACTGCTCGAGCGAGGCGAACGGATGCTGCTGCGAACCGTCACCGGCACGCTCGGCCGAGCAGTCCAGCCACACCTCGGCGAGCCGGCCGGGGTCGGTCGACAGCGTCGGGTGCAGGGCCAGCTTCGCCAGTGCGAACGGGCCGCGCGCCGAGTCGACGACGACGCGGAAGCGCTGCGCCGTGGTGGGGGCGTCGAGCGTCACGATGCGGCTGACGCCGATCGTCCCGGCGCCGCCGACCCTCTTCCACGCGCCATCAACCTCGGCCTCGATGTGGAACGCGTCCACCGTCTGGCCGGCGACGTCGACGCCCTCGGCGAGGGTCACCCGCGTGATCTGCTGCGGCGTGCCGAGGTCGATCGTGAAGGTGCCCGTCGTGGCATCGGACTGCCAGGCGGTGCGGCGATCGCCGTCGGTGAGCACCGCGGTCGCGCCGCCAGGTGCCTCGACCGGGATGCCGATCGCGAAGTCCCTGCCGAAGGCCTTGCGCTGCTCGGCCGCGAACGACTCCAGCGACGCGACCGACGATGCCGCGAACGACCCGTTCACGGTGGGCGGCGTGTTCAGCAGCATCACCGAGTTGCGGCCGACCGTGTTCAGGTAGTGGCCCAGCAGCGTCGCCCCGCTCTTCGGGCTGTCGGAGGGGTGCGCGAACCAGCCCTGGGTGAGCTTCATGTCGGACTCGGTGGGCCACCAGTGCAGAGCATCCGCCCCGCCCCTCGTGCCGGCCACGAGCGAATCGACCGAGCCGACCTGCTCGAATCCGCCACCGGCGACGACGCCGATCTTGCCGCCGTCCTCGGGCACGCTCACGGCCATCGGCGCCCACTCGTCCTGGCGGGCGGTGCCCTGCTCGTTTCCGACCCAGCGCACGTCGCTGCCGCCGACAGCCACCACGGCGTTCGGCTGCAGCTTGCCGATGAGGTCGTAGAACGCGGCGTAGTCGAACAGCTCCTGCTTCTCGGTGTTGCCCGCGGCACCGTCGAACCAGACCTCATCGATCTGCCCGTACTGCGTGAGGATCTCGTACAGCGAGTTCAGGAAGTACGCGCCGTAGTCGGTCGCCTCGTAGCTGAAGGTCGGAAGGTCCTGTCCGGCACGGTCGTCGTTCTCGACGAGGGTCGGGATGGTGCGCTCCGACTTCGGGCTGCCGTTGCCGAACCGCCCGACGAGCTCCTCGTGCGAGTCGGCGGGCGACATGTACAGCCCCACCTTCATGCCGTACTTGCGCGCGGCGTCGGTGAACTCCTGCACCAGGTCTCCCTTGCCGTCCTTCCACGGGGTGGCCGCGACGTCGTAGTCGGTGTAGCGCGAGGGGTACAGCACGAAGCCGTCATGGTGCTTGAGCGTGAGGATCGCCATGCGGTGACCCGAGTCGCGCAGGGTCTTCATCCAGCCGTCGACGTCGACCTCGCCGGTCGGGTCGAACCGCGCCGGATCCTCGGTGCCGTGACCCCACTCCTGGTCGTAGAACGTGTTGATGCCGAAGTGCACGAACGCGGTCAGGCCGAGCTCCTGCCAGCGCAGCTGCTGGGCGGTCGGGCGCACCTTGGTCGACTTCGCGACGATGTTCGCCGTGCAGTCGTCCGCCGACAGCTCGACGTAGTTCGCCGGCTCGATCTCACCGAGCTCGGTGCAGGGGACCACGGGCGCGAGCTGCTGGAACTCGAACGCCTTCGCCGTGAACGCCTCGGTGAGCAGCGCGAAGCGCGCGCGGTCGATCGAGCCGAGGAAGGCCCTGCCGCCGATGTTCGGGATCTCGTTGCCGAACGCGGCGGTGCCGGTGTAGCCGGAGTTGCGCACCGACCGCTCGGCGGCGGTGACCTTCGGCAGCTCGACGCCGTCGAGCCAGGCGATCACCTCTGCACCGCCGTTCTCGAGCGGCTGGTAGGCGAGCGAGAGGGTGTGCGTCTTGCCTGCGGCCGGAAGCGCGGCGGTGGCCATGTGGTCGACCCAGTCGCCCGACTGGTTCGAGCTGAAGCCGTACTGCAGTCCGTCGCCCCGGTAGCGGGCCGAGAAGTTGCCGCCGACGGCGATGAGCGTGGCGAGGTCCTTCTGCGCAGCATCCGCCGTGAACGTGATCTCGGTGACGAAGCCGGCGTCGAGGGTGGCGCCGCTGAACGGCGCCTCGGATGCCGTGAAGTCGGCCGCCTGGCCGGCGGCGCTGAGCACAAGGCGTCCCTGGGTGACGGTCGCCCCGTCGCGCAGGGCGAGCGTGCCCTCGACGATCTCACCGGATGCCGCCGTGTAGGTCGATCCCGAGACGCCGCCTGAGAAGCCCGTGTTGAGCAGGGCGTCGGCGGCGGGCTCCGGCTGGTAGGTGTTCTGCTCCGGGGTGTAGGCGGTCAGGCCCGACGCGACCCGCACCCGGTGCAGGTCGCCCAGGTAGCCGCGGTCGCCGCCGGCCGGGTGCACCTCGTTGCCGAAGCCGAGAGATGCGGCGACCGCGTCGTTGATGGCCGCCGGGGCGTCTGCCGTGACCGGCGTGAGCTGAACGCCGTCGACGGATACGTGCAGCTCGGCGCCGGGACCGGTGCGGATGTACTGCACGGACACCTGGTGCTCCGCGTTCGCGGCGGGGGCGGGCGCCGTGAGCCGGTGCTTGCTCCAGGTGCCGTCGGTGACGGAGTCGAAGCCGTACAGCAGCTGCCCGCCCTCGAGGCGCACGAAGAGATTGCCGCCGGCCGAGAACAGGGTCGCGAGATCGCTCTGCTCGGCACCGGAGGTGATCGCGAGCTCGGCGACGAAGCCGGTGGTCGGCTCGGTGCCGCCCAGCGTGAATCCGGAGGCGTCGAAGCGGATGCCCTCGGTGCCGCCGCCGAGGCTGACGCCGCCGCCGGGCAGCTGCTCCTCGGCGCCGTTCGCACGGTGGACGACGCCGCGCATCGTCTCGCCTTCGACCGTGGTGTAGGCGGTGGTGCCGACGAGGGAGCCGCCGAAGGCGATGTCGAGATCGTCGGTCTCGGCCGCCGCGGCGATGCCGGGGGTGATCGCCGAGCCGATGATCACGGCTGCGGCGGCCGCGGCGACGACGCCGCGGATCGTGGGTCTGGCGTGGGGACGCCGCTGGCGGGGGGTGGGGACGCGCATGCCTTCTGCTCCGTTGCGTGGGGGGATGTGGTCTCGGCGAACGTAACAGAGATCGGATGTATCGACAATGCTTCCACAAAATGTTGCTGAAAAGTCACCGTCGCCCGCTCACCGCTCGGATGTCTTCGTGCACTAGGCGCCGATGAACTCCTCCACCGGCCCGAAGTCGGGCTGCTGTCTGATCTCGATGGTCCCGCCGAGCGCGTCGGTCTCGAGCACGACGACCTCGTTGCGGCCGGCCCGCCACAGCGGCGCGGGCGCGTAGTAGGTGACCTGCGGACCGCGCTGCCAGTACCGCCCGAGCAGGAATCCGTTCAGCCACATCATCCCGTGGCCCGAGCCCGGCAAGGCGAGCCAGGCGTCAGCCGGATCGGTGACGTCGAAGGATGCCGTGGCGAGACCGTCCGCGCCTGCGGCGGCATCCGGTGCAGTGGGAACCGCGTCGCGCGGCAGCATCCGATGCGTCCACCCGTGCGCGAACCGGCGCCCGATCGTGACCCCGCCGAGGATGCCCTTGCGGCCTCCGGTGTATGGGCCGTAGTTGACCCGACCGAGGCTCTCGACCGCGATCGTCAGGCGTCCCGCGCCGCCGACGGCGGGCAGCGGGAGCGTGTGCTCGCCGTCGTGCTCGATCACGCCGAGGCGCTCGTCGTCGAGGAAGACGACGGCGCGGTCGCGCAGCTCGAGCAGCCGCAGCGTGGCGTCGGCCGCCAAGGTGACGTCGGCCTCGTAGACGACGATGCCGTCTTCGGCGCCGAGCTGCTCGAACGTCAGCGGCTGCGGGGCGGTCGCGGACACCGGCTGCGCACGCAGCACGTCGAGCAGCGAAGCGTGCGGCTCGAGCGGAGCGGATGCCGCCGGCTGGCGCCGCGGAGCATCCGGAACCGGTGGCAGCTCGCCATCGTGGAACGGCGCGAACGCCGCGCGCAGCGCGTGGAACTTGTCGTTCAGCGTGCCGTCCTCGCCGATCGGGGCGTCGGAGTCGTAGCTGGTGACCGTCGACTGCAGCACGCCGTCGTGGTTGGCGCCCGCCCAGAGCCCGAAGTTCGTGCCACCGTGCGCCATATACAGGCTGACCGAGCCGCCGGCATCCAGCAGCTCGTTCACGGTGCCGATCATGCTGTCTGCCGAGCGGACGTGGTGCTGCTCGCCCCAGTGGTCGAACCAGCCGCCCCACAGCTCGCTGCACATCAGGTGGTCGTCGCCGCGGCGCAGCGCGACCGCAGCGGGCACCCCGGTGCCGAATGTGAAGGTGCCCATCGCGCCGGCGACGCTGCCGTTCGCGACCATGTCGGCCGTCGTGCCGTCTGCGGTCGTGAGCATCTCGACCATGCCGCGGCTGCGCAGGCCGTCGCGCAGGTGGGCGAGGTAGGCGGCATCCGACCCGAACGAGCCGTACTCGTTCTCGACCTGGATGAGCCGGATCGGCCCGCCGTGCGCGGCCTGCAGCGGCGCGAGCTGCGGGATCAGCGCGTCGTGCCACCGGTCGACGGCGTCGAGGAAGGCGGGGTCGGAGGTGCGCAGCGCCGTGGTGCGGCCCGACAGCCAGAACGGGATGCCGCCGTTCGACCACTCCGCGCAGATGTACGGGCTGGGGCGTACGAAGACGTCGAGGCCGACCTCGCCGGCGATGCGGATGAAGCGGGCGACGTCGCGCCAGCCGCTGAAGTCGTATTCGCCCTCGGTGCGCTCGTGGAAGTTCCACGCCACATAGGTGTCGACGGTGTTCGCCCCCATCGCGGCGAGGCGGCGCAGGCGGTCCTCCCACAGGTCGGGATGCACGCGGAAGTAGTGCACGGCCCCCGACAGGATGCGGTGCGGCCGGCCGTCGCGGAACAGGCCTCCCTCGCGCCAGGTGATCGAGGGGGTGACAGAGGTGGACATGACGCTCCGATGTCGAGTTTGTTTGCGTTCTCAACAGCGTATCGGTGTCGTGCCCTGCATCCGCATCTTCGCGGGGCGGAGGCCGCTACCATGGGCGCATGTCACCACGTCGTCCGGGCCCCGACTCCGCACCCAATCAGCGTGACGTCGCCCGCCTCGCCGGGGTGAGCACCCAGACCGTCTCGCGCGTGCTGTCGGGGCACCCGAACGTGCGCCCCGACACCGCCCGCAAGGTGCACGCCGCCGTGGAGACGCTCGGGTACCGCATCCACGCCGCCGCCGCGTCGCTCGCCTCGGGCCGCACCCGCATCCTCGGCATGATCGTCGTGTCGAACGACCGCTACTCGTCGGCGGCCCTCGCGGCCGGCGTCGAGAAGGCGGCCGCCGCCAACGGGTACACCGTGACGACCGCGGCCGTGCCCGATCACGCCTCCACCGACGCGTTCGTCGCCGCGTTCGACCGCCTCGAGCGTCAGGGAGCCGAGGGCGTCGTGCTGGGCGTGCCGGTCGAGCTCGATCACCCCGCCATGCGCCTGCGCACCACGCGCACCCCGTCGACCCGCAGCGAGCTGGCGACCATGGCGCCGGACGGCCCGCTCGTCGTCGACCAGCACGCCATCGGGCGACTGGCCGTCGAGCACCTGCTCGACCTCGGCCATCGCACCGTGTGGCACGTCGGCGGCGATGAGGACTGGGTCGAAGGACGCCACCGTCGTGAGGCGTGGGAGCAGACGCTGCGCGAGCACGGCATCGAGCCGCCGCCCGTGATCCCCGGGGAGTGGACGGCCGAGTCCGGCTATCGGGCCGGGCGCACGATCGCCGCGATCCCCGACGTCACCGCCGTGTTCGTGTCGAGCGACGAGATGGCTTTCGGACTCATCCGCGCCCTGCACGAGGCCGGGCGCCGGGTGCCGGAGGACGTGTCGGTGGTGAGCGTCGACGACATCGCGCTCGCGGCGTACGCCTCGCCCGCGCTGACGACGGTGCGTCAGCCCTTCGAGGACATGGGTCGCGCGGCCGCGATGCGGCTGATCGCGCACATCGAGGGGCGGTATGCCGACGAGGCCGCGGCCGATCTGCATCCCGAGCTCATCGTGCGCTCCTCCACCGCCGCACCCGCCTGACCCGGAGCGCGTTCTCACCCAACCACCATCCGCTCCGGTATGAGTTTGTGCCGCCTGAACACGGTCCAGGCGACACAAACTCATACGGGAGCGAGAAGCGGTCGGGTCAGGCGCAGGTGACCTTCGCGTCGGCCCAGTCGGCGTGGTCGCGGTAGTTCACGCCGTTGGTGTCGACCAGCAGCTCGAGCTCCTGCACTCCGGTCACGTCGATCGACACCGGCACACCCGGGTTGTCGAATTTGATCGACCCGGAGTCGTGCAGCACCTCGCCGTCGCCCTTGATGAAGAAGATCACGTCTCCCTCGCCCTTCTCGTCCTTCGAGTCGTCGAGGCCGAGCGTGGCGGTGAACGTCGTGCACTGCCCGCCGAGGTACACCTTCACCGACGAGTCGGCATGCGTGCCGAGACCCTTCTCGAACACGACGCCGCCGATCGTGAGGGGCGTGCCGTCGCCGGCGGCATCCTCACCGTTCGACATGTCGCGCTCGACCGGACCCCACCCGTTCGACTCGCTGAGGAACGGCAGGTCGCTGATGTACGCCGTGCCCTCCGGGGCGGTGGGCTCATCGTCGCCGTCACCCGGGATCGCCTCGTCGCCGCAGGTGAACGTGGCGTCGGCCCAGTCGGCGTGGTCGTTGCCGTTGCCGTCTCCGCCGTCGGCGGCGACGAGCTCGACGAACTGGCCACCGGTGATGTCGGCGTTCAGCGCGAAGGTGGCGCTGGTCGCCTTCATCAGCGGCGAGGTGACGACCGTGCGACCGTCGACCTTGACCGAGAACCCCACCGAGCCGCGCGTCGCCTGCGCGTCGTCGATGCCGACCTGTGCGGTGAACGCGGTGCACTGCCCGCCGAGGAAGTACTTGATGGCGCTCGGCGCGTGCGCTCCGAGGCCCTTCTCGTACACGACGCCGTTCAGCGTGAGCGGCGTGCCGTCGCCCTCGCCCTGCTCGCCGTTCGACATGTCGCGCTCGACCGGACCCCAGCCGTTGCTGGCGGCGACCCAGTCATGGTCGCTCGCGAACACGGTGGTGTTCGGCGCCTTCGGAAGCGTCTTCACCGCGGTGGTGCTGCTCAACGTGCGCTCGCCGATCGGGTCGACGGTCGTGGTGTAGCTCGCGTTCGCGACGACGTCGTACGAGCCGTCGATGTCGGCGGGCGCCGTGATGCTCCACCGCGTGACGAGCGTGCCCTTCGGCGCCAGCGTCGCCGCGGTGGCCGGGGTGACGGCCTCGGCCGTCCAGCCCTCGGGCAGGTCGAGCGTGACCTCGAGCCCCGCGATCGGCGCGGACTCGTCGGAGACGAAGGTGGTGGTGAACTCGGTCGCCTTGCCCTGCTGGATCACGTCGGCGCCGAGCTTGCCGCTGAGCTGCGCGCAGGCGGGAACGGCGTCGGAGGCCCCCAGGTCTTCGACCGTGAAGTCATCGAGGATGAGGTCGGCAGCCCCGCCGCCGATCCGGTTCAGACCGACGAAGGTGTCACCGCAGGTGCTCGCGTCCACGATCTGCTCGAAGCGGGTCGTCTCGTGCGCGGCACCGAACACAGTGCTGTTCGTGATGCGCGGCCCGGTCGACGAGTCGTAGCCGGTCACCCAGGCGTACTCGCCCGCCGCGGTCGACTGGTGGTCGAACGACACCCGGTAGCGGTGGCCGGGCGTGAACGGCACGGTGTACTCCGAGGTGCGGTAGACGAGACCCGAGTTCTCCTCATGCGCCATCAGCGAGTACTCACCGTTCAGGATGTTGTCGATCTCGCGACCGTTCCACCCCTTCTGCGTGTAGTCGTTGCGCTTGGCGATGTGGGTGCGCGGGTCGGTCGTGCCGCCCGCCTGTCCCTTGAAGAAGGGGCCCCATCCGGCATCCGTGTCCTCGAAGTCCTCGCTGGCGATGACGTCGCCCGCGAGATCGGGGGCCTTCGCCGCGATGATGCGCACGTCATCGACGCGCACCTTCGCGTCGCCGTCGGCGGCCGCGATGGTCAGCGTCGGGCGGATGCCGTCGGCAGGCACCGTGAACGCGACCTTCAGCCGCTGCAGGGTCGTGCCGTTCCACTCATCGGATGCCATGTAGTTGATCGCGTTCGACGAGTCGATCGCGACCTCGGCATCCGCCCCCTTGCCCGTGTGGACACCGAGCGTGACTGCGCGGGTCTTGTCCTTGTCGACGCCGACCCAGGCGCTGGCGGTGTACTCGCCCGCCGGGAGGGCTCCGAGCTTCTGCGAGAGGGATGCGGCGCCGGCGCCGATCAGCGCCGAGCGGCGGCCGAGCGAGTCGCGCTCGATCGTGACGTCTCCGGTCGGGTTCCACGCATCGAGGGTGGTGAGGTTGAACCCCGGGTCGGTGACGGGGGTGTGCTGTCCGAAGTCGGTCTTCTTGGGCAGGTCGCTGCCCTCAGTGGCCTTCTTGCCTGCCACGAGCACGTACGGCTGGCCGGCCGTGGCGTCGATCGTGACGGTGCCGTCCGTGACGGGGAGGTCGGCGACCTTGGTGCGTCCGCCGTCGCCGAGCGAGAACAGCTGCAGGGTGCTGCTGCCCCGGAAGTCGTCGGTGAGGGTCCAGGTGGTCTGACCGCCTGACGGGTTGTAGTGGTAGAGCTTGTCGACCTTCTTGCCCGCCTTCGACGACCAGGGCAGCAGGTAGGAGCCGCCGCGCAGCACCTCGGCGCCGTCGACGGTGATCGAGCGATCGGATGCCGTGGTGCCGGTCACCCGCACGCCGCCCTCGAGGTCGATGGCCTCGTCGGTCCAGCGGGTGATCTCGTGGTGCTGCAGGAACTTGGTCGGCACGTTCGCGGTCCACACGTTGTCGAGGAACGCGGTGAAGTCGTTCTGCCCCGTCCAGCCCTCGAACTCGACGATGTGGCTGGTGCCGAGGCGGATGTCGGGGTTCCAGACATCGGCTTCGGTGTTGTTCACGAAGCGGAGGATCTTCGAGTTGATGCCCTTGTTCGTCGAGCCGCCGTAGTTCTCGTCGTTGGCCCAGTGCGACCAGGTGTTGTTCGCTGCCAGCTTGTCGGCCCACTCCGAGCCGACGCGGAAGCCGTGGTCGACGAGCGAGTCCTGCAGCGTCTTCGCCAGCCAGCCGTGCTCGTAGTAGACGTCGACGTAGGCGAAGTCGAGGTTGTCGTGGGTGGCGTCGGCGAGCTCGCCGATGCGCTTGTCGAGCTCACCCGAGACGCGGTCGTAGCGCTGGTCGATGTAGTACGACTGGTCGAGCCAGTTCCAGCCCTTCGAGGAGGGGTTCATGATCTCGTCGCTGAACGAGTTCGCCTCGGGGTAGATCTCGGTGGCGTTGATGTGCACACCGAATCGCGCGTTCCACTTCGCGCCGGCGGCGACCGCCTCGTTGAGCTCGTCGAGCCCGCCGGCCCGCTCGTTGAAGTTGTCGCCGTAGTCGGTGTTGGCCGAGTCGTGACCCTCGCTGGTGAAGCCCTTGAGCATCGCGACCTGGCCGAGTCCGTCGGTGTTCAGCGCGATGCGCTTGACGTCGTCGAGCGTGCGCAGGAAGGGGTGGGTGGCCTGCGAGGCGAAGTTGAACGGGATGTGGGTGATGACGTTGTCGGGTGTCTGGTCGCCCTTGTTCGGAGCGACACGCAGGTCGCGCAGCGCGATCGCGCCGTCCTGCCAGTCGACCGTGCCGTCGGCGTTGGCATCGGGGGTGATCGCCACCTTGACCCAGGGCAGGTCCTCGGTGCTGGTCGACTTCGCCGCACGGTAGAGCCAGGGGCCGCTCGAGATGCCGACCTCGACGTCGTCGCCGTCGCGCACCGCCTGGCGCCAGAAGTTGCCGGAGTCCTTGCTGGCCGGCCCGCTGGACGAGTCGTAGAGCGCGTTCGTGGTGAACGCGGCGGCGAGTTCGCCGGTGTTGGCGAGGATCGTGTTGGATGAGACCGGGTTCGCGTCGAGCGGGGTGTCGGCCGTCACAGGAAGGAACGTGTCACCGGAGACGGCGCGATCGACCGACAGTTTGGCGGCTGCGACCGCGGAGCCGGCGTCGGCCGACGAGACGGTGACGAGGTTCTGACCGGGGATGCGCAGCGTCGTGACGAGCTTGTTCGGGTCGTCGATCTCGGTGAACGCCAGGGTGACGACGTTCTTCTTCACGCTCAGGCGCGCGGTGAGGGTGACGCCGTCGAGGGCGGTCGGCGTGAGCACGTACTCGACCGTGCTGCCGTCGACGGGCGTCGATGCGACCTGCACCGTCTGCGCGGTGCCGTTGATCTCGACCGAGGTGAGCACGGTGTCGTTTCCGCGCATGGTCGCGCCGGTCGCGCGGTCGGTGTACTGCACGACCTGCGGGAAGGCGGTCGATGCGCGCACCTCGAGCACGCCGGTGCGCAGCACCACCTGTCCGTCGTCAGCCGCCATCGCCGGTGCGGCACTGAAGGCCGAGAGTCCGGCGGCCACGACTGCGCAGGTCAGGCCCACCCCCGTCCAACGTCGCTGCGTTCTCTTCACCCTGGTTCTCCTTCGAATCGGTGAGCGCAGAGGCTCACCGACGATGATGACAGATGATGTTTGCGGAAACAACCCGCATTGGGACATGCTGGGAAACAGAACGGGCGGTCGTGCGCAAGGGCGGGATTCTCCGTCTTCATCGGATCTCTTTCCCGCAAACATGGATGCTTTGGTCAATCGCATCGCAAACACGGGTCTAGACATCGGAGGTTTCGTGCGTCAGACTTCCGAGAGCGAACCGCCTCCCGGTTCGCGCCGTGATCGATGATGCTCCGGAGGATCCCATGCTCACCAGCCGCCTCTCCCGCCGCCAGGCGCTCCAGCTCGGAGGACTCGCCGCCCTCGTGCCGTTCGCACCACAGTTCCTCGCCCCGCGCCCCGCGGCGGCATCCGTCTTCGCACCCCGCGCGGCGACGCTCGCGACGGGCGCACTGCCTCGACCCGAACTCTCGCCGTACGCGCTCTGGTACGGCACCCCCGCGACTTCGTGGGAGACCCAGGCTCTGCCGATCGGCAACGCGCGGCTCGGCGCGAAGCTGTTCGGCGACCCGACGGCCGACGTCGTGCAGTTCAACGAGCAGAGCCTGTGGGGCGGGCTCAACGACTACGACAACGCCCTCGCCGGGCAGCCCGACGGCGCCTACGACACCTCGGTCACCGGGTTCGGCTCATACCGCGACTTCGGCACCCTCACGGTGTCGTTCGGCGGCCGCACCCGGGTGACCGCCCCGGGCGGCCCGTACCAGTCATCGGGCTCGGAGGGCGTCGACCGCTCCTACGACGGCGACTCCCGCACCAAGTGGTGCATCGACGGCCCGCCGTCGCAGGTCGTCTGGCAGGTCGAGCTCGCCAGCCCGGCGACCGTCGCAGAATACAGCCTGACGAGCGCGAACGACGTGCCCGCCCGCGACCCGCAGGACTGGAAGCTCGAGGGCTCGGCAGACGGATCGTCGTGGACCACCCTCGACACCCGCAGCGAGGCGCCGTTCGCGAGCCGCTTCCAGACCAAGAGCTACCCGGTCGCGACGCCCGCGTCGTACCGGTTCTACCGCTTCGTGTTCGCGCCGAAGACCGGCGTCAGCCACTTCCAGGTGGCCGAGATCGCCCTCGCCGGCGTCAGCCTCTCCGGCGGCGACGCCGTGTACGTGTCGTCGCCGAGCGGGCACGCCGACGCCCTGCTCGGCACCATCGACGGCGACAGCAGCACCGTCTGGCAGGTCGATGACGCCGGCGACGGGGCGATCTGGCAGATCGAACTGCCCGCGAAGCGCGCCTTCACCGGCTACGCCCTCACCGGAGCATCCGGCGGCGCGAGCCCCCGAGACTGGACCGTCGCGGCATCCGACGACGGACTGACCTGGGCGACCCTCGACGCGCGCTCCGGCGAGGCGTTCCCCGAGGCGGGCGTCGCGCGAACGTTCACGTTCGCGAACACGAAGGCCTACGCGCTGTACCGCATCGTCTTCAGCGCCCCGAGCGCGTTCCGCATCGCGGGCGTCGCGTTCACCGCCGGCGCGGTGTCGACCGCGGCGAGCCGCGCCGTCGTCGACTACCGCCGCGCGCTCGACATCGCCGACGGCACCTACAGCACGCACTTCGGCACGGCAGGCGGCACGGTGCTGCGCGAGGCGTTCGCGAGCCGGGATGCCGACGTGATCGTGCTGCACTACAGCACCGACCGTGCAGGTGGACTCGACGCCGAGCTCGCGATGACCTCGGCGCAGGAGGCGACCACGGCAGCGGATGCCGCGAAGCGGCGCCTGTCGTTCTCGGGCACCATGGCGAACGAGCTGAGCTACGCCGCGGTCGCCCAGATCGTCGACACCGACGGCGAGGTCGCCGCCGCCGGCGGCAAGCTGCGGGTGAGCGGGGCGACGTCGATCACCCTGCTGCTCGACGCGCGCACCGACTACCGGATGAGCGCGAAGGACGGCTGGCGGGGCGCAGCCCCGCTGCCCGGCATCGAGAAGGCTCTCGCCGCGGCATCCGCCCGCTCCTTCGCCGACCTGCGCAAGGCGCACGCCGCCGAGGTGAGCGATCTCATGTCGCGCGCGAAGGTCGACTGGGGGCGCAGCTCCGACGCCGTGCTCGCCCTGCCCACCGAGCGCCGCCTCGCCCGCTACGGGGCGGGCGAGAGCGATCCGACGCTCGAGCAGACGCTGTACGCGTACGGCCGGTATCTGCTGCTGAGCTCGTCGAAGCCGGGCGGGCTGCCTGCCAACCTGCAGGGGCTGTGGAACAACAGCAACCAGCCGGCCTGGGCGAGCGATTACCACACGAACATCAACATCCAGATGAACTACTGGGGCGCCGAGACCGCCGATCTGCCCGAGGCGCACGAGGCTCTCGTCGCCTTCATCGAGCAGGTGGCCGTGCCCAGCCGCGTCGCCACCCGCAACGCCTTCGGCGACGACGTGCGCGGGTGGACCGCCCGCACCTCGCAGAGCATCTTCGGCGGCAACTCGTGGGAGTGGAACACCGTCGCGAGCGCCTGGTACGCCCAGCACCTCTACGAGCACTGGGCGTTCACGCAGGACAAGCGGTACCTGCGCGACACCGGATACCCGCTCATCAAGGAGATCTGCCAGTTCTGGGAGGACCGCCTGAAGGAGCTGCCCGACGGCACCCTGGTGGCACCCGACGGCTGGTCGCCCGAGCACGGCCCGCGTGAGGACGGCGTGATGTACGACCAGCAGATCATCTGGGATCTGTTCCAGAACTACCTCGACGTCGCCGTCGCGCTCGATGCGGATGCCGAGTACCAGGCCACGATCGCCGACCTGCAGTCGCGGCTCGCGCCGAACAAGATCGGGTCGTGGGGGCAGCTGCAGGAGTGGCAGACCGACCGCGACGACCCGAACGACATCCACCGGCACACCTCGCACCTGTTCGCGGTGTACCCGGGGCGGCAGATCACGGTCGACGACGACGAGTTCGCGGCCGCGGCGCTGGTGTCGCTGAAGGCGCGCTGCGGCGAGAAGGAGGGCGTGCCGTTCACGGCCGGCACGGTCTCGGGGGACAGCCGCCGGTCGTGGACCTGGCCCTGGCGCGCCGCGCTGTTCGCCCGCCTCGGCGACGCCGAGCGCGCCGGCATCATGGTGCGCGGCCTGCTCACCTACAACACGCTGGCGAACCTGTGGGCGAACCACCCGCCGTTCCAGCTCGACGGCAACTTCGGCATCACCGGGGCGATCACCGAGATGCTCGTGCAGAGCCATGACGAGGCGATCCGTCTGCTGCCCGCGCTGCCGGCCGACTGGGCGGCGAAGGGGTCGTTCGACGGGCTGCGGGCGCGCGGCGGCTACCGGGTCAGCTGCGAGTGGCGCGACGGCGAGGTCGTCTCGTACGACGTCGTCGCCGACCGGGCGTCGAACATGCGCAACGTGGTCGTCGTGGTCAACGGCAAGCGCCGCAAGGTGAAGCCCGCGAACCCCAAGGCCGGCACGCCGATGCGCGACCTCGGCCCGGCCTGACTCGGCGGTCGCGTTCCGCGACCGCGCCCCACCCGACCCACCAACCGCTTCTCGCTCCCGTATGAGTTTGTGCCGCCTGAACGCGAATCAAGCGACACAAACTCATACGGGAGCGAGGGGTGGTGGCGGCCTACGCTGGGGGGATGGCGACCATGACCGTCCCGGAGGCCCTGGCCGAGCTGGCCTCGCTCGAGGACCCGAAGATGCGTGCCGTGAACGAGCGGCACGGCGATGCGCACGGCGTGAACCTGTCGCAGCTGCGCGCGTTCGCGAAGCGGATCGGCATGTCGACGGACTTCGCCCGCGACCTGTGGGCGAGCGACGAGGTCACCGGCCAGCTGCTCGCGCTGCTGATCGCCAAGCCTCGCGAGCTGTCGGCCGACGAGATCGATCGGATGCTGCGCACCACCCGCAGCGCGAAGGCGCACGACTGGCTGGTGAACTACATGGCGAAGAAGTCGCCGCTCGCCGAGCAGCTGCGCGAGCGCTGGTTCGAGGATGCGGATGCCGATGCCCGCGCGGCCGGCTGGTCGCTCACCACCCAGCGCGTCGTGAAGAAACCCGACGGGCTCGACCTCGACGCGCTCCTCGACCGCATCGAGCGGGAGCTCAAGGATGCTCCGTCGCGGGAGCAGTGGGCGATGAACGAGACCCTGGCGAACATCGGCATCGAGCATCCGTCGCACCGCGCCCGCGCGCTCGCGATCGGCGAGCGCCTGCAGGTGCTGGCCGACTACCCCACCCCGCCGAACTGCACCTCGCCGTTCGCTCCGGCGTGGATCGGCGAGATGGTGCGCCGCAAGGAGGGCTGAGCCCGGCGCGGCGCGTCAGCGCAGCGGCGAGCGCCTCGCCGAGGGGCGCGACACGTCGGGCGCGAGGATGCAGAGCAGCTGCACGAGCGTCGACAGCCACAGCAGCACGAGGCCGACGACGATGGCCTCGAGGGCGGCGACCGACAGCATCCGGAACCCGAACGCGAGGGCGACGGCCACCGCGATCAGCACCACGAGCACGATCGTGAGCACCCGCAGCATCGGGGCGCCGCTCATCACGACCGTCGTCATGATCGCCGCCGCGATGATGAGTCCGAGCCCGGTGAACGCGGCGAGCGCGTGCGCCACCGGCACCGCGTCGAGCGGCAGCAGGCCGACCGCGGCGAGCGCGACGCCCGCACCTGCCCACACCGCGACGACGGCGGCGATGCCGCGCAGAGCGCTGTCGCCGAGCATCCGATGCAGGTCGCGGCCGAGGTACGAGCCGCAGGTCGCGATCAGCAACCCCGCCACGACGACCGTGCCGTTGAACGCCCAGCCGCCGACGCCGATGCCGAGCTGCGAGAAGCTGTGCGCCCACCACGCCGGGTCGGTCGCAGTGAGCATCGCGAACAGCGTGCCGATGATGAGGAAGGCGGACAGCAGGCCCGCGAGATCGCGGGTGCCGAGGCGGATGCCGGTGTGGAACGCCATCCGGCCGCCGAGCGCCGACGCGACCCCGGCGAAGACACCGCCGCCGATGGCGCCGACTTCGAGATGCTGCAGTCCGATCGCGAGCACCTCTCCGCCGAGCAGCACGCCGAGCCCGGTGACCCCGGCGAGCGCGACGGTCACCGCGATGGAGCTGACGTCTGACACGAGCTTCTGCCAGAACGGCATCGGCGTCGTCTCGCCGGCACGGTGCATGCGGGTGCTGACGACGAACGCGGCGCCGGCGATGAGACCGGCGACCAGGGCGACCGGGATGATCACCGAGCCGTCGCCGCTGAACGGCCGCGCGGCGCCCCGCAGCACCACGGCGCCGGCGACAGCGCCGACCGCGAAGCAGATCGCGGTCGCCCACAGCATCCGTCTCTGTTCGCGCAGCTGCCCCTCGACGTCCATACCCTCATGCAACCATTCCCCGGCGACATACGCTGGAGGAATGAGCACCCACATCGCCGCCGCGCCCGGAGAGATCGCCCCCATCGTCCTGTTCCCGGGTGATCCGCTGCGGGCGAAGTGGATCGCCGAGAACTTCCTCGACGACGCGCGGTGCTACAGCGAGGTGCGCGGGATGCTCGGCTTCACCGGCACCTGGAACGGGCACCGCGTCTCGGTGCAGGGCTCGGGCATGGGCCAGCCGTCGATGGCGATCTATGCCAACGAGCTGTTCGACTCGTACGACGTGCAGACGATCGTGCGGGTCGGGTCGTGCGGAGCGCTGACCGAGAAGCTCAAAGTGCGCGACATCATCATCGCCAACGGCGCGAGCACCGACTCCGGCATCAACCGGGTGCGCTTCCACGGGCTCGACTACGCACCCGTCGCGGACTTCTCGCTGCTGCGCGCGGCCGTCGAGGCGAGCGAGGCGCTCGAGTTGAACAGCGCCGTGCACGTGGGACAGCTGCTCTCGAGCGACCAGTTCTACAGCACCCGCCCCGAGCTCACCGCGCCGTTCGTCGAGCACGGCATCCTCGGCGTGGAGATGGAGGCCGCCGGTCTCTACACGCTCGCCGCGTTCCACGGTCGCCGGGCGCTCGCGATCTGCACCGTCAGCGACCACATCGTCACCGGCGAGGAGACCACCGCGCAGGAGCGCGAGCAGACCTTCGGCGACATGATCGAGATCGCGCTGCGCGCCGCGACCGCGTGAGCCTGGGCACGGTGGCGCGGCGCGCCGCTACCGTGGTCACATGCGCTTTCCCGCTGCGATCCGCGCCAGCCGTCGGGCGCCGCTGCTGCAGGTGCTCAAGTCGGCCGCAGCGACGATCGCCGCGTGGCTGATCGCGGGCTGGCTGATCCCCGGACCGCTGCCGGTCTTCGCCGCGATCGCGGCGCTTCTGGTCGTGCAGCCGAGTGTGAACCAGTCGCTCGCGAAGGCCCTCGAGCGCAGCGCCGGCGTGATCGCGGGCGTGGTGATCGCGGTGCTGCTGAGCATGCTGCTCGGCGCGCAGAGCTGGGTGGTGCTGGCGGCAGTCGTGGTCGCGATGCTGATCGCCTGGGCGCTGCGCGCCTCGAACGGCACCGCGAACCAGGTCGCGATCTCGGCGGTGCTCGTGCTCGCCCTGGGCGCCTCGAGCCCCGACTACGCGGTCGACCGCATCATCGAGACGCTCATCGGCGCTGCGATCGGCTTCGTCATCAACATCGTCGTCGTGCCGCCCGTGCTCACCGCACCGGCCCGACGCGACATCGGGATGCTGGGGCGTGAGCTCGCGGCATCCCTCGACCGCCTCGCCGACGCGCTGCCCGCCACCCGCACGGGCGCCGAACTACAGGGGCTCATGCTCGAGGCGCGGCTGCTGCGCCCCATGAAGGATGCCGCCGAGGCGTCACTCGCCGCCGGCGAGGAGTCGCTGTCGCTCAACCCGCGCGGTTCGCGGCACCGTGACGACCTCGCCGAGCTGCGCGCACTGTTCGACCGGCTCTCCCCCGTCGTCACCCAGGTGATCGGCATGACGCGCGCGTACTTCGACCACTACGAGGATGCTCTCGCCGACGACCCCGCCGTGCGGGCGATCGCCGAGCAGCTGCGCCGGGCCGGGCACGACGTGCGTCTCGCTGTGCAGATGGCGGATGCCGCGCCCGAACCCGAGGCGATGACCTCGGTGATCCCGGCGCTCACCGCGCCGCTGGTCGTGCGACCCCCGGCATCCGATCATTGGATCCTGGTCGGCTCGCTCATGGAGGACCTCCGCCGCATCCACGCCGAGCTCACCGACGAGCCCTGAGGTGGCCTCAGGCTGCGGCGCGGGCGACGTGGCTGCGCGCGCCGTCACGTCGAGGATGTGCAGCTGCGACATGCGGATGACCACCACCTCGATGTCGCGCAGCGCGCTGAAGCGCTCCATGCCGTGCACGATGCCGCCGAGCAATCGCCCTCTGACGAGGTGAATCAACGCAGGAGCATCGGGCCGTCACGGAAGCGCGCGCGGCATCCGCTTCGTCTCAGATCGGCGGCAGTTGAGTGTTGAGCCGCCGCAGGGCGACCGAGAGGTCGACGCGGGCGTCCGGGTCGCGCCGGAACGACGACGGCGACTGGCCGGCGAGAGCCCGGAAGGCCCGCGAGAAGTGGAACTCGTTGGCGAACCCGACCGCGCGGGCGATCTCGGCAACCCCCAGGTTGGTGTGCGACAGCAGCTCGGAAGCCCGCGCGAGGCGCAGCGTGCGGATGGCGGCCATCGGTCCCATCCCGGTGTAGCGCTGATACAGCCGCGACAGGTGCTCGCGGCTCACGCCCGCCGCGCGCGCGAGGTCGTCGAGCGCGAGCGGCGTGTCGCTCGCGTCGTCCCACCGGTCGCGAAGCGCGGCGAGTGAGCGGATGAGCGCGTCGGGCATCTCGAGGTCGCGGTCGAGCTGGGTCGCGGAGTTGCCGGTCGCGAAAGCGAGGATCGCGTAACCGAGCGCCGCGGTGGATGCCGCATGCCATCCGGCCGGGCGCACCGAGTCGAGCCACAGCACGTGATCGAGCAGGCGCGGCACGATGTCGCCCGCGCGACCGGGGCGGAACCGCGCCCAGCCCGGATCGGCGTCGAGGGTGAAGATCGCGTAGCCATAACTGCTGCGCGTCCCCTTCGTCCAGCGATAGTTGTTGCGGACTCCCGGGGGCGTGAGCTGCGCCGAGCCGACCGCGAACGTGAAGCGCTCGTCGCCCGACTCGACCTCCGCCGATCCCTCCAGACACCAGATGAACTCCCACCGCCCGGTCGTGTACGGACCGTACGTCGACCCGGCGGGCACGGAGGTCGAGCCGGCCCAGCAGAAGCGGATCGGCGGCAGGATCTCGTCGGCAGAGGTCATGCACTTCATTGTGCGCTCGCGAGCGCCGCCCGGTGCCGCGCGAACTCCCGGGGCATCCGCCAGCCGATGACTCCGGCGCCGCCCGGCGAGCGCGTGAGAGCGACGAAGCGCCCGTCGGCGATGTCTCCCTCCACGACCGCGAGCGTCGAGCAGTCGTCGACGGCTCCGGCGACCTGCACCTTGATGTCAAACTGGTCGGTCCAGAAGTACCGCGGCGGGCGAGGCCCCTCGTCGCCCTGCATGATCGCCCGCGCCACGGCCATCGCGTGATCGGTCGCGTTCGTGCGGTGCTCGACGCGCTGTCCGGCGCCGCTGTCGTCGGCCCAGCGCGCGACGTCGCCGACTGCGTAGACGTCGGCGTTCGCGCGGCCGTTGCGGTCGCAGACCACGCCGTCATCGATCCTCACGCCGCTGCCGTCGAGCCACTCCGTGTTGGGGACGGAGCCGATGGCGGCGATCGCGACCGACGCCCGCAGAGCCGTTCCCCGGTCGACGACCTCGATGCCGTGCGGATGCGAGGCGATCCGCGACACAGAGGCGGCGGTGCGGATGCCTACGCCCCGCTCGACGTGGGTCGCCGCGAGCATCGCGCCGACGTCCGGGCCGAGCACCCGCACCAACGGGCGGACGCCGCGATCCAGCAGGGTCACGTCGAGCCCGAGCGTGCGGGTCGTCGCCGCGAGCTCGTAGCCGAGCAGGCCTCCGCCGATCACGACGGCCGAATCGGCGTGCACGAGGTCCTGCGCGAGCGCGAGCGTGTCGTCGATCGTCCGCACCGTGTGCACGGTCGCGCCGGGAGACACCGCCGGAAGACGTCGTGCGCGCACGCCTGTCGCAATCACGAGCGTGCCATAGCCGAGAACGGTGCCGTCGTCGAGCGCGACGACCCGCCGCCCGGTGTCGAGTCCCGTCGCCCGGCGACCGAGCAGCAGATCCGCCCCCAGAGCCTCGACCACGGCCGGAGCGCGAAGCGCCAGTCGAGACGTCTCGACCGCGCCCAGGAGTACCCCCTTCGACAGCGGCGGACGATCGTACGGCAGGTGGTTCTCCTCACCGACGAGCACCAGCGGTCCGTCGTACCCCTCACGTCGCAGGGCTTCGGCGACGGTGAGTCCGGCGGCGCCGGTCCCGACGACGACGACGGGGGCGGTCACGGCGTCACGAGCACGCGGATCGCGGCCGCCGGGCACACGAGCTCAGCGGTTCGGGCATCCGGCAGCTCATCGTCGCCGGGCGTCTCGTCGAGGACGACGACGACACCGTCGTCCTCTCGCTGATCGAACAGCCGGGGCGCGACCATCACGCACTGCCCGCCGGCGACGCAGCGGTCCTCGTCGACCTCGATACGGATCATGAGTTCTCTCCTTCGGCATCCGCTCCCCACACGACCGGCAGCTCCTGTACTCCGTGCCCCGGATACCAGCCCGGGTAGGTGACCAGCTCGTCGACGGGAACCGCCGGGCGCAGATCGGGGAATCGTTCGACGAGGCGGGTGAAGACGATGCGCAGCTCGAGGCGGGCGAGATGCTGGCCGAGGCACTGGTGGATGCCGTAGCCGAACGCGAGGTGGCCGGCGGTGTCGCGGCCGGGCTGGAACCGATCGGGGTCCGAGAAGAACGCCGAATCGCGGTTCGCCGACAGGGCCGACACCTGAACGCGCTCCCCCGCGCGCACCAGAACATCGCCGATGGGCACGTCTTCGGTGGCCGTCCGCGTGAACGGCGCCAGCTGGAGAACAGTGATGTAGCGGATCAGCTCCTCGATCGTGGCGCCCAGGGAGTCCGGATCGGCGAGGACCGCATCCCAGTGGGATCGCTCCTGCTGGAGCACGAGAACACCGAGCGACATCATGTTCGAGGTGGTGTGGTGCCCGGCGATGACCAGGAACTGGCCGAGCCCGATGACCTCTTCTTCGGTGAAATCACCACCATGCAGGAGCGTGCTCAGCACGCCGTCGTTCGGCTGATCGCGCAATGCGCGCACATCGGCCGTCATGGCCTCCAGGAACCGCCGGTACTGCGCCAGCAGCTCTTCGTCGATCGGTGGATCGACCTCCATGAGCACCGAGATCTCGTGCCACTCCGGCCGCACCGGCAGACCCAGCACGTGACAGATCGTGCGCAGCGCGACGGGCACGGCGAAGCCCTCGACGAACTCGCAGGGCTGCGGCGACGCGTCCATCGCATCGAGGCGCTCGGCGACGATCTCCTCGATGACGTCGGCGAGCCCGCCGACCTTCTTCGGCGAGAACCGCCCGCCCAGGGCCCGGCGGAAGCGGGTGTGGTCGGGAGCATCCATGTTGATGAAGGTTCCTGCCCGCATCGGCGCCATGACGTCGCTGAACTCGGCGCGCACGCTGTCTCCTCCGGCGGGGAGGATGAAGGTCTCTCCGACGACGCGCGCCGGCGTCGTCATCGTGAAGCGCGCGTCGCCCAGCACCTGGCGCACGAAGTCGTGCGTCGTCACGAGCCAGCCGGTCTCGCCGTCCGGATAGAGAAGCGGCCGGATGGGCTCGTGCTCGCGGTAGTCGGCCAACGCGGCCGGCGGATCGAAGAGCGTCCGCTCCCAAGGGAACGGCGCGGGAGCGGTGGACGAGGTGTGCATCGGCATCCTTCGGGTCGGAACGGCTTGTCGATTCCATCGTCGGATCGAACGTCGATCCAGACCATGCTCAACCGTGACCTATCCATGGCCGTGCGTGACCTCCGAGGCTCCTGTCCCGCCAGCCCAGGCAGCCGGCGGGACAGGAGGGTTCAGAACACGCGCCTCGACTCGCTTCCAGCAGCGTCGATCACTTGACCGCACCCTGCGTCAGCCCGCTGACGAAACTGCGCTGGAAGATGAGGTACATGATCACGATCGGCGCGATCACGATCAGGCTCGCCGCCGAGAGCAGCGGGATGTTGGTCGAGTACTGGCCGACGAAGTAGCCCAGGCCCGCCGGCGCGGTGCGCTTGTTGGGATCCTGCATGAGCACGAGCACGAGCAGGAACTGGTTCCACGACCACATGAAGTACAGCACGGCAAGGGTCGTGATCGCCGGCCACGAGATCGGCAGCAGCACCCGCGCCAGTACGACGAAGTCGCGGGCGCCGTCGATGCGGCTGGCCTCGACGAGCTCCATCGGCACCGACGAGAAGTGGGCGTGCATCCAGTAGATGCCGAACGGCATGAACAGTGCCGCCTCGGCAAGGATCACACCGACGTACGAATCGAGCAACCCGACCGAACGGAGGTTGAAGAACAGGGCCACCACGACGAGCTCGACCGGCAGCGTGAGGCCGAAGACGAACGCCGGCGTGATGAACCGGTTGCCGGGAACCTTGAGGATCGCCAACGCGTAGGCCGCGAGGGTCGCCATCACCAGGGCCAGCGGCACCACGCAGACGGCGATGAGAACGCTCGACCCGATGAGGCGGTCGAAGTTGGCTCCGTCCCAGGCGAGCACGAAGTTCTCCCACGACAGTTCCGCGGGGATCTCCAGTCCGCGCACCTGCCCGTCGGCGGGATGCAGCGCCGCCAAGACGATTCCGACGAAGGGCACGATCACCACCACCGTCATGGCGATGAGCACGGCGTAGCGTAGCGATGTGGAGACGACGGGCGGTTTCACGGCTTCTCCCGGGCGATGTAGCGGATGAGGGTCACCATGCCGATGACGATCACGGACAACGTGACGGCGAGCGCGCTCGCGCCGCCGATGTTGCCTTCGTTGAAGGCCAGGCGGTAGACGAGCAGTCCCGGCACGGTGGTCTGGTTGGCGGGGCCTCCGGCGGTCGTCACGAACACCAGGTCGAAGCTCGCCAGGGCGGCGATCGTGGTGATCACCGCGGCGATCGTGATCTCCTTGCGCAGTTCGGGCAGCGCGATCGAGACGAACTGGCGCACCGCGCCGGCTCCGTCGAGCTTGGCGGCTTCGAAGTACTGCGGGTCGATCTTCTGCGCACCGCTGAGGAAGAGCACCATGCACAGGCCGCTCATGGTCCAGGTGCCGATGAGGCCGAGCGCGATGAGCGCGAAGTCGTAGTCGCCGAGCCAGGCACGCGTGATCGCGTCGAGCCCGACCGCCGAGAGGAACTGGTTGACGACGCCGTGCTCGCTGTACAGCCATCGCCAGGTGATGCCGACCACGACGAGCGGGAGCACCTGCGGGAGGAAGAAGACGACGCGGAAGAAAGTCATGCCGCGACGCACACGCTGGGTGAGCATCCCGGTGAGCACCAGGCCGATGATCACCGGGATGACCGAGAAGAACACGATGAGCACGAGGCTGTGCAGGATCGCGTCGAGCAGCGTGGAGTCGGTGAAGATGCGGACGTAGTTGTCGATGCCGTTCCACCGGGCGGGAACGATGCCGTCCCACGTCATGAACGACAGGCCCAGCGTGGTGAGCGTCGGCCAGATCGCGAAGTACAGATACACCGCGGCCGCAGGGGACACATAGAGCAGCCCGATCAGCGCGCGACGGCGATGGCGGGAGGTACGGGGGACGGTCGTCCCGCCGGAGGCTCGCGCCTCCGACGGGACGACCGGAGTGACCAGAAGGTCAGCCATGGTACTCGTTCCAGGTGGCCTGCAGCTCGGCGAGGTAGCCCTCGGCTGTGATGCGCTTGCTGATCAGGCCCTGCGTCCCCGCGATCAGGGTGTCGAGCATCGCCGGGGCCGCGAAGTCGGGGAACGGAAGCGTTCCGTGACCGGCGAGAACGTCACCGAAGTCGTTCGAGATCTGCCCCTTGAGACCCTCGGCCGGCACGTCCGCGGTCACGTCGACCGGCATGAACCCGGTCTCGACCTGGATCGCCGCAGCCTCGGGCGAGGAGAGGTAGTCCAGGAACGCCGCCGCGACGTTGGGGTTCTCGGACTTCGATGAGATGGAGTACGCCACCGATGCGCCCGATGCGATCGCCGGAGCATCCGCCTCCGTGCCGGGGAGCACGAAGAACCCGCCGGCCTCGCCCATCTCGGTCTCGACCGCCGACGCTGCCCAGTTGCCGCTGACGTGGAACGCCGCGTTGCCGCCCGTGAAATCGGCGAGCGCATCGGCGTAGCCCACGGCATTCGCAGACTTGGAGATGTATCCCTGCTCGATCCAGTCGACGAGCACATCGGTCGCTTCCTGCGCGCCCGGCGTCTCGATGGTCGCGCCCGAGCGGCCGAACACCCAGTCGCGGTAGGCCTCCGGGTCGCCGATGACGTTCAGCAGCGCGCCCCAGATGTGGATCGTGCCCACTTCGAGACCGGCCACGCTGAGCGGCTGGATCCCCGCGTCGGCCACCTGGCCGAGCTGCTCTTCGAACTCGGCGAGAGTCGCCGGCGGCCCGGTGATGCCGGCCTCGTCGAGCAACTCCTTGTTGTAATACACCCCCAGCACCGAGAGCGCGCCCGGTGCGGCGTACAGTCCGCCCTCGCCGAACGTCTTCGCGTCGGAATCCGACGTCAGCACCTCGAGGCTCGAGTCGGGGAACTTCTCATCCCAGCCGTAGGCGTCGGCCCAGGGCGCCAGGTCGAGCACGAGCCCGCCGGGAATGAGCGAGCGCATCGCGCCCGGGTTGTACTGAGCGATGTCCGGCGGCGTGTTCGACGACATCGAGAGCTTGATCGCCTTGACGTAGTCGGTGAACGGCGTCTGCTGCGTCTCGATCGTGACGTTCGGGTACTTCTCCGTGAAGCCGTCGATGAGTGCCTGCGCGGGCGGGTCGTCGGTGTAAGACAGCGTCAGCGTCACGGGATCGCTGGTGATCTCCGTCGATACGTCGACGGGGTCGGCGGTGCCGCCTCCCGACGACGCGCAGGCGGTGAGGGCGAGCGCGACGACCGTGCCGGCCGCGACGATCGTCGCACCGCGTCGCATACGACGTGCGTGTGACTGCATGATTTCTCCTTCGTTGGATGCGTTACCTGCTGTGGTGCCTGGCTTTGGGGTTCGCCCGCTCGGTCATCCCGTGCGGGGCGAAGTGGGTCGATTGCACGTGCTCGAGAGCGCGATGGATCGCCCCGTGGACGATCGCGTCGTCGCCCAGCGCCGACAACTCGATCGCGGGCGGATTGAGGACGGACTGCTCGAGGACTTCGCGCAGGGACTTCACGAGCACGTCGCCGAACCGGGCGACCGGCCCGCCGATGAGCACGAGCTGCGGATCGATGAGCGCGCGGATGACGACCAGGCCCGACGCGAAGCGGCGGGCGATAATCGCGATCGCCCGAAGCGCGGCGTCGTTCCCCTCGGAGACGGCACGGACGACGACCTCGAGCCCGGACGCGTCATCGGCGCCGCCGAGTGCCGCGAGGAGCCGGCCGTCGGATACCTCCTCGGCGGTGTGCTCGGCGGCGGAGATGATCGCCCGCGCCCCGACCCAGCTCTCGAACGGGCCGAGGGTCTGATCGGACAGGCCCGGGGACGGTTCCTCGGCCTGGGTCATCACGGGGATGAAGCCGACGTCGCCGGCGTCGTTGGACGCGCCGCGGTGGAGCGTGCCGTTCAGCACCAGACCGGCACCGACCCGCTCCCCCCATTCGATCAGCACCATCGAGGAGACATCGTGCCGATCGCCCCGCCAGAGTTCACCCTCGGTGGCGAGGTTCAGGTCGTTGTCGATCTCGACCGGGCAGTCAAGCACGCCGGCTACGGCGCGGACGAGCACGTCGCCCTGCAGCGCGCTCAGGCTGGGGAGGAACCGCACTTCCCCGAGATCGGTGTCGACGATGCCGGGCGAGCCGATCGTGGCCGCCCAGACGTCGCTGATCGACGCTCCGGCGCTGTCGAGGGCGAGGGCGATCCCGTCCGTGACGGACCCCACTGGGTCGTCCGCCGACATCGCCAGGATGCGATCGCTCACGATCGTGCCGGCGAGGTCGGCCACGACCACTCGGACCTCACGCGGTGCGACCGACGCGCCGAGCACGAGACCCGCCTCTGCACGAAACCGGACCAGCTGAGCGGGGCGTCCCGACCGCGGCTCTCCGGCGTCGGGCTTGCTGAAAGCGACCAGACCGGCCGTCTCGAGAGCCGTCAGCGCGCGTGTGACGGCCTGTCGCGACAGCCCGGTTCGCTCCGAGAGGTCGGAGACGCTCAAGCGCGGTTCGGTGCGGAGCACGCTGAGGATCGCAGAGGCGTTGATCCCCCGCATGATCTGCGTGTCGACAGCGACCTGGGTGTGCACGCTTACTCCTCGGCTTCATCGGCAATTCCTGGTCACCGTAACATACTTACGGACTGTACAAAACTAACTTCTTGTGGATAGCATCGCCCCGATGCCAAACGAACTCGATGTCGAAGAAGCCCCCTGGTCCGACGCTGTCGCCGGTCTCGTCACCCGTGTGACGGGTGGTCTCCCCGGGCGCCTTGTCGTGCGCCGCCTTGCCGCATCCGGCCGGAGATATCGCTATAGTGCGACCGGCGACGAGCTCACCATCGCAGCCACCGACACGGTGAGCGCGTGCGTGGCCGTGCATAGCTTCCTGCGCGAGGTCGCGGGCGTGGCGGTGCACTGGGACACCGTTCTTCCGGTTCGGGTGGAAGCCATCCCCGAGGTGCCGCCCGTCGAGCGGGAGGCCCGCGTCTCGCAGCAGTACATCTTCAATTTCTGCACCTTCAGCTACACGATGGCCCACTGGACGTGGGAACAGTGGGAGCGCGAGATCGACTGGATGGCGCTGCACGGCATCACGCTGCCGCTCGCGGCCACCGGCCACGAGGCCGTGCTGCTGGACGCGTATCTGGCGCTCGGCCTGAGCGAGCCGGACGCACTCCGCTTCATCGGCGCCGACGTGTACGCGGCCTTCACGCTGATGGGCAATCTCGACTCGGTGATCGGCTCGCCCACACGCGAGCAGATCGAGGCTCGCGCGCAGCTCGGGCGGCGCATCCTCGACCGCGAGCGCTCTCTCGGAATGACCCCCGTGCTCCCCGCCTTCAACGGGAACGTGCCGCGCGAGCTCTACGCCGACCGGGTCACCGCACGCCAGTGGCAGGGGTTCACGACGCATGTGCTGCACCCCGGCGACCCCGCCTTCGCAGAGGTCGCCTCCGCCATCGCGCGGGCGCAGCTGGAGAGGTTCGGAACCGACCACTTGTATGCCGCCGACCCCTTCATCGAGATGATCCCGGTCGACGACAGCGTCGACTACCCCGCCCTCGTCGCCGACGCCCTGCTCGGATCGCTCACCCGCGTCGACCCCGACGCGACCTGGGTGCTGCAGTCGTGGCCCTTCTCGTACCAGGCGGACTTCTGGTCGGTCGACCGCGTCCGAGCGTTCCTCGAGGCGATCCCGGTGAGTAAGCTCCTCGTGCTCGATCTGTGGGCGGAAGAGGACCCGCGATGGGATTCGTTCGACGGCTTCTTCGGTCGTCCGTGGGTATGGAGCACCCTGCTGAACTTCGGCGGTCGTAGCGAGCCGATCGGCGACATCCAGAAGGCCGTCGACGAGTTCGAGCGAGCGCTGGCCAGCGGGATGCCGCCGATTGGGCTCGGACTGACGATGGAGGCCACGCGCAACAACCCGTACTTCTTCGAGCTCATCGCCGACCTCGCCTGGGCAGCGATCCCGGATGTGCCCGCATGGACGGCGCGGTTCGCCGCGGAGCGCTACGGGCGCGCGGTGCCGGATGCCGTCGAGGCCTGGCAGGCGCTGCTCGACACCGTCTACAGCCCGAGCGGTCAGCGGGTTTTCCCCGAGGACTTCCTCGGACTGATGACCAGAAGGCCGACGACGGCCCTGGCGCCCGGCGCCGCGGCCGTCGACGACTCGGTGCGCTCTCTCGTCTGGTTCGACCCCGCCCGGCTCCAGCAGGCGGTCGAGCTGTTCACGAGCGCCGCGGACGCGAACGCCGACCTTGTGGCCGGACCTCTGGGCCACGACCTCGCCGATGCGACGATCGCGTGGGCGAGCCGACTGTTCGACGCCGTCGCCGCGGGAGCGAATGCGTCGATCACCGAGGGCCCCGGCGACCGCGCGCAGGCCGACGAGCTGCTCGCCGTCATCGACGCCCTCGATGCCGTCGTGGCGACCCGGCCGGAGCTGCGCCTGTCGTCGTGGCTCGGTGCCGCAGGCGACGTCGGATCCCCCTCGGGCGACGAACTCTCGCTGCGCGCATCGCGTCAGATCCTCACCAGTTGGAACAACGAGCCCCGCCGCCAGCTCGACGACTACTCGGCACGCGCCTGGCACGGCCTGCTCGGCTATTACCGCCGGAGGTGGCAGGCATGGCTCGACGCCGACGGCGACGACGCCGAGCAGCGGCTCGACCAGGTGTGGCGCGAGTTCATCGAGACGGGCGTGCGCGAGTCTCCGCGAGCGGCCGACGAGATCGTCGCGCTCACCCGCGCGGCCCTCGCGCGGTTCGATGCGACCTATCGCACGCGGGTGCAGGGCCGCAGTGCCCCAGGGGGTAGCGCCGAAGAGAACGCGGAGAACCGGCCATGATGGATCGCCCGACGGAGCAGCGCAACCCGGCGACGGTCGACATCGACCTCGTCGACAGCGCGCGGGCTCTCGAGATGATCGTCAGTGAAGACGCCGTCGCCGTCGCGGCAGTGCGCGACGCGATTCCCTCCCTGGCGAAGCTCGTCGACGGTGCCCGCGAGCGCCTGGAACGGGGAGGGCGCCTGCACTACTTCGGCGCCGGTGCATCCGGTCGGCTGGCGGTGCTCGACGCCACCGAGCTGAACCCGACGTACGGCTATCCCCGCGATCGCGTCGTCGCCCATTTTCCCGGCGGCCCGGAAGCGCTGGCCGACTCATCGATCGACCAGGAGGATGCCGAAGACGCCGGCCTGCGCGACGCCGCCGAGGTGACCGGCGAGGACGTCGTCGTGGGAGTCACGGCGTCGGGCCTCACGCCGTACGTGAAGGGCGCGCTGACCGCCGCCCGCGCGCAGGGCGCGCTCACCGCCCTGGTCACGAACGATCCGGCCAGCGCCCTCGGACCGTTCGCCGACATCCTCGTCGCGCTCGACACCGGCCCGGAGGCCATCACCGGATCGACGCGCATGAAGGCGGGCACGGCGACGAAGGTGGCGCTCAACGCCTTCTCCAGCGCCGTGATGATCGGCCTCGGTCGCACCTACTCCAACCTCATGATCGAGATGGTCGCGACGAATCGAAAGCTCAACGAACGCGCCGTTCGGATCCTCGTGGAAGCGTCGGAGCTGCCCGAGGCGCGGTGCCGCGAGGTTCTCGACGAGGCCGGCGGGCGGGTGCCGGTCGCCCTCGTTGCCCTGCTCACCGATCGGGACGCGGATGCCGCGGCGACAACGCTGGACGACGCGGGGTCGGTGCGGCTCGCGGTGAGGACGCCATGAGCACTACCCAGCGGGCCGTCGGGATCGACGTGGGAGCCAGCGGCATCCGCATCGCTTCGCTGCTCGACGGCGTACGGGCCGATGCCGTCATCGACGAGCCCCTGCCGAGGCTCAACGGGCACGTCGACGTGGACGCGCTCGGCCGGCTACTGTGCGCTCAGGTACGGGGCCAGCTCGAAGACGACTCCGCCGCCGTCGACGCCGTCACGATCGGGATGGCTGGATTCCCGGATCTCGTCGACTCGCCACGGCGGCTGGCCGACGTGCTCCTGTCGCAGCTGGGGGCGCGCCGGGTCGTCCTCGCCGCCGACGCGTACACCTCGCACGTCGGCGCGCTCGATCTGAGACCCGGCACCGTGGTCGCCGCCGGCACCGGCGTGATCGCGCTCGGAACCGATCACGACGCCGCGTGGGGACGCGCCGACGGCTGGGGCCTGCTTCTCGGCGACCAGGGCGGCGGCGCGTGGATCGGTCAGCGCGGCCTGCGCGCCGCCATGCACGCCGCGGATGGCCGCAAAGGCGGCTCCGACCTGCTGCTCGAAGCGCTCATCGACCGCTTCGGCTCCACCGACCGTCTCGTTCGCGAACTGTACGCCTCGACGGCGGCGTCGACGATGCTCGGACAGTTCGCCCCGTCTGTCGCCGATGCCGCTCGTGCCGGAGATGTTATCGCGCAATCGATCTGGCACGAGGCAGGCCAGCATCTCGCCTTGACCGCTGCCGCGGCCGCGCGCGATATTCAGCCGGTGTTCTCATGGGCCGGCGGTGTCTTCGGCGCAGGTGAGCTCATCCTCGAGTCATTTCGCTCGGAGCTGCTTGCCGTGCGGACTGACGCGGTCCTCGTGGAACCTCTCGCTTCGTCCGCCCAAGGTGCACTACGCCTTGCTCTCGAAGTCGACGTTCGCTCGACCCCACCGTTTCTGGAGGTTTTTGCGGACGACTGAGAAGACGCTCTACTACACACCCGCAGCGGCGCGTGCGGAATGATGGAGGGACCATGCTTGATCCCTCTCTCGTCCGCGGCGCCGATCCGGATGCCGTGTACGCGGCGTTCGCGGAATGGGCGGAGTCGACCGGCATCACCCTCTACCCCGCGCAGGACGAGGCGGCCATCGAGATCGTCTCGGGCAACAACCTGATCCTGAGCACGCCGACCGGCACGGGCAAGTCGCTCGTCGCGATCGGGGCGCACTTCGCCGCCCTCGCCGATGGGCGCCGCACGTACTACACCGCACCGATCAAAGCCCTGGTCAGCGAGAAGTTCTTCGCACTGGTCGACGTGTTCGGCGCGGCGAACGTGGGCATGGTCACCGGCGACTCGGCTGTGAACGCCGACGCCCCGATCGTGTGCTGCACGGCCGAGATCCTCGCGAACCTCGCGCTGCGGGAGGGGGCGGATGCCGACGTCGGCCAGGTCGTGATGGACGAGTTCCACTTCTACGCCGACCCCGACCGCGGGTGGGCGTGGCAGGTGCCGCTGCTGACGCTGCCGCAGGCGCAGTTCGTGCTGATGTCGGCCACGCTCGGCGACGTCACCGAGCTCGCCGCCGACCTCACCCGCCGCACCGGCCGCGAGACGGCGACGGTCACCGGCGTCGAGCGGCCCGTGCCGCTGCACTACTACTACGAGCTCACGCCGATCCACGAGACGATCGAGCAGCTGCTGTCGACCGGCGAGGCGCCGATCTACATCGTGCACTTCTCGCAGGCCGCCGCCATGGAGCGCGCGCAGGCGCTGTCGAGCACGAAGATCGCGACCCGCGAGCAGCGCGACGAGATCGCCGAGCTCATCGGCGGCTTCCGCTTCACGACCGCGTTCGGCAAGACGCTCGCCCGCTTCCTGCGGGCGGGCATCGGCGTGCACCACGCCGGGATGCTGCCGAAGTACCGCCGCCTCGTCGAACAGCTCGCGCAGCGCGGACTGCTGCGCGTGATCTGCGGCACCGACACCCTCGGCGTCGGCATCAACGTGCCGATTCGCACGGTGCTGCTCACGGCGCTCACGAAGTTCGACGGCCAGCGGATGCGGCAGCTGAACGCCCGCGAGTTCCATCAGATCGCCGGCCGTGCCGGGCGAGCGGGATACGACACCGCCGGCACCGTCGTCGTGCAGGCTCCCGAACACGAGTCCGAGAACGCCGCCGCGATCCGCAAGGCGGGCGACGACCCGAAGAAGAAGCGCAAGATCATCCGCAAGAAGGCGCCCGACGGGTTCGTCTCGTGGGGCGAGCCGTCGTTCCGCAAGCTCATCGACGCCGAACCCGAGACGCTCACTTCGCACATGCAGATCACGAGCGCCATGATGCTCAACGTGATCGGCCGCGGCGGCGACGTCTACACGAATATGCGCGCGCTGGTATATGACAACCACGAGCCGCGACTCAGGCAGCGGATGCTGGCGCTGCGCGCCCTGGGCATCTTCCGCACCCTGCGCGAATCGGGCGTCGTGGAGGTCTCGACCGACGGGGAGGTGCGCCTCACCGTAGACCTGCAGCCGAACTTCGCACTCAACCAGCCGCTCTCCCCCTTCGCCCTGGCAGCCTTCGAGCTGCTCGACCCCGACGAGGCGACCTATCCGCTCGACATGATCTCGATCGTGGAGTCGACACTCGACGACCCGCGCGCGATCCTCTCGCAGCAGGAGTTCATCGCCCGCGGCGAGGCGGTCGCCGAGATGAAGCGTGAAGGCATCGAGTACGACGAGCGCATGGAGCTGCTCGAGCAGATCACGTACCCGAAGCCGCTGGAGGAGTTGCTGGGCGCGGCCTTCGAGACGTTCAGTGCGGCTCAGCCGTGGATCCGCGACTTCGAGCTGCATCCGAAATCCGTGGTGCGCGACATGTACGAGCGCGCCATGTCGTTCGGGGAATATGTCGCCTTCTACAAGACCGCCCGCTCCGAGGGCGTCGTGCTGCGCTACCTCTCCGACGCGTACCGCGCGGCCTCGCAGACCATCCCCGAGCACCTCAAGACCGAAGAGCTTCGCGACCTCATCGAGTGGCTCGGCGAACTGGTGCGGCAGGTGGACTCCAGCCTGCTCGACGAGTGGGAGGAGCTCGTCTCCGGCCACCCGGTCGACCATGACGACGCACCCGTCGTGCCGCCGGCCCCGAAGCGTCTCACCACCAACGTGCGGGCCTTCCGCATCCTCGTGCGCAACGAGCTGTTCCGCCGGGTGCAGCTCGCCGCGCGGGAGGATGTCGAGGCGCTGGCCGCGCTCGATCCCGAGTTCGGCGGCGATGCGTGGGATGCCGCCCTGGACGACTACTTCGCGGAGCACGACGAGATCGGCACGGGCCCGGATGCCCGCAGCTCGGCGCTGCTCATCATCGACGAGGGCCCGTCGGAGTGGAGCGTGCAGCAGATCATCGACGATCCGGCCGGCGACCACGACTGGCGCATCTCGGCGAAGGTCGATCTCGCGGCATCCGATGAGGCCGGTGAGGCCGTCGTCACCGTGACCTCCGTCGCCCGCCTCTGAACTCGAATCACGGCAGAATGGCCGCACCCGGGTTCCGGATGCGGCCATTCGTGCGATCTCGGGTCAGTCGATCAGCTTCCAGGCGGTCAGCTTCTTGCCCGACGGCGCGGCGACGGGCTCGTCGCCGCGGGTCCACCAGCGCGCCTCGTACCGGTGCCCGTCGTGCGCGACGACGGCGCCGGTGAGGAACACCCGGGTCGGGGTCCAGACGACGTCACCGTCGGTGGTCACCGCGATCTCCTGCCAGGCGCCCTTGGCTGACGATCCGGGCTTCTCGCCGCGGGTCCACCAGTCGGCCTGCCACAGGCGCCCGTCGTAGGTGACCTGGTCGCCGGTGAGGTACACGGCATCCGCTGCCCAGCGCGCCGCGATGGGCAGCTCCAGCTCGCCTGCAACAGCGGCACCGGACACTTCGATGCTGCCGTTGGCGGCGTGAGCCTCAAACCCGGCCGCAGCCGCATGACCGGCATCCACATCATCGGTCGTCACCGTCACGACCACGGGCGAGAGCGCGGCAGACTCCCCCGCCGCCAGCGATCCCAGCTCGACGCCGTCGGCGACGACATCCTCCAGGGTGACGTTGCCGGTGTTGCGCACCGTGCGGGTCCAGGTGACGGTGTCACCGGCATCCGCGACGCCGGTGCCGTTGGCATCCGTCCACGCGCCGCTGACAGCCCCAGCCAGCGCGGGTGCGCGGTCGATCACGTCGACCTCGCCGCCGGCGACCTCGATGGTCTTCGCGGTCTGACCGGCCGCCTCGACGCGCCAGGTGGTGTCGGCGTCGAAATAGCCGCGGGAGAGATCCTCAGCGGTCACGGTGTGCCGCGGGGTCGCGCAGGTGTAGCCGGCGTCGACCGGAAGCACCATGTAGCGGCAGTTGCCGGCCCCCGGCGGCACGAACGGGGCGAAGTCACCCGAAACCGGGATCACCGCGACCGTACCCGGCGAGGCGTTGTCGACGCGGAACGAGTACGGCACCTGCTCGCCGACCGCGTACGGGTCGGCCGCCAGGTCACGTGCGGTGTCGGTGCGGGCACCGGTGATCGTCGCGTCGAGCAGCCCGTCGCGCAGCAGCACGGCGGCGCCGGTGTGGCTGACGGTCACAGGGGCGAGGCCGCCGCCGGTGATGGTGAACGAGAACTCCGGCGCGTACCAGCCGTGGTCGATGTCCTCCTGGGTGAGCGTCCGCTTCGGGGTGGTGCAGTTGTAGGCACCGCCCGCGGCGAGGTTCTGCCACCGGCAGGCAGTGGGCGAGAACCCCGTCGTGAACGTGTTGGATGCCGGAGTCACGGTGCTCACCACGTTCGAGGTGCCGACCACGCGCACCGTGAACGAGAGCTGCTCGCCCGCGACGTACGGGTTCGCGACGACGTCACGCGTGGCCGAGGCGTTCGTCACGCTCAGGGTCGCGCCGAGGCGCGCCGCCAGCGGCAGCTGCAGGGTCGCGCTCGTCTGGCTGACCCGACCGTCGGATGCCGTGAAGGCGGCCTGCAGGCGCTGCGCGCCCTCGGCTCCGGCGGGTGAGGTGACGGTGACGTCGACCGTGACGCTGGCGCCGGGGGCGAGGTCGGTCACGGCCGCATCGGATGCTGTCCAGCCGGACGGCGTGTGGAACGACACGGTGCCGCTCAGGGCGGTGTCCTCCTGGTTGGTGACGGTCACCGGCACGGTCTTCGCGACGCCGGCCTGCAGGGTCGTCTCGGGCACCGACAGCGGTGCGCACACGGCGTTGAGCCAGGCTTCGTCGAACGACGAGAACCGGATCTGGTCGGTGTAGTTGCCCTCCCACAGCACGCCGATGCGGCCGTCGTCGAGGGTGGTCGTCGACGAGTAGGCGAAGAATCCGGTCTCGAGCGTGCGCAGGCCGGGCCAGGTCTGGCCGTCGTCGCACGACAGGCGCACGGCGCCGTTGACCCGGTCGCCGTTGGCGCCGTTGTTGGCGTTCGTGAAGATGAGCTTGCGGGCGTCGGCGCTGCCTTCGGCGGCATCCGGGTGCAGGCGCGTGATGGCGGCGTTGTTGGTGGGGTCGGGCAACTCGGCGTCGCGCGTGACCGGCCCGTAGGTGGCTCCGCCGTCGGTCGAGATCGCGACCTTGCGCTGGCGCCCATTGGCGCTGTCGCGCGAGTTGAGCATGACGCGGCCGTCCGAGAGCTCGACGACCTTGTTCTCGTCCATGCCGGTGCCGACGAATGCGCCGCGCTGCCAGGTGGCGCCGTGGTCGTCGGAGTACACGGAGTACGCCTGGATGCTCTCGCTGCCGTCGGCCTGGCGCACGTGCGCCGCGTACTGCTGGATGAGCCGGCCGGCGTGCGCGCCGTAGCGCAGCTGGATGCCCTCGCCCGAGGTGGCGAAGACGCCGCGCACGTCGCCCGCGACGGGCTGGTAGACCCCGTTTACCACGGTGCCGTTCGCCGGCTTGACGACGTCGGTGATGAGCCGCGGCGCGCTCCAGGTGACACCCTGGTCGTCGGAGTGGATGACGGCGGCGCTGATGATGTTGCGGTCGGCGTCGTCGTTGCCGTAGCGGCCGCTCTGGAAGCTCACATCCTTCGAGTAGACGAAGAACGCGTACACGCGGCCGGTCTCGTTGTCGACGACGTAGCTGGGGTCGGAGTAGCCGTACTTCGGCGCCGCCGGCTGGCCGGCGGCGATGATCTCGAGGTCGCTCCAGGTCTTGCCGTTGTCGGTCGAGCGGCGCTGGATGATCGAGTTCGGGTTCGGCGCGTCGGCGGCGCTGCCGGGGCGCGCGTCCCACGCGGCGAGCACGACGCCGTCGCCGAGGTGGGCGAGCGCGGGGATGCGGTAGAAGTAGTTCTCCGCGGTGCGGTCTGCGCCGAGGTTGACCTCGGTGTAGCTGCCGGGCGCCGCGTCGGGGTCGGTGAGATACCCGGGAGCGGATGCGGCGACGGCGGCCTGCGCGGGGATGCACAGTGCGAGCGCGAGCGCACCGACGACGGAGGTGAACAGCATCCTTCCCCGCCGCGGACGGCGGAAGGAGGATTCGTGGGGACGGTGCATGGACAGGCCTTTCTGTTCGTGCATGGGAAGGGAGCGGTCTCAGGTCAGCGCAGCACGACCTGAAGGTTGCGTTCGACCGTGCGCAGGGCGTCTGCAGCGGTCGTGTCGTCGGGGCGGCGGGCGACCTTGAGGCCCAGCCAGGGCACGTCACCGGCGGCCGCGAGGGCATCGGCGACGTGCGCGTCGTCGAGCAGCGACTCCGATGCGGGGAAGGTGGAGCGGATCGGCAGGTGCGCGTCGATCCACGGGTACCCGTACGGGCTCTCGACAGCGGCGGCTCCCGAGAAGGCGAGCCCGGTGAGCCGGCCGGATGCCGCGACGGCGGCGATCTGCGCCGTGACGGCATCCGCGTCGCGCAGCTCGATCGCGGAGCGTCCCCAGTTCAGCCACATTCCGACGGGTGCGCCCACCCGCGCGAGGGCGGCGAGCTCCTGCTCGACCGTGAGGAAGCCCTTCTCGGGCGCCTGGTCGGCGACGAGCGCGTCGCAGTGCTCGATCACGAGCTGCGCTCCGCGCCAGTCCCACGAGGCGACCTCGTCGAGCGAGTGCGTGAGTGCGTCGACAGACCCCTCCCCGGCGCGCGGCGCGGTGTGCAGCATCACGACCGCGACGGATGCGGCACTCTCGTCCGAGAGCCGCGCGACGTCGTCGGCGACCCGCCGCAGGTCGGCCAGTGCGGCCTGCCGCCCGGCATCCGATCCCGAGGCGATGCCGTAGGCGGCATCCTGTCCGAGCCGGCCCATCACGAACGGGATGGGCGTGACGGCGAGCGGGACAGCCGGCGCGTTCGCGAGGAACCACGCGTCGTCGAACTTGTGGATGCCGCCCAGCCACGGGATCTCGAGCCCGGCGACGCCGTCGAGGGCGCAGATCGCCGGCAGCAGCTCCGCCTCGAGCTCGGGGTGCCACGAGACGAACGCCGGCGAGACCGGGTACGCGCTGACGAGCACCGGAGCGGTCATGCGCGGGCCGCGCCCCGGACGGCGTCCGCGAACCACGAGGTGATGGTCGACGGATGGGTGATGGCGGTGCCGACGCACACCGTGAATGCTCCGGCGGCGATCGCGGCGGCAGCGTGCGCGGTGGTGTGGATACGGCCCTCGGCGCAGATCGGCTTGGTGCAGCGCTCCGCGATCAGCGAGATGAGCTCGAGGTCAGGTCCGTCGGTCTTGGGCCGCTCACCGGTGTAGCCCGAGAGGGTGGTGCCGAGGATGTCGGCGCCGGCCTCCTCGGCGGCGATCGCGTCGTCGAGCGAGCCGCAGTCGGCCATGATCAACGCGTCCGAGTGCGCACGCAGCCCCGCGATCGTCTCGGCGAGCGTGAGCCCGTCCGGTCGGGGGCGGCGGGTGCCGTCGATCGCGACGATGTCGGCACCGGCATCCGCCACGGCCTTGGCGTGCTCGAGGGTCGGGGTGATGAACACCTCGTCGTCGCCGTCCTTCCACAGGCCCACGATCGGCACGGGCAGATCGGCGCCGGCGCGGATGTCGGCGATGCCCTGCAGGCGGATGCCGGCGGCTCCGCCGACCACGGCAGCGGCGGCGACCTGCGCCATCGTGCGCGGGTCGCGCATGGCCTCGCCGGGGTACGCCTGGGCCGAGACGATGAGAGCGCCGGAGAGGCGGTCGAGGGTGTCGGTGAATCGCATCAGTTCCTCCAGGCGGATGCCGCGGCCCCGCGCAGCGGGGCGTCGTCGCCGAGCGCGCCCGGCAGGATCGGGGTGTTCTGCAGCGCGTCGATGGCCTCGGCGCGGTAGGCGGTGAGCATCGGCTGCCACCACAGGTCGCCGATCTGCGGCACGCCACCGGTGATGATGATGCGCTCGGGGTCGATGAGCGCGGCCGCTCCGGCGAGGGCGCGCCCGACCGCGGTGGCCGAGTCGGCGATCGCCTGCACAGCGATCGCGTCACCGGATGCCGCGGCAGCGGACACCCCGCGGGTGTCGGTCACGGCGGTGTCGCCGCCGAGCGAGAGGTAGTGCCTGTGCAGGCCGATGCCACCGGCGACGGCCTCGAGGTGGCCGGCGCGTCCGCACGGGCAGCGCAGATGGTCGGCGTCGCGGATCGGCACGTGCGCGAACTCGCCGCCGACGTGGTGCGCGCCGCGCAGGTGGCGTCCGTCGATGATCACGCCGGCGCCGATCCCGGTACCGACGGCGATCACGAGGGCGCTGGATGCGCCGGATGCTGCGCCGTGGCGGAACTCGCCCGCGGCGTGCGCGTCGACGTCGTTCTGCACCGCGACGGGTGCGTCCGCGGCGAGCCGGTCGCCCAGCGCCGTGCGCACGCGCTCGGCGAGACGGGTGCCCGGCCAGTCGGCGAACGTGTCGGTCGACGACACGATCGTGCCGTTCACTGCATCCACCACGCCGGCCGTGCCGATGCCGACCCCGGCGAGCACGGTCCGCTCACCGGACGCGTCGTCGGCGGCATCCAGCAGCCGCACGGCGAGGGCGCGGACGGTCTCGACGACGGCATCCGGCCCCTCGCCCGCCCTGCTCGGCGCGACGAGCGTGCCCTGGGGCACGTCGTCGCGGCCGGCGAGGGCTGCGGCGGTCTTTGTGCCGCCGATGTCGACGGCGAGGACGAGCTCGCGCATCAGGCCGTGACGGGCAGCAGACCCACCTCGGCGAGCACGCCGCTCACCTTCTCGACGGTGGCGCCGTCGAGCGCGGCGACCGTGGCGGCCATCGTCGCGTGGTCGATGATGCCGCGGGCCTTCATGGCGGCCTTGAACGCGCCGACACCGGTGGCGTCGCCCGAGAGACCGGCGGGCTGGAAGACGATGTCGAACATGCGGTTGATGCGCTCCTGCTCGCTGCGCGCAGCATCCCAGTCACCGCGCTTGGCGGCGTCGAAGAGGCGCACGTAGCCCTCGGCCTCGACGTTCGCGACACCGGGCACGACACCGTCGGCTCCGGCGAGCAGCATGGCGTCGACGACCATCTCGTGGCCGGTGAGCAGCTGCAACGGGCGGCCGGCGGCCTCGTTCGCGGCGATGAGGCGGCGGAAGCCGACGTCGTCGCCCGAGGAGTCCTTGACACCGTGGATGACACCCTCGGTGCCGAGCTGGATGAGCAGCTCGAGGCTCAGCTTCTTGTGCACACGCACCGGCACGTCGTACGCCCACAGCGGTGCGTCGATCGCGGCGGCGATGGTGCGGAAGTGATCGGCGATCTCGTCCTGCGAGTTCAGCGTGTACAGCGGCGCGGTGGTGACGATCGCGTCGGCGCCGGCCTCGACGAGACGGCGCGAGGTCTCGATGATGCGGGGCGCGGTCAGCTCGATCGCACCGGCGATGATCGGCACGCGACCGGCGTTCGCGGCGGCGATGGTCTTGAGGATCGCGACGCGCTCGTCGTCGGTGAAGTAGGCGGTCTCACCGGTCGAGCCGAGGGCGAACAGGCCCGCCACGCCGGCGTCGATGAGGTACTCGACGAGACGGGTCAGCGAGGCGTGGTCGACCGTGTGGTCGGGCAGCAGCGGGGTGGCGACCGGGGGGACGACACCGGCGAAGGAGAGGGGTGCAGAGGACATGTTGTTTCCGTCTTTTGGGTGGGATCGCGTTCAGCGAGTGGTCTCGAGGAGGGAGGGTGCAGCGCCCAGCAGCGTGCGGGTGTAGTCGTCGGACGGGTTGTCGAAGACCTGGGCCGCGTCGCCGTACTCGACGATGCGTCCCTTGTTCATCACGACGATCTCGTCGGAGAGGTAGCGCACGGTCTGGATGTCGTGCGAGATGAAGACCATGCCGAGGTTCAGTTGGTCCTTCAGGTCGGTGAGCAGGTTGAGGATCTGCGCGCGCACCGACACGTCGAGGGCGCTGGTGGGCTCGTCGGCGATGATCACCTGCGGGTCGAGCACGAGGGCGCGGGCGATCGCCACGCGCTGGCGCTGGCCGCCCGAGAGCTGGCTCGGCAGTGCGTCGAGAGCGGATGCCGGCAGACCGACGAGTCCGATCAGGTCGCGCACCTTGCGGCGGCGCGAGGCCGGGTCGCCCAGGCCGTGCACCTGCAGCGGGTCGAGCAGCGCGTCGCGCACGGTCATGCGGGCGTTCAGCGCGGTCGCCGGGTCCTGGAAGACGACCGACAGGATGCGGCCGAGGCGCTTGCGCACCGCGGGGGTGAACGAGCGCACCGGCTGACCGCCGAAGATCACCTGACCGCTGGTCGGCTTCTCGAGCCCGATGAGCACCTTGGCCGAGGTCGACTTGCCCGATCCGGACTCGCCGACGATGCCGAGGGTCTGCCCGCGCTTGACCGTGAGCGAGACGCCGGCGAGTGCGTCGACGTGCTTCGGACGGAAGATCGTGGACGTGCGGGTGCGGTAGCGGACGTGGACGTCTTTCAGCTCGATGACGGGTTCGCTCATCGCCCTGCTCCGATCGGCTCGACGGGCGCATCGTCGGGATGCGCCGAGTAGAAGTGCTCGGTGCCGGCGATCTGCCTGCGCACCGGGGTGACGCCGGCGTAGCGGGCCGGGTCGGAGGAGCGGGGGGCGAAGCGGTCACCGGCGGGGAAGTCGCGCGGCGAGGGCACGACGCCCGACACCTGGTGCAGGCGGTCGGAGCCGGCCTCGATCGAGAGCACGGCGCCGAGCAGACCCTGGGTGTACTCGTGCACCGGCTGCGAGAGCACCTCGCGGGTAGTGCCCTGCTCGACCACCTGGCCGGCGTACATCACGGTGATGCGGTGGGTGAGCTCGGCGACGAGGGCGAGGTCGTGCGAGACGAACACCATCGCGAAGCCGAGCTCGCGCTGCAACCGCATGAGCAGCTCGACGACCTGCGCCTGCACGGTGACGTCGAGGGCCGTGGTCGGCTCGTCGGCGATCACCAGACGCGGGTTGCGGGTGAGGGCCATCGCGATGAGCACGCGCTGGCGCTGACCGCCGGAGAGCTCGTGCGGGTACGACGCGAGCGTGCGCTGCGGGTCGAGGCCGACCAGCTCGAGCAGCTCCTCGGCGGTGCGGGTGCCGCCGCGCTTGGTGAGCTGCTTCATCTGCGAGCGGATCAGCATGGCCGGGTTGAGCGAGCTCAGGGCGTCCTGGTAGATCATCGCGATGTCGTGGCCGCGCAGCGCGTTGCGCTCGGCGGGCGACATGGTCAGCAGGTCCTTGCCGTCGAACATGATGCGGCCGCGCACGTTCGCCTTCGGGTCGAGCAGGCCCATGATGGCGAGCGAGGTGATCGACTTGCCGCATCCGGACTCTCCCACGAGCGACATGGTCTCGCCGGGGCGCACCGTGAAGCTGACGTGGTCGACGACGTCGACGTCACCGTGGCGGGGGAACGAGATGCACAGGTCCTGCACCTCGAGCAGCGGCGCGGCGTCGCCCTGGTAGACCATGCGGTCGGAGCGGGCGAGCTCGCGGGTGCGCAGCTGCGCGAGACGGTCGGCGAGCGGCACGGCGGGCGCCTGCGGGGCGAGGGGCTCCGGCACCCCGCTCGGCACCGAGAGGTTCACCGAGGTGTCGACCGTGGGGACCACGTTGGTCTGGTCGAAGCCGGCCTGATCGAGGTCGCTGGTGGACTCCTCGGTGTTGGCGGCATCCGCGGTGATCTTGCGGGCGCGGGGCGAGACCATCGCGTCAGTCATGCCCTCGGAGAGGATGTTCAGGCACAGCACCGTGATCATGATCAGGATGCCGGGGAAGAACGTCGCCCACCAGGCACCCGACATGAGCAGGTTGCGGCCGGCGGCGATCACGTTGCCCCAGCTGGGCTCGGGGTCGGGGACGCCGGCCTGCAGGAACGACAGCGACGCCTCGAAGACGATCGCGTCGGCGACGAGCACCGTCGCGAACACGAGCACGGGGGCCATCGCGTTGCGGGCGACGTGCTTGACGATGATGCGCGGGGTGCGCGCGCCCATGACCCGCACCGACGAGACGTAGTCCTCGCCGTACTGGTCGAGCACGTTGGCCCGCACGATGCGCGTCAGCTGCGGCACGTAGAGGAACGCGATGGTGAGCACGAGCACCGGCAGCGACTTGCCGAACACCGCCACGAACACGGCGGCCAGGGCGATGCCGGGGAACGACATGATGACGTCCATCACGCGCATGAGGGTCTCGGAGATCCACTTCGGCGCGGTCGCGGCGATCGTGCCGAGCACGCACGCCACGAGCAGGGCGACCAGGGTGGCGCCGATGCCGATGACCAGCGAGTAGCGGGCGCCGAACACGAGACGCGAGAAGATGTCGCGGCCCTGGCGGTCGGTGCCGAACCAGTGCTCGGCGCTGGGCGCCTGCACGGGGCGGCCCGAGGCGAGCGGGTCGAAGGCGGTGATGAAGGGCGCGAGCACGGCGGCGAGCGCGATGACGATGAGGATGCCGAGGCAGATCATCGACCCGATCGAGAGCCCGCCGAAGCGCAGGCCGGGAACGGAGAGTCGTTCAGTGAGTTTGCGTCGCATGGGTCACACCGCCCGGATTCGGGGATTGATGAGCACGTACAGGAGGTCGACGATGATGTTGATCACGACGAACGCGAGGGCGACGGCGAGCGTCACTCCCTGCACGAGGTTGGGTTCGTTGTTGGTGACGCCGTTGAGGATCAGCGTTCCCATGCCGGGGATGGCGAAGATGATCTCGATCACGACCGCGCCGCCGAGCAGGTAGCCGATGCGAAGGCCGAGCACGGTGACGGGGGTGATGAGGGCGTTGCGCAGCACGTTGCGTCCGACGACGATCACGCGGGGGATGCCGGCGCCGAGGGCGGTGCGCACGTAGTCCTTGTCGAGCTCCTCGACCATCGAGGAGCGCACCACGCGGGAGAGCTGGCCGATCACCGGCACGGCGAGCGCGACAGCCGGCAGGGTCATGCGGGCGAGCCATCCGGCCGGGTTGCTGAAGAAGTCGGGCAGCGGGCCGGATGCCGGCAGGGCGCCCATCCCGAGGGTGAACACCTGGATGAGCAGGATCGCGAGCCAGAACGACGGGGTCGAGAGGGCGGCGACGCCGAAGAAGCGGATCACCTGGTCGGGCCAGCGGTCGCGGTAGACCGCGGCGATGACGCCGATCGCGAAGGCGATGATGACGGCGATGATGAGGCCGAAGAAGGTCAGAGAGAGGGTCACCGGGAACGCGCGGGCCACTTCGTCGACGACGGGAAGGCTGCGGGCGGAGTAGGTGCCGAGGTCGCCCTGGATGAGGCCGCCGAGGAAGCCGAAGTAGCGGGCGAGCAGCGGCAGGTTCAGGCCGTGCGACTCGCGGTAGGCCTCGAGCGCCTCGGGAGACGCCGTCTCACCGAGCGCGACGCGCGCCTGATCGATGGGCGAGAAGGACATCACGAAGAACACGAGGAACGTGATGCCCAGGATCATCACCGGCAGCTGCAAGAGCCTGCGGCCGATGAGACTGAGCGTGTTGGACACGGTCAACCTTCTTGTTCGGGTTGGTTCGAGGGAAGGTGCCGGGCGGCGCGCTGGGGTTCGCGCCGCCCGGCGTGAGGGGGCTTACTTGGCCGCGACGCCGACGTCGAGGAACGACAGGCCGGTGGTCGGGACCGGCTTGAAGCCGACCAGCTGCTGGCTGCTCCACGCGGTGGGCAGCTTGCGGTGGAACAGCGGGTAGACCACGGCCTGCTCGGAGAGGAGGTCGAAGGCCTTGTTCCAGGTCTGCTGCTGCTCGTCACCGGTCTGCTGGACGGCGGTCTTGAGCAGCTCGGTGAGCTCGGCGTACTCGGGCGAGTCCGACCAGCCGGTGCGGGTCTTCTGCCACACGTTGTCGCCGTACCACCAGTTCATCAGCAGGTCGGGGTCGACACCGAAGACCGAGGGGTCACCAGGGGCGACGGCGACGGTGTAGTCGCCGGAGTCGACCTTCTCGTACATGGCGGCCGACTGGCTGATCTCGAGCGTGGTCTTCACGCCCACAGCATCCAGCGACTCCTTGATGAGGGGCGCGACCTCCTTGACCCAGCCGGTGTCGGTGGTGTTCAGAGTGATCGACAGGTCGGATGCTCCGGCCTCGGCGAGCAGCTCCTTCGCCTTCTCGGGGTCGTAGGTGTAGACCGTCGACGCCTTGTGGTAGTTCGGGTAGTTCTCGGGCAGGTACGAGGTGGCTGCGGTGGCGTTGCCGAGCATGCCGGTCTCGATGATCTTGTCCATGTCGAGGGCGTAGTGCAGCGCCTGACGCACGCGCGGGTCGTCGAACGGCTTCGCGTTGGTGTTGAACATCATGAACAGCAGGCCGAAGGACTGCACGCTCTCGACGTCAGCGGCCGAGGCCAGTGCGTCGACGTCGATGTAGGGCACGTCCTCCATGGCCTGGATGGTGCCGCTCTGCATCGCGGTGACGCGAGCCGACGGGTCGGCGAGCAGGTTCCAGTTCATGCCGGCGGCGAGGGCGGGGTGCGGGCCGTTGTAGTCCTCGTAGCGCTCGAAGACGAGCTTGTCCTCGGGCACGGCCGAGACGAGGGTGTAGGGGCCGGAGCCGACCGGCTTCGCGCCGAACGCCTCGGGGTCGGCCTCGACGAGCGCCTTCGGCACGATCTTGACGACGCCGAGGCGGTCGTTGATCAGCGAGAACGGGTAGTCGGTGGTGATCTGAACGGTGTCCTCGTCGACCGCGGTGACGGTGTCGATGAAGTCGATGAACGACAGGAACAGCGAGTTGTTCGCCGGGTCGAGCACGCGCTCGTAGCTGTACACGACGTCGTCGGCGGTGACGGGCTCACCGTTCTGGAAGGTGGCACCCTCGCGGATGTCGACCTCGTACGTGGTGTCGTCGACCTTCTTGGGCAGCTCGGCCGCCAGGGCCGGGGCGGGCTTCTGGGTCACCGGGTCGAGGTCGACGAGACCTTCGAAGATGTGCCAGTTCGCGGCGACCGTGACGGCGCCGGAGGCGACCATCGGGTCGAAGCTGCCGTTCAGCGAGTACGAGATGCCGGCCTCGATGATCGCGTCAGGGTCGACCTTGCCGGAACCCGCGTCGCCGCCGTTCGCGTTCGGGGTTGCTGCACCACCGCACGCGGACAGGGCGAGGGCGAGGGCGACCGAGCCGGCAAGCGTTGCCGCGAATCGAGTCCCGCGCCTGCGAGGGATGTTTCGGTTCATGTGTTGCTCCAGATGTGGAAGGGGCGACATCGGTGGGACATCTGATGTCTGATGTACTATAAACACAGATCGCCGCAGATGACAACGGTGAGATGATCGAAAATCTGACTGAGAGGACGTGGGACGTGAGTTCGACCCGAGCGCGTGCGGCGCGGATGCTTCGCTCGACCACGGCCGATCAGATCAAGCAGCTCATCCTCGCCCGCGGCCTGCGCCCCGGCGATCCGCTACCGACCGAAGCCGAGCTGTGCGAGACGCTCGACGTGTCGCGATCCTCGGTGCGCGAGGCGATCCGCTCGCTGTCCACCCTCGACATCGTCGACGTGCGGCACGGCCACGGCACGTTCGTCGGAGACATGTCGCTCGATCCCATGGTCGAGACGCTCGTCTTCCGCGGGGTGCTCTCACCCGAGGGCTCGCTGCAGGCGCTGCGCGAGGTCGTCGAGGTGCGCCTCGCGCTCGACCTCTCGATGGCCGAGCGCGTCGTCGAGGCAGGGTCGGCCGTACTGGAGGATTCGGAGCTCGCCGGGCTCGTCGACGAGATGGTCGACAAGGCCGGTCGCGGAGAGAACTTCCTCGAGGCCGACCGCGCGTTCCACACCCAGCTGTTCGGCCGCACCGGCAACCACCTCGTCGGCCAGCTGGTCGGCGCGTTCTGGGATGTGCACACCGCCGTGCTGCCGCAGCTGAAGATCGCTCCCCCGGCCGACATCGAGCAGACCGCGAAGGCGCACGGCGACATGCTCGCCGCGGTGCAGGCCGGCGATGTCGATGCGTACCGCACGGCCGTGATCGAGCACTACGCGCCTCTGCAGCGCGTGCTCGCGCAGTCCTCCTGAGTTTCGCGCCCGAGCCCCTGTCGGGTGTCGGCGGCCCGGCGTATCGTCGGCGTCACGGAAGATGACACGTGACGACGCGGATCGGAGGGCGCACATGGCGCTGCAGCAGGGGGACGGATGCGAGCGGATGGGCATCGTGCCCGGATACCTGCTCGCGCGACTGGCCGAATCGGGGCGCTTCACGCACGCCGCCGCGGCCGCACGGCAGACGCTGATCGCGGGGCGGCCGGTGTATCACTCGACGCTCGAGCTGTCGATCGGCGAGAACGGCGACCTCATCGCCGAGGTGCAGGCGGCACCCACCCGCACGATCTACGACGCGAACAACACCGAGCAGCTTCCCGGCGTGCAGGTGCGCGGTGAGGATGATCCACCGGTCGACGACGTCTCGGTCAACCAGGCGTTCGATGGCCTCGGAGCGACGTTCGAGATGCTGCTCGACGCGTTCCAGCGCGACTCGCTCGACGGCGCCGGCGCGGCGCTGAACGCGACCGTGCACTACGGCGAGGACTACGACAACGCCTTCTGGGACGGCACTCGCATGGTGTTCGGCGACGGCGACGGCGAGGTGTTCCAGGGGTTCACGGGGTCGGTGTCGGTGATCGGGCACGAGCTCGGCCACGGTGTGATCCAGAGCACCGCCGGTCTCGAGTACCAGGGCCAGTCCGGCGCGCTGAACGAGTCGATCGCCGACGTGCTCGGCGTGCTCACCGAGCAGCACCTCGCCGGCCAGACCGCGGATCAGGCGAGCTGGCTGGTCGGCGAGGGCATCTTCACGGATGCCGTGCAGGGCCGCGCGTTGCGTTCGATGCTCGAGCCGGGCACCGCCTATGACGACGACGAGCTCGGCAAGGATCCGCAGCCCGCACACGTGCGCGACTACGTCGAGACCCAGGAGGACAACGGCGGGGTGCACATCAACTCCGGCATCCCGAATCGCGCGTTCGCGCTCACCGCGACCGCGCTGGGCGGCAACGCCTGGGGCGATGCGGGCACCGTCTGGTACCAGGCGCTGACCGGCGGGCTGTCGGCGACGGCGACGTTCGTCGAGTTCGCGCAGGCGACCCTTGCGGCGGCGGGTGGTCTCGGGTCTACCGTGGAGGCGGCGGTGCGTGACGCGTGGATCGCCGTCGGAGTGATCGAGGATGCCGGAGTACGAGAACAGCGCTGACAGCGAGGCGCCGGGCGGCGAGACCGACCGGATGCTGATCGTCGTGGTGCGCTCCGGCGGGTTCGCCGGGGTGAGCAGGCGGTGGCGCGTCGAACCGGCGCCCGCCGAGCAGCCGCGCTGGACTGCGCTCGTCGAGCGCTGCCCGTGGGATGCTCCGGAACAGCATCCGGATGCCGGGGCCGACCGCTTCGTCTGGACGGTGCGCGCACGCGTGACGGATGCCGAGCTGCGGCGCGAACTGCCGGAGTCCGAGCTGACCGGGGCGTGGCGCGAGCTCGTCGAGGCGGTGCGGGAATCGGGCGAGCGCGGGCCGGCGCCTTCTCCCGGCACCTCCCCCGCACCCCGCAGGACGCCGGAACCGAACGAGGAGTGAGCATGGACCCGCAGCGCGGAATCACCGGAACGCAGAAGATCGTGCCGAGCATCTGGTTCGACCATGACGCCGAGGAGGCAGGGCAGTTCTACGCCGCGGCACTGCCGAACACGACCTCGCGGGTGAAGGCGCGATACCCCGACGAGGTGCCTGAGTGGCAGGCGTCATTCGCGGGCCAGCCGCTCGTCGTCGAGATCTCGATCGCCGACCTCGAGGTGACGCTCATCAACGCGGGCGACGAGTTCCGTCCGACCCCCGCGATCTCGTTCCTGCTGAACTTCGACCCGCTCGCATTCGGCGGCGTCGAGGCCGCACGGGTCGCGCTGGATGCGACCTGGGCGGCGCTGTCGGACGGCGGGAAGGCGCTGATGGAGCTCGGCGAGTACCCGTTCAGCCCGCACTACGGCTGGCTCGAGGACCGCTACGGCGTCAGCTGGCAGCTCATGCTGACCGACCCCGAGGGCGAGCCGCGGCCGTTCGCGATCACCCAGCTGATGTTCTCGGGCGCCGTGCAGGACAAGGCGCGCGAGGCGACCGAGCTGTACGTGTCGCTGTTCGACGACGCGGGGTTCGGCTCGGTCGTGGAGTACCCGCATGCGACGGGCACCGCCGGGGCCGGCAGCGTGATGTTCGGCGAGTTCCACATCGGCGGGCAGTGGTTCTCGATGATGGACTCGAACGTAGAGCACGCGTTCACCTTCACCCCCGGGTTCTCGCTGCAGGCGCTGTGCCGCGACCAGGCCGAGATCGACAGGCTGTGGGAGGCGCTGTCGGCGGTGCCCCAGGCGGAGCAGTGCGGCTGGCTCGTCGACCGGTTCGGTGTCAGCTGGCAGATCGTGCCCGAGAACATGGACGAGCTCATGCAGCGGCCCGGCGCCTACGGGCACATGATGCAGATGAAGAAGCTGGTGATCGACGACTTCTGACCCGCAGCGGCCGCGTCCGCGTGACAATGGACGCATGGGACTGTTCTCGCAGAAGCAGCAGGAGCCGAGCACCTGGGCGGCGCTGCCCGGTGAGCCGCTCGAGGACAACGATCCGGCCGAGCGCCTCGACGAGGCGCCCTCGCTGGACCTGATGGACATCGGCGTCGGTGCGCAGTACTCCACCATGGTGTTCCCCGTCGCGCCCGCCGCACCCGAAGCATCCGACGTCACCGAGGGCGAGCCGGGCGACGATCCGGATGCCGACGAGGCGGATGCCGAGGGCTGACACCGTACACTCGGGGCCATGCCCACTCAGCCCGAAGCCGCCCGTCTGCTGCAGCTCGCCCATGACGCGCGCACGCGCGGCGATGCGCTGCTGCACCTGCAGTTCGATGTCGCCCAGCTCACCGGCGAGAGCTCGTCGTGGGGTTCGGCCGAGAACCGGATGCAGCGCGACGATCATGTCGGCTGGTTCCTCAGCGAGGTCGAGAAGCTCGGCTGGCGGCTGGAGCACACCGGTTACGTGTTCGTCGAGAGCGGCGCGACGACCTCGGCGCGCATCTTCGGCACCGGCGAGGGCGTCGTGAACCACGGCGGCGTCGAGGCGTTCTTCACGTTCCGCACCGCCTGACCGGCACGATGTCGGCCGACAACGGATGCCGCTGGAGGAGCGGATGCAGTCAGCGGGGCTCGCCGGGCAGCGGCCAGCGGCCGGTGCGCTCCTTGAACGCGATCGCGGCGAACAGCGGCGACATGTCGAACAGGTTCGGGTTGAGGCGCAGCTTCTCGCCGCTGTTCGAGCGGATCGTGAGATTCGGCTGCCCGTTGATGTCCCGCATCCGATGCTCGGCGATGTCGGCGTAGGCGATCCTCTTCTCTCGGCCCAGGATGGTGCGGAACTGCACGTCGTCGGGCCCCGGCGACACGTACCAGTTGACGTACATGACGACGAACAGGGCGCCTGCGGCGAGGATCGCGACAGCCGCGATGCGCATGGGCAGCAGTGCTCCCGGGGTCTCGGGCGACTCCTCTGCGGTGAACGCGATGAGGGTCATGAAGAATCCGACCGCGACGAGCACGCCGGCGACGATCGCGACGAAGCGGGGCATGCGCAGACGGTCGGGATGCTCCTTCGACCGATTCGGGCGCTGACGCGCACGGGCGACCACGATGCCGACGAGGGCGATGGCGAGCAGCACGAGGCCGACCTTGACGAGGAACGCGGTCACCCCTTGACCGTACAGGCGGATGCGGCGGGACGCGCCCGGCTGTCGCGATGCGAAGCCGTACGGTGGAGGAATGACGATCATCGCCGCGGCAGACGGCTCCGCCCTGGGCAACCCCGGACCGAACGGCTGGGCCTGGTACATCGATGACGCCAACTGGGCGGCCGGCGGGTCGCCGCACGGCACGAACAACCAGGGCGAGCTGCAGGCCGTGCTCGAGCTGCTGCGGGCGACCGCCGGGGCGGACGAGCCGCTGCAGATCCTGTGCGACAGCAAGTACGTGATCGACTCGATCACCAAGTGGATGCCGGGCTGGAAGCGCCGCGGCTGGCGCAAGGCCGACGGGGCGCCGGTGCTCAACCGCGACCTCATGGAGGCGCTCGACGAGGCGATGCAGGGCCGCGACGTGGCGTTCTCCTGGGTCAAGGGGCATGCCGGACACGACCTGAACGAGGCGGCCGACGAGCGCGCGAACGCCGCGGCGAAGGCCTATCAGCAGAAGAGGGAGCCGCAGCGCGGGCCCGGGTTCACGCGGGGCGCTTCGACAGGCTCAGCGACCCAGATGTCGACCCCAGAGCCCGTTCCGGTCCCTGAGCCTGTCGAAGGGCCGGCATCCCTCCCCCTCTGGGCGGAACCAGCCGACCTTCTCGACGGCCTCGACGGCGCGGCGCCCGCCGCGCCGATCACCCTGACCGTCACGCTCACGGGTGCCGAGCACGCCCGGCTGCGCGATCGCGCCGACGCCCAGGGCGTCTCGCTCGACGAGGCGCTGCGCAGACTGCTCTGACGCTTCGTTCAGGGGGCGCAACACGCGGCATCCCCACCCCGCGAGGTGACCATTCGCGCCACCTCAACGCGGGGTCGAGTGCGAGACTGCAGGCATGTGGATCGGGTGGATCGAGTTCGACATCCTGCTCGGCGACGTGCGCTCGCTCAAGGAGAAGCGCAGCGTGATCCGGCCGATCATCGCCGACCTCGCCCGCCGCACCGAGGCCGCGGTCGCCGAGGTCGGCGCGCAGGATCTGCATCGGCGCACCGAGATCGGGGTGTCGGTGGTCGCCGCGCACGCCACGCACATCCGCGACGTGCTCGATCAGGCCGAGCGGATGCTGGTCGAGCAGCATCCGGAGATCACCCTGCTGTCGGCGCGCCGGGGTCTGCACTCCAGCGGTGACGACTGAGGGCGCTCAGTCGGTACTGACCCGCATGCGCGGCAGTGCCTCGGGGTGCTCCTGCTGCAGCCAGGTCATCAGTCGCTCGCGCACGGTGACCCGCAGCGTCCACTGGTCGTCGGAGTCCTTCGACGACATCACGAAGCGCACCGTCACGTGGCCGCCCTGCGAGTCGGTGACGGCGACGCTGGCGCTGCGCCGATCCCAGGCATCCGACGCCTCGATGATCTCGTGGAACTTGGCGCGCAGCGCATCCATCGGCACCCGCCAGTCGAGGTCCATGTAGACCGTGCCGAGGATCTTGTCGGAGCGGCGGGTCCACGTCTCGATCGGGTGGGTCGTGAAGTAGCTGCACGGCAGCACGAGGCGCCGCTCGTCCCAGATGTGCACGACGACGTACGACAGGTTGATCTCGCCGATGTGACCCCACTCGCCCTCGATGACGACGACGTCGCCGACGCGCACGGCGTCGGTGAAGGCGATCTGGATGCCGGCGATGAGGTTGCCGAGGATCGACTGCGCGGCCAGACCGGCGATGATGCTCGCGATTCCGGCCGAGGCGAGCAGGCTCGTGCCGACCGCGCGCATCTCGGGGAAGCTGAACAGCACCGCGCCGACCGCGATCACGGCGATGATCACCAGCACGAGACGGTGGATCACGATCAGCTGCGTGCGCCGGCGACGCCCGAGGGCGCCCGCGAGGCTGCCGTCCTCCTGCGCGATGATCCGCTCGAAGCCGAACGACACGAGCGCGCCGAGCAGCCACGCGCCCGCGGCGATCGTGGCGATGAGGAACACGTGCGAGAGGCCCGGCCACCATGGTTCACGGGCGGGTCCGGATGCTGCGCATCCGATCCACAGGGCGATGACCAGAGCCGCCGCCCAGAAGGCGGGTCGCACTCTGCGGGCCAGGTCACCGAGCCATTCGACCTTGCGTCCGATCAGGACGACCGCGACGCGGGTGACGAGCACGACGGCCGCGGCGATGACCAGAGCGATGACGATCGCGACGGCGGTCTCGATCCAGGAATCCCATTCGAAAGCCATCGATCCAGCCTAGGACGGCGGGCCTGAACGCGCGGTCTGCGCCACAACTCCGGAGATCCGCATCCGTCACAGACGAGACCGGCCGCCCCGCGTGCGGCACGGCCGGCTTCTCCAGAGTTGTGACGGTCAGATCCTGAGCACTGCGCGCTCGAGGCGCGCGAAGGATGCCTCCATGCCGTCGACCATGCCCGTGGCGAGGATCATGTCGCGGGTCTCCTTGTCGGGGTACTCGATGAGCACCGTGACGAGAGTCGCGCCGTCCTCCTCGTAGAGGTTGAGGTCGTTGAGCGTCTCGATCGGCTGACCCTGCATCCGCTCGGTCTGCACGGCGCGGCGCGGGGCGTCGACGTAGAGTGTCTCGCCCTCGAAGCCGAAGGGCTCGCCCTCGGTGTCGCCGACCGGCGCCCACGAGGTGCGGTAGCTCTCGCCCGCGACGTTGCCGACGGTGCACTCGGTCATCTCCCACCCGTCGGGTCCGAGCATCCACTGCTTGATGAGCTCGGGCTCGGTGTGCGCGCGCCACACGAGCTCGCGCGGACCCTCGACGAGGCGGGTGATGCGCACGTGGGTGTCGTCGAGCAGCTCGAGGCGGGTGCCCTTGCCCTGCGCGTATTCGCGGAGGTCCTGCAGCACGGCATCCAGCTGGGCCATGGCCATCTTGGTGCCCTCGACCGCGCCCATCGCGACGACCTGCTCGAGCGCATCTACCGAGGCGAAGTGGCTGGTGGTGACCATGCGGGTGCCCTCGGCGGTGGGCTCGAACGCGAACTCCATGCGCATTGCGGGGAAGCCCTCGGTCGGGTTGCCCTGCTCGTCGCTGAAGCCGTCGAGCACGGTGAACGCGCGCGGCGCGTCGATGGCGAGGAACTCCCAGTAGCCCGAGGAGGTCTCGCCGCGCGGGCCGCGCATCGTGTACAGCGCACGGCCGCCGACGGTGTGGTCCCAGGCGGTGAAGGTGGCCGGCCATCCGGGAGGGCCCCAGAATCGCTCGAGCTGGCGCGGGTCGCTGTAGGCGGCCCAGACGCGCTCGACCGGGGCGGCGAAGTCGGCGGTGACGGTCATGGTCAGGTTGTCGAGGTCGGTGGCGACGTCGGTGACAGGCATTGTCAGTCTCCTTGCGTGGGTGCTTCGTTGCGTGCGGTGTCGGATGCCGGCGGTTCGGCCAGCAGGTCGTCGAGCCGGGCGATGCGTGCCCGCCAGAGCTCTTCGTATCGGGCGAGGAGCGCCCGCGCACGGGCGATCATCTCGGGGTTCGCGCGGACGAGCCGCTCGCGTCCCTCGGCGCGCTTGACGATGAGCCGTGCCTCTTCGAGCACGGCCACGTGCTTCTGGACCGCGGCGAACGACATCTCGTAGTCGCGGGCGAGATCGGAGACGGACTGCTCGCGATCGATCGTCCGGCGCAGAATGTCGCGCCGGGTCGCCGTCGCCAGTGCGTGGAACACACGGTCGATCTCCGCTTCGCTGAGTTCTGTTTGTACAACCATTTGGTTGTACGTTACGACGAGCGGATGCCGGTGTCAATACGGCTCTTGTCGGGATCGCGTTGTGGTGACACAACCGGCCTTTGGATGACACACCGCTCCGATGGAGTGACACCGTGTCACGAAACGCCGATGCCTTGAAGAAGTTGCGCCTCTTGCGGGAGGAGCATCAGCGACAGATACAGGAGCGATGGGGCTCCGGTCGCCCCTTCGTCTTCGCATCATCCGAACGCGGATACACGTGCGAGAGGGGCTGCGATGCGGCCAGTAGATGAGGCAAAGCCGATCAACCCCCGACGGCGCACGTCGACCACCGAACTGCACTGGATCCCTCGTGCGGGCTCCAGCCCTACGACCGCCGGGCTCCACGAGTGGGCCGTTGTCGATCGAGATCTCGGCGACAGAGACTGGGCGTCGATTGATCCTATGAGGGTTCGGAAGTCGAAAGGCGTCCGGCATCAGTTCACACCGGCGATGTACTACTGGCAGCGCACTCGATCTCATGTGTGGTGCGAGTCGCAGCAGGAGCGCTGGGAAGTCCGGTGGCTGGACTACGGCGGGCAGGTAGAACTGCTGTGGGCGCAGCCGCTGGCAATCGCCTTCGGTCACGGTTCCCGGCTATTGGGAGAATCACACGTCCCTGACTTCCTCGCCCAGTTCACAGACGGAAGCCCTGGGCTTCTCGATGTACGACCCGCAGAGCTCGTTACTGACCATGCGCGTGTTCAGTTTGAGGAAACGGCAAACCTGCGACGCGCTGGGCTGGCGCTACAAGGTGCTCGCGGGTCACGACAATCGTGCGACGAGCAATCTGGACTGCCTGTCGGCATCGCGCCACGACCGGTGCCTGCCCACACTAGAGACGGAACTACGGACCTTGGAGGTGGCCGTCGGCGGTCGCACTCGTGGAGAACTTTGCCGCATAGTCTCCCCCGACTGCCCGCCTCTGGCATGCGCATGGGTGGACTACATGGCCTGGCGCCGCTTACTCGACGTCGACCTGGCCGCGGTCTTCAACAGCGAGACCGTCTACACAACGGCTGATTCAGCGGACGAGGGAAAGGCAGCCTGATGTCTGACGAGTACAAGCTTCGGCTCGGCGATACCGTCGAGATCGAGGGGGAACTCTGGGTGTGGGAGAGCGTCCGGCGCGGAAACGAGGCCAAGCTGCGACGCGACGGCACCGCCGATGATTGGCTCACCGTCTCGATGCCCGAGTTGCTCGCCTACGCAGGAATAGCATGCTGATCGAATCCGGCGCCCCAGAGAATCGCCTACGTACGGTGAAGTGCAACGCGTGCCGCCGCCTGACGTTCAAGTTCGCGTGCCCATTCCCATGCTGCACTTCTGTTGGCTTGATAGAACTTCCGGCGCGAATCGTCTGACGGCAACGGCGAAAGCAGGTTCGCTGCGATGAGGGCGCGAAATGGCACTTGGATGCTGCTCGGCGGCAGCCCCAGTTGCTTGGCTAGGTCGCCGAGAGTGACGATCTGGTCCTCGCGGGAGGAAATCGCCAGCATGAGCTCAAGCCGGTAGTCCTGCCCGAAGACGACACGGGAGAGCTCGCGCAGTGTCTTGCGTTCCACCTCGTCCACGGTACGATCATACGTAATCTACGTAACGCGAGTCACGTAACGTGTATCTCGTACGAGAGGAGCGGCCGGATGGTGAAGAAGACGGGCATCGAGTGGACCGAGGTGACCTGGAATCCGACGACCGGTTGCGATCGCGTGTCCCCCGGGTGCGACAACTGCTACGCGTTGACGTTGGCGAAGCGCCTGAAGGCGATGGGGTCAGCGAAGTATCAGAACGATGGCGATCCCCGAACTTCGGGCCCAGGGTTCGCGCTGACGGTTCACGAATCGGCGCTGGTGCAGCCTTACACGTGGAGCGGCCGGCGTGTTGTGTTCGTGAACTCAATGAGCGACTTGTTCCACGCGAAGGTTCCGTTGGACTTTGTTCGACGAGTATTTGATGTCATCGCGGACACACCTCAGCACACTTATCAGGTGCTCACCAAGCGAGCTTCCCGATTGCCGCGAATCGCTGACAAACTGGACTGGCCAAGCAACCTCTGGCTGGGTGTGAGCGTTGAGAACGAGGATCATCTGTCGCGCGTAGAACACCTACGGCAGGTTCCCGCAGCAGTGCGCTTCCTGTCCTGCGAGCCCTTGATCGGATCGCTTGCCTCGTTGAACCTCGACGGTATCGACTGGGTGATTACTGGGGGAGAGTCGGGGCCGAATGCACGGTCTCTGGATCCAGACTGGGTGCGGGAGATTCGGGACCTCTGCGGTAATGCCGACGTCCCGTTCTTCCACAAGCAATGGGGCGGCCGGACACCGAAGGCGGGCGGCCGTGAGCTTGACGGCCAGATCTGGAGTGAGATGCCGCGGACGCCCGCACCCAAGGCCTCTGCTTAGGCGCCGAGCACCGCCCGTTCAATACGCGCGCCATAGAGCTTCGACCGCTTGTCCCGTGGTTTCGCTACCCCACGCGCAGCAGCCAGGTCCCAGGCGACACGTAGATGCTTTTCGCCCGCGATTCCGAGCGTGTCTCCGAGTATCGCTTTTAGGTCCTCATCCCGATCGAGGACAAGAGTCGCGCGCTGCCTGAGTAGGCCGGTGATGTTTCCTTCAACTTCACTGCAGAGTCGCTGAAGGAGCTCTTTCTCACTGATGTCGAAGCGAGCCTGGAACACCTCGTCGCTGTAGTCCTCGGCCAGAAGTGCGTCTTGATACTGGATACCGTTAGCTCGGGCCTCTGCCCGCATGTTGAACTCACGCCATCGGGCGTGACCGATACTGGCGGCGTCCGCAAACTTGTATGCGGCGACACCGTTTCGATAGAAGAGCGTGAGCTGGAACAGGGGTACGTGTGTCTCAGCGCGGCGGATCTCGATCGGAAACGAGTCGTATCCCGTGTCACGACGGACGCGTTCTCGATAGTCGGCGGCGACCTCGAGCGCTGCGGTCGTCGCAGAGCCTTCGACGTTACGTCGATAGGTCCGGGCGAAGATGCCGCGCCACTCGTCATGCCCCAGGAACATGTCCAGGCGCTCGAGAGTTTTGGCGTCGGCCGCCCCCAGCGCCTCCTGCCGACCGAGCAGCGCTCCAATGCGGGCGAGTGAGGTGATGTGCAGGTTCAGCAGCACCTCGTTCATCCCACTGACAGGTCGTTTGAGCAGAGTATGCGTCAAGAGGTCGTACGGAAGTGCTGTGCCGTACGGGTCCAAGAACGTCAGCACGGGGTCTGCCGCCGCTTTCGCGATCAGCGCGGGGAGTTCTTCGCGGGCGTCGCCGTGAACGATCACCGGCACGGTCGGGAGGATGCGTTCCGATGCCATAGCCCGCAACGACGCCACGTGAGCTTTGTCACGCTCGATGAATGCACACTTCAATGTACGGGGCGACGTCATCTGGGCGAGGTCTCGCATCGCGTTCATCGCAATTAACGGTGAGCCGGCTTCCCCCTCGCCCTGCCCATCAACTTGCGCGTAGCGACCGGGCCCAGCGTACGCGTCAATGAACCAAACTGTGCGGCCGTGGCTGCCCGTCATGGTCGCGAACGGATAGATGTAGCTCGACAGCACCCCGTGCTTCAGCACGGCAGCCGATTGCTTGCTCGCCCAGAAATCATCGTGATCCGTCACTGTGCCTCCCCCGAAAGCATCCGCCGACTGTCTTACTGAGAAGCATCCCACCTCAGATGCGCAGATCCAGAACACAGGGCAGGCGAGTTCTGGTGGCTGCGGCTATGCTCGTCGCTGGCGCCGAAAGGGGCGCCCGGCGCTTCCGCCCTCTGGGGGTACGAGATCATGGCCCGCCAGATCAGCGAAGGACACGAACGTCGTACGGGACATCCAACCCTTAGGCGTCGAAGGAGGCGCATGCGACCTCGAGAGCGCCCTCCCTATGCGCGTACACGCCCGATCAATGGCGGGGCCAATGGGGGTGTTGCGGCAGGAATGTGGATGTCTCTGGCATGCTGAGGGCGTGAATGCTGATGCCAAGCGCAGCCCGATTGACCTCAGCGACGACCAGCGCCTCGCATTGAGGAGGGCAGCCCGCAACGGCGAGTATCACCTCATGCTTGGTGCGGGCGCGAGTCTCGACTCCATAAGCCCTGCGGGCGGTCAGCTTCCTGGCAGCGGCAAGTTGATCGAGCAACTCTGCTCCGAGTTCGGTGTCATTGCAGAGGTAGACGACTGGCTGTGGCGCGTTTACGATCGCGCTATCGAAAAGGCGGGCGAAGACGCCGTCTACAGCTGGTTTAGGAGCCGGTTCTGGAATGTGAAGCCGCCGTACTGGATGGCGTACTACGCGCGGAGTCCCTGGAGTTCGGTCTGGACGCTGAACGTCGATGATACCTACGAAGCAGCCCATCGGTCGGTCGCGACGGATACGACGCGCTCGCTGCAGACCCTCAACTGGGACGATGCATACCGGCAGGGCCGGGCACTTAGCGTCATCCACCTTCATGGTGTCGTCGATCGAGCCGAGACGCGAAAGTTGGTCTTCTCCCTCAGCGAATATGCTGGCTCGGCAGCGGCCCGAGCCGCCTGGCCCGTCAACTTTCGCGACTCCTACGGAAACTCGCCATTCGTGATCCTCGGAGCTCGTCTTCGTGACGAACCCGACATTGAGTCGGTTATCGCTCGCAGAAGTCCTACGAACCCTGCGCCGAGCTTCTACGTAGCACGGACGATCTCGCCGGCTACGCGTGATGACCTAATCCGTTGGGGCCTGGTTCCCGTCGAGATGACCGCCGAGGATTTTGTCCTCGAATGGGCGGAACTGACTGGGCTCGACCTCGAGCACGATCTCGAGAATGAGCTTGAGCTTGGCATGCGGGTGGGTCAGCAGTTCGAGGAGTTGCGCGCTGACGTACCAGCCAAACTCCAGACCCAACACGACTTCCTCGGCGGGGATGAGCCTCTCTGGGAGGATATCCAGCGCGGCCTGCCCGCAGAACTCGGCTGGGTGACTCAGGCGAAAATGGACGCAAATCAGATCGGAAAGTCAATCTCGTCCGCGTCAGTTCTGGCGTACACCGGACGCCGACTCACAGGGCGCTCGACGGGCCTTCTCGTACTAGCGCAGCACATGCGCGGGGCTTCGTGGCGCACTTTCTTCTTTCGAGAGTCGGGGCGGATCGATGTCGACGCAGTCCTGGGGTTCGCAGCCGACGGCAAGTCGATTGCGCTGATGTTCGACGGAATGGCGGACGTGGCTGATGACATCGACCGCTTGGTGACTGAGGCTCGCGCGGCGGGCCTGAGCGTCGTATGCCTCGCGGTCGACCTGCTTGAGAACGAGGCAAAGATACTCGGGAGGGTGCGACCAGCGAATCTGGCTCACGGTCGTATCGGCAACATTGCTGGGCGTCTGAGCGGCTCTGACGCCGCCCACCTCGTCGACGCGCTCGGTCGCGTTGGTCGTCTGGGCGTCCTGGAGAGCAAGACCGATGCCGGGCGGTTGGCTCATTTCAGGAACAGAGATCTCTTCGACTCGATGGCACAGATCGAGAACGCGCCTGGATTCGGCAACCGGCTCGGCGAGTTGCTTGATGACGTCTCTGGCGGCAAGTTGAAGGTCGTTCTTTTCGCCTCCTATGCGGCGTTGGTGGGACATCAGCTACTCGTCATCGATGCGGCGCGAATGGTCGGCACAGAAAGTGACGCGCTCGTCCGAGCCGTGCAATCCGATCCGCAGCTTTCAAGCCTGCTAACTACTGACGGCGTCCGGCTTCGGGCTCGGCACAGATGGATGGCACTGGAGCCGGCTGTTCAAGCCCTTGGCACTGATGCGGCAGCGAGCATTGTTCGAGACGGTGTGCGTTCAGTCTCTGCCCGGCTGAGCCAGCAGAGTTTGCGCGAGCGTAACCCGACATCGCTACTTGTGGGTGCCCTTATGTCTCAGAAGAATCTACGCCGAGCGTTTCCAGGGGCCGATCTGGACGCCTGGTATGGCTCGTTGCTGGACGTGTTTGGTGAGTGGAGCGGTCGATACTGGGAGCAGCGTGCGATTCTCGCGCGTCGGGCGGGCCGGACCGACGTCGCCAATCTCGCGAAGGCGGAATCGTTCGCTCTTCGCGCCGTTGAGATTGTCCCCGATATCTACAGCCTCACAACCCTTGGCACCGTTCTGCTTGAGAAGGCCGCTCTGGCTCAAGTAAGCGTCGCCGATTACTACGAGCGGGCCTTTTCCGCCTTCGAACGCGCGGCGGGCATGGACCTGATGGGTAGCAGCTTGGTGACGTGGATTGCCTATCTTCGTTACTCCCTTCGCGTGCTGCGGAGGCTGTCGCGCACGGCGGCGACGGATAGCCCCACGGAAGAGTCCATCCTGCTCAAGCAGAGAGTGGAAACTGACTGGCGCCGCATCTACGCGCAGCTGGCCGTCGTTAGGGACGCAGGCGCGACGGTCTCGAGAGACTTGGCCGGCCTGGCACAGGAGTTCGAATCGGTGGCCAAGACGACGTCTGCCCGCTAAGGGTGTACGGCAATCTGCGGACCCCCGGCCCATTCCCTGACCAACTCAAAGAACCTGATGGTAACGACCACTCGCGGTCTTTCGCCTCGCCAGCTCCCTGAGTGACCGGGCGTGATCTGACTACTGGCCGGAAGGATAGCGACCCGCTTCCAGTGGATACCTGAAGAAACGAGTGGCTCCGCCGGCCGTCGGACCCGTGACCTCGTCCGGGTCAAGAACGAACTCAATCGCCACAGATCTCCCTCGGCTATCGGCCTCCGGCTGACCTTTTCTTCGCGACACTCCTAGCCCGTGAATCACCCCTCGTTGCGATGACCGCTGGAACACAAGACGTGGCGATGGCCGACTTTATGAGCGTCGTCGACAGGCGCGCCCGGACACTGGTCCCGCCAGGCGCCGACCCAACCTGGCCCAACTAAGCGTGTTCGGAGGATCGAGTCATGAGGCGTCGAACCGGGCGTAGAAGCGATCGAGCGCTCCATCGAGGATCCGAGTTACAAGTCCCGCGGCCAATGCGATGTCATCAACATTCGCGCGCGTTAGGCGCACGTGACCTTCTGGCGGATGGGCGATCATCCGATACTCGGTAGACGCAATTGACCCATGAACGAGTTCACTCAGTTGACTCCAGAACCGCGCTACCCCTCCATCGATGCCCGCATGGAGTGGTTGCCTTTCGGTCGCGGCGATGAAGTCAGCGGCCTGTAGGAACCGGGGGGTCGGCAGCGTCCCGAGCGCTTTGTTGAATGCTGCGTCAAGGTCAGCGATGTACGTCTTGGCGTTCGCGGCCGTAGCCTTTAGCTCGTCAGCGATGGACCTCTGCGGGTCTTCCTTGAGCATCACTGTCGCACGCGCCTTGCTCCTCATGGGCGCATCACGAGCGAGCCTCCAAGCCCGGGTGAGCCGTTCTCGCTGATCATCGGGGTCGACAAGCCAAATCGCTCTGATTGCATTGTCGACCATCGCGCGCATGAGAACGTAGTCGGACGGGACATGGTGGACGGGAACATGCCACATGCGCTCCAGCACATCCGCCGAATCAAACGCGTAGTTCAGCATCGCCGCGGCCTGCGGAAGCGTGCTCTCCTTTGCCAGGACCAGGCCTAGGTCAGCGGCGAAAGCTGACCCCGGTTGAGGGGGCCCGGTTTCGATCACATCCCGGAAGGCATCACGAGTGTCCAGCCAGTGACGAGAAAGCTCTTGGAGCCTGGCGATCGGGTCATCCATGTGCCCGATCCTTGCACGTGGGCGATCGCTCCCGCACGACTTCGCACTTGGGCAAAGTACGCAGTTCATGCCGCCCAGCATGGATACGGGTGGATCAATGCGCTCGCTTCCACCCGGGGTTATCCGCCTCAGGTCGGCCAATCACGACGCTCGCATCGCCCTTCGGGTATCTGTCGCCAGTCAGGCACGGCAAACGAACCCCTCCGAGCGGTGGCCGCTCGGGTGAGGGACGACATCAACACCTTGCGCTCTGGAAAGTGTCACGACAAAGTGAGCCGGATTGGGGCGAACGAGGCACCCGAGCGCGACATCTAGTGTCATCTCACCGCGTTCCCGACAGCTCTCTTCCCAGATGGGGTGTAGGTTCGCCGGACGCGTCGCACGGCCTGCGCTGCGGGAGTGTCGAGTGGGTCATCCAGGGGCGACGCAAGAGCGCCGACGCGACGTGCTGAGAGGTGGTTCTAAGGCATGGCGGTAGGTCAGGAACGGCGTCGCTCCCTGCGCAGGAGGGAGCGCAGAGTCTCGGCGTTCGCGTAGCCGACCCGTAGCGCGATCTCGGCGGAGGTGAGGTCCGTGGTTGCTGAGAGGTGGCGAGCTCGTTCGATGCGAAGCCGTTGGACGAAGCCGAGCGGAGTGAGGTTGAGCGCCGCACGGACTCGTCGTTCGAGGGTGCGCCGGCTGGTGCCGAGCGACTGCGCGACGAAGGCGACGTTGAATGGTTCGTCCAGGCGGGCGCGCACGAAGCGTTCGAACTCGACGACGATCGGGTCCTCGTGCCGGAGATGTTCGTAGGCGACGAAGGCCGCCTGCGACGGGCGCTCGTCGATGAGGAGGAGCTTGGCGACATGTTGGGCCAGGTCGGGGCTGATCGATCGCACGAGTGAGAGCGCGAGGTCGATGTGGGCGAAGGCGGCGCCGGCGGTGACGAGGTTCCCGTCGACCACGACCATGGTGTCGAGATCGAGGGCGACGGTCGGATAACGCTTCAGGAACTCCGGCCCCAGGAACCAGCTGGTCGTCGCCCGCCGATGATGCATCCGTCCGGTCTCGGCGACGGCGAACACGCCGGTGCACGCCGCGGCGATCCGGGTGGTCGCCTCGTCGAGGCGCCCGAGCGAGGCGATGACCGAACGAACATCTCGGCTCTGGAGGGCGTCGTTGGTAGCGGCGGCCGTAAGGGTTCCAAGCGCAGGGACGACGACCACGTCGAACTCTCCGGACTCCGACAGCGGGCGGTCCACCGACAGGGTCATCGATGACGTCGTGGTCACTCGCCGTTTCGGTCCGAGGATGGCGAGTTCGATCGGGTCGATCCGCGGGTCGACATCGCCGCGGGCTCCGTCGGCCACCCGCACGATGTCGATGATCGACGCGATAGCCGAACCGAAGCAGCCGTCGATCGCGATCAGTCCGATACGCATGACGTAAACAATAGCAATACTGCCGTATACGCCACTCCCCCACCGGCCCTCGCTCGTCATACGCTGAACCCGTCCCACGAAGAACCACGACTTCAAGGAGAGTCCCTCATGTCCACACCCGCATCACTCCCGTATGCCTTCGTCGCCAAGATCGTCGCGGCCGATGGACAGCACGACGCGCTCGCCGATCTGCTCGCCGGCGCTGTCGCACTCGCCAACGAAGAAGTAGGAACGATTGTCTGGTTCGCGGTCAGGACCCACCCCGACATCTTCTGGATCTTCGATGCATTCCCCGACGAGGCCGCTCGCGACGCCCACGCCAACGGCGCCATCGTCGCAGCCCTGACGGCCAACCAGCACCTCCTCGGCGCAGCACCCGAGATCCTGCCGGCCGACGTCCTCGCGTCCAAGCTCCCCTAGTCCGCCAACGCGAGAGAGCCAGCGCGGTTCCATGGCAGCGCCACTGTGGCAAATTGCCCTCCGTCCCGCTAGGCGCTGTGGGCGGGTCGTGGTCGCGATCCGTTGCCGTGACGGGAGACGCGTTGTGTGCGCAGCGATGCTCGCTGCGCACACAACGATCGCTGCGCCGACGCGCCGTTGAGACCTCGCACGTCCAGGTCGAGACACAACGCCCCGCCGCGTTGCCAAGCGGCGGGAGGCCTCCCAGCACACGGACAGGATGCCGGCCGCGAGCGCTCAGCCGGCGAGGGAACAGCCACTGCCATGTCGAGCGGCAGGGCACTTCTCGGGGCGTGGGGCTAGCGCCCGCGGAGACCGGAGAACACGGCGTGCAGCAGGGGCAGGGCGGATGCCACCATAAGAGTCACGCCCAGCCACGGCACCGGACCGAGCAGCAGGATGCCGCCGATCAGCATCCCTGCGAAGAGGAGCGCCGAGACGGCGCGCTTGCCGATGCGCACGAGGGTGTCGAGGCGTCGCTCGAGGCGCGAGAGGTCGAAGGTGAGCTCGCCGTTGTCGAGGCGTGTGAGCGCAGCATCCACTCGTCCGGGGAGGCGCCACAGGGTGGCGGCGGTGGACACGGTCTGCCCGGCGACGTCCTGCAGCAGGTTGCCGCTCTCGTCGCGCAGCAGGCGGGTGGCGTAGGGCTCGACGGGCTCCCAGATGTTGAAGGTCGCGTCGAGCGAGCTGCACATGCCCGAGGTGAGCGAGACGGCGCGCATGAGCAGCAGCAGCTTCTCGGGGAACTGCACCGGCAGCGATCGCACGGTGTCGCCGAACTCGACGGCGAAGTCGTGCATCTCGCGCGGGTCGACGTCGCGCAGCTCGTGGAATCCCATGCCGCCGAACCGTGCGAACAGGGCGGTGAGGGCGCGTTCGAGATCGGCGGTGCTCGCGGAGGGCAGCAGCACCCCGATCTGCTGCGCGGCGGCGACGAGCCCGCGACTGTCGCGCCCGGCGACGGCGATCACGAGTGAGCGCAGGCCGGCGCGCAGACCGTCGGGAACCTCGGCCATCATGCCGAAGTCGACGAACGTGAGGTGCCAGCCGCGCGCCCCTGAGTCTGCCAAAGGGTCGCCGGGGGTCACGAAGATGTTCCCCGGATGCGGGTCGGCGTGCACGAACGAGTGCGTGAACACCTGGTCGAGCATGACCTCGGCGAACACCGCGGCGACGTCGGCCGGGTCGATGCCGGCCGCGCGCAGCGCCGCGGTGTCGCTGATCTTGATCGCGGTGACGTCTTCGAGCGTGAGCACGCGCCGGGTGGTGCGCTCCCACACCACAGCCGGGGCGTTCACGCGCGAGTCGTCGGCGAAGCACTCGGCGAAGCGCTCGGCGGCCGCAGCCTCGTGCAGGTAGTCGATCTCCTCGCGGCAGGTCTGCGCGAACTCCTCGACCAGCGCGGGAGCATCCACTCGCTCGCGCACGATCCGCACCCGCCGCAGCCAGCCGGCCACGCGGCGCAGCGCGGCGAGGTCGACCGCGACGATCTCGTCGATGCCGGGCCGCTGCACCTTGACGACGACGCGCTCGAGTCCGGTGTCGGCGGCATCCGTCGCCGACAGGGTGGCGCGGTACGCCTGCCCGAGGGATGCCGCGGCGACCGGCACCGGGTCGAACGACGCGAACGCCCGCTCGAGCGGCACGCCGAGTTCGGCTTCGGCGAGCATCCGGATGCTGTCGAAGGAGACCGCGGGCACTTCGTCCTGCAGGTCGGCGAGCTCGCCGGTGATCTCGGGCGGCAGCACGTCGAGGCGCGACGACAGGAACTGCCCCACCTTGATCATGAGCCCGCCGAGGTCGACCGCGAGGTCGCGGAAACGCCTGGCCAGGCGCAGCATCCGCTCGTCACGGGTGCGGTCGGCGATGCGCGCCATGCCCAGCCGTGGCAGCGCGAGATCGAACCACCAGATCGACACGAGCGCTCGCGCCGCGAACGCGAGGATGCGGCGGTACCGGGCGCGGTGCGCCCCATCCGGCGCGTCCGCGCGCTCGGCCGATGCGGTGCGTCGGGATGCGGCAGGGCCGGCGGCGGCATCCGTCATGACCCACCGCCTTCCGGTCTTTGGACGGGGGCCTCGGCCACCCGCTTCCTCACCCGTCGGCGAGGATCGAGTACAGCCTACGGCGCGCGTCGTCGAGGATCTCGACCGCCTGCTGCACCTGCTCGGGGGTGCCGGTGCGCCCGACCTGCGCGGCGGCGCTGGCGAGCTCCACACCCGCCTTCGGCAGCGCGGTCATGCCGCCTCCGGCGCGGGCGCCGAGGTTCTCCCATGGGGCCGGCTTCTCGGCGGCGGCCTCGGATTCGCGGATGCCGCTGTCGGTGAGCGAGTAGGTCTTGCGCCCGCCCTGCTCCTCGGAAGTGATGAGGCCCTCGTCTGCGAGCAGCTGGAGGGTGGGGTAGACGGATCCGGCGCTGGGTTTCCAGGCACCGCCGGAGCGCTCGCCGATCTCGCTGATGATCTGGTAGCCGTGCATGGGCTTCTCGGCGAGGAGCGAGATGACCGCCGCGCGCACGTCGCCGCGCGCCATGCGGGAGCCGCCGGTGCGCTGCTCGAACTGGCCGCGCAGCTGCTCCATGGCCTCCCACAGGCCGCCGGGCAGACCGCCGCCGGGCTTGCCGCCGTCGCCGAAGAGGTGGCCGAAGCCGCCGGGGAACGGACTGCTCATGATGACCTCCCGTCGCGCTCGACCCAGCGCCGAACGACACTTAACGATATGTCGTTAAGTGTCGTTCCGAAAGGGGCGTCTGCGTTCGAGACGCCGACCGCCCTTCGCTCCCGTATGAGTTTGTGTCGCCTGGAGCGCGTTCAGGCGACACAAACTCATACGGGAGCGAGCAGCGGTGCGGTTCTGAGCTGGGGCGGGGTCAGCGGGCGAAGCCCGCCAGAAACGCATCGACCTCGGAGGCCGTCGGGGCCGTGGTCGGGCCGCGGCGGGTGACCTTGATGGCGGCGGCGGCGTTCGCGCGGCGGCACGCCTCGGCCCAAGTCGCCGCATCCGCCGCGTGATGCACGGCGATCTCGGCGAGCAGTGCGCCGGTGTGCGTGTCGCCGGCGCCGTTCGTGTCGACCGGAGTCTGCGGAAAGCCCTCGACGTACGCCGACTCCCCGGCGACGTGCACCGCGCAGCCCTCGGCTCCGTCGCGCACGATCGACACGGCACCCTCGCGCAACAGGGGCACGACGGCCGCGGCCTGGGCGACGATCTCGCGGGCGGCATCCGTCACCGTCACCCCGCGCTCGCGCAGGATGTCAGTGGCCTCGTCGGCGTTGCTCGTCCACACGTCGGTGCGGGCCAGCATCCGATCGCGCACCTCGGCGGGCAGCGTCGCGAACGCGGCGCCGGGGTCGAGCACGACGACCGCCTCGGCGGGCACCGTGTCGAGCCAGGCGAGCAGCGGGTCGCGGGTCTGGTCGACGGCGAGGGAGTATCCGGTCACGCAGATGAGGTCGCCGGGCCGCACGGCCGCGGTGTCGAGGCCCTCGATCGTGATGTCGCGCTCGGCGCCCAGCGTCGTGACGAAGGTGCGCTCGGCGCTCGGCTCGACGGCCACGATGCACACGCCCGTGTCGCGCCCGGGGATCGGACGGGCGGATGCTGCGATGCCGTCCGCGGCGAGCGCCGCGCGGATGATGTCGCCGTTCGGGCCGGTGCCGATCGCGCCCGCGTGCACGCTCTCGGCGCCGAGGCGGGCGGCGGCGAGCAGCACCGTCACTGCACCGCCGGCGTATTGGGCGACGGATGTGGCCATCACGTTCTGGCCGCGGGCCGGCAGATCGGGCACCTCGACGATCAGGTCGACGAGCGCCTGCCCGGTGTGGATCACCCGCGGCACGCGCCGCTGGTCGGAGGGGTTCTCGGCGGCATCCGTGCGCATGCGGTCAGCCTAGCGAGCGCGCCGCCGCGGTCACCGCTCCGCGAGCAGCTCGCGCAGGCGCAGCGCCTCGTCGGCCGGCATCCCGTAGCCGTGCTCGGGCGCGGGGTACTCCCCTCCCCGCACCTCGCGTGCGTACGCCGCAACCCCGGCGACGGCGTACGCGCGCAGCGACGCATACTTCTTGACGAACTTCGCCGCCGGCCCGTCGTACAGGCCGAGCAGGTCGTGGAACACGAGCACCTGCCCGTCGGCATCCGCCCCCGCGCCGATCCCGATCACGGGAATCCGCAGCCTCTCCACCAGCAGAGACGTCACCTCGGCCGGCACGGCCTCGACGACGAGCAGCGAGCATCCGGCATCCTGCAGGGCCAGCGCGTCGTCGATCACGGCGAGCGCCGCCTCGGCGGTGCGACCCTGCGCCCGGTAGCCGCCCAGCGCCGTGGCGGTCTGCGGGGTGAGGCCGACGTGCCCGACCACCGGGATGCCCGCATTCACCAGCGCCCGCGCGCGGTCGACCGTGGTGCCGCCGCGCTCGATCTTGACGAGGTCGCAGCCGGCCTCCTTCACGAACCGCTGCGCGGTGGCGAGCGCGAGCTCATCGGATGCCTCGTACGACCCGAACGGCAGGTCTCCGACGAGCAGCGGCCACGTCAGCCCGCGCCGCACGGCCTTCGTGAGCATGAGCATCTCGTCGATGGTGACCGGCACGGTCGAGTCGTAGCCGAGCACGGTCATCGCGGCCGAGTCGCCGACGAGCACCATGTCGACGCCGGCCTCTTCGACGATCCGCGCCCCGGGATGGTCATAGGCGGTGACCATGACGATCGGCTCCCCCGCCTGCTTCTTGGCGGCGAGGTCGCCGAGCGTGAGCGGGCGGGCGGCCCCGTGCGCGCTCATGACACAACCTCCGTCAGCAGCCGGTCGACGACGTCATCGACCTGGATGATGCCGTTCCCCCGGTCGACGTGCACGACGATGGGCTCATATGTCTCGAGGTCTTCGCGCGAGTACTCGGCATACGAGATGACGATGATGGTGTCACCGCTGTGCACGAGGCGGGCGGCGGCGCCGTTGACCTGCATCACTCCCGTGCCGCGCTCGCCCGCGATCGTGTAGGTCTCGAAGCGCGATCCGTTGTCGACGTCGACGACGTGCACCTGCTCGTGCGGCAGGATGTCGGCGGCTTCGAGCAGGTCGGGGTCGATCGTGATCGAGCCGACGTAGTTGAGGTCGCTGCCGGTGATGGTCGCGCGGTGGATCTTCGACTTCAGCATGGTGCGTCGCATCAGCGGTCGCCTTTCAGGACGTGGTTGTCGATGAGCCGCGCCGCGCCGACCCGGGCGGCGACGGCGAGCAGCGCGTCGAAGTCGACGCGGGTGACGGGCTCGAGGGTGGTGGCGTCGCGCAGCTCGAGGTACTCGGGCTCGATGCCGGCATCCGCGAGCACCCTGCGGGCAGCATCCACGAGGCGGGTCGCGTCGCGCTCCCCCGCCTCGCGCAGAGCGGATGCCGCATCCAGCGCCCTGTTCAGCGCGGTGGCCTGCTGCCGAGCATCCGCGTCGAGGTAGACGTTGCGCGAGCTCATCGCAAGCCCGTCGGGTTCGCGCACGATCGGGCAGGCGACGATGCGCACGCCGAGGTCGAGGTCGCGCACGACGCGGCGCACGACCATGACCTGCTGCGCGTCCTTCTGACCGAAGAACGCGACGTCGGGGCGCACAATGCCGAACAGCTTGGTGACGACGGTCGCGACGCCGTCGAAGTGGAAGGCGCCGCGGGCGGCTCCGTCGAGCACGTCGGTGATGCCCGATACGTGGATGCTCGTGGCGAAGCCGTCGGGGTAGATCTCGGCCGGCTCGGGGGCGAACAGGATGTCGACGCCCTGCTGCTCGGCGAGCGTCGCGTCGCGCTGCTCGTCGCGCGGATAGGCGGTGAGGTCTTCGTTCGGGCCGAACTGCGTGGGATTGACGAACAGCGAGACGACGACGAGGTCGGCACCGGCGCGCGCCTCGCGCATGAGCGAGAGGTGTCCCTCGTGAAAGGCGCCCATGGTCGGCACGAGGCCGACGCTCTGCCCGTGCGCACGCGCGGCGGCGACGGCCGCGCGGATCTCGGCGATGGTGCGCAGGACGATCATGCGGTCCCCTCGGTTCTCGGATGCTCGGCCAGGGCTCGCACCTGCTCGGCGAGCACGTCGAAGAGGTCGATCAGCTCGGGCGTCGCGGCGGCGAGCGCGGCGCGCTGCCGCGCGACGGTGGCCTCATCGCCGCGGGCGATGGGTCCGGTGAGCGCGGGTCGGGCGCCGGTGCGCGCCCAGTTCTCGACGGTGCGCTCGACGAGCGGTGCGAGCAGGGGGCGTGGGTCGCGGATGCCGGATGCCGCGGCCGCCTGCTCGGCGGCATCGAGCACGGTGAGCAGCAGGTTCGAGGCGATCGATGCGGCGGCGTGGTAGCCGGCGCGGTGCGCGTCGTCGACCTCGAACGGGTGCGCGCCGAGCGCCGTGGCAAGGCGCTCGGCGGTGGCGAGAGCATCCGGGGTGCGGCCGGCGATCGCGGCGCCGATGCCGCGGAAGACATCGGGGCTCTCGGTGCCGGTGAAGGTCTGCAGCGGGTGGATGCTGAAGTCGACGTCGTCGAGCGGCGTCGCGCCGGAGACGTGGCCGAGCAGCGCGGCGTGCGGGCGCGCGGCGGCAGCAGCGGCGGGGATGGCGGCATCCGGAACGCACAGGATCGCGATGTCGACATCGGGGACCGTGTCGTCGCGGCGCAACGGCCCATGCACGGTGAAGTCGGCGGCGCGCAGGGCGGCGGCGAGCACGCCGCCGAGACGGCCGGCGCCGATGACGGCGAGGGTCGCGGACGTGCGGAGCGCGGCAGTGGAGGTCATGTCGAGTGCGACGGATGCTCGGGGTAAGCGATCCGCGCGAGGAAAGTATCCGCCCGACACGAGCACGGCGCAAAATCTGAGAGCGATCTGACTAGCCAGTCGCCCTTTTCATTGACTGTTATGCGCACACCTCAGGATAGGTGCTTTACTTCTTGCTCCCTACCGCTTTCCAGACAGTGTCCAGATTCTTGGCGAGCAGGGGCGTCGGCATCTATCACCGCACGAGCGAGCGCAGCCTCCTGATCGCGACCGACAGCGTCGCCAGGCCTTCGCCGTCCTGCGCCTGCGCCGCGGCGATCGCCTCGTCGACGGCGCGACGCACCGACGGGCCGCCCTGCTCGAGCCACGCCTCGATGCGCGCGGCGGGCTCGCCGGGCTCGGTCCGATCGGCGACCGTCGCGGTGAGCTCGATCATCACGGCGTACAGGTCGTCGCGCATGCTGGCGCGCGCCATCGACCCCCACCGGTCTGCCTGCGGAAGCGCGGTGATGCGCGTGAGGGTCTGCTCGAAGACCAGCCGGTCCGACATCGCGTAGTAGAGCTTCGCGACCTCTTCGAGGTCCCAGCCACGAGTGCGCGCGCAGTCGGCGATGTCGAGCAGCGAGAGCACGTCGAGCAGGCCGGCGCCGCGGCGGGCGAGGTCGGCGGGCACTCCCGCCTGCTGCAGCTCGTCGGTGCGCGATTCGAAGCGCTGCCGGTCGACGCCCTGCAGCCACCGGTCGATGTTCGTCGACAGGTGCGCGACCGGCGCCTGGAACAGCTCGATCTCGGCGCCGATATCCACGCCATCCGGGCGGTGCTGCGCGAACCAGCGGGTGGCGCGGTCGAGCAGCCGGCGGAAGGTCAGGTACAGGTCGGTCTGCACGTCGGTCGAGACGAGGTTGTCGGTCGCCTCGACGGCGACCACGAACCCGCGCAGGTCGAAGATCTCGCGCACGGCGACGTAGGCCCGGGCGATGTCCTCGCTGGTCGCGCCGGTCTCGTCGGCTGCGCGGTAGGCGAAGGTGATGCCGCCGCGGTTGACCATCGAGTTCACGACCGCGTTGACGATGATCTCGGTGCGCAGCGGATGCGCGTCGAGGTCGCCGGCGTAGGCCTCGCGGATCGGTGCGGGGAAGTAGTCGGCGAGGGTGCGCGCGAACCACGGGTCGTCGGCCAGCCCGGTGGTGGCGAGATCGGCCTTCAGCGCGAGCTTCGCGTAGGCGACCAGCACCGAGAACTCCGGGCGGGTGAGCCCCTGCTGCTCGGCGATCCGGTCGGCGACCTGGCTGCGGCTGGGCAGGAACTCGAGCTCGCGGTCGAGCTCGTCACGCTCTTCGAGCCATTCCATCAGCCGCTCGTGCACCGGCAGCATGACGGCGGCGTTGGCGCGCGAGTTGCCCAGCAGCACGTTCTGCTCGTAGTTGTCGCGCAGCACCTGCACGGCGACCTCTTCGGTCATCGACTGCAGCAGCTCGTCGCGTGCGGCGCGGTCGAGGCGGCCGTCGCGCTCGAGGATGCCGAGCAGGATCTTGATGTTCACCTCACGGTCGGAGGTGCCGACGCCGGCGGAGTTGTCGATGGCGTCGGTGTTGATGCGGATGCCGGCGGATGCCGCCTCGATGCGTCCGCGCTGGGTGACGCCCAGGTTGCCGCCCTCGCCGACCACCCGCAGCCGCAGCTGGCGGCCGGTGACGCGGACGGCGTCGTTGCCGCGGTCGCCGACCTCGGCGTCGGTTTCGTCGCTCGCCCTGATGTAGGTGCCGATGGCGCCGTTCCAGAGCAGATCGACCGGCGCGAGCAGCACGGCCTTCTTCAATTCCAGCGGGGTCAGCGTGGTGATCGCGGGGTCGAGGCCGAGCGCCTCGGTCATCTCGGGTGTGATGGCGATCGACTTCATCGACAGCGGGAACACCCCGCCCCCGGCGGAGATGACGTCTCGGTCGAAGTCGTCCCATGACGACCCCGGAAGCGCGAACAGGCGCTCTCGTTCGACGAAAGACCTCTCAGCATCCGGGTTCGGGTCGACGAAGACGTGACGGTGGTCGAAGGCCGCAACCAGGCGGATGCAGCGGGAGCGCAGCATCCCGTTGCCGAACACGTCACCCGACATGTCGCCGATGCCGACCGCGGTGAAGTCCTCGGTCTGCGTGTCGATGCCGAGCTCGCGGAAGTGCCGCTTGACCGACTCCCACGCGCCGCGGGCGGTGATGCCCATGGCCTTGTGGTCGTACCCGGCCGAGCCTCCCGACGCGAAGGCGTCGGCGAGCCAGAAGCCATACTCCTCCGAGATGCCGTTCGCGATGTCGGAGAACGTCGCGGTGCCCTTGTCGGCGGCGACGACGAGGTAGGAGTCGTCTCCGTCGTGGCGCACGACGCCGGCGGGCGGCACGATGTCGGAGCCGACCCGGTTGTCGGTGATGTCGAGCAGCCCGCGGATGAACGTGCGGTAGGCCGACTTGCCGGCCTCGAGCCACGCAGCCCGGTCGCTCGGCGCGGGCAGGCGCTTGGCGAAGAATCCGCCCTTGGAGCCGGTCGGCACGATCACCGCGTTCTTGACCATCTGCGCCTTGACGAGCCCGAGCACCTCGGTGCGGAAGTCCTCACGGCGGTCGCTCCAGCGCAGTCCGCCGCGCGCGACCTTGCCGAAGCGCAGGTGCACGCCCTCGACCTCGGGAGAGTACACCCAGATCTCGGCCATCGGCAGCGGCTTGGGCAGCCCGGGCACCGCCGCGCACTTGAGCTTCATCGACACCCACGGCTTGGGCGATCCGTCGGCCGCCGGCTGGTAGAAGTTCGTGCGCCAGGTCGCCTTGATGACTCCGACGAAGGAGCGCAGGATGCGGTCGTCGTCGAGGCTCGCGACCTGATCCAGCGCCTGCAGCAGGGCCGTCTCCGCATCCGCGAACTGCGCCTCGCGATCCCCGTCGATCGACGGGTCGAAGCGCAGTTCGAACAGGTGCACGAGGTCGGCGGCGAGGGCCGGGTTCGAGGCCAGCGCGGTCTCGAGGTACTCCACCGAGAACGACGAGCCGGTCTGGCGCAGGTACATAGCGATGGCCCGCAGGATGACGATGCGGCGCCAGTCGAGGCCGCCGTGCAGCACGAGAGTGTTCAGCCGATCGCTCTCGGCGGCGCCCGTCCAGGATGCGGCGAAGGCATCCTCGAACAGCCCGCCCCAGGCGCTGTCGCTCCACCGGTCGGCGCCCTCGGCGGTGAGGCCGAAGTCGGAGACGTGCACCTTCTGGCCGTCGGCGAGCGTGATCGCGTAGGGCTTCTCCTCGACGACGTCGACGCCGAGATCGGTGAGCACGGGCAGGATGCGGGTGAGCGGATACTCCTGCCGTGAGGCGAGGGTGAGCACGCGCTTGCCCGCGGCATCCTTCTCGGGTGCGTTCAGCCGCACCGCGAACTCGCTCTCGCGCAGGCGGTCGAGCAGCGCGAGGTCGTCGACCGCCTCCTCGGGCGTGACCGTCTCCTTGTACACAGCGGGGAACGCCTGACCGTAGTCGGCGAGCAGCCGCGCGGCCTCGTCGTCGCCGTGCACATGGTGCAGCGCGTCGACGAGACCCTCGTCCCATCCGCGCACAGCATCCTCGAGGCGACGCTGCAGGTCGTCCTCGTCGACGTCGGGAAGGGATGCCCCGCGCGGCACGCGCACGACGAAGTGCAGCTGGGCGAGGGGCGCGTCGGTGACGCGGGTGGCGTGGTCAACCTGCTCGGCGTCGAACACCTGCCGCAGCACCTCTTCGATGCGCAGCCGCACGACGGTGTTGTAGCGGTCTCTCGGCAGGTAGACCAGCGCCGAGACGAAGCGCCCGAACTCGTCGCGGCGCAGGAACGTGCGGGCCCGCCGGCGTTCGTTGAGCCGGCTGACCTCGGACGCGACCTCGAGCAGGTGCTCGACGGAATCCTGAAACAGCTCGTCGCGGGGATACTGCTCGAGGATCTGCAGCAGATCCTTGCCGGAGTGCGAGAGCCGGTCGAATCCGGATGCCGCCAGCACGGCGCGCACCTTGGCCGCGGCGATCGGGAGGGTCATCACCGACGCGGCGTAGGCGCTGGAGGTGAACATGCCCAGGAATCTGCGCTCGCCGATGACGTTCCCGGCGTCGTCGAACATGCGGGCGCCGATGTAGTCGAGGTAGACGTCGCGGTGCACAGTCGCGCGCGAGTTCGCCTTCGTGATGGTGAGAATTCGCGGCTCGCGCGCGGTGCGCTGGGCCTCGGGGCGCAGGTGGGCGACCGCGGTGGTCGGCTTGCTGAGGATGCCGAGGCCGGTGTGCGGGATCGGGATCAGCACATCCTCGCCGTCCCGACTCTCGAGCGCGTACTCCCGGTAGCCGAGGAAGGTGAAGTTGTCGTCGGCGAGCCAGCTGAGGAAGTCGACGGCCGGGCCGACCGCATCGGGGTCGGCCGTGGCGGGCGGCTGCGTGCGCAGGTCGGTGACGAGGTCGAGGCACGCCCGGCGCATAGCCGGCCAGTCGGCGACGGCGGCGTGCACGTCGGCCAGCACGGCGAGCAGTCGCTCGGTGAGGGCGGCCCGCCCGTCGTCGTTGGGCACGCGGTCGACCTCGAGGTGGATCCACGATTCGAGCTCGCCGCCGTGCACCTCGGTCTCGAGCACCTCGCCGTCGTCGCCGCGGCGCACCGAGACGAGTGGATGCAGCAGAAGATGCACGGCGAGGCCCTGGCGGGCGATCGCTGCGGTGACCGAGTCGACCAGGAAGGGCGCGTCGTCGGTGCAGATGTCGACGATCGTGCGGCGCGAGGTCCAGCCGTGCTCGCTGAGCGTCGGCGTGAACACCGACACCCGGGTCTCGCCGGGCTGGCGGCGGGCGGCGAGGGTGCGCATCGAGAGGGCCGCGCCCACCACGTCTCGGGGTTCCCGCTCGGCGAGATCGACGGCGTCGAGTCGGCTGATCAGACTCTCGACGCCCCCTCGCTCCGAGGGGTCGAGCTCGGCGATCGCGTGCTCGAGCTCAGCGGATGCGGGTGCCTTGGACATGGTCGTGATCGTCCCCTTCGACGGCGCTGCGGGTCGTCTTCGACCCCGCTCAAGAGCCTACGCTGGAACGTCTGCCTCTCCGTTCCTGAGAGGCGCCTTCCCCTGGAGCATCCATGTCTGCAGCATCCGTCGATGACCCTGCCCGCTACCGGGCGAACCCTTCGGTGCTGACGGCGCTGAAGAGCCCGCGGATGCTGACCCGCGAGGTGCTCGCGGGTCTCGTCGTGGGGCTGGCGCTGATTCCCGAGGCGATCGCGTTCTCGGTGATCGCGGGGGTCGACCCGAAGGTGGGGCTGTTCTCGTCGTTCATCATGGCGGTGTCGATCGCGTTCCTCGGCGGGCGGCCGGCGATGGTGACCGCGGCGACCGGGGCGGTGGCGCTGGTGATCGCGCCGGTGGCGCCGACGTACGGCATCGACTATTTCATCGCGACGGTGCTGCTGGCCGGGGTGTTCCAGGTGATCCTCGGGGTGCTCGGGGTGGCGAAGCTGATGCGGTTCATTCCGCGCAGCGTGATGGTCGGGTTCGTGAACGCGCTGGCGATATTCGTGTTCAGCTCGCAGTTTCCGCAGCTGATCGATGTGCCGTGGCTGGTGTATCCGCTGGTGGCCCTGGGGATCGTGGTGATGGTCGTGATGCCGCGGATCACGAAGGTGATCCCGGCGCCGCTGGTGTCGGTGGTGATCGTCACGAGTGTGGTGCTGGCGTTCGCGATCACGGTGCCGACCGTGGGCGATCAGGGCGAGCTGCCCGAGAGCCTGCCGTCGCTGTTCATCCCGGATGTGCCGCTGACGTGGGAGACGTTCACGATCATCGCGCCTTTCGCGCTCGGGGTGGCGCTGGTCGGGCTGATGGAGTCGCTGCTGACGGCGAAGCTGGTCGACGAGATCACCGACACGCACTCGCGCAAGGGGCGCGAGGCGTGGGCGCAGGGTGTCGCGAACATCCTGTCGGGTGCGTTCGGCGGCATGGGCGGATGCGCCGTGATCGGCCAGACCATGATCAACGTGAAGGAGTCGGGCGCCCGCACCCGCATCTCGACGTTCTGCGCCGGCATCTTCCTGTTTCTGCTGGTGGTCGTGTTCGGCGATTTCGTCGCAACCATCCCGATGGCCGCGCTGGTCGCGGTGATGATCATGGTCGCAATCGGTGCGTTCGATTGGCACAGCGTGCGCCCGTCGACCCTGAAGCGGATGCCGAAGAGCGAGACCTTCGTGATGGTGTCGACTGTGGTGCTGGTGCTGCTGACCCACAACCTCGCGATCGGCGTCGTCGGAGGCGTGCTGGTCGCATCGGTGCTGTTCGTGCGCCGGGTCGCGCACTTCGTGAACGTGACGCGGACGGTGACGGATGGGGTGGCGCGCTACGTCGTGGAGGGCGAGCTGTTCTTCGCGTCGAGCAACGACCTGACGACACTGTTCTCTTATGCGGAGGACCCTTCTCGCGTCGTGATCGACCTCACCAGATCGCACGTGTGGGATGCGTCGACCGTCGCCGCGCTGGATGCCATCGAGACGAAGTACGCCGCGCACGGCAAGACCGTGGAGATCGTCGGGATGAACGACGCGAGCGGGACCTTCCATCGGAGGCTGACGAACCCCGGGCGTTGAGCCTTCCCCTCCCTCGGCCGTTGAGCGAGGGAAGTCCCTTTCCTGGTCGTTGACCGAGGGAGCGAAGCGACCGAGACGAAACGCCTACAGTCGCGTCCCGTCGTACGCGCAGAAGTTCGCACCCGCCTGCGCCGGCCGCCCGCAGGTGGAGCAGTATCGTGCTGCGCCGCGGTCGTCGCCGGGTCCGAGCGGTCCAGGGTGAGGCACGGGCCAGGGTTCCTGCGGCATGCCCCACGGGTCTTGCGGCGCCGGCTGGGCGATGGAGGTGTCGCCGACGACCTGCGCCCAGTATGCCTTCGCGCTTGGATCGAGCCAGGTGATGGTGCGCCCGAAGATCGGATTCCTCCAGGCTGTTCGCGGGACCGCGGCGGCGGGCCCGGAGCGCGCCCACCATGCGCGCTGGAGAGCTCCCGGCCAGGTGCTCGGATTGTTCACATCAGGCATCGCTACCTCCCCAGAAGGGCCGCACCCCAGATGCGGGCTTGCGCAAACTCTAGCCCTCGCGGCGCCGCCGGGCTACGGCTTCTCGAGACGGGTCACTGACCATGTCGAAGCCCCGCCACAGCCGTTGTCAACCACTATTCGGATGCCTGTCGCCGGTGCGAGGCTGATGGTCCATCAATCATCCGGAGGCAGCCATGACCGACCCCACGCCTTTCCCCACCGACCCGCTCGAGCCCGACGGCACCGATCCGGATCTGAGCCAGGACGCCGATGAGCGCCGGCAGTCACCGAGGGCTGACGAGGAGCACCCTGACGATCGCGCCCCGACGCTCGACGAGCAGACAGAGGATCTGATCGCCGCCGAGGAGCAGGGGCGCAACGAGGACTATCCGCCGGTTCCCTGAGCGATCAGGTCAGCTTCTCGAACACCATCGTCGCCTGGATGCGATCGCCACCGCCGAACCCGGTCGTGCCGGAAGACGCGGTGGTGATCGTGTGCAGCCGGTAGCCGAGTGCCGCCTGCTTGTTGATGACCTTCTCGAGCTCGGTGAGGTTGCCCGAGCCCGAACCCCAGAACTTCTCTTTGAGCACGACCTGCAGCACCACGTAGCTCATGCCCTGCGGCGCCGGCCGCGGCTGGGCGCCCGCTTCAGCATCCGCCTTGACGCGGTTGATCATCCCCTCGATCCCGGGCTCCTGCGGGGCCGCGGGCTGCACCTGGTCGGTCCACTGCTGCCCGTCCCACCACCGCATCGCGCCAGATCCGTCGTCGTACCAACCGGCCTGTGCATTGCTCATGAGTTCCCCTCCAGCGGCCGCCGATCGCGGCCGACTTGGATGTCACCGTAGCGGCAAACCGCGCCGGTGGATGTCAATGTCGGTCCCTCTCCCTACTGTGACCCTCAGCCGGTCCAGACGGACCCCGCCGAGTTCCCCCGAGCTCGGCATCCATTCGCCCTTTCCAGGGCGGTATTCGTCGTGCGCGCGGACCGGCCCCTGCGGCATTCGTCGTGGGGCAGGCCGGTGCCTCATGCACCACTCCGAAGGGGAAGCACCATGACCATTCCGAACCCTCCCGCCGCTGTCGGCTCTCCTGCGCCGCAGCTGCCTCCGCCGGTGCCGCCGATGGCTCCGCCGGTGCCGCCGATGGCTCCGGCGCCCGCGCCGAAGAAGACGAACGTGCTCGCGCTGATCGCAATGATCGTCGCGGTCGTCGGCTTCATCTTCGCCTGCATCCCGGGCGCGCTGATCGTCGGCTGGGTGCTGCTGCCGATCGCGTTCGTGCTCAGCATCGTGTCGCTGTTCCTGAAGGGCGATCGCAAGTGGATGGGCGTCGTCGGCCTCGTCGTCTCGGTGGTGGGGACCATCGTGGGCTTCGTCGTCTTCTTCGCCGTCGTCGCGACGTCGTTCAACGACGCGTTCAACAACGGTGACACCGTGGTCGAGCAGCCTGTCGAGGCGGTCGGCGAGACGGATGCCGGCCAGTCAGATGCGGGAGAGGCGGATGCTGCACAGGGCACCCGTGAGAACCCGTACCCGATCGGGTCGACGATCAGCTCGGACGACTGGACCCTGGTCGTGAACAGCTACAGCGCCGACGGCAACGCGACGGTCGCGAAGGCGAACCAGTTCAACGACGCACCACCCGCCGGCTCGCACTACGAGCTGGTGAACTACACGGTCACGTACACCGGCGAGGAGTCGGGGCTGGCTGCCGAGGTCGGCATCGACTTCGTCACGAGCGCCGGCAACGTGGTGAACAGCTACGACGCCCTCGTGGTTCTGGGCGATGAGATGGGCATGGACGAGCTATACAACGGTGCGACCGCGACCGGTTCGCAGGCGTTCCTCGTGCCCGACGGCGAGACCGTGACGATCCGGGTGCGCCCCGGGATGTTCGCCGACGAGGTGTTCGTCAAGCCGTAAGGCGGATGCTGCGCCAGAGGCTCCGGGTGGGGAACCGGGGTTCCTGGCGCCGCGATGACTCGTGATGAGCCACAATCAGATCGTGTCCACAGCTTCGATCCGCGCGCCGCGCCTGCACTCGCGACGAATCATCATTCTCGCGGTCTCACTCGTGTCGGCGATCGCCATCGGCGCCGCGGTCTATGCGGGCGAGGTCCAGCGCGACTCGGACAACGACGGCCTGACGGACTTCATCGAGCGCACCGGCTGGCCAGTCGCCAGCGGAGACGTCTACGTCACAGATCCATTCAAGAACGACACCGATGGCGACGGACTCACGGATGCTGAAGAAGCCGGAGAACGCACACGCACCTCCGAGGGCTCCACGATCTACGCGGGCCTGTCGGATCCGACGCGAACCGACTCGGATGCTGATGGCCTGGACGACCTCATCGAGACTCGAGGGTGGGAGAGCACTGAGGGGGAGCGTTTCCGCACCGGCCCGATGGTGGCAGATAACGACGGAGACGGCCTGCTGGACGGCGACGAAGCCGGAACCCCGATGAAGGACCGAGCCGACCGGTTTCTCTTTGCGCTGTACTCCAATCCCACCCTTCCGGACTCAGACGAAGATGGCCTCACGGATGCCGAAGAGGCAGACGAGTCGTTGGACCCGTTCAAGCCGGACACCGACGACGACGGTTTGCCGGATCTCATCGAACTGGATCTGATCGGCACGGCGGGCAACGCGTCCGACACGGACGGCGACGGCCTAAGCGACATGATCGAGGTGCTGGACGCCGATGGGCAGGGCCTGAACCCGCGTCAGCCCGACGTGCGAACCGATCCGAACGAGCTTGCGCTGGAGGCAGCGCAGGGTTTCTTCGCAGGGGAGGCCGCCCCGGGGAGCACTGTCGCCTGGCTCAGCGGCAACCTACTCTCCGGCGGAGCGAGCTTGATCCCCGGGGTCGGCTGGATTGTCGGCGGGGTCGCAGATGCGCGAGATTTCATCGCGTCGTCGATTCGGGCCGACTGGGTGAGCGCCGGTTTCAGTATCAGCGGAATGATCCCGGTGACCGGAGACGCCGTCGCCGTGCCGCTCAAGATCACGCGGTTCCTCGTGAAGCATCCCAAGCTCGTGAACGAAGTGTGCATCATGGTCGCACGGCTCGACTGGCTCGAAGAGGGCAGCAGGGCACAGATCGTCGCGAGCGCCGTCCCAGAGGCCTGGGACAAGCTACGAGACTCCGCCAGCGCCAAAACGCTGCTCGGGTTGCTGAACGGCGGCATGAAACTGCAGGACCTCGCAGAAGCGATGGCGAAGGCGAATCACATCGAGGGGCCTTCTGCACCGTTCATGAACTCGCTGACGTCCGCCGAGGACGCACTCGCCGACATCGTCGATGAGAGAGCGGATACCGAGATCGTCCGCGACCGGGGTCTGTCGACGGCGTCCTGCGGATCGGAATGCACACCGAAGGTGCGCGTCGTGGATGTCCTGGTGGATTCGACCGCGCATGAGGCGAAGGTCGGCTACACCTCGCTCACCGAATCGGTGGAGCGGCAGATCGGTTCCGACGCGCACCTCATCTCGTCCGGCGTGATCGACGCAGCTCATTGGCACTTCTTCGCAAGCGCCAGGGACAGCTCGATCGGCGCATCGTCCGATGTCCTCGCGCTGCTGCATGAATACGGAATCGACTACACGATCCATCTGCCCACGTGAGCCGAACTGGCCAGCAGGTATCGATAATCTGAGCACAGTGCGCCGTAGCGCCACCCGAAAGAACGGAGTCCACAGTGTCAGCCGAGCCGATCCTCCTTTTTCTGCACGGTGTCGGAAAGGGCGATCGAAGCGGCAAATGGAAAGACCAGCTCGAGCGCACGCTCGGCGATCTCGGATACCCCTCGCTCTCCACGCGCAGGGTCATCGCTCCGCAATACGCGCACCTGCTGACGGGATGGGATGACTCGATTCCGCTCCCAGAACTGACCACCAGGGCCCTCCCCCGAGATGACGCACGCGTGAATCGTCGAGCCTTCGAGCGCCGAGTCAGCGCCGTGGAGCGACGGCTTGCGGACCACGATCACGGCTCCGGCGGAGCGATGAACGAAGCGGTGGTCCATGCCGCCATGCGGTTCCCGCAGTTCGACCAGGCGACGAACTACCTCAGAACCAAAGAGATTCGCGCAAACGTCCTCACCAAGATTCTCGCCGCGCTCCCCGAGTCCGGAGACGTCGTCATCATCGGGCACAGTCTCGGCTCTGTCATCGCAGCGGATCTGCTTCCACGCCTCCCCTCCGGGACTCGCTGTGTAGGCATGGTGACGATCGGAAGCCCCCTCGCGAACAGTCGCTTCGACGTCGATCTCCTTCGCGACACGCTCAAAGAACCGCCGACCAATCTCGACTGGTGGGTCAACTGCTGGAACCCGCTCGACCCGGTGGCGGCCAATCGTGGGCTCTCGTCAGTCTTCCCATGGCTGCTCGATGTCAGGGTCACGTCGACGCCCGACGTCCACGTCCACGATGCGGTGACATACCTCAAGGACCCCACTGTCGCATCTGCTGTCGGATACGGGCTCTTCGGTTCCCTCTCGAAGGAGGTCGAACGTGCGCATTCGGGCGTCGAGTTGCAACTCGACGCCGTGGAGCGCATGACGTTGACTGCACTGCGATACGCGTTGCTGACCGGGTCTCTCCTGGAGAAGGACGTGCGGACGAGGTATGCGGGGGCGCTTCAGCAGGTACAGGCGACGGTCATCCCTGGCCTCATCGAGAGAAAGGCGACGGCAGGTCAGCCGATCTCGGGGGCTGTGACGCGCCTCCTCTTCGACCCCGCCGATCCTGAGTCGGTCGCCCCGGAGCCGTTGCCCGTCGGTCACGCATCCAAGGAAGACGCGGCCGTCGTGTTCACACTTCTCGCATCCGAAAACGTCATCCGACCGTTCGAGATCGAAGTGCCCAAGGACAAGCGTGAGGCCGCGCTGTCCGATCTGGGTGCTGAGATGGGCCTCGGCAGCAAGTTCGGCCGGGATGTGTTCAGCGCAGCCGAGGAAGCGCACAAGGAGCTCACGGGCAGCCGCATCAATTGGGTGAAGTGGAGTCTTCTGGGCGTGGGAGCACTCGCGGTCGTCGCCGCGACCGGCGGTCTCGCGCTCGCAGCCGCACCCGGAGTCGCGGGAGCCGCGGTGGTCACCAGCGCTCTCGCCGCCTTCGGACCAGGAGGAATGGTCGGGGGCCTCATCACCGCGGGCACTCTCGTCACGGCGGGCGGGGGCAGCATCGCCCTTGGCCTGGCCAGCGCACAGACCAGCGCTGAGGTTCTGGAGGCCGTCGTCGAACGCCAGCTGGCAGTCGCCATCCTCCGGAAGAAGCAGAATCTGGATATCGACCCGGCGATCTGGCTCAACTTCGCCGAGACCGAGGCTCACCTCCGGCGAGAGCACGAGCGCGTCGACGAGTTCTCCGATGAGAAGGCCGCGAGCGTCAAGGAGCTGAAGCGAAAGCTGCTCATCCTCGAGCGGGCCCTGGCGTACATGAAGCGCCACGACATGGACTATGCCCCGGCGCCGTATACACACTGACCTGATGCGCACCCTCGCGGTGTTCGAGCGTATCGACCTGGCCATCGTCAGAGAGCTGTTGCAGAACGCTGCAGACATGGGGAAAAGCTGAGGGCAGTCTCGTTCGAGAACCAGGCCGTCGAACAGGTGTCTGTACCTGATGCACGCATCTCCACTCGGTTCACCTGGTGGTTCGAGACGAAGACCGTCCGTCACGATGAGCACCTCACCCCGTCCGCGAGGCTGTTGCGCGAATCCTGAGCTGACTGCGCCTCGAACACCGGCGCCTTCATGCGGATTCGTCTCCACTGCGACCCGGATGTCCCCGCCTCCTGCTACAGTCCCTTTCAGGTTCAAGAGCTGCAGCCATCGGTACCTGGCCGGCTGCACGGCAACCCTCCTCCATCGAGCGGGGTGCCCCAGGGGAAGAACCGGTCCGGCGCGACCGCGTGCGGGCAAGTCGATGGGTTGATGCCAGTCCGTTCGGGATGCGACGGCATCGCCCTTCCACTGAAGGGATAGAGCAATGGATGCTCAGCACTACCGTGAAGACCGAACCAGCCTCGAACTCGAACGGCTGCTCCATCACGACTTCGTCATTCCGATCAGTCGTGGGATCACCGCCAAGTTCGTGGCGGAGAACTACCCGGGCTGGACGTGGAACGAACTGATCCGAGTGCTCAACGCAGCACAAGTCCGTGTTGCGCGGCCGGGCGCGCCGAGCGTCTGCCACGAAGACGTCGTGCGGGTGCAGTTCGACAGCGAGCGTTCGTGGCGCGTGGAGTGGAAGGACGGCTCCATCACCGAGGGACCCGAGCCGGTCGGCACCACCCGTTCCACGCCCTCCACGGGAATCGAGACCGGTGTCCACGATCTCTCCACGGGCATGGTCGTCGAGCTTCCCGGAACTCCTGAATCGATCATCGCAGGGACCGCCCGCGTCGCGCCGGACCCGGAGGGATGGCCGGCCGATGAGCATCCGATCTTCATCGATGCCGGGTTCGGCAGCGTCCGCCCGTCTTCCCCCATCGTGGATGGACTCGGCCAGCCCCGACGCCTCACACCTGGCGCGACCGTGCGGGCTGACGCCGGCATCGACGAATTCGCGCGGGAGTGGAGCGACATCCTCTCCGAGAAGCCAACGAACGCCGGCCAGTGGGAGTACGCGGTCGATGAGCCCCAACCGGAAGGTGACTCGCGCCGTTCCGGCCCCGTTCCGATTGCGGAAGCGCTCGAGCGAGTGCGCACCACCCCCGGAGCGCGCCTTCAGCGTCGTGCAGTCGGCCGCTGGAGCACGGTTTCCACGCCGTTCCCTTCGATCGAGAAGATGGAGTGGGCAGATCTCGAATCGGTGAAGGGCGAATGGCACGCGGCGATGAGCGAATTCGCGCCGAGCCACCGTGGCAGCATCAGCCGCATGGGCGGTATCGATGCGACGCCTGCCGGGTGGATCGAGTTCGCGCGCAGGGCTGCGGCTGTCGGGTTCTCACCGAGTGAATACCGGATGCTGGGAACCGCGCACCTGGCGTGGACAGCTCGTCAGTCGAATCTGACGATCACGCGTCCGCCCGAGATACCGCCGCTCGCATCGATCGAGTTCTGGGCTCGGTTCCCTGGCCTGCTCGATGACGGGCTCAGCCCTCTGCAGGCGATCGAACGGATTCTCCGCAGCCAGTGAACGCCGAGGGGCGCCGATCCGCTCGGCGCCCCTCAGCGTCCCCGCGAAGGGTGCGGAGCACGCGCATCCGGTGCGATGATCACGTCATGACCGGTCATGTCTTCGTCATTCAAGGGGATACGCGCCGTCTCGCGTGCGACGCCTATCTGTACGCGACGGACAAGGACCTGCGCGACGGCGGCGGATGGATGACCTCGGCTCCGGACGCTCCGAACCGCCTCGATCCGGCGCTGCGCCGAGCATTCATGCGAGAGAAGCGCTTCACACTCCCGCTGCAGGAGCGCGCCGGGAAGCACGATGAACCGACGACGATCCTCACCGCTGTGCCGTACTACGGGGTCGAGCACGCCAGCGAGTTCGCTCCGAGGTTGCGCGAATTCTTCAAAGCGGGCTCCCGGATCGCCCGGGAGCGGGGCGTTACATCTCGAATCGGACGCCCGCAGAAACCACTGCTCGCCGTGCCGCTGTTCGGCACTGGTGGCGGAGGAGCGAACAGCGTACGGGGCGAGGTGTTCCGGCTCATCCACCAGGAGAGTCTGCGCGCGGCGAAGAAGTACGACGTCGACGTCGCAATCGTGCTGCGCGACCAGCGCGACTACGCGCTGGCGCAGGTAATCCGACGCGAGAACGACCGTGCGTGGCCCGAGCTCAGCTCCGCTCTGCTCGGTCGCGCGCAGGATCTCGGCGCTCTTGCGACGGATGCTCGGCTCGTGCCCTTCATGGGGGCAGGTGTCAGCATGTCGGCCGGCGCGCCGAGCTGGAACGGCCTGCTCGCGCGCCTCGCCGAAGCGGCAGGTGTGGATGCGGAGATCGTGGCGAAGTTGAAGCACCACGACGTGCTCGATCAGGCCGGGTATGTGCGCCGCGAGTTCGAACGCAGGTTCAACGAAGACAAGTCACTGTTCGCCAAGGCGGTGATCGAGGCCGTCGACGTGCGCCGGTACGGCCTGGCCCCACCTCTGCTGGCGGCTCTCGACGCGGAACAGGCGATCACCCTGAACTACGACCGCCTCTTCGAATGGGCCGCGCACGACGCCCAGCGTCCGCGAAGGGTGATCCCCGGGCGGGCGACAGGTGAGGAGCGCTGGCTGCTGAAGTTGCACGGCAGCGTCGAGAAGGAGTCGTCGATCGTGCTCACACGTGACGACTATCTGGGATTCAACACCGACCGGGCCGCGCTGAGCTCGCTGGTGAAGGCGACCCTGATGACGCGCCACCTGCTGTTCGTCGGGTTCGGGATGAAGGACGCGCACTTCCACGAGATCGTTCACGATGTTCGCCGCGCGGTGCCCGATCATGGCCGCCCCTTCGGCACGGCGCTCGTCATCGGCGGCGACCCGGTGACCGAGAAGCTCTGGGGTGACGATCTCACGTTCGTATCGCTCGAGGATGGGCGGATGCTCGAGATCTTCCTGGATGCCGTGCTGGCGTATGGTGCTTCTTCGAACTCGTATCTGCTCGCAGAGGGTTTCTTCACCGCGCTGTCACCAGAGGATCAGGTGCTCTCCGCAGCGTTGACGCAGATGGTCGATTCGATTCCGGAGAGCGCCCGCGCAGGCAGCAGCTGGAGCGCGGTCGACGAAGCACTTCGGCAGTTCGGGTGGAAGTCGGAGTCGGCCAAGCGCTCGTGGAGTGGGGCGCCCGAGGGCTGGAGTAGCGCCCGGGATCTGCCTACCAACGCGCACCGGCGCTTGTGAGGCTCTCCGAGCATGACGTCAGTTCGGTATGACCACGCACCGATAGCGCGCGCGGGTCAGCCCGACGTAGAGCAGATCGAACCAGTCGAGCCCTTCACCACGCACGAAGGTGGAACCCTCGTCGCCGATGTCGGTCAGAATGACCGCTTCAGCATCCAGCCCCTTGTACTTGAAGATCGATCCCCACCGCACCCGTCCCGCCGGAGTGTGCGGCGCACCCGGCGCAGGCGACGGCGTAGCCCCGCTCGCCTCAACGGTCGCGCCAGTGCTCGTGATATCCACGGGTCCGAGCTCCGGCTCGACCCGCAACCGGTCGCGCAACCACCGCTCCTCTTTCGAGAAGCTGGTCGCGGCGAGCAACTTGCCGGCCAGAGAGTTGCGAGCGCCGAACGGGCTGAGAACGACGATGTCGTGAGCTTGGTGATGCTCGAGCAGCTCCCGCAGGGCAGCGGCAAGCGTGTGCGTCGCGTCGGAGTCGGACGGCACCTGCTTGACGCTCAGAGCACCGTCGATCGTTGAGGTCAGCCGGTGGCCACGATAGCCGAACCTCCGCGACAGCAGGCTCTCCGCCGCGCTGGTGAGCCCAGCGACCTGGCGCAGCCCGCGCGTCAATGAGACGTGAGTGAGGTCAGAGACGCGCTCCTTCGCGGTGGTGAACGGATCCACATGATCCGCCGTCGGCCGAAGAATCTGCTGTCGCGCATCACCGGCGAACGCGAGCTTGATCCCCGATCCCGTCCCGCCGCGAGTCAGCGCGAAGATCACATCGAGAACGGCAGGGTGGCTCGCGATGTCCTGGAACTCGTCAACGCACACCGCGTCGTATTCGCCCAATGATGGGTTGTCCTGCACGGCGGCGAGCGCTCGAGCAGGAAGCTCCTGCGTGTACCAGCCGGGTCCGGCATCAGCAGGGTTCTCCTCGAGGCCGACGAGCCGCAGCATGAGCGAGTTGATGTCGGTCGCGACGATCCCACGGCTCGCCCGCAAGCTGTCACGCAGCTCCTCGGCCATGAGCACGTTCCAGCAGACGACGAGCGTTCGATGATCGGCATGCCACCGCTTGGCGAGCTGCGCCAGCAGGTAGCTCTTGCCCGTTCCGGCCGGTCCTTCAAAGTAGATGTGATCGTTGCGTTCGATCATGTCGAGCACGGCCTTCTGCTCCCGAAGGAGGTGACGCTCCTCGTCGAGGCGCTCGAGCTTGCGGTCGGCGAGAGAGCGTCCGCCGGCGAAGTCACCGAGCAGCGCACCAGCGATGTCATCGACGTGCTCACGCGTCATGACCGTCGGGTCGTGGTCGACTCCGTCGACCTGCGAATACCAGGCGTCGTGCTCGTCGAAGACCTTCTGAATCGCTTTGATCGGATGTTGCAGGTCGCCCCGCCACGCGAGCTCCCACTCGAAGAACTGCATGTCACCCGGTGTCGCGTTCTTGAACTGGTAGCGGTCGAGCGACGTGAACCAGACGAGCCGCGCGATCGGCTCGGCGCCCGTGAGCACCTCACGCTTCTTGAGATAGCCGCGCAAGCTACGGATGCTGCCGTCGAGCTGACCGAACGGGCTCTTGTCGGGATTCGGGATGCGGTCCAGCCGCCACTCGCCGTCCTTGTACTCCACGAACTCCGGGCTCTTCGCCTCGACCACGACGATGCCCCGCCCCGGAACGAGAACGATGAAGTCAGCCTCGCCCTGGAACTGCACCGCATGCCGCCGCACCTCGAGACTGTGAAGAACGATCCAGTCGTCAGCGTCGCGCGCACCGGCGAATGCGTCGAAGATGCGCGTCTCAGAGACGTTCGCCCCCTTGCGCGGGCGCGACGGAATCATGCGGGTCATGATTCGGATGCTAGCGAGGAAGCCGGTGTCTAAGCTCGAGCGACCCGACCGTCCGCGCGCACACCGCACCACAACTGATCGATAGCGCTAGATTGGCCACGACTGCATGGAAGGCAAAGTGGAGTGCGTGAAGAGACCCTGATACCCGGAGTGGAGCTCCTGGAGTCCATGCGTTCGGTCGGCTACTCGTTCAACGCGGCCATCGCAGACATCGTGGACAATAGCATCGCGGCCGACGCGACCCGGATCGAGATCTCCGCAGACGCAGTCGGTGGGGAGTGGGTCTGCATCTTCGATGACGGCACCGGCATGGACTCCTCGGGCGCGCGCGATGCGCTCAAGCTCGCCGGCACGCGAAATGTCGATCGCGGGTCGCGCGACCTCGGACGCTTCGGACTTGGCCTGAAAACTGCCTCGCTCTCCCAGGGCCGCCGCCTCACCGTCGTCACCAAGCGTGACGGATTCTCGACCGGGCTTCAGTGGGATCTCGATTTTGTCCTGAAGACAGGCGACTGGGCGATTCGCGTACTCGACGCAGATGACATTGCGTCTCTCCCTCGAAGCGAACTCATTGACGCGACCGAGCATGGAACGCTGGTGGTATGGGAGTCGCTCGACTATCTCCTCGCCGGCGCTCACGACATATCGAGTTGGATGAGCAACCGCCTCAGCGAGTTGCGAGCGCACTTGGGTCTCGTGTTCCAGAGGTTTCTTGAGGGCCGCGGCGCGCTCCGTCTCCTCGTCAACGACATCGCCGTCGCCCCGATTGACCCTTTCCTCGAAGGCAATCCGCGAACTCAGGTTGCCCCGATCGAGAAGATCTCCATCGATGGCCACTCAGTTGCCGTCGAAGCGTTCACGCTCCCGCATTCGAGCTACCTCACCGCGAAGGAACGGAAACGCGAAGACCTAGGTGCCGCGATGAGAGAACACCAGGGATTCTACGTCTACCGGAACCGCCGCCTCATCAGCGCGGGCGGCTGGTTCGGACTGTCGAAACAGGACGAGCTGAGCAAGCAGACTCGCGTTCGAGTCGAGATACCTCCGGAGCTCGATCACCACTGGCAACTTGATATCAAGAAATCCCGGATCGAGCCACCGCAGGCATTCCGAAGCCGCCTTCGGCAAATCATCGATCAAGTCAAAGTGAAGAGCACCCGAATTCATTCCTTCCGCGGCCGACAGGCTCACGCCACCGACTACACGTTCCTCTGGACGCTCGTCGAAGACCGCGAAGGTTTCCGTTATCAGGTGAACCCCGAGCACCCTTCGGTTCGGGCCGTACACGAGAGTCTTCCCGTCGATCACGTCAACGATTTCACGAATCTGCTGGTTGACCTCGCCGGGGCCATCCCCGCTACGGATATCTATGCGCGAATGGCAGGGAACCAACAGCGCGTCGTTCCGCAGCTCGCCGACAATCAGGTCAGGATACGCCTACGAGGCTTCCGCGATAACGGAGGGGCCGCGGTCGACCGCGATGCAATGTCGGACGCCCTGGCCAAGATCGAACCATTCAATTCTGTACCCAATCTACGAGACCTCATCGAAGAGGTGTGGGAGGAAACCAATGGCGCTCAGCCCTGATGCCGCAAAGCTCCGTGAAACCCTCGCCGTCCAGATTCGTCATGAGCCCGGCCACACGATCGAGCTGAGCCGATTGCGGGAGCTCGCTGAAGTACTGGCGCCTCTAATGTCACTCGACCTCGCCACGGGCGAGCTGGACGCGGTCCTCGACGTCCTCATGGATCAGTACAACATCGTGATGGCCGACGGTTACGGCGTGATCGATAAGGGCAACTTCACGCCGTGGCTCACCGAACGAAAGCAAGACGCGAGCCTGTCACGGTCGCGCGCATACAACGAGCTGCTCCAGCAACGCGGCTGGTCCGGCAACGTGATCGACGCCCTCGACCGGCAGACCGACCGCATAATGGACCTCACCGGGGACCCGACCAAACCGGGTGAGTGGCAACGACGAGGGATCGCAATCGGCGAGGTCCAGTCGGGGAAGACCGCCACATACATCGGGCTGCTGGCGAAGGCGATCGACTATGGATTCAAGGTCCTTATAGTAATCGGCGGACATACCGAGGACTTACGTCGTCAGACGCAAAGAAGGCTGGACTCAGACCTCACGGGGATCGACTCCTCGTATCTCGCGGACAACATCTCGAGCAACGATGTCGCCCATGTGGGGATCGGGAAGATCGACAAGAAGCTTCCGCTGTCCATCAATGTACTCACAACAACGCAGGCGGACTTCAGTTCACAGAGCAAGCGCGCGGGGCAGGTCGCCCTCGGCGCGGGAACTCCGACTCTGTTCGTCGTCAAGAAGAACAAGACCGTACTCAACAACCTCGCGCAATATCTAAGCGCCGCGATGCCCAAAGGTGCGAACCAGCCCCCGCTTCTCCTGATCGACGACGAAGCAGACTGGGCATCGATCAATACGAACGACGAGTCCAACGTCACTGCTGTGAACGCGGCGATCAGGAAGCTGCTCGCCCAGTCGGCAAGAAACAGCTATGTCGGGATCACTGCGACCCCATTCGCGAATATCTTCATCAACGATGAGATCGAGGAAGATCTCTTCCCTCGCGACTTCATTCAGGTACTCAACAGCCCATCGAACTACCAAGGCGTCGGTTCCTACTTCGGGACCGATGAGACTCCTGCTCTCATCGAAGGCGTCGACGACACGCTCACTGTCCTGCCTTACTCTCACAAAGCCAGCTCACGGATCAAGGCATTGCCGGAGTCGATCCAGAAGGCGATCGCCGCGTTCTACGTCGGGACAGCGATCCGACGAGTGCGCGACGGTGACGCGATGCCTGCCTCTATGCTCATCAACGTCAGCAGGTTCAAGAAGGTGCAGGAGCAGGTTTTCGACCTTGCGCAAGCCTGGGTTCAAGAGCTATCGGCCGCCATCCTGAGCGAGTTCGGCACACCCGAAACCTCGCGGATCAGCCGGCGGTCCCAAGCACTGCGGGATGCATACGCAGACTTCTATCCGAACGTTGACGTCACCTGGATGAGTGTCCGTACTGAGTTGATCGGCGTAGCCGACGAACTTCGCACTCAGCTCATCAATGGGGATACGAAGGCCGAGCGCGATCGATGGCTGAGTCAAACACCGCGCCGAGTCAAGGATGCAGATGCGTTGATCCCGACCATCTACGTCGGCGGAGACGTGCTCGCGCGAGGGCTCACGCTGGAGGGCCTGCAAGTCAGCTACTACGCGCGGAGAGCGGCTGCGGCAGACACTCTGCTGCAGATGGGCCGTTGGTTCGGGTACCGTCCCGGCTACGACGACCTCGTGCGCATCTGGATCGACCCTGGAACAGCTGACTTGTTCAGATGGACAGCAGAGCTCTCGCAAGAATTGCGGGACTCACTGGCTGAGATGGAGGCTAAGGAGCTGACGCCAGAACAGTTTGGCTTGAAGATGCGTCGACACCCGGAAGGATTCCTGATAGCAAGTGCTCGAAAGATGCAGCACGCCAAACCCTTCGAAGGTTCCATCTCGCTCAACAGCAAGAAGTGGGAGTCGCACAACCTCCCCGGAGATCAGGCTGAACTCGCCAGCAACCTCCGCGCCGTGATAGAGCTCCACACCAGCCTCGGCGCGACCCCACGCGCCAAAGGTACAGAACCGCTCATTTGGCGTGACATCGACAGCGATATTGTCGTCAACTTCCTTACCCGCTTCAGAACCCACCCGTCTGACCCGACATTCGGCGCTGCACCGGGACGCCTGAGCCCACTCGTCGAAGGCTTCTCAGATATCAAGGGTCATGAACGCTGGGATGTCGCATTCATGCAGGGCAACGGAGAGCTCATCGACGTGACCGGCCTACCTCGAATTAGGGCTAGCATCCGGAACAATCTCTACACAGAACGCGACGAGCTGCATTTCACGAACAGGCGAGTTGCGGCGGGGGGAGATCTGTTCAAAACCCTTCCGACCACGACCCGGTCCCGTTTGCGCGACGAGTTGACCGCTGGCCACACCGCCGAGCACGTGGTCCGTGGGGCCATGGAGAGACCATTGCTCATGGTCTACACGGTGACTGGAGAGCCCGATGACTCCAAGCCTCTCATCGCCGGGCGAAAGTCCTACGCTTCGAGTGGAGCCGCGCCGGTTACCGCCATCATCGTCGTGCCACCCAAGCTGACCGCTGAAGAAGAGCTCGACGAGATCAAGAACGAACGAGGCATCAAATGGGTGATCAACGGTGTCTATGCCCGGCATGAGCTCGGTTGGCAGGAGGATGATGATCTGATGGGCGATGAAGAATGACCATCGCGGACAAGTTCCTTCTCGCTCTGAACGGCGTCAATCTCAAGGCCGTGCCTCTGCATCATGAGCTGTTGAGCGCGTATGCGGTCAACGCAGGCGGTAAGCCAGCCTTCCTACTGAAGCTTCCGCAGGACTTCGATCGTGCCGTCCAGGGCACGCGTGGCATCGACGTCCATATAGATCCAGCTGATGCGAACGAGCGATTCATCTGGTTTCGGTCAGAGTCTGAGGGCATGACGACGATGTTCGAAGCCGTCGTCGACTCCCTCATGAGCTCGACCAGATCTGCGTCGAATACCAGACACGCGATCGAAGCAGTCCTTACGAGCTTCGAAGAGATCCGGGCGATGTTCGCTTCTCGAGGCGGGCTGCTCCCTGAGGGGTCCATCCGGGGCCTGTTCGCGGAATTGCTTATGCTCCTCGAGTTCCGCGCATCCGGCTTCAGCGCGGATGCCGCAATGAACGCATGGCAGGGCCCGTACAGGAGTGCAAAGGATTTTATCCTCCCAAACGGGCGGTGCATCGAAGTGAAGTCGATCCGCCGCACGAATCATCACGTAACCATTGCCAACGCTGATCAGCTTGACCCGCGAGATGAGGACCTGCGACTCGCCATTGTGCCGCTCGATAAGTGTGCTGAGGACAATGGGAGAGGGATTCTCGATTTGACCCATGACGTCAGGGCATGGGTGGCAACGACCCCATCGGCGACCTTGGCCTTCGCGCAGGCGCTCGCAACGCTCGGCTTCGACGACGACGACGCTCGCTACGAGCCATGGCGCTTCCAGTCCAACGAATGGAAATGGTTCAAAGTCCTGGATGACTTTCCTCGGATTCGACGAGAAGATGTTCCAGGTGCGGTGTCGCATGTTAGCTACCGGCTCGATACCGATGAGATCGAGAGGTTTGCATCGAGTCCGTTCTGGGCAGAACAGGACTAAGGAGAAGAATTGTCGAACTTCATCGAAGAATTCGCGAACGCGGTCACGATCCGCGCCGAGGGCAACGCAGCCTTCCGTCTGGAGGCGTTCGGCGAAGAGGTCAAGGAGCGGCTCGAAACCGCTGAAGTCGTGCAGGACCTCACGATCGTTCCGTTGCAGTGCACTGGCCGCAATAGATCGGCACTTCGGCTTCTCGGATATGCGGAAGACACCGTAGACAGCTCGCTGGTGGTCTTGTGTTCGGCATTTTATGACGACGCGGGGACGACACTGACAACTACGGACGCGCGTGCGTCTTTCAAAGCCGGTGCCGGATTCATCGAGCAATCAGTCGACGGTTACCTTGTCGACAATCTCGAGATCAGCTCTGCAGAAGCCGAGCACGCGAGGTTCTTCCGTGACGTCCTCGGACGTGATCCACGCAATACACTCGACAAGATCGTCAAGCTCAAGTTCATCCTCGTCACGGACGGCGTGATGAGCGGTCGTATTCGCTCGTTCGAAAACGACCAGATCGCCGACTTGCCTGCGTCCTATGCTATCTGGGACATGGCGCGCTTTGAAGATCTCGCACGCTCCGCATCCGGACAGGACGACTACGACGTCGATATAACCCGCTGGATGCCGGAAGGCCTCCCGTGCCTGCCAGCAGCGTCCACCGACGCTTCAATGAAGTCGTATCTAGCGGTCATCCCTGGCCGCCTCCTTGCCGAGGTGTTCAACGAGCATGGAAGTCAATTGCTCGAGTCGAACGTTCGAACCTTCCTCAGCGCACGCGGCAAAGTCAACCGTGGAATACAGCGGACACTCGCGAACGAACCCGAGAGGTTCTTGGCTTACAACAATGGGCTCACCACGACCGCCACGGGCGTCGAGATCAAGCACACGGCGGCGGGACCGAAGATCCTATCCCTCCACAACTGGCAAATCGTTAACGGCGGACAGACCACTGCTTCGCTGGCGCACTTCATGCGAACCATCCGCGCCGCTGACATCGATACCGTGTACGTTCCCATGAAGTTGGTGACAATCGACGCCGATGAATCCGCCGACATCGTCTCGGCGATCTCCCGATATGCCAACAGTCAGAACTCAGTGAACGAAGCCGACCTGTTCTCCAACAGCCCGTTTCACGTCCGACTCGAGCAGATCAGTAGACGACTGCTCGCGCCCCCACGAGACGGCGAGAACCATCAGTCTAAGTGGTTCTATGAGCGAGCTCGTGGGCAGTGGGAGAATCAGCGCAACGCGGGGCCCGCCTCACATGTTCAGCGTTTCGATCGTGAGTATCCGAAGAAGCAACGGATTACGAAAACGGACTGGGCCAAGTATGCGTTCAGCTGGAGCAAGAGGCCGCACGAGGTGAGCCGCGGCGCACAGAGCAATTTCATGGCGTTTGCCAAGCTCGCCTCGGAGATGTGGGAGAAGGATGAGACCCAGTTCGGCGATGCGTACTTCCGCACTGGCGTCGCCAAAGCAATCATGTATTCAGATACACGAGCAGCCGTCATGGCGTCCGATTGGTACGGCACCGGTTATCTGGCGAACATAATCACATATGCGATGGCTAGATTCGCGCTCGAATTGGAGCGTCGTTTTCCGGAACAAAAATACGATTTCGAACGGGTTTGGAAGAGGCAGAGCCTCTCCGCTTCCAGTCGAGAGTCCCTCACCGCCGCTGCGCGCGCAATGCACGAATTTCTGACGGATCCGTCCCGTCCGCAGTCGAACGTGACGCAATGGGCGAAGCAAGAAGAGGCCTGGAAACGCGCACAAAGAGTTCCTGTACCTCTCGCACCCGGGGTCGAGGACGACCTGGTCGAAGTTTCCGAAGCGCGATCTCGACACGTTTCCGCCAAACGGGAGCGTCAGATCGATAGCGGACTTGAATCAGTCACTCGGGTGATGAGGGTTCGACGAAGCGTCTGGGCGGACATCCTTCGGAAGGCGAGTGGGTCTGGAATCCTCAGCCCGACGGATCTCGGAATCATTCAGACTGTGATCAGAGGAGATGTTCCATCGGACCGACAAGCAGCGCGCGCGTGTCGCGTCCTGGAACGTTGCCTAGATGAAGGAGTCATCACCATGGGGGATCTGACCGACGGTACCAGCGCGAGCTGAGCATCATCTGCGGCGCCACGCATCGGGCAAGTAGCGCCGGCATGGCAATCGTCTAGCGTCAGGCATGACTCTTCAGCGAACGACAGTTGCTCTTGAACGCAGCATCTCCTGCAGGTTCACGTTCGCCTCGATCGACGGATAGTGCGCGTGCGCGAAGGAATTGAAGAGAGCAGTGAAGATCGCTTCTGCGCCCTTCACTGGTACAGCCATCCCGACCTGCTTCCGGACGCTGTCCTTGCGCCCGTGGAACACAAAGTCATCGGGGAACGACTGAAGTCGCGCCCGCTCACGGTTCGTGAGGGCTCGATTCAGCGTCCAGTGGTACATGTGCGATCCGCCGCCGCCACCACCAGTAACCGTGTAAGCGGGTTTGCCGGGCTCGAGCCGTTTGTACGTCGTGCTGATGGTTGTCCGCGTCTTGATCTTTAGATGATCAGGCATGATTTCGAGGGCGCGGGGAGAGAATGCGTTCTCTCCAGGCAGGAGATAGCTCAATCTTTCCACCACGTTGTCCGACTGCCTGGTGTACTCATGGTTCGGTGCATCGAGCTTGATCCGCGGTTCGCTCAGCGCCTTCTCCGCGGAGACATCGCGCCCAGCGTAGATTTCCGGAGACGGAACGCGGAACACGACGTCGAGATCGTCGCGAATGCCTACGATCACGATTCGCTTTCGACGCTGAGGAACACCGTACTCGTCAAAGGAGTAGAGGTGAGGAACGAGTCTGTAGCGTAGACCAGGCACCGGCTCGTGCAGGTGCGCAAGGATCTGCTTGAACGCTTCCCCTTCATTGGCTCCACGCAGCCCGGAGACGTTCTCTGCCACGAACCACTTCGGGGCCTTTGTAGCTAGGACCTTCACTCCATAGGTGTACAGCGGGCCGTACTCGCCGTCGAGCCCTTTCCACTCGCCTACCAGGCTGTAGTCATTGCACGGGAACCCGAATGCGAAGCCGTCGATGGGACCAAGCGCATCGATGTTCAGATCGTGCACGTTCTGATGAACCGTACCGCCACCGGCCTCGGGTAACTCGTCAGCAGATTCCACTACCACGGCACGATCACCGTACGCGGGAACGAGAATATTGTTGCGATACGTGATGCAGGTATCGCGGTCGTAGTCGTTCGCCCAGGCATGCTTGAGGTCGACGCCTGCGACGGTCGCCGCCGCCTGGCGAGCACCTAGCGCCATACCGCCGGGCCCGCTGAACAGCTCGCCCATTCTGAAATGAAGATCAGACAAAGCTCGCTCCTCGATCATCGAACTCTCCTAAGCAGCTTACCGTGATCCCGCGGATGCAGCAGCTCGTCCGCGCCGGAATGACTCTTCGTAGGTTAGTTCGAGCGCCGGACATTGCGACGGAGCTCGCGTCGGAACCGCGCCGTATGCTCATGAGATGTCCTGGGCGAGCACCGAAGGCTCTCAGCGGTCGATGAAATCCAACCGACGCCGTGACACGAAACCTGAGCTGGCGATCCGCTCGCTCCTTCACGCGGCTGGGCTCCGCTACCGTGTGGACTTCGCACCACTCGGCGGAAGGCGCCGCGCGGATATCGTGTTCACGCGTTCGCGAGTCGCAGTTTTCGTCGACGGATGCTTCTGGCACGGGTGCCCCCTTCACGCGACCTACCCCAAGCGCAACAGCGAGTACTGGTTGCCCAAGCTCCAACGAAACATCAACCGTGATCGGGAAACCGACGAACAGCTGAGGTCATCTGGATGGATCGTCGTCCGCTACTGGGAGCACGAGCCTCCGGTCGAAGTCGCTGATCGAATCGAAGACCTCGTCCGCTCGCGACGAATGTGAGTTGCCATCATAGACGCGAAAACCTCGTTGCGGCGAGACTTCAATTAGCCATCGCCTCATCGCTAGGTTGATCTCATGGCCCGCATACGAGAGTTCATCCAAGGCGACCGGGAAGTCAAGCCGCCGCAGTCCGAGGTCGATGCGTACGTGCAAGAGGTCCACGACGCAGAGGGGAACCTCTTCGTCTACCTCTACAACTACAGACAAGGCGGACCACGACCGGGCGATAGCCCGACCCAGAGCATCCATTTCGATGTAAGGGCGGCGCGCGAGTTCAAGAAGGTCCTCGAAGACGCGTTCGGCCCCCTGTAGCCGTCCCTCTCATGCCGACCCCCACAACTTTGCAAGCGCTCCGCGCCTTCGTCGCCGAACGCGATTGGGATCAGTTCCACACCCCCGAGAATCTCGCGAAGGGCATCTCGATCGAGGCGGCCGAGCTGCTCGAACTCTTTCAGTGGGGCGGCGCTCCCGAGCAGCAGCGCGTCGAAGAAGAACTTGCCGATGTCGTCACGTACTGCATCCATCTGGCGAACAAGCTCGGTGTCGACCTCGACGAGATTGTGTTGAGCAAGCTCGAGCAGACGCGGGCGAAGTACCCGGTCGAGCACTCCCGCGGCAGCAGCGCGAAGTACACCGCGCTCGCCAAGAAGAATCCAGAGCCGTGACCTTCAGCATCCGCCGCATCCCGTTCGCGCGCACGCCCGTCGACACCTGGGCGCGCGAGAACGAACAGCACACCAACTGGCCCGTCGTCTACGTGATCGACAGCGCCACCGGGCAACGCAAGCTCTACGTGGGCGAGACCACCAGCGCCCACAAGCGGATGCGGCAGCACCTCGCCAGCCCCAAGAAGAATGAAGGGCTGCAGTCGATCCGCGTCGTCATCGACGAGCGCTACAACAAGTCGGTCTGTCTCGACCTCGAATCGCATCTGATCCGCTGGTTCCACGGCGACGGGCAGTACAGCGTACTCAACGGCAACGACGGCCTCACCGACGCGCGCTACTACGAGCGCGAGCTGTACCGGGAGTCGTTCCGCGACGTGTTCGAGGCGCTGCGTGCCGAAGGACTGTTCACCCGCAGCATCCCGCAAATCGAGAACACCGACCTCTTCAAGCTCTCGCCGTTCAAGGCACTCAGCAGCGACCAGGCGATCGCCGTCGAAGACATCGTCGAGGGGCTGCTCACCGATCTGCAGCATCCCGACGTCCGCTCCACTCTTGTCGTTCAGGGCGACCCGGGCACGGGCAAGACGATCATCGCGATCTTCCTCATGAAGCTGCTCGCCGACATCCGCGACTTCCACGATCACGACGACGTCGAGCCGGAATCGATGTTCGCGGAGTTCTTCACCGCCGAGAACCGCGAGCTGCTCGCCGACCTGAAGATGGCCCTCGTGATCCCACAGCAGTCGCTGCGGCAGTCGGTCAAGAACGTCTTCAAGAAGACCCCGAAACTCGACCCGAAGATGGTGCTCACCCCGTTCGAGGTGGGCGAATCGGATGCCATCTACGACCTCATCCTGGTCGACGAGACCCACCGCCTGAACCAGCGCGCGAACCAGGCCTCGGGAGTGCAGAACAAGAAGTTCGGCACGATCAACGCGCGCCTCTTCGGATCGGATGCTGCGCACTACACGCAGCTCGACTGGATCAAAGCGCGCAGTCGGCACCAGCTGCTGCTCGTCGACGGCGCGCAGAACGTGCGACCGCACGACCTCTCTCCGGCGACGCTCGAGCACGAACTGCGCGATGCGAAAGCCGCGCACCGCCACTACCCGCTCACAACCCAGATGCGGGTGAAGGCCGGCGCCGACTATGTCGAGTACATCAGGGCGCTACTGCGCGGAGAGCATCCGACTCGGCCCGACCTCGGCGACTACGACCTGCGGTTCTTCGACGATCTCGGCGAGATGCGCCGCGCGGTCCGTAAGCGCGACGCCGAAGTCGGGCTCTCGAGGCTCGTCGCCGGGTACGCGTGGGACTGGAAGTCGCGCCGCGACCCGGAGGCCTTCGATATCGAGATCGACGGCGAACGGATGCGGTGGAACAGCACCGACAAGGACTGGATCAACTCGCCGCGCTCGCTGGAGGAGGTGGGCTCGATCCACACCGTGCAGGGCTACGACCTCAACTACGCCGGCGTGATCATCGGGCCCGACCTGCAGCTCGCTTCGGACGGTTCGATCGTCGCGCACCGTGGGGCGTATCGCGACAAGAAGGGCAAGGAGAACACCGGGCACCTCAAAGACGCGTTCAGCGACGACGACCTGCTCGTGTTCATCCGCAACATCTACGGCGTGCTGCTCACCCGAGGGATGCTCGGGACGTACGTGTACGTGTGCGATCCGGGGTTGCGGGAAATTCTGTCCAGAACCTAGAAGCAACCGTCGGCTGTGGCACTCATTAGACCATGCGACAACTAGTCGACCCAAACATCAGGCAGACTGCGGACACCTCGCATTCCCAACTGAACCTGGACGCTGAAGGCCACGTACGCAGCTTGCTGCCAAGACATGCCCGGCCCGATTGGAACAAGAACACAACGTCCACCAATGGCGCTTCGCTTGAAAGTGCCATGGCTCTCCCCCGTGCGCACCAATTCGCGCGCTAATCCCCGAGTTAACCCTGATCTTGGAATAAAGATGCGCGGCCGGGCGTTGACACCATCGCCGTTCCATCCGGCAACTTGCCGATTCGCGATATCGACCAACTGGGACCACGCGTGATCGATCGAATCATCCGTTGTCCACAACTCCATGACATCCGAGTATTCAGTCCGGCTGTAATCAAGATAGGCAGTGGTGAGCCGAATTCCTGCGCCTGCCTCAGCGATCCATGCCGTGGTCAATGGAGCTCTGTTCCTGAACTCACTCGGAATTGCAATCCCCATCGAGAACTGCAGCTCGCCTTCCGACGTCGCAACCACTTCCATGGGGCGGAACTTTCCCAGGAAGGCGCTTGCAAGTTGTGATGCCAAGACAATCGAATCGCGATCCCGGATACCATAACCATGTTCCGCAAACCCACCCACTTTTGGGCAGCATGGTTGCGATTGAAACAATATCGCCTGACCTTCTCCTCGATCTTTAGCACGTCCGGGAACTGTAGGTGAATGTAGGGCAGTCGAAACTGAGCATTAAGATGACGTTGATCGTGGGCGCTAATGCGGGTTACGGATTCTTGCCCCGCATGCCGGATTACCCGCGCAAGAGGAGTACTTGGCGGGGGAACCATCGCTGATGTCAACAGATCTGGAGGCAATACAATGGACTTAAGATTCGTCTGCAGAACAGGCCCAGAGAGCTCGTTGTAGAAGAAACCTGCGACGCCTCGCTCAGGACTCCTTTCCGGTTCCCATCTAACCTCGTCGCCGGAGTAGTCGACATCGTCTGGTGCGTCTTCATAATCGGTATAGATTTGCCCATCAGAGACGATTTCACGCAAAATCAGTCCATTCCAAAGAAGGTCGGCGGATACCGGAGATCCAGCAGACCAGAATGCAGCGCTGACGAGGGCGCCCCGATCAGCACATAACTCGACGAGTTCGGACGCAAGAACTTCAGTAGCGTCCGAAATCGAAAAGCATTCTGCGAGTTGAATATCGCGAACCCATGTGGATTGCTCTCTCGAGAACCTTATGTCTAGTTCGCTGTGCAGTTGACGCAGGAGCGACTCTTCATACAGAGGCGGCCACGCGCGACGGGTGCCGAGCAACGACCTACCGCGATTCTCGGCATACTCGCTCATGGTGATACCGACGGGACCACTTGGCAGCGGAGGGATGACGATGCCGACCTTGACCCTCGCCGACGCCCCGGATCGCACAATCGCGTCAATCATGAGCGTCCGAAGCTGGTACCAATCTGTGCCAGCGAGATCGAGAAACAGGCTGAAAGGCCGACCAACCGAATACGCCACTGGGCCCCTCCCGTAGTTCTCAGATCTTTCCGCGTCGCATCACAGCGCAAGACGCAATCCACACCTCGCGGTGACCGATGTTTATTGTGAGTGATTCTCAGTGTCTACCCGTGTATGTTGCCCGATCAGCTCAGGCGCGGATCAACATCGAACGAACTGGGCACGAGCCGCAGAGACTCCGGATCCTGGTTCCCTCCGCCAGATTTGACCGCTGCCTTCACCTGCGTCTCCCAGCTGAACGCGATGCTTTAGTTGATACCTGAGCGTAGCGGGGGCCAAAGCGCGACTGGGGCGAGATCGGAAAGTGAGTTCCCTCCCTTCTTTGACGCCACGGACTCCCGGGTCAGAACGCCTTCGCAGGCGGCAAAGAAGTTGGTAGCGCAGCGCAATGTCGAATCTGCGAAGAATCAGCGCCCGAGCCTGCTCTGCGCTTGAGCGAACCGTAGCTACTCCCGCCCGCTGAACACCCCGCGCAGCACGAGAAACACCCCGACGGCGACGACCGCGACAACGGCGAGCTTCACGACGAACCAGAGCAGGCTGAAGAGCACGTTCACGACGGCCCACGCGATGATCACGGCGACGACGACGCCGACGATCGTCCAGAGAGTGCTCTTGTTCATACCTCCAGCGTAGGTGCCCTGCTCGCCGCGGGAATGTCAGACCCCACTCGTACCATCACCACAAGCCCGAAACCTCGCCACACGGGCTGGAAAGACACCACTGGGGTGGCGAGAACGGGGAACATCATGAGCACTGTCGAATCCGCGAAGAACCAAGATCCGAGCCTGTACTGCGCCTTCTTCGGCGGGCCGCGCGACGGCCTGAAGACCGGCGACATGCCGGCCACGCTCTCGGGCGAGAAGCTCACCGGCATGGTCTTCAAGTCCCCGATGAGCGAGCCGCACATCTACAGCCTCCACGCCGTCTACGTCTGCACGAGCGAGACCCAGATCGACGGATTCTGGCAGTTCGAGTTCCAGGGCTTCGAAGGCCCGAACGGCGAGACGCTCGTCGCCGCGGAGCCGGAACCCGCGCCGGCTCACGAGCAGCACGGCCTCGCCTGACCCGGCGCCCGAGCGGAAACACCTGCGCGGCACTAGCGGCCGAGTCCCGCTCTCACAACCCCCTCCCCGCGCGACTCGGTCGGGGGCATCGTGGTGCGTCCGACAGAAAGGTGCGACGACATGACCCACACGACAGATGACCGCAAGAAGCTCGCCGACCTCATCAAGGACTTCCGCATCGCGATGTTCACCACGCAGGAGAGCGACGGCAAGCTCGTCTCACGCCCGCTCACCGTGCAGGAGGCGGAGTTCGACGGAGACCTCTGGTTCCTCGTCTCGAAGGCCACCGCTCTCGGTGCCCTGCCCGCCGACTCGGCAGCCAACGTCGCCCTCAGCGCCGACGCCTCGTGGGTGTCGCTCGCCGGCACGGCCCGGCTGGTCGAAAGCCCGAAGAAGATCGACGAACTGTGGAACCCGGTCGTCGAGGCGTGGTTCACGGGCGGCAAGGACGACCCCGACGTGGGCGTGCTGAAGTTCACCGCCGACTCGGCCGAGTACTGGGACAACCCCGGCGGGAAGATCGCCACCGTCTTCCGCTTCGTGAAGGCGAAGATCACCGGCGACCGGCCCGACGGAGGGGACAGCGGCAAGGTCGACCTCTGACCGACGGCCGTCGAACCCGGCGCTCGCCCTCCGGCGGACAGACGGGGGCTGACGTCGGCGGGCGTCAGTCCCCGCCGGCCGACAGCCCCTCCCCGCCGAACCTCTCCGCCGACGCGACCTGCTGCGCCACCCGCCGCATCGCGAGCAGCAGCGGCGCGACGAGCGCCGAGCCGAGCACCACGTACTTCACCGCATCCTCCGGCGACGACGTCGGGACGCCCGCGATCTCGGCATCCGCGATGCTTCTGATGCCGTCGACGTAGGCCGCGCGCACCTCGGCGGGCATCTCGAAGCCGGCGGCCTTCAGGCCGTCGAGCGCGCGGGCGACCGCGCGCAGCAGCGCGTCGTCGCACATCCCGGGCTTCCAGCCGAGCCCCGCGACGAGGTCTTCGGCTGCGGTGACGTCGGGTTCGTCGCTGACCGGCGGCGTGATCGCGGCGTGCGCGGAGCCGAGCAGTTCGTGCGCGCTCTCGGGCGGGTTGTCGAGGGTGTCGAGCACGCGGCGCACCTCGGCGATGCTCACGCCGGCGGCGACGAGCGCGCGGATCACGCCGAGCCGCCGCACGTGATGCTCGCCGTACGACGCCTGCGTCGGCGAGCTGCGCTCCCCCTCGGGCAGCAGCTGCTCGCGCAGGTAGTACTTGATCGTCGGCACCGCGACGCCGGTCGTCGCGGACAGGTCGGAGATCTTCATGGCCACCTCTTGACATCGATAGTACCGCTATCCATTATGGATAGTGGCGCTATCCGTTCAAGCGCGAACCAGTCAGGAGACGTCATGTCGAAAGTCATCATGGGCCGCATGACCCACCGCTACGAGGGCGAGCTCGTCGTCTTCCATATCGGAATGCAGATCAATCGCTGGTGGCGTCCCGACGTGTGGATGCCGGCATTCCTGGCCATGCCCGGGATGCTGAAGGAGCTCGCCACCGACCCCGACTCAGGCTTCCTCGGCTACGAGCTGCTGCTCGGCCGCGGCGGCCCCTATGTCGTGCAGTACTGGTCGTCGATCGACAAGCTGTACGCGTACTCCACCTCCCCGTCACAGGAGCACCGGCCGGCGTGGACGGCGTTCAACCAGGCCGTGCGCAAGACACCCGGAGTCATGGGCGTGTGGCACGAGACGTTCCTCGTCGAACGCGCCGAGAGCATCTTCGTCTCCACCCGCGCGATGGGTCTCGCGAAGGCCACCGAACTCGTCGAGGTCGGCCGCCGCGGCGACCGTGCTCGTGCGCGCTTCGAGGGCGGGCGGACGGAAGCGGGAGTGCAGTAGGGGTTGCACGCGCCGTTGACCCCATCAGAAACCACATTCCGCGTGAGGCATCTCGGCACCACGTGTGTCCCACGCCGAATGTGGTTTCTCGCGAGCGGGCGGGTCAGCGCTCCCGCGACAGTTGCCAGGGCGGCAGCACCCCGCTCGGCCCCCGCACGACCGTACGCTGTGCGCCGAGTCCGGTGATGCTCGCCTCCATCACGTCACCATCGCGCAGGAACCGCTTCCAATGCGAGCCGTTGCCTGCCGGCGATCCCGTGATCAGCAGGTCACCCGGTCGCAGAATCGCCACCGACGACGCGTACGAGATGAGACTCGGGATGTCGAAGAGCAGATCATCCGTCGTAGCGTTCTGCATCACCTCTCCGTTCAACGTCAGGCGAATCCCCAACGCCGTCGGGTCCGCCACGAAACGGGCGGGAACGAGATAGGGACCGGTCGGGAAGAACGTCGGCTGATTCTTCGCACGGAACCAATCCGTGCCGATCAGCGCCATGTCGTCGCGCGGCACCAGCGTACGCGACGTGATGTCGTTCACGATCGTGTACCCGGCCACGTAATCGAAGGCGTCCTCCGGAGCCACCCGGTGCGCGGTACGACCGATCACCACGCCGAGCTCGAGCTCCCAATCGATCTGCTCACCCACATCCGGAAGCCGCACGTCGTCATACGCCCCCGACACCGCCGACGGGATGCCGGTCCATACATATGGATCGCCCGACCGCCTGCGCTCGTCGTTCTCGACCGCCGCCTCGGCCCAGAGCTCGTCGTCCGTGGCATCGGAGCGCCCCAGCCGATGCGCGACGCTCATCTGCAGGATGTGCTCGCGATAGTTCGCCCCGGCTGCGAGAATCGGCCCCACGGGTTGCACAGGCGGAAGCGTGCGCACTGCGTCGAGCGGACGACCCTCGAGGCCGGCGAGCGCCGCCGCATCCGTCGCCACCGCGGCGATCGCGTCGATCGCAGCATCCCACTCCGCGAACAGGTCACCAGTCTGGCGGATGCCGGGCATCACCGCTCTGACGTCGTAGACGCGATCCGCAACGACGAACCCCGGGAACACACCTCCGTCGGCCTCGAATGTACCGAACGCGAAGCCATCGCTCACCTGGTCAGTGGGCGCAGTCGTCATGCGAAGTCCTTCCTTCTGAGGTGGGCGACGGTGCCCACACACTCCACCATCGACGGGGAGCACTCCTCAGAGGAAGGCGCATTCGATCATGACGATCATCGGATTTCGCGATGATCCGATCGGCGACGGGCCTGCGTCACCTGACCATCAGGCGGCTGCGAGCCCCTCGAGCGCCAGATCGAACGACGCACGCATCGATGCCGCATCGAACGACCCCTCCTGAAACAGGAGTCGGAAGTAGATCGGCGCATAGATCCGCTCGGCCAGTTCATCCGCCGTCCGGTCCCCACGCATCGCGCCTTCCTCGATCGCACGCTCGATCAGCACCTTGACCGCCTCGCGTCGCGGCCGCCAGAAGTGCTTCTTGAACTCCTCGAGCGTGGCGGGATCGTACTGGCATTCCGCGATCAGCTGCGCCATGAGCCGGCCCTCATACCCTGCGTACACGGCGGCGAGCGACGTGAGGTGCTCGCGCAGCGCATCGATCGCGGGAAGGTCGTCGCGCACCGGAGTCGCGAGAATATGGTTCTCGAGGAAGGTGTCGATGATCACCGCGGCCTTGTTCGGCCACCACCGGTAGATCGTCGTCTTGCTCACCCCGGCCTCTCGCGCGATCCGCTCGATGGACAGTTGCTGGATCGACATCGAATCCGGTTCGCGCTCATCGAGCAGCTTCATGATGGAATGCAGGATCGCCTGCCGGCTCTGCTCACTCCGGATCGCCATGGACCGGCCCCTTTCAGAGAAGACTCATCCGATACGATACGTCCACTTGAGTCGTTCTCCGTCAGCGACGGGCGGGTTGGGCAGCCTTCTCTCGCGCGAGCGCGGCATACTCCGCGAGCAGGACCGCATCGTCGACACTTCCCAGGTCTGCGACGTCCGCTAGGGCGGCGCCCTGCAGCAGACGTTTCACGGGCACCTCGAGCTTCTTGCCCGTACGCGTGTGCGGGATGCCACGCACGACGATGATCTCGTCGGGCAGATACCGGGGCGAGAGCTGCTTGCGGATCGCCGCGACGACGGCATCCTTGACCACCTGCTCATCAGCGCCCGCCCGCAGCGTGAGGAACAACGGCATGTAATAGCCCTCGTCACCGATCTCGGCTCCGATGACCATCGCCTCGGCGACCTCGGGCAGTGCCTCGACGACCGCATAGATGTCGGCAGACCCAAGCCGGATGCCGTTGCGGTTGAGCGTGGAGTCGGAGCGCCCGAGAATGCGGATGCCGCGTTCGGAGAACTCGATGAAGTCGCCGTGGCGCCAGACGCCCGGGTAGTGGTCGAAGTAGCTGGCGCGATACCGCGCACCGTCGTCATCGCCCCACAGTCGCAGCGGCATGGACGGCATCGACTCGGTGACGACCAGCTCGCCCGTTCCGGTCGCCGGCCGGCCCGCGGCATCCCACGACTCGACCTTCACTGCCAGCGCGGGCGCCTGGATGTATCCCACTCGCACCGGCTCGGTGGGCGCGCCGCCGACGAAGCATCCGACGATGTCAGTACCGCCGCTCATCGAGACGAGCCACACATCGCCAACCGCGCGGTACACCCAGCGGAAGCCGTCCGACGACAGCGGCGAGCCTGTCACCTGAATCTCGCGCAGTGCCGACAGGTCGTGATCGCCACCGGGCGACAGTTCCTCCTTCGCGCACGCATGCACGAATCCCGCGCCGACGCTGATGACCGCGGCACGCGTCTGCGCCGCGACCTGCCACACCCGATCGATCGTCGGGAAGGTGGGATTGCCGTCGACGAGGACGGCGACCGCTCCCGCCCCGATGGCACTCGCGAGCGTGTTCCAGACGACCCAGCTGGTGGAAGCCACTCCGAAGTAGCGATCGCCCTCACGCACGTCGCCGCCCAGGATCAGGAGCTTGAGTTCCTCGAGCAGCGCGCCGCCGTGACCATGCACGATGCCCTTCGGGATGCCGGTGGTGCCCGACGAGAACAGCACCCAGAGCGGGTCGCTGAACTCGACCTCGAGGTACACCGGCTCGACGCCGTCACGCACCACGTCAGCCCAGATCGCACCCGGCACGCCCACATCGGGGATCGGGACGGCCGGTGCGCTGTCGCCGACCCACACCACCTGCTCGAGCGTCGGAAGTCCCGCCACGACTTCGGCGATCTCGCCGCCGCGATCACGGTCGACCCCGCCGAGACGGTATCCCGGCGCAGCGATCAGCACCTTCGGCTCGAGTTGCGCGAACCGAGACACGATCGCGCCCGAACCGAACTCCGGCGCACAGACGGCCCAGACCGCGCCGATCGACGCGGTCGCGAGCAGGCCGATCACCGCCGCGGGGATGTTCGGCAGCACAGCCACCACTCGATCGCCATGGCCGACGCCGAGCGAGCGCAGGTGCGCGGCGAGCGCGCCGACGCGCCCGCGGAGCTCGTCGAACGAGATCTCCTCGGTCGAGCCGTCTTCTGCGACGGCGATCAGCGCCTGCCCGTCTCGTCCGTCGAGCAGATGCCGGGCGAAGTTCAGGGTGCGCCCCGGGAACCAGCGCGTGTCTGGCATCGGTCGCCCATCGCACACCGCCCCCGGGGATCCGCCCATCCGCACCCCGGCGAACTCGGCGAACGCCGACCAGAACGACTCCGGCTGCGAGACGCTCCAGGCCCACAGGGCCGGGTACCCCTCCCCGACGGCGATGCCACGGCCGCGCAGAAACGCGGCGAACCGCTCGGTACCGCTGCGCTCTGTCGCAGACGGATCAGGGCGCCAGATGATCTCGCCCTCCGCGGCAGACGGGTCGACGATCACGCCGGTTCCACCGCTTTCGCCTCCGTGCGCGCCAAAGCGATCTCGCTCGGAGCGATCGGGTCGGTGCCGACCAGTACGAACAGCATCCGTGCCGTGCGGTCGGTGCGGTTCGACCAGGCGTGCGCAGTCGCACGCTGCACGGCGACATCTCCGGCACGCATGGTGACCTCGCCCTCGTCGACGAGCAATGTGATCTCGCCTTCGAGCACGACGGCGTAGTCGATCGACTCCGTCCGGTGGAACCAGAAGTGCTTGCCGGCGCTGTGCTCCTCACCGGCCTCGCGCTCCTCGTGCGCGCCGATCTCGTCGAACACGGCGTCGCCGGCGTTCGTCGGGTACACCGCATCCGGCGGGAAGTCCGCGATGCGCACGACCGTCTCCCCCACCGCCGGAAAGTCGATCTGGGCGCCGGCAGGCGCCGGGTCGACGTCCGTCACGTGATCGACAGGACCCGCCGGGGTGAACCAGGCGACGGTCGCCCCGAATCCCGGGATGCTGTCGGAGCTGAAACTGTTCGGCGCATCGGCATCGTCGAACAGAATTACAGCGCGTCCCTGATCATCGTGGCCGGTGACGACACGGCGGACGGGCTTGCGCGCCATAGTCAGGCCTCCTCGAACGGGTAGGGCCGGGGGGTGGGCCACCAGGAGGGGGACTCCTTCTCGGCCGCGATGCGGTTGCGCAGAGTGCCGACACCCTCGAGCTCGAGCTCGAGCACGTCGCCCGGCTGCAGGAACCGACCGAGCTCGACCCCCGCCCCGAACGCCATGGTCCCCGAGCCGATCAGGTCGCCCGGCTGGATGCCGTTGAGCTGCGAGGCGTAGGCGACGGTCTCTTCCGGCGTCCAGATGAAGTCCTCCACTCGCGTGTCCGACCACACCTCGCCGTTCACGCGCACCTGACCTGTGAGTCCGATGATCGAGGGGATCTCGTCCAGCGTCGTGATCCACGGCCCGATGCCGTATGCGAAGTCCTTCGAGTGCTGCGCGCCCATGCCGATCGGAGACTCCAGCTTCTGCACGTCGCGCAGGCTCCAGTCGTTGAAGATCGTGATGCCGAAGACGTGCTGCCAGGCGTCCTCGGGCGACACGTTTCGGCCCGACCTGCCGATGACGTATCCGATCTCCAACTCGTAGTCGAGCTGCTCCGTGAAGCTGGGGAACGGGATGGTCTCGTCGTGGCCGAAGATCGTCGACGTCGTGCCCTTGAAATACCCGGGCCGTTCGTAGACCGCACGGGCAGGCAGCGTCTTCATCACGTTGCCGAAGAAGTTCTTGATGTGCCCGTTGAACGTCAGCGAGTCGCGGATCACCGGGGGCTTCAGCGCGGCCGTCCAGGTGACCTCGTCTATCGCGAGGGAGGCGTCGTCGGCGGCGTCGAGGGCGTGGTGCGCGGCGTCGAGGAAGAAGTCGCCGAGCGAGATGCCCTCGGTCAGGTCGCTGAACGCGGCACCCGCGAGGCGCCGCGCGGCATCGACGGTTGCGCCGCCGCGCTGCAGGCGCAGCGCGTGCGCCTTGCGCAGATCGATGACGCGTCCGGCTTCGGGCTGTGCGGCGACGACGCGGGTCTCACGGCCGTCCGGGCCGTCGACGACGATGCGTCCGAGTTTCATGGTGGACCTCCTTCGGTTCACTGCTTCACTTAAGAATACGATACGAACAGTATCGAATGTCAACTCGGAAGGAAGATGCCGACGCGTCGCACGAACGGGTCGCGTCACATGGTCGCGCTCGCCCCACCGTCCACGGAGATGTCGATCCCGGTCACCCAGGCGGACTCGTCGGAGGCCAGGTACAGCCCGGCATACGCGACGGCGATCGGCTCGCCCGGTCGGCCGTCGATCGTACGTGAAACGATCGACGCCACCGGAGCATCCGCACCGAGCTCGCGATACATCGCCTGTATCGGGGGAGTTCCGATGACGCCAGGGCTCACCGAGTTGATGCGGATGCCGACGGCTATCCCCTCCGCGGCCAGCTGACGAGTCATGGCGACCACCGCACCCTTTGCCGCCGCGTGCGCGGCCTGAGGCAGCGATCGCACTCCCTGATGAGCCGCCCCGGAGCCGATGTTGACGACGGCCCCGCCAGTGCGGGCCAGGTGCGGCCAGGCGATCTGCGTGGCGTGCCACACGATGTCGAGCTCGTTGCGGATGGTGAACGCATAGTCTTCGGGAGACTGGGTGGCGAAGGGTGCGAAACGCGGGGCGCTGGCGTTGTTGTAGAGCACATCGATGCGGCCGTATCGCTGTGCCGCCGCGTCGATCCAGCGCTGGACTTCTGCGCGATCGGCCAGGTCGAAAGCCGCAACGTCGATCTCGCCGCCCTGCTCCTTTACCAGTCGCGCCGTCTCCGTGGCATCCGCGGCATCGAGCGTGCAGCCGACGACCGTCGCCCCCTCGCGCGCGAAGAGCTGCGCGGTCACGCGTCCCATCCCACTGCCGACGCCGGTCAACAGCACCACCTTGCCTGCCAGGCGACCTTCGGTCATCGTCGTCTCCTTTCGCTGATCAGTGACGTCAGCACACCACGGCCGTCCGCGTTCGCGGCCGGAGTGTGCCGTGAATGCACGCCCTCGTGCAGGCACGGCACATTCCGGCCGCCCGCGAAGCGGTCAGGGCTAGAACGGAGCACACCCGATCCCTGCTCAAGGAAGAGACGAGGAACCATGTCCATCGAAACGTCCCCCCAGCGGCCGACGCCTCCCGGCGTAACCCGCACAGAACTGGATCAAGCCATCGCCGCGTTCGCGACCGCGATCGGCGACGAGAAGGTGAGCACCGAGGAGGCGGTGCTGCAGGACTTCCAAGACCCTTTCCAGGTGCCCGGCACCGCGACGTCCCTCCCCTCGGCGGTCGTCAGCCCGCGAAGCACCGAAGATGTTCAGGCCGTCGTTCGCATCGCGAACCGGTATCGCGTTCCGCTCTGGCCGATCGCCCGCGGCAAGAACAACGGCTACGGCGGCGCTGCCCCCTGGGTGCCGGGGGCGGTCATGGTGTCGTTCAAGGAGATGACGAAGGTCGATATCGACCCCGAGCTCGGCTATGCGATGGTCGAACCCGGCGTCAGCTGGTTCGACCTGCACGACGCGATCGAGGCAGGAGGGCACGACCTCGCGGCATCCATCGTCGACATCGGCTGGGGTGGCGTCGTCTCGAACACACTCGAGCACGGCCTGACGTACATGCCGAACTCGATCGATCAGGCTGCGCACTGCGGCTTCGAGGTCGTACTGCCGAACGGCGAGCTGTATCGCACGGGTTCCGGCGGTATGGACGACAATCCGACCTGGCCGCTGTACAAGCGCGGCCTCGGTCCGACCACCACCGAGTTGTTCATGCAGTCCAACTTCGGCATCGTCACGAAGATGGGCTACTGGCTGATGCCGAAGCCCGAGGTCTACATGCCACTATGGCTGCAGCTATGGGATGACGCTCAGATGCCGGCGGTGGTCGACGCCCTGCGCTCCCTGATGCTCGACGGCACGATCGACATGCGCCCACAGCTGTCGAACACCCTGTGCATGGCGTCGATGCTCAGCGCACGCTCGGACTGGTACGACGGCGACGGGCCGATTCCCGAGGAGGTCATCGATCGCATCGCGAAGGACCTCGGTCTCGGCCGATGGATGATGCGATTCGCCCTGTACGGCGATGAGGCGGTCGTGGATCACAACTTCGCGAAGCTCAAGAAGCGGTTCGAGTCGATCCCCTCGGTCTCGGTGTTCGGAGAGAAGCACGGCGCGGATGCATGGGAGACGCTGCCGAACCCGCACGAACGAGTGCAGATCGGCGTGCCCAGCCTGGATCTGTACAAGATGGCCGGCTGGTCAGGAGGCGATGAGGGAGGTCACGTCGACTTCTCGCCCGTGATTCCGCTGACGGCCGCGCACGCGCGCAAGGCGCAGGAGCTGTTCCGGTCGCTGTGTCACGAGGCGGGCCTGGACTACCTCGGCGGGATGCTGCCGATCAACGCGCGATCGACGACCTTCATCAACGTCATCCCGTTCGACACCAAGAACCCCGACCAGGTGCGCCGCGCGTACGAGCACGCCAAGCACATGGTCGAGGTGGCCGGCAAGATGGGCTACGGCGAGTACCGTGCGCACCCGTACTTCGCCGACGTCGCGATGGATCAGTTCGGGTTCAACGACCACGCGCAGCTGCGCCTGAACGAGACGCTGAAGGACACCCTCGACCCCAACGGCATCATCGCCCCCGGCAAGTCGGGCATCTGGGGTTCCCGGCTGCGTGCGGAGGGCTACCCGCAGCGCTGAATCTTCGCGATGACGTGAATGTGCCCGGGGCTGCGCCCCGGGCACATTCACGGGCGACACGTACTCATCCCGCCGAAGTGGACTCAACCGGCTGCGCGCACCTGGCCGGGCGACTGCCCCCATGCTCGACGGAAGGCGCGTGCGAAGCTCGCCGGATCGCGGTAACCCCATCGCGATGCGACCTCGGAGACCGGGTGGTCGGTGCTGCGCAGTTCCTCCGCAGCCGCTTCCAACCGCTGCTGCCGGATCCACGCAGACACGCCGCCGGCGGTTGCGAACTGCTTGTGCACGAGTCGGGTCGACACATGGTGCGCGCCGGCGATGCGCGCCGGACCGAGATCGGCGTCCCTCAGGTGCTCGAGTGCGTAACGCCGCATCCGGGCCGCAAGAGCATCGGATGCTGAGGCCGCGTCGTCACTACGCCGAAACAAGTTCAGCATCGCCGGGAGCAGCATGTCGGCGACGACGTCGCCGTCGCCGTCGTTCAGCCCCGGACCCTCGGCCAATATGCCTGCGCCAGAGAACAGCGAAGCCGCGAGCCTGAGCACAGGGTCGCGACCGCCGTGCACACGCTCCGCGGCACGCGCGGCGATGGCGTCGGCGCGGCCGCCCAGCATCCAGCGGGGGAAGCTCACGACCATCACGTCGAAGTCCACCGGCGCCTCGAACGACGATGGTCGCGAGGTGTCCTGCACCGCGAGATCACCGGCACGCAATTCGCACGACCGTCCATCCTGCTCGACGATGCAGCATCCGCGGCGCAGCAGGTAGAGCAGGATGTTCTCGGGGTCGGCCGAAGCGATCATGCCGCGCGTACGCGCGACACGATGCGGCGGGCCGCTGATCGAACGCACGAAAAGGGGCCCGATTGCCCCACCCGCCAGTCGGGCATCGAACGTCGCCGAGCCGAAGGACTCGACGCGCATCGGGAAGTAGTGCTCCGCGATGCCGGCTGCCCAGTACTCGGTCCGCTCCGTCGGCGACACCGCCCTGGTGTCGAGCATCATCGACATCGTCGAGTCCCTTCGACCGCCAACACGCAACGCGAGTGTCAGGGGCGGGCCGCATGGCGACCCGCCCCCGCGCGTCAGTTCGCGCTCTGCGGTCCGTTCGCCGGGTTCGTGAAGAATTCGGCGGTCTGTTCATCGGTGAAGTACACCCCGTCCGGAGCGAGGTCGGTGCCGTCACTCTCGGACCAGGAGTCGTCGACGACCTCGGCGAGGTTGTCGTCATTCACGACGTACGGCGCCCACACGACGTGGTTCAGCTTGGGCCCCGCCCCCGCGAGCACCTTCACGCCGACCTGCGCGGCCATCTTCGCCATCGCGATCGGAGGGGTCGCCGTGCCGAAGTACGGGTAGTCGGGGTTGGCCGCGGCATACGCGGCCATGCCCTGCGACGCACCGACGTCCTGGATCGGCGGCACCGGCTGCCCTGCCTGGGCGAACGCATCGCGGATCGCCCAGCCCATCGTGCCGGCCTGGATGACGGCATCCACCCCCGCCGGGTTCGAGGCGAGGTACTGCACGACGGCCTGCTGCGCGAGCGGCGGCTGGAAGAGCCCCTGCACCGAGCCGACGACGTCGATCTCGGGGCATTCGGCGAGCGCGTAGTCGCGACCGGCGTCCCAGAAGGCCTGGTTCGGGATGCCGGGCACTCCGGTCACCTCGAGCACCGATCCGGAGCCGCCGATCGACTCGAACACGCCCGATGCCGTGGTCATCGACTGCAGCACCGCGTTGTACGTCACCGAGATCGCGTTGGGGCTGTCGATCGGCACGACGACCGAGACGACAGGGATGCCGGCGTCGTGGGCCTCGTCGACGAGATCGATCGCGGGCTCCGGCGCGGCCGGGTTGAAGAAGATGATGTCGGGCTTGAGCGAGATCGCCTGGCCGAACTGCTGGAGCTGCCCGGGCACGTCGGTCGGGTCATTGGGCGCGACGTTCAGGATCACGTCGACACCGGCGTCCTCCAGTGCCTTCGCGAGGGTCTCCTGGTACACCGCGATGAACGGGGCTGCGGGCGCCTGCCCAACGATCGCGGCCGTGAAACCGTCGGTCTTCTCGGACTTCCAGTCGGCCCATGCCGACTTCTGGAGTTCGAACGGGTAGCCGTTGTATCCGTCCTTGATCTCGGCGGAGAGGTCGTCGAGCAGGCCGTCGGGGTCGTTCGCGCCGACCTGCGGCACGGCACCGCAACTGCCGGCGGCAGGGCTCGCGCCGTTCCCGGCGTTCTGGTCGCCGCCGGCCGGGGCCGAGCATCCTGCGAGGGTCAGCACTCCGAGAGCGACGAAGGCCACAGCGGTGGCCCCGTAGCGGCGGAAGCGAGTGGGCTTCACCATTTTTCAAGCTCCTCATCGGGTAAGCGCATCGTTGCGCAGGGCCAGACTAGACACATTCGATACGGTTCGTCTAGTTTTGAATGTGACACGCGATGCTGCGTGCCCCACGCTCACCGAGGAGATCCGAGATGTCCCATACCCGCGACGGCCTTCATCTGGCCGACGTGAGCAAGAGATTCGGGGCCACCCGCGCCCTTGTCGAGGCCAGGCTCGACGTGGCACCCGGCGAGATCCATACGCTTCTCGGCGAGAACGGCTCGGGTAAATCCACCCTCGTCAAGATCATCGGAGGGGCGCACCGTCCCGACGGCGGCGTGTTCACGCTGGACGGCACCGAGCTCGCCCTGGCGAGCCCGCGGGGCGCCGCCCGCCACGGGATCGCCGTGGTGTTCCAGGAAGTGCTGACCGCCGCCAGCCAGTCCGTTCTGCAGAACATCTGGCTCGGCTCCGACGGGGTCTTCCGCCGGCGTCGCAGCGCCGCCGCGCAGCGCCGCATCGCCGCCGAGACCCTCGGCAGGCTCGTCGACGGCATCGACCTCGACATGCCCGCCGGCCTGCTCTCCCTGTCCGAGCGCCAGGCGGTCTGCATCGCGCGCGCTCTCGTGCGCAACCCCCGGGTGCTGGTTCTCGACGAATCGACCGCGGCTCTGGATGTGCTCACCCGCGACCGACTGTTCGCCGAGATGCGCCGACTGGCCGACGAGGGTGTCAGCATCCTGTTCATCTCGCACCGGATGGACGAAGTCCTCGAGGTGTCCGACCGCGTGAGCGTGCTGCGCTCGGGTCGCACCGTGTCGACGGTGGACCGCGACGACGTCAGTGTCGAGCGCCTCGTCGCCGACATGACCGGCACGTCGGGACAGTTCGAGCGCACGGATCGGCACCGCGAGCTCGGCGACGTCACGCTGCGCGCCGAGGGTGTTCGGCTGTCGGCGCACTCCGCTCCCATCGACTTCGCCCTGCGCGCCGGTGAGCTCGTCGGCGTGGCCGGGCTCGAGGGCCACGGTCAGGACGCGTTCCTGAAGCGCCTCGCGGGCGTCACCGCGGGCGATGGCACCGTGACACGCGTGCTCAGCCCCGATATCGACGTGAGGTCGGGCAACGGCGGAAAGCTGGGTGTCGCCTACCTGCCGCGCGAGCGCCGCGGGGAATCGCTGTTCGAGCCGATGTCGATCGTCGAGAACTTCGCCCTGCCGACATTCGCCCAGGACCGCCGCGGTGCACTGCTGAGCGCCCGACGGATGTCGGCGCGCTTCGCGGAGTTCGTGCGATCCATGAGCATCCGGCTGGGGTCGGCGAGAGATCCGATCTCGAGCCTGTCCGGCGGCAGTCAGCAGAAGGTGATGCTGGCACGCTGGCTCGCCACCGACCCGAAGGTGCTGCTGCTGAACGATCCCACCCGCGGAGTCGACATCATGACCAAACGCGAGATCTACGCGACTCTGGAACGGCTCTGCGCCGACGGGATGAGCGTCGTCATGCTCTCGAGCGAGGTCGACGAGCTCATCGAGCTCGTCGACCGCGTCATCGTGTTCCGCGACCAGGAGCTGTTCGCCGAGATCCCCCGTGCGGACCTCACCACCGAGACCGTCGTCGCCGCGTACTTCGGCCAGCGGATGGGGATGGCGGCATGAGCGGGATGCTGCGGATGCTGCAGCGGCACTCCTGGGCGTTCGCGGGGGTGCTCGCGGTCATCCTGCTCGTGGTGAATCTGGCGGTGAGCCCCGCCTTCCTCGCACCGGATCGACTGCCGGCGACGCTCGCGACGCTCGCACCCTTCGTGCTGGTCGGCTTCGCGTCGACTCCGGCGATCCTGTCCGGCGGCATCGATATCTCGGTCGGCCCCCTCGCCACCTTCGTGAACTGCCTGTTCGTCGCCGTGCTGCTTCCTGCAGGCCTCGGCGACTGGTACACGGCCATACCTCTCCTGCTGATCAGCTCTGCTCTGATCGGCACGGCGACCGGTCTGCTGGTGACGGTGGTGCGACTGCATCCGGTGGTCGCATCGACCGGCATGCTGTTCATCCTGATCGGCCTGTCGATCACGATCTCGAAGAACCCGGTCTCGGCGAGCGCGAACTGGTCGACGCCCCTCGGCCGATCCGTCGGATGGGTGCCGGGCGCCGTCATCACGATCGGCATCGTCGCCGTCGCCTGGTTCCTGCTGCGACGCACGTCGTACGTCAGCAATCTGCTCGCCACCGGCGAGAGCGACATCTCCGCATACGGCTCTGGTGTGAACATCACCCTCGTGCGCACCCTCGCATACACGCTCGGCGGGCTCTTCGCGGGCGTCGGCGGCGTCGCCCTGTCGGCGCTGCTGCAGTCGTCACAGTCATCGCTCGCCAGCACCTACGCGCTTCTCGGACTCGCCGCCGCCGTCCTGGGCGGCACGGCACTGGGCGGCGGCAAGGGCGGGCTGCTCGGCACCTTCTTCGGCGCCCTGGTGCTCTTCCTGATGCAGCAGCTGCTGACCGCGACGGGCGTGCAGCCCAGCCTGGTGCAGTTCACCTTCGGATTCGTCCTCGTCCTCGGCGTCGTGCTCGGCGCCACCATCCTCAGCCCGCGCCGCACAGGGAGTCTGGCATGACCGACACGCTCACCGACGTCACCCGCTCGCTCACGCAGCCGCCGCCTCCGTCGTCGGGCGGGATGCGGTTCCGTCGCTGGGCGGTCGAGACGCCGCTCATCCAGCTGGTGATCCTCATCGCGCTCGTCGCCGTGCTCGTCACCCTCATCCCGGCGTTCATCGCGCGGCCGCAGGCCGGCCTGGCGGTGCTCACGCTCGCGGCCCTGCTGGCGCTCGCCGCGATGGGCCAGACGCTCGTCGTGATCCTCGGCGGCCTCGACCTCGCGATCGCCGGTTACGTGACGTTCGGGGCGATGATCGCGTCCAACGCGACCAGCCGCCTGGGCTGGCCCGTGCCCGTCGCGCTGCTCGTCGTGCTGGTCGTCTGTGCGGGAGTCGGGGCCGGGGTCGGGTGGCTGTGCCATCGGTTCCGCATCGAGCCCCTCGTGATCACGCTGGGCGTCGGCACCATGCTCACCGGCGGGTCGATGTTCATCGCGAACGGCGACTACAACGGACAGCCGCCGCAGGAGCTGCGCTCGCTCGCACAGCTCAACGGCACCACCTTCGGGCTTCCGGTGCCGCCGGTCATCCTGATCGTGCTGATCCTGGGTGTGCTGCTGTGGGTGTTCCTGGCGAAGACGCCGGCCGGACGACGGCTGTACGCCACGGGCGTGAACCCCCGCGCCGCGCGCCTCACCCGCATCAACACCACTCTCGTGTGGTCGGCCGTGTTCGCGGCATCCGGGGCCCTGGCGGGAACCGCGGGCATGTTCATCGCCGCCTTCGGCGCCGGCTGGTCGCAGTCCATCGGCGACCCGTACCTGTTCTCGGGCCTGGCCGCCGTGCTCGTCGGCGGCACCACCTTCGGATCGGTGCGCGGCGGATTCACGCGCACCGCGATCGGCGCGATGATCCTCACCGTGCTGTCGACCATCATCGTGAGCCAGGGGCTCACCGAGGCGCAGACCCGGATCGTATACGGCCTGATCATCCTCGGGGTCGTCGCCCTGTACGGGCGCGACCGGCACGTGCGCGACCGGTTCTGAACCCACACGAGAACGGCGGGTCGACCATCGCTGGTCGACCCGCCGTTCTGGTGTGCAGCGACGGGTTCAGGTGACCGGACGCCCGACGAACACGGCGGATGCCTCGGTGTTGGTGAACCGCTCTTCGTCGGCGGCGAGCCGATCGAGGTAGTGCTCACTGGAGAACTCCTCCTCGAGCGCCGCGATCGATCGGAAGGTGATCGATCCCACCCCGTTGAAGTTCGTGCGAGCGAACCGGGTGGGCGCTGGGACCGGTGCCGGGGTGTTCTCGAGGCGCAGCAGACGATCCTTCGCGCCCGCGCCCGAGAGAGCGAGCTCGGTGTGGACATCGTTCCAGTGCTTCGCGAACTCATCGAAGCGCAGGCCCCGTCGCGCCACCGGAAGCGTGATCACAGTGATCGCCGCGGCGGCCCTGTCATCGGCTCCCGCGGACTCGCCGTCGCGCTCCCAGGCCAGCACCGGAGCACCGCCCACCGCCGCCGGTCGCCCGGCGAGCAACTCGAGGCGCGGCGGCATCCACTCGTCGTCGAACTGCCGCGAGACCACCCAGTTCGCCGCGTCGTTCTTGCGTTCCCACCAGGTTTCTAACACGGCGTCGTATGGTGCCGACGCCGCGCCCCGCACAGCCGCGACCCCAGGCAGCGCGATGTGGATCGCACTGCGCGACAGACCGTCCGCAGCCAGCGGCCGGGCGCGCTCGAGGGCGAGCCACGCCGTGGCGAAGTCGTCGGGCTCGAGATCGGCGCGCCGCGTGAACAGCAGCGTGAGCTTGTATGCCGAGGCCATCAGTGCGCCTTCGCCGGGCGGGCGCGCGCCGCCTTGTCAGCGATCGTCATCAGGGTGCGATTGCCGGCGGCCCAGATGAACGCATCCTGCAGGATGTTCGAACGGCGGCTGCTCTCGTGCTCCTTGCCCATCTCGGGGTTCTTGTGGCACGCCACCGGCACCTGCAGGATGAGGCGCCGCATGCAGGAGTTGGCGTGGTCGCACCACACGATCTCGGACTCGCGGCCCTCGAGCACCTTGTTCGGGTAGTCGGGATCCGCCAGTAGCTGTCGCGCGAGCATCGTGGCGTCGACCGTGCCGTCGGCGATCGCCGCTGCGGCCTGCGCGGGTGCGGGCGTGCTGCTCAGCATGAGGACGACGTCCGGTCCGAGCGCCTCACGGAAGATCTGCGGCTCGCCCTCGCGGAGCATCTTGCCCGACTCGCTCGTGACGTTGTCGCCCATGGACTCGTAATTGCCGTCGGTGAGCACGACGAAGTCGAGGCCTGCCTTCGCGATCTCGGCGGTGACCGCCGCGAACCCCTCGGGCCCCTGCCCACCGGGGACGTGGTCGTTTGCGCTCAGCCGCAGGCCGAGGGCGATGTCTGGTCCGACCTCCTGCCGAACCGCGGCGACGACGTCCTTCAGCGCGCGGGCGCGGTTCTCGACCGAGCCGCCGTACTCGTCGCTGCGGAAGTTCGACAGCGGCGAGAGGAACGACGAGTAGAAATAGCACATGTGGGCGGCGATCTCGATGCCGTCAAAGCCTGCGGCCTTGGCGCGTCGAGCCGAATCGACGACGGCCTGCTCGAGTTCCTTGATCTCCGAGACCGTGGCCTCGTGCGGTTCGGGAAGCACCCGCCCGCCCGGGATGTACACGTTGTCGGGCAGGCCGTGCGCGCCCATGTCGACGTGACGCGGCGACGCGGAAGTGATCCAGTGCCCATCCCGCGGCACGCCCATCCGCCCGAAAGCGGGGAACAGCTGCGCGAACACGGCGACGCCGGTGCCGGTCGCGTGCACGGCATCCACCAGGCGCTTGAGGTCGGGGATGAACTCGTCATCGTCGTAGCGGAGGTTGGGCGAGAACGGCGACTCGCGGAACGCGCGGGCCGTGGCGACCGACCCGCCGACGAAGATCGCGCCGGCGCCTCCTTCGGCCCTGCGCCGCAGGAACGCGATCGACTGCTCACTCGGCCGGCCGTCTTCGGTCGGCTGCAGCACGGCCATCGGACCGAGGATGATGCGGTTCTTCAGTGTCAGCTTGTTGATCGTGAGCGGGGCGCCGAGCACCTCGGCGGTCGTGGCGGCAGACATGGGACTCCTCATCGAGTGGCGGTGGCAGGAAAGGGATGCACGAGCGCGTGCAGGTCGGAGCCCGGCGGCAGGACGCCGAGATCCGCGCGCATCGCCGTGAGCTGGTCGAGTCCGGCCGGATCGACCGGGCTCATGCCTGCGGTTCGCAGGGCGGCGAGCAGGTCGTCGAGCTCGGGGGTGCCGATCAGGTCGGCGCGGACGACGAGACCCTGACCGGGCAAGGCGGGGAATGCGTCCTGCACGCGGGCGACCCGAGGACGGCCTGCGGCGAGTGCTCGGTCGTCGAGCGGTGGGCCGAGAAGCGTGGCATCCACGGCCCCGGCGATGAGCGCCTCGAACCTCTCGACGACGCCGCCGACCTCGACCCATTCGACGTCGATCCCGGCGGTGCGCAGCATGTGCCGCGCGACCACGGCGAATCCGCTGTCGGGCGCGTCGACCGCGAAGCGCGCGCCCGCGAGGTCGGCGAGGGTGGTGATCTCCGGCGCCGCATGCACGCTCAGCGGAGTGGTGCGTTCGACCTGTCCGACAAGACGGACGTCGACGCCCGCCCGGGTCCATTCGAACAGGTTGTCGATGGCTGTCACGGCCAGGTCGAGGTCGCCGCTGCGCAGCCCGTCGCGCTGCGCCGGACTGCCGGTCGCGCGCACCTCCTCCAGGTGGATGCCGGTGAGCAGGCCGCTTCCTCGGGCGGCGGTCAGTACTGCCGGAGTGATGAAACTCGAGAGGATCAGCATTGCCGGCTCACACCGGGGGTGCGATGAACAGGTGGCGGTTGTCGGAGTCGTTGAACATCTCCTTGGTGATGAACTCGTCCATGTCACCGCCGGTGCCCCACTGGTCGGAGGTCTCCGGCTCCTGCACGTCGTAGATGTGCGGGTGCCAGGTGTCTTCGTCGAGCTCCTCGAGCTCGGTCGTCAGCTCCATCGTGTTGCCGTTCGGGTCGACGAAGTAGGTGAACGTGTTGTCACCCGCCCGGTGCCGCCCCGGACCCCAGATCTTGCGGTACCCGGCGCGGATGACGCGCCCGCTGCCGTACATGTACTCGTCGATGCCCCGCATCTCGAAGGAGGCATGCTGCAGAGACGCGTGCGGGCCTCGCGCGATCGCCATCGAGTGGTGCTGGGTGCTGCAGCGCATGAAGTAGAACAGGTCGCCGACGTGCGGGTGGTTGAGGGTATCGGAGAGACGGAAGCCGAGGTGCTTCTCGTACCAGGCGCGCATCGCCTCGGGCTGGTTGGAGTTGAGCACGACGTGCGACAGGCGCACCGGGATGGCCTCTCGCTTCTCGATCTTGCGGTGCGTGCGCACGTCGACGTTGGTCGACACCTCGACCGTGCGTCCCTCCAGATCGAAGAAGCGGAAGCCGTAGCCCCCTCCCAGGGTCTGCAGTACGTCGGGCTCGCTGACGAGCTGCACGCCGGCGGTGCCGAGATCCTGCGCGAGCTTGTCGACCGAGGCGCGGTCGGCGGCGCCGAACGCGACGAGATCGAGGCGCTTGTCGTCAGAGCGACGGACACGGGTGACGTACTGCTCGGGCGAGCCCTCGGCTGCGAAGTAGACGACATCGCCGTCGTCGTGCTGCACGGTCAGGCCCCAGTGGTTCTTGTAGAACTCGATCTGCTTCTCGAAGTCGGGAACCGCGATGTCGAAGTGACGGATGTGGGTGATCGGGCTGAAGGTCATGGCGGGCTCCTAGCGGTTGTCGGCGGCGAGGGTCATGGTGCGGGCGATGGACGGGATCCGAAGCACCAGCCGTTCGAGGTCTTCTGCGGTGTCACCGACACCGAGCACGTAGTGATCCGGACGCATCACGACCGAGGTCGCACCGGCAGCGCCGAGGATCTGATCGATCTTGAGCGGGTCGGTCAGCGTGATCGTCTCCGCGTCCGCATCCAGTGCCGCCTTGACGGCGGTGGGCAGGGCCGAGTGCACCGCACGGTCGGCTGCCACGAGGAAGTGCGCGCCGACCATGTCGTCGAGTCGGATGCCGTCGGCGAGGATCGGCTGAACGCCGAGCTTTCCGGCCCGCTCGTCGTCAGCGCCCTCGTGGAACCCCGGCCCGAGTGCGGGAGAGGTGGGCACGGCAGAGGCGCCGGGATTGTCGCGGATGTACTGGTCGCGCCCCTCGGCGACCTGCGGGTCCAGCGTCTGGACGATCACCGCCTGGTTCGCCGCGGCTTCGACCCAGAACGTGGCGTGCGGCTTGCGCTCGCTTTCGTACGTGTCGAGCAGCTCCGGGTCGGCGACCCCGCGGGCCACGAGGTCGAGCTTCCACACCAGGTTCGCGACGTCGCGGATGCCGGCGCACAGGCCCTGCCCGAACAGCGGAGGCGCCTGGTGGGCGGCGTCCCCGGCGAGGAAGATGCCGCCCACGCGCCACTGCTGAGCGATGCGCCCGCGGAACGTGTAGATGGCCTGACGGTCGGGGGTGAATCGGGCCGCAGGCAGGATGCCGCGGCTGAGCCGTTCGACGGCCGCCGGCGTGACGATCTCCTCAGGATCGTCGCCGGGAACGAGCATGAACTCCATGCGGACGCGGTCGCCGGGCAGGCGCAGCCACAGCGCCGGGCGGCTGTACCGGGCGAGCTGCACCATGTCGGTCTCGTACCCCGGAGCGCCGACCAGCTGACCGTCGACGACGAGCCACTGGGCGTCCTCGCCGTACTTGTCTCCTTCGATCCCGAGCATCCTGCGGATGTCGGAACGTGCGCCATCGGCGGCGATGACCCAGCGCGACCGGAGCACCTGCGGACGGCCGTCGACGTCGAGGGTCGTCACCTGCACGCCGTCCGCCGTGTTCGCGATGTCCGTCACGGTGACACCGCAGCGCAGCTCGACACCGGGGGTGTCGGCGATCACCTGTCGCAGCAACCGTTCGATGTCGGGCTGGTGGAAGCTAATGTGGTCGTTCCACCCCTGGTCTCCGAGCCGATCCGTGGGCGCGTGCACCAGCACCTCGTCGGCTTCGTTGACGACGTCCACGTGCCGCATCGGTACGGTGACGCGCACGAAGTCGTCGGCGACTCCCAGCGACTGCAGCGTGCGCATTGTCTCGCCGTCGAAGTGCACGGCGCGCGCGGTGGGCCACATCTCGCGGTCGCGTTCCAGACCGATCGCGCTGAGCCCTGCCCGTCCCAGCATGGCCAGGGCGGTGCTTCCTACGGGGCCTCCCCCGATGACGATGACATCAGCATCGATGCTCACAGCCACTCCTTCGTGTACAAGACGTTGCGTATCGAAACGGGCTGATGCAGCGCCGCGTCGAGATCGATCCTGCCCGCGCTCCGCTATCCGGGGAAGGCGGACTCAGATATCCCCACCATCCGGATTCCGGATGACCGCGTCGCGGACTCGACGCATCACATCACGCAACCAGAGGTGCTCGGCATCGTGCTCACGGTCGTGATGCCACCAGAACGCATCACGCACCGGGTCGAGATCGAGCGGCGGGATGACCACGCGCAGTCGGGGGTACATGTGAGCCGCCATCCGCGCGAACGGCTCAGGCACGATCCCGACACGGTCCGTGCCGAGAATCAGCGATGGCACGACGAAGAAGTGCGGCGTGGCCGCGACGACCGCCGGGTCGATCCCTCGAAAGCGCAGCTGCTGCCTGGCCGGACTCATCCCCTCTCTGGCGGGCAGCGTCTGCACCCACGGACGGGTGAGCAGCTCGTCGCTGGTCGGATGCTCAGAGACCCCGGCGCCCGCGTCGACGAGGCACACCCACTGCTCGGGCGCGAAGTCGATGTGCGGCTGCTCGGTCACATACCCGTGCGGCAGGATCGCCCCGTCGATCGTGCGCAGCGTGTCAGGCATGCCGTCGACCAGTCGCCCGTCCGCCGCAGGCAGCTCGATCCTCACGTTCGGCGCCTCGCGCTCGAGGATGCGCGACAGCTCAGGGGCGATCCGTGCCGCCATGTAATCCACGGCCGCGATGGAGAACGTTCGGGTGCTCGTCGTCGGATCGAAGCGGGACTGCAGCCGGAACAGATTCTCCGTCTCGGCCAGCACTTGCGGCAGCGCCGCAAGCAGCCGCTCGCCGAGCGGCGTCAGCACGTGACTGTTGCCCTGCCTCAGCAGAAGTTCATCCTCATAGTGCGCCCGCAGCCGCGACAGGGCCGTCGACATCGCCGGCTGCGACATGTGCATCCGCTCGGCAGCACGTGTGACGGCGCGCTCTTCGAGCAGCGCACGCAGTGGTCGAAGCAGGTTGTAGTCGATCGCCATCATGAGCCCTTCGCCCGAGTCCGACCGCTGTCGGTCGGACGGCGACTACGCCTTCCAGACCGTCTTCAGATTACAGAACTCGCGCTGCCCGACCGCCGCGAGTTCGCGGCCGAACCCCGATCGCTTGATACCGCCGAACGGGAGCTCCTGATACGAGACGGTCATGCCGTTCACGAAGACGGCGCCGGCGTCGAGGCCGGCGATGAAATACCGCTCTTCGTCGGGGTCGTTCGTCCAGACCGCACTGGAGAGCCCGAAGGTCGTCTGATTCGCGATGCGCAGCGCATCGGCCGCGTCGCGGGCGCGATAGAGCGAGGCGACCGGCCCGAAAGCCTCTTCTTGCACGAGCCGCGCGTCATCGGGCAGGTCGGCGATCACGGTCGGCGCGTAGAACCATCCGGGCAGATCGGGCACGGTGCCCCCGGTGAGGATCGTGGCGCCCGCTGCACGAGCATCCTCGACGAGTTCGAGCAGCTCCTGACGCCCCGACTCCGTCGCCAGCGGGCCGACCTGGGTCTCGGGCAGCAGCGGATCGCCGACCACGAGCGCTGCCATCTGCGCCGCGAACTCCGCAGCGAACTCGTCGTAGACGGCGTCATGCACGATGAACCGCTTGCCTGCGATGCAGGACTGCCCGTTGTTGTTGATCCGCGCGCGCACCGCCGTCGCCGCGGCAGCCTTCACATCTGCCGACGGCAGCACGATGAACGGATCGGATCCTCCGAGCTCGAGCACGGCCTTCTTCACATGATCGGCGGAGATCTGAGCGACCGACCGACCCGCCGGCTCCGACCCAGTGAGCGTCACGGCCTTGACTCGATCGTCGGCGATCACACCGGCGACGTCACCTCCGCCGATCAGCAGCGTGCGGAACGACCCCTTCGGGAACCCGGCACGCTCGAAGAGCGTGTCGAGGAAGAGCGCGGCCTGCGGCACGTTCGATGCGTGCTTGAGCAGCCCTGCGTTGCCCGCCATGAGCGCCGGGGCCGCGAAGCGGATGACCTGCCACAGCGGGTAGTTCCACGGCATCACAGCGAGAACCACACCCAGTGGCTCGTAGCGCGTCCAGGCCTGCGACGCGCCGACCGTCGACGGATCATCGAGAGGGGCATCCGCCAGGAACTCCTCGGAGTGCGAAGCGTAGTAGCGCATTGCCTTGGCGGACTTCTCGACCTCGGCGACCGACTGGGCGATCGGCTTGCCCATCTCCACCGTGATCAGCTCGCCGAGGCCGAGGGCCTGATCGTCGAGAATCTCAGCGGCGGCCAGCATCCACTCTGCGCGCTGGGCGAAGGTCGTCGCGCGGAGGGCGAGCGCGGCCTCGGCAGCGTCTGCGATTCGCGACTCGACCTCGGCCGCGGAGTGCGACTCGATGATCATCTCTGTCTTGCCGGTGGTCGGGTTCACTGTGGCGACGGGCATGACCGCTCTCTTCCTCAAGGTGGCTCTTGCAGGAGTATACCCGAAACAGATACGGTACGTATCGTGCACAAAGTTGACTCGCACATGATGACCCGAAGGAGCCGCCCGTGAGCGTCGATTCCCCCGGAAGGCTGCCACTCTTCCTCACCGACGCCGACGTGGAGAAGCTCGCCGATCTGCGCTCGGCGATCGATGCGATCCGCGCCGCCTATTCGACACCCGTCGACAATGCACGCAATCCCGGTCGGATCTTCGCCGACAGTGGCCGTGAGTGGATGCGCGTCATGCCGTCGGTCCCAGCGAGCGGGCGGCTCTTCGGCGCGAAGTCGATCAACGGCTCCTTCGCCGACGGGCTGAGCGTCAGCTACCTCATCTCGCTGTTCGACCGCGATACCGCCGACCTCGTCGCCCTCGTCGACGGCAATCGGGTGACCGGATTGAGGACCGCCGCGACCACCGCGGTCGGCGCGGCTGCGCTCGTACCGGATCGGCCACTCACCGTCGGCGTCATCGGATCGGGCTTCGAAGCGCAGTCGCACACCGCTGCCCTGGCGCTGGTGACCCGGTTTGCGAACGTGCGCGTGTTCAGCCCCACCCGCGGGAACCGTGAGGCTTTCGCCGAGCGGTTCTCGGCGGAGCTCGGCGTGCCGGTGACTGCGGTCGATTCCGCCGAGCAGGCCGCCCGCGACGTCGATCTCGTGCTGTGCGCCGCTCGTTCCCGAGACGAGTCGCCGACCGTGCAGGCCGATTGGATCGGACCGGACACCACCGTCGTCTCGATCGGATCGACGACACCGGCACAGCGCGAGCTGCCGGCCGACCTCATCGCGCGCGCGACGCTCGTCGTCGCCGACGGCGTCGACGAGGTCGTGCACGGCAGCGGCGACATGCGCGCCGCCGTCGCCGCCGGGATCGACGTCGAATCGATCACGGCATCCCTCAACGACGTCGTGCGCGGCGATCGCGAGGTCGACGTCGAGCGCGGCATCCGCATCTACAAATCGACGGGCTCCGGCCTGCAGGACATCGTCGTCGCCGAGACGCTCGTCGACCTCGCACGAGCACGCGGGGTCGGAACAGAGCTGCCCGTCGGAATCGTCACCACACGGAAATGAGGAACAGCATGGTCGACTACACGAAGGACCAGGCCCGCGCCTGGGCACGACAGAAGTGGAAGGGCGCCATCGCGGTGACGATGCCGTCATACAGCGCCGACTTCTCGAGGATCAACGAGAACGCGATCAGGCACGACATCCTGAAGCTCAAGGAGCTCGGGTTCGCCGGAACGCTGCTCGTCACCGAACTGGCGATCACAGCGGAGGAGAACGCTCGAGTCACCGCCGTGGCGCGCGAAGCCGCAGGCCCCGACTTCCAGCTCTTCTTCCACGCGGCCTTCAACACCCTCGAAGAGAACATCACCGCCCTCAAGCTCGCCGAGAAGGAGGGGGTCGACAGCGTTCTGATCTCGTACCCGACGGCCTTCTGGCCGACCTCGCACCAGGAGGTCTACGACTACACCAAGGCTCTGGCCGACTCGACCGATCTCGCAGCCATGCTGTTCGGACTTCCCGCCTGGGGCTTCGAACGGATCGATCCGGCGGGCATGCCGGTGCCGTTCGTGCGCCACGTTCTCGACACGATCCCGAACATCGTCGCCATCAAGGCGGAGCAGGGCTACCCCACCATCGGAGGCATCATGGAGATGCAACACCACTTCGCCGACGAGGTCGTGATCTCGTGCCCGATCGAGAGTGAGACCATTCCGCTGATGTCAGTCATCGACTTCCAGTTCTCGGGCACGTCGAACACGAACTGGATGAGCGACTACTTCCCGAAGGCGTTCGGGCTGGCGCAGCAGGGCCAGTGGGAGGAGGCGATGAAGCTCTGGTGGCAGGTCGCCCCCGCCCGCGCCGCGAACACGGCGATCCTCACCGGCTCGGCAGTCGGCACGACGGTGATCAACCGCACCGGCTGGAAGTACCAGGAATGGCTCGCGGGGTTCAACGGCGGCGCCCTTCGCGCTCCCGCCCCGCGCATCCCCGACCGCCTGATGAAGCAGGCTCGCGCAGCCCTCGAGGCATCGGGACTGCCGGTCACCGACCTTCCCGACAGCGAGTTCGTCACGGGCCGCACCCGCGCCTGACCCGTCGCAGAATCAGAGGCGCCGAGCCGCACCGCGGATCGGCGCCTCTGGCGTACCTGCGGTCCCTGTGCTCAGGCGCGTCGGGTGGCTCGGGCCATGCCGCGGTAAGTGGCGACGGCCTCGCCGTCAGCCCGAACGGTCACGTCGACGACGGCTCGACGAGCATCCGCCCACGACGTCACGGCGTTCGCCTCGAGGCGCTGTCCGAGCCTGCTCGGCGCGAGGTAGTGGATCTGCGCGTCACCGGTGGCGGCGTGCGGGATGAGGGTGTTCGCGGCCATCGCGAATGCCTGGTCGGCCACCGCGAACACGATCGCACCGTGCGTCATCTCGTTCGCGTTCACGTGCCCGGAATCGACGATGAGTGAGACCGTCGCGCGGCCCTCGGTGGCCTCGTCGATGGTGAACCCGAACCACCGCCAGGACGGCTCGTTCTCGAGCACACCGACGATGAAGGGGTCGACGACGCCCATCAGCCGAGCCTCTCGACGACGAGCGCCATGCCCTGACCGCCACCGACGCACAACGTCGCGAGACCCAGCCGCCCGTCCCGCTCCTCGAGGGCGCGCACGAGCGTCCCCGCGAGGCGCACCCCCGTGGCGCCGAAGGGATGCCCGATGGCGATCGCACCGCCGTTCACGTTCACCCGCTCCTCATCGAGCCCGAGCCGGCGGACCGTGGGCACGACCTGCGCCGCGAACGCCTCGTTCAGCTCGACGAGGTCGATGTCGGCCACCGCGAGACCGAGCCGGTGAAGGAGTTTCGTAGTCGCCTCGACCGGCCCGAGTCCCATGATCTCGGGTGAGAGCGCGCTGGCCGTCGCGCCGAGGATCCGAGCACGGGGAGTGAGCCCGAGTTCGCGTGCGCGCGCGGCGCTCATCAGGACTGCCGCCGATGCCCCGTCGTTCAGCGGGCTGGCATTGCCGGCCGTGACTGTGCCGCCCTCGCGGAATGCAGGCGTGAGCCCGGCCAGCACCTCGGCCGTGGTGCCGGGTCTCGGCGCCTCGTCGGCGGCGACGATCACGCCGTCGGTTCGCATGTGGGGTGCAACCTCGCCCTCGAACCAGCCGCGTGCGGCGGCAGCGGCGGTGCGCTGCTGCGAGCGCAACGCCCAGGCGTCCTGATGCTCGCGCGTCGTGCCGGTGATCTGCGCGACGAATTCCGCCGTGGCGCCCATCGGGATGTAGACGTCGGGCTTCTCGCCGGCCAGGCGCGGATCGGCCCACTCCTCCCCGCTTGCGAAGACGCGTCCGGACCGTGCCGAGGCCGCGGCCGCGCTGGGATGCAGGTGAGTGGAGACTGGTGGCGTGCTCGACGTGGATTCCATGCCGGCCACGAGGAACGCATCGCCGTCGCCGCAGCGGATGGCACGGGATGCTGCGGCGACGGCCTGCAGCGACGATGCGCAGAAGCGGTTGATCGTGGCACCGGGCAGGCCGTCGTACCCGGCGTACACCGCGACGCGGCGAGCGACATTGTCTCCCTGCGCACCCTCGGGCACGGCGGTGCCGAGATAGAAGTCGTCGAGAGTGTTCGGATCGATCTGCGGCACGTCACCCAGCGCCGCGCGCACGGCGGTCAGTGCGAGGTCTTCCGGACGCTCATCGACCAGGGCGCCTTTCCGCGCACGGCCGAAGGGTGTACGGCGGTAGGACACGAGGACGGCGTCTCGGGCGTTGATCTGCACTGTCATGGCGTCCTTCCGGGAATTCAACTGATACGAATCGTACCGTTTTGCAAGACGATTCGCATGCGCCGCGGGCGAAGAAGTCACATTCCGCGCAGTAGGGCGCCTTGGTTCGCTCTGCACAGGCGCACTCGGCCCAGGAGTTGTCCACGGCGCCCGGGCCGAAGCGTCGCCTATGTCCGTGGGCGCGCGAAGAATCGACAGCACCCGACACGAGGGGGCCGCCATGAACGATTCGAAGCTCGACCTGATCGCGAAGCTGCTCGCGAAGGCCGAGAAGACGATGCCGGAAGAGGCGGAGGCGCTCACCGAGCACGCCGAGCGCCTGATGGTGAAGTACGGCATCGAGCAGGCTCACGTCGACGAGCGCCACGGAAGGCTCGGGCAGAGTCGCGAGCAGATCGTGCAGGAGCGGATGCCGTTCACCGGCACCTACGCGCGCAATCTCCGCGGGATCGGCGCGAGCGTGGCGCTCGCGCTCGAGACAGTCAGACCTCTGGTGGCCGAACAGCCAGGCGGTGGCTCGCTGCTCTATCTGGTCGGGTTCGCGCCCGACGCGCGACAGGCGCGGATGCTGACAGCGAGCCTACAGCTCCAGGCGATGGTCGCCATGCGGGCCTGGTGGCTGAGCGTGCGCGATGCATACCGCTGGGACTCGGAGAGTGAGAAGCGCCGCGCACGCAGCGGTTTCATCCGCGGATTCGCCGCCGGCGAGCGCGTACCTTTCGGGGCACGTCTCGGGAAGCCAGGCGAACACCGGCAGCTCGGTCACGACAGGCGAGCGGATCCGTGAATGATCTACTACTTCTACTAGATGCGGCGTACGCTGAACAGGTGGGGACCGTGACGAAGACCGAACTCAACCAGCAGACCGCGAAGGTGCTGGCGCGTGTCGCCGCGGGCGAATCCCTCACGGTCACCGACCGCGGACAGCCGATCGCGCAGCTGACGCCGCCCGCACGCGACGATTGGCAGCAGCTCATCGCCAGCGGCCGCGTCGCCCTGCCGACCCGTCAGGGGGCACTGACCATTCCGCCGAGCACGGCGACGAAGACCAGCGCCGAGATCCTCGACGACCTGCGCGCCGACCGACTGTGATCTACCTCGACACCTCCGCGGCCGCGAAGGCCCTGCTCGACGAGCCGGGAAGCGACGCCGTGCGACACCTCTTCGCCGACGGGACCGCGTTCGTGTCGTCGACTCTCCTGGCGGTCGAGCTGCATGCGGTCGCCGACCGTCGCTTCGTGGGCGTGGATGCTGCGCAGGAGATCATCGCGCGTGTGGCGCTCGTCTCGCTCGGCGACGACATCACCACCGCCGCCATCAATCTGCACAGTGGCCTGCGCACCCTCGACGCACTGCACCTCGCCACGGCGCTACGCCTGGGCACGGCGATCAACGGCATCCTCACCTACGACCATGAACTCGCTGCCGCCGCCGCCGCGCGTGGACTCGCGGTGGTCGCGCCCGGCGAGAAACCAGATCGCGAGTGAGGCATCACGGCATCGTCAGACCCGCCGCATAGACTCCCGCTCATGAACGCCGACGTCTCGACCCCGCCGCAGGCCGAGGCGCTTGCGACCCGCATCCTGACGCCCCGCGAGCATCCGCTGCTGCTCGTCTCGAGCACGGCCGACGGCGAGTTCCTGTTCGACATCGACGTGCTGCGCGTCGAGCTCGACGGCATCGCCGAGGTGGTCACGATCGAGACCGGGCCGGCCACCAAGCACCTCGAGCGGCTGCTGCCACCCAAGACGCAGGTCTTCAACGGCGCCGCCCGCTCGTACCCGGTCGACTTCCACGCCGCCCCCGATTGGCATCGCTCGCACCTGCGGTTTCCGAACCACGCCGACACCGGCGACCTCGTCGACGACGCGATGGCGCAGACCGGCCGGCGCACTGTGCAGTCGGCGCCGGCGCCCCGCATCCGTCGCGTCACCGGCACCGTTCAGGGCTTCTTCGCCCACGACACCTGCGCGATGGTGCGCCTCGACGACGGCACGGTCGTCACCGCCACCTCCGCACTTCTGCCACCGGACATCCCGCTGGCGGCTGCGCTCATCCCCGGCGAGCGCGTGAGCGGCATTCTCGAGGGACGTGAGCTGCAGCCCGAGCCGCTCGAGGCCGACCTCGCCGGCTTCGTCGACGGCGCGCACACGCTCGCCCTGGTCGTGAAGGTCACCGACCTGCGCGCGACCGTGCAGCTGCATCCGCGCGTCTCGGTGATCCTGCGCCGCCGCGACGTCGACCTCTCCGAGGGCCCGGTCAGCGACGTGCTGCAGGTCGGCGACGTCATCCGCGTGCGGGTGCGGCGCGAGCCCGGTCACGAGATCGCGCTCAGCCTCGCGGATGCCGACCCGTCGGCCCCGCTGGTGCCCTCGCTCGCGCTCGTCACGGGCGGCGCACCCTGGCTCGAGGGACGCCCTGCCGAGCCGAAGCACGAGAAGACACCGACGGATGCCGCCGAGCAGCCGCCCACGCCTGCGGCATCCATCCCCGTTGCGACCGGCGATCTCGCCACCCGGGCCGATGTCGCGGCCATCGCCCGCGAGGTCGCCGCACTGCGCGGAGACCTGCTCGCCGTCACGAACCTCGTCGGCCGCGGCGGAGCGACAGCATCCGACGGCGCGGAACTGAAGCGCCTGCGCGCCGAGAACGAGCAACTGCGCGCCAAGCTCGCCGATGAGCGGGCGGAGCGCGCCAAGGTCGAGGCGAGCCTGTCGGAGGCCTCGCACGATCGCCGCGAGGCGGGTCGCGCCCTGCGGGATGCCCGTCGCGCCGCGGAGCGCGCGCACGTCGACCCCACCGAAGACGGCATCCGCTTCGAGATCGAGCGCACCTGGGGCAACCGCACCGCCCCCGGCGAGCGCGCCCGCTGGCCGCTGCGCGAGTTCACGTTCGGCGCGGCGTTCATCGACTCGCTCGCCGCGCTCGACGAGAACCAGCTCAGCAAGGCCGTGCGCGCCTGCGTCGACGCCGTCACCGGGCGCGACCGCGAGATCCCCGCCCGCGAGCTGCATCGACTGCGCACCGGCGAGGGCGGCGACGACTCCTACGTCGTGCGCGCCGACGGGTCGAAGTGCTGGCGCTCGTCGATCGAGCAGAACACCCCCGGCGCCCGCCGCCTGCACTACTGGGAGCTGCCCGGCGGGGTGATCGAACTCAGCCGCGTCGTGCACCACGACGACACCAAACCGTGAGGAGCACCATGATCGATCCGCAGACCGCCCTGCTGCACGTCTCGGGTCGGCCCGAAGACGTCGCCCGCGCGGTCGGCACGGCGCGCACGCTGCACCGGAGCCGCCCCGATCACCGCATCCGCATCATCGTGAACGGCCCGGCGATCGCGGGCGTCACGACGGATGCCGCGCCGCTCGACCTCTCGCATCTGCCCGAGACCGCGGTGATCGAGGCGTGCGAGGTGGGCATGCGGGCGCACGAGATCGTCGCAGAGCAGCTGCAGCCGGGGATCGCCACGGTTCCGTCCGCCGTCGTCGCGCTGGTCGACGCGCAGGCGGAGGGTGCGGCGTACGTGCGGATCTGAGCGCGGCTACCGGGTGGCGTGCCGGCGCGCCACGACGACGTTGACGCCGCTCTGCTTCAGCCGCGCCACCTGCTGACGGTCGGTGCCCGAATCCACGATCACCCGATCGAAGTCGACCAGCGGGCGAACCTCGTGCAGGGCGCGTTTGTCGAACTTCGTGTGGTCGACAAGAAGGATGCGCTCGCGCGCCGCGTCGAACATCGCCCTCTTGACGTCCACTGTCTCGAGCGTCTGGTGATACGCGACACCGTCGAGCACGCCTGCGGTCGACATCACGAACACATCGGCGCGCATGGACGCGATCTCATCCGTCGTGATGCTGCCCATGAAGGCGCTGCACCAGTTGTAGTAGTGCCCGCCCAGACCGAGCAGCGTGATGCCGGTCGTGCCGCGCATCTCGTTCATGATCGTGAGCGTGTTGGTGATCACGGTGAGCGGCCGCTTCATCTTCAGGTGCGGCACCATGTGCAGAGTGGTCGTCGAGTCGTCGAGCATGATCGCCTGCCCCGGCTCGATGAACTCCATCGCGGCGAGAGCAAGAGCCTCCTTCTCGGCCGACTGGCGCCCCTGCCGGTAGACATCGCTCGACTCGACCAGTGCGGTCGACGTGGCCGTCGCGACTCCTCTGCTCTTGCGCAGCAGACCACGGCCCTCGAGCTCATCGAGGTCGCGGTGCACGGTCATCACGCTGATGTCGAACCGCTCCGCGAGCTGCTCGATGCGCACCGCACCCTCCGCCATGACGGCCTCGGAGATCGCCTGCTGCCGCTGCAGCTGGCGATTCTGCCGCGAAGAGTCGCCTACGAATTCCATGGTCTTCACGCTACCGCGGCCGCCTCATCGATGATCCGCGCGAAATCCTCGACACGATGCGCGAATCGGCCCAGGAAGAGACCGTCCACCGCGCCCCCGAGAGCCGTGAGCGTTCCGGGCTTCGCGCTGCCCCCGTACACCACCGAGGGGCGCAACCACGGCTCCTGCTGCAGCGCCTCCGAGATCGCAGACGCCACGAACGCCACATGCTCCGGTCGGGCCGGCTCGGCCCGGCCGATCGCCCATTCCGGCTCGTAGGCGACCACGATCTCGCGGACGCCTACGTGATCCGCGGCAGCGAACGCCGACTCCAGTTGGGCGATGCACACGCCCGCAGCCGTCTCGGCATCGACCTCATCCCGCTCGCCGACGCACAGCACGGGGGCGAGTCCGTTTCGCAGAGCGGCGGCGAACTTGCGCCGCGTCACCTCGGCGTCCTCTCCGAACACCGTGCGCCGCTCGGCATGCCCGACCTCCACGTACCGGCATCCCAGCTCGACCAGGTCGACGCCGCTCACGCCGCCGGTGTAGGGGCCGCGATCCGCCCAGTGCAGGTCCTGGGCGCCGATCGAGATCGGGGCGTCTGAGATCACGTTCCGCACTGCGGAGACCGCGGGCAGGCTGGGCAGCATGAACAGCCGCACCGCTCCCGAGCGGACCACCGGGTGCTCGCGTGCGACGGCGGCCGCGGCTCGCGCCCACGCGACGGTCGACGGGATGTCGAGATACTGCTTGAAACTCACGCCCAGTGTGATGGTGCGCACCGGTGCGTCCCCCCAGGTGGCGCCCTGATCAGTCACAGGAGCCGGTCTGTTCGTACTGCCCGATCTCGGCGACCTTCGCCGCCGAGGCCGACGACTCGTCGAACTCGTAGCCGAGCCACTCCCTGGCCAGGCGACGAGCGAGCTCGAGACCGATCACACGCTGCCCGAAAGTGAGCACCTGGGCGTTGTTGCTGAGCACGCTGCGCTCGACGCTGAAGCTGTCATGCGCGGTCACCGCCCGGATCCCCGGCACCTTGTTCGCCGCGATGGCCACACCGAGACCGGTGCCGCAGACGAGCAGCGCACGGTCGGACTCCCCGCCGCGGACACGCTCCGCCGCGGCGATCGCGATGCGCGGATACGGGGCGACACCGTCGGCATCCACGCCCACGTCGACCACCTCGGCCACTCGCGGGTCGTTCTGCAAGTCAGCCTTGAGCGCCTCCTTGTACTGATACCCCGCCTCGTCGCTACCGACGACGATCCGCCATCCTTTGCTCATGACTGCCTCTCCTTGTTCGACTCGTCTGATTCATCGCGCCGCTGCGCGGCCTCGCTCAACACCGCGGCCACAGCGGTCATCGCCATCGCGAGGGATACCGCACCCGGATCCGGTGTGCCGAGGCTCTTCTCCATGTGCGGGCGCGCACGACCCATGCGGGGCAGCAGGTCCGCGGTCGCCCGCGCCGCCTCGGATGCCGCCGCCGCGGCATCCGTCCATGCCCGGGCGAGGCCGCCCGCGGCCGCACGGTCCTGCAGAGTCTGTGCGAACGGCACGAGAGCATCGACGAGCGTCTTGTCGCCCACCTGCGCCTTGCCGAATCCCTGAACTGCGGCGCGGGCATCCTCCACCGCTGCCGCGAGCGTCACCGCGTCCGGTGCCTGATCATCGCCCACACGAAGCCCCACAGCACGAAGCCCGGCGCCCCACAGCGCGCCGGAGGTGCCACCCGCCTTGTCGGCCCAGGCGTCGCCGGCGTGAACGAGCACCGATCCGGCTCCCGCTCCCGCGGTCACGGCCTGCGCGGCCGCTTCGGCTGCGGCCCGAGCGCCGCGCTGCATGCCGATGCCGTGATCGCCGTCGCCGGCGATCGCATCCAGGCGGCCGAGCTCCTCGGCCTCGCGGTCGATCACATCGCGGATCGCACCGATCGCCGCGGCGGCGAGCCGCCCCGCCGCGGCAGCATCGGTGGAATCCGTCGCTGTCAGCACGACTTCGGCATCAGCGCCGTCGGCGACGGCATCCGGTTCGTCGCGTGCGTCGACAGCGCCCTTGCGGTATGCGGGTGAGTACGACGGCGCACGCCAGGCCTGCTCGAGCTCATCGTCGAGCCACACCAGGGTCAGCGACATGCCCGCCATCTCGAAGCTGGTCGCGTACTCGCCGACCTCGGGCTCGATGATCTCGAGCCCGGCCGCGGTCAGTCGTTCGGCCACCGTGCCGTACACGACGAACAGCTCCTCGGACTTCACCGATCCCAATCCGTTCAGGATGACCCCCACCCGCGCACCGGCGATCTCGTCGACACCCTCGGGAACCTCCCGCAGCAGACGCTCGACGAGCATCCCGCCGAGTTCGCGGGCGGTCGGCATGGGCATCGTCTCGATGCCCGGTTCGCCGTGGATCCCCATGCCCAGGGCCATCTGGCCGGCCGGTACGGTGAACAGCGGCTCTGACGCGCCGGGCAGTGTGCAGCCCGAGAACGCGACGCCGAGCGATCGGGTGCGATCGTTGGCGCGGCCCGCCAGCTCGGCGACGGCGTTGAGATCGTGCCCCTGCTCCGCCGCCCATCCGGCGGCCTTGAAGACGACGAGATCCCCGGCGATGCCGCGGCGCTTGTCGCGCTCGTGAGGCTCGGCACTGGCGATGTCGTCGGTGACGCGCACGGTGCGGCACGGGATCCCCTCGGAGCGCAGGCGGTCCTCCGCGAGATCGAAGTTCAGCATGTCACCCGCGTAGTTCCCGTAACTGAGCAGCACACCGGCGGGCGTCGCGACCGAACGGGCGACGGCATGCACCTGCTGGCTGCTCGGTGAGGCGAACACGTTGCCCATCGCGGCCGCGTGGGCGAGGCCGTGACCGACCAGACCCGCGAATGCGGGGTAGTGGCCGGAACCGCCTCCGATGACGACCGCGACCTGCCCTTCGGGCGTGGCGGTGCGTCGGGCGACGCCGCCGCTGACCCGGCGCACCAGGGCGCTGTGCGCGGCGACGAATCCCTCGGTGGACTCGTCGGCGAATGCCGCCGCGTCGTTCAGTACGTAGCTCATGTTCCCTCTCGAAGAAGAAGCGGGGGCGGATGCGGATGCGTGTCGCATCCGCCCCCTTCGGTCGCGGGAGCGCGACCGGTCCTGCGGCTCAGCGGACGATCACTCGCTGAGCGTGAACGGCGCCGTCATCTTGTCGGCGTTGTCCTTGGTGATGAGGATGCAGTCGAAGGCCTGCTTCTCGGTCTCGGGCGCCTTGCCGGTGCGGATGAAGTCGTCGGCCAGCTCGACCGCCTTCTTCGAGAAGACCGCGACGGGCTGCAGCACCGTGTAGGCGAGCTCGCCGGACTTGACGGCGTCGACCGCATCGGGCGATCCGTCGAAGCCGCCGACGATCACGCCCTGCAGGCGACCCGCCTCCTTCAGTGCGGCGATCGCCCCGAGTGCCATCTCGTCGTTGCCCGAGATGACGCCCTTGATGTCGCCGTGCGCCTGCATGAGGGCCTGCATCTTGTCGTGACCCTTGGTGCGATCCCAGTCGGCGACCTCCTTGCCGACCTGGACGAGACCCGGGTACTGGCTGATGACCGTGGTGTAGCCGTTCGAGCGAGTCTGAGCGTTGTTGTCGGAGGGAGCGCCGAACAGTTCGACGTAGTTGCCCTCGTCGCCCATCAGCCGCACCCACTCCTGAGCACCGACGGCGGCACCCTGGGCGTTGTTCGACACGAGCTGAGCCTTGGCGAGACCGGCCTCGTTGATCTCGGCGTTCACGAGGAAGACCGGAATCCCGGCGGCGTTCGCCTTCTTCACGGCGGCGACCGACCCGTCGGCATTCGCCGGGTCGAGGATGATCGCCTTCGACTTGTTGGAGATCGCGGTGTCGATCAGGGTGTTCTCGGTGTTCGTGTCGCCCTTGTGGGCGCCGACGGTCGCCTCGTAGCCGAGTTCTTCGGCCGTGGCCTTGGCGACATCGCCCTCGGTCTTCCAATACGGGTTGGCAGGATCGTTGACGATGATGGTGATCAGCCCGCCGGCGTCGCCGCCACCACCGGAATCGCCACTGGGCGTTCCGGCGCCACCGCCGCCACCCGAGCAGGCCGTCAGGGTGAGAACCAGCGCGCCCGCAGCTGCGAGGGCGGCCAGAGCCTTCTTGCGCATCATGTGATTGGGTCCTTTCAGGGTTTCCGGCAGCGTTCGTCGATGCCGGCTTTCGTGGTCAGGGCTTGGCGGCCGGGGCCGGGGCGTCCTGCGCCGACGGTGTGGAGGCCGGATCCTTGGTGGTTCCGGGACCGGCCGAGGCGGGGGTGGCGCGCACCTTGCGGCGGCGACCGTACTGCAGCGTGTTGAGCAGCACTGCGACGACGATGACGGTGCCCATGAACACCATCTGCCAGTACGCGGAGACGCCGACGATCACGAGGCCATCGGAGAGGAAGCCGATGACGAACGCACCCAGCAGGGTGCCGCGGACGTTTCCACGACCACCGGTGAGGGCAGCGCCGCCGATGACCACGGCCGCGATCGCGGTCAGCTCGTAGGTGTTGCCGGCGGTCGGGCTGGCGCTGGTCAGGGTCGAAGCGAGGATCAGGCCGGCGATCGCGGCGCAGATGCCCGAGACCACGTATACCCAGACCTTGACCCTCTTCACCGGCACGCCGGAGAGCTCGGCGGCACGCTCGTTGCCGCCCGAGGCGTAGAGCCAGCGGCCGAAGCGCGTGCGCCCGAGGACGAGGCCGAGGATCACGGCCACGATCGCCATGATGATCACGCCGATCGGTATGGTCAGCACTCGGTTGAACCCGAGCCATTCGAACCCGGTGTTGCCGAGCTCTTCGCGCCCGGAGAGGTTGTTGATGGTGAGACCGTTGGTCATCAGCAGCGCAAGCCCGCGCACCGCGTAGAGCATGCCCAGGGTGGCCACGAACGGCGCCACGTTGAAGCGCGAGACGAGGATGCCGTTCACGAAGCCCACGAGGGCGCCGATGCCGCATGACAGCAGCACGACGACCGGGACGCTCGGGTAGAGCGTCACGCCCAGGAATTCGATCGGCACTCCCTGCAGCAGGAATCCGGCGATGATCGCCGAGAAGCCCAGTGTCGATCCGACCGACAGGTCGATGCCGCCGTTGAGGATCACGAGCAGCATCCCCATGCCGAGAAGGGCGTAGATGGCGACGTGGGAGGCCATGATGAGCAGGTTCTCGACCGTGAGGTAGTTCGGCGAGAGCGCCGAGAACACCACGATGATGAGGATGAGGGCGAGGAAGGCTCGACCCTCGAGCAGGAGCTTCGCGATCGAGAACTGCTTGCGCTTCTCGATGATCGCGGTCGTCGTTGTGGTCGTCATTGTCCGATCCGTCTCTGTCAGGCGGCCACGGCTTCGCCCGAGGCGGCCATGATCATGTCCTTGGTCGCGTCCGGCCCGAACTCCGCAGAGATCCGGCCTCGGCGCATCACGATGATTCGGTGCGCGATGCTGAGGCATTCGCCCACCTCTGAGGTCGAGAACACCACCGCGAGCCCCTCTCGGGCGCGCTCGGCCAGCAGGCGGAAGACCTCCGCCTTGGCTCCGACGTCGATGCCTCTGCTGGGCTCATCGAGCAGCATCACCCGCGGGTCGGTCGCGACGATCTTGCCGATCACGACCTTCTGCTGGTTTCCGCCCGAGAGCGCGCCGATCGGCAGTTCGGGTCCCGGCGTCTTCACCGTCACATCGGCGATCAGCTTCTTCGAGCGCGCCTTCTCGATCCGACGCGAGATCAGGCCGCGGACCATGCTGCCGTCCAGGCTCGCCAGAGTCAGGTTGGTGCCCACGTCGAAGGTCTGCACCAGACCGTCGCGCTGCCGGTCCTCGGGGACGAGACCGACCCCGGCCTCGATACGCTCGGCGATCGACAGTTCGAGGATCGATCGACCGTCGAGCCGGATGTCACCGCCTGCGACCCGTTCCTTGCCGGCGATGGCCTCGAGCAGCTCGGTGCGCCCGGCGCCCATCAGCCCGTAGATGCACACGATCTCGCCCGCGCGCACCTGCAGGTCCAGTCCGTTGACGATCGCCCGCTCCGGGTTCTCGTGGTCCACGACCCTGAGGCGCTCGACGCTCAGGGCCGTCTCGCCGAACTCGTACCCGGTGGGAGGGGAGCCGAGGTCGAAGTTCTCGCCGACCATGTTCCGCACGATCCAGCCCAGGTCGATGTCCCGACGCCCGCCGTGCGCGGTCATCGTGCCATCACGCAGCACCACCGCGTGGTCGGTGACTTCGAGGGCCTCTTCCAGGTGGTGCGAGATGTACACGATCGCGACACCGCGCGCGAGCAGATCGCGGATCACGCCGAACAGCACCTCGACCTCGCCCGCGGCGAGAGCCGACGTCGGCTCGTCCATGATCAGGATGCGCGAGTTCACCGACAGGGCCCGCGCGATCTCGATGATCTGCTGCTGACCGACCCGCAGGTCGGACACCAGGGTGTCGGGGCTGATCGGCAGCTGCAGCTCCTCGAGGAGCGCCTTCGCCTGACGACTCTCTTCGGCGTAGTCGACGCCGAGGGGCCCGGTGATCTCGCGTCCCATGAAGATGTTGTCGCGCACCGACAGGTTCGGTGCGAGGCTCAGCTCCTGGTGGATGATCGAGATCCCCCGATCGCGCGCGTCATTGGTCGACGCGAACACGACCGGTTCGCCGTCGAGGACGATCTCGCCCGATGTGGGCTGCTCGACTCCCGACAGGATCTTCATCAAGGTCGACTTTCCGGCGCCGTTCTCGCCGAACAGCGTCGTGACCGTGCCTTTGCGGATCTCGAAGTTCACGCCTTTGAGCGCGCGCGTGCCGCCGTACGTCTTGACGATGTCGTGCGCCTCGAGGATGACTTCGTCGAAGCTCTGCCTGGTGCTCATTCGACTGTCAACTTCACGGGAGTGATCAGCCACGCCTTCGGGTTGATCAGCGTGAACGCCCCGGTGACCTCGACGGTCTTCCCAGTGAGGGCGCTTGTGTCGATGTCGGCGAGGACGGCCTTCTTCAGCTCCTCGTTGAGGGCTGCGGCGGCGTTCTGGTACTCGATCTGGTTCGTGAACTCGCCGAACTTGATCTTTCCGGTGGCGTCGCGCAGCTCGGTGCCGTTGATGGCAGGGCCGGTCTGCACCCGCACCACGAGGTCGGCCGGCAGCCCGTCGACCGTGAGCGCGTAGATGCCCGACTGGCCCTCGCCGACCACGCCCTTCGCGGTGACGCTGTACACCGGGCCGCCCGAGCTCTGCACCGCGTACTTCTCTGCGGCGGCAGCGGGATCGGCGGCGATGGCGTCTGCGAGGGTCTTGGCGTCGACAGCGCGATCGGCCACGCCCTCCTGCACCGTCGGGAAGGTCTCGGCTCCGAAGGTCGCGGGATCGAACTTCGCGTCCCGCTGCGCCAGCGGGTCGGCGTTGGAGATCACGCGAGTGCCGAGCACGATGAAGGCGACGACGAGAATGGCCACGCCGATCCAGATCAGGCGACGCGTGGCCGGCGAGAGCCCGCGGCGGCCGGGGCGCGCGGTGGTGGCGCTCACAGCAGCACCCGCGATGCGGTGTCGTTGGGGCGGATCTGCAGCTTGCGGCCCTCGCCCTTGCGGAACATCTCGAGCGCGTCCGAGTAGTCGTCGAGCGTGAAGGAGTGGCTGATCATCGCCGTGGCGTTGATCGCGCCCGCCTCGAACATCTCGACTGCGCGACCGAACGAGTTGAGCACGGCCATGGTGCCGACGATCGAGATCTCGTCGCGGTAGATGCGGAACGGCGAGAACTGCGCCGTGCGGTCGGCGGGGGCGACGCCGAAGTCCTGGAAGAACCCGGCAGGCTTCACGCGGGTGAGGGCGTCCTCGATGGCGCGGATGTTGCCCGTGCAGTCGATCACGACGTCCCACTTCTCGCGGGCGGCGTCATCGGCGCTCGTGTAGCGCAGTTCGATGCCGCACTCCTCGGCGGTCTTCAGCCTGTCTTCGTTGAGGTCGACGATGGTGACCGACGCGGCTCCGGCGCGGCCGGCGAGCTGCGCCATCAGCAGGCCCATCGTGCCTGCTCCGTACACCAGGACGTGATCGCCCATGCGACGCGGAAGCACATCCCAGCCGCGGATGGCGCAGGCGAGCGGCTCGATGAGAGCGGCCTCGTAGAGGTCGGTCTCGGGCTTGAGCTTGTAGACGTTGCCGGCGGGCGCCGTGAAGTACTCCTGCGAAGCGCCATCGGATGCCACGACCCCGAGCCCGTTCCAGAATCGGCAGAGGTTCTGGTGCCCGTTGAGACAGAACTCGCACTCACCGCACGTGGTGCTCGGGTTGATCGCGACGTGGTCGCCGATTTTGAAGTCGAAGACCCCGTCGTTCACGCCCTCGCCCAGAGCGACGATCGTGCCGGTCGCCTCGTGCCCGGGAACGAGCGGGAACACGGTGCCTTCGAACTCGCCGTCGAACACGTGGGTGTCCGTGCCGCAGATGCCGACCGCGGCAGTCTCGATCAGGATCTCCTTGTAACCCGGGGTCGGCTTCGGGCGTTCTTCGAGGGCGAGCTCGCCCTCGGCCGTGAATACAACTGCGCGCATCTTCGTGCTCCCGTTTCGCTGCCACTCGGCCTCTTCGCCCGAATGATCCTGCTTGGCCCACGACCGGGCCGGTCACCCCGTCGTGTTATCTTTCCTGTGATCTTGTCCATTGATCACGTGAAAGTTATCGTAGAAACATCACACAAGCGTGTCAACCCGTATTTCGAAGACTCCGCATCAGGCCGCGAGGAGGCGCCCCATGATCCGCACACCGATCCCCGAGACGATGCGAGCGAGCGTTCTCGTCGAGGCCGGAAGAGTCGAGCTTCAGCAGCGTCCGGTGCCCGCCCCTGCCGCCGACGAAGTGCTCGTGCGCATCACGGCAGTGGGTGTCTGCGGCTCCGACGTGCACTTCTTCCACGAGGGTCGCCTCGGCGACTGGGTCGTGGAGCAGCCCCTCGTGCTCGGGCATGAGTCCGGAGGGGTCATCGTCGCCGTCGGGGAGGGTGTCGACACGGCACGCATCGGCCAGCGCGTGTCGATCGAGCCGCAGCATCCGTCGACCACTTCGGCCGAGACCCTGCGCGGCGACTACAACCTCGACCCTCACATGCGCTTCTACGCCGTGCCGGGCACCGACGGGGCGTTCCAGGAGTACGCGGTGATCCAGAGCCACTTCGCGCATGCCGTCCCCGACTCGGTGAGCGACTGGTCCGCCGCGCTCCTCGAGCCGCTCTCGGTCGCCGTCGCGACGGGACGCAAGGCAGGCTTCGCGGCGGGATCGCGTGTGCTCATCACCGGGGCCGGCCCGATCGGGCTCGCAGTCGCGCAGGTCGCCCGGGCATCCGGGGCGGCCGAGGTGCTCATCACCGACATCTCCGCCGAGCGTCGCGCCGCCGCGCTCGGATTCGGCGCGACGGCGGCGCTGGATCCCGTCGCGGATGCGGATGACGTGCGCGCCTCGGGCGTGGACGCGTTCATCGACGCGTCGGGAGCCGCGCCGGCGGTGAACGCCGGGATCGAGGCGCTGCGTCCCGGCGGCACGGCCGTTCTCGTGGGCATGGGCCTGCCGCGGCTCGAGCTGCCCATCACACGCATCCAGAACAACGAGCTCTGGGTGACGGGCGTCTTCCGCTATGCCAACACCTGGCCGGCCGCGATCTCTCTCGTCGCGAACGGCCTCGTCGACCTCGACCGCATGGTCACCGGCACCTTCGGGCTGGACAGCGTCGCCGACGCTCTCGGCTCCACCTCGACCCCCGGCACCATCAAGAGCGTCGTCGAGCCGCAGCACTGAGCGGCCATGTCCCCGGGCCGCCGTCTTCGCGGGCTGCCGCCTCGCCGCCCGCGGGTAGACTGGCCATGCCCCGCCTCCCCTCTCTTCAGGAGCCCGCGTGACCGCCGCATCCCACACCCACATTCCCGATTCGGTCGAGAACGCCGTCGCGACCCCTGAGAAGGAGCAGCCGTACGGCGCGCTCGGTCTCAAGGACGACGAGTACGCGCGCATCCGCGAGATCCTCGGCCGCCGCCCCACCTCGGGTGAGCTGGCGATGTACTCGGTGATGTGGTCGGAGCACTGCTCGTACAAGTCGTCGAAGAACTACCTGCGCCGCTTCGGCCAGAAGGTCTCCGACGAGATGAAGGAACGGCTCATGGTCGGCATGGGCCAGAACGCCGGCGTCGTCGACGTGGGCGAGGGCTGGGCCGTCACCTTCAAGGCCGAGTCGCACAACCACCCCAGCTTCATCGAGCCGTTCCAGGGCGCCGCGACCGGCGTCGGCGGCATCGTGCGCGACATCATCTCGATGGGCGCCCGCCCCGTCGCGGTCATGGATGCTCTGCGTTTCGGCGCGATCGACCACCCCGACACCCCGCGGGTCGTGCACGGCGTGACCGCCGGCATCAGCTTCTACGGCAATTGCCTCGGCCTGCCGAACATCGGCGGTGAGACCGTCTTCGACAGCGTCTACCAGGCCAACCCGCTGGTGAACGCGCTCGCCGTCGGCGTGCTCCGCCACGAGGACCTCAAGCTCGCGAACGCCACCGGCGTCGGCAACAAGGTCGTGCTGTTCGGGGCCCGCACGGGCGGCGACGGCATTGGCGGAGCATCCATCCTGGCATCCGACTCGTTCGACCAGACCGGCCCCACCAAGCGCCCCGCCGTGCAGGTCGGCGACCCGTTCGCCGAGAAGGTGCTCATCGAGTGCTGCCTCGAGCTGTACCGCGGCGAGCTCGTCGAGGCCATTCAGGACCTAGGTGCCGCCGGCATCTCGTGCGCCACGAGCGAGCTGGCCGCCAACGGCAACAGCGGCATGCACGTCTCGCTCGACAACGTGCTGCTGCGCGACCCGTCGCTCACCGCCGAGGAGATCCTCATGAGCGAGTCGCAGGAGCGCATGATGGCGATCGTCGCTCCCGAGAAGCTCGACGCCTTCATGGCCGTCGTGAACAAGTGGGAGGTCGAGACCAGCGTGCTCGGCGAGGTCACCGGTGACGGCCGCCTCGTCATCGACTGGCAGGGCGAGCGCATCGTCGACGTCGACCCGTCGACCGTCGCCGTCGACGGCCCCGTCTACGACCGCCCGGTCGCCTACCCGACGTGGATCGACGCGCTGCAGGCGGATGCAGCCGAAGACCTGCCCCGCTCGAACGACCCGGCCGAGCTGCGCGAGCAGTTCCTCGCCCTGGTCGGATCGCCGAACCTGGCCGACACGTCGTGGATCACCAACCAGTACGACTACTACGTGCTCGGCAACACCGCCCTCGCGTTCCCCGATGACGCCGGCATGATCCGCGTCGACGAGGAGTCGGGCCTGGGCTTCGCGATCTCGACTGACGCGAACGGCCGCTACAGCCAGCTCGACCCGTACGCGGGCGCCCAGATCGCCCTCGCCGAGGCGTACCGCAACGTCGCCGTCACCGGCGCCACCCCGACCGCGATCACCGACTGCCTCAACTTCGGCTCCCCCGAGAACCCCGAGGTCATGTGGCAGTTCGGGCAGACCGTCGACGGTCTCGCGGACGGATGCTACGCACTCGGCACCCCGGTGACCGGCGGCAACGTGTCGTTCTACAACCAGACCGGCGACGTGCCGATCCACCCCACCCCTCTGGTGGGTGTGATGGGCATCATCGACGACGTGTCGCGCCGCATCCCCTCGGGCTGGCAGGATGCCGGCGAGAACATCTACCTACTGGGCGTCACCTCGACCGAGCTGTCGGGTTCGGCGTGGGCCGAGGTCGTGCACGACCACCTGGGCGGCCTGCCGCCGAAGGTCGACCTCGCCGCCGAGAAGCAGCTCGCCGCGCTCATCGGCGCGGCCCGCGAGGAGTGGCTCATCTCGTCGGCGCACGACCTGTCCGAGGGCGGTCTCGGCCAGGCCCTCGCCGAGGGTGTCATGCGCTTCGGCGTGGGCGCCCGCGTGTGGCTCACCGAGATCATGGAGCGCGACGGGGTGGATGCCGCATCCGCTCTCTTCTCGGAGTCGACCGGCCGCGTGATCGTGACCGTGCCCCGCGAGGACGACGTGAAGTTCCGCGGCCTGTGCGAGGGGCGCGGCTACCCGGTGCTGCGCATCGGTGTGACCGACACTGAGCCCACGCTCGAGGTGCAGGACGTCTTCACGGTCTCGGCGGAGGAGCTGCGCAAGACCTCGCAGGCCACGCTGCCGGCCGTGTTCGGCCCGACGGTCACCGAGCCGGTATCGGCGTGACCGTGAGCCGCCCCGACGAGGACTACGGCGATCTCGGAGAGCGCCGCACGCGCCGCATCCGCATGGTGGCGTGGGTGACGATCGTCGCCCTCATCATCGGCGGCGGCGGCGCGACGCTGTTCACGCTGCTCGCGGGCTGAGAGCGGGTCTGTCGAACGCGGGCGTCTCCCGGCCCCTTCAGGCGAGCGTGAGGAACAGCTTCTCGAGCTCGGCCACCGTCGGGGCGCCCTCGTCCGGGGCCTCGTCATCGGTCATGCAGTGCCGCAGCGCGGTGCTGATCACGGCGAAGCCGGCGCGGTCGATGGCCTTGCCGACCGCGGCGAGCTGGATCACCACGTCGCGGCAGTCGGCATCGGTCTCCATCGCGTCGATGACGGCGGTGAGCTGACCGCGGGCGCGCTTGAGGCGGTTGACGACCTTGCGGATGTCGTCGTCGGGTGCGTTCGTCATGCCCACTCCTTCGTTCGGATGCTGCGGGTACCGGCCCGCCAGGTGAGGTAGCCGCCGTCGAGGTTGCGCGCCGCGCGGCCGTGCTGGCGCAGCAGTCGCACGGCGGTGTGGCCGCGCTGGCCGACCTGGCAGTGCACGATCAGCTCACCGGCCGGAAGCTCGTCGAGCCGGTCCCGCAGCTCGTCGACTGCGATGTTGATGCTGCCCGGGATGGCCCCGGCAGCGTTCTCGGCGCTCGAGCGCACATCGAGCACGGTCGCTCCGGCGGCGACCGCCGCGTCGATCTCGTGCCATTGGATGCTCTCGGTCAGCCGGGTCGCGGCGTTGTCGGCGATGTAGCCGAGCATGTTCACGGCATCCTTCGCCGAGCCGAACTGCGGGGCGTAGGCGAGCTCGAGTCGGCTCAGCTGCGTGGCGGTGAGCCCCGCCTGCATGGCAGTGGCGATGACGTCGATGCGCTTGTCGGCGCCGCTGCGTCCGATCACCTGCGCGCCGAGGATGAGGTCGGTGGCGGGGTCGACGAGCAGCTTCATCGTGAGGCGCTCGGCGCCGGGGTAGTAGCCGGCGTGGTCCGACGGATGCGCGTGGATGACGCGGTGCGCACGACCCGCGGCCCGCAGCCGCTTCTCGCTCCACCCGGTCATGGCGACGGCGACGCCGAAGACGCCGACGATCGCGGTGCCGATCGCGGGGAGGGCGTCGGCGGGGCGCTCGTCGAGCAGCCCGGCATCCCAGGCGATGACGTCGGCTGCTGTGCGGCCGTGCCGGTTGGCGAGTCCGGCCATGGTGACGAGCGTGGGCTCCGCTGAGATCGCGTCGACCTTCTCGGCGGCATCTCCCACCGCGAAGATGCTCGGGTCACTCGTGCGCTGGTGCGCGTCGACGGCGATGCCGCCGCTGGGCCCGATCGAGAGACCCGCTTCGACAGCGATGGATGCCGCCGGCGTCACGCCGCGCGCGTCGATGACGATGTCGGCGGGAATCGCGGTGCCGTCGTCGAGGTGCACGCCGTCCGCGTCGATGGATGCCACCGAAGCGCGAGTGCGCACATCGACGCCGCTCTCGACCAGGGTGTCGACCACGACGGTCGCCATCTCGGGGTCGAGCGGGCTCAACGGGTGGGCACCGTGCTGCACGAGGGTGACCTCGAGGCCGCGGTGCACGAGGTTCTCGACGGCTTCCAGGCCGATGAACCCGCCGCCGGAGACGACCGCGCGGCCGGCACGGGGGAGGTCGGCGAGGGCGAGCGTGATCCGGTCGACGTCATCGATCGTGCGCAGCGTCGAGATGACCGGGCCGTCCTGCTGCCCGAACGTGGAGCGCGGGGCAGCGCCGGTGGCGATGATGAGACGGTCGTAGCGCTCGGTGACGACCTCGCCGGAGCGCACGTCACGGATGCTGACGGTCTGCGCCGCGCGGTCGATCGCGGTGACGGCGCTGCCGGTGCGGACGTCGAGGTCGAAGCGGGCACGCAGCGACTCGGGGGTCTGCAGCAGGAGGGCGTCGCGGTCGGCGATCACGCCGCCGACGTAGTAGGGCAGCCCGCAGTTGGCGAAGCTGACGTAGTCGCCCTGCTCGACGACGATGATCTCGGCCTTCTCGTCGAGACGGCGCAGCCGAGTGGCGGCCGACATGCCGGCGGCGACCCCGCCGACGATGATCACGCGCATCGAGTCACCGACCGAACAGCTTGGCGAAGAAGCCGGTGCTCGGCGCGCTCTCGTGCCCGGGGCAGCGGTCTGCCGGGCGAACGCCCCGCATCACGCTGTCGACGTGCTGGCCGCATCCGGCCCAGGTGGTCTTTCCGCAGGTACGGCAGGTGACGGCTCGGCACATGTTCTCTCTCCTCGGTCGTGGAACGTCCTGCCGAGCGTAACAGATACCCCTGGGGGTATCTAGATCCCCGGTCGCACGACGTCGACCACACCGCGCACGAGCACGGCGATCGTGCCGGTCCAGGCGATCGCGAGCATCCCCATCCTCGCCCAGCGCACCGACACCCACCGGGCTGTGACGGTGCCCGCGATCGATCCCACGAGTGTCACGGTGAGCAGCCACGTCAGGTCGCCGATCTCGAACTCGGGGAGCCCGCGCCACATCAGCGTCGCCACGTGGAAGCCGATGAAGACGACCTGCAGCGAGGCTGCGAAGCTGCGGTGCGGCCAGCGCGTCCCGGCTGCGTAGGCGATCAGCGGAGGGCCCGAGAGCCCGCTCGCCGTGTGCAGCATGCCGCTGGCCGCGCCGGCGATGATCGCCCCCCGTCGCCCGGTCAGGAGCGTAGCGACCCGTCCCAGGTGCGAGCCCAGCAGAGCCAGCACGCCCGCCGCCCCCACGATGAGCAGAAGCAGCGGCGCGGGCGCGAGGCCTACCAGCCACGCGGCGAGCGGCGAGACGGCCACCCCCGCGCCTGTCAGAAGCAGGGCACGCCGCCAGTCGACGTCGCGGACCGTGGCCGCCAGCACGATCACCGACGCGGGCAGTCCGAGCACAACGACCGTCAGGACACCGTCGACGGGACCGTAGAGCAGCACCATCACGGGTGTCGCGACCAGCGCGAAGCCCATCCCCGTGAGGCGCTGCACCATGGCGGCGACGAGTACCGTAGCGCAGGCGATCAGAAGCAAGACGGCGGAAGGAGGGATGCCAGGACGGCTCAGCCGACCGGGATCTGCACCGTCTCGCGCACCCACGAGCGGATCGTCTTCGCCCCGCTGTCTGCGGTGTGCTGGCGCGCTGCCTGCCACTCGTCGGAATGGTACGCAGTCATCGCGGCTTTCTCGTCCGCGAACTCCAGGTAGTCGGTGCCCGCGATCGCCGGGTCGCCGCCGTTCTCGTCAGTCCCCGCGAGATTGATCGTGTAACTGAGCAGACCCGGCATGCTCTTGGCCAGGGGTGCGTGCTCCTCCAGCCACCAGCGGTGCTGCTCGACGAGGGGCTTGTCGTTGCGGAACAGAATGATGGCGATCTTGACGGTCATCGTCGACTCCTCAGATGGCTAGACGATGGGAATCATTCCCTACTCGTCCCAAATTGGTATTTAAACAACTCTAAAGGTACACAAGAAAGAAGACGTGCGGAATCCCGGCCGCGCCGATGATGCCGTCGCTGTCAGTGCGTCAGTCCATGGCTCCGGAGGTGTCGAAGCTGTACGACACATCCGGCGGGAGCTCGGCCGCCACGTCGGCGGTGAGTTCGAAGGCGTCCGGGTGGATATGCGTCACCGTGTACTCCAGGAACTCGCCCTGTGCGTCCTCTGTGAACCGCTCCAGGCGAGGTACGTATTGGAGGTCCTCGACGCCCAGCATCGCCGCGATGTGCTCCGGCGGCTCCTGCATCGTCACGCGCAGCTTCGCTTCACGCAGTTGCTTGCCCAGAGTCTCCTGCAGCACGCGGTACACAGGGTGTCGCTCGATCTCGGCGAGGGTGACGCCTGCGCCGATCTCGTGCGGCATGTAGATCTCGGCGACGGCCAGCGGATTGCCCTCCGACTCGTAGATGCGCTGCACGAGCAGGAAACTCGTGCTGTGATCGCGGATGGCGTCCGGAACATCCTCCAGGTCGTGAATCCAGGTGAACGCACGCAACTTGACCACAGGGCGGATGCCGGCGCTGGTGAACGACTCGACGAAGGGCATGAGCTTGGTCACCGATTGCACCGGGCGCGACCCTGTCACGAACGTTCCCTTGCCCTGCCGGCGGATCAGCAGGCCCTGATCCACCACCAGCTGGACCGCGCGGCGGACAGTCGTGCGGCTCAGCCCGTAGGCATCGATCAGCTCTTCCTCCGTCGGGAACCGCGCACCAGGCTTCGCGCGCCCCGCCTCGGCGATCAGGTGCCGTGCCAACTGCAGGTAGACCGCCTCGTGACTGTCTCGCTCGATATCCGCTTGGACCGCGACTGCCTCGACGCTCATTCCTTGATCCTTCGCCCCCTGTGCCTCGACCGCTCGCGAGCGGGCGGGCATCGTATCCAAACGTCTTCAATGAAGGATAGCCCCGACCGCCGCTCGGCGCTCAGGGCTACCCGTCCGATCTGCTATTCGTCGTTCGACAGATTGCATACGCCGTCGTCGACGAAGTCGCTCAGGGGTGCCGAGTCGATCATGTCGAAGATGTCGCTCGCAGAGAACGCGGTGTCGAACACCCCGTTCTCCTGCAGCACGCGGCTCGCGCCGGACAGTTGCGCGGCGAGACCGCCATCGGGGTCGACGATCGAATACGGCGAGTCCTCGTCGAGCTGCTCCGCGACCGTGGGGATCTTCAAAGTCTCGACGGTCCTCGTCGCCACGGCCTCGCTGATGCCGAGCTCCTTCTCGAGCGATTCCGCCGCCCGGCGCGGTTCGGCCGCGCCCAACTCGATCGCGCGCGCGTGCCCGTCGATCATGCGGCACGACGCACCTGGATTCTTCTTCTCGAAGTCCGGCCGCACGGCGATGTTCGTCGGGCAGAGTCCGATGCCGTCCTGGTAGTCCGGGTCGAAGTTCACGATCGTGTTCCCCTCGGCCTCCAGCGCGAGGTTCCACGGACCCCAGATGAACACACCATCGACTTCCTTGTTCGTCAACGCCCCGCTCATGACCGTGGGGTCGAGGTTCGAAAGCACGACGTCGTCGGGCGCGAGCCCGGCGGCGGCGATCGCACTGACCGCGGCGATGTGCCCGCACGTCGCCGTGGGGGCGCCGACGGTCATGCCCGCGCGCAGGTCACGGAACGAGGTCAGGCTGCTCCCCTCGGGAACGACGAAGCCCTCCTGGCTGGACGAGTCCAGAGGCGTGAGCACGTATTCCAGCTCCACCCCCTGCGACACGGCGAACAGCGTGGCGAGCCCCGTGTACACCGCGTCGATGCTGCCGCTGTCGAGGGCGGCGATCAGCGGAGCGCCGCTGGTGAATCCGATGTACTCGGCCTTGAGCCCGGCCGCCTCGAAGAGTCCCTCGTCCCGCGCCAGGTAGGCGGGCCAATAGTTCGAGACAGGCAGCCCGATGCGGATCGGGATCAGCTCGTCCTGTGCAGCGCCGTCCGGAGAGGACGACTGCTCCGGCGAGCAGCCGGCCAGGGCGGAGCCGGCCAGCAGGGCCGCCCCGAGCCCGGCGACGACGCGCATGGCCTGGATGCTCTTGATCTTCTTCATGACTCGACCCGCGACATGCCGTCCATCGATGTCCAGCCTCCGTCGACGACGATGTCAGCGCCGGTGAGGAAGCCGGAGGCATCCGACACGAGGAACACGGCAGGTCCCACGAAGTCGGCCGGCTGCGCCCACCGCTTCAGCATCGAGCGCTCGGCCACCTGGTCGACCCACTCCTGCTTCGCCCGCACGTCGGCGGTCAGCGGCGTCGCGACCGGCGAGGGCGCGATCGTGTTGAATCGCACGCCGTTCATACCGAACTCCAGTGCGAGCGACTTCATCATCAGGATGAGCGCCGCCTTCGTCGCTGCGTACATTCCGGAGTGGGTCTCGACCATCCGCGCGCGCACCGACGACATCGCCACGATGCTGCCGCGACCACGCTCGGCCATCCGCGCGGCGAACCCGCGGGCGATCAGCAGCGTGTACTTCACGTTCAGCGACAGCTGCAGGTCGATCTCGGCCTCGGTCTGGTCGATCAGTCGCTTGCGCACCAGGGCCGCCGGCATGATCACCACCGCCTCGGCATCCTCGTGCGCGGAGACGAGCGCATCGATGGAGGCGGTGTCGGTCATGTCGCACGCCTGCGCCTCGGCGCTTCCGCCGGCGGCGCGCACGGCCGCCGCAGCAGACTCCGCCAGCTCGTCCGACCTGTCCACGGCCACGACGTGCGCCCCGAAGGCGGCGATGCCGACAGCGATACTCTGACCGATGCCGCCCGCCGCGCCGAGCACCACGACTTTGCGGCCGTCGAGCCGGAAAAGGCGGGAGAGCTCGCCCGCTGCCTCATACTGCTCGGGCGCCTGGGGAATCGCGATGGGGTCGTTCATTCTCGTACTCCTTGTGTTCGTATGGGCTGGTGATCTGCGCGCCGAGTGACCCGGCTGGTGTCTAGTGCTGAGCAAAGCTGATGACGGTGCGGGCGGAAGGCCGCTCGAACCGGAAGGATCGGATGCGGGGGTCGCGCGTGACGACGTCGAGCATCACCCCGAGCGGGTCGCGCGGAGTGGCTCGGTACCCGTCCCAGTCCTTGCAGTTCCACTGCGACAGCATGGTCTTGGAGTAGAAGATGGCCAGCGCCAGCGCCTCGTCGTCCTCGAAAGGGCCGTTCTCGGCCTTGAAGCGCTCCACCATCGGCTCCAGCACCTCTCCCGGACGCTGGGTGATGGGCTCGTTGTCGCCGATCACCCGATCGAGCACGTCGGGATCGACCGGTCCCGGCGTCGCGCCGTAGTAGCCGAGCAGATAGCTGCGGATCTCGTCCGGCACCATCGAGTACCGATCGCCTGTGACCACGTTCAGCACTGATTGGATGCCGACGTACTGCGCCATCGGACTGACCAGCAGCGGATAGCCGAGGTCATGCCGCACCCGGCTCACCTCTTCGAGCACCTCGGGCAGACGATCGACCATGCCCTGCTCGGTGAGCTGGCGGCGCAGGTTGGCGAGCATCCCGCCCGGCACCTGGTGCACCAGCATCGCCGGGTCGTTCGGAACCTCGTGACTGGTGGGCATCCCCCGACGGCGTGCGAGACCGGTGAAGTACGCCTCCATCTCCTTGACCGCGTCGCGGTCGATGTCGACCGTGAAGCCGCGCTCCTCGAGGTTGTCGATGAGGAACTCGTGCGACGGGTGGGAGGTGCCCCAGGCGAACGGCGGCACCGCCCCGTGGAAGACGTCGGGAGCGAGCTCGCCGAGGTCCATCGCGGCCTTGTGCACCTCGGGGCCCGTCCCGGTGGAGGTGTGGCAGTGCAGTTGCAGAGTCTGACCGCGCAGCACCTTGCGGAACTTCTTGATCAGCGACTGCGCCCGGTCGGGGGTGAGGAGCCCGGACGGGTCCTTCAGGGACACGGCGTCGACGCCCATGGCGACGAGCTCCTGCGCCTTCTCGACGAAATGCTCGTCCGTGTGGTGCGGACTGATCGTGTACGTCACCGACCCGATGGTGTACATGCCGAGGTCCTTCGCGACCCGGCAGGAGAACTCCAGGTTGCGCATGTCGTTGAGCGGGTCGAAGAGCATCACCGAGTCGATCCCCGACCGGGCGAAGACGCGCAGCGCGAGCTCGGCGACGTCGTCCGGGTATTGGGTCCATCGGAACACGCTCTGCCCGCGGGTGTTGAAGTTCAGCCGCGAGCTGGGCATGAGTTCGCGCAGGATGCGGATCCGATCGAACGGGTTCTCCTGCAGGTAGATGATGCTCGTGTCGATCGCGGCACCGCCGGTCACGTCCACGACGTCGAATCCGGCTCGCTCCATCGTGCGGGCGATCGGGACGATCTCGTCGGTGGCGAGGCGGGTCGCCCACAGGCACTGTGCACCGTCGCGGATCGTGATGTCCTCGAGTTTGATCGTGCGCGACATCACCGGGCTCCTTCCGCCTCGGCTGCGGTGGTGGATTCCATCACCTGCAGGATCGAGGACATCTGCTCTTCCAACCACTTGGTGTGGAAGACGTTGGCTTCATAGTTGGCGTGCTCGAGCACGCGGACGAGGAACGGGATGTTGGTGGTGACCCCGTCGATGCGCGTCTCGGACAGCGCGCGGATCGCTCGGCGACGAGCGGACTCGCGATCGTCGTCATGCACGATGATCTTGGCGATCATCGAGTCGTAGTACGGCGAGATGGTCGTGCCGACCACGCAGTGAGTGTCGACGCGGATGCCGGGACCACCGGGGAGCTGCAGCGCGGTGATGGTGCCGGGCGAGGGCATCATCCCGTTCATCGCATCTTCGGCGTTGATGCGCAGCTCGATCGCCACGCCGCGAAGTTGCACATCGTCCTGGGTGAAGCTCAGGCGCTGCTCGGGGTTGGCGACGCGCAACTGCTCGCGCACGAGATCGATGCCCGAGGTCATCTCGCTCACCGGGTGCTCGACCTGGATGCGCGTGTTCACCTCGATGAAGTGGTGCGTTCCGCGGGTCATGTCGACCACGAACTCTACGGTGCCCGCTCCGACGTATCCCATCGAGGCCATGAGCCGCACCGCGTCGGCTTCGATGCGCGCACGCAGCTCAGGGTCGATGGCGGTCGCGGGTCCCTCCTCGACGATCTTCTGATAGCGACGCTGCACGCTGCAGTCACGTGTCCCGACGTGCACGACGTTGCCGCTGTGGTCGCCGACGATCTGCACCTCGATGTGGCGGATGCGCTCGAGGTAGCACTCTCCGAAGATGACGTCGGAGCCGAAGGCGGCGAGCGCTTCGCGCTGTGCGTCCTCGAGGTTCCCGCGCACCTCTTCCGGGGTGCGGATGATCCGCATGCCGCGACCACCACCGCCGGCCGCCGCCTTGATCAGGATGGGATAGCCCTGACGTTCGCCCAGAGCCAGCAGGTCCTCCTCGGTGGCAGGCTGATCGCCGGTGCCCTCGACGACGGGAACACCGGCGTCGACGGCGATGCGGCGGGCGTTGACCTTGTCGCCGAGCTGGTCGATGATCTCGGCCGATGGCCCGACGAAGGTGATGCCGTTGTCTGCGCAGAGCTGAGCCAGGTGCGCGCTCTCGGCGAGGAATCCGTATCCCGGATGCAGGGCGTCGGCGCCGACCGCGAGCGCGACCTGCACCAGCGCCTCGGCGCGCAGGTAGCTCTCGCCGGGCCGTGGCCCGCCGATCCGCACCGCGCGGTCGGCGAGAGTCACGTGCCTGGCGCCGGCATCCGCCTCGGAGTACACCGCCACCGTCTCGAGACCGGCCTCCTGGCAGGCGCGGATGATCCGCACCGCGATCTCGCCCCGGTTGGCGACCAGCACGCGCGAGATCACTGCGCGCCTGCCTCGTCTGTCTCGATGATGAACAGCGCGGCGTCCTTCTCGACCAGCTGCTCGTTGGCGGCGCACACCCGGCGCACGATCCCGCTCACCGGGGAGGTCAGCCGGTTCATCAGCTTCATGACCTCGATGATCGCGAGATCCTCGCCCGCTTCGACCCGCGCACCCTCTTCCACGAAGGCGGGGGCCCCGGGCGACGGCTGCAGGTAGAAGACGCCGTTCATCGGAGACCTCACGGTGTGGCCGGCGGGGATGTCCGCCGTCGGCACATCGGCCGTCGGCGCGGCAGGCGCTGCGGCTGCGGGCGCTGCGGCCGGGGCGGGCTGATCCGGTGCGGCGGCAGCCGGTGCGGCGGTCGGCGCCGCCTCGACGGGCGTCGGGGCGGCCGGAGCGACAGGTGCCGCGGGTGCCGGGGCAGGTGCCGCGGGTGCCGGGGCGGGTGCTGCGGGCGCCGGGGCGCTCGCGTCGCCCTTGGTGACCTTCAGCTTGATGTCTCCGAGACGCACCTCGACAGTGCCGTCTCGCTGCGAAGCGTCCAGCAGCCTCAGGATGTTCTCCAGCTCCTGGTAGGACAGTGCCTGGTTCTCCATGTTCTTCCTCACTCTTCTGCTTCTGCGTGTCTCGGGGCATCCCTGCCCCACTTGGCTAACGACCGGCTTGGATCGCGAGCGCGTCGACGGCTCGCGCGCCATCGTCGCGCACGATCACCGGATTGATCTCGATCTCCTCGAGATCGGCACTCGCCTCCGAGACGATGCCCTGAATGGCGTCGGCGACGTCGATGACCGCATCGAGCGCGGCATCCGTCAGCCCCGCGGAGCCGACGATCGACAGCCCCTCGAGCGCCTCCCGCACGCCCTCGCGCGTCACCGGCATCGGGATCAGCACTCGATCTCCCATCTGCTCGACACCCGAACCGCCCCGCCCGACGAGCAGGAACCCTCCGAGCGAGCGGTCGCGCAGGTAGCCGACGATGAGCTCGGTGCCGCTCTCAGCCATGCCCTGCACCAGCACCCCGCGCATCTCGTCGGCCGGGCGGGATGCCGCCAGCGCGAGCATGTGCTCGGCCGCATCGCGCACCTCGTCGGCGCTGCGCAGGTCGACGCGGACCGCGCCGACGGCGGCCTTGTGCGGCACGTCCGGCGACTGCAGTTTGACCACCACCGGGTAGCCGCAGTCCTCGGCGGCGCGCACTGCGTCCTCCGCACTGTCGACCAGCCGCTGGGCGGGCACCGACACGCCGCGCTCGCGCAGCTCCTCGAGCACGTCGTACTCCACCGTGCGCACCCAGTCGCGACCGCCAGCGGCATCCGTGGCCGTCCACGGCCGGTGCCCGCGGGCTCGTGCGGCCGAGAAGCGGGTGAGGCGGTCCATCGCCTTGAGCGCGCGCTCGGGGCTCTTGAACACGGGGATGCCGGCGTCGGCGAGCAGCGCGAACGCCTCGGCGTTCAGCTCGTCGCGCGCCGACCACGACACCACGATCGGCACCGACAGCTTCGTGGCCGCGTCGACGATCGCCTGTGCGACCCGCACGCCGACCGCGCTGTGCACCGAGGCGACGCACGCGAGGATCTGGTCCACGGCGTCGTGCTCGGCGAGCACGCCGACCACGCGCTCGAACAGCTCGGGGTCGTTGAAGATCTGGGCGGTGACGTCGACCGGGTTGACGGCGGTGGCGAACCCGGGCAGCTCGGCGGCGATCGCCTCCACCGCGGCATCGGGGAATTGCGCGAGCTCGAGCAGCTGCGCCCGCTCGAGAGTGTCGGCAGCGACCACCCCGGCACCGCCGGAGACCGACACCACACCGACTCGGCCGCCGCTGGCCCGTCGCGATCCCTGCGCCATGCGCAGCACGTCGATCATGTCGGCCGAGTCGTCGACCTCGATCACTCCGTAGCGATCGAACACGGCCCGGTAGCGGTCCATGTCGCCCGCCATGCGGCCGGTGTGGGAGACGACCGCGCTTGCGGCGGCGGACGACTGGCCCGCCTTCCACACCACGAGCGGCTTATCGGCGTTGAGCGCACGGGCGGCCACCCGCGGGAAGTCTCCCGAGTCGCCCAGCCCTTCGATGTAGGTGACCAGCACGTCGACCGAGGGGTCGTCGACCCAGGCGTCCAGCACGGTCTCGATGTCGATGTCCATCGCGTTGCCGGTGTGCACGAAGTGCGAGAAGCGCACACCCTGCTCGTCGGCGACGGTGAGGAGCGATCCGCCGACGCCGCCCGACTGCGTGACGAATCCGACGCCACCCGGCGCGAAGTCGTAGTCGAAGAACGCGCCGAATCCGGCGTACACGTTGTTGCCGGTGCTGATGAAGCCCACGCAGTTCGGACCGAGCACGCGCACCCCGGACCTGCGGGCGACCTCGTGGAGCTCTTCCTGTCGGGAGACGCCGTCGCCGCCCGCATCCGCGAAGCCCGAGCTGAGCACGGCCGCGTAAGGGATGCCGCGGCGGCCGCATCCCTCGACGACCAGCGGGACCACGGGCGCGGGAACGGCAATGATCACCAGGTCCACCCCGTCGGGCACCTCGTCGATCGAGGGGTAGCAGCGCAGACCCTGCACCTCGTCGCGGTTCGGGTTGACCGGGTAGATGTCGCCGGTGTACCCGTGGCTGATCAGCTGCGCGATGGGCTTGCCGCCGATCGCGGCGGGATTCGCGGACGCGCCGACCACGGCGATCGCACGGGGGTTGAAGAGCTGTTCCATGGCTGGTGCCGACTCCTTCGTCGTTCGGGGGTTGTGTTCTATGCGGTGGGTGCGGCGAGCACCATGGTCGCGTGGGTCGACATCGTGCCGCCGATGCCGTGGGCGACCGCGGTGCGGGCGGCGACCTGACGGTCGCCCGCTTCGCCGCGCAGCTGGGTCATGGCCTCGATCACGGTGTAGATGCCGAACATGCCCGGATGGGTGAAAGCCAACCCGCCGCCCGACGTGTTCAGCGGCAGGCGCCCACCCGGCATCGTATTGCCGGCGGCGATGAACGCGCCGCCCTCGCCCTTGGCGCAGAAGCCGAGATCCTCGAGGATCATCAGCGGATTGATGCTGAAGGCGTCGTAGATCTGCACGGTGTCGATGTCGCTCGGACCGAGGCCGGCTTCTTCGAATGCCGCTGGCCCCGAGCGCTCGGCGCCGCAGGCGGTGAGGTCCGGCATCGCGCTCACGCTCAGATGGTCGGATGCCTCGGCGAGCCCGAGCACCGGCACGCCGATCGCCCCGGTCGCAGCCGCGCGATCGGCCGACATGACGACGACTGCGCCGCCACCGTCTGTGATCAGGCAGCAGTCGAGCTTGTGGAACGGCGACGAGATCAGCGGCGACGCGGTGACGTCTTCGATCGAGATGCGATCGCGCAGCTGGGCTGCGGGGTTCAGCGCCGCCCAGGCGTGGGCCGCGACCACGACCGAGCTGAGCTGCTCTCTCGTCGTGCCGTACTCGTGCATGTGCCGCGCCGCCATCAGCGCGTACGACCCGATGGGGAACAGCGCTCCTGCCGGGGCCTCGAACGGCGGCACATGGGCGACGGCGGGTCGCGTGCCGCCCTCCTTCAGCGCCGTGCGCTGGGTGCTGCCGTACACGACGAGCGCGACGTCGATCGCTCCCGAGCGGATCGCGGCGGCGGCGTGCGCGATGTGCGACAGGTTGGACGAGCCGCCGTGCACGGTCGAATCGAGGTAGGTGGGAGTGATGCCGAGGTGCTCCGCGAGCGCCAGCGAGGGCAGCGAGGCCTGGGCTGTGGCGGTGAACACGCCGTCGATGTCGCGCGGCGTCACCCGGGCGTCGCGCATCGCGGCGAGCGCCGCCTCGGTCATGATGTCGAGCGGATCGCGGTGGTGGGCGACCCTGGTCTGTGCGAGCCCGTACCCCGCCAGGACGATGTCGCTCATCGCGCTTCTCCTCGTCTCAGCACCGGCACACGGTCGGCGAGCTCGAAGTCGGACTCGGCGGTGTCGAGGACCACCGGGTCTCCGATGCGGACCTCCTGCGCCTTCGCGCCGACGACGGCGGCCAGGAGGCGTCCGCCGCCGTCGACGCAGTCCAGGTCGGCGAGCGCCGTGACCGAGCCGTCGTCCTTTCGGGTGAGGCTGTAGACCGTGCCCTGTGCGCCGGTCGCGTCGAACCACCCCAGCCGCGTCGCTCCGCAGCGCGGGCAGGCCGCCCGCGGAGGCAGGAACCGAACGCCGCAGTCCTCGCACCGCGGCACCGACGGGGTGCCCGCTGCGGCGAGCGCGAAGTACTCGCGCACCTGTGAAGTGACGTTGTGCATCAGCCGCGCCCCCGCCAGTGGATGAGCCTGCTCTCGAGGAAGTTGATCAGCAGGTTCAGGCCGAGTCCGATCACGCCGATCAGGATGATGCCGATGAACACCACCGGGATCTGGAACAGCAGCGCGGCCTGGTTAATCATGTATCCGAGGCCCACCTGCGCGCCCACCAGCTCGGCCGCGACCACGACCGCCCACGAGAGCGCGAGCGCGACCTTGAGGCCGGCGAAGATGCTCGGCAGCGCCGCCGGCAGGATCACCCGGAAGAACTCGACTCGCTTCGGGATGCCGAGCGTCGCCGCGGCGCGGCGGTAGGCGATCGGCACTCCCGCCGCACCGGCCTGCGCGTTCACGACCGCGTAGTTGAACGAGGTGACCGCGATCAGCACGACCTTGCCGGTCTCGCCGAGGCCGAAGTACAGCACGACCATCGGGATGAACGCGATCGGCGGGATCGGCCGCAGGAAGGCCATGATCGGCGACAGTGCCGCCGAGACCACCGGGCTGGAGCCTGCGGCGAGACCGACGATGACGCCGATGAAGGAGCCGATCGCGAATCCGGACAGTGTGCGTCCGAGGCTCGCGCCGATGTGCTCCCACAGCGTCTTGCCCTGATAGCCGTCGGAGACGAGCACACCGAACTGACTGATGAGGTTCTGCGGCGTGGGCAGATACTTGGGGCCCACGATGCCCGTGTTGGTCACGATGAACCACGCCAGCAGGATGATGACGATCGTGCCTATCGAGATCGGCAGCAGATTGCGCGCGCGCTTCCTCCTGCCGCCCGACGGCCCCTTCGCCTGTGTGCGGATGGGTGCTGTGAGTACCATGGGTCGTCTTTCTCCGTTCAGGATCTCGGTCGTGGCCGCCCGGGTGCCGGACGGGTCACTTCCCGTCGATCACGGCCTGGATCGCCGTCGAGTCGACGGCCTCGTCGAGACGCTCCTCGGAGAGCGGCTCGTCGATCACGCCGAGCGCCGCGAACGCCTCGGAGGCGACCTTCAGCTGCGCGACGAGTCCGTCGGTCCCCTCGAAGGAGAAGCGGTTGGCGGGGTCGAGCAGATCGGCGAGCTCGGGCTGCGCGTCGACGTACAGGTCGACGACCGCCTTCGCGGTCTCCGGGCTCACGCTCAGACGCTGCACCAGTGCATCGGCCGCGATGCTGCGGTCGGCACGGATGTCCTTCCATGCGCGGTCGAGCGCGCGCAGCATCTTCTGCGGGACCTCGGGGTGCTCGTCCAGGAACGCGCTGCGACCGAACTGCGCTTCCGGGCAGCTGCCGCCGCCGGGCACCCAGTCCTTGTCCCATCCGAGGATGGTGGCGCCATCGTTCTCGAGGTCGACGATGAACGGCGACCACGAGAATCCGGCGTCGATCGACTTGCTCTCGAAGGAGTTCGCGAACAGGTTCGGCACGACGTCGACGACGTTGAGGTCCTTGTACTCGGCACCGATCGACTTCGCCGCGTAGTAGGCCGAGACCTGGGCGCACGTTCCGGTCGGGATGCCGATCGGCTTGCCATCGGCAAGGTCGTCGACGCTCTTGATGCCGCTGCCGGCGCGCGCCACGAGGCCTTCGGCGGCCGAGGCGTCGCCCTCGAGGCCGAAGTAGCGGATGTCGATGCCCTTGCCCAGGGCGAACACCGTGGCGAGTCCGACCGTACCCACATCGAGGCTCTCGCTCTGTAGGGCCGCGAGCATGGGAGCGCCGGACTGGAAGACCTGCACATTGGGCTTCAGACCCTCGTCCTCGAAGTAGCCCCGGTCCAGGGCGATGTAGGTGGCGAGGTACGAGCCGGTCGCCATTCCCCACTCGAAGGTCAGCGGCTCACCCTTCCCTGTCGAGCCGGTGTCGTCACCGCTCCCGCCGCCTGTGCTGCACCCCGTGATGCCGACGGCGAGGCTCAGTGCGGCCAGTGCGGCCAGCGATCGTGTCGTCTTTGACGTGAACATGTGGTCTCCTTGGTCTTTACGCTGCGGCCGCGCGTGCGGCCATGATCTCTTCCTGGACCGATTCGAGGATCTGGTGCTCGAGTTCGGTGAAGGAGGGCGAGGTGAGGAAGTCGAGCGAGCGGGGCTTGGGCTCGTCGACGGCGACGTCGAGCTTGACCCGCCCGGGCCGGGCGGTCATCACGATCACGCGGTCGGAGATGTAGATCGCTTCGCCGATGTCGTGCGTGATGAAGAGGATGGTCGGCTCGAACTCCTCCCAGAGCTCGAGCAGAAGGTGCTGCATGAGGATGCGGGTCTGATAGTCCAGCGCGCCGAACGGCTCGTCCATCAGCAGCACCTCGGGGCTTGAGATCAGCGCCCTGGCGATCTGCACGCGCTGCTGCATGCCGCCGGAGAGCTGGTAGGGGAAGTGCTTCTCGAAGCCGGTCAGCCCGACCGCCTTGAGCAGCGTCGCCGCCTTCTGCAGGTACTCGTCCTTCGGCATCCCCCGGGTCTTCACGCCGAAGACGACGTTCTCGAGGACGTTCATCCAGGGGAACAGCGCGGCGTGCTGGAACACGACCGAGCGGTCGGGCCCGGGTCCGTGGATCGTGTTGCCGTCGAGGAGCAGCTGCCCGGCCGTGTGCTGATCGAAGCCGGCCACCATGTTCATCGCCGTGGACTTGCCGCAGCCCGTCGGGCCGACGATCGACACGATCTGCGACTTCTCCACGGCCAGGTCGAGTCCCGACACAGCCGTCACCATCGAGGCGGACTTCGTCGGCGGCTCGAAGACTCGCTCGACGCCGCTGAACTCGATCTTCGGTGCGCCTGTCGCGTTGTCTCGCATGGGTTCTCCCTCGAATCTCGCGAGTTTCTACTGAACTTGTGAGGATGCGATTAAAGACATTCCTCAACGTGTCTTCGTCGACAGTAGCGCACGTCGCAAGGTGAAACAATCCCTGTTTCAACATTCCTGCCGCGTAGATTCGCGCTCCCCTGCTTGCCATGCACCTCGAGATGGTCTATACCTGGAGGCATAACGTATCTAATCGTCCCTTAAGGGAGACAGCATGATCCTCACACCGGAAGAGCAGCGCATGCTCGATGACGGAGGCGCCGTCGCCGCCGCGTTGCAAGAACAGATCCTCGTGGGACAGTTCTTCGGAGCCGAGCGGTTCGTCGAGATCACCAATGCGCACTTCACGGGCGACCCCGAGGTGTTCGGCTCCGCAGGGCAGGAGTATCTCGAGCAGCTGGTCGCCGGTGGCGGACGATGCCGCGTCTCCACGACGCGCAACGCCGTCTGCGTGGATGTCGAGGCCCTCGACGAGCTCGCCCAGTCGGTGGAGCTCGCGAAAGATGAGCTGCACGTGCGCAAACTGCTCGCATCGCTGGGCGCTATGGCCGTGAACACCTGCATCGGCTACCAGACGGTGTACCAACCGCAGGCCGGCGAGCACGTCGCGTGGGGAGACACCGGAACGGTCGCGTACGCCAACGCCGTGCTGGGTGCCCGGTCCAACTATGAGGCAGGCAGCTCTTCGCTGCTCGCGGGAATCACGGGCCGCACGCCCGCGTACGGCTTCCACCTCGATGAGCATCGTGCCGCGCGCTACCTGGTGCGTGTCGAGGCCGAGCTCACCGACCCCGCGCACTGGGGCGCCATCGGCGCTCTCGTCGGCCAGCGTCATCGCGGATACGACAACGTGGCCGCGATCGAAGTCGTATCCGGAAGCATCCCCGACACCGACGACCTGAAGCACCTCTCGGCGGCCATCGCGAGCTACGGATCCATGGCGATGTTCCATGTCGTGGGCGTCACGCCTGAGGCTCCGACGTTGGCGGCGGCAACCCAGGGCAAGCCTCTCATCGAGACGAGCACGCTCACCGCCGCCGACCTGGGTGCCTTCCTCTCGCATGATTCCGAGGCGCCCAGCGTCACGGTGTTCACGGCTCCGCAGCTGTCGCTGTTCGAAGTCGCGCGCATCGACGAGCTGCTCGTCGGTCGGCGAGTGAAGGACGGCACCGTGATGATCCTCACCACCAACCGGATGGTGGGCGAGGAGGCGGAGCGGCTCGGCTACGCCGAGCGGCTCCGCGCCGCCGGGGTCAAGATCATCCACGACACCTGCTGGTATCTGATGGATCCGGCGAGCCAGCGCAAGGAGTTCGGCTGGAGCACGCTCACGACCAACTCCGCCAAGCTCGCCAACATCGTTCGCGCCCACGGCTATCAGCCGTCCGTGCGCACCACGGCCGACTGCGTCGCCGTCTCGACCGAGGAGGTTCCGGCATGACCGTCACGACAGCCACCGAATTCGCCGTGAGCAGGGCGATCGGACCGACCGTCCGCGCGCGTGCGCTGGTCAGCACGGTCCCGTTCAGCGCTCGTTACGACCTCGATCGGGTGAACGGCGTGGTGAGCCGCATCGGGCATCCGCTGCAGGGTGAGAAGATCGCCGGCCGACTGTTCATCGCACCCGGCGTGCAGGGCGGCGTCGCAGGCGGATGGGCGCTGATGGCGATGGCGAAGGCCGGGATCGGCTTCGCCGGGCTCGTCCTGGGCGACACCAACCCTGTGATGGTGCAGGGTGCGGTCACCGCCGGCATCCCGATCGCCGCCGGCTTCGCGCCCGAACTTCTCGACATCGTGCGCACCGGCGATCTGCTCGAACTCGACCCGCAGACTCACGCGCTCCGCATCATCGAGCGCGCCGTCCGGTAATCGTGGCTGCCCGCAACGTCTCCGCGCCGCACGGAGCGCTCGGCGCAGTGCTCCGTGAGCCTCTGCGCACGCGGGCGATCGACCGGATCTCGTATGCATCCGATGCCTCGCACTACCTGCTCACACCGCGGGCCGTCGCGATCGCCTCCGATGCAGACGAAGTGGCCGCGCTGCTCGCACAGGCGTCGGCGAGCCGCACCCCGCTCACGTTCCGCTCGGGAGGCACGAGCCTGTCGGGTCAGGCGTCGACCGACGGCATCCTCGTCGACACTCGGCGCGAGTTCCGCAGAATCGACGTGCTCGACGGGGGCAGGCGAGTGCGCGTGCAGCCAGGAGCCACGGTGCGCCAGGTCAACGTCCGGCTTGCGCGCCACGGGTACCGCCTGGGGCCCGACCCGGCGAGCGAGGCGGCCTGCACCATCGGCGGCGTCGTCGCGAACAATTCCTCCGGCATGGCCTGCGGCACGGTCGAGAACACCTACCGCACGCTCGAGTCGATGATCTTCGTGCTGCCCTCCGGCACCGTCCACGACACCGCGGCATCCGATGCAGACGCTCGCCTGCGAGCACTGGAGCCCGACCTGCACGCAGGCATCGCCCGACTCATCAGCCGGGTGCGATCGGACCCGGCATCCGTCGCCACCATCCGTCGTCAGTTCGCGATGAAGAACACGATGGGCTACGGCATCAACTCGTTCCTCGACTTCGACTCCCCCATCGAGGTGCTCGCGCACCTGATCATCGGCAGCGAGGGCACGCTGGCCTTCGTCGCCGAGGCGACCTTCCGCACGGTTCCGATCCGCCCTCTCGTGTCGACGGCGCTGGCCGTGTTCCCCTCGCTGTTCGACGCCACCCGTGCTCTTCCGGATCTGCTGGCCACCGGCGCCGCCACCCTCGAGCTGATGGACTCCACCAGCATCCGGGTCGGCCAGGCGCTGCCCGGGCCACCCCAGCAGATCGTGGGCATCGAGGTCGATGCGCAGGCCGCCCTCCTGATCGAGTACCACGCCGAGCAGCGTGACGAACTCGACGCCCTCGTCGCGGACGGTGCACAGCTGCTCGCCGACCTGCCGCTCACCACCGCCGCCGAGCTTTCTGAGGATGCGCAGTCCCGCCGCCTCGCCTGGGCGTTCCGCAAGGGGCTGTACGCATCCGTCGCCGGGGCGCGCCCGAGTGGCACGACCGCGCTGCTCGAGGACATCGTCGTCCCCGTGCCGACGCTCGCCGACACCTGCACCGAGTTGCAGGGGCTTTTCACGCGTCACGGCTACCGCGACGGTGTGATCTTCGGGCACGCCAAAGACGGCAACATCCACTTCATGCTCACCGACCGGGTCGAGGGCGCAGCGGCGGTCGAGCGATTCGCCGCGTTCACCGAGGACATGGCCGACCTCGTGCTCGCCGCCGGCGGCAACCTGAAGGCCGAGCACGGCACAGGCAGGGCCATGGCACCCTTCGTGCGCCGCCAGTACGGTGACGAGCTCTACGACGTGATGCGCGAGTTGAAGCGGCTCTGCGACCCCGCCGGCATCCTCAACCCGGGCGTCATTATCAACGATGACCCCGATGTGCACATCGCCGACCTCAAGCTCACCGACTCCGTCGAGAGCGAGGTCGACCGCTGCGTCGAATGCGGGTACTGCGAACCGGTGTGCCCCAGCCGCGACCTCACGCTCACTCCCCGGCAGCGGATCGTGGTGCGGCGCGCGCAGGCCGCGGCCGAGCGCACCGGCGACACGGCACTCGCCCGCGAGCTCGCCGATGACTACGAGTACGACGGCGTCCAGACCTGCGCTGTGGACGGGATGTGCGCCGTGGCCTGCCCGGTCGGCATCAACACGGGGCAGCTGGTCAAGCGACTGCGCAAGGAGAATCAGAACCGCGTGCTCGCCGCCGGGTGGGGTGCGGCGGCGAAGGCGTGGGGACCGGTCACGCGTGCGGGTTCGGCCATGCTCACCGTCGCCGATCACGTGCCTGCTCCGTTGGTGCGGGCAGCGACGGATGCCGGACGCGCCCTGCTCGGAGCGGATGCCGTGCCGCGATACTCGGACGATCTGCCCGGCGGCGGAACCGCCCGACGTCGTCTCGCGGGACGGGTGGGCGCACCCGAGGTCGAACCGCTCGGTGTCTACCTGCCCGCGTGCGTGGGCAGCATGTTCGGTCCGGCGGCCGAAGGCTTAGGAGTCTCGGAGGCGTTCGCCCGACTGCTGGAGCGCGCAGGAGTCAGCCTGCTCGTGCCCACCGGAATCGAATCGCTGTGCTGTACCACCCCGTGGTCATCGAAGGGGTACGCAGGCGGGCGGCAGGCCATGGCCCGACGCGTCGTCGACGCATTGAGCGAAATGCGCAACGGCCCGGCCGAGACGCTCGTGATCAGTGACGCGGCGAGCTGCACCGAGGGTTTCGCGCTCGTGCTCGAGGAGGCAGGCATCCCGTTCCGCATGGAGGATGCCGTCGCGTTCACCGCCAGGGAGGTCCTGCCGCGTCTGGACATCCCGACTCCCGCGCTGGAGTCGCTGATGCTGCACCCGACCTGCTCCTCGGCGCAGCTCGGTCTCGACCCCGCGCTGCGCGAGATCGGCGAGTCCGTCGCGCAGAGCGTCGAGGTGCCGGCCGCGTGGGCGTGCTGCGGTTTCGCAGGCGATCGGGGGATGCTGCATCCCGAGCTCACCGCCTCGGCCACCGCCGCCGAAGCGGCCGAGGTGCGCGCCGCAGGAGCAGCCGCCCACGCGTCCTGCAACCGCACCTGCGAGATCGGGATGACGCGTGCCACCGGTGCCGAGTACCGGCACATCGTCGAACTGCTCGAAGAGGCGACCCGCGGCTGAACGCCCACCTCGGGCGCCGCAACGCGAGGCATCGGCACCCGGCTGAGCCGTGTGCTGCGACCGCCCGAACTGTTCCGCTCGGGATGCCGAAGGCGTACCCTCGACGGGGATCGGAGGCATCATGAGCATCCACCCCGTCGACGTCGCCCTCGACGCGAACATCGAGGGCTATCTGATCGGCAGCCCGGTGAGCATCATCCGCGAGTTCACCGCGGCCGCGGGGTCGGGCCCGCGGCTGCACCGGCACCCGTACGTCGAGACCTTCGTCATCCATCGAGGCCGGGCGCTGTTCACGGTGGGCGACGAGCAGGTCGTCGGCGCGGGAGGCCAGGTGCTCGTCGTGCCGCCGCTCATCGCGCATCGCTTCGAGGTGCTCGACGGCGGCACGTACGAGGCCACCCACGTGCACGCGAACGATCGGTTCATCACCGAATGGCTGGAGTGAGCGGGCCCTTCAGCGGCCTCAGGGATCCAGTCCGCATCACCCGGCGTCGGACTTGCGTCCGCCGGCCTCGAGCACGTCTCCGGCGGGCAGCTCCTTGTGGCCGCCGAACTGCAGCCGCATCGCCGAGAGCACCTGGTTGGCGAACTGGTCTTCATCGCGCGACGCGAAGCGCTCGAACAGCGACGCGGCGAGTACCGGCACCGGCACGCCCACGTCGACCGCAGCCTTGACCGTCCAGCGGCCCTCGCCCGAGTCCGACACCCGGCCGGCGAGCCCGTCGAGCGTGGGGTTCTCGTGCAGCGCGGCGGCGGTCAGATCGAGCAGCCACGACGAGATCACCGAACCGCGCCGCCACAGCTCCGCCACCGCGGCGGTGTCGATCGGGAACTGGTAGAACTCGGGCTCTTCGAGTGGTGCGACCTCGGCGGAGTGCTCGGCCTCGCGCACCCCGGCATCCGCGTTCTTCAGCAGGTTCAGGCCCTCCGCGAGGGCCGCCATGATGCCGTACTCGATGCCGTTGTGCACCATCTTCACGAAGTGCCCCGACCCGGCAGGGCCGCAGTGCAGGTAGCCCTGCTCCTCCTGCGCCAGTTCGCCGGTGCGGCCGGGCGTTCGCTCGATCTCACCCACACCGGGGGCGATCGTCTTCAGGATCGGCTCGATGTGCTGCACGGCAGCATCCGTCCCGCCCACCATCAGGCAGTACCCGCGCTCGAGACCGAACACCCCGCCGCTCGTGCCGATGTCGACGTACTCGATGCCCTTCTCGCGCAACGACTTGGCGCGGCGCACATCGTCGCGGTAGTTCGAGTTGCCGCCGTCGATGAGGATGTCGCCGGCTTCGAGCACCGCGGCCGCCTCGTCGGCGACGCGGCCGGTGAGCGAGGCGGGCACCATCATCCACACGACACGGGTCGGGGCGAGCTTCGCCGCCATGTCAGCCATGCTGTCCGCACCGGTGGCGCCCTCGGCGACGAGGGCGGCTACAGCATCCGCATTCACGTCGTAGACGACGCACTCGTGCCCGTCGCGCATCAGTCGGCGCACGATGTTCGCGCCCATCCGTCCCAGTCCGATCATGGCCAGCTGCATCATGTCTCCTCGCGTCGGGGTCGCACCCATCATCGTCCTCCGGCTGGGTGCGTGAGGCAAGACGACGCTCCGAGCCCGACCCGTCGAACGGTCGTAGGGTGTGGGCATGACGAGGATCAGTCGCGAGTCGCTCGAGCGGATGCGAGCGGATGCCGTCGCGCGCGCCGAGTCGGCGGCATCCGCGCTGGCCGAGCTCGTACACGACCGGCAGGGCTCGAACGATGACGACGAGCACGACCCGGAGGGCGTGACGCTGTCGTCGGAATGGTCGCGCCTGTCGGCGCTGTCGGATGCCGCGGATGCCGAACTGCGGGGGTTCGACGACGCGCTCGCGCGGTGGGATGCCGGCACCTACGGCATCTGCGTGAACTGCGGCAAGCCGATCCCCGCCGCGCGGCTGGCGGTGCGCCCGTTCGCGGAGCTGTGCGTGCCGTGCGCGGAGGCCCTGGGGCGCTGACCCCCTCAGGTGTCGCAGATGGTCGCCTCGCGACCGACGGATGCCGCGACACCTGACTGGTGAGTTCATGTTGACGGCCGAGACCCCCACGACGCGGGAAGATGGAGACATGACCTCTGCGCTCCCTCCGATCGTCGTCATGGGCGTCTCGGCCGTCGGCAAGACCACCATCGGCAGCGAGATCGCCCGCCGCACCGGCGGCCGCTTCATCGACGCCGACGACCTGCACCCCGCCTCGAACGTCGCGAAGATGAGTGCAGGCATCCCCCTCGAGGATGCCGATCGCTGGCCGTGGCTCGAGAAGGTCGGCCAGGCCCTCGAGCCGGGCGTGGTCATGGCATGCTCGGCACTGAAGCGCGTCTACCGCGACGCCCTGAGCGCGCACTCCCCCGAGACCTTCTTCGCGCTGCTGCACGTCGACGCCGACGAGCTGCTCGCCCGCGCCTCGGGCCGCGAGAACCATTTCATGCCTCCCGCGCTGCTGAAGTCGCAGCTCGACACCCTCGAGACCCTCGCCGACGATGAGAACGGCGCCGTCGTCGATGCGGATGCCGCCCCCGAGGCGGTCGCGGCGAGCGTGCTCGCACACCTCGCGGGCGACGATCGCGCATGACCGCCGACCTCGCCCGCATCCAGTCGCTGCTCGCCGATGAGTCGCCGCTCACCTGGGTCTTCACGGGCGACTCGATCACGCACGGCCTGGTGCACACCCAGGGCGCCCGCGCCTACGTCGAGCATCTGCACGAGCTGATCCGCGGCGACCTGGCACGCGTGCAGGATGCCGTGATCAACACGGCGATCAGCGGATGGCGCATCGTGCAGCTGCTCGATGACTTCGACCGTCGCGTCGCCACCTGGCGGCCGCAGATCGTGACGCTCATGGTCGGCACGAACGACTGCTTCACCGGCGGCATCTTTCCGATCATCGAGCCGGACGCCTTCGCAGCATCCATCACCGCCTTCGTGACGAAGGTGCGCGAGATCGGGGCGATCCCGGTGCTGATGACGCAGCCGGCGATCGACGTGGCGAACGCCCCGGAGCGTGCCCGCATCGCCGACTTCGCGCAGGCGATACGCGACGTCGCGGCAACCGAGCAGACCGTGCTCGTCGACCAGTTCGCACGGTTCGCCGAACACGGGGTCGACGAGCGCGGCGGCGTCGCCTGGGGCCTGCTGAACGACCCGTTCCACCCCGGCGCTGCCGGTCACGCGCTGCTCGCGCTCGAGTACGCCCGCACGGTCGGCCTGCAGCCGCCGGCCGAGACGAACCGCGTGCTCGTCGATCTCGCGGCGCGGGTCGCCACCGCCTGAGCGGCGGCGCCCGACTCCCCGGCGCACACCACGCCCGCACTGATTAGGCTGGGCACATCATGGATGCGTTCTTCCAGGGCATGTGGGGATTCCTCGGCTCCTACTGGTGGCTGGTCTTTCCGCTCATGGGTGTGGCCGGAGGGATCGCGCAGCGCTGGGATCGCGCCTCCAAGCGCCGGCACGAGCGGCGCCTCGAGACGCTGCGCCTGAAGTCGCAGCTGAAGACCGCCGAGATCGAGGCGCGTGCCCTGAACGGCGGCGGCAGACGACGCGCCGGCGCGCCGCAGGAGATCGATTCCTCGGCATCCGTCCCCTCGCACGAGCTGCTCGAGCGCCTCATGAAGGAGCACGACGAGGTCACCGCGCGCTGGCTCGACTACGAGCTCGACGTCGCAAAGCTCATCGCCTTCCCCGCGATGAGCGATGGTCGCCAGCCCCTGACGGCGGCGTTCCTGCGCGCCAAGAAGACGGCCGACACTCTGCGCCCGGCATCGTCGGATGCCAAGGTGAGCGAGACCGAGATCGCCGAGTACCTGGAAGCCGTCGGCAACTACTCCGTGGCGTTCGAGGTGGCCGAGCGCGATGCCCGCAGGCTGCGCAACTCGACCTTCAGCGAGGCCGAGCGCAAGCGCCTCGACCGAGCCCAGCACATGCTGACGGTCGCCCTCGACGAGGCCGCCACGCAGGCCGAGCGCAACGTGGCCTACAAACGGGTCCGCGAAGAGCTCGACGGGCTGATCCTGCTCTCGGACGAAGCCGTCGAGGTTCTGGAGAAGAAGGTGGCGGGTGCGCTGCCGTCGGCATCCGCTCCCGCTCCCGCTTCGCCCGAGCCGGAGCCGGAACCGATGCGCGTGAAGCGCCCGGTAGAAGGGCATGACCGCGCATGATCGCCTCGAACGTCACCGGACCGATCGCGTACCACGCCGAGGGGCCCGTGTGGGCCGCGGCCTGGGGCGGGCTTCGCTGGGTCGACGCCACCGCGGGTGACCTGCTGACGCTGCGCGATGGCCGCGTGCACCGGCAGCACGTCGACGATGAGTACATCGCCTTCGTGCGCCCCCGCCGTACGGACGGGTTCGTCGCCGTCGGCGCTCGCACGCTGTATCTCGCCGACGAACCCGACGGTGACGTGCGCGCGGTCGCCCGCCTGCTCGATGACCCGGCGATCCGCATGAACGACGGATGCTGCGATCCCGACGGCCGCCTGCTGGCGGGTTCCATGGCATACGACGCGGCGCCGGGTGCCGCCGAGCTGCGCGTCCTGGACGCCGACATGTCGTCGCGGACCGTGCTGACGGGGCTGACGATCTCGAACGGCATCGGCTTCACCTCGAACGGCTCACGCGCCTACTACGTCGACACGGCGACGTCACGCATCGACATGTTGGACTTCGTCGACGGTGCGCTCACGGGTCGACGGCCGTTCGTCGAGATCCCCTCGGATCAGGGCATGCCGGACGGCCTGTGCGTCGCCCACGACGGCAGCGTGTGGGTCGCCCTCTGGGGCGGATCCGCCGTGCACGGGTACGACGACAAAGGGGTGCTGATCGAGCGGATCGAGGTGCCTGTGCCGCAGGCCAGCGCTTGCACCTTCGGCGGAGACGACCTGAGCACGCTGTTCATCACGACGTCGGCTCAGGGCATGGCATCCGATCACGGCACCGAAGCGGGCTCACTGTTCGCCGTCGACCTCGGTGTGCGCGGCCAGCCGGTGCTGCCGTTCGCCGGTTGATCGGCGCTCCGCGGGTTGTGGCGACCCCAAGAATGAAGGACGATTCCACTTCTGCAGGATGATCCGGCGGCCGGCATCCTTCAGAACTGCAGTTCTCCTGCAGAAGTGACGGGCGACCCCCGCCGCTCTGACAGGATGCTGTTCATGCCTCGCTTCGACCTGAGCCCTGACGAACTGCGCGTGTACCGTCCGGAGGTCGCCGAGCCGGCGGACTTCGACGAGTTCTGGCAGCGGACCCTGCGCGAATCGCGCGCCGTGGCGCAGCCGGTGCGGCTGACGCGGGTCGAGTCTCCGCTGCGGGCCGTCGAGGTGTACGACGTGGTGTTCTCGGGCTACGGCGACGACCCCGTCGGCGGATGGCTCACCCTGCCGGCCGGCGACTCGGAATCGCTCCCCGCGGTTGTCGAATACAACGGGTACGGCGGCGGCCGCGGACTGCCGCACGAGCATCTCGCCTGGGCGGCGGCGGGCTACGCGCATCTGTTCATGGACACCCGCGGGCAGGGCTCCACCTGGGGCACCGGCGGCAGCACCGCCGACCCGCACGGATCGGCGCCCGCGGCATCCGGAGTGATGACCCGTGGCATCCTCGATCCGCACGACTACTACTACCGCCGCCTGATGACCGACGCCGTGCTCGCGGTGGACGCGATCCGGCAGATCAAGCGCGTCGACCCGTCGCGCGTCTCGGTCGCGGGCATCAGCCAGGGCGGCGGTCTCGCGATCGCCGCCGCCGCGCTGAGCGACGGGCTCGTCGCCGCGATGCCGGACGTGCCGTTCCTCTGCCACTTCGGACGCGCCGTCGGGCTCACCGACAGGGACCCGTACCAGGAGATCGTGCGCTATCTCGCGGTGCATCGGGATGCCGTCGACACCGTCTTCACGACGCTGTCGTACTTCGACGGAGTGAACTTCGCCAAGCGCGCGACCGCGCCGGCGCTGTTCTCGGCCGCGATGCTCGACCAGGTCTGCCCGCCGTCGACCGTGTACGCCGCGCGCAACCACTGGGCGGGCGACGCTGACATCGTCGACTACCACTTCAACGGCCACGAGGGCGGGCTCGGGTTGCAGTGGGAGCGGCAGGCCGCGTTCCTCGCCGGCCTGCGCTGAGCCCGGCAGTCTGACGTGGCACGCAACGCGTAGGCTCGGGCACATGGACAGCAACGAGGCTCTTCGGGTCGGAATCGTCGGCGCCGAGGCCGGCTCGCTGTTCGCCGTCGACCTCGGCGTGCGCGGCCAGCCGGTGCTACCGTTCGCCGGGTGAGCGACGCCGCGAGTGGCGCTGTTCAGGGCAGATTGACCCGCTCGGTGCGCTGACGCTGACGGCCTAGCCCGTCGATCTCGATCACCATCACGTCGCCGTGCTGCAGGTACGCGAATCGACCGGACAGCGCGACACCCTGCGGTGTGCCGGTGTTGATCACGTCGCCGGGTTCGAGCACCATGTACTGGCTGAGCTCATGCACGACCTGCAGCACCGAGAAGATCATGTCGGCGGTCGTCGAATCCTGCCGCGGCGAGCCGTTCACGAATGAGCGCAGTCGGAGCGCCTGCGGATCGATCTCATCGGCCGGCACCAGCACCGGGCCGAGCGGGTTGAACGTCTCGGAGCACTTGCCCTTCGACCACTGTCCGCCCGAGATGTCGAGCTGGTACGCGCGCTCGGACACGTCGTTCGAGATCGCATATCCGGCGATCACCTCGCGGGCCGCCTCCGGTGACGGCAGGTAGCGGGCGGTCCTGCCGATCACGACGGCGAGCTCGACCTCCCAGTCGACTTTGTCGGCTCCAGGCGGCAGCAGCACCACGTCGTCGGGCCCGACCACGGTGTTCGGATGCTTGAAGAACACGACCGGATGCTCGGGCGGCTCCGCCCCCGACTCCGCCGCATGCGCGGCGTAGTTCTGTCCGACGCAGATGACCGCAGCCGGCCGGGCGATCGGCGCCCCGATGCGCAGGCCGTCGGTGTCGGCTTCGCGCAATTCACCGGCGGCGAGCGCCCGACGCACGCGGGCGATGCCGTCGGCGGCGAGGAACGCGCCGTCGACGTCGGCGGTCAGTGGCGCGAGGTCGCGGACGATCCCCTCGTCGTCGCGCACGAAGGGATGCTCGCGGCCGGGTGCTCCGAGACGCATGAGTTCCATTTCTGCTCCTTCCTGCGCGTCAGCGCGCGTCGGCGTAGGCCGGGTTGACGATGGCGCCGACGCGCTCGCCGGCGAGGAAGCGGATGATGTTCTCGGCGGCGTGCACAGGCAGGTCCTCGAGCGCCTCGGGCGAGTACCACGCCGCATGCGGAGTGAGCAGCACGTTCGGGGCGTCGCGCAGCGCGGCATCCGCTGCGAGGGGCTCAGCCTCGAAGACGTCCAGCGCGGCGGCTCCGATTCTGCCGCTGTGCAGCGCCGCGACGAGGGCATCCTCATCGATCAGCGGGCCGCGGCAGGTGTTCACGATCACCGCGCCGGGCTTCATGGTCTCGATCGACTCGGCGTCGATGAGGTGGCGCGTCGCGTCAGTGAGCGGGACGTGCAGCGTGAGGATGTCCGCCGCCGCGATGGCCTGGTCGATCGCGACCGGCTCGCAGTCCGCAGCCGTGATCGCCTCGGCGGGGGCGTAAGGGTCGGCGACGAGCACACGGAAGCCGAGGGCCCGGCATCCGCGCGCCACGAGGGAGCCGATCCGGCCGAAGCCGAGTACGGACACCGTCGTCTGCGACGGGCGCACAGCCATCGGGCGGGCTGCGACCGGCTTCCACTCCCCGACGCGCAGCGCGGCGTCGTACGCAGGCAGTCCTCGCGCCTGCGTCATGATCATGGCGATCGTGTGCGCGGCGACTTCTTCGATGCAGTAACTGGGGGTGTTCGCCACGCCAATGCCGCGCTCTGTGGCCGCGGCGACGTCGATCATGTCGTAGCCGATGCCCAGCCGGCTGATGATCTTCAGGCTCGGCATGCGGTCCATCAGGGCACCGTCGACGCGGTGCCACTGCACGATCAGCCCTTCGGCGCTGGCTCCGAGCGCGGCGAGGGCGTCGAATGAGGTCTCCGGCGCGCGGATGACTCCAAGTCCTGCTGCTCGCAGGGTTTGCTCGGCAGCGTCGCCGGGCAGGTCGCAGTCGGTGATGAGGATGTTTGGATCGGCCATGGATCCAAATGCTATAGCATCTAGCAGAGCAGCTGCCACAAGTTCCGATTCCAGGGATTTTGCTATAGCGTCTTGAGCATGACTGCTCGCCGTGCTCTTGTCACCGGAGCCAGTTCCGGCATCGGAACGGCCGCCGCCCTCGAACTCGCCCGCTCCGGCGCCGCCGTGTGGATCACCTACACCGGCCGCGAGGCCGAAGCCGCGCGAGTCGCCGCGGAGTGCCGTGCCGCGGGGGCCCCGGAAGCGCGCGTCTCGCGCCTCGACCTGCGCGACCCGGAATCGATCGCCGCGCTCGTCGCCGACATCACCGAGGCCTGGGGCTCCCTGCACGTGCTCGTCAACAACGGCGGCGTCTGCCCCTACATCGGCTACGACGACATCGACATCGAGGAGTGGGACTTCGTCCTCGAGACGAACGCCCGCGGCACCTTCCTGCTCACCCGCGCATCTCTGCCTCTGCTGCGCGCCGCGGAAGGCGACCGCTCGGTGGTGAACATCTCGTCGATCGCCGGACAGGTCGGCGCACTGCAGACGGGCATGCACTACGCCGCCAGCAAGGGCGCCATCCTCGCCATCACCCGCAGTTTCGCCCGTCACCTGGCCTCCGAGGGCATCCGCGTGAACGCCGTCACCCCCGGCCCTGTAGCCAGCGCGATCACGAACGAGCTCTCCGCCGAGGGCCGCGCGAGGCTCGAGGCGGGCATCCCTCTGGGCTCCTTCGGCGAGCCGGCCGACGTCGCCTGGATCATCACCTCACTGGCATCCGACCGCGCCCGATTCATCACCGGCGCCACCTACGACGTCAACGGAGGAGTGCGCATTGACTGACGCCGTCCCGAAAGCCCGCAGCGCCCTCGACACGGTGCAGGCGCAGCTCGACGCCTTCAACGCGCACGATCTCGACGCCTTTATCGCGACCTATGCGCCGGATGCCGTGATCACTGGGGTCGCGCCCGAGCCGATTGTCGGCGCGGAGGCGATCCGCGCGTTCTACGAGCCTCGGCTGCAGAACCCCGAGCTCTCGTGCGTGATCGATAACACAGTGCTCTTCGGCTCCCGCTGGGTCGTGGCCCAGGAGCAGGTCATCAACGCGGGCGTCGCGACCGAGACGATCGCGACCTTCGACGTCGTCGATGGACTCATCTCACGCGCATCGATGCTCAAGGCCTGAGCCGGCGGCGCCGATCGGGCGAGATCGGCCGCCGGGTGGGAGGATCGCCTTCAGCGCCGGATGTCGCCGAAGGATACCGTCCAGGCGCCGTCCAGGGCGATGGACTGCCCGCTGAGGTACGGAGCCTCGTCCGACAGGAGGAACGCAGTGACGGCCGCGACCTCCTCGGCGCGGGCGATGCGTCCCATCGGCGGACCCTCGGCGAGTTCCCGCTCGGCTGACGCCGGATCGGAGGATGCGGCGATCTGGGCCTCGAGGTGCGGGGTGCGCACCCCGCCGGGCGCGATGGTGTTGGCGCGGATGCCCTGCCCTCCGTGGCTGACGGCGACGCTGCGCGTGAGCGCATCGATGCCGCCCTTGGTGAACTCGTATGCGGCGTGATCGAGGTGACTGGCGCGGCCGTGGATCGAGCCGATGTTGACGATGGAGCCCGGCGTGGCCTGCTCGAGAAAGGTTGAGACGGCCACCGAGCAGCCCCACACATACCCGAAGCCGTTGATGCCCACGATCTCGCGGACCAGGTTTTCATCGAGCTGGTGCAGCGGCGTCTGCTTCGTGATTCCGGCGTTGTTGACCCAGCCGGCCAGCGGCGCGAGCGCCCGCGCCTTCTCGGCGGCGGCCACGTGGGCCTGTCGGTCGGAGGCGTCGCCGAGCACGAGATCCGCGACGACGCCAGCCTCGAGAGTGCCTGACCCGGGCGAACGCTCCAGCCCGACGACGATCCAGCCGTCGGCGGTGAGGCGCTCGGCGATCGCGCGACCGATGCCCTTGCCGCTGCCGGTGACCACGACGCTGCGTGCGTCGGAAGCCTCTGCCATCTCAGATCTCCTCGAACTCGAACACGGAGGGGTCCAGCGAGAACCCCAGTCCTGCGGCATCCGACGGACGCACCCGTCCTTCGAAACGCGGCCCGCCGACGACGAAGGACGGCGCAGGATCGTACGGGTTGACACCCCGGGCGAAGGTCTCGACGCCGATGCCGAGGTGTGCGGTGACCTCGGGGTACACGTGTCCGGATACCGCCACGCCGCGCGTCCTGGCCCAGCGGATCAGCTCCCGAGCGGGCGTAACACCGCCGATTGCGACGACGTCGAGGCGCAGAACGTCGACGCCGCCCACCTCGACCAGCGCCTTGAGCACAGCGGGATCGGTGACCTCATCACCCACCGACACAGGCAGCCCGGTCTCGGCCTTGATGCGCGCGACACCCGGGGCATCCTCGGGCAGCAGCGGATCCTCCAGCCACGCCAGACGGGCATCGCCCCACTGCGAGACCTCGGCGACCGCGACATCCGCACTGGGCCAGCCGAACCCCACGTCGACGACGAGTCCGGTCGATGCCGGTAACTCGATGTTCAGCAGAGCGATGAGCTCGCGCATATATGCCGGGTCGGGCATGCGTGAGATCTTGACGTTGGTCCAGCCATCTGCCTGTGCGATGACCTCGTCCGCGACTTCCCGCGGCGAGCGCCCGGGCGTCGGATACGCGGCGACCAACATCGATTCGCGCGGCGCGTCCCCGGTGCCTAGCTGCCGCCACAGCGGCTGGCCGGCACGGCGTGCGGCGATGTCCCACAGAGCGATGTCGACCAGGCCGATGGCGCGGCGCACGAGTCCGACCCGTCCGACGATGGCGCTGCCGCGCAGCATCCGCGCCCACGCCGCCGCCGGGTCGTCGGCATCCTGCTCGAGCACGTGGGGGGCGACGAGCCGTTCGACGATCTCGGCCATCGGCGCCTCGCGGGAGAGACAGTACGCGACGCCCTGCGTGCCATCGTCTGCGGTCACCCGCACCGCGGTGTACTCGCGGCGGGTGACGGTCATCGCGCCCAACTGCAGCGGCGCGGGCAGCGGCAGCACTGCCGTGGCGGTGTCGATGCGCGCGATCTTGGCCATCATTCGGGCTTCTTCGCCAGCGGCACGCCGTAGTCGATCATGAATCCGCCGTCGACGTAGAGCGTCTGTCCGTTCATGTACCGCGACTCGTCCGAGACGAGGAAGCTGACCGCCGCGGCGATCTCGCCAGCATCCGCCAGGCGCTTCGCGGGGATGCGCGAAAGGATCGTGTCAAGGCTGAGAGTGCCCTGCTCCACTCCCTGGCGGAACACGCCGGTGTCTACGTAACCCGGGGCCACGGCGTTGACACGCACGCCGCGCGCGGCCCATTCCGCACCTGCGGTCGAGGTCAGGCCGATGACGGCCGCCTTCGTCGTGGCGTACGGCGCGCGGCCCGCGGATCCGCGCGACGAGATCGATGAGATGTTCACGATCCGCCCGTCGCCGTGCGCCAGCATCCGCCGCCCGGCCGCCTGCAGGCACGTGAAGACACCGTGCAGGTTCACATCGACGACGGCGGCCCATTCGTCCCAGGTGAGGTCTTCGAGTCCCCGATGACGCTGGATACCGGCGTTGTTGACCAGCACCTGGATCGGGCCGAACTCGGCTTCGATCTCACCGAACACGCGGTCGACGCCGTCATGGTCGGTGACGTCGAGCTCGCGCCAGACGATGCCCGCGGGATTCTCGGTGACAGTCAGCCCAGGAACACGGTCAGCCGCGATCACGCGGTAGCCGTCGGCCGCGAGGCGCTGGCCGATCTCCCAGCCGATTCCTGCCGAGCCGCCGGTGACGATGGCGACGGGGGTCTGAGAGGTCATGGTTCTCCTCGCTGAGGGGTCAAGATTTGCTATAGCAAGTGTAGTCGGATGCTGCGCTCACCGCGCCAGCAGACCGGTGACCACGCTGATGGCGTGCTCTTCAAGCAGCTCCAGTCCGCCCGGAGCCAGCGGCGTCTGCCACGCCTGGTACGCCCCGCGCTCATAGGCCTCGCGCGTGGGCAGATAGACGAAGCCCGGGCCGTTGGTCAGATTCATCACGACGATCGGCACCTCGGGAAAACGTGCACGCAGCGTGGTCTGCAGCCGCGAGTACGCCTCGCCGGGATGCGCGACGATCACCGCGTCGCCGAGGCGCCACGCCCATACCGGATGCTGCACCGTCGGCCCGCTGATGTAGCCGTCGCGCAGATTGCGCGCCCGCCCGAGCCGCTCGTCGCGCGATCGGGGATCGATGTCCTTCCACTCCTCGGCGAGCTCGTCGAGGGTGGGCAGATCGCGCAGCGGCAGCTCGACGGAGGCGACGGCGCCCGCGGCCGCGTCACCGCCGTCGACGGCTCGTCCGGCCCAGATGGCCAAGGGGGCGCCCGACTCCACGACGCCGTCGAGGGTGAGCTGCTCGCCCGGCTCGGGCAGCGCGTCGAGGGCAGCCATCACAGCGTGGCCCAGCGACCGGCCATGCCGATCGGCGACGGCGACGTCGCCGGTGTACTGCTCGCGTGGTGCCAGCTCCCCCGAGGCGCCCTGCACGAACAGGCATGGCGCGCCAGTCGCCCGTTCGACGATCTCGCGCATGGCGCCGACGTAATCGGGCGAAACCTCGCGCGACTGCCAGGCCAGCGTCGTCGGATGGCAGGCGTAGTTCACCAGCGTGGCGATCACGGCCCCGTCGACGCTGACCCGCCCGATCGTGACGGTGTCATCGGCGGTGGATGCCGGGTTGTAACCCACCAGAGCGCGGCCGTCGAGGTCGAGCTCGCGATCGGCGGCGAGCGTGCACCGCCCATTGGTCCACTCGATGAGTCCCTGCTGCGCGGCATCCATCGCCTCGCGTCCTGCCTCGATCCCCGCCGCCGCGAGCGCCTCGAGGTAGCCAGGGATCAGCTCCCCACCGGGCAGGTGCGCATCGGCGGCGCACAGCACCGCACCGGCGTGGGTGTGCGACAGCGACAGCATCAGCTGGTCGGCATCCAGTCCGAGCCCGTCGAGGATCGCACCGCGCACGCCCTGCTCATCCGCCACGCGACGCCACCAGGTGCCGTCGACCGCCAGCAGCACGCGCGGTCTGTCGTCGGATGCGATGATCGCGAGCGCGGTCAGCTCGAACGGGCGGTGCGCTCCCTCGGAGCGCTCCCAGTCGGCCGGTCCCCAGTTCTTCGCACGGATGCCGATCGGCGGGGTGATGTCACGACGGGCGACGCCGACGCGGGCTCGCGTACGGGGGACTCGGATGCTGTCGCCGAGGTGGATCGAGGATTCAGTGGGAGGCATTTTTCACGACAGTGTCGCTGACAGCGAATCCGCATCTGAATCGATACCGGCGGCAAGTGCTGCCGCGCGCTGACGGCGCTGCCGCTCTCGCATGGGGTCCGCGATCGGGATGGCGGCCATGAGAGCTCGGGTGTACTCGTGGCGTGGTGCCGAGAACATCTCCTCTCGCGTCCCTTCTTCCACGAGTTCACCTCGGCGCATCACGCCGAGACGGGACGCCATGTACCGGACGACGGCCAGATCGTGGCTGATGAAGAGGTAGGTCATACCGAGTTCGTCCTGCAGGTCCCGGAGCAGGTTCAGCACCTGCGCTTGGATCGACACGTCAAGAGCGGAGACCGATTCATCGAGCACGAGGAGTTCCGGATCCAATGCGACGGCACGGGCGATCGCCACCCTCTGGCATTGCCCACCGGACATCGTATGGGGCAGCCGCTGAGCGAAGGCCCGCGGCAATCCGACCATGTCCATCGCTGCTTCCACTCTCCGCTGCAGGTCCGCCCCGCGAGCGACGCGGTGCGCCAACAGCGGTGCGGCGATCAGCTGTTCCACGGTCTTTCGACGGTTCAGTGCCGAGAGCGGATCCTGGAACACCATCTGCATGCTTCGCCGCAGAGGCCGCAGCTGCCGTTCCTTCACAGCGTGGATGTCGGTTCCATTGACGAACACCCGGCCGGCATCGATCGGCGTGAGTCCGAGCACAGCCCGTGAGACGGTGGACTTGCCGGAACCGGACTCGCCGACGAGCCCGTATGTCATTCCTCGTTGGATCTCGAAGGATACGTTCCGGACCGCATGAACCTTCTCCCCGCCCGCGGAGAACGTCTTCGACACGCCTTCGACACGCACCAGCACCTCAGGTTCCGAGAGCCTGTGGGCTGCGACGGGTCGAGCTTCTGAGCGATCACGCACCTGCATCCCCTTGGTGGGGATGGGTTGATCGATGTCCATTTCGAGATCGACGACCGCCGAGAGCAATCCACGGGTATACGGATCGCGCGGACGGTCGTACAGCTCCTGCGCCGGCGCCGATTCGATGATCTTCCCGTGACGCATGACGTGTATGGATTCGCAGAAGCCGGCCGCGACTCCGAGATCGTGTGTGATCAGAATCACGGCGGTGCCATGCTCCGTCGCGAGTCGGTCGAGAAGATCGATGATTCTCGCCTGAGTGGTGACGTCCAGCGCGGTCGTGGGCTCATCGGCGATGAGCAGCTCGGGGCGGGCAGCCAGAGCCATTGCGATCATGACTCGCTGTCTCATGCCGCCGGAAAGTTCGTGCGGGTACTGCCGAACCCGGTGCTCAGGCAGCGGCACCCCGACCTCATCGAGCAGTTCAATCGCTCGGCTGTGCGCTGCTTCACGCGAGATCCGCTCATGGAGGCGTATCGCCTCGATCAACTGCGAGCCGATCCTCTTGGTCGGGTTCAGCGATGACATCGGATCCTGATACACCATCGCCACTCGCCCGCCGCGGACTTTCGCCATCTCCTGCTGAGATGCCGAAAGCAGGTCGGTATCTCCCAGCATGACGCGTCCGCTGAGCTGTGCTCCGTGCGCGAGGCGCATGATCGACAAGGCGGTGAGCGATTTTCCCGAACCCGACTCGCCGACCAGCCCGACTTTTTCGCCCGGACGCACTGTCAGGCTTATCCCCGCGACCGGTTCAGCGGGTCCGAACCGGACGTGCAGGTCCTCGATCCGAAGAGCGGGACGGGGCGCACTGCCCTCACGAGTGATATCCATGGCCATGCTCATTCGGGAGCGCGCCCGGCGTAGAGCAGGCCTGCCTCATCCGCCCATACCTCTTCGGCGAAGGCACGTCCAGCGTCGGATGGCTGCACGTCGCCGAGAATGCTCGGATACGGATCATCCGCAGTGCGACGGCTCGGATCAGGAGACCAGGTGTCCTCGAGCAGCCCCTGACGAACAGTCGCATCTCGAAGGTCAGGCAACTCGATGCGTCGCGACCCGTCAAGCGCGGAACGATAAGCGAGGATGCCGACCAGTGACATCGTCACACCCCGCCAGACATCGAAGTACGGCTGCACACCGCTGCGCACCGCCTCGGCGAACATGAGATTCATGAAGAAGTCAGCCCCACCATGGCCGGATTGCATCGCTTCGTCATGGTGCTCCGGGAAGTCGGGAGAGTACTGCCGCTCCTCCGGTTCACCAGGCGCCTTGTCGAACCGCTCCTTGCGTACCCGCACCTGATGGGATCCCGGCCCCCTCACGTTCTCCATGAGTCCGCTGTTCCCATGGACGCGCACCCAGTTGCCCTCACCGCGAAGGTCGTACTGCAGCAGTTTGACGATCGCGCCATTGTCCATCTCCACGATGATCAACCCGGCGGTGTCCATCCGCCGTACGGTGAGCGCTTTGTTGGCGTCGTCGTAGTCGTGGGGCACGACGAATCCCGTGACAGCCACAGGTTGCGTATCCGTGATGTACATCAGTGGTGCGAGCGCGTGAGAACAGTAGTACGTGGCCGGCAGCCAGTTGCGCCAATGGTCCATGCCCGCGGAGATGCTGTTGACGAACCGGGCGCTCATCGGGTGAATGTACTCCCCCTCGCCATACTTGAACTGGCCGACTTCACCACTCTGGTAGAGCCGCCTCATCTCCTGGTTGAAGACCATGAACGGATACTGGTCAGCCAGCATGTAGACGAGACCGGAACGCTCGACTTCGTCAAGAAGCTCGGCGCCTTCGGCGGCCGTCAGGCACGACGCGGTCTCGCTCATCACGTGCTTGCCCGACCTCAGAGCCTTGATCGCGAAAGGCGCATGCTCGTGATAGTAGTTCGCCAGAATCACAGCATCCATGTCGTGCTCAAGGAAGCGGTCATAGTCGGTGTAGGTCGCGACGCCATGTTGCCGACCCACCTCGTCGAGCCTGTCCGCCCAGGTGTCGCACAGAGCCACGAGCTCCATGCCGACGCTCGGCTGACTCTGTTGAATGAACGTCAGACCTCTACCGAGGCCGACGATGCCGACACGAATCGGTTGCTGCGTAGTCATTGGATTGCCTTTCATCAGATCAGTGTCAACGCTGTGCTGCGGCCCGCGGGTCGAGCGCGCGACGAAGATTGTCGCCGACGGTGTTGAGTGCCCATACGAGAGCAACGATGGTCAAACCGGGCCAGACGACGTATCCCGGGTAGGTGTACAGGTTCTGATACCCGACGAGCAGCAGATTGCCGAGCGACGTCTCGGGCGGCTGCACGCCGAGCCCGACGAAGCTCAAGCCTGCCTCCGTCAGGATCGCGTAGCCGGCCACCAGCGAGGCCTGCACCAGAAGTGTCGGCACGGTGTTGGGGAACAGCTCCAGCCAGACCACGCGAAGAGGAGAAGCGCCCGAGGCACGCGCTGCGATCGCATAGTCGCTGCTGGATTCCTCCATCACCGCCGATCGCGCGAGCCGGGCGACGACCGGGGCGTTCAGAACCCCGATGATGAATATCAGGCCGAAAGTGGAGGAGCCGAACGCCGCGACGAACATCAGCGCCAGCAGGAACGAGGGAATCGCGATCGCACCGTCGACCAGCCGCATCAGGAGCTCGTCCAGCCACCGGGCACCGAGCCCCGCAGCCATGCCCCAGATCACGCCCAGCACCATCGAGACGGCCACGGCACCGGCAGTGACCAAGAGCGTGATGCGAAGGCCGAAGATGAGCCGGGTCAGCAGATCCCTTCCGAGTTCGTCCGTGCCCATCAGGTGAGCCCCTGTCGGACCGCTCAGCGGCGGGCCGACGTTGATCTGAGCAGGACCGTAGGGTGTCAGCCATGGCGCACACACTGCGGCGAGTACGACGACCATCACGAAGATCAGCGAGATCGCTCCGGGCACACCGAGGGCCTTCAGAGTCCGGATCGGCCGATGCCATGCGGTCGATCGCGCGGTCGCGGTCTGCGGCAGTTCGTCCTGCATTGTCATGATGCACCCACTCGAACTCGTGGATTGATGAGCCCGTACGCGACGTCGACGAGCAGGTTGATGATGATGAACGCTGCGGAAAGCAACAGGACCACTCCCTGGAGGACGCCGTAGTCTCGCGACGAGATGGCGCTCACGGTCAGAGATCCGAGGCCGGGCCAGCCGAACACGTACTCCACCAGGACGACGCCGCCGAGAAGCTGGCCGACAAGCAGGCCGAAGAATGTCAGCGTGGGCATCAGCGCGTTCGGCAAGGCGTGACCGATCACAGCGGTTCCCCAGCGCAGACCCTTCCCCTCGGCAGTGCGCATGTACATGCTGCTCGACACCTCGGCAAGCGAACTGCGAAGGAACCTCATGAGTGGTGCGGCAAGGGTGACCCCGAGAGTGACGGCGGGTAGGACCAGCAACGTGAGGTTGGCGACCGGATCCTCCCGGAACTCGACATAGCCGCGGGCGGGCAGCCATCCCAACGTGACGGAGAACACTGTCACGAGGAGGATGCCCAACCAGAATTGCGGTATGGCCATGCCCAGTGTCACCAGCCCGCTCGCGGCGCGATCCAGAAGCGATCCCGGCCGAATCGCGGATGCGACCGACAGCGGCACAGCGATCAGAATCGCGATGAGAATCGCCGCTATCGCCAGTTCCACTGTCGCCGGCAGACGCTGGGCGATGAGAGCAGACACAGGATACTGACTGGAATACGAGACGCCGAAGTCGCCCTGCAACGCACCCAGCAGCCATGCCACGTATTGTTCGAACAGCGGCTTGTCAAGGCCGAGTTCGCTGCGCAGCTGCGCGACGACCTCTTCGCTGCCTGCCGCGGCGACCGCTCCAAGACGCGTCACCACCGGATCACCGGGGAGGACTCTCACCAGTGCGAAGATGATCAACGACACGACGAGCAGGAGCAGCGCTGCGTGTCCGATACGACGTATCAGGAATGATGCCATGGATCAGTGGCCGCCGACGGTGACGTCTTCGAGATGCAGATCACCCGACGGCGCGATCCACGCGCCATTGACGTTTGTCCGCGCGGCTGTCACCAGCGGAGCGTGGACGCTGACGATGACCGGCGTCTGCTCGATCACGATCTGCTGCATCTCCTGGTAGTACTCCCGGCGCTCGTCGCGGTCATCGGTGGCGAGAGCCTTGGTTGCCAGCTCGTCGTATCGATCGTCGCGCCAATTGCATTCGCACGCCCCGTTGGCCAGGCGCCCGAGGATGAACGACGGGTCATTCGGGTCTCCGCCGGCGTTCGGCACGATGTGGTTGGGGTATGCGGCGGGAATCGGAATGAACTTGTCGACCCACGCACCCACCTCCTCATTGCGGATATCGAGGGTGATGCCGATCTCGGCCAGGTCCTGCTGCAGGATCTGCGCCTCGAGGTTCCATTCCGGGTAGGCACCGGCGATGCCCCACCAGGTGATGCTGTCGCCAGGGTTCACGCCTGCGTCGGCGAAGAGGGCGGCTGCCTCGTCGAGATCGTGCGTATCAGGCTGCATGCCGTCGGCGTTGAATGCCCAGGAGGCCTGCGGGAGAAGCTCGTTGTACTCGGCCGGCTGGCCGAAGCCGCTGAATGCGGTCTGCACGACCTCGTCACGGTTCAGCGCAAGACTCAAGGCCTTGCGGGCACGCGGGTCGTCGAACGGCGGAGAGGTCGTGTCGACCGACAGGTAGTGGAGTTGGGTTGACTGGTCGCTCTCAAGGACGGCGACGCTATTGTCGGACTTCAACGGCGCCGCGTCCGCCACGGGGAGGTTCCAGAGCAGCTGAACGTCGCCGGTCCGGATGGCCGTGACCGCGGCTGCCGTGTCGTTCGACGCGACGATGGTGATGCCCTTGAGCTCGGGGGTTTCTCCCCAGTAGTCCTCGTTGACCGTCATCTTGAGTTCCTGATTAGGCACGAAGGAGTCCATCTTGAAGGGCCCGGTGCCGATCGGCTTCTCGTTGATGGTGTCGGCGCTCTCCGGTGCGATGATGCGCAGCGTGCTGAGGGACAGCGGCAGAACCGCGTTCGGCTTGTCAAGCTCGAACGTGACCTGGTTCGGTGAGTCAGCGTGGACCGCCGAGACCGAGGTCAGGTAGATGGCCGCCACGGAGGTGTTGGAGCCGGAGAGAACACGCTCCATGTTCCAGACCACGTCCTCGCTCGTGAAAGCACGACCGTTGGTGAACGTGACGTCGTCGCGGAGCGTGAACGTCCATGAGGTGAGATCATCGTTCGAGGTCCAGTTCTCCGCCAGCCCGGGGACGACCTCGTCCCCTTCGGTCACCTCGGTGAGCCCGTTCCACAGGAGGGGATACAAGACCCGCTCCCACTGGAAGGTCGCCAGGCCTGGATCGAGCTGCGGAATCGCGCCCTGTCCGGTGGTGACGACCAGCGTCGCATCAGGGTCGGCCGCTGCATCAGGCGGGACTGCCGTCCCAGTGCAGCCGGCCAGCGTAAGGCTAGTCAGTGCAAGAGCCGTCACGGCAACAAAGATCTTGCGGCGGAGTTTCATGATGACCTCTCATCGATTGTCGGGGTGGACCACCTTGTCACCGAGGGACGACGGCGTCTTTGCTATAGCATCTAGCATTCTTAGCGATTTGTCCACTCTGGGCGACTGGATGCCATAGCATTCGATCTGGGACCGCATCTTGGTCGCGGCACCAAGGAGGGCAACATGCGCAGCGTCACGGACCAGAACATCGCCGAACAGGTGACTGACCAGTTGCGCGCCGCAATACATTCTGGCGAGCTCGCTCCCGGCGACCGACTGGTCGAGCGGAAGCTCGCCGAGCGCTTAGGCGTCAGCCACATTCCGGTTCGCGAAGCTCTCACCCGGCTCGCCCAGGAGCAGTTGGTCACGCGTGAGCCGCGTCGCGGCGCTCGTGTCGCGGCTCTCACGACCCAAGATCTCGAAGAGATCGCGAGCCTGCGCATCGTGCTCGAGCAGTTCATGGCGTTGCGCGTGCAAGAACGATGGACCGAGGCCTCGGCCGAACGCCTGCGGCGGATCATCGAAGCCATGGAGGCGGCGAGCGTCGGCGACATGACTGAGGTGCTCCGTCAAGACCGCGCCTTCCACGAGGCTCTTGCCGAGCTCAGTGAGCATCGCTTTCTCACTGAATTGAGTGCCCAGCTGCGCGGACGCATCACCGGGTTCATCCGGGCGGCCAACGCCGCGCTCCCGCCCGACGAGCAGGCCGAGCACGTGCGCAGCCACCGCGAGATCATGGATGCCATCGCCAGCGGCGACCCCGATGCCGCTCGCGACGTCATCGCGGAGCACGTCACACGCGCGTTCGCCCGCATCGAGCCGCTTGCCGAGACCTTCGATGAGCTGTCTCCGCGAGCGCGCCCGGTATAACACGACCGACGCGTAGGCTCGGGCACATGGATAGCAACGAGGCTCTGCGCGTTGGCATCGTCGGCGCGGGCGGCATCGCACCCCCGCACATCGACGGGTGGCTCGCGCTCGGCGCCGAGGTCGCGATTCTTCGCCGCACCGGAGCGCAGGAGCTCGCCGAACAGCACGGCATCCGAGTCGTCGACGATCTCGACGAGCTGATCGAATGGTCGTGGATCGTCGACATCGTGAGCCCGACGACCACGCACCTCGACGTCGCCCGCCGCGCGTTCGCACGCGGCCGGCACGTCGTATGCGAGAAGCCGCTCGCCGTCACCACAGCAGACGCCGTCACGTTGGCGCAGGAGGCGTCGGATGCCGGTGTGCGCCTCTTCCCGGCGCACGTGGTGCGCTATTTCGACGGCTACCAGCGGATGAAGGAGGGGATCGGCTCGATCGGCACGCTGCTCGAGCTGACCTTCCGTCGCACAGTGGCAGCTCCGGATTCGGCCTGGTTCTATGCGGAGGATGCCGGCGGCGGGCTGATCCGCGACCTGATGATCCACGACCTCGATCAGGCGCTGTGGCTCGGGGGCCCTGTCGCCGAGGTGTCGGCGACGCAGGATCCACCGGCAGTTGACGGCCAGGTCATGCCGCCCGTCTCGGCGTACGCCACGCTCACGCACGCGAACGGCGCCGTCAGCCACGTGCACGCCGACTGGTTCGGCCCCGAGACGGTCTTCCGCTCGGAGGCTTCTGTCGTCGGAGTCCATGGAGAGCTGCGTTTCGACACGGCCGGGTCGGGCGAAGCCCGTGAGGGCTATCTGCCACCGGCATCCGACATCGATCCGTACCGGGTGCAGCTCGCCGACTTCGTCGACGCGATCCGCACCGGACGCGACGCACGCGTCACGCCCGAAGACGGCATCGCCGCCGTGCAGCTGGTGGATGCCGCGTACGAGTCGCTCCGCACCGGGCGGCCGGTCCTGCTCTAGCTGTACTGACCCAGATCGTTGTTGACGTAGGAGAGACCTCCGGGGTCGAGTTGGAGCTGTCTAGTTGTACCCGGTCAGGACGTTGGTCGCAGTCGGCTGATGGGAGGATGGCCTCCGAGTGCCCAGTGGCGTCGTTCATTGTTGTAGTGCTCGAGCCAGGGCGCAAGTGCTGCGATGCGTTCGTCGTT